>Ga0209571_1000016_pt1 | contig 494255 bp, 489 predicted proteins | sample EBPBio102011_DNA_FD_185866 | JGI IMG/M metagenome (GOLD analysis project Ga0209571, IMG submission 185866) | Wastewater treatment Type I Accumulibacter community from EBPR Bioreactor in Madison, WI, USA - Reactor 1_1/10/2011_ DNA (SPAdes)... | ecosystem: Engineered > Bioreactor > EBPR >...
GGAATCGGCGGGTCCAGATCGACCGCGCCGGTCAGCGGATAGGCGGCATCCACGCCCTTCACCTGTGTCAGCGCGCGCTCCGCCGTATCGCCCTGCCCCACCACGGCCATGGACCGGAAATCCACGATCTCGGAACTGGCCGTCGAAATGTCGTCAATGAAGGCGCGCTCCTCGGGCGCGGCAAAGCGATAGGTGAATTCCATCGCCGCATCGCCGCCCAGCAGGATCGTGCCCTGTTCGGCCAGCCCGCGTTCGATCGCGGCCCGCACAAGGCCCACGGCGGCAATCGCCGCCACGCCCAGCGCAAGGCAGGCCAGGAAGATGCGAAAGCCATCGAGGCCCCCGCGCAGTTCGCGCCGCGCAAGCCGCGCGGCCAGCCCGATGTCGCGCCCGAGACTCATGCCGCGCGCCGCTCGCTCGCAGCCACGCGGCCATCGGCCAGCCGCACCACCCGGTCACAGCGGGCGGCAAGCTCGGGGGCATGGGTCACCAGCACCAGCGTGGCCCCGTGCCGGTCGCGCAGACCGAACAGCAAATCCATGATCGCCGCGCCATTGGCGCCATCCAGGTTCCCGGTCGGCTCATCGGCCAGAAGGATGGCCGGGCGCGGCGCCGCCGCCCGCGCCAGCGCGACGCGCTGCTGCTCGCCGCCGGACATCTGGCGGGGATAATGGTCCAGCCGCTGGCCCAGGCCCACGGCGCGCAATTCCGCCTCGGCCCGGCCGAAGGCATCCGCCGCCCCGGCCAGTTCCAGCGGCACCGCCACGTTTTCCAGCGCGGTCATTGTCGGAATCAGGTGGAAGGACTGGAAGACCACGCCCATATTCCCCCGGCGGAACCGCGCGAGCTGGTCTTCGTCCATCGCCGTCAGATCCTGGCCCAGCGCCTGGATCTGCCCTCCGGTGGCCCGTTCCAGCCCGCCCATCAGCATCAGGAGCGAAGACTTGCCAGACCCCGAAGGCCCGACCAGCCCCAGCGTTTCCCCGCGCGCCACGTCCAGCGTGATGCCCTTGAGGATCTCCACCGGGCCGGCGTTGCCGGACAGCGTCAGCCGCGCGTCGCGCAGCGACAGGATGGGGTCGGTCATTCGGTCTGTCCTTCGCTCGTGCCTCTCTGTGCGATATGGCGCAGGGGCGGCGATGCGCAACCTCACATTCGCGTTTCTTGCTGCAGGTGCAATGGCCACGGCCAGTCCCGCCCAGGCCGAGCCGGTGACCCTCGTCGCGCTTGGCGACAGCCTGACCCAGGGCTATGGCCTGCCGCCGGAAGAGGGCCTCGTGCCGCAGCTGCAGGCCTGGCTGGCCGCCCAGGGTCGCGATGTGACGGTGGTGAACGCCGGCGTCTCGGGCGACACCACGGCAGGCGGACTTGCGCGGCTGGGCTGGACCCTGACGCCCGATGTCGATGCCATCATCGTCACGCTCGGCGGCAATGACCTCTTGCGCGGGCTCGACCCGGCGAACAGTCGCGCCAATCTCGATGCGATCCTCAAGGATGTGACGGCCCGCGGCCTGCCGGTCCTGCTGATCGGTCTGCCCGCGCCGGGCAATTACGGCCCGGACTACAAGGCCGCCTTCGACGCGATCTACCCCGAACTGGCCGCGCAATACGGCGCGCTTCTCTTGCCCGACTTCTTCGCCCCGCTCGGCCCCGCGTCAGACCCGGCCGCGCTCGCCGCCTTCATGCAACCCGACGGCATCCACCCCAGCGCCGAAGGCGTGGCCCGGATCGTCGACGGCATGGGGCCGACCGTCCTGGAGTTGCTTGACCGGGTGCCCGCTCAGAACTAGCGCTCACTCCCGCGGCTTGACGAACTCGGCCTCCAGGATCAGCTCCACCGGATCGAAGACGCCCATCGTGGTGCCCTCGGGCGGCAATCCGAAGCCGATGCCAAAGGCAGACCGGCTGATGGTTGCCCTGGCCGAGAACCCGATCCTCGCCCCCACGTCCAGTGGATGCCCGCCATACCCCCCGTTGAAGGTCACGTCGAAGACCACGGGCTGCGTCACGCCATGCAGCGTCAGATCGCCCGTGACCTCGGCCGTCCGCTCGCCGGTCAGCTTGACCGCGGTCGATCGGAAGGTCGCCTCGGGAAACCTGGCCGCGTCGAGGAACTCCGGCCCCTCGATCAGCGCGTTGAAATCAAAGCTGTCGTCGGGGTAATGCGTCTCGACGCTGCCGGTATCAACAGTGGCCGTCACGCTCATTGTCTCGGGCGCGTCAGGGTCAAAGACCAGTTCGGCATCGAAGCCCAGGAGCAGCGCGGTATAGTTGGAAAAGCCAAGGTGGTTCACCCGGAACAGCAGCCGCGCATGCGCCGGGTCGATCTGGTAAACCCCCGCCGGGGCCGGCTCGCCCGACAGATCCTCCTGCGCAAGAACCGGCAGCGCCAGAAGCAAGACGGGCAGGCAAAGGGCTATGCAAAGGGCACGCATGGTCATCTCCCGGGTCAGATACTTAGCTGAACTTATAAGTTAGCCAAGTAACTAAGTCATGATGCAGATGTCAAGACCGCCGCCCGAACCGTCGGGGGCGGTCGGCCTTTCTACGCCGCCCGGCTACCAACGGATGCCATGGCGCAGCGCGTCATAGATCCCGGCGTGGATGTTGCGAGAGGCAACCGCATCGCCGATCCGGTACAGCACGAACCCCGCCTCCGGCGCGCGCAGCGGGAAGATCTCGCCCTCGCCGATCAGCGCGGCATGGTCCACCTCGCCCCGGTTGCGGCTGAGCGGTTTCAGCGCATGGTACAACTCGTCCAGCGGCAGCGTGCCATGTTCGACCACCACCTGATCCACCTCGCGCTCTTCCGCCCAGCCCGGCGCGAAATCCGACCCGAGCCTCGCCACGATCCGGTTGCCGGCCCGCCGCAGCGCGGTCACCCGGGTGTTGATGGTGATCCGCGTTCCCGTCTCGTGGAAGGCGCGCATGTAGGGCACATGGTTCAACCCGCCCATCTCGGGCGCGAAGAACCGCTCGGGGCTGACCAGATCCACCCGCGCGCCTCCACGTGCCAGCACCTCGGCCGCGCTCATCCCCGGGTGCCCGCCATTGTCGTCAAAGACCAGCACCTGCTCGGCCGGCTTCACGGCTCCCGACAGGATGTCCCAGCTCGATACGGCCAGATCGGCCCCTGCCATCTCTGGCGCCTGCGGCAGGCCGCCCGTGGCCACCACAACCACATCCGGCGACAGATCCAGCACATCCCCGGCCTCGGCCCAGAGGTTGAAGCGCGTCTCGACACCCAGCCGGGCAAGCTCCGCCACCCGCCAGTCGACAATGCCGATCATCTCGCGCCGGCGGGGGTTCTGCGCCAGCAGGTTGATCTGCCCCCCCGCGCGGTCCGAGGCTTCAAGCAGCACCACCGAATGGCCACGCTCGCCCGCCACCCGTGCGGCCTCCAGGCCGGCAGGTCCCGCGCCCACCACCACGACCCTCTTCGGCACCTCGGCCCGGGCGATGACATGCGGCATCCGCCCCTCGCGCCCGGTCGCGGCATTGTGGATGCACAGCGCCTCGCCGCCCTCGTAGATGCGGTCCAGGCAATAGGTCGCCCCCACGCAGGGGCGGATGCGCTCTTCCTGCCCGGCCTGCACCCGAGCAACGATATGGGGGTCGGCAATATGGGCGCGCGTCATCCCCACCATGTCCAGCTTGCCGCTGGCGATGGCGTGCCGCGCCGTCGCCACATCGGGAATGCGCGCGGCATGGAACACCGGGAACCCGGTCGCCGCCCGCACCTCGCCCGCGAAATCCAGATGCGGCGCGCTGCGCATCCCCTGGATGGGAATCACCCCCGCCAGGGCCGCATCCGTCTCGATGTGACCCCGGATCAGGTTCAGGAAATCGACCTTGCCGCTCGCGGCCAGCCTCTGGGCAATTTCCACCCCTTCCGCCTTGGTCAGGCCCTTGTCCCAGTCCTCGTCCGCGACCATGCGCAGACCCACCAGGAAATCGGGGCCGACCGCGGCCCTGACCGCATCGATCACCGCCCAGGTGAAGCGCAGCCGGTTGTCCAGGCTCCCGCCCCATTCATCCTCGCGCCGGTTGGTCGCGGGCGACCAGAAGCCGTCCATCAGATGGCCATAGGCCTCGAACTCGATCCCGTCGAGACCGGCGGCCTGCATCCGTTGCGCGGCAGAGGCGTAGTCGGCGATGATTCGGGCAATGTCCCAGTCCTCGGCCACCTTGGGAAAGGCACGGTGCGCCGGCTCGCGCACAGCACTCGGCGCCAGAACCGGCAGCCATTCGCCCTTGTTCCAGCCCGTCCGCCGGCCCAGATGCGTGATCTGGATCATCACCGCCGAGCCGAGCTCATGGCATTCGTCGGCCAGTTCGGCCAGCCAGGGCACGATCGCGTCATCCCAGGCATGCAGATTGCCAAAGGCCTGCGGACTGTCGCGGCTGACCACCGCCGACCCTGCCGTCATGGTCAGCGCCACCCCGCCCCGCGCCTTTTCGGCGTGATAGCGACGATAGCGGGCCTTTGGCATCCCGTCCTCGGAATAGGCCGGCTCATGCGCCGTCGACATCACCCGGTTGCGCAGGGTCAGATGCTTCAGCCGATAGGGTTGCAGCAAGGGATCGGTGCTCATGCCTGTCTGTCCTTCCTCCGGTCGGTTCATGCCTGCCTAGCCCCCGCAAGGGGGCGGACAGTCCCAGTAGACCCCCGGATTGAAATCGCCTCTGGTCAGGAAGCGGCAGATTTGAAATCAACAGGGCCACAAACCGACGAGGCCCCCGATGACCCTGCTTGCCGAGCTGACCCGCCTTCTGGGCGAGGCGCATGTTCTGACCGGCGCCGACATGGCCGCCCATGTCACCGACTGGACGGGCAAGTACACTGCCGCCCCGATGGCCGTGCTGCGCCCCGGCTCGGTCGAGGATGTCTCGGCCATCCTGCGCCTGGCCGCCGCAGCGGGGGTGCCGGTGGTGCCCAGCGGCGGGCGCACCAATGTCACCGGCGCCATCATGACGACGGGCGGCCTCCTGCTTTCGCTCGAGCGGATGAACCGCATCCGCGACATCCGACCCGAGGCGCGCATCGCCGTGGTCGAGGCGGGCGTCGTGCTCTCGCGCCTGCACGAGGCGGCCGAGGCGCAGGGCCTCTACTTCCCGCTCTGGTTCGGGGCGCGCGGCTCGGCCATGATCGGCGGGGTCTTGTCCACCAATGCCGGCGGCTCGAACGTGCTGCGCTATGGCTCGACCCGGGCGCTCTGCCTGGGGCTCGAGGTCGTTCTGGCCGACGGGCGCGTGCTGAACCTGATGACTCAACTGCACAAGAACAACGCGGGCTATGACCTGAAGGACCTCTTCATCGGGGCCGAGGGCACGCTGGGCGTGATCACCGCCGCGGTGATGAAGCTCGTGCCGCAACCGCTTGCCCACGCAACGGCGGCACTCGCCGTCCGTTCGATCCCCGATGCGCTGCGGTTGCTCAATCGCCTGCAAGAGGCCAGCGGCGGCGCGGTCGAGGCGTTCGAGCTCATGCCCCGCTCCTACCAGCGCCGCCTGGCCGAGGCGCGGCCCGATCTCGGCCAGACCTTTGCCGAACCGCATGAGGTGACGATCCTCGTCGAACTGGGCGCCACGGCGCCGCGCGATGCGACCCCCGGCCCCGACGGCAGCCTGCCCATCGTCGCGCTTCTGGAAGACAGCCTTGCCGCAATGATGGAAGAAGGCCTCGTCGATGATGCCGTGGTCGCACGGACCGAAGCGCAGCGCCGCGCCCTCTGGGCCCGGCGCGAGGCTGCGGCCGAGATCACCTATGCCCGCACGCCCTATGTCGATACCGACATCGCCCTGCCGCTCGACCTGGTGGAGGAATTCCTGACCCGCATCCACGCCCGCCTGGCCGAACTTGACCCGGGCGCCGATACGCTGACCGTCGCGCATCTGGGCGACGGGAACCTGCATTTCACCGTCTTCCCGACCCTTGGCGGGCCCGAGATGCATCAGGCTGTCCTGACCGCGGTCGAGGATGAGGTCGAGGCGCTTGACGGAAGCTTCTCGGCCGAACATGGCATCGGGCTGTCGAAGCTGCCCTCGATGGCCCGGCGCAAGGACAGGGTCGCGCTGGACGTGATGCGCCGCATCAAGACGGCGCTCGATCCGGCGGGGCTGCTGAACCCCGGCAAAGTCCTCCCGGACTGACCGGCCGATGCTCCACAGTCTCCGGATCATCCTGACCCACCCCTCGCTGCGCCTCATCGCGGCGCTTCTGGGGCTGACGGGCATCATCCAGGCCTCGATGGCCCCCTACCAGTCCTTTGTCGCCATCGACCTGATCGGTCTGGGCACCGGTGCTTTTGCGCTGGTGCTGGTCCTGGCCTCGGTCGCCGGCGTGGCTGCAGCGGTGGGGGCGGGTGTCATCACCGACCAGCGCGCGAACCGCCGCCTGATCGCGCTTGTCTCGGCGGGGGCCACCATCGCGGGCCCCGTTCTGATGCTTCTCTGGCCCGGCCCGATCAGCCTGGTGCTCTGCCACGGGCTTCTCCTGCCCGCATCCGGCAGCCTCTTCGGCCAATGCTTCGCGCTGGCCCGCCTCGCCTGCCACGACCGCCCTCAGACCCAGGCCGACGGCATCCTGGCGGCGCTGCGCGCGCTCCTGTCGCTCACCTTCCTGCTGACGCTTCTGATGTGGTCGGCAGCCTTTTCCTGGGGCCTCGGGGTGATGGCGATCTACGGGCTGGCCACGCTCACGGCCGTCGCCATCGCCTGGCTGACCTGGCACCAGTGGCCGCGCGACGGGCATACCGTCTGGCCTGACCCGCCCTCGGGGCTCAACCTGCGCCAGTCGCTGGCCGAGATCGCCCAGGGCCGCGTGCTGGGCCGCATCGCGCTTCTGGGGGCCATCACGGCGGCCTCGGCGCTCTACATGACGTTGATCTCGCTCGTCTTCGCAGACACGCCGGGCCGCACCAGCGCCGATGTCGCCCTGTTCGTGGGCCTCGTGGCGGGGTTTGAAGTGCCCTCGATGCTGCTCATCCCCGGGGCGCTGCGCTATCTGTCGCGCAGCGGGCTCATTGCGCTCGGCGGGCTGCTCTATGCGGTCTATCTGGCGCTCATCCCGGTTCTCGCAGGCGACGCGGCGATCTGGCTCCTGCCGCTCCTGGCCGGGCTGGCGGGCGGCGCGATCTTCACCCTGCCCATCCCCTACCTGCAGGATCTCGTCTCGGGCCGGCCCGGTACCGGATCATCCCTCATGGCAGTGCAGAAGGTCACCGCAGACACGCTCAACGCCGCCGCCTTTGCCTTCGGCACGGCCCTTGGCGGGTATCAGGGGGCCGCCCTGCTCGGCGCGGGGGTCTGCGCGCTGGGTGCAGCCGCTCTTCTCTGGGCCGACCGCCGCCCGGCCCTGCGCGCCGCCTAGGCCTGCCCGATATAGTCGATCGTCAGCGGTACCGCGTTCAGATCGCGCGAGCGCGGCTTCAGCCGCCGGATCGGCGCCGTCACCGGCACGAGCCAGCGCAGGCCGCGCGCCTTGCGCTGCACCGCTTCCCAGACCCCGCGAGGGGCCGCCGCGCGATAGCTGTCCATCGCGGCCTGAAGCTCTGCCCGCGCGGCGCGATCCACCGCAAACAGGCTATGGACGAAGATCAGCACGTCCATCGCCGCAGCCGCGCTGCCCGTGCGGTGGGGAGAGAAACGCTCCAGGTCGATGAACCGTGCCGCCTCGCCATCCCAGCAGATGTCGCGGATCGATGGGCGGCCATGCGTGAACCCGTTGGCATGCAGCGCGGCAAGGGCCGCCCCCGCCGCCGCAAAGGCCGCGCAACGCTCTGCCGGATCGGACGCCGGGTCGCGCAGCATCGTCTGCAAGGTCACGCCCAGATCGGGCGTCACGAAGTAATCCGGCCCCTCGGCGAGGATCGGCGCCACCGGCAGGCCGGCCTCGCCCAGCGCATGCAGCCCCGCGCGGTCGCGCTCGAACCCCTTGCGGCTGTCGCCTTTCTGCAGACGCAGCCGCAGCGACAGATCCTCGACCCGCTTCAACCAGGCGCGCCGCCCATCGGCCAGGTCGAGCGCCCTGATCCGGTCATGCGATTCCAGCAGGCTGCGCGCCACCAGCGCGTCAAGCCCAGGCCAGCCCCGGGGCTCAAAGGAAACGTCGGCCATCCAACCCATCCAACTTGCGGTCAGAGGCAATGTAACAAGGCCAAGGCGGAATTGCACCCGCCTGACGAAGATTTCGTGACTTTCTTGCGTATGCCGGCGTCAGCGCCAGTCGAAGAAGCCTGCCGGCGCCCGGCCCAACAGCTCATCGGCCAGGTCGCGCCCCAGCGCCTCGCCATCGTCCAGTGCCCCGCGCCGCTCGCCAGCAATGGCTTCGCTGCCATCCGGGCGCAGGATCTCGCCCCGCAGCCACAGCCGGTCGCCCTCGATCACCGCAAGCCCCGCGATCGGTGTTTCGCAAGACCCGTCAAGCTGCGCCAGGAACCCGCGTTCTGCCGCCAGCCGCTTGCCCGTGGGCAGGTCATGAATCGCGGCCAGCAGCCCCGCGACCCGCGCATCCCCGCGCCGCCGCTCGATCCCGATGGCGCCCTGCGCCACCGCCGGCAGCATCTCCTCGGGTGCGATGGCCGACCGGGCAACCCCGCCCATGCCCAGACGGTTCAAACCCGCCATCGCCAGAAAGGTCGCCACTGCGACCCCCTCCTCCAGCTTCTTCATCCGCGTCTGCACGTTGCCCCGAAACTCGACCAGCCGCAGGTCGGGGCGGCGCAGCGCCAGTTGCGCCCGCCGCCGCAGGCTGGAAGACCCCACGACCGCGCCCTGCGGCAGGTCGGCCAGCGCGGCGGCCAGGGGCGAGACGAAGGCATCCCGCACATCCTCGCGCGGCAGGTAGCAATCCAGGATCAGCCCATCGGGCTGCAGCGTGGGCATGTCCTTCATCGAATGCACGGCGATATCGATGCTGCCTTCCAGCAGCGCGTCCTCGATCTCGCGGGTGAACAGGCCCTTGCCGCCGATCTCCTTCAGCGCCTTGTCCAGGATCTGGTCGCCCGTCACCTTGATCACGACGATCTCGAACGCCGCCTCGGGCAGGTCAAAGGCCGCCATGAGCCGCGCCCGCGTCTCGTGTGCCTGCGCCAGCGCAAGGGGCGAGCCCCGGGTTCCGATCTTCAGGGGTTGGGCGGGGCTGGGCATGGATTGTGTCATGCCGCAAGGCTTACCTGTGTCAAATCCGCCTGACAACTCCCAGCACCATTCTGCACGGCTTGACAAGCCGCGCCCGGCATCCGACCCAAGGTGGAAAGGGGAGGCGACCGATGACCGACAAGACGATCCTGCGCGCGCTGAAGGGCGAACGCCTGCCCACACCCCCGATCTGGATGATGCGCCAGGCGGGCCGCTATCTGCCCGAATACCGTGCCACACGGGCCCAGGCGGGCGACTTCCTGTCGCTGTGCTACACCCCCGACCTCGCGGCCGAGGTCACGCTGCAACCGATCCGCCGCTATGGTTTCGACGCGGCGATCCTCTTCGCCGACATCCTGCTGATCTGCCAGGCGCTCGGCGCCGATCTGTGGTTCGAAACCGGCGAGGGGCCGCGCCTGTCCACCATTACCGGCCCCGCCGGCCTGGCCGCGCTGAAACCCACGGGTGCGATCCATGAAACGCTCGCACCCGTCTATGAAACCGTGCGGATCCTCTCGCGCGAACTGCCGCGCGAAACCACATTGATCGGCTTTGCCGGCGCGCCCTGGACCGTGGCTTCCTACATGATCGCCGGGCGCGGCACGCCCGACCAGGGCCCGGCCCATGCGCTCAAGGCCGCCGACCGCGCCACCTTCCAGGCCCTGATCGACCGGCTGACCGAGGCAACCGTCGAGTACCTGTCCATGCAGGTCCGGGCCGGGGCCGAGGTGATCAAGCTGTTCGACAGCTGGGCCGGCTCGCTCAAGGGCCAGGATTTCACCGATTTCGCCGTGGCGCCCGCGGCGCGCATCATCGCCGAGCTCAAGGCCCGCCACCCCGGCCTGCCGGTCATCGCCTTCCCGCGCGAGGCCGGGCAGGGCTATGTCGGTTTTGCCAGGGCGACGGGGGCCGATTGCGTGGCGCTCGACAACTCGGTCAGCCCGGAATGGGCGGCCGCCCATGTCCAGGTCGATGGCTGCGTGCAGGGCAACCTTGCCCCGCATCACATGGTCACCGGTGGCCCGGCGATGGATGCCGCCATCCGCGAGGTCGTCCAGGCCTTCTCGCAAGGTCCCCATATCTTCAACCTCGGCCATGGCATCACGCCCGAGGCCGACCCCGCAAACGTCGCCCGCATGATCGAGGTCGTCCGCGCCGGCTAGGGTCGGAGGGGACCCCCCAATCAAGGTCAGCCTTGTTGACTTATCTTTCGCCTCAGGGCAGTCTCCGCCCGCCCGGGGCCACCGGGCAACCGGAAGGGGGTGGGGTGACATGCAGTGGGCACAGGTGCTGGCAAGCCGCAGCACGCGGATGAAGGCCTCCGAAATCCGCGAGCTCCTGAAGCTTCTCGATCAGCCCGACATCATCTCTTTCGCGGGCGGCATCCCCGATCCGGCGCTGTTTCCGGCCCAGGCCTTCGCCTCTGCCTTTGCCGAAACCATGGCCGGGCCACTGGCCGGGGCCGCGCTGCAGTACTCTGTCTCCGAGGGCTATCGGCCGCTGCGCGACTGGATCGCGGGGCGCATGGGCGCCCTCGGCATCCCCTGCACGGCCGAGAACATCCTGATCACCTCCGGCTCGCAGCAGGCGCTTGATTATCTGGGCAAACTTCTGCTTTCGCCCGGGGATACGGCCATGGTGACCTGGCCCACCTATCTGGGGGCGCTGGGGGCCTTCAACGCCTATGAGCCACGCTACATCCGGCTTGACCCTCAGGCGAACGCCCTACCCGCCGCCCTGCAGGCCGAGGCGGCCGAGGCCGGCGGACGGATCAAGTTTGCCTATCTGTCAGCCGATTTCGCCAACCCCACCGGCCAGACCATCGACCGTGCGGGGCGCGAGGCGCTGCTCGATCAGGCCCAGGCGCTGGACATCCCGGTGATCGAGGACGCGGCCTATCAGGCACTGCGCTATGACGGCGCGCCCGTCCCCCCCATCCTCGCGCTCGACATCGCCCGATCCGGTGGGATCGAGGCCACGCGGACGCTCTACTGCGGCTCCTTCTCCAAGACGCTGGCGCCGGGCCTGCGCGTGGGCTGGGTCTGCGGGGCCAGCGAGGTGATCGCGCGGCTCGTGCTGATGAAACAGGCCGCCGACCTTCATTCCTCGACGATCAACCAGATTGTTACCCATCGCGTGGCCGAGGCGCTGTTCGACAGCCATGTCGATACCCTGCGCGCGACCTATGGCCACCGGCGCGACCGGATGGTCGCAGCACTCGCGCGCGAGATGCCGGCGGGCGTCACCTTCAACCGCCCTGAAGGTGGCATGTTCGTCTGGCTGACCCTGCCGGAGGGCGTGGATGGCGCGGCCCTGCTGGCCCGCGCGATTGCCGAAGAGCGGGTTGCCTTCGTCCCGGGCGGCGCCTTTTTCGCCGATGGCTCGAACCGCAACACCCTGCGGCTGTCCTTCTCCTGCGCTTCCGATGCGCAGATCGACGAGGGCATCGCGCGCCTGGGCCGGCTGCTCCGCCGCTGACACACCGCGCCCCGCTTGCACGCCGCGCCCAAACCGGGCAGGTCTTCGCCACGCCCAACCGGATTGCGCCCATGCCCCGCCTTCTAGCGCTCGCCCTGCTGGCCCTGCTCGCGCTGCCCGGTCTGGCCCAGGCAGAACTGGCGCCCTGCCTGACCATCGTCGACGGCAAGGCGGTGCCCCTCTTCTTCGATCCGGCCGACCCCCGCGTGGCCGAGAACACCACCCGGCGCGAGGCCTGGTTCGGCGACTGGGGCGAGATCACCTGCCCCGGGTTCGTGACGCTGCGCTACCTGACCCCCGATCTGACCGATGACCAGCGCGGCACCTTCTGCCTGCAATACGACCGTCAGGCCAAGAGCTATACCGGCTACGCCAACGGCGCGCGCGACCCCTATGCGGTCTGCCGCCAGCCCTCGAAAACCTTCTGCCAGCGCGTCAACGATTCAAAGGATACCGCCCTGGCCCTGACCGGGCTTGCCGCCGGGGTCACCGGCGCGGGCGGCCTGGCCCAGACGGCCCGGGACGTGAACCTTCTGACCCAGGACAACGGCGCGGTCACCCTCTCGGGCGATCCCGTGGGCGTGGCCGGCGCGCTGACCCGCCTCGGCTCGACCGCGCTCGCCGCCGCCACAGCCCCCGCCCAGGTCGGCGCGGCGGCGGTCACCGTCATCGCCGTGGGCGGAATCGTCTATCTCTGCAAGGAATGACCGCTCAGGTCCATTTCGCGACAGGCGGTAGGCTCATCAGCACGGCATTCGCGTCATGCCCGGTTTCCAGCCCGAATTTCGTGCCCCGGTCATAGACAAGGTTGTATTCGGCATAAAGCCCGCGATGCACCAACTGCGCCTCGCGGTCGGCCTCGGTCCAGGGGGTGTCGCGCCGCCGCTCGGTCAACGGCACGAAGGCCGGCAGAAACGCGGCACCCACCGCCTGGGTAAAGGCGAAATCCGCCTCCCAGCTGTCCCGGCCCGCGCCGCCCGAGTTCAGGTCATCATAGAAGATGCCGCCCACCCCCCGCGCCCGGCCACGATGGGGCACGAAGAAATACTCGTCCGCCCAGGCCTTGAACCGGTCGTAATAGCCGGGGTCATGTGCATCGCAGGCCGTCTTCATCTCGGCGTGGAAATGCGCTGTATCCTCCGGATACTCGAGGCAGGGGTTCAGATCGGACCCGCCGCCGAACCACCAGGCCCCCGGCGTCCAGAACATCCGTGTGTTCATGTGCACTGCCGGCGCATGAGGGTTCTGCATATGCGCCACAAGGCTGATCCCGCTGGCCCAGAACCGCGGATCGCGGTCCATCCCCGGCACACCTCGCGCGGCCATCGCCTTCTGCGCCCGCTCGCCAAGCTGCCCATGCACCTCGGACCAGTTCACGCCCACCTTCTCGAACACCCGCCCGCCGCGCATCACGCTCATGATGCCGCCGCCGCCGTCTGCGCGGGTCGTGGGCGTCACCTCGAACCGCCCGGCCGGGCGGTCGGCGGTCGGCCCTGCGGTCTGGCTGTCCTCGAGCGCCTCGAAGGCCGCCACGATCCGCCCCCGCAACTCGCGGAACCAGGCGGCGGCACGGGCCTTGCGGCTGTCGAAATCCTCGGTCACGGCATTCCTCCTCGGTCGCTTTCCTCCCCCTAGCATTCCTGCAAAGCCGGGCAAAGACGCTGCCGCATCCGCGGGGATTGGCAGCGTCGCCCCGCCGCCCTAACCTTGCCCTGTCCGGGGAATGAAAATGACGACACGACTCGCCCTTGCCCTTCTGCCCGCGCTGGTGCTCGCCGCCTGCGCCACGCCCCAGCAACGCTGCATCAACAGCGTCACGCGCGACCTGCGGGTGGTGACCGACCTCATCGCCCAGACCGAGATCAACCTCGCCCGAGGATACGGCACCGTGGAACAGACGGTCTTTGTCCCCACCATGGGCAGTTGCGGCGGTGCCTGGCCGGTCCAGCGCGCCGATGGCACGACCGATGTCGTCTGGGTGCCGCAGATGTGCTGGCAGGATCAGGCCGTCACGGTCGAGCGCGCCGTGGCCATCGACCTGGCCGCCGAACGGCGCAAGCTTCAGGAACTGCGCCAGCAGCAGGCCCGCCTCAACAAACTCGCCGCCCCGGCGGTCGAACAGTGCCGGGCAACCTATCCCAGCTAGTCCCGCCCGTCAGTGAATCGGCACCGCCACCGGGTCCAGCAGGCTGCGCCCGCCATCCACCGTCAGCACCTGCCCGGTCATGAAGCTCGATGCATCCGAGGCCAGGAACTGCACCGTCTCGGCCAGTTCGCGCGCATCGGCGATCCGGCCCAGGGGCGTGCCCTCCTCGACCAGGCCGCGCCATTCGGGGTCCTGCTTGAAGGCCTGGTTCAGGCAACCGCTCAGCACGCTGCCAAAGGCCACCGCATTCACCCGGATGCCCTTCGGCGCCAGCACCACGGCCAGCGAACGCGTCATCTGGTCAACGGCGGCACTGGCGATGGAATAGGCCATCAGCTCCGGCTGGGTCCGGGTCGCGGCGATCGACGACAGGTTGACGATCGCGCCGATGGCTGTCGTCTCGCCGGTTTTGGCCGCCTGGGCGATCATCCGCTTGGCCGTCATCTGCGACAGCCGCAGGCTCGTGATCAGGTTCTGCTGCAACATCAGCTCGACCCCGTCCTCGCCCACCTTCAGGGGATCCGTCGTGGCGATGTGCCGGCTGGCGTTCACCAGGATATCCACCCGGTCAAAGGCATCCATCGTGGCCGACAGCAGGTTGGCGATGGTCAGCTTTTCCCTCAGATCGCCCGCGAACATGCGCACGGCGCCCTCGGCCTGCGCCTCGGCGCCCACCTCGGCCTCCAGACGCTCTTCGTCGATGTCGGCGAACATGACATTGGCGCCCTGCGCCAGGAAATGCCGGGCGATGGCCAGGCCAATGCCATTGGCTGCACCTGTCACGATGGCCGTCTTGCCGGCGATGGAATTCGACATGGGTTCCCCTCGGGCTTACTGTCTGGCCTTGATCGGCCGGGCAGCGCGGGTCAGCCGAAAGGCCCCGTCGCCGCCGATATCCTCGATCTCTCGGAAACACGCGGCCAGCACCGGCCCATAGGGCAGATGCCGGTTCGCCACCAGCCACAGCGTTCCGGCCGGCTGCAGCATCGCCGCCGCCGCCCGGATGAAGGCCACCCCCAGCGCCGGATCGGCGGCGCGCGCGGTATGGAAGGGGGGGTTGCACACCACCGCGTCCACCGCGCCCTCGGGGCGAAAACTCAGGGCATCCGCCCAATGGAACTGCGCGCGCGGATCGGTCACGTTCTGGCGCGCGCAATCCAGCGCGGCGGCCTCGGCCTCGACCAGGTCCAGCCGCTTGACGCCTTCGCGCGCCAGGATGGCCCGCGCCAGATAGCCCCATCCCGCGCCCAGATCGACGATCCGCCCCGGCAGCTTGGCCGGCAACGCCGCCGCCAGAAGGGCCGAGCCCCGGTCGGGCCCATCCGCCGAAAAGACGCCCGGCAGCGTCACGAAACCATCGGCAAGCCGGGTCGGCACCGCTGCCCAGTCTTCCCAGCCCGCGTCCGCCTGGCCCGCGACAAAGCCGAAGATCTTGCCATGGGCCTTGGCCAGGGCCGTCGTCACCTCGACGCGCGACCGCAGGTCGCGGTGCATGGATTCCACGCCGTCGGTCTTCTGACCGTCCACGATCACCAGCCCGCCCGGCATCACCTTTGCCGCGGCTTCGGCCACCAGTGCCCGCGCCTCGGCCCGGGCGCGCGGCAGGCAGACAAGGGCGGCGGCAAAAGGCCCTTCTGCGGCAACCCGCGTGTCGAAACCCTGCCGCTCAAAGGCGTCATGGTCGGGACGGAACCCCTGGATCACCACCACCCGGTCCTTCGGAAGGGCCGACAGGTCGTCGCCCGCCTGCGGGCGCCAGACGGCAATCGGACCCTCCGGCGGCAGGCTCAGCGCGCCGGTCTCAAGTGCCAGTGTCAGTCGGGCAGATCGCATGGGCGGCCGGAAACCGGCCCTATTCCTTTTCCATGGTGCATTGCAGCGGATGCTGATGGCGCCGGGCGAAATCCATCACCTGCGCCACCTTGGTCTCCGCCACCTCGAAGGAGAACACGCCGACCACGGCCAGCCCCTTCTTGTGCACCGTCAGCATGATCTCGAACGCCTGCGCATGGCTCAGCCCGAAGAACCGCTCCAGCACATGCACGACGAATTCCATCGGCGTGTAGTCGTCGTTCAGCAGCAGCACCTTGTACAGCGGCGGCCGCTGAGTGCGCGTCTTGGGCTTGGTGATGACCGAGGTTTCGTCATCATTTCCCCCGCCGCTGCCCCTCTCGGGTCCGGTCATTTGGAAAGGAGGAAACGTCACAGCCAGCGCTCCGGTGCTTCAGAACAGACTCAATCGGGGTCGAAACCTTGATATAGCGCAATCCCCCGCGCGGGAAAAGGGCAGCAGGGATTGATCGCGGCGGCGCGCCGCGCCATCAACGGGGCAAAGTGCAAAGGCGCGCCCGGGGGAACGCATGACGATCACCACCATCGGTTTCGACGCCGACGATACGCTCTGGCAGAACGAGGCCTTCTTCCAGCTGACCCAGGATCGCTTCACCCGCCTCCTGGCCGATCACGCCGACCCCGATCACCTGCAGGAGCAGCTTCTGGCCGCCGAACGGCGCAACCTTGGCCATTACGGCTTTGGCGTGAAGGGCTTTGTCCTGTCGATGATCGAAACCGCCATCGAGGTGACCGATGGCCGCGTGCCCGCCCCGGTCATCGCCGAGCTTCTGGCCGCCGGGCGCGAGATGCTCGAGCACCCGATCGAGCTTCTGCCCCATGCCCGCGAGGCGGTCGCCGCGCTGGCCGCCAGCCACCGCGTGCTTCTCATCACCAAGGGCGATCTGATCGACCAGGAACGCAAGCTGGCCCAGTCGGGCCTGGGCGATCTCTTCCACGGGGTCGAGATCGTGTCGAACAAGACACCCGCCACCTATGCCGCGATCTTCGCCCGCCATGCCACGCCCCCCGACCAGGCGATGATGGTCGGCAATTCGCTCAAGTCCGATGTCCTTCCGGTGATCGAAACCGGCGGCTGGGGCGTCCATGTGCCCCACGGGCTGACCTGGGCGCTCGAACAGGCCGACCCGCCTACTGGCCATGCCCGCTTCCGCGAACTGCCCGATCTTGGCGGCCTGCCCGCCCTCGTCACCGGTCTGGACAGCTAGCCCCGGAATCCGCCCACCGCATCTTGGGTCAGCTGGCCGTGGCCCCGCGAAATCTGGCCCCTCCGACGGGTGCGCCCCCGCGCGAAGATCACAGCGAAAGCCTTTGATCGCAAAGGGGGTTTCCCGGTTCGAACCTCTGTGCTACCTTTCCGGTCGAGCAGTAAAAGCCCCAACAAAAACAGGGGCATCCGAGGCAGGTATTATGAAACGCGGTTTCGTCGCGCGCTTTTCGCATTTCGTCCGTTCCGCGGTGCTGACGCTTGTCTGCGTCTTGCTGCTGCCCCTTGCCGCGCTGGCCGCGCCCTATGCCGCGCTGGTCATGGATGCCCGCACCGGCGAGGTGCTTTACGCCAACAACGCCGACACCCGCCTGCACCCTGCCTCGCTGACCAAGATGCTCACGCTCTACATCACCTTCGAGGCGATCGAGCGGGGTGAGATCTCGCTCGACACCATGGTCAAGGTCTCCAAGCACGCCGCCGCCCAGCCGCCGTCGAAACTCGGCCTGCGCGCCGGGCAGAAGATTCAGCTGCGGTATCTGATCCGCGCCGCGGCGGTGAAATCCGCCAACGATGCCGCCACCGCCATTGGCGAGGCCATCTCGGGCAGCGAGGCGAAATTCGCCCAGCGCATGAACCGCACGGCCAAGGCCATCGGCATGAAGAGCTCGACCTTCAAGAACGCCAATGGCCTGACGGCAGAGGGCCACCTCTCCACCGCCCGCGACATGACCGTGCTGGGGCGCCGGCTGTTCTATGATTTCCCGCAGTATTACAACATCTTCTCGCGCCGCACGACCGATGCGGGCATCGCCACCGTCTCGAACACCAACCGCCGCTTCCTCGACAGCTACAAGGGCGCCGACGGCATCAAGACCGGCTACACCAACCCCGCGGGCTTCAACCTGACCGCCTCGGCCGAACGCGGCAACAAGCGCATCATCGCCACCGTGTTCGGCGGAAAATCCACCGCGCACCGCAACGCCAAGATGGCGGAACTTCTCGACCTCGGCTTTGGCGAGGCCCCTGCGAATGCCCCCGTCAAGAAACCCGGCGCGCCGGATTACGAGGCGGTGGCCGAAAACAGCGTGGCCGATCCAGACATGGAAGAGGGCGGCGCCGGCAAGACGATCCGCGTCGTGATGGCCGTGAAGACTTCGGTGCGCCCGAAACACCGCCCGACCATCGCCCAGCCGTCCGAGGAAATGCTGCTGGCCATGCAGGACGGCATCGCCGGCGCGCTGGCCGAGGCCACCTCCACCTCTGCCCCCGCGGCCGATGCGGCCGCCGGCGCCGATGCCACCGCTGCCGCCATTGCCGAGGCGGTCGTGCTGGAAACCCCCGCCGCCGACACCGCGGCCCCTGCCGAAACGGCTGTGGCCGAGGCCGGCAAGCCCGATCCCGATGCGGTGGACGATGCCGTGGCCTTGGCCCTTGCGCCCCAGGCGGAAGATGCCCCCTCTGCCCAGCCCCCAGCCCAGCCAGAAGCCGATGTCGTGCAGAATGCGGCCCTGTCGGGCAATGGCACCATCACGCTGGCGGCTTCGCCAGCGCCGCGCCCCCGCCCGCTCGACATGTATGCCGATGCTGAACCCGCCGCCGTCCGCCCGGCACAGGAACCCGAGGTCGTGACCCGGCTATCCACCTCGGGCGGGCGCCACTGGGGCATCAACGTAGGCCGCTACGGCAGCCGTGGCGCGGCGGAACGCCAGTTGCTCAAGGTGGCCCTGGCAGAAACGGTCACCCTCAACGAAGGCATGCGCAAGGTCGTCGTGCGCAGCGGCGAATATGACGCGAACTTCGTGGGCCTGACCCAGGAGCAGGCCGATCTTGCCTGCCGGCGCCTGCAGGCCCGCTCGGTCCAATGCTTCACCATGGGGCCGTGACGCCAACCCATGTCCGGTTTCGTCTTCCCCCCTCCGCCCCAGCCCGCCGCCGCCGTCCTGGGCAGCGACCTGCGCTTCCCCGTGCGGCGCATCTTCTGCGTTGGCCGGAACTATGCCGAACATGCCCGCGAATTCGGCAATGATCCGGATCGCGAGCCGCCCTTCTTCTTCACCAAGCCCGCCGATGCGCTGGTGCCCTCGGGCGCCGTGCTTCCCTATCCGCCGCTGACGGCCGACCTGCATTTCGAGGCCGAGCTTGTGGTGGCCATCGGCCAGGGCGGGCGCAACATCGCGCCCGATCGGGCGCTGGCCCTTGTCTGGGGCCATGCTGCCGGCAATGACCTGACCCGGCGCGACCTTCAGGCCGAGGCCAAGGCCATGCGCCGTCCCTGGGACATGTCCAAGGGGTTTGACGGCTCGGCCGTCCTCGGCCCGATCCGCCCCGGCGCCACCCCGCCCTCGGGCGGCATCCGCTGCCTGGTCGACGGCGCCCTGCGCCAGCAGGCCAGCATCGCCGACATGATCTGGCCGGTCGAAGACATCATCGCCCATCTGTCGCGCCTGGTCGCGCTCTGCCCCGGCGACCTGATCTATACCGGCACGCCCGCCGGTGTCGGTGCGCTGACCCCGGGCCAGGTCTGCCGGGTCGAGATCGACGGCCTTCCCCCCGCCGAAGTCACGATCGGCTGACGCTTGCGGCCCGGGCCTCGGCCCGCTGCACATGGTCGGCCACCTGCCCGGCAATCCCGGCCAGAAGCGGCAGCGGCAACTCGTGCCCCACCCCCGGCAGGATCGTCAGCCGCGCGCCCGGCACGCCCTCGGCAAGGGCGCGCCCGTTCTCCACCGGCAGGATCGGGTCCGCCTCGCCATGCAGCACCAGCACCGGGCAGGCGATCTGCCGGAACCGTCCCGCCCAGTCTTCCCGCACGGTCAGCGCGGCATGGTTGAACATGCTCGCCGGGCTGTCCGTCCGCGCCAGGACCCGCGCCACCCGCTGGGCTTCGCGCGCGGCGTCAAAGGGAAAGGCTGGCCCGGCACACAGCCGCTCGGTCTCGACCAGGAATGCCGCAACCGCCGGCCCATCGGTCCAGTCCAGCCCCGCAAGCTGCCCGAAATGCGCCAGGAACGCGTCCGAGATCTGGGGCAGCGGCGGGCCATCCCAGCCCAGAGGCTCCGACGCGATCAACGTGAGGGACCCTACGCGCCAGGGATCGGTCACCGCCAGCATCTGCGCGATGTAGCCGCCCAGCGACATGCCGACCAGATGGGCGCAGTCCAGGCCATGGGCCTCCAGAATGGCCCGGACATCCGCCGCCATGTCCTCCACCGCATAGTCAGCGGTCCCCGGTTCCAGCGTGGTGGACTGGCCGGTGTCGCGGTGGTCGAACCGGATCACGTGATGCCCCCGCTCTGCCAGGGCCAGGCAGAAGGCGTCCGGCCAACCCAGCATCGAGGCCGTCGCCCCCATCACCAGAAGGATCGCCGGGTCGCCCGGCCGTCCAAAGACCTGCGTGACCAGCCTGATTCCGTCATGATCCACAATCGGCATGGACGAAGTCCCTCTGTCTGGCGGGCGCCCCCCGAGCCTCCGGCCGCTCAGGCCGGATGGGCCGCCTTTCGCCGCTCCTCGGCCTCCAGCAACTGCTTCACCACATCATTGCGGGGCTTCCATGTGTAATGGGTATCCTTCACCACCAGGGCCCAGGTCAGGGTACCCCCCTTGCGCCAGGGATCAAGCACGATCCCCTCCTCCATCGTCCCGCCGCGTTTGCTGATCACCACCGTGTGGTGGATGATGCGCAGCGGTCCGGGCGGCGAGATCGCCCGGTGCAGCGACAAGGTGCGGAAATGCTCCTGTGCCAGCCGGGCGGACAGATCCTCGGCCCAATGGTTGCACAGACCCCGCTCCCGCTCGCCCCGGATCACCTTGTCATTGTGGATCAACGGCGCGTCGGTGATGCCATAGGCCTGCGCCAGCTCCAGCGAGTACAGGTGCGCAATGCGCGAGGCCTCGGCCGCCTCTTCGGGGTCGATGCCGGGACCCAACGCGAGGATGGCCGCCGTCAGGCCGTCGATGCTGTCTTGCGTGGCGGTGGGTTTCATGGCGCAGCCCGACAGCAGGGCCGCAACGGCAAAGATCAGCAGCGCGAAAAGACCTCGGGCCATGCGTCATCCGGAAATCAGCCCCCGCGGGGGCGGGTCAAAATTCCGTGAACGATAGGCCGCCCGCGCCGGCTTGCCTAGCCCCTGGCAAAGGCGCCGGCCCCCCTTTGGGCGCAGATTCACCGCGCCCCGACATTTCGCGAAACTGGTCCACCCGGGCCCTGCTCCGCCGTGGCCGCACAAGCCCGAGCCTTTTTGTCTACATACGATTGCCAGACAGATGCCAGACGGTTTCCAGATCGCTCGGATCAGCGTTTCGGCTTGTCGTCCCAGTCCTTGGTCAGGATGCGGTTGGCGTCCCCCTGGGGGTCATCAAACTGCCGGTTCCGCAGCGCCCAGACAAAGGCAACGAGGCCCACCGCCCCCAGAAACAGCGAAACCGGAATCAGCGTGACAAGGATCTCCATTACTTCAACCTCAGCGCATTCAGCGAAACCGTGATCGACGAAAGGGACATCGCCAGAGCCGCCGCCAGTGGCGTGGCCAGCCCAACCAACGCGATGGGCACCGCTACCACGTTGTAAAGAAACGAGATCGCGAAGTTCTCCTTGATCCGTCGCCGCGCCTGTCGGGCAATGCGCGTGGCATCGCCGATAGGCGCCATGTCCTGCCCCAAGAGCACGATGTCCGAAGCCACCCGCGCCGCATCCAGCGCCGAGGCCGGCGAGATCGAGACATGCGCACCCGCAAGCGCCGCCGTGTCGTTCAGCCCGTCGCCCACCATCAACACCCGCCGCCCCTCGGCCGCCAGCGCCGCAACCCGTGCCGCCTTCTCGGCCGGCAGGGCCCCCGCCGTCCAGTCGCGAATCCCCAGCCGCCCGGCCAGATCCGCGACCGCGCCCGCCGCGTCACCTGAAATCAGCATGACGGTTTTTCCCTGTTCGGTCAGGGTCTTGATGGCCTGCTCGGCCCCCGGACGGATCCGATCGGCAAAGGTGATCGCCCACGCCCGCCCGTCACCTGTCGACAGGTAGGTCGCCGTCACGGCCAGCGGATCGGCCCCCACCCAGATGTCACGGCCCAGCCGCACCCGCCGGCCCTCCCACAGGCCTTCGACACCATAACCCGGAACCTCGCGCAGGTCCGTGACCCCGGCCGGGGTTATGCCGCGCGCCTGCAGGGCCGCGGCCAGCGCCATTGCCAGCGGATGCGAAGAAGCTCCCGCCAGCGCCGCCGCCAGCGCCAGATCGACCGGGTCAAGCGTTTCCAGATTCGTTGGCTGCGGGGCGCCGAGCGTCAGAGTGCCGGTCTTGTCGAAGACCACCGTATCCACCTCGGCCAGCCGCTCGAGCGCCGTGCCATGCTTGATGAGCAGCCCCTTGCGGAACAGCTTGCCGCTGGCCGCCGTGACGACCGCCGGCACCGCAAGACCCAGGGCGCAGGGACAGGTGATGATCAGCACCGCCGCCGAGATGTTGATCGCGTAGCGGACATCTCCGCCCGTGATCCACATCCAGACGCCGAAGGCCGCGAAGGACAACAGATGAACCGAGGGCGAGTAAAGCCGCGCCGCCCGTTCGGCGAGCGAGGTGTAGCGGGTCTTGGCGCTTTCTGCGACGGCAACAAGATCGGCCATGCGGTGGAGCGAGCTGTCCTTCCCCGCCGCCGTGACCCGCAGGGTCAGCGGGCCGGTCAGGTTGACTTCGCCCGCCGAGACCAGCGTTTCCGGCCCGGCATAGGCGGGCAGGCTTTCGCCCGTGAGAAGCGAGCGGTCCACCTCGCTGGTTCCTGCGACGACAACGCCGTCAACCGGCATACGCCCACCCGGGCGCACCAGCACCAGATCACCCCGGGCCACCTCGGAGACGGGGCGCACCACTTCGGTGCCACTTTCAAGCACGATGGCGCGCGGCACTTCCAGCGCGGCAAGTTCCTCGGCCGCTGACCGCGCCACGGCGCGGGTGCGATGATCAAGGTAGCGACCGGCAAGCAGGAAGAAGGTCAGCATCACCGCCGCGTCGAAATAGGCGTGATGTCCCGACTGTGTGGTCTCATAAAGCGAGATCGAGGTCGCCAGGATGATGGCGAGCGAGATCGGCACATCCATGCCAAGCCGCCGTGCCTTGAGGCTGGCCCAGGCCGAACGGAAGAAGGGCTGGCCACAGAAAACCACCGTCGGAATGGCGATCAGCGCCGAAATCCAGTGGAACATGTCGCGCGTTGCATCCGCCGCGCCGGACCAGACAGCAACCGACAGCAGCATCACGTTCATCATCGAGAAGCCCGCGACGCCCAGTCGCATCAGTAGCTCGCGGCCCTGCCTGTCGGTTTCGGTGGCGGACAGAAGCCCGGCATCGAGTTCGTGCGCCTCATAGCCCAGATCGGCGAGCGCCGCGACGATCCGAGCCGGCTCGACCTCGGGATCTGCGGCAACGCTGACGCGGCGCATGGTCAGGTTGACCCGCGCGGAATGCACGCCAGGCAGTTCTTGCAGCCCACCTTCGACGGTCGAGATGCAGGCCGCGCAATGCGCGGTCGGCAGCGAGAAGACCAGTCGCGCATCTGCCGCCGCCGCCCGGGCCAGATCGGCGGCCGAGGGCGCCACGCCGCAGGCCGGACAAGCCGAGGCAGAAGGCGTCTCCATCCGGGGCAGCGCCGTCATCTCAGCCCTCCACCAACAGGTCGATGCGCTGGCGGAACATCGTGCCCGAGGCGGCCATCGCCTCGACCTTGAGCATCCATTTGCCAGGGGCCAGAGCAAGCGGCGCGCGAAACACGCCATTGTTAAGCGTTAGCCTGGGCCATTGATCGTCGCGCGCCTCGGTCGGGCGGCCCACCAGAACCGACAGACCCTGGACCGCAGCGGGGCGACCATCCGGGCCGACGAAGGACAGCCGTAACTCTCCTGCCGCTTCGTCATAATCGGTGGTCATTGACCAGCCGAGTTCGCGCTGCGCCGCGCGCTCGGCATCCCAGGTCTGGCTGGCGACATAGGAGTTCTGCACTTCAAGCCCCGGGAAGGTTTCGACGGCCTTCCAGGCCAGAAGGACGTTGACGCCGATGATCACGGCGAAGGCCGAGACCGTGATCGTCAGAACCTTGCGCCCGGTCAGTTCGGCCATGTCAGCCCCCTTTGCCGTTGAAGACCGTATCATGATAGACGCGGTCGTTCGTTTCCATATCCGTCACCCACAGGCGCAGGTCGGTACGATGCGCCGCCGCCGGCGCCGAGCCGGCTGCGGCCGTGACATAGACGCGCTGGGTCAGCGTCTCGTTCGCCGGCACGGTGACCTGCGTCCGGTCGCTGCCCTCGATTGAGATCAGGAAGCGGTCGGCCGAGGTCAGCGAGATCATGAACTCTTGCGGCGTGCCGGCTTTGTTGCGCAGACGGACGTCATAGGTGTTGCGGATCGAACCATCCGACAGGGTGACGAAGGTCGGATTGCGCACCGGCGAGACGTTGATGTCGATGGGCGAGCGCATGAAGAGCGCCACGACAAGCGCCACCCCAATGCCAGACCACAGCGTTGTGTAAAGGATCGTACGCGGCCGGAAGACATGTTTCCAGGGCGATTTCGGCGGCTTTCCTTCGCGTTCGGCGGCCTCATCGGTCAGCGCAAGATAGCCGATCAGGCCACGTGGCCTGCCGATCTTGTCCATCACGTCATTACACGCGTCGATGCATAGTGCGCAGGTGATGCAGGCCAGCTGCTGGCCGTTGCGGATATCGATGCCCATCGGGCAGACGTTGACGCAGGCCATGCAGTCGATGCAGTCACCCTGGCCTTCCGGCACTTCGCCCTTGTGCAGCTTGCCACGCGGCTCGCCCCGCCATTCGCGATAGGCGACGGTCAGCGAGTCCTCGTCTAGCATCGCCGCCTGGATGCGCGGCCAGGGGCAGGCATAGATGCAGATCTGTTCCCGTGCGAAACCGCCGAAGACGAAGGTCGTCATGGTCAGCACCAGCATGGTCATATAGGCGACCGGATGGGCCGTGCCGGCCAGCAGGTTGCGCGCCAGGGTCGGCGCATCGGTAAAGTAGAAGATCCAGGCGCCGCCGGTGGCCAGCCCGATCAGGAACCAGACCGTCCATTTGATGGCCCGCTTGCGGACCTTTTCGGCATCCCATTTCTGGCGGTGCAGGCGAATGCGCGCATTCCGGTCGCCCTCGATCCAGCGCTCGACCAGGATGAAGAGGTCTGTCCAGACCGTTTGCGGACAGGCGTAGCCACACCAGACGCGCCCCAGCGCGGACGTGAAGAGGAAGAGCCCCAGGCCTGCCATGATGAGCAGGCCAGCCACGAAATAGAATTCGTGCGGCCAGATCTCGATCATGAAGAAGAAGAACCGCCGGTTCGCCAGATCGACCAGCACGGCCTGGTCCGGCATGTCCGGGCCGCGGTCCCAGCGAATCCAGGGCGTGATGTAGTAGATGCCCAGGGTGATGGCCATGATCCACCATTTCAATGTGCGGAAATGGCCCTTCACGCGACGCGGAAAAATCGGCTCACGCGCTGCATACAGACTATCTGGCTGGTGGTCCTGGGAGGTCACGGGAAATTCTCCGGTTGCATGATCCCGCTATCTGCCGCTTTGGACCAGGCTGCCTTGACCTGCATCAAAAAGGAAGGTCGCGGATACACCTTCTGCCTGCGGCATCGCGTCCTGGACAGAAGGGGCCTGACACCGCGCCCAGCAGGCCTAGGGCCGGCCGGGATGTCCGGCCGGCCCTGGGCTTTGGTAGAACTTGGCGGTGGTAGAAGATGTCGGCACCGGCACCCCCGGAAACGCGCGAACAGGACGGGGTGCCGGTGCCGTTCCCCGGCCGGTCAGACCGGTCGGGAAGGCTGTTCACTCGCCTCCGCCCAGGCCGTGGACATACACGGCGACCGACCGGATATCCGATTCCGACAGGCGGCCCGCCCAGGCCGGCATGACGCCGAAGCGGGCATTGGTCACGGTTTCGGTCAGCGTCTCCTTGTCGCCGCCGTAAAGCCAGATCGCATCCGTCAGGTTCGGAGAGCCCTGGGCGCGGTCGCCCTGGCCGTTCTCGCCGTGGCAGGAGGCGCAGTTGTCGGCAAAGATGGTCTGGCCCTCGGCCACAAGCGCCGGATCCTCGGCCGCCCCGGTCAGGGACATGACATATTGCACGACCGCGTCGATCTGCGCTGGCTCCAGCAGTTCGTCCCGCCCGAAGGCCGGCATCTCGGAGTAGCGGGCATCCGGATCGGTTGTATTGCGGATGCCATGCGACACTGTCAGCACGATGTCATCCAGCGTGCCGCCCCACAGCCAGTCATCGTCGAGCAGGTTGGGGAAGCCCCCGGCCTGCACGCCCGCCGCGCCCGAGCCGTGGCATTGCGAGCAGTTGGTGCGGAACACCGCCGCGCCCGCGTCCGTGGCGAATTGTACAAGCTGCGGGTCGGCCTGAATTTCGTCCAGCGAGCTTGCGACCAGCTTTTCACGCATGGGCGCGGTCTGCTCATTGAACCGCTGCATCTCGGCAGCGACATTGGCGCGGGTCGAATAGCCGAGCAGACCGGGCGTCGCGCCGTTGATCAATGGCCAGGCGGGGTAGAGGATCGAGTAGATCAGGGCCCAGAAGATGCAGGCATAGAACGTCCAGAGCCACCAGCGCGGCAAGGGATTGTTGAGTTCCTCGATGCCGTCCCATTCATGGCCGGTGGTCTCAACCTGACCGGGGACCTTCTTTACAGGCTTGGCGCTCATTTCGACGGCTCCTTCGGCGTGCCGGGTTGCTGGCCGGACGTCTGTGCGGTGCGCGCCAGGGGCGCGGGCCGGTTCTCGTTGCGGAAAATCGACGTGGCTGCCTCTTGCTGGGGCTGCCGGCTGCCGGGGCGGAAGACCCAGACGATGATGCCCAGGAAAATCAGCGTCAGCAGCAGCAGCATCCAGCTATCGGCAAAGTGTCGCAGCAGGGTGTAGGTTTCCATGACGCCCCCCCTTACCGGCTCGCGACCGGGGTATAGGTGTCAAAGTCCACCATCGTGCCCAGCACTTGCAGATAGGCGACCAGCGCATCCATCTCGGTCAGGTTGGCCTGGCCGTCGAAGTTGCGGATGGCAAGGCCGGGATAACGCTCCTCCAGGCCCGATGTGTCGGCGTTCGGGTCGGCCTGTGCCACGAAGTCGGCGCGCGCATTCTCGAGCATCCCATCGGAATAGGGCACCCCGACCAGCGCGTTCACCTGCATCAAGTCTGCGATGCGGTCCCCGGTCAGCGCGGCGTTCATCAGGTAGCCATACTTGGGCATGATGGATTCCGGCACGACCGATTGCGGGTTGATCAGGTGGTCGACATGCCATTCGTCCGAGTAGCGGTTGCCGACGCGGGCAAGATCCGGACCGGTCCGTTTCGATCCCCACTGGAAGGGATGGTCGTACTTGGACTCGGCCGCGAGGCTGTAGTGGCCATAGCGCTCGACCTCATCCCGCATCGGACGGATCATCTGGCTGTGACACACGTAGCAGCCTTCGCGGATGTAGATCTCCCGGCCGGCCAGTTCGAGCGGCGTATAGGGACGGACGCCTTCGACATCCTCGATCGTGTTTTCGAGGTAGAACAGCGGCACGATCTGAACCAGGCCGCCGACGGTGACCACGAGGAAGCTCAGCACCAGAAGAAGGGTGGCGTGCGTCTCGATGGCCTTGTGCTTGTCAAGAAATGCCATGGTGGTTCCCTCCGGTCACTCAGCGGGAACAGCCGAGACGGCGGGGGCCTTTTCGGCCACCGAGGTCACGGTTTTCCACAGGTTGTAGCACATGATCAGTCCGCCGGTGACGTAGAGCACGCCCCCCAGCGCCCGCACGACATACATCGGGTACATGGCCGCGACGGTGTCTGCGAAGGCGTTCACGAGGAAGCCGTTGGCGTCCACTTCCCGCCACATCAGACCCTGCATGATGCCGGCGACCCACATCGACGAGGCATAGAGCACGATGCCGATGGTCGCGAGCCAGAAGTGCCAGCTGACCAGCGTCAGGCTGTAGAGCCGCTCGCGGTTCCACAGACGCGGGGTCAGGAAGTAGAGCGCGCCGAAGGTGATCATGCCGTTCCAGCCAAGCGCGCCGGAATGGACGTGGCCGATGGTCCAGTCGGTGTAGTGCGACAGCGAGTTCACCGCCTTGATCGACATCATCGGACCTTCGAAGGTCGACATGCCGTAGAAACCGATCGAGACCACCATCATCCGGATCACCGGATCGGTGCGCAGCTTGTCCCAGGCGCCCGACAGCGTCATCAGGCCGTTGATCATGCCACCCCAGCTGGGCATCCACAGCATGATCGAGAAGATCATGCCCAGCGTCTGCGCCCAGTCGGGCAGCGCCGTGTAATGCAGGTGGTGCGGACCGGCCCAGATGTAGAGGAAGATCAGCGCCCAGAAGTGGATGATCGACAGCTTGTAGCTATAGACGGGCCGTTCGGCCTGCTTGGGCACGAAGTAGTACATCATGCCCAGGAAGCCCGCCGTCAGGAAGAAGCCCACGGCATTGTGGCCGTACCACCACTGCACCATCGCATCCTGAACGCCCGAGAAGACCTGCACCGACTTCGACCCGAAGATCGACACCGGGATGGACAGGTTGTTGAACACATGCAGCATGGCCACTGTCACGATGAAGGACAGATAGAACCAGTTGGCTACGTAGATGTGGGGTTCCTTGCGCTTGATGATCGTGCCGAGGAACACGGCCAGATAAACCAGCCAGACGACTGTCAGCCAGAGGTCGATGTACCATTCCGGCTCGGCATACTCCTTCGACTGGGTCGCGCCCAGAAGGTAGCCGGTCGCCGCCAGCACGATGAACAGGTTGTATCCCCAGAAGACGAACCAGGCTGCATTTCCGCCCCAGAGCCGCGCGGCGCTGGTACGCTGCACGACGTAAAACGACGTGGCGATCAGGGCGTTACCCCCGAAGGCGAAAATGACGGCCGAGGTGTGCAGCGGGCGAAGCCGGCCAAAGTTGCCGTAGGGCTGCAGGAACTCGAAGTTCAGCGAGGGATAGGCCAGCTGAAAAGCGATGAAGGTGCCCACGAGGAACCCCACCACGCCCCAGAACGCCGTGGCCACCACGCCATAGCGCACCACGCCGTCGAGGTATTCTCCTTCGTAGTCGATCTGCGTCGGTTCATCCGTGTGGCGCAGCGTCCACAGGAAGAGGCCTGCCGAGACCAGCATGATTATGATCGCATGCACCATATAGGCGAGGTCATGCGCATAATTTGCCGCGATCGCGGCCATCACCGCGATCAGGCCCAGCAGGACCAGCTTTATGTAATCCCACATTTTGCGTCCCTTCGTCTTCTTGCCGGAACGATTCGTCCGTCGTCCGGTGGCTTTTTGACAGTCTGGCTTGTGCGACATCCCGGCGGCGAGAACCTTGATCCATGTCAACAATCCGCGCGGTGGCCGTTGATCGAGGTCAAGGAAAGGCCCATGACAGGTGCTAAACTGATCTGAATGAAGCAGAGGAGGCCCGCCATGACCTACAAGACGCTACTCACCGTGTTGACAAGCCCCGAGGCCGTGGGAGCGACACTGGACGCGGCGATCACATTGGCCGAACGCGAGGACGCCCATCTTGATGTCCTGTCGCTGGGCATCGACCAGTCGCAGGTTGGCTATGCCTATCTGGGCAGCGCGCCCGTGCTGATGCAGGTCTCGATCGCCAAGGCCGAAGAAGATGCAGCGGCGCTGGAGACCCAAGCGCGGGAAATTCTGCGCCGGCAGGACGTGCGCTGGGGGAGCGAAGCGGCCATAGCCCAGTTGGGCAGCATTGCCGGACTGGTCGAGCAGAAGGCTCGCTTTGCTGATCTGGTCGTCTTGCCACGTCCCTATGGCAAGGGCGTGGGGGCAGAGGCCGAGGCAGTGCTCGAGGCTGCGTTGTTCGAAGCGCAGGCGCCGGTTCTGGTGCTCCCGCCGACGGGTCTTGGTGCGACTTTCGGACGGCGGGTGGTCATCGCCTGGAATCAGGGACGTGAGGCCATGGCGGCTGTGCGTCAGGCCTTGCCGGTTCTGAAGGCCGCCGAGACCGTCAACATAACCGTGATCGACCCGTCGCAAGAAGGCCCGGAACGGTCTGACCCGGGCGGCGCGCTGTGTCAGATGCTGGTGCGCCATGGGGTGAAGGCCGAAGTTTCGGTACTCGCAAAGACCGCCCCCCGGGTGTCCGATGTCCTGGCCCGCCAGATCCGTGACCAGAGCGCCGATCTTCTGGTGATGGGGGCCTACGGCCATTCGCGCCTGCGGGAGGCGATTCTGGGCGGTGCGACCCGAGACCTGCTGGAAACTGCCGAAGTGCCGGTGCTGCTGGCCCACTGAGGACGACTCTGCGATAGGCATTTCGCCCTTTGGTTGCATGCCCGGCCCGGCCGATACTTGCCACGGGACCGGCAGTAAAGGCAGATTGATCGGGCAGACCAAAGCATGGAGAGGTCCCTTGGTGGTGAATGGCCCTGCGCTGGGGGATGTGCGGCTGTCGGACGGCCGCAGGCTTGCCTTTATTGACTATGGCGATCCGCTGGGTCACCCGGTGATCTTCATTCACGGTTTTGGGGAATCGGCGCTTTTCCGGCACTGGGATGACCATGTTGCCGCGAAGTGGGGCCTGAGGATGATTGCCCCTCACCTTCCCGGCATCGGCGGATCTTCGCGGAGCGCAGGCAGAACGCTGACCCAGTGGGCGCGAGATTGCGAAGAGTTTGCCAATACGCTTGGACTGGACCGGTTTCTGCTGGCGGGCCATTCCGCTGGCGGACCACATGCCCTGGCCACCGCGGCACGATTGCAGGGCCGGGTCTCGAGGCTGGTGCTTGTCAGCCCGACCGGGCCGATCGAGGGCCGGTCCGACATCGCGATGTTCCGCTCACGGGAATTGCGCATCATGGTGCGGCTGTGCCGGGCCGGACTAGGGGGCATCGTACGCGCCCTTTTGGCTGAATCGGGTTGGGCGACACGCCTGAATGCAGGACTGGCCCTGAAGATCGAGGCGTCGATGTACCGTGCCGATCGGACGGCCCTGCTTGAACCTGCAGAGCAGAGGGCCTTGAACGAAACGGCTCTTTTGCAGGGCATGGGCCAGGCGCCGGGCGGAACCTATGACACGCTCGCCGCCGTTGTTGCCCCCTGGGGGTTCGACCTTTCCGACGTGCGCCAACCCACGCATGTCTTTCTGGGCGAGGCCGACAATCTCGTGTCACCGGGGATGATCGAGCGGTTGGTGGCTCGTTTGCCAGACGCCAGGCTCAATCGTTGGCCGGATCTGGGCCATTTCGGTTTCCTGCGCGCGGGCCCATGGGGGGAGGTCATGCAAGCCCTTGCCAAGGGTGCCGCCCCCATCCCCCGCTGACCCCGGCATTGCCTGCCGGCTGTCCCTTGGGCGGGCGAGGGTATCGGGAGCGGCTTGCTAGACAAGGAAACCGCCGTCGCTGTCATCGCCCGCCTCTTCAAGGAGCCGGTCGAGATCCGGCACGGTGATGTGGCGTTTCCCTTCGAGTTCGATCACACCGTCGCGCTTGAGGGCCGAGACCTGCCGGCTGACCGTCTCGAGCGTGAGCCCGAGGTAATCGGCCATCTCTTCACGCGTCAGCGGCAGATCGAAGACAAGCGGCCCCTTTGCCCCCTTGAGGCTGAGGGCGGCGTCCCGGCGTGCGATGATCGCCATCAGACTCGCGATCTTTTCGCGGGCCGTCTTGCGGCCCAGAAGCAGCATCCATTCCCGCGCGGCGTCGAGTTCATCCAGCGTCATCTCAAGCAGACGCTGGCTGATGTGCGGCGTCTTGGCCATGAGGTCTTCGAATGGCTTCTTGCGAAAGCAGCACATGACGAGATCGGTGGTCGCGGTGACGTCATAGGCCGCATTCGACCGGCCGGGCCGTCCAACGAAATCGGAGGGCAACAGCAGACCGACCATCTGCCGCCGACCATCTTCCATAGTCTGCGTCAGCGTCGCGATCCCTGTCACGACCGAGGCCACAAAGTCCATTCGGTCACCCGACCAGACCACAGTCTGGCCAGCCTGATAGCTGCGATAATACTTGATCAGCTCCAGCTGCGCGAGCTCGTCTGTCTCACACCGGGCGCAGACGGCGCGGTGCCGGATCGGGCATTCGCTGCATTCCTGCGCGTGAAGGATGGGTTCCTGCAAGGCCATCGCTGCTTTCCTGGCACATGCTGCCGCACGGATTTGATCTGCATCAAGGCAGCCAACAAACATACCAATACGGTAACGCAATGGATCTGAACTCGCAACTCACGCGGCTGGGCCTGTTTGACGCGCGCGTACCGCGTTACACAAGCTATCCGACCGCCCCGCACTTTGCCGCGTCAATCGGTCACGCCGACTTCGCGCGCTGGATTGAGGCCATTCCGGCGGGTTCGGAGATCTCGCTCTATCTGCACGTTCCCTTCTGTCGACGCCTGTGCTGGTTCTGCGCTTGCCGGACCCAGGGCACCACCTCGGATGCACCGATTCTTGCCTATGTCGAGACGCTGCTGGCGGAACTTGCGCTGTTGGAGGCGCGGCTCGCGCCCGGCGTGACACTGAAGCGGTTGCACTGGGGCGGCGGCACCCCCACGATGCTGCCCGCCGATCAGATCCGACGACTGACAGACGCAATCTTCTCTGTCGCACCGCTGGCGTCGGGGGCAGAGTTTTCGGTCGAGATCGACCCGAACGAGATCGACGCCGCCCGGCTTGACGCCCTGGTGGCGGCAGGTATGAACCGGGCCTCCATCGGGGTGCAGGACTTCGATGTCGAGATCCAGAAAACGATCGGTCGCGACCAGAGCTACGAGCTGACAAAGGCCGTGGCCGACATGATCCGCGACCGCGGCGTGACCAGCCTGAACGCCGATATCCTCTATGGTCTGCCGCACCAGACACAGGCGCGGATCGCGGATTCGGTTCAGAAACTGCTGACGCTGTCGCCCGACAGGGTGGCCTTGTACGGCTATGCCCATGTGCCCTGGATGTCGCGGCGCCAGCAGATGCTGCCGTCTGACGCGATGCCCACCCCGACCGAACGTCTGGGGCTGTTCGAGACGGCCCGGCAACTGTTCGCCTGGGATGGCTACCGCGAGATTGGCATCGACCATTTCGCTCGCCCAGAGGACGGTCTCTCCATTGCCCAGGCCACTGGCCGCCTGCGGCGAAACTTCCAGGGCTATACCGATGACACGGCGCCTGTGCTGATCGGGATTGGCGCCTCGTCCATCTCGCGTTTTCCCCAGGGTTTCGCACAGAATGCCAGCGGCACCGCCGACCATACCAAGGCGATCCGCGCCGGGCGGTTCTCGACCCATCGGGGGCATGCGTTTGTCGGCGAGGATCTGCTCCGCTCGCGCATCATCGAGGCGTTGATGTGCGATTTCCGGGTGCGTCGTGCGGAACTGATGCAAGACTATGGCGCAACTCCGGCGCGGCTGGATGACCTCTTTCGGCCAGCGGCGGCGGCCTTTGCCCCCTTCCTGCAATTGACCGAGGAGGGTGCCGTGATCACGCCCGACGGCCGGCCACTCGCGCGGATGATCGCACGCGCCTTTGACAGTTACGACCAGAGCGCAGCGCAGCATAGCGCGGCGATCTGATCAGGCGACGCCGCCACCCGGGCCTTGCGCTTCGACAAACTGCACCAGACGCGCAAGACACCCGGGCAGGCTGTAACGGGCCAGCACGGTCTGCCGGCCCGCCTCGCGCAGGGGTTGGAACCGGTCGGGCTGGGCCAGCACGTCGATGAGCGTCCGCGACCACGCCGGAATGTCGAAGAAATCGACCAATCGGCCGTTCATCCCATCCGTGACGACCTCTTCCACCGGCGCGGTCCGTGACCCGATCACCAGCGCCCCTGCCGCCATCGCCTCGAGCATCGACCAGGACAGCACGAAGGGGTAGGTCAGATAGGCATGTGCGCGCGAAACCTGCATCAGCGCGACGAACCGGTCGTAGGGAACCCGGCCCAGGAAATGCACCCGCGACAGGTCAAGCCGGCCCTGCAGCTCCGCAAGCAAGGTCTCGCGCCAGCTGCGGCCATCGGAGGGCATGCTGCCATAGCTCGCACCGTCGCCCCCTACGATCACGACCTGGGCAGCCGGGCGTGCCCGCAGCACCTCGGGCAGCGCGCGCAGGAAGACATGTACCCCGCGATAAGGTTCCAGATTGCGGTTGACGAAGGTCAGCACCTCGTCCCCCGGCTTGAGGACATGGCCTGTGGGAAGCGCGAAGCGGGCGGCGGCATCTGGCCGCAGCCGGTCGCAATCGACCCCTTCATGCAGAACCTCGATCCTGCTGCGCAGGGCATCGGGAAAGGTCGAGGCCTGCCAATGCGTGGGTGCGAAACCTGCATCAGCATGGAGCAGTGCCTGACCGAGATGCGCCGCGCGCCCCTGTGCGAGGATGCCAGCCTCAAAGGGATCGCGTGCGAATTCAGGGTCGAAGCCCACGTCCTGGCCCTGAGCGCGGTAGTAGAACTCGGCATGGACCACAAGCCGTGCCTCGGGCCAGATTTGCTTGAGAAACAGTGTCTCGCCCCAGCCGGGATGCCCCAGGATCATGTCGGGCCTGTAACCGCGCCGGTCGCGCAGGAAGCGGGCAGCGCGAGCCACCGCAATTCCACGATCGGTCATCTGCGTATATGTGCGGCCCACCCGCGTCTGTGCGCGATCGACCTGTGGCGCCTTGAAGTGATAGCGCAAGACGGGGATCGGAGCGTCGCGCCGGTTTGCGTCATCGGTCAGCGCAAGGCACTGATGCCCCAGGCGGGCAAGCTCCGGTGCGAGGTGCAGGAACTGGCCGGGGAAGTTCTGGTGCACGAAGAGTATCTTCACTTCGTCCCCTTTCCCGGCATGCTGCTTTCTAGGCCGTTACGACGGCAGGGGAGGATTGGACCTCAGCCGCGCCAAAGGCCGCCTGCAACAGGGCACGCGTGTAATCGGATTGCGGGTTGGTGAAGACGGTATCACCTTCACCCGCTTCCACCACGTCACCGTTGCGCATGACCAGCACCTTGTGCGACAGCGCCCGGACCACCCGCAAGTCATGGCTGATGAAGAGATAGGCCAGGCCCCATTTGCGCTGCAGGCTGCGCAGCAGGTCGACGATCTGCACCTGCACGGTCATGTCGAGCGCGCTCGTCGGCTCGTCCAGCACGACAAGCTTGGGTCGCAGTATCATGGCGCGGGCGATGGCAATGCGCTGGCGCTGGCCGCCCGAGAATTCATGCGGATACCGGCCCATGGTCGCAGGGTCGAGGCCAACCTCGGTCATGATCGCGGCGACCATCGCCCGGCGATCCTCGCCCGGCTCCAGCCCGTGCACGCCCAGCCCCTCGGCGATGATGTCCTCGACCGTCATGCGAGGGCTCAGGCTGCCGTAGGGATCCTGGAACACGATCTGCAGGTCACGCCGGATGCCGCGCAGTTCGGCGCCCTTCAGACCCTGCAGATCGCGCCCCAGAAAGACAACGGGACCCGTCGAAGGGGTGAGCCGCAGGATGGCGAGCGCAAGCGTCGTCTTGCCCGAACCGCTTTCGCCCACGATGCCCAGGGTTTCACCCGCGCGCACGGAAAGCGAGGCGTCGTTGACGGCCTTCACATGGCCCACGGTGCGACGCAGGAAACCGGCATGGATCGGGAACCAGACGCGCAGATGCTCGGTGCGCACCACCTCCTGGGCCCCGGCAGGAACGGGGTCGGGGCGGCCCGTCGGCTCGGCCGCAAGCAGTTTCCGCGTGTAGGGATGCTGCGGGTTGGCGAAGATCTCCGCGGCGGTGCCCTGTTCGACGATTTCGCCGCCCTGCATCACGCAGACCCGATCGGCGATTCGGCGCACGATGCCCAGATCATGGGTGATGAACAGCATGGACAGGCCTTCTCGCGCCTTGAGCTCGGCCAGGAGATCGAGGATCTGGGCCTGAATCGTCACATCAAGGGCCGTGGTCGGCTCATCGGCGATCAGCAAATCCGGGCCGTTGGCCAGGGCCATGGCGATCATGACACGCTGCCGCTGCCCCCCTGACAACTGGTGCGGATAGGCGCCAAGGCGGCTTTCGGCCTCGCGGATGCCGACCTTCTGCAAGAGCTCGATGATGCGCGCGCGGGCCGCATCGCCGGTCAGCCCCTGGTGCAGGGCCAGGCTTTCGGCCAGTTGCCGCTCGATGGTGTGCAGCGGATTGAGCGAGGTCATCGGCTCCTGGAAGATGAAGCTGATGTCATTGCCGCGCACCCTGCGCAACTCGGCCTCGGGGGCCCCTACCATCTCGGCCCCTTCGTAGCGGATCGAGCCGGAGACCTCGGCACTATCAGGCAGAAGTGCCACGGTGGACAGGGCTGTCACTGACTTGCCAGAGCCGCTTTCGCCCACCAAGGCCACGGTTTCGCCCTTGCCGACGCTGAAGCTGACGTCGCGGACGGCATGGATCACCCGGCCGTCCTGGCGGAAGCGGATGTTTAGGCCTTGGACGTCCAGAACCGGCGCGCTCATCGGAAGGTCTTTCGCGGGTCGAAGGCATCACGGACCCCTTCGAAGATGAAGACCATCAGGCTGAGCATGATGGCGAAGGCAAAGAAGGCGGTAAAGCCAAGCCAGGGTGCCTGCAGGTTCTGCTTGGCCTGCAAGGTGAGTTCCCCCAGAGAGGGTGAGGAAGACGGCAGGCCGAAGCCGAGGAAGTCGAGCGCAGCCAGGCTGCCGATCGTGCCGGTGATGATAAAGGGCAGCATGGTCAGCGTGGCGACCATGGCGTTGGGCAGCACATGGCGGAACATGATCACCCTGTCCGCTACCCCCAGCGCGCGGGCGGCACGCACATATTCGAAATTGCGCGCCCGCAGGAATTCCGCCCTGACCACGCCGACGAGCCCCGTCCAGCCGAAGAGCACGGTCAGGCCCACCAGAAGCCAGAAGTTCATCGGCAGGATCGCCGCCACGATGATGATGATGTAAAGGCTGGGCGTCGAGCCCCAAAGCTCGATGATGCGCTGAAAGGCCAGGTCGATCAGCCCGCCGAAATAGCCCTGCACAGCCCCGGCGGCGATCCCGATCACCGAGGTCAGCGCAGTTACAATCAGCGCAAAGGCGACCGACAGGCGGAAGCCGTAGATCACCCGCGCCAGCACGTCTCGGGCGGTATCGTCGGTGCCTAGCCAGTGCTGCGCATCGGGTGCCGAGGGGGCAGAGCCCTGGATATCGTTGACCGTGTTGTAGCTGTAGGGGATGAGCGGCCAGAGGAGCCAGCCCCGCTGGATCGGCTCGCCGTCCACCGTTCCGGTCGAACGCGCCTGTTCGATGACCCCTTCCGGATCGTCCCAGCAGGCCTCGGCCCCGCCGGCGATGATCAGGCACTGCACCTCGATGTCGCGATAGACAGCCTCGGTCTGGAAGTCGCCGCCGAAGGCCGTTTCCGGGTAGAAGCGGAAGATCGGGGCATAGAAGCGGCCCTGAAACTTGACGAGCAAAGGCTTGTCGTTCGCGATGAACTCGGCAAAGAGCGACAGACCGAACAGGATCGAAAAGACCACGAGCGACCAGAAGGCCCGGCGGTTCGACCGGAAGTTCCGCCAGCGGCGCTGATTGAGCGGTGACAGGGCCATCGCTCAGCCCCGCCGCTCGAAATCGATCCGAGGATCGATCCAGACATACATGAGGTCGGAAAGAAGCCCCATGAGCAGGCCCATGAGACCGAAGAAGAACAACGTGCCGAAGATCACAGGATAGTCTCGCGCCACCGCCGCCTCGAACCCAAGCCGCCCGAGACCATCGAGCGAAAAGATCGTCTCGATGATCAGGGAACCACCGAAGAAGACGCTGACGAAGACCGACGGAAACCCGGCGATCACGATCAGCATGGCGTTGCGGAACACATGGCCATAAAGCACCCGGGCCTCTGAAAGACCCTTGGCCCGGGCAGTCATCACGTACTGCTTCTTCACCTCGTCGAGGAAGCTGTTCTTCGTCAAAAGGGTGAGCGTCGCAAAGGCCGAGATCGTCGAGGCAAGCACCGGCAGGGCGATGTGCCAGAAGTAGTCGCCGATCTTGCCCAAGAGGCTCAGGTCGGACCAGTTCTCGGAGGTGAGGCCGCGCAGCGGGAAGATCTTCCAGTAGGAACCACCTGCGAACAACACCAGAAGCAGGATGGCGAACAGAAAGCCCGGAATGGCATAGCCGACGATGATCGCGCCGCTTGTCCAGGTGTCGAAGGGGGTACCGTCGCGGACCGCCTTGCGGATGCCGAGCGGGATCGAGACGAGATAGGCAATGAGTGTCGACCACAGGCCCAGCGTGATCGATACCGGCATCTTCTCGAGCACCAGATCTTTCACGCTGATCGACCGGAAGTAACTCTCGCCGAAGTCGAACCGGACATAGTTCCAGATCATCTCGAGAAAGCGCTGCAGGGGTGGCTTGTCGAATCCGAACTGCCGCTCGAGCTCGGCGATGAACTCGGGGGGCAGGCCGCGCGAGCCGATGTAGCGTTCGTCGGACGAGCCGGCATCCTCCACCGCGCCGCCGGCATCTCCACCACCGGCGATCGTCTGGAAGGCGTCGCCGCCACCTTCAAGGCGCGCAAGCACCTGCTCGATCGGGCCGCCTGGCACGAACTGGGTCAGCGTGAAGTTGATGATCATGATCCCGAGCAATGTCGGGATGATCAGCAAAAGCCGCCGGAGAATATAGGCTGCCATCTGGACAGTCTGCCCTTGCCCCTGTTGCCGCGCCTTATCTCAGCGCCCCCGAGGCTTTCAGTGCCTCGGCCTTTTCGGGGTTGTACCACCAGAAGCTCAACTCGCCCAGAGCATAGGGCGGCAGCGTCTCGGGGTGCTCGAACATGTCGTAGTAGGCCACGGTGTGGGTCGCCTTGAACCATTGCGGCACCCAAAAACGTTCCTGGCGCAGCACTCGGTCCAGCGCCTTGGTCGCGACTGTCAGCTCTTCTTGCGACTGGGCAGCCAGAACCACATCGATCAGCTTGTCCACCGCGGGGCTTTTCAGGCCCATCATGTTGAATGCCGAGACATCTGCCGTTTCCGAGCCATAGTACTGCTTCAGCTCGGACCCCGAAATGTAGGAACTGCGGGCGTTGCCGGTCGCGATGTCGAAATCATAGCTTGGCGGGCGGGTTCGGCTTTCCATCTGGGCCCCATCCACCCGTGTCATCAGGGCATCGACACCCAGCCTGCGCAGGTTCTCGACATAGGGGTTGATCACCCGGTCAAAGGTCTGGCTGTCGTTCAGGAACTCGACCCGCAGCGTCTCTCCCTTGGCGTTCCGGCGCAGACCATCTGTGCCGACGGGCCATCCGGCCTCGTCCAGAAGCGCGGAGGCCTTTCGCAGATTGTCGCGATCAAGCTGCCTCTGGCCTGACACTGGCGCCATCACCGCAGGCTCGGTCAGGATCGAGGCGGGCAGAAGCCCCTCGTCCACCAGCGGCTGCAGGATCGCCACTTCTTCAGGTGTCGGCACACCCTCGGCCTCGAGCCAACTGTTCTCCCAGACAGAGTTGATGCGGTCGTACAGGTCGTAGAACAAGGTCTCGTTCGACCACTCGAAGTTGAACATCAGGCCGATGGCCTCGCGCACGCGCGGGTCCTGAAACTTTTCCCGGCGCAGGTTGAACAGGAAGGCCTGGCCGTTGGCCTTGGCGCCTGAGGGAAGTTCGACCTTCTTGACCGCGCCCGACTCGACGGCCGGAAAATTGTACATGGTGGCCCAGATCACCGACGAGGCCTCGTTGCGGAAGGTGTAGGAGCCGCCCTTGAAGCCTTCGAAAGCCGCGTTGTAGTCGGCGAAATACTCGATCCGGATCCGGTCGAAGTTGGACGTGCCACGGTTGATCGGCAGATCCTCGCCCCAGTAATCCGGATTGCGCCGATAGATGAGCGTCTTGCCCACATCCATCCGGTCCAGGACATAGGCGCCAGTACCCAGGAAGGGCTCCAGGCTCGACGCCTCGAGGTCGCGGTTGTTGGCCAGATAATCCGCTTTGGAGATGATGGGCAGCCCACCCACATCCGCCGGCAGATCACGCGTCGGAATATCTGGCTTGAAGGTGAACTTCACCCGATGCGGCCCCAGCACCTCGGCGCCTTCCACCTGTTCGGCGAAGACGGTGCGGAAATCGGTCAGACCCTTGGTCAGGAAGGTCTCATAGCTGAAGACCACATCCTCGGCCGTCATCGGTGTTCCGTCAGAGAAGGTCACCTCGGGGCGCAGGTTGAAGATCACCCAGGAGCGATCCTCGGGGTACTCCATGCTCTCGCACAGCAGGCAATAGGCCGAACCGATCTCGTCCGCCGTTCCGGTCAGGATGGATTCGTACATGACGGAGGACAGCGCCCCGGCCACCCCCTTGATGGAATAGGGGTTCATCGAATCGAAACTGCCGAAGGCCCATTCCGAGATCTCGCCGCCCTTGGGCGCATCGGGGTTCACGTAGTCCAGATGCGGGAAGTCGGCAGGGTACTTGAGTTCGCCGAAGGTGGAAATGCCGTGCGACTTGATGATGGTCTCTGCCCGGGCGGCCACTGTACACGCCGCAAGCGCAAGCACGGTCGCCCCCACAAACAGTCCCGTTCGCCCCGGCGCGTCCAGCAAGAAGGTTGTCGTTGCGGCACCCCTGCGGCGATCTGTCATTCGTACTTCCCCATTCGATGCGGCGCTTTTCGCCTGTCTGACCCAAGTATTTTACGCAGCATCGTCCTTTGTCGATGCCTCTTGTCGCATATTGCACTGGCTTCGCAGCAATGTGTGCCGTTCGTGAGGGGCCCGAAACGAAAAAGGCCGCCCAGACGGGCGGCCTATTCCTGAAGCAGGGGCGCAAGCTCACTGCTGGGTTTGCAGCCAGGCGATCAGGTCCGCACGATCCTGCGGTTTGGGCAGACCGGCAAAGGCCATCTTCGTCCCCGGCGCATAGCCCTTCGGATTGGCCAGGAAGTCATTGAGATTGGCCGGCGTCCAGGTATCGGCCGACATGCCGAGAAGCGCGTCGGAATAGCCGAAGCCGCTGATGGAGGCCTTGGCGCGATCAACCACGCCGTTCAGATGCGGGCCTGTGCCGTCGGTCCCGTCAACCTTGTGGCAGGCCTTGCACTTGGCAAAGACCTTCTCGCCCGCAGCCACATCGGCGCTGGCCAGAAGTTCCTCCAGCGCGGGACCTTCCTCGGCGACTTCCTCTTGCGAGGCGCTTTCGCCGGTGTCGATGATGTAGGCCTGTTCGGCATGGTCGCCATGCCCGCCACCGGTCGAGTAAAGGGCCGTCGCAGCCCAGCCCGTCATCAGAAGGACAAGGAGCGAGCCGCAGAAGGCCCCCACAATCTTGGTGAAAGTCATCGTGTCGAACATGCTTGTTCCTGCCATCCGGTCGGTTTCGCCGGTTATCTACCCGCTTCCCCCTTCGCTTTTCAAGGTGTAGTAGCGCGACCAAACGACCCTGGGGCGGCAATTGGCGCCGCAGAGGTTGGAATGAGGGTCACGAGGGGAGCCTTTCGCAATGACGCAAGTGACAGGCCGCATCGCCTTTCAGGGCGAGTTGGGCGCCTATTCCCATCAGGCCTGCCAGCAGTCGCGCCCTGGCATGGATCCCGTGCCCTGCACCACCTTCGAAGATGTGGTCGACAAGGTGGCGCGTGGCGACGTCGACCTGGGGATGCTTGCTGTCGAGAATTCGACCTATGGCAGAGTGGCAGATGTGCATTCGCTCTTGCCGAAATCCGGCCTGCACATCGTCGACGAGGCCTTTGTCCGCGTGCATGTCAATCTGCTGGGCGTGCCGGGAGCGAGGCTCGAGGCCGTGCGCGAAGCCTTCGGGCATGTGGTGATCCTGCCGCAATGCGCGGGCTTCCTGAAGGCGCACGGGATCACGGGTCGGGTCAGCAGCGACAATGCCCGCGCGGCACGCGAAGTCGCACAAGCAGGTGACCCTACCCGCGCCGCGCTTGCCAGCGAACTCGCGGCCGAAATCTACGGTCTCGACGTTCTGGCGCGCCATATAGAGGATCAGGCCAACAACACGACGCGCTTCCTGGTCATGTCGCGCGAGCCAGATCTTGCGCGCCGGGGGGGTGGGGAGATGATCACCACCTTTACCTTCCGCGTTCGCAACATTCCGGCGGCGCTTTACAAGGCGCTAGGCGGGTTTGCCACGAACGGCGTCAACATGACCAAGCTGGAAAGCTACATGGTAGGCGGTTCCTTCACCGCGACCGAGTTCTATGCCGATATCGAGGGCCATCCTGAAGACCGAAACGTGGCCCTTGCCCTGGAAGAGTTGAGCTACTTCACGAGCACCCACAACATCCTGGGTGTCTATCCGGCCGATCCTCGCAGAGGATGAGGGCGGAGCGGCTCGGGCCGATGCCCCAGTAGCCGATCGCCGTGTCGGGCTGCGATCTCGGCCGCAACCTGGGCAACACGCTTTCGGAAACGCGCCTCGCTGCGCCCCCGGGCCAGCTTCATCGTCTGCAGAAACAACCGGGCCGTCAGCGTCAGCGGCCGGATTTCAAGACGCACGATCACTCTGGTCCGTCGGGCGGCCATTTCAAGCAGTTCGACCTCGAACTGGGCTTCAATGTTGCTGGCCCGTGCACTGAAGCTGACAGCCGACGGCAGATCGTACCGATCCAGCCGGACAACCATTTGCCGCCGCTTGCCGCGCCATTGGAAGGCGCTTTTCCACGACATGCCGGGGCCGGGTCGGGACAGGGTATCGATGCGCTGCACCTCTGCCCCCCGGCGCAGCGCTCCGCGTTCCCAGGCCTCGAAATCAGTCAGATGCGCAAAGACGGCCTCGCGCGGCGCATCGATATCCTCGCGTGTGCTGAACTTCATCGCATCGACCTGTGCGTCTGCCCGACCGGCGCCCTGATCAATCCAGCCTGTCCGACAGCCAGTTTGCAACCAGGAAATGTGCGATCGCGCCTTTTCTGGGCGAACGGATGTGCGGATGCTGACCTGCCATCACCGCAACCATCTCCTCCCGAGTCAGCCACAGGGCGTCTTCAAGCTCGTTCCGGTCGAGCGAGATTTGGTCGTCAAGCGCTTCTGTCGCACAGCCCAGCATGAGCGATGATGGAAAGGGCCAGGGTTGACTTGCCAGATAGCGCACCTGCCCTGTCCGGATTCCGGCCTCTTCAAACACCTCGCGGCGCACGGCCGCTTCGACCGTCTCTCCCGGCTCGACAAAACCGGCGAGCAGGGAATACATCCCCTCCGGCCAGCCCGGCGACCGACCGAGCAACACAGAGTTTCCACGGGTTACCAGCATGATCACTACCGGGTCGGTGCGCGGAAAGTGGTGGACGCCACAGGTCGGACAATCACGCTGCCAGCCGGCCATGGCCGGAACCGATGCCGCACCGCAGGACGAGCAGAACCGATGGCTTGAATGCCATTGAAGAACAGCCTTTGCAGTTGCTGCCAGTTCGGCCGCGCGCGGGGTCAGCGTGGTCATCACACCGCGCAGTTCGGCAAAGGCATGATCGGCCGGCAAGCCGGGATGGGATTGCAGCTGGGGATCAAAGAAGGGCGACCCGGCCACCGGCGGTGCAGAGATCGCATCGGGAACCCAGGCAGAGATATCCTGGGCAAACCGGGGCATTGTGTCATCCAGGCCAAGAAACACGGGGGCCTCGGTTGCCGTGGCAAGCGCGGGATGGCTAGGCGGCAGCCAGGCCAGCCTGCCACCGGCCTCGCCGATGACCAATGGCTTGCCCCGCCATAGCGGCAGCACCGTTCCGCGGGCCAGGAGCCTCGCCTGCTCTGCCGCATCGCCCCGCAGCGCCGCCGCGCGATCCAGCGACGACCCGCCGAAAGTTACCGCTTCCGCCAACCTCATGGCCCGACCCTCTCTTTCTGCCACACACTTGGCACGCTCCGCACGGAAGGCAAAGACCGCTCCCGCAGGCGCTGGGGGCAGGCGATGCGAATACAACCCATGCGCGATTTTTCTGCCGGATTGCGCCGTCCTCCCATTGAGGCGGTTGTGAGTGGCCTTAGTTTGTTGCCGACAAAAATCGTCATACCAGGCGGGGGGGGTAAAGTGCCGTCCGAGGCACAGGGTTGGCAGAAGGTCACCGAGACCATAGGAGGACGGCAGATCCGGCTTCGGCTGCTGGCTACGACCGATTTGCATGGGCACCTGCTGGCGCATGACCATGCGGCGGATCGGCCAACCCCTGGCTTGGGCCTGGTCGGGATCGCCGATCAGGTGGCTGAGGCGCGCAGAACCGCTGCCAACAGCCTTCTGTTCGACAATGGCGACTTCCTGCTGGGCGATCCCCTGTCTGACCTGATGGTGCGGCACCCCCTGCCCCATGCACATCCGGTCGTCGAGGCAATGAACGCCTTGGGCTATGATGCAGCGGCCCTGGGCAATCACGAGTTCAACTTCGGCCTTCCGGCGCTGGCCAGGGCACTGACCGGGGCGCGCTTTCCGGTGCTGGCCGCGAACCTGTCGGCGCGAAAGGGCCGCCGACCATTCTGGCAAAGACATCTGATACTCGAGCGGTGGATGACAGACATCGAGGGCAACCCTCACATGATCAGGGTCGGCGTTCTGGGGTTTCTGCCGCCTCAAGTCCTGGTCTGGGACAAGGCGCATCTGTTGGGTCGCGTCGAGAGCTTCGGTATTGTCGAAACGGCGCGTCGGCTTGTTCCCCGGCTTCGGGCTGCGGGGGCCGACCTATTGATCGCGCTCTGTCATTCGGGAATCGGCACCGCCGGGGGCGATCTGCAACAGCAGGACTCGGCGAGAGAACTGGCGGGTGTCGACGGGGTCGACGTGCTGGTCGCAGGACATAGCCATCAAGTGTTTCCTGGGCCGGACTTCGCCGGAATGGCCGGGGTCGATCCTGTGGGGGGTCGGCTGCACGGGAAGCCGGCGGTGATGCCGGGTCGCTACGGATCCCACCTTGGCCAGATCGATCTGAAGCTGACGGAGGATCGCGCGTCGGGCAGGTGGCGGGTCCTTCGAGGGCGATCGCGAGTGACGCCACAGTCGCACCACCACGGTCGCGGCCGGGCTGCAGCGCAAATCAGGGCCCTTGTCGCGGCGGCAGTCGAGCAGACGACCGAGAAGCTGCGCCAACCGGTCGGTCGGACACAAGAGCCATTGTCCAGCCACTTTGCGCTCTTGCCAGGGAACGCGGCGCTACGCCTCGTTGGCCAGGCACAAGGGTGGCACGTCCGGCAGGCCCTGAGGGCGACGCGCTGGGCGGACCTGCCGGTGCTGTCCGCCAACGCGCCCTTCAAGCATGGCGGGCGGGGAGGAGCGGACCATTACACAGTCATCCCCGCCGGCAACATTGCCCTGCGCCATGTGGCGGACCTCTATCCGTATCCCAACACGATCCGGGCGTTGCTGGTGACCGGGGGGCAGATTCAGCGCTGGCTTGAACATTCTTCGTCGGTGTTTCGTGTCATCCGGCCGGGTGTCGCGGATCAGCCGCTGTTGACCCCAGACATCCCTTTTTCCAGCTTCGACGTCATCGAGGGGCTGAGCTATGCCGTCGATCCGGCGAAGCAACCAGGGATGGGACGGATTGGAGACCTGCGCCATGCCGGGCGGCCAGTTCAGCTCAAAGACCAATTTGTCCTGGCGACGAACAGCTACCGGGCCGACGGCGGCGGCGGATTTGCGATGGCGGTCGAAGCACCCCTGGTTCTTGGGGGAGAGGTGCTGATCAGCGACATTCTGCGCGATTACATCGCGGCAATCGGCGTTGTGCCGCCCCTGACGCGGGAACCCGGGTGGCGGTTCGCCCCCCTGCCCGGCACAAGCGTCACCTACGACGCACCCGTCGGTGCCCGAGCCACGGCCACCGAGATCGGGCTGGAAGAGGTCGGCGAGGTCGGCGCGGGCATCCTGCGCTTTCGGTTGCGGCTTTGACGGCTTCAATCTTCGCAGGCGTTCCGCTAAAGGGCAGGAGCAACCCGAGGGACCCAGATGTTCGAAGCCGCAATCTTTGACCTTGATGGCACGTTGATAGACAGCGAAAGCCGGACCCATGCCGCCGACATCGAGGCCTTCGCAGCCTTTGGCATCGATATCGATCCCGTGTTTCTGCATGGTCTCGTTGGGGTGGACGACCAGACCGGAGGGCGGCTGATCCAGGCCCGATTTCCCGAGCTCGACATGGGTGCCTTCCAGGCCGTCTGGCGGGATGCCGTCGCACGGAACTGGGCGCAAGGCCTGCCGCTGAAGCACGGAGCGCTGGACATCTTGGGCCAGCTTGCAATTCCCAAGGCACTGGCGACCTCTTCCACCCGCGAACATGCCGATCTCAAGCTGCGGCTGACGGGTCTGGGCGTCTATTTCGACAATGTCGTCACTGTCGACGATGTGACAGCCCCCAAACCGGCGCCCGAGCCGTACCTCATGGCTGCCTCGCTTCTGGGGGTGGATCCGGCCCGCTGCATCGCTTTCGAGGACAGCGAGACTGGGGCGCGTTCAGCCCATGCAGCCGGAATGACCGTGGTTCAGGTTCCCGATTTCGTTCCGGCCACCGGGGACTTTGCCCATTACGTGGCGACGGACCTGCTGTCCGGGGCCCGGGCGGCTGGCCTCATCTGAGTGTCACGACCTGCCTTGCGTCGAGCAGCCAAGGCGGAAGAACTCCACATGTATCGGCCAGTGGCAACAGTGTATCGGGCACCTCCATTCCGATCACATCGCGCATGAACCTGGCGCGCCCGGCGCATCGGTGCGCGACCGCTGGAAAACGCCGACCAAGCTCTGCTCGAAGGGCTTCATCCGCAATGACATAGCCGTCCTCCATCCTGGTGGACCCATAGACCGGATGAACCGGGATAACGTCACATTGCATTGCCATGCCCGAGGCAAGCGGCTCGACAGACCCTTCGGCGATTGGCGAGGAGACCCATTCGTCCATACCGATCAGATGGCCCGGGTTCAGTTCCACACCGAACCGTGCCGGCGGCAGCAGCCCCATCATCTGCTGCCAGATCCTGCCGCCTTCGACACCAGGCTGCATGAGGCCACACCAGTGCGACAAGGCCTCGACATACGGATACACGAAAGCATCTAGATAATCCCGTGCCTCTGCCGGCAGATCGCCTGGCCCTTTGGCAAGCCAGCCTGCACGGCAGATGTTGGCGCCCCAGTGGCAAATGTTGAAGGAGATCGGGCTGCCGCGGACCAGACGCTCACCCGTCGGACCGCTGAGTCCCTGCGCGGCACGGCTGCCCGTCGCGAAGGTGGCATGACAGCCAAGTGGCAGCCCGCCGACCCCTGCCGCCGCGAATGCCTCGAAATCGCTGATTCCTTCATGGAACTGAAAGACCATGCGGCGCAGGGTGGACGCCGCCATGTGGTTGGCGAATTCCAGCCTGGCAATTTCGGCCACATCGACCCGGGCGCGAAGGCCATGGCCGGGATGCATGAAGAGGTCCGTCGCATTGACCACCTGGTCTGCCCGTTGGCGCAGCGGATCGGCGATGAACGACGGCAAATCGAGAGTGCTCTCCGGATTTTCCATTTCGCCCGCGCCGAAATACTTCCAACCTGCGGCCCCCACTTTCCCTCCTGGTGGCACGGCGCGATCCAGAATGTCGCCCAGACGCTCGCCCTTTCGGGGCTGGGACATGAGCGAGAAACTCGGGCAGTGGGCCACCGCGATCTTGCCAGACCGAACAAGGGGCGAGATGCCCGTATAGGGCAGGCATTCGTTCCCGGCGGCCAGAAGCCCATCTTCCTGGCGCAGGATGAGCAGCGCCTCTTCGAAGCGCGGGTCGAATCCGGTCACCCACTGCAGGTTCGCGAAATGCTCGCGATCACCATAGACGATAAGGGCGTCTAGCCCGCGCGCTGCCATGGCGGCTCTCGTCGCGGCCAGTCGCGCCTCCATCTCAGGCAGGCTGAGCGGCGGCGGCACGGCGGGTGCGCCGAAATCAGGCCAGTCAATGCGGATTAGTCTTGCGCTCATCGGAGCCCTCCATCGTTTCCCGGCAGGCTAATGCGGAAGGCACGTGGCCAGAAGAGGGTTGCGACAGGCCGGAGGCTGCACGCTTGCGCATGGGGCTGACTGCGCCTATATGACGGCTCGAGAGGTTGGCGCGGGCAGGCGCCTCGCCAACCCGGTCAGGTCCGGAAGGAAGCAGCCGTAACGAGCCCCGCTTGGGTCGTTGTCCAGCCTCTCACCTTTTCCCCCATAACACGCTATTTTTGCTTAAATCCCTTGTGCGTAAGGGGTTAGGGTCAGGACGCTTTGATCAGACCAGCACTGGCCCCAGCAGAGCGGCCTGCCGTGAAGGCAGAGGGCGGGTCACGACATGATCAGTCCGCCGTCAACGTTGATCGTCTGGCCGGTTATGTAGGCGGCATCCGCCGAAGCAAGGAAGGCGACTAGTGCGCCGACCTCCGCTGGTGTGCCAGCACGTCCCATTGGAATTCCCTTGACCCATTCGGCCATCAACTCGCCTGGTCCGTATTCTCCAAGCATCTTGCCCCAGACGCGATCATTGTAGTCCCACATTTCTGTGTGAATGATGCCGGGGCAGATCGCGTTTGCCGTGATCCCTTCTCGGGCAAGTTCCTTTGCGAGACTTTGGGTGAGGCCTACCACGCCGAACTTCGATGCAGCGTAATGCGGGGTATAGATGAAGCCCTGACGCGCCTGCCCAGAGGCCGTATTCACGAGGCGTCCTTTTGTACCGCTTGCCCGGAAGCGTCGGATCGCTTCCTGGCAGCACAGGAACACGCCCTTGGTGTTGACGTCGAGGTTGAAATCCCATTCCTGTTCGGTGAGGTCTTCCACCTTGGCGATCGTGATCACGCCCGCGTTCTGGACAGAGACCGAAAGAGGCCCGAGCTTTGCCTCGGCCTCGCCGAAGGCGTCCTTCACGGCAGCGATGTCCGTGACGTCGAGGATCAGTCCAAGGACTTCCGCTCCGGTTTCCGTTGCGATGGCGCGGGCGGCGTCCGGCGTATCTTTGTCGATCGCGGCGACTGCAACCTTGGCCCCTTCTTGAGCAAAGCGCGTTGCGATGCCCCGGCCAATCCCCTTGTTCCCACCTGTGACCATAACCGTCTGTCCGGCAAAGCGCTTCATTTCGTCTCCTTTGAATTGCCCGGCAGACGGCCCATCTCTCAGGACGTCAGCCGTGCTGCGGTAAACTTGTCTGTCACCAGTATGTCGATGATTCCGAGGTTCAGGGCACCTTCAATGGCCTCGGTTTTTGAAGCGCCCCCAGCTAAAGCCATGACCCGCTTGGCTTTCTTAAGGTGGTCCATGGTGACTCCGATGACACGCTCATTCAAAGGCGTATCCACCGGTTTGCCATCCTTGTCATAGAACCGGAACGAGATTTCTCCGACCGCCCCCGCCTCATGTAGGAGAGCCATCTCTTGCTTGGAGAAGATGTTCCCGGACCGCGCCAGAAGTTCCGATGGTTCAACGGCACCAATGCCCACAATGGCCAAGCTAATCCGATCAAAAAGGTCCATCGTGCCACGAACAACCGAGTCGGCGAGCATGACCAACCTCGCTTCGCGGGATGATGTGATGCCCTGCACAAGCAGTAGGCGTGCTTCTGCCCCAGTTAGTCGGGCAAGCCGGGAAATCAGTTCGGTCGCATGTGTCTGGACGGTCGAGTCGCCCATCCCGCCGAGGATCTGGACCACGTACTTGGCCTTTACGCTGCGGAAGGGATGGATGTTGTCGACCATCCTCAGAATGGTCTGGCTCCAACTGGAAACACCGATGATTTCATCAGGTTGTAGGGTCACCTCGAGGAAATGTGCTGCGGCCTCGCCAATCCGTGCCATGATGGCTCCGTCGCGGTCTTCGGAGCAGTCGATGACAATCGCTTCTGTCAAACCAAAGCGATCCCTCAGTGATGTTTCAAGATCAGCGAAAGTCCCGGGTGGTGGGATGACAGTCGTTCGGACAATATCTTCCTGCTCGGCGCGCTTGAGCATGCGGGAGACTGTCGCCTGAGACATGTGCAGTTGGGCAGCAATCTCGGCTTGGCGCTTGCCTTCCGAGTGGTACATCTGCGCGACCCTGGCAATCAGCCTCAACTCGTTGACTCTTCCCATGTCCCCTCCGAGGTGAATTTTTATTCACCCTTAAATGAAGACGTCTCCAAGGTCGAGCGGTGGATCGCGTCCCGCCAAATGGCCAGTCGGGCCGCGGTGTCACCTGCGACCGGAAGAAGCTCATTGCCATGGCGCGGAAGTGCCGCGATGTCCTCGATGTCTGTCCAGACTCCCAACGACAGACCCGCCAGATAGGCGGCCCCAACTGCCGACGCTTCGGGGGCATCGCATTGGATCAGGGGATGGTTTAGCGTGTTGGACACGCATTGCATGAGGAACGTGTTCTTGCTGGGCCCCCCATCGGCAAAGAGCCTGCCCAACGGAACTGGGGACTGGCTGGACATGACGGCGAACACGTCATGTGCTTGAAACGCCATGGAATCGGTTACGGCACGGGCCATCTGTGCTCGGGACGTGTTGAACGTGATTCCGCAGAAGAGGGCCCGGGCGTCGGCATGCCAATGCGGTGCACCAAGGCCAACAAAGGCTGGTACGAACCCTGGGCCCCCGGGCTCTGCCGTTGCTGCCAGATCTGTCAGCGCCTGCACATCGTCCAACCCTAACATCTCCACCATCCACGGCAGGGCGGCAGCAGAAACCAGAATGTTCCCCTCGAAAGCATAAGTCGGTGTTCCATTGATCGACCATGCGATCGTGGTGGTGATGCCGCCTTGCGGCGCAATGAACTCCGGCAAGGTCGTCATGATCGAAGAGCCGGTGCCGAATGTGACTTTCCCATCGCCCGGACGGAACGCACCGTGCCCAAACAATGCCGCGTGGCTGTCCCCGATCGCTGCAGCGACAGGTGTGCCGTCAGGCAGTCCATCAACACCGCGGGTCACGCCGAATAAGGACGCGCTGTCGCGAACTTCGGGCAGGCAAGCCTTCGGAACACCGAAAAGCGTGCAAAGCTCATCGCTCCATTCACGCCGGCTTATGTCGAACAACTGGCTTCTGGCAGCATTGGATGTATCGCAGGCATGAACCTCGCCGCCGGTCAGACAATGGATGAGCCAGGAATCGATCGTCCCGACCCGCACCTCACGTCCTTCCGGGACGCGATCGAGCAACCATTTCATCTTGGGGCCCGGGAACATCGGATCAATCGGGAGCCCGGTCAGTTCCTGCACCCTTGTGGCATGTCCGGCGTCAACCAGAGCAGAACATATAGTGGACGTCCGACGGCACTGCCAGCTCACCACTGGACCGAGAGGGGAGCCGCTCGCTGCATCCCAGATCGTTACGGATTCACGCTGGTTCGAAATCGCCACGCCGAGAATTTCTACTGCCGGACCGTTTGCCAGGCATTGCTTGATTGCCTCCTGCACAGAGGCCCAGATCCGCAGAGGATCCTGCTCAACCCAACCTGGCTTCGGATGGTCAATTCCCACAGCCGCCGACCCGCGCGAAAGGATCCACCCCTCAGATGATACGAGCACCGCCTTTGAGTTTGTGGTGCCCTGATCAATAGCAATGATGGCTCGGGTCATGTCAGCTCCGGGGAAAAATGCGGGGCGCGACCACGGGAAGAACGTCCCGCCCCTGCGGGCCGTGGCCCTTTTCAGGCGCGGCCGGATTTGCGGGCGATCAGCGTCTTGGCGGCCTCGGCCACGGCACCAGGAGCCATTCCAAATTCGTCAAGCAGGAACTCAGCCGAGCCGGTCGGCGCAAAGATGCCCGGAACGCCCAGGATCTTCATCGGCGCCGGGGCTTCCGCGACCACGACTTCGGCAATGGCCGAGCCTAGACCTCCGAAAGTCGAGTGTTCCTCGGCCGTCAGGATTGCGCCGGTGTCCCGGACGGCTGCGACCACCGCTTCCACGTCAATCGGCCGGACGGTGGCCATGTTCAACACACGTGCCTGGATTCCCTCGCTGGCAAGAATTTCGGCTGCCTTCATCATGCGGTGGGTCAGGGTGCCGTTGGCAATCAGAGTCACCGCATCGCCATCTCGCAGGAGGTTTGCTTTGCCCAACTGGAACACATGTCCCTCGGGCAACAGGTCCGGCACGCCGACGCGCGAAAGGCGCAGGAAAACCGGGCCCGGATAGGCAGCCGCCCATTCCACAGCCGCGGCCGTCTCGATCGAGTCACAAGGCGCGATAACTGGAAGATTGGGCAGAACCCTGGTCCACGCAAAGTCCTCGATAGAGTGGTGGGTGGGGCCGAGTTCTCCGTATGCCATACCGGACGAAATCCCGACCAACTTCACATTGGCATTCGAGTAGGCGATGTCTGCCTTGACTTGCTCGAGCGAGCGACCCGTCAGAAAGCACGAAGCACCACATACGAAAGGAAGAAGCCCGCCGTTTGCCAGCCCTGCACCGACCCCAACCATGTTCTGCTCGGCAATGCCGACATTGACGAGGCGTTCGGGGAACTTCGATTTGAAACCGCCAAGCTTGGAGGACCCAACCGAGTCATTGCAGACAGCAACGACGTTCGGGTTTTCGGCGCCAAGCCGTTCCAAGACCCTGACGAAAGCGTCCCGGCAGTCGTGCAGCTTAGCGGGGGCGGCAATGGCGTTCATCACAAGGTCTCCGAAAGCTCAGCGAGCGCGATCTGATATTGCTCTGCGTTAGGGACGCGGTGGTGCCAGTCTCCACGATCCTGCATGAACGAGATGCCATGGCCCTTGTTGGTATGGGCAACAATGCAGTGAGGCCGATCCGTTCGCTTTTCGAGTGCAGGTACGATCTCTGCCATTGCGTGGCCGTTGATTTCGGTGACGTCCCAGCCAAAAGCCAAGAGCTTTGATGCAAAGGGAGCCAAGTCGTTGGTGTCCTTCAGGGCTGCGCCCTGTTGAAAACGGTTATGGTCGATGATCAACGTCAAGTTGTTCAGACCGAACTGGGCTGCAGCGCTGATGGCCTCCCAGTTTGAACCCTCCTGCATCTCGCCATCACCGGCCAGCACATATGTGTGGTAAGCCGCGCCAAGCAGCTTGGCAGCCTTTGCCATACCGACTGCAACGGGCAAGCCATGACCAAGTGGCCCGGTATTGGTCTCGACCCCCGGCACCTTGTTGCAATTTGGATGGCCGTTCAGGCGCGAATGCGGTCTCAGGAACGTTTGGATTTCGTCCTCCGGGATGAAACCACGCTTCGCCAAGGTGACGTAGAGGGCAAGTGCGACGTGCCCCTTCGAAAGAACAAAGCGATCCCTGTCAGGGTTCTTCGGCTGATCGGGCCATACGCGAAGCACCTTGAAGTAGAGTGCAGTGAGGATGTCGATTGCGGACATTTCGCCGCCGATGTGTCCAGCACCAGCTTCATAAACGGCCCGCAGATCGCGCAAGCGGATCTGTTGGGCGATGCGCTCGAGATCGTTCAGCTGCATGAGGCTCCTCGCGTGCATAAATATACAATACGTAATATAGTTTCTGGCACTAGGCTGCTGTCAAGCGAAAACGAAGTCGGAAGCAGGTTGAATGGCCGTGAAAGGTGATTGACAGCCGTTCTGCGGATGCGTTACGCATTATAAGCCGATAGTGAATAATTATGCCATCGACGACATCCAAGGGGCTGCGAGGAGGGCAGGCGCCATGACGACGGAAACGCAAGCGCGGACCGACAAGGGTGGCCTGCCGATTCTGGGGTCAATGAAAGGAGCAACAGGTCCGCTGATCGGGCTGATTCTGCTGTGTCTCTTCCTGACCTTCTGGACTGATACTTTCTTTTCCGTACGGAACTTCCTGAACATCCTCGATCAGATCACAGTGCTCGGGATCATGGCCGTAGGCATGACGTTCGTGATTCTGATTGGTGGAATCGATCTGGCCGTTGGGTCGGTGATGGCGCTGACCATGATGGTTATGGGCTACCTGCACGTCGAGGCAGGCTTTTCTATGGGCATTGCGATTCCGGTCGCCCTAGGGGTCGCTGCACTGAACGGGCTTGTTGCAGGCGTCCTGATCACCCGTTTCAACGTGCCCGCATTCATTGCAACGCTTGCCATGATGTCGATCGCGCGAGGCCTCGCCAGCATGATCACGAATGGCCAACAGATCATTGGTTTTCCTGCCTGGTTCAACCTTGCAGCCATCGTCCGTTATGGCGGCTTCTTGACGATGACGGTTGCCCTGATGCTCGTCGTGTTCCTCATCGCTATCCTCTACCAAAGGTACCGGTACGGCGGGCGAGCCCTTTATGCGATTGGCGGGAACCCTGAAGTGGCGCGCCTCGCCGGCATCAATGTCAAATTGACGACAGTCCTTGTCTATGTCGTCTGCAGTATTCTTGCGGGCCTCTCGGGCATCGTACTGGGCGCGCGCCTCGACTCGGTTCAGCCTTCGTCAGGCGTTGGCTACGAGCTTGACGCAATTGCCGCTGTCGTGATCGGCGGAACGTCTCTTTCCGGAGGGACCGGGGGTATCGGGGGCACAATCATCGGCGTCCTGATCATCGGTGTTCTGCGGAACGGCCTGAATCTGTTGAGTGTCTCGCCCTTCATGCAGCAGGTGATCATCGGACTGGTGATCGTGCTGGCCGTGACCGCCGAGACATTCCGGAAGCGGCAGTAATGAATTTCTCCAGGCAGCGGCAACGTTGCCTGGTTTGCGAGACGACGGCCGATGACGGGCGTCGAACAGGGAGGGGCCTCCCGCCAACTGGATGCCCCAATTCATGTCGGAGGAGAAACACATGAAACTCAAGAAGGTGCTGATGGTCGCGACTGCCTATGCGGCCCTGCTCTCGCCCATGGGCGCGTCTGCGGAAGGCGTGACCAAGATCGGCCTTGCGGTTCCCAACCTGCAAGCTGACTTCTTCAACCAGATCAAACTTGGCGTCGAAAACTACGCCAAGGAAAAGGGTATCGAGGTCATCGTCGTCGACGCCAAGAATGATACCGCCACACAGGTCAGCCAGGTTCAGGACCTGATGACCCAGGGCATCGACGCCTTCATCTATATCCCTGCAGGTGCAGCCGCAGCAGCTGTCCCGACCCGTCTGGCCCGTGAAGCTGGTATCCCGGTGATCAACGTCGACCGCTTCCCCGAGGGTGAACCTGGCGACACCTTCATCGGCGGCGAAGGTGTGAACTCCTCCTACCAAGTGTGCAGCGAAATCATCAAGCGCGCGGGCGGCAGCGGCAAGATGGTCATCATCCACGGTCAGAAGGGTACGACTCCGGAAATCGACCGCACTGAAGGCTGCATGAAAGCGATCGGCGAAAACCCGGGCGTCCAACTGGTCGACGAGCAGTGGACCGAGCGCTGGTCAGCCGACGAAGGCTTCGCGATCACGCAGAACATGCTCACCGCGAACCCGGACATTACCATGATCTTCGGGCAGGCTGATGGCATCGCCATGGGCGCAGCAAAGGCCGTGGACGTGGCGAACCTCTCTGACAAAGTCGTTATCGGCGGCTACGACGGCGACGGTTCCGCGCTTGAGTATCTCGCGAAGTGCGAAGGTCCCTTCGTTGTGACCGCCACCCAGAGCACCCGTCGCATGGGCGTGCTTGCAGTTGACTCGGCCATTGCAGTTGCATCCGGTGAAAAGATCCCGGAGAGCCAGGTCTCTGAAGCTGTGCTTACGACCTGCGACAACGCTGCCGAGTTCGTGGCCAACCACCCGTAAACTGGGAAAGGTAGCAGCGTCATGACCAAACCCTCGCCGATTCTGTCTCTTCGTGACATCCGAAAATCTTACGGATCGATCGAAGTTCTTCACGGTGTCGACCTGGATATCTATCCAGGAGAGGTTGTGGCGCTGCTCGGCGAAAACGGCGCGGGAAAGTCCACACTGTCCAACGTCATTTCCGGAACCGTATCGCCGTCCTCAGGCGAAATGAAATGGCTAGGGGCGGCATACGCCCCAGCCACGCCCCGTGAAGCAATGGATGCTGGCGTGGGCATGATACATCAAGAGCTTAGGCTGCTCCCGCAGCTTTCGATCGCCGAGAACGTTTTCGTTGGCCGCTATCTCATGAAGGGCGGCAGGATCGACCGCAAGGCGATGGAAGACAGGGCGCAGTCCGGCTTGAAGCGGCTAGGCCTTGATATCCCGCCCTCCCGCCGGGTGGAGGGCCTGTCGACCGCCAACCAGCAGCTCATCGAAATTGCCAAGGCTCTGACACTGAATGCACGCCTTCTGATCTTGGATGAGCCAACCGCCGCATTGGGTGGGGAAGAGACGCAACTCCTGTTCCGTCAGATAGAGCGCCTGAAATCCGAGGGTGTTGGGATCGTCTACATCTCTCATCGTCTTGAGGAAATCCGCCAAATCGCTGACCGGATCGTGGTGATGCGCGATGGAGCCAAGGTACAGGAGTTCGACAGCGGGGATATCCCGGTCCGAACGATTGTCGAAGCGATGGTAGGGCGCTCCCTCGAACGAATGTTCCCGACAATCCCGGCGCCGTCTGACGAAGTGATGCTCGAGGTGAACAACCTGTCGTCGCCCGACAACACGTTCCGGAACATAAGTTTTTCAGTGAAGAAGGGCGAGATCTTTGGTATCGCCGGGCTGATGGGGGCCGGGCGAACCGAGCTTGTCCGTGCGTTGACAGGCGCGGACCCGATTTCGCAGGGAAGCGTGAAGCTCAACGGGAAGGAAGTAACTCCACGTTCACCCCGAGAGGCGATCCGGAATGGCATGGTCTTGGTGCCAGAGGATCGAAAGCTCCAAGGGGTCGTTCTTGGCCATACGATTGCGGCCAACATCGGTTATGCGAACCTCGATGAGCTAACCAGTACGGGCTGGGTCACAAACCGAAAATTATCCGCTTTTGCAGACGGCTTTATTCGGAAGTTCGGGGTCAAGGGGCACGGCGCACAGAATGCTGGCGAACTCTCCGGCGGCAATCAGCAAAAGGTTGTGCTGGCAAAATGGCTTGCGCGAAAGCCTCGCGTCGTTGTGCTTGATGAACCAACGCGCGGGATTGATGTAGGGGCCCGTTCGTCCATCTACGAACTGATCATGGATCTGGCACGGGACGGAGTTTCCGTTGTGGTCGTAAGCTCTGATCTTGAAGAAGTTCTCGGAGTTTCAAACCGCATCATGGTCATGGCTCAAGGCAACCAAGCCGGGATCCTCGACCGAAATGACGCGAACGACGTGTCCGTCATGGAACTTGCAACGCTTTGAACGATGAAAGTAGCGATATGTCTGGCATCACTCTGAATGCTCCCAAGTTGTTCGATCTTGGCGGCGAGGTGGCTTTGGTTACGGGCGCTGGCAGCGGAATTGGCCAAAGGATCGCTATGGGCCTCGCCCAGTGCGGAGCAGACGTCGCGCTTCTGGATCGCCGCACGGACAACGGCTTGGCAAACACGGCAGAATTCATCGCCGCCGCAGGTCGCAAGAGCATCCAGATCGCGGCCGATGTGACTTCCGCTCAGGCACTGAATGATGCCGTTCAGCGGACTGAGGCCGAGCTAGGGCCTTTGACCCTTGCCGTCAACGCGGCGGGGATCGCAAACGCCAATCCCGCTGAGGAAATGGAAGAAGGCCAGTTCCAGACGATGATGGACATCAACCTGAAAGGCGTTTTCCTGTCTTGTCAGGCCGAGTCACGGGCGATGCTGAAGAATGGGCGTGGGTCAATCGTGAACATCGCTTCGATGTCTGGTGTTATCGTGAATCGTGGTCTGATGCAGTGCCATTACAATGCATCCAAAGCGGGCGTGATCCACATGTCCAAGTCCATGGCAATGGAATGGGTAGCCCGCGGCATCCGAGTGAACACAATCAGCCCTGGTTACACTGCCACCCCGATGAATACCCGACCCGAAATGGTCCACCAGACCAAGCTGTTTGAGGAACAGACCCCCATGCAGCGGATGGCGAGTGTCGACGAAATGGTAGGCCCGGCGGTGTTCCTGCTGTCGAACGCAGCAAGCTTCGTGACGGGCGTCGACCTCCTTGTCGATGGCGGCTTCTGCTGCTGGTAACGTGACGGCCAGTATCCTTCCAACGGTCCTCCACCCAGCCGCGACCAAAACCGCGTGGTCATTTAAGGCTGCTGGCGCGGCTTCTCGAGCCAGAGCACATTGCGATCCGGCGGCTGATCAAGCGACGCAGCGCGCTTGTCCGCAGATCTACAGGAACAGGCCAAAGGGAAAGGCCTTCGGCAAGATGGCCAAACATGAGATGCAGGCAAAACGCGACAGACAAGAACGCTGGTAGGGCGCCTTGGCGGGCGACCCGGCGAGGATCCCGGGTCGCAATCCCTTGGGGGCGCGGCTTGCGGTTGTCGTGGTCGGGCGCGACGGTTAAGTTGAGCTCAGCCACGGCGGAGACCCCATGTCCGAGACCCAAGCCTACCAGGTGCTTGCCCGGAAGTACCGGCCCCAGACCTTCGCCGATCTGATCGGGCAGGAGGCGATGGTGCGCACGCTGCGGAATGCCTTCGCGGCAGACCGCATCGCACATGCCTTTGTCATGACGGGTGTGCGCGGGGTGGGCAAGACAACGACGGCGCGGATCATAGCCAAGGGTCTGAACTGCCTGACCGCGACCGGACCCACGATCGAACCCTGTGGCACCTGCGGTGCCTGCGTTGCCATCGCCGAGGGTCGGCATGTCGACGTCCTGGAATACGATGCCGCATCGAACACCCAGGTTGACAAGATGCGCGACATCCTGGCCTCGATCCCCTATCGCCCGACCGAGGCGCGTTACAAGGTCATCATCTTCGACGAGGTGCACATGCTCTCGTCGGGGTCGTTCAACGCGCTGTTGAAGACTCTGGAAGAACCGCCGGCTCATGTGAAGTTCATCTTCGCCACCACCGAGATCCGCAAGGTTCCGGTCACCATTCTGTCACGCTGCCAGCGGTATGACCTGCGGCGGATCGAGCCCGAGGTGATGATGGCGCATCTTCAGGGCATCCTGGCGCGGGAGAATGCTTCCGTGGCCGAGGATGCGCTGGCGCTCATCACCCGGGCCGCCGAGGGGTCGGTGCGAGATGCGCTGTCGCTTCTCGATCAGGCCATTGCCCATGGCGCGGGCGAAACAAGTGCCGATCAGGTGCGCGCCATGCTGGGGCTTGCCGACCGCGGCCGGGGCCTCGACCTTTTCGAAATGGTGATGAAGGGCGACGCGGCCGGGGCACTGTCCGAACTGGCCGCGCAATATGCCGATGGCGCCGATCCGATGGCGGTTCTGCGCGATCTGGCCGAGATCACACATTGGATCAGCGTGCTGAAGATCACGCCGGAGGCGGCCGAAGACCCGACCGTGCCGCCCGACGAACGGTCGCGCGGGCTGGACATGGCGGGCCGGTTGCCTATGCGATCGCTGACGCGGATGTGGCAGATGCTGCTGAAAGCGCTCGAGGAAGTGTCTCTCGCACCAAATGCGATGATGGCCGCCGAGATGGCGATCATCCGCCTGACGCATGTGGCGGAACTTCCTGACCCCGACAGCCTGATCCGCAAGCTGCAGACCTTGCCCCACCCCGGCCCGACGGCAACGGGCACTGCGCGACCGACACCGGCTTCGCCGGCTCCCGCCCCCCGGATGGCGGGACAACCGCAGCGTGGAATGGCCGGCGGCGGCGCGGGCGGGGCCGCAACCGCCCTGGCAGTCGCGCCCGACAGCCTCGCCCGCTTCACGACGCTGGCCGAGGTGGCCGAACTGATCCGCGAGAAGCGGGACATTAAGCTGCTGTTCGAACTCGAGACCTTCGTCCGACCCGTGCATGTAGCCCCCGGCAGGATCGAGTTCCAGCCCACAGCGGATGCCCCGTCCGATCTGGCCTCGCGCCTTGCGCAACGGCTGCAGGGCTGGACCGGTGCGCGCTGGGGCGTTTCGGTCACCGGTTTCGGTGGCGGTCAAACCCTGGCGGAAAACCGCGACCGCGACCGCCTGGAGGCCGAGGCCGAGGCGATGAAACTGCCGCTCGTCCAGGCTGTCCTCGCGGCCTTTCCCGGCGCGCGCATCGCCGGCATCCGTACGCCCGAGGCAATGGCCGCCGAAGCAGCGACCGGGGCGCTGCCAGAGGTCGAGGACGAATGGGACCCCTTCGAAGACAATTGAAAGGACCGATGCATGCTTAAGGGTTTGGGCGGTCTTGGCGACATGGCCAAGATGATGAAGACCGCACAGGAAATGCAGGCCAAGCTGGCCCAGTTGCAAGAGGATCTCGCCAGCCGCACGGTTGTCGGAGAATCCGGCGCGGGACTGGTGCGGGCCACGGCCACGGCCAAGGGCGAGTTGACGGGGCTCGAGATCGATCCGTCGATCTTTGTGCCGTCTGAAAAGGAAGTGGCCGAGGATCTGATCCTTGCCGCCATCAAGGATGCCCAGGCCCGCGCCGCGCAGCTTTCGGCTGACGAGATGAGCCGGCTCACGGAAGGCCTGGGCCTGCCCCCCGGCATGAAGCTGCCCTTCTGACACTATGGCCGATGCCCCGCGCGAGATCGACCAGCTGATCGAGCTCATGGCTCGCCTGCCAGGCCTCGGGCCCCGCTCGGCCCGCCGGGCGGTGCTTCACATGCTGCGCAAACGCGAGAGTGTGATGGCGCCGCTGGCCCAGGCGCTGGCGCAGGTTGCACTGTCGGCGCGCGACTGTTCCGTCTGTGGCAATGTTTCCACCACCGATCCCTGCGCAATCTGCTCTGACCCGCGGCGCGCCACCGGTGAGATCTGCGTTGTCGAAACGGTGGCCGACCTTTGGGCTATGGAACGCGGGCAGGCCTTCAAGGGCCGCTATCATGTGCTTGGCGGGACGCTTTCGGCGCTGGATGGCGTGGGCCCCGAGGAACTGCGTATACCCTCGCTGGTTGAGCGCGTCCGGCACGAAGGGGCGACCGAGGTTATCCTGGCACTGAACGCGACCGTCGAAGGAGCCACGACCGGACATTACATCGCCGATGCACTGGCCCCGGCGGGGGTGGCGCTGACATCGCTCGCACAGGGCGTACCGATCGGGGGCGAGCTCGATTACCTGGACGATGGCACGATTGACGCAGCCTTGCGCGCCCGCCGCCGCTTTTGACGCTGCGTCAACACCTGCTTGACGTTCCTTTGACGGCCCTCCGGTTAGGTTGAGGCACCGAATCCATTTGATCACCTAGTTCTTGCCGACCCCGCCCAAGTTGCGCGTAAAGCCCTTGCCGCCCGAACTCAAAGGCGGCTTGGCAAGTTCCGATTACGGGCGAGCACTTTTCTTCAAGGACCTGTCCTCCCTGGGAAACTCTGGCGGAAGGCGACTTCCGCCAGCTTTTCTCCCGGCGCCGGAAGGTCGAAAGTCATTTTCTTGGCGTTTCAGCAATCGCCGGCGCCCCAATGGACCATTCGCATCATGATGTATCATCCACGGGCCCACGGGCCCTTCCGGCATTCCATCCACCGCGACCCCACCGCGATCCGGATCGATCCAGCAGACGAGGACCGGATCGCGGCCGAGATGCGCGCCGCTCAGCTCGAAGAGGCCTTGAGCCGCAGCTTCGCCAGTCGGTCTGTACCACCGCAGGGGGGCCGGCTTCGGCGCTGGCTGTGGCGAGTGCTGGGGCAGCTTCTGCGTCCCTCGCCCCAGCCTCGGTAGACCAAGCCGACAAGCAGACAAAAGCCGCGCCGTTTCGGGCGCGGCTTTCCATCGATCACGGCCAGCGGGTCAGCCGGAACCGGGCGGGCTTCAGTTCTCGTCCTCGTCTTCGTCATCTCCGCCTTGCGGCAGATTGAAGAAGCTTTCGGCATCGCTGAAGTCGGCTGGGCTGTCTTCCTTTTCCGTCAGAGTGAAGGTCTCAAGCCCGGCGATTGCCGAGGGCATCTTCGGCTCGGTCGACATTCCGAGCGACTGTTCGGTCGACACCAGCTTGCGCCGCTCGTCATCCGACATCACGACCCCTTCGGAGGCCTTCTTCTTGACCGCCAGTTGCACGGCGGCATCAAGCTCTGACTGGCGGCACAGCCCCAGGGCCACCGGGTCAACGGGTGTAATCGAGCCGATGTTCCAGTGTGTACGCTCACGGATCGACTGGATCGTAGGTTTCGTTGTGCCCACCAGCTTGCCGATCTGGCCGTCGCTCAGTTCCGGGTGGAACTTCACAAGCCACAGGATGGCCGCCGGACGGTCCTGCCGCTTGGACAGCGGCGTATAACGCGGACCGCGACGCTTTTCCTCGCCCACCGCAGCGGCGTTGAACTTCAGCCGCAGCTTGTAGAGGGGGTCCTTCTGGCCTTTCTCGATCTCGATCGGATCAAGCTGGTTGTTGGCGATGGGGTCAAAGCCCTTGACCCCTGCCGCCACATCCCCATCGGCGATGCCCTGCACCTCAAGCTCGTGCATCCCGCAGAAATCGGCGATCTGCCGGAACGACAGCGTCGTGTTGTCCACCAGCCAAACGGCGGTTGCCTTGGCCATGAGCGGCTTGTTCATCAGGAACGCTCCTTTACAAATCTCTCCCGCGCCGGGAAAACGGCTGCGACCCAGGTGCTTCCTTTCGGCCGCTTTTCCTCGTTTTCGGGGAATTCACCGCCCCATATAGTCGCGACAGGTTGCAGAGAAAAGAGAAAATGACTCGCCTCCTTCGACCACTCGGCCTTGCGGTGCTGGTTGCCGCCTTCCTTTCTCAGCCCGCGCTGCTGCGGGCCGAGGGCGACAGGACCGGAGAGTTCGACTATTTCGTCCTGGCGCTCAGCTGGTCGCCCAGTTGGTGTGCCCTGGAAGGCGACGAGCGTCAGTCTGAACAATGTGACCCGCGCCGCGACCTCGGCTTTACCCTGCACGGGCTTTGGCCGCAGCACGAGGATGGATGGCCAAGCTTCTGCCGCACCACCGCCCGCGATCCCTCACGCAACGAAACGGCCGCGATGGCCGACATCATGGGTACGGGCGGACTGGCCTGGTATCAATGGAAAAAACATGGCCGATGCAGTGGGTTAGCCGCGTCCGCCTATTTCGACACGGCCCGTCGCGCCTATGACGCCGTGGTGATGCCTGATGTCTTCGAGCGTCTGCATCGGGAGGTTAGGCTGCCTGCCTCGGTTGTCGAAGAGGCGTTTCTCGAGGCCAACCCGGGCCTTTCAGCCAACGGCATCACGGTAATCTGCGAGGCAGGCCGCATCCAGGAGGTGCGGCTTTGCCTGACCAAGGAACTGCGCCCGCGCGACTGCGGCGCAGATGTCCTGCGTGATTGCCGGTTGCAGGACGCGATGATGCCCGCCGTGCGATAGGGCCTCCTCGGCGCCTTCACGCAACCTTCAGCACGATCTTGCCAATGTGGCCCGAGCTTTCCATCCGCCAATGAGCCTTCGCTGCATCGGCCAGCGCATATTCGCTGTCCATCACCGGGCGCAGTTTTCCGGCGGCGATCAGCGGCCAGACATGCTGCTCCAGTTCGGCGGCATAGCGAGCCTTGGCGAGGTCGGATTGCGGGCGGAGGGTCGAACCCGTGATCGTCAGGCGGCGCATCATCACTTCGGCAAAGTTCAGTTCCACCTTGGCTCCTTGCAGGAAGGCGATCTGAACCAGCCGACCATCATTGGCCAGCGCCCTGATGTTTCGGGGCAGGTACGGCCCGCCCACCATGTCGAGAATCAAGTCCGCGCCACCTTCAGACCGCAGGACTTGGACGAAATCCTCGCTATGGTAATTGATCGCCCGCTCGGCCCCCAGTCCGACACAAGAAGCACATTTCTCGTCAGACCCCGCAGTCGCAAAGACGCGCGCACCCAGGGCATTGGCAATCTGGATCGCCGTTGTGCCGATCCCGGAAGAGCCGCCATGTACCAGAAACCGATCTCCTGCCCGCAACCGTCCCCGCAGAACGACGTTCGACCAAACGGTGAAGCAGGTCTCCGGCAGGCAGGCCGCCTCGCGCAGCGACAGCCCGTCGGGCACAGGGAGGGCATGGGCGGCGGGGGTGGCCACATATTCGGCGTAGCCACCACCCGGCAGCAACGCACAGACGGCATCGCCGATCGCCCAACGCTCCACGCCAGGGCCTAGCGCTACGACATGCCCTGAGGCCTCGAGCCCTGGAAGCGGCGAGGCAGATGGGGGCGGGGCATAGCTGCCCATCCGCTGCAATACATCCGGCCGATTGACGCCTGCATAGGCTACCCGAATGACGATCTGGCCATGGCCAGGCACCGGCACGGGCAAGTCAACCGGCTGCAGCACATCGGGCCCGCCGGGCTCGCTGATCTCGATGGCACGCATGGTATGGGAAAGGGTCATCGGTCCTCTCGGTCAGTTGCGCCAGCGGCCCGGCAGATCGTCAGGCAGGCGCGGGGCCTGCACTCGCTCCATCAGCCGCGCAGGACCCGCCATCAGCAGCTTGCCCAGCGGGTTGGCCCTGAAGCTTGCCTTTGCCTTTTCAATGCGCATGACATCGTCGATCCGGCGGTCGAGAAAATCCCAGGTGCCGCGGCTGCCGGGGCTGTCATCCCCCAGCCAGAAGAGCACTGTCGCGGCATAGACAGCCGACAAGGTTGCGCGCTTGCTGTACCAGTTGATGTCGCGAGAGGTATCGCCAAGGGCGGTCCAGATCGCATCGGCGGTGCCCCAGATTGCGCGGGCTCCATCGGCCGCATGCAGCGGCAGTGCGAACAGCGTGGTGCCGCGACGCACGGCCTCCTTGTCGTCAGCGGCTGCCTCCAGGCGGTACCGCACAGCCGTCGCGACCCGGTCACGAAAGCGAAGCGCCCCAAGATCGGTTGCCGCCAGCCGGGCAACCATCTCGGCATCGCCACGCCGATGAAATTCCAGGGCCAGATCAACCGCTCCACGAGGAAACAGCGCACGCGCAAGACCCGGCGCTACACCTGTATCGCGGATGGCCGCATTGAAGGTCGCCTCCGACCAGCCGTCGAAGGGCACATGGGCCAGCGCGGCAACCAGAAGCGCGGTCCGCACTGGCATCTCGGTGGCGCTCGAACGCGGATCGGTATCGGACATGGCATCCTCCTGCTCTGCAGTGATCGAATTATAGCGCCGCTTCTTGTCCCGTCACGCGGTACCGCGCAGGTGGACATTGTGCGGCAACTCTGCTACGGACCGCGCGCCTGCACTCATTGTGCAACTCTAGCTTAGGAAGGTGGTGACCACCACATGCAGGTCAGCGTTCGTGACAACAACGTCGATCAGGCGCTCCGTGCCCTGAAGAAGAAGCTCCAGCGCGAAGGCGTGTTCCGTGAAATGAAGCTCAAGCAGCATTTCGAGAAACCGTCCGTGAAGAAAGCGCGGGAGAAGGCCGAAGCCGTCCGCCGTGCGCGCAAACTCGCGCGCAAGAAGGCGCAGCGCGAAGGTCTCGTCTGAGACGTTCCTGAACACTGTCGTCCGCAAGGACGAGCCCGATCAACCCCCGAGCCCAGGCCCGGGGGTTTTTCTATGGCCGGTGAGGCGGTCCGGCGCAAAAGCCTCACCCGGAACGGTTGCATTGTCGGGGCGGTTGCTCCAAAAGCACCCAACCAAAATGCGCCCCTTGGCGCTGACCTCCAGCAAGGGACCGGCGATGGCTGTCAGCCTGCTTTCCACCGTCGTGAAGCCGATCCATCGCGAAGGATACCGGTTCATCGCGATCTTCGCCGCCGCTACAGTGGTCCTGTTCCTGATTTCGGATCTGCTCGGTTGGATCGGTGTCGGCCTGACCGTCTGGTGCTATTACTTCTTCCGCGACCCGCCCCGGGTAACGCCCCTGCGCGACGGTCTGATCGTCAGTCCGGCAGACGGGCTGGTGTCGATGATTGGACCGGCATCCCCACCGCCCGAGCTTGGCATGGGACCGGTTGCGATGACGCGTATCTCGATCTTCATGAATGTGTTCAACTGCCATGTGAACCGCGCGCCGATTGGCGGAAAGATCGCTGCTGTGGCCTACCGCCCGGGCAAGTTCCTCAATGCCTCGCTCGACAAGGCGAGCGTGGATAACGAACGCAATGCGCTGGCGATCGAGATGGAAGATGGCCGCATGCTGGCAGTCGTGCAGATCGCGGGACTTGTGGCGCGGCGCATCGTATGCGACGTGGCCGAGGGCCGCAGCATCGCGACCGGCGAGAGGTTCGGGATGATCCGATTTGGCTCGCGCCTTGACGTCTATCTGCCGGCAGGGGCGTCACCTCTCGTCTCGCTGGGCCAGACGATGGTGGCGGGCGAGACGGTGCTGGCCGATCTCGCCTCGCCCGAGGGGCAGCGCGCCGGAGTGGAGCGCTAATGGCAGAGCGCAACCAGGACAGTCTGCCGATCCTGCAACTGCTGCCGAATGCGGTCACGATTCTTGCCCTTTGTGCCGGGCTGACGGCCATCCGTTTCGTGATGCTTGGCCAGCTTGGCCTTGCGGCGGCGCTGATCGTTGTGGCGGCGGTGCTGGACGCGCTGGACGGCACTCTGGCCCGGCGGCTGGATGCCGCCAGCACGCTGGGGGCTGAGCTGGACAGCCTGTCCGATTTTCTTGCCTTCGGGGTCGCACCCGGCCTGATCATGTACCGCTTCGCCCTCATGGGGAACGAAGGTCTGGGCTGGATGTTCGTGCTGGTCTATGCGATCTGCGCCTGCTTGCGGCTTGCCCGGTTCAACGTGAATCGCGACCTTCCCCCGCCGTCGGGCAAGCCGCATTTCATCGGCGTGCCTGCGCCGGGCGGAGCACTGCTTGCCCTGCTGCCGATCTTTGCCAGCCAGGTCGGGCTGTTCGACGCTGCGTCCTATCCGCTGCCGTGCGGCCTCTACCTCGCGCTTGTCGGGCTGCTGATGGCCAGTCGCGTGCCTACCCCCTCGTCAAAGGCCCTGCGGATCCCCCGTGACAAGGCGGCCTTCGCGCTGGTGGGCCTTGCCTTCGTAGTGGGCATGGCGGTCGCGCGGTTCTGGCTTCTGATGTTCACCGTCACGACACTTTACGCCATCGTGATTGCTGTGGCGGTGCTCCGCCATGCCGTCCGCCGCCCTCGCTGAACAAGGTCTGCCCTGCCCATGGACATTGAAGCCGTCACCCGAAGCTATAAGCGCTGGGCCCCGATCTATGACCTGAGCTTTGGCGCGGTCAGCGACCGGGCACGGAAGTTGGTCGTCGCCGAAGTTGCCGCGCGAGGGGGCGAGGCGCTGGAGGTCGGGGTGGGCACCGGCCTGTCCCTGCCGCTCTACCATGGGCAGGCCCGGGTGACCGGTATCGACTATTCGGCCGACATGCTGGCAAAGGCCCAATCGCGCGTTCAGGCGGAAAGGCTGACTCATGTCGTCTCACTCAAGCGGATGGATGCCCGGTCGCTGGGCTTCGCCGATGCCAGTTTCGATACCGTGGTTGCGATGTTCCTGATGTCTGTCGTGCCCGACCCCGAGCAGGTGCTGTCCGAAATGGCGCGGGTGTGCCGCCCAGGTGGCGAAGTGCTGATCGCCAACCACTTCGCGCGCGACAGGGGAGGCCTCGCGCGCGTCGAGCGGGCCTTTGCCAGGTTCGAGAATACCCTGGGCTGGCATTCCGATTTCGAGCGTGATCGCGTGATGGGCGACCCGCGGCTTGACCTCCGCGAGGAACGCCCCCTGCCGCCTTTCGGCCTCTTCACGTTCCTGCGCTTCCGAAAGCGGGACTGACGGTCGCCTCCTCAGACGGGAAGTGCCGTCGTCTTGAACACGGTACGCAGGGCAAAGCTGGAATGCATCTGGGCGACACCAGGCAGGCGCGCCAGGTGCTGGCGATGGATGCGGGCGAAATCGTCTGTGTCCTGAGCGACGACCTTTAGCAGATAGTCCGCCGTGCCGGCCATCAGATGGCATTCAAGCACGTCCGGAACCCGCTTCACCTCGCGCTCGAAGGCTTCCAGAACCTCGTCCGCCTGACCAGACAGAGTGATCTCGACAAACACCGTCGTGGGGCGGCCCAGCTTGCGGGCATCCAGCAAGGCGACATAGGCATCGATCAGGCGTTCCTGCTCGAGCCGTTGCACCCGCCTGTGGCAGGCCGAAGGCGAGAGGTTCACACGTTCGGACAGTTCGGCGTTTGTCATCCGGCCGTCCTTCTGCAATGCAGCGAGTATGCGCCGGTCTGTCGCGTCCAACTCTATCATGGCAGAATATCCTTCGAAAATTTCGGCTAGCGGCGCAAAATTCTACCACGCACCCCCGGCTAGGTCACGCCGGATTTCAAAGCACTCCCACCGAAAGCGGGCGATACTACGCGCAGAGAGTTTGCAGGGAGCGCCCCAAAATGAAGATCGGTTGCCCGAAAGAGATCAAGCCGCAGGAATTCCGCGTCGGCATCACCCCCAACGCAGCCCGCGAGGCCGTGAATGCCGGCCACACCGTGTTGATGGAAACCAATGCCGGGATCGGCGCAGGCTTCTCGGATGCAGATTACGTCGCCGCTGGCGCCAAGATCGTCCCGACTGCGGAAGAGGTGTTCGCCTCCTCCGAAATGATCGTGAAGGTCAAGGAACCGCAGGCCGTCGAACGCAAGCGCCTGCGCGAAGGCCAGGTCCTGTTCACCTACCTTCATCTGGCTCCCGATCCCGACCAAACCAAAGACCTGCTCGACAGCGGCGTGACCGCGATCGCCTATGAGACCGTCACCGACGATCGCGGCGGCCTGCCGCTGCTTGCTCCGATGTCGGAAGTCGCCGGTCGGCTGGCCCCGCAAGTGGGAGCCTGGACGCTGCAGAAGGCGAATGGCGGCCGGGGGGTTCTGCTGGGCGGCGTGCCTGGCGTGGCCCCGGGCAGGGTTGTTGTGATCGGTGGCGGCGTTGTCGGCACCCATGCGGCGAAGGTCGCCGCCGGCATGGGCGCGGATGTGACAGTGCTTGACCGCTCGCTGCCTCGCCTGCGCTACCTCGACGACGTTTTCGGCCGTGATTTCAAGGCCGTGTACTCGAACGCCGGCAACACCGCAGAGCTGATCCGCGATGCTGACATGGTGATCGGTGCGGTGCTGATCCCCGGCGCGGCCGCGCCAAAGCTGATCTCGCGGGCCCAGCTTGCCACGATGAAGCCCGGCGCCGTGCTGGTCGATGTGGCCATCGACCAGGGAGGCTGCTTCGAGACCTCGCGGGCGACCACACATCAGGACCCGATCTACGAAGTCGACGGCATCATGCACTACTGCGTCGCCAACATGCCGGGCGCCGTGGCCCGCACCTCGACACTGGCCCTCGGCAACGCCACGCTGCCCTTCATGATGGCGCTGGCCAACAAGGGCTGGAAGAAGGCCTGCGCCGATGACCAGCACCTACTGAACGGACTGAACGTGCATGCCGGCAAGCTGACCTACGGAGCGGTCGGCGCTGCGCTGAACCTGCCCGTCATGGAGCCCAAGCTGGCCCTCGCGGCCTGAACCGGCTGGAACCAACGGACCGAAGGGCCGCGGAGCGATCCGCGGCCTGTTCGTTTCGGCTGTCAGGCCCGACCCTTCAGCAGGTCGCGGATATCGGCCAACAATTCTTCCTGCGACGGACCCTTGGGGGCCTCGGCCGCGGCCTCCTTCTTCACCAGCGTGGTCTGCGCCTTGTTCACGGCCTTCACCAGCAGGAACACCACCCAGGCGATGATCAGGAAATTCAGAAGGGCGCTGAGGAAGGCCCCATAGGCAAACACAGCCGCGCCACTGTCCCGTGCGGCCTGCAGGCTCGCTCCTTCGGGAACATTGCCGGACATGACGAAGTAAAGATTCGAGAAGTCGATGCCCCCAATGATCAGCCCGATGATCGGGTTGATCAGGTCATTGACCATGGAATTGACGATGGCGGTGAACGCCGCACCGATGATGATGCCCACCGCAAGGTCAATGACGTTCCCGCGGGCAATGAATGCCTTGAATTCGTTGATCATGTGCCTGTCCCTAACTTCTTCCGCTACACGCCGCCGGCCTTCTCTGCACCGGCGCACACAGTGCCATGCCGAAAGACACGCTGACTGCCCTCCCGTGATGCCCAATCGACCGTTATCTTGGCAAGGTCGATCTAGCGGGAACCATCACTCATGACAGAACTTGCCCACTTCCCCATTACCGCCCGCTGGCCACAGCGCACCCAAGGAGCCATTCAGCTCTACTCTCGTGGAACGCCGAATGGCGTAAAGGTCTCCATCGCGCTGGAAGAGATGGGCCTGCACTACGACGCGCATATGGTGGATTTCGCCACCAACGACCAGATGTCGCCTGCCTTCCTGTCGCTCAACCCAAACAACAAGATCCCCGCGATCATCGATCCGGACGGCCCAGGCGGCAAGCCGCTGCCCCTGTTCGAAAGCGGCGCGATCTTGATCTATCTGGCGGAAAAGTCGGGGCAGTTCCTCCCGCAGGGCAACCGTTATGAAATCCTGCAATGGCTCATGTTCCAGATGGGCGGGCTGGGGCCGATGTTCGGCCAGTTGGGCTATTTCCATGCCTTCGCCGGGAAGGAAATCGAGGATCCGCGCCCGAAGGAAAGATACCGCGCCGAAGCAGAGCGGCTGCTCAAGGTCCTCGATGGCGCGCTGGCCAGCCGGGACTGGATCGCCGGCGACTATTCCATTGCCGACATGGCGATCGGACCCTGGCTGCGGACGCTGCGCGACCACTACAAGGCGGGCCCGATCGTGGGGTGGGACAAGCTGTCATACGTGCCCGGCTATCTGGACCGTTTCCTGGCCCGCCCGGCGGTCCAGCGGGGGCTTCTGCAACCGGTCCGGCCCTGAGACCAGGCGGGCATCCGCGGTCCTGCGTCAGGGCCGCGGGGCCGCAGCCCGGCCGAGCCGGTCGTTGATGGCCCGGCCAAGCCCCACTTCGGGCACGGGCGCGATCGCGATGCGGCCATCGGCACCCGCGCACCGATCTGCCTCACGCAAAAGGTGGAACAGATTGGCCGCAGCCTCGACCAGATCGCCCGACGGCGACAGATTCAGCCCGTTTCCTGGAAAGTCGGGGCCGAAGCCGATCCAGACTTCGCCCGGCTCTGGTGCATTGGCGCGCAGCCGCACGGCGGCGCCGGGCGCGTAATGAGAGGCAAGCTGACCCGGAGCCGTAGGTTTGGCGGTATCCCCGCCGATTCCCACCTCGGTTCCCAACAGGGCCTCGATCGCCTCGAGCGGGACACCGCCGGGGCGCAGCAGTTGCGCCGGGCCCTCCAACCCAAGGATAGTCGACTCCACGCCGACTGCGCAGGGGCCCCCGTCCATTACTGCCGCGATGCGCCCGGCCAGACCTTCGATGACATGCTCGGCCCGGGTCGGACTGACCCGGCCCGAGGGATTGGCCGAGGGGGCCGCAAGCGGCCCACCAAACGCTTGCAGCAGCGCCTGCGCCACAGGATGGGCCGGCACGCGCAGCGCGACAGTGGGCAGGCCTGCCGTCACGAGGTCGGACAGCCCCGCACCCGGCAGCAGCGGCAAGACCATGGTCAGCGGGCCGGGCCAGAAAGCATGGGCCAGTTGCTCGGCCCTCTCGTCAAAGCGGCCAATCGCGCGAGCGGCATCGAGCGTCGGCAGATGAACGATCAGCGGGTTGAACCTGGGGCGTCCCTTGGCCTCGAATATTCGCGCCACAGCCATGTCGGACCGCGCGTCGCCGCCAAGGCCATAGACCGTCTCGGTCGGAAACGCGACGAGCAGCTCAGAACCAAGCAAGGCTGCCGCCTGCGCCAGGCCCTCGGGATCGGGCTCCAGTCTGGATGTCTCGGGCATGGGATGACGCAGCGTTGAGCTTGAACGGCAACGGGCGCGAGGTAGGGTGCGACCGATCCGCTGTGCCATACGCCTGTGCCACCCGCTTGCCAAGGCGCAACTCGAGGAACCGCATGCCTTATCGCGCCCCGCTTTCCGATTTCCGTTTCCTGCTTGACCATGTGGTTGGCTTTGACCAGGTGACCGCGGCGCCGCGCTTCGCGGATGTCTCACCAGAAACGGTCGATGCGATCCTCGAAGGCGCAGGCCGGCTTGCAACCGAAGTGATCGCCCCGCTCAACCGGGCAGGCGACTTGCATCCGGCGCGGCTGGAAAACGGCATCGTGCGGACCAGCCCCGGCTTTGTCGCCGGTTACCGCGCCATCGCCGACGGCGGCTGGATCGCAATCGCTGCCGGCGCCCAGCATGGTGGCATGGCGCTGCCCATGACCCTGGCGACGGCTGTGAACGAGATGCTGTCTGGCGCCTGCCTTGCGCTGCAACTCAACCCGCTGCTCACGCAGGGCCAGATCGAGGCGCTGGAACACCATGCCTCGGACGCCCTGAAGGCATTGTACCTGCCCCGGCTCATCTCGGGCGAATGGTCGGGCACCATGAACCTGACCGAGCCTCAGGCCGGAAGCGACGTGGGGGCCCTGACAACGCAGGCGCATGATCGGGGCGACGGCACCTTCGCGATCACGGGGCAGAAGATCTTCATCACCTGGGGCGATAGCGACGTCACCGCGAATGTCTGTCACCTTGTCCTCGCGCGGTTGCCCGACGGCGGGCCTGGAACGCGGGGAATCAGCCTGTTCCTGGTACCCAAGTTCCTGCCGGATGCCGAAGGCCAGCCCGGCCAGCGAAATGCGCTGTCGGTCGTCAGCCTTGAACATAAACTTGGCATCCATGGCTCTCCGACCTGCGTCATGCAGTTCGACGGCGCAACAGGCTGGCTGGTGGGCAAGCGGAACATGGGCATGGCCGCGATGTTCACCATGATGAACAACGCCCGCCTTGGGGTCGGCGCACAGGGCATAGGTGTTGGCGAAGCGGCGCTGCAACAAGCCGTTGCCTATGCCGAAGCCCGGGTCCAGGGCACCACCGAAACCGGCGAGGCCGGAATCATCGGCCATGCCGATGTGCGCCGCATGCTGGCGATGACGCGGGCGGACATCTTTTCGGCCCGGGCCATCGCACTGGCCTGCGCCGTGGCACTCGATATGGCGCGGGCGACCGGCGCTCCGGAATGGGGGGCCCGCGCGGCGCTTTTGACCCCCATCGCCAAGGCCTTCGGCACTGATGTCGGCATTGCGGCGGCCGAGACCGGCATCCAGATCCACGGAGGCATGGGCTTCATCGAGGAAACCGGAGCAGCGCAATTCCTGCGCGACGTCCGCATCACCTCGATCTACGAAGGCACCAACGGCATCCAGGCCATGGACCTTGTGGGCCGCAAGCTGGCAGATGGTGGCGAGGCCGTGATGCGGCTGATCCAGGATGTGCAGGATCAGGCAGAGCAGGCCAGGGTTGCGCTGCCCGAACTCGCCGGCGATGTCTGGGCGGCGGCCGAGGCGCTGCGCGAAGCGACGGAATGGTTGCTGGCCCATCCCCTGCCGGACCGCTTTGCCGGCGGGGCTGCCTATCTGCGGGCCTGTGCGCTGACGCTGGGCGCCGCCGCACATCTGCGCGCCGCGAGTTGCGACATCCAGCGTGTGCCGCTTGCCCGGATCGCCATCCGCCGGCGCCTGCCCGAAGTGTCGGGCCTGCTGGCGGAAATGCGGGCAGGCGCACAGGGACTTTTCGACATAACCACGGCGGAGCTGGCGGCTTGAGTTCCACCCCGGGCATCCGCTATCCGCTGGCGGACCCGCCGGCCGAAGGTGAGACCTGCGAGATTGCGCCCGGCCTCCTCTGGCTGCGGCTTCCGTTGCCGATGGCGCTCGATCACGTGAACATCTACGCGCTGGATGACGGGGACGGCTGGACCGTGATCGACACCGGCCTGGACAGCCGGCGCGGCCGCGCGCTCTGGCAGGCGTTGCTTGAGGGACCGCTTTTCGGCAAACCGCTGCGTCGTGTGGTGGTCACCCATCACCACCCCGACCATATCGGGCTTGCCGGCTGGCTGATCGCGCAGGGCGCCGAACTGATTGCAACACGTACAGCCTGGCTCCTGGCCCGGATGCTGGTGCTCGATGTCCAGGAACGACCCACGGATGAGCAAATGGCCTTCCTGCGCGCCGCAGGGCTCGACCGGGCGGCGCTTGCGCAGCGCGCCGGCGAGCGGCCTTTCAACTTCGCCGATTGCGTCAGCCCGCTGCCCCTGGGCTACACGCGGATCGCGGATGGTGACGAGATCACCATGGCAGGCAGACGCTGGCAGATCCTGACGGGCGACGGCCACGCCCCAGAACATGCGACGTTCTGGAGCCGAGAGGATGATCTTGTGCTGGGCGGCGATCAATTGCTGCCCTCGATCTCGCCCAACATCGGGGTCTATCCGACCGAGCCTGGCGCAGACCCACTTGGAGAGTGGATCGCCTCGTGCCGCCGCTTTCGGTCGGTCGCTACAGACCGGCACTTCGTGCTGCCAGGCCACAAGCTTCCCTTTACCGGCCTGCCCATTCGCCTGGACCAGATGATCGAGAATCACCAGGGCGCCCTTGCGCGCCTGCTTGGTCATCTGGACCGGCCGCATCGTGCGGTCGACTGCTTCCCGGCGCTCTTCAAGCGGGAAATCGGCCCTGAGACCTTTGGCCTGGCGCTGGTCGAGACCGTGGCCCATCTCAACCACCTCCTGCGGACGGGCGCGGTCCAACGCACCATGGATGCCGGCGTCTGGCTCTGGCAGCGCTCGGACTGACCCGGCTGCGTTCCGGCGCCACGAAAGGTCCAGGAGACGCGCCGCTTCTGCCTCCGGATCGGCCAAGTCCGCGATACACGTCGTCTTTCCACCAGCCTTGGGGGCATGCGCCCGAACTCACCCGTGACAGCCCCCCGACAATCGGTTAATTCAAGGCGCAACGAAGTTTTCGCAGGAGCCTTTGCCGCCATGGCCAGCAAGCACGACACCCCCGAGCACGTCCACGGCACGATGGATGTCCGGACCCAGGAAAAGACCTTCGAGGGCTTTATCCGCATGGTGACCTGGGGGGTGGGGATCTCGATCGGCGTGCTGATCTTCCTCGCACTCGCCAATTCCTGACGGCAACGGCGAAAGTCCGATCATGTGGCGATTGATTGTGTGCCTTGCGGCGCTGCTGGCGCTGAGCGCCTGCGGTGCCGAATCCAAATGGGCGACCGACGCCGAGGTTTCCCGCGCGGTCTATGTCCATGATGGGCCACCGTCGATCACCCTCTTCACCGTGCTCAGCAACAGCAGCAACCAAGGTGCGCATAGCGGATTGCTGATCAACGGCTCGCAACGGGTCATGTTCGATCCTGCGGGCACCTGGCATCATCCGATGCTGCCAGAACGCAACGATGTGCATTTTGGCGTAACGCCGAAGATGGTGAACTTCTACATCGACTACCACGCGAGAGAGACCTTCCGGGTTGTCGAACAGACCATCGTCGTTACGCCCGCCCAGGCCGAGGCTGCCATGCGTGCCGCTCTCGCCTATGGGGCGGTGCCCAAGGCGCAATGCACCAAGAGCGTCTCGACCATCCTGCGCAGCGTGCCAGGCTTCGAGAACCTGCCAGCCACCTGGTACCCCGCGAAGCTGATGCGGGCGTTTGGCGAATTGCCCGGAGTCAGCGAACGCACGATCACCGACACCGATGCCGACAGCAACCACGGTGTCCTGCTGGTGCAGGCGAGCCAGGCACCGAACTGATCCCGGCGGCAGAACCTGGGCGGGATAGGCGTGTTTCGCTGGACCCGGCCCCGTTCCACGCCTAGTCAGGAAAAGGACGAGCGGGCAGGAGGTATCGTGCGGATCGTCGGGCTAATCCTTGCGGGTGGCGAAGGGCGGCGGATGGGCGGGGCCGACAAGGCGCTGCTGCCGCTTGCGGGCCGACCGCTGCTCGAGCATGTGATCGGGCGGTTCGCGCCTCAGGTGGACGATCTGGCGCTCAGCGCCAATGGCGATGCGGCCCGGTTCGCAGCCTTCGATCTGACGGTTCTGCCAGATGCGGCCTCGCGGGGGCCCCTGTCCGGCGTACTGGCCGGCCTGGACTGGGCATCGGGGCTCGGCGCGACGGCCCTGGTCAGCGCAGCGGTGGACACGCCCTTCCTGCCCTGCGATCTGGTCCCGAGGTTGGTCTTGGCGGCAGAGGCCGCGCCGCGCGGCGTCGCTGTGGCGCGATGCGGCGGCCAGGACCACCCGACCTTCGCCCTTTGGCCCACCACCCTGCGCGCGCCTTTGGGCGACGCCCTCTCGCAGGGCCGATACCGCGTAATGGATTTCGCACGCGCGCAGGGTGCGGCCATCGCGGAATTTGACGACGGCAGTTCTTTCCTGAATGTCAACCTGCCCGGTGATCTGGCCCAGGCCGAGGCCCTGCTCCGGGGCGCGGCATGAAGGTCTATGGCGTCATCGGCTGGAAGAATGCCGGCAAGACAAGCCTGATGGAACGTCTGGTCACCGAAATCACGGGGCGTGGCCTGACGGTGTCGACCGTCAAGCATGTGCACCATGACGTCGATCTCGACCAGCCAGGCAAAGACACCTACCGCCATCGCGCCGCCGGAGCGCGAGAGGTCGTGCTCGCCTCGGCCAACCGGCTGGCTATACTCACCGAGCACCGCAACGCGGGCGAGCCGTCGCTGCCGCTGGTGCTGGCCCGCCTGCTTCCCGTCGATCTGGTTCTTGTCGAGGGCTACAAGCGCGACAGCCATCCCAAGATCGAGGTCTTCCGGCAAGAAACCGGCCAGAGCCTGATCCAACCGGGCGACCCGCTGGTTCGTGCGGTGGCGACCGATATCGCCCTGCCCCTCTTGGCGGTGCCGGTGCTTGATTTGAACGATACCCAGGCCATTGCCGATTTCATCCTGCGGGAGACCGGGCTTGGCGGCCCGGTTTGACACTGTCGTCGTGGTCGACTGGTCCTCGGCCAGCACTGCCTCACCAGCGCGGCCCTCGCCCGATGCAATCTGGATAGCTACGGCCAAGACAGGCGGCGTCGCGACCGAATACCTCCGTACCCGCCGCGCGGCAGAAGCGCGCCTTCAGGACATCGCCTTGGCCGAACGGCGGGCGGGGCGGCGCCTGCTCATGGGCTTCGACTTTCCCATGGGCTATCCAAGGGGCTTTGCCGCGCGGCTGACCGGAGAGGCAACGGCCCGCGCCGTCTGGCGCTGGCTGGCCGAACGGCTGAACGATGGCCCCGACAACGCCAACAACCGATTTGCCCTGGCTGACGAGATCAACGCGCGACTGGCCGGCGGCGGCACCGGCCCCTTCTGGGGCCGCCCGGCGAAGCTTGCCCTGCCCCATCTGCCGGCGCAGCGTTCGGTCGACTATGACGCGCTCGGTCTGCCCGAAAGGCGGCAGGCCGAACAGGCGGTGCCGCGCGCCCAACCTGTCTGGAAACTCTACACCACCGGCTCGGTTGGCAGTCAGGTCCTGACCGGGTTGCCGGTGATCCATCGCCTTTCGCAACAGCCGGGCGCCGTTGTCTGGCCGTTTGATCCCGTGGCAGAGGCAGACCTTGTGCTGGCCGAGATTTATCCCTCGCTCCTGGCGGCTGCGGTCCAGCGACAAGAGACCTCGTCCACCATCCGCGACGAGGTCCAGGTGAGGCTCCTGTCGCAGGCGCTCCTGGTTCTCGGGCAACGGGGCGATCTGCCATCACTTTTCAGGGCGGCGCCCGAAGGCCCGCCCCGGCAGGAAGAGGGATGGATCATCGGCGCAGGCCACGGGCAGGAAACCGGAATGCTGCGGGGGGCCGCGCCATGACGGCCAGGCTGGTCCGCGGCGTTCCGCGCGAGCATCGCCACGCGGCGGCAGAGCTTTACTGGCAGGCCTTCGGCGGCAAGTTGGGTCCGGTCATGGGGCCCGAGCCTCAGGCCCTGAGGTTCCTTGACCGGGCGCTTCGGCCCGACCACGCTGTCACCGCCCTGTCGGAGGACGGCCGGCTTCTGGGCATCGCCGGCTTCAAGACGGCGCAGGGCGCCTTCGCTGGCGGCACCGCCGCCGATCTGCAGGCGGTCTATGGCTGGCTCGGCGGCTTGTGGCGCGCCTTCCTGCTGCGCCTGCTCAGCAGCGAGGTCGACAACGACCGCTTCCTGATAGACGGGATCTGCGTCGCCCGAGAGGCGCGCAGCCGCGGCATCGGCAGCCAGCTTGTCTCGGCGCTTTGCGATGAGGCACGGACAAGAGGCTATGCCGAGATCCGGCTTGACGTGATCGACACCAACTGGCGCGCGCGGCAGCTTTATGAACGGCTGGGCTTTCGTGCCGTTTCCGAACAGAACCTCGGCCCGCTGCGACTGGTCTTCGGGTTTCGCTCGGCTACAGTCATGGTCCGGCGGCTTGACTGAGGGCCAGGGCAACTAGAAGTTGGCCTCAGGGCGAAAGGCCGCCGGGATGGCGTCGCGCCCTTCCAGAACCAGATCCGCCATCACCTCGGCGACCTTGGGCGCCATGCCGAAGCCGATCTTGAAGCCGCCGTTTGCGATGAACTGCCCTGGCCGGCCCGGCCATTCGCCGAGCATGGGCGCGCGGGATCGCGCGCGCGGTCTCAGGCCCGCCCAGCGATCGATCACCGGTGCGCCCCGCAGCCACGGGCAAGCCGTGATGGCCCGTGCCAGCACGTCGTCCAACTGCCCATCGGTTGCGGCGGGGTCCTCCCAGTCGCGCTCACTGGTCGAGCCGATGGCGACGGTGCCGTCGGCATGCGGGATCACATGGACTCCCTCGGCGAAGATCTGCGGCGCATCCCCCATATCCATCCGCAGGCTGAGTGCCTGGCCCTTGACCCCGCTGCCCATCGGTCGGCCAAGATCGGCCGAGAGTGTCGCAAGCCCGTCGACACCGGTCGCCCAGACGACGGGTCCATCCTCTTCACCCAGCATCTCGACGATGCCGGCACTTTCGACCCCTTGCTCTATCCGCCCCCAATGGCCACGGATCGCTTCGGCCAGACTCTCTACCGCGCGGCGGGGATGCAGCCGGGCCGATAGCGTGTCGCTGACCATCCACCCGCTCGCGCTGACCGGCGCCCAGCGGTGCCGGGCCCGCGTGACCTCCCAGGTGGCCAGGCCCTGCCACAGCGTCTCGGCCTCGATCGCGCGGGCCCGCGCGGCCTCGACCGCCGCCGCATCCGCCAGCGGCTGTAGCCGCCCCAGCCGCCCGTAGCCCGTGAACCGGCCCGAGGCAGTTTCGACCGCCTTCCACCAACCCTCGGCCATCAAGAGGCTGTCGAGCTGGAACTGCTTCTTGTCATTCCACTGCTCCGGCGCATGCGGCGACAGGGCCCCGACCAGCCCGCCACTTGCCCCAGCGCCGATCCGCCCACGCTCGACCACCAGCACCCGCGCGCCCCGCCGCGCCGCCGCCCAGGCGATCGACAGGCCAAAAATGCCCGCCCCCACAACCGTCAGATCCGGCCTTGCCATGCCTTGCGCCCTGTGACCATTGTCCGCCGCACTTGCGGATGTAGGACAAATGCCGCCGACGAGCCAGACAGCAGACATCGCATGGCGCGATGAAGGGGTGCCCGTATCGACCCGGTTCGACGACCCCTATTTCTCGCTGGCAGGCGGGCTTGCCGAAACGCGGCATGTCTTTCTGGAGGGCAACGACCTGCCCCGCCGCTTTCGACCCGGGTTCCACATCGCCGAACTTGGCTTCGGCACCGGGCTCAACCTGCTGGCGGCGCTGCTGGCCTGGCGTGACAGCGGGGCGGAGGGACGGCTAACTTACACCTCCTTCGAGGCCTATCCGATGGCTGCTGCCGACATGGCCCGGGCGCTCGCCGCCTTTCCCGCGGCCGCGGCGGTGGCAGAGCCGCTCTTGGATCACTGGGCAGCGGGGGCGGAGAGCTTTGCCCTGGGGGCGGTCGATGTCCAGATCATCCTGGGCGATGCACGCGAAACGCTGCCATCCTGGACCGGCCGGGCCGATGCCTGGTTCCTTGACGGCTTTTCTCCAGCCAAGAATCCCGAGCTTTGGTCCCCTGTCCTGATGGCAGACGTGGCCCGTCACACTGCGCGGGGCGGCAGTTTTGCCACCTATACCGCCGCGGGCGCCGTGCGTCGCGCTCTGTCCGACGCGGGCTTCATCGTCGAGCGTCGCACGGGCTTCGGGCGGAAACGGCACATGACAGCGGGCAGGCTGCCGGAATGACCGGGGGCCCGAAGCAGAACACGCGCCTTGGCGTCCTGCTGATGATCGCGGCCGTCTTCAGTTTTACGGTGCAGGATGCCCTGTCCAAGCACCTGGCCGCTGCCTACAACCCGATGATGGTGGTGATGATCCGGTATTGGGTCTTTGCCGCCTTCGTGGTGGCACTGGCGCTGCGCCGCCCTGGCGGGTTGTGGCGCGGGGTCGCCACGCGCCATCCCTGGCTGCACCTTGCACGTGCGTCGCTGCTCATCGCCGAGATCTGCGTGATCGTCACGTCCTACACCCTCATCGGGCTGATCGACACCCATGCGGTCTTTGCCATCTGCCCGCTGATCGTCGCGGGACTGTCGGGCCCGGTCCTGGGCGAGAGGGTCGGCCTTGCCCGCTGGATCGCCATCGGCGCGGGGCTTTCTGGGGTGCTTGTCATCCTGCAGCCTGGTTCGGGCGTCTTCTCGCCCGTCGCGGCCCTGCCGCTGGCCTCGGCGCTGATGTTCGCTCTCTACAGTCTGCTCACCCGCCGCGCCACACTGGCCGAAGATGCCTTTCTCAGCCTGTTCTGGTCAGGTCTCTTCGGCGCCGGCCTGATGACCCTGGCAGGACTGGCCTTCTGGGAGCCGATGAGCAGCGCCGACTGGCTGTGGATGGCGCTCTATGGCGCTGTGGCGGTGCTGGCGAACTGGCTTCTCATCCGCTGCTATGAGGTGGCCGAGGCCAGTGCGGTGCAGCCCTTCGCCTATCTCCAGATCGTGTTCGTCAGCATCGCGGGGATCGTGGTCTTCGGCGAGGCGCTGAAGGCCAATGTCGCCCTGGGGGCCGGGATCGTCGTGGCCGCGGGTCTCGCCTCCCTCATGCTTGAACGTCGCCGCAGCCGCTCCCTTGTGATCGAGGCCGCCGAATGACCGAACAGAACACCCGCCTCGGCATCTGGCTCATGGTCGCCACCACATTCGTGTTCTCGATCCAGGACGGCATCTCGCGCCATCTCGCCGGAACCTACAATGTCTACATGGTGGTAATGATCCGCTTCTGGTTCTTCGCGGTCTTCGTCGCGCTCATGGCAGCCCGCAACGAGGGTGGCATCAGGGCCGCCGTCCGCACGCGCTATCCCTGGCTGCAGGTGACGCGCGGGCTGCTGCTGGTGGCTGAAGTCTGCGTGATGGTCTACGCCTTCGTGCTGCTCGGTCTCGTCGAGAGCCACGCGGTCTTTACCTGCTACCCGCTTCTTGTCGCAGCGCTGTCAGGGCCGGTGCTGGGCGAAAAGGTGGGCTGGCGGCGCTGGTCAGCCATTGCCGCGGGGTTTGTGGGCGTACTCATCATCCTGCAACCGGGCGTCGCGGTCTTTTCGCCGGCCGCCCTCGTGCCGCTCCTCTCGGCCTTTCTCTTCGCGCTCTATGGGTTGCTGACGCGCTATGTCGCGCGGGGCGATGCTGCCTCGGTCAGCTTCTTCTGGACGGGCATGGTCGGCGCCCTGGCCATGACACCGCTCGGCCTGTTGCACTGGCAACCCATGACCTCGCCCGACTGGGGCTGGATGGCCCTGCTGTGTTGCACGGCAGCCTTTGCGCATTGGCTGCTCATCCGATGCTACGAGGTAGCCGAGGCCAGCGCGGTGCAGCCCTTCGCCTATCTGCAACTCGTCTTCGTCGCGATCATCGGGATAACCCTCTTTGGCGAGGTGCTGCGGCCCAATGTGCTGCTGGGCGCCGTCATCGTGGTCGGCGCGGGCCTTTTCACGCTGTGGCGTCAAAGGCTGCGCGAGGCGAGCAAGGCCTGACGGCCGCTCAGCCCTTCAGCTCTTCGGTCAGATCGACCGGGCCAACCTGGCCCTTGAGCTTGGCGCGATAGATCACCACCGATTCCGAAACCCGCATCACATAGGTCCGCGTCTCGGCAAAGGGGATCATCTCGACCCAGTCCACCACATCGACATCCGGCCGTCGCGGATCGCCGAACTGCTCGATCCAGGCCCGGGGCCGCCCTGGCCCGGCGTTGTAGCCCGACGCGATCAGGGCGATCGACGGGCCGAATTCCTCGACCAGCTGCTTCAGATAGGCCGACCCCAAGGCCGCGTTGTAACCCGGGTCGCGCGTCAGCCGACCGGCCTCATAGGGCATGCCATTGCGGCTGGCCATCATCTTCGCCGTGTCGGGCATCACCTGCATCAAGCCACGGGCACCGGCGGGGCTGACCACCGCCGGGTCGAACTCGCTTTCCCGCCGCGCAATCGACAGGGCCAGGGCCCGGCTCACAGGCAGTCCGTCGGGGATCAACCCGGTCACCGGATAATAGGCGCGCGGCAGTACCACGCCCCGCTCTGCCGCCTGTTTGGCAATGAGCACGGCGATATGCGGCTCATCGATCGCCAGGGCAAGGTCGCCCAGCCGCGCGAGATCCTGTGCATCCAGCCCCTCGGCCAGATGCAGGAAGAACCGTTTCGACAGGTCCCGGTTCCCAGCCTGGTCCAGCAGCAGCGCTGCCGCCAGCACCGATGACCCGGCAAAGGACCCGTCGCGCCAGTTGGTCTTTCCGCCCTGGCCCATCAGGCTTTCGTCCATGGTCAGACCCAGCTTCTCGGCGGCCAGCTGGCCGTAATAGGCCGACTGGAACTGCGCCGCCCGGCGATAGGCTGCACGTGCCGCATCCGATTGTCCCAACGCCTCCTGCGCACGTCCTTCCCAATAGGCGCCGCGCGACAGGCTGATGGGGGTGGATACGGCGGCCGTCAGGTTCTGGAAATGGCGCAAGGCCGTGGGCGCATCACCCAGGCTGCGGAGCGCAACGAAGCCCGAGACGAACTCCAGATCGGCATAGTCGCCTCCGCCCGCCAGATGGTGCGAGGAGGCCACGCGATAGGCGTTGCGCGGATCGCCGTCGCGCAGCAGGCGCCGCGCCAGCAATGCGCGCCGTTCGGCCCACATCTCGGGTTGGCCCAGCGTCTCTGCACTGTCGCTCGCCTCGATGATCAGGCTGGCCGCATCCTCATAGCGGTCGCGCCGCATCCGCCAAGTGAACCGCTCATAGCTGAGGCCCGGGTCATCGGCGAGCGCGGCCGGTACCGCCTTCAGCCGCGCATCCACGCCGTCGGCATCCGTGCGCAGCGCGATCCGGGCCTCGGCCAGTTTGCGCCAGTCGGGCGACACGCGCGGCAACATGCGCCGCGCCTCGGCCACCTCGCCCTCCCACAACAGGCGGTCCAGCCTCTGTTGGTGCACCTTGGCCAGAGACTTCGGATACTCGGCCAGAAGGACGTCTTCCTGTTCGGCGGTAAAGGAAAGCGCAATCCACGCCCGCATCGCCTCGGCCTGTGCCGCCTGCGACTGCCCCGAGGCTTCCAGCGCGCGGACAAGCGCGATCGCCCCTTCGGCTGTCACCGGCTGGGCCACCGCGAAATAGGCGATCACCCGTTCGGGCGAGGTCGAGCGTGCGACTGCCGTCTCGCCCTTGCGGCGGACCAGCGCAAGGCCGGGCCAGTCAGACCGGCGTTGCAGGAACGCCTCGTAATCGCCCAGCAATGCATCGCCCGACCGCAGGCGGAACCATTCCACGATATCGCGCGAAACCGGGTCCTGCGCCGCCGCCGCGGCGGCCTGCCAATTGCCGGAACCGGCTTCGGACAGCGCGATGCGCAGACCGTCGGCCTCATCCGCGAGGGTGGGGGAGGCAAGCAGCAGGGACAGCGCCACCAGAACAGGGCGCAGGAAGATGCGGGGCGGGGCAGAGCGGTGCAGGATCGACATGGGCCGGACTCTGCCCGCGCCCCGCACCCGCCGCAACACACAATCACGCCAACCCGGGCGGGCCGGCGCAGGGCTGAGTCCTTGCTGCAACGCCGCGGTTGGCATTTGCTGCGCCGCCCAGTAGGAAAGCGCCATTTGCAACCGGGCGACTCGCTGTCGCCCCTGGCTCAAGGAGTGCGTGCCATGATCGACCGGATCAAGGGGTCCATCCCCGCCCTGGTAACGCCGTTCAAGAACGGCGAGCTGGATCTGGACGCGCTCAAGAAACTTGTCGACTGGCATGTCGAGCAGGGATCGACCGGTCTTGTGCCCGTGGGCACCACGGGCGAAAGCCCGACGCTGAGCCATGAAGAACACGAGCGCGTGGTGGAAGAGGTTGTCAGCGCCGCAGCCGGCCGTGTGCCGGTAATCGCCGGCGCCGGGTCTAACAATACCGCCGAGGGCATCCGCCTTATCCGCCATGCCGAACGTGTGGGCGCCGATGCCGCGCTGGTAGTGACACCCTATTACAACAAACCCACCCAGGCGGGGTTGATCGCGCATTTCACGGCGCTCCACGACTGCTGCACGCTGCCCATCATCATTTACAACATTCCCGGCCGGTCGGTCGTGGACATGACACCCGAGACAATGGGGGTTCTGGCCAGACTGCCCCGGATCATCGGTGTCAAGGATGCCACCGGCAAGATCGAAAGGGTCAGCCAGCAACGCGCGACCTGCGGCAAGGAGTTCATCCAGCTTTCGGGCGAGGATGCGACCGCACTTGGCTTCAACGCCCATGGCGGGGTCGGCTGCATCAGCGTGACGGCGAATGTGGCGCCCAAGCTCTGCGCCGAGTTCCAGGCGGCCACGCTGGCCGGCGACTATGCCACCGCGCTCGCCTATCAGGACCGGCTGATGCCGCTGCACGAGGCGATTTTCCTCGAACCCGGCCTTGCCGGGGCGAAGTATGGCCTGTCGCGCCTTGGTCTCTGCTCGCCCGATGTGCGGCTGCCTCTCGTCGGCCTGACCGATGGCACCAAGGCGCGGATCGACGCGGCCATGCGCCACGCCGGAGTGCTGAACTGACCAGCGACGCCGCCCGCCGGGCGGAGGCTGCCGCGCTTTCGGGCGCGGCGGCGAACCTGCGGGGCAGCCTGTGGATGGTTGCCGCGATGGCCGGTTTCGCGGTCGAGGACATGATTCTGAAATCGGTCGCCCGCAGCCTGCCCGTTGGCGAGATTCTGATCCTGTTCGGCACCGGGGGCATGCTCGCCTTCGCAGCAATGGCCCGGTCGCGCGGCGAGCGCGTGCTGCATCCAGCGATCCTCAGCCCCGTCATCCTGGTCCGCGCGGTGTTCGAGGCTTCGGGTCGCCTGTTCTACACGCTCGCCATCGCGCTGACGCCGCTGTCTAGTGCCTCGGCCATCCTGCAAGCGACGCCTATCGTCGTCGTGCTTGGCGCCGCGCTGGTCTTCGGCGAGACGGTGGGATGGCGGCGCTGGCTCGCCGTTGCCCTTGGGTTCGCCGGTGTGCTGATCATCCTGCGGCCCGGGGCCGAAGGCTTCTCGGCGCTGTCGCTTCTGGCGGTGGCGGGCCTTCTGGGCTTTGCCGGGCGCGACCTTGCCACGCGCGCCGCGCCGCCTGTTCTGTCGAACCTCCAGCTTGGCATCTACGGCTTTGCCATGATGATCCCAGCGGGGCTGATCCTGCTGGCTCTCTGGGGTGGGATGCGCTTGCCCGACGGAACCGAGGCGCTTGGTCTTTTGGCCGCCACGGTCGTCGGTGTGGCCGCCTATTTCTCGCTGACCGTGGCGATGCGGACAGGCGAGGTTTCGGTCGTGACTCCCTTTCGCTACTCGCGCCTCGTCTTTGCGATTGCGCTGGGGGCGTTGGCCTTCGGAGAGCGGCCCGACGCCACGATGATCCTTGGCTCGGTGCTGGTGGTGGGAAGCGGGCTTTACACGCTGCTCACCGCGCGGCGTGGCCAGACGACGAATCACCGGCCCGAAGCGGGCACATAGACGCGCAAAGGGCCGAAAGATTACTTAACGAAATCCTTCTGTTGTCGAGGACTCGCGACATAGCCCCCGCTGGCGGCGCGACTGTTTCTTGCGCGCCTTTGCTGCCTCGGACCAGCCCCGAACGTGACGAAAAAACGGCAAAATCCGGGTGCTTCTTGGGCACATGGCCCAGCGGCGCTGCCGGGCCCTTGCAACACGCCGCCCCTCCAGAAGGACCCACGCCCATGTTCATGCAAGACGCTTCTCGCCTCGCACGCAACGCCGCCCCCGTTGCACCGCGCGCTACACTCGCCCCCCGCCTCACCGGCATCATTGCCGGAACCATGGTGGAAACCGCCGCAGGCTGGCGCCCGATCGAGACCCTGTGTCGCGGCGACATGGTCCACACGCTTGACGGCGGGCTTCGGCCGGTGGTGTCGATCGGCCGTGACCGGATATCGCCCGCCGAGGTGCGCGCGCTCGTCCACCTGCCGGGTGGCCTCTTCGGAGCGGCGGCCGACATGCAGCTGCTGCCCGGTCAGCCACTCCTGATCGATACCTGGGACATGCCGGAGCTGAGCCCGTCCCCGCGCGCCCTTGTGCCGGCCCGTGCGCTGAAGGCAATCGGGGCCAACATCCGCCCCCTGATCCGCCCGGTCGAGGTCATCAGCCCTGTCTTTGCGGAGGAAGAGGTGATCTGGGCCAACAGTGGCCTTCTGCTCCACTGTCCCGGCACCGGCCAGCCGCTGGCCACCGGGCCCGATCAGGGCTTCTTCCCGCTGCTCGACGGGGTCAAAGCACTGGCGACGCTCATCCGAAGCAGCCGCGGCCTCGCAGCCTGACCGCCCCTGTCTCTGCCGCGGCAAGGCCGCCATGCCCTGTCGCGGCTGGACTCAGCGTCGCCCCTCGCCTATCTCGGGCAGACCATGGCTCAGAAATCCGACCCAAACTCCAAGCTGATCGCTGAAAACCGGCGTGCCCGCTTCGATTACTTCATCGAGAGCGATCTGGAGGCCGGCATCGTGCTCTACGGGTCCGAGGTGAAGTCGCTGCGCCAGGGCGGGGCGAACATCGGCGAAAGCTACGCGAGCGTCGAAGGGGGAGAGCTTTGGCTGATCAACGGCTATATCGCGCCCTATCTGCAGGCCAAGACCTGGGGCCATGAGGAACGCCGCCGCCGAAAGCTGCTGGTCAGCCGCAAGGAACTGTCGCGCCTGTGGAATGCCACAGCCCGCGAGGGCATGACCATCGTGCCGATTGCCATGTATTTCAACGACCGCGGCATCGTGAAGCTGAAGCTCGGCGTCGCCAAGGGCAAGAAGCTGGCCGACAAACGCGAGACCGAGGCCAAGCGGGATTGGGGCCGCGAAAAGGCCCGATTGTTGAAGCAAGGCGCATAATCCACGATTTCTTCGTGGTTTTTCCCGAATTTGACGTATAGTCAACTGACCCGGCGTCCACGGGGCAGGCGACCGGGCCCAGTTTCAGCCCCAAGGGAAACGCGGAATGGAACAACTAATTCTACAGCTCGTCGCGGGTGCCGTGGGTGGCAACGTGGCTGGCAAGGCGATGAAGTCTTCCGATCTCGGTGCTCTCGGCAATACCCTCGCCGGTCTGGTCGGCGGGGGTATCCTCGGTCAGATCGTGCAGATGCTGTTTTCCAGCGGTGCCGTGGACGCGGCTGCGGCTGCGGCAGGTGCCGGCGGGCTGGACATCGGTTCGATCATTGCCAATGTCGCCTCGGGCGGCATCGGTGGCGCGGTGCTGACCGCCATCGTGGGCATGCTCAAGAACCGCAACGCCGGCTGACACTCCGGGCAGTTTGCCCGCCGGGCGCGGCTCCGTCAGGGGCCGCGCCCTTTCGTTTGGCGCTGCGTGCCGCCTTGCCCACCCAGCCTGCATCCCGCTATGGATGAAGCGGCAGAATGGAGAGGCAGGCATGGCCGCGGACGATCCCAGGACACTCGTTTCCACCGCCTGGCTCGAGGCGCATCTGAAGGATCCCGACCTGCGGGTGATCGATGCCTCCTGGTACCTGCCTGACATGGGCCGCGACGCCAGAGGGGAATACGAGGCTGCCCATATCCCCGGTGCGCGCTTCTTCGACATCGACGAGATCAGCGACCAGCGCTCGGCCCTGCCGCACATGGCCCCGCCCGTCGAGAAATTCATGAGCCGGATGCGCGCCATGGGCATCGGCGACGGGCACCAGGTGGTGATCTATGACGGGGCAGGCATCTTCTCGGCCCCACGCGTCTGGTGGACATTCCGCCTGATGGGCAAGACCGATGTCGCGGTGCTGGACGGCGGCTTTCCCAAGTGGCGGGCCGAGGGCCGCCCGGTCGAGGACATGCCGCCCATGGTCAAGGACCGACACATGACGGTCCAGCGCCAGGCGACGCTGGTCAAGGACGTGACGCAGGTTGCCCATGCCAGCAAGCTTGGCGATACCGAAATCATAGATGCCCGTTCTGCCGCCCGTTTCCGCGGCGAGGCGCCAGAACCGCGCCCCGGACTGCGCTCCGGGCATATCCCGGGGTCGAAGAACCTGCCCTGGACCGACCTGGTCACCTCCGGCGGCACCCTGAAATCGGTCGAGGCGCTGCGCGCGGCCTTTCAGGCCGCCGGGGTCGATCTGGGCAAGCCGGCGATCACCACTTGCGGCTCGGGCGTGTCGGCCGCGATCCTCAGCCTTGCGCTGGAACGGATCGGCCATCGCAACCATGCGCTCTACGACGGCAGCTGGGCCGAATGGGGCATGTACGACGACCTGAAGGTCGCGAAAGGATAGACCGATGTTCGAGGCCTTGAAGCCCCAGGCGCAGGACAAGATCCTTGCGCTCATCCAGATGTTCCGCGACGACCCTCGGGCCGACAAGATCGACCTGGGCGTGGGCGTCTACAAGGATGCATCCGGGTTGACCCCGGTCATGCGCGCGGTCAAGGCGGCCGAGCATCAGCTCTGGCAGGCGCAGGACAGCAAGACATATACCGGCCTTGCGGGTGATCCGGACTTTCATGCCGCGATGTCGGGGCTGATCCTGGGCCAGCTCCTGCCCCAGGACCGGATTGCCGCCGTGGCAACGCCGGGCGGAACGGGGGCCGTGCGTCAGGCGCTGGAGCTGATCCGACTTGCCACGCCCGCGGCGACCGTCTGGGTCAGCGACCCGACCTGGCCCAACCACAATTCGATCATCCGCTATCTCGGCCTGCCGATGGCCGAATACCGCTACTTCGATCCGGCGACCCGGGGCGTCGACATCAACGGGATGCTGGCCGATCTCGAAAAGGTCCGGCCAGGGGATGTCGTGCTGCTGCACGGCTGCTGCCACAATCCGACCGGGGCCAATCCTACCCAGGCCGACTGGCACGCGATCGTCGAGGTGCTGGGCCGGCGCGGGGCGATCCCGCTGGTGGACCTGGCCTATCAGGGCTTTGGCGACGGGCTGGATCAGGACGCAGCCGCGACGCGGCTGATCGCCCGCTCGCTGCCCGAGGTGCTGATCGCCGCATCCTGCTCCAAGAACTTCGGCATCTACCGCGAACGCACCGGCATTCTCATGGCAGTGTCCGACGCCGCGCTGCGCCAGGTCGTGCAGGCCAACCTCGCCTTTCTGAACCGCCAGAACTATTCCTTTCCGCCCGATCACGGCGCGCGGCTGGTCACCATGATTCTGGGCGATGCCGATCTGCGTCGGACATGGCAGGACGAGCTGGAAGAGGTGCGTCTGGGCATGCTGTCGCTGCGCCGTCAACTGGCCGAGGAACTCCGCCGTCTGACCAATTCCGACCGCTGGGATTTCATCGCCACCCATCGCGGTATGTTCTCGCGCCTGGGCGCCACGCCCGATGAAGTCGAGCGTCTGCGGGTCGAACGCGGCATCTACATGGTGGGGGACTCACGGCTCAACATCGCGGGGCTTAATGAGCAGACGGTGCCCGTCCTTGCGCGTGCCATTGCCGAGACTGTCGCCTGAACGAAAAGCGGCCCGGGCAGGAGAGAGGCCCGGGCCGTCAAACTGCGCGAGGGAGGGATCGCGCATGGTCTCGGGCCGGGGCCAGGGCCCCGACCCGACCGTTCCTCAGATCACATCACATAGGCGCGTTCGCCATGCTCGGCGAGGTCGAGGCCTTCGCGCTCTTGCTCTTCCTTGACGCGCAGACCGATCAGCATGTCCACGATCTTGTAGAGCACGAACGAGGCGATGCCCGACCAGACCACCGTGACAAGAACGCCAAGGATCTGGGTATAGACTTGGCCGCCCATCGACATGTCGCCATAGCCGATGCCACCCAGCGCCGCCGAGTTCACGACACCGGTACCGATGGCACCGACGATGCCGCCCACGCCATGGATGCCGAACACGTCGAGACTGTCGTCATAGCCCAGCTTGTGCTTCACCACCGCCACGAAGAAGTAGCAGGCGATGCTCGCCACCGCGCCGAGGAAGATCGCCGCCACCGGGCCGGCAAAACCGGCAGCCGGAGTGACCGCAACGAGACCCGCCACCATGCCCGAGATCGCACCCAGGAGCGACGCCTTGCCGTGCATCATGATGTCGATCACGACCCAGGCCAGAATGGCGCCCGCCGTTGCAGTGAAGGTGTTGATCATTGCCAGGGCGGCGCCGCCATTGGCTTCCAGGTTGGACCCGGCGTTGAAGCCGAACCAGCCCACCCACAGAATGGCCGCACCAACCATCGACAGCGTCATCGAGTGGGGCGACATGTTGTCCTTCTTGTAGCCGATGCGCGGGCCGATGATGATGCAGCCGACCAGCGCCGCGATCCCGGCGTTGATGTGCACAACGGTGCCGCCGGCAAAGTCCAGCGCACCCCAGCCGTAGATCAGGCCATCCGAATCCCACACCATGTGAGCGATGGGGAAGTAGACGATGGTCACCCACAGCAGGATGAACAGCATCAGCGCCGAGAACTTGATCCGCTCCGCGAAGGCGCCGATGATCAGTGCCGCAGTGATGCAGGCAAAGGTCATCTGGAAGACGATGAAGATGTACTCCGGGATCACGACGCCGGCGGTGAAGGTGGCTGCCATGCTTTCCATGGTCACGCCGGCAAGAAACGCCTTGCCAAGGCCGCCCCAATAGGCCGAGGGCGCGTCGCCAAAGGCCATCGAATAGCCCCAGAACACCCAGGCAACGATCACAAGTGCCGTGATCACCGTCGTTTGCATCAGCACCGACAGCATGTTCTTGGCACGCACCAGGCCGCCATAGAAAAGGGCAACCCCTGGCAGGATCATGAACAGGACCAGTACGGTCGAGATCATCATCCAGGCCACGTCACCCTTGTCCATCACGGGAACAACTTCCTCGACCACCTCGGTGACTGTCTCGGTCGCCTCCTGCGCCAGGGCGGGCAGCGCCGTCAGAAGCGCGGCCGTCGCGCCCAGCGACATCCTTTTCATCCAGTCTGACATCATCGTTTCTTTCCCCACAGTGTCCCTCAGAGCGCGTCGTCGTCGATTTCGCCAGTCCGCACCCGGACAGCCTGTTCGACGTTGAGCACGAAGATTTTTCCGTCGCCGATCTTGTCGGTCTTGGCGGTGGCGCGGATCGTCTCGACGACGGAATCCGCCAGGCTGTCGCTGACCACGATCTCCAGGCGCACTTTCGGCACGAAGTTCACCGCATATTCCGCGCCGCGGTAGATTTCTGTGTGGCCGGATTGCGAGCCGAAGCCCTTGATCTCGGTCACCATCATTCCGCGCACGCCGATGGTGGTCAGCGCCTCGCGGACCTCCTCGAGCTTGAACGGCTTGATTGCTGCAATGATGAGTTTCACGCTGATCCCCTTCCAGTTGGCAGGCGGCCCGAGCAGAGGGGGCCTACGATCGCGATCAAGGACGGCAGGGCGGCGCTGCACAAGAAAGGGGCAAAGCCTGAAGCCGGGACTCGGCAATGTTGATGCCTATTTTTTGCACTATTCAGGCGCTTCGCCTAAATTTTGATCGCTTCACATATCCGAATCGCCGCGACAGCCGCTCCACATTCCCGGGCGGGCAGGCTAGATTGGGCAAAAGCAGTCGCGCGCAACGAACGGGCGGAACAGGCATGAGCATCACCGATAACGGGCGGCCCCCCCTGGTCGCGGATCGCCGTTATGTCCCCATGGCAGGCCGCATTGCCGGATCGTCCGCCACCGGGCGGTCGGGTGCTGCCAAGACGGGGGCAACCCGCACGGGCGCTGGCAAGTCGGCCTCGTCCGGCGGGTCGGGGCGCAAGCCGCCCTCGGGCAATGGCGGCGGCCCCGGGGGGCGCCGCCCGCGGGGCAACCCCATCACGCGCTTCTTCGGCGGTATCCTGCGCTGGCTGCTGCGGGTCATCTGGGGCATCGGCTGGCGCGTGGCCTTTCTTTTCGCCATCGTGCTGGGCACGGCCACACTCTACTTCTACCAGAAGCTCCCTGACCTGACCGACCTGCTCGACGGACGCGCGCGCGGCTCGGTCACGCTGCTGGACCGCAACGGCCAGGTCTTTGCCTGGCGGGGCGAAACATTCGGCGGCCAGATCGACGCCCAGCATGTCTCGCCGAACCTGCGCAACGCCATCATCGCGACCGAGGACCGCCGCTTCTACTGGCACCTCGGCGTCAGCCCGCGCGGCATCCTCTCGGCCATCCGCATCAACCTCGCCGAGGGGCGCGGCCCGCTGGAAGGCAACGGTGGCTCGACCATCACACAGCAGGTCGCCAAGCTGCTGTGCCTTGGCGTGCCCTATGACCCCGCCCAATGGAAGTCCGAGGCCGATTACGAGGCCGACTGCCGGCAGGGCGGCATCGTGCGCAAGATCAAGGAAGTGCCCTTCGCCCTGGCGCTCGAGGCCAAGTATTCCAAGAACGACATCCTGACGATCTACCTCAACCGCGCCTATCTGGGCGCCGGCACACGCGGGTTCGAGGCCGCCTCGCAGCGCTATTTCGGCAAGTCGGCGAACGAGGTCACGCCGGCCGAGGCCGCCATGCTCGCGGGCCTGCTCAAGGCGCCCTCCTACTACGCCCCCACCGGCAACCTCGAGCGCTCGCGCGAGCGGGCCAACGTCATCGTCGGCCTGATGGAGGAACAGGGCTACATCACCCCGGAAGAGGCGGAAGAGGCGCGCAAGAACCCGGCAAAGCTGTCAGCCGCGGCTGCCGCACGCTCCGGTGGTTTCTTTGCCGACTGGGTGATGGAATCAGGCCCCGCCTTCCTCACCCGCAACACCACCGAAGACGTGATCATCAACACCACTTACGACCAGCGCCTGCAAAAGGCCGCCGAGTCGGCTCTGGCAGACATCTTCGCCACCAAGATCAAGGAAGGGTCAAAGGCGCAGGCCGCCATCGTGGTCATGTCGGCCGACGGGGCGGTGCGCGCGATGGTCGGCGGGCGGAACACCGACACCGCCGGATCGTTCAACCGCGCCACCCAGGCGCTGCGCCAGACCGGGTCCAGCTTCAAGCCCTTCATCTATGCCGCGGCGCTCGACATGGGCTATTCGCCTGCCGATTATGTCGATGACAGCCCCTTGACCATGAACATTCCCGGCTCCGGTCCCTGGACGCCGCAGAACTACGACAAGAAGTTCAAGGGCATCGTCACCCTGACCGAGGCCTTGCAGGATTCGCTCAACATTCCTGCGATCCGCGTGTCCGAGGCCGTCGGCCGCGACACCGTTCGCCAGGTCGCCGCCGATTTCGGCATCCGCAGCGATCTGGCCGCCGGCCCGGCGCTGGCGCTCGGCGTGTCCGAAGCGACGCTTCTGGAGATGACCGGGGCCTATGCCGGCTTTCTCAACGGAGGGTCGTCAGTCAGCCCCTATGGCCTGATCGACCTGCGCCTGCAGGGCGAATCCGAACCGATCATGGGGCAGGAAGGCGGCATGGGCGAACGCGTCATCTCCGAACAGGCCGCGCTCGAGTTGACCTACATGCTCACCCAGGTGGTCGAACATGGCACCGGCCGCCGTGCCGCCCTGGCCGATCGCCAGGTGGCTGGGAAGACCGGCACGACCCAGGCCGCCCGCGACGCCTGGTTCGTGGGCTATTCGGCTGATTATGTGGCAGGCGTCTGGATGGGCTACGATGACAACACGCCCCTCACCGGCGTGACCGGCGCTGGCCTGCCCGCCGAGATCTGGCACGAGGTCATGGTGCGGGTCCATGAAGGCCTGCCGGCCAAGCCCCTGCCCATGATCATCCCTGAACCGCGCCTGCCCCCGCAGCCGCAGGCCCAGGCGACCGATGCCCAGATGACGTCTGGTCAGCTGCCGGGCCAGCCGCAGGGCCAGCCCCCGGCGCAGGAACGCCCCGACATGGCCGAAAGCATCCTGCGCGAGGTGCTGGGCGCCTTTGGTGGCAACCGCAACAACTGAAACATCCTGCTTGCCGGCCGCGCCCTGTCTGCGTCACCCTGCTTCGCGTGACAACGAAGGGCTCGACCATGGCGATGATCAGCGACATCGAGGACTTCTTCAGCCACGGTTGCGGTCGCTGTGCCCGCTTCGACACCGCCGATTGCTCGGCCCGCCTCTGGTCCGAAGGCCTGGCCGACCTGCGCCGTCTCTGCCTTGCGGCCGGTCTGGCCGAGACAGTGAAATGGGGCCACCCCTGCTACATGCACGCCGGTCGCAATGTCGCAATCATCGGCGCGCTGCGGGGCGACTTCCGGCTCATCTTCTTCGAAGCCGCCCTGCTCTCAGATCCGGATGGCGTGCTCGAACGGCAGGGGCCGAACACGCGCCACCCCGACATGATCAGGTTCCGGGGCGCCGAGGTCGCCGCCCGAGCGCCCCAGATCGCGGCCTGTCTGGTCGAGGCGATGGCCCACGCCGCCGCGGGCCGACGCGCCCCCAGGTCGCCTCAGGACGACGATCTGCCACCGGAACTGGCCGAGGCACTTGCCGCCGATCCCGAGCTTTCCGAGGCGTTCGACCGCCTGACCCCGGGGCGCCGCCGCAGTTACCTGATCAACCTCAACGGCGCCAAGCGTCCCGAGACACGCGTCTCGCGCATCACGGGCTTCCGCCCGCGCATCCTCGCCGGAAAGGGCGCGCTGGAACGCTAGCCCGTGCGCCCCGTGCGTCAGGTTGTCTTGAGCACCGCGATCAGCTTGTCGATATCGCCGCCCTGCCTGTCGAGCATCGCCCCGATCTCGGTGCGTTCCGTCGACAGCATGTTCACCCCCTCGATGATGAGGTTGAAGAACAGGTCGCGCCCCGATTTGTCCGACACATGCCAGCGCAGGTCGAACGGCGCCTCGCCCTGCAGATAGGCGGTCGAGATCACCTCGAAATAGCTCTTCAGCGGCTTGGCACCCGTGACCTCGATTCGCCCGCCGATGAACTCGCGGAACCGCCGGCCATACTTGCGCGAGATGTAGCCCTGATAGGCCTGGGTAAAGGCCTTCATCTGGGCCGGGCTGGCCTGGCGCGCCGCCGGGCCCAAGGCCGACCGCGCGATCACCGGCACATCGGCATAGGTCGCGAAGATCCGCTCGAACTTTGCGAACATCTGCTGCTCGGACCCGCCCGAGTTGATGACCGCCGTGACATCGCCCGTCACCTTGTCGATCAGGGCCCGCGCCTGGTCCACGGTCAGCGCCGCTGCCGCACCCGGCATGGCGAATGTCGCAAATCCCGCCGCAACCCCGGCCAGGCCGTAACCCAGCACGGCCCGCCGCGTCGTCTCAGCTTTCGGTTCAATTGCCATAGGGATCCTCGTATGGATCGACGAAATCGCCGCTTTCACCATCCGTCGTGGTCTGACCCAGTTCGAAACGACGGTTCTGCAGGTACAGCAGGCGCGCCTGCGCATAGCTGTCCGCACTCTCATATAGGATCGAGTCGATCGTTGCGGAATAGCGGTCCCGATCATTCAGCGCATCGGCCACCTGGATGCCCAGCGCGTAATAGGCCTCTGTCGTGGGCAGGATGAACCAGAACGGGTCCAGCACGATGTCCACGCCCTTGCCGATCATGTCCCGCTCGGTCGAGGGGCCGATGAAGGGCAACTCGACATAATTGCCCTCGCCCGCGCCCCAGACGTGCAGCGTCTCGCCGAAATCGGTCGGGTCACCCTCGATACCCATGCCGGTCGCCGGGTCGAACAGCCCTCCCACGCCCAGCGTCGTGTTCACCACGAAGCGCCCGGTATTCTCCAGCGCCTTGCCGGGCCGGCCTTGCAGGATGTTGTTCACCACATGGCCCGGCACCGCCAGGTTGTCGGCAAAGTTCGAGATCCCCTGCCGCAAAGGTCCCGGGGCCGTGTCGCCATAGGTAAAGGCGCTCGGTCGCACGACACCCCGATCCACAGCCTTGTTGAACTGATGCATGGCGCGGTTGTTCTCTTCCAGCGGATCGTTGATCCCCTCTGGCGCCGGCGAGGGGCCGCAGGCAGCCAGCAGCGCCAATCCCAAGAGGCCCGCCAGGCGGAAAGGCGAACACCCGGCGTGAGCCAGGAAAGGGCGGCGCTTCATTTGGGACATGACTGCGATCTCGAACAACTCGCACGGAAAAATAGGGCTTCGGGCGCCGAGACAAGCCTTAAGGCGCGTCCCCGGCCAACACAACCGCCAACCGTGGCACGGGCGCGACGGTCGGAGGCGCTCCGCCGAAACCCCGCCTCCTGAACAGGCGGAACCTTGCCGGGGCCAAGCGGCCCGGCTACCCTTGCCTGCGAAATCCCCGACATCAGCGGAGCCCGCCCCCATGACCCCCATCGAACAGCGCCTTGCCGAGCTCGGCGTGACCCTGCCCGATGCCCCCGCGCCGGCGGCCAATTACGTGCCCTTCGTCGTGGTCGGGCAACTTGTGCATATCTCGGGCCAGATCAGCCAGGATACCGGCGGCCTGATCAAGGGCCGGCTGGGCGCCGACATGGACGTGACCGCGGGCGCCGCTGCCGCGCAGCGCTGCGCCATCAGCCTTCTGGCGCAGCTCAAGGCCGCCTGCGCGGGCGATCTGTCGCGCGTGGTGCGGGCGGTCAAGCTCACGGGTTTCGTCAATTCGACGCCCGAGTTCACCGACCAGCCCAAGGTGATCAACGGCGCCTCGGATTTTCTGGTCGCCGCAATGGGCGACGCCGGCCGCCACGCCCGCTCGGCGGTTTCCGCGGCCAGTCTCCCCCTCGGCGTCGCGGTCGAGATCGAGGGGATTTTCGAGATCATGCCGTGAGCTCTCCCGTTCCGCTGCCCGCGGCCTTCTTCGGCGCGCCGCTGGCCCATCGCGCGCTGCATGACCGCGCGCTCCGCCGCCCGGAGAACAGCCGCGCCGCGGTTCGCGCGGCCCTTGCGGCGGGCTATGGCATCGAGATCGACCTGCAACTGTCCGCCGATGGACAGGCCATGGTCTTCCATGACGAAGAGCTTGACCGCCTGACCGCGGAAACCGGCCCTGTCCACTCGCGCAGCGCGGCCGAACTGGGCCGGGTCGTCCTCACCGATTCCGATGAAGGCATCCCGACCCTGACCGAGATCCTTTTGCTCGTGCAGGGTCGCGTGCCACTGCTGATCGAGATCAAGGACCAGACCCTCACCATGTCCCCGACAGATGGCCGGCTCGAGGCCGCCACGGCGGCGGCGCTCGCAGGCTACCGGGGGCCCGTTGCGGTGATGTCCTTCAACCCCCATGCCATCGCCCGGATGCAGGCCCTCGCCCCCACCCTGCCGCGTGGGCTGACCACCTCGGCCTACGACCCTGCGGACTGGGCCCCGCTCGATCCCGCGATCTGCGCCCGATTGCGAGAGATCCCCGACTTCACGGCGACCGGGTCCAGCTTCATCAGCCACGAGGCCGCCGATCTCGCCCGCCCCCGCGTGGCGGAACTCAAGTCCGCCGGTGTCCCCATCCTGTGCTGGACGATCCGCTCGGCCGAGCAGGAGGCCGCCGCCCGCCGCGTCGCCCGGAACGTCACCTTCGAAGGGTATGCCGCCGCAATCCCCGCTTGACGCCGCGCCGCAGCGCACCATCCTTCCCTCAGACTGCCTTCTTCTGTTCGGAAATATCCTCGGGGGGTGCGGGGGGCTGTCAGCCCGCCCCGCCTCCGCCCTCAGCCGGAACCGCGACCTCCGCCATGCCCCAAGATCTCGAGGTCTCGCTCGAAGACTCGATCCTCGCGATCCCTGCTGCCGAGTGGGATGCCCTTGCCTGCCCGGAGGCCGCAGATGGCGGACCGCCCTTCGACCCGTTTACGACGCACCGCTTCCTTGCCGCGCTGGAACGCTCGCGATCGACCGGCACCGGCACGGGCTGGCAATCCCGCCCGCTCGTCGTGCGCGAGTCAGGGCGGCTCATTGCGGCGGCCCCGCTCTACGTCAAGAGCCACAGCCAGGGCGAATACATCTTCGACCACTCCTGGGCCGATGCCTGGGAACGCGCCGGGGGCCGCTACTATCCGAAACTCCAGATCGCGGTGCCCTTCACACCTGCCACAGGACGCCGCTTCCTGACCCTGCCGGGCGAAGAAGATCGCGGCACCGCCGCGCTGATCGAAGGGGCCATCCGCATCGCCCGGCAAAACCGGCTCTCCTCGCTGCACGTCACCTTCTGCACCGGCCGCGAGGCCGAGCGGGGGGCGGCTCTGGGCCTGCTGCCCCGCACCACCGAACAGTTCCACTGGATCAACCGCGGCTATGGCTGCTACGACGATTTCCTGGGCGACCTTGCCTCGCGCAAGCGCAAGGCTCTGCGCAAGGAACGCGAGGCGGCGCAGGGTTTTGGCGGCACCATTCGCGCCCTGACGGGCGACCAGCTACTGCCGGACCACTGGGAGGCCTTCTGGGCCTTCTACCAGGATACCGGCAGCCGCAAATGGGGCACACCCTATCTGACGCGGGCCTTCTTCGGCGAATTGCACGAAACCCTGCGCGACGATGCCCTGCTGATCCTTGCAGAACGCAATGGCCGCCCGGTCGCCGGCGCGCTCAACTTCATCGGTCGCGATACGCTCTACGGCCGCTATTGGGGCGCGATCGAGGATCACCCCTTCCTGCATTTCGAACTCTGCTACCATCAGGCGATCGACTGGGCGATCGCGCGGGGCCTGTCCCGGGTCGAGGCGGGGGCGCAGGGCGAGCACAAGCTTGCGCGCGGATATCTGCCGGTGCCGATCCATTCGCTGCATTGGATCGCAGATTCCAGCTTCTCCGATGCAGTTTCCCGCTATCTTGCCACCGAACGCGCCGCCGTCGGGCAGGAAATCGAGGTCGCCACCGCCTGGGGCCCCTTCCGGCGGGGCGAGGTACAGGAACGGGATTGACCCGCCCGGGTCGACCTGCAGCGAAAGGAACGCCAGATGGACCGGCTTACACTCTACACCAACCCCCGGTCCCGGGGCCGCATCGCGCACTGGATGCTCGAGGAAACGGGCCAACCCTATGACACGGTCGCGATCGGCTTCGGCCCGCCCATGCGCACGCCCGACTTTCTCGCGCTGAACCCCATGGGAAAGATCCCCGTCTTGACCTATGGCCCCCATGTCGTCACCGAATGCGCCGCCATCTGCACCTGGCTGGCCGAGACCTTCCCCGAGGCCGGGCTGATGCCCGAGGACCGCGCCCGCTTCTATCGCTGGATGTTCTGGGCTGCCGGTCCGCTTGAAACCGCGATCACCAACACCGCGCTCGGGCTGATACCCCCGGCCGACCGGCGCGGCATGGTGGGCTATGGCAACTTCGAGTTGGTTATGGACACGCTCGAGGGGCTGGTGAGCGGCCCCGGCTACATCTGCGGTCCGCGCTTCTCGGCGGCAGATGTCTATATCGGGGCGCAGATCGGCTGGGGCCTGATGTTCAGGACCATCCCCGAACGCCCGGCTTTCCAGGCCTATTGGGCGCGGATCAAGGACCGCCCCGCGCATCTCCGGGCCGAGGTCCTGGCCGATGCCGCCCAGCCGGAGGCCAGCTGATGCCCGCCACACTCCTGTCGGAAGACGATCGCGCCGCTGCCCTGCCTGCCCTGGGCGAAACCGGTTGGCGCGCTGTCGAAGGGCGCGACGCGCTGCGCAAAATCTGGAAGTTTCGCAGTTTCTCCGAGGCCTGGGGCTTCATGTCCCGCGCGGCGCTCGCAGCCGAAAAGCTGAACCACCACCCCGAATGGTCAAACACCTACAACATGGTCGATGTGACGCTGACGACGCATGACTGCCACGGCCTCTCGGCGCTCGACGTCGAGCTTGCCCGGCGCATGGATGCTCTCGCCGGAACCGCCCCAGTACAGACCGACCATTCCGCCCCTGTGGAAAGCCTCTGTCAGCGCCGCGCACGCGATGCGGGCGCTTCCGGCTAGCGGGCCGCGCCTCCCTCGCTCCGGCCCAGATTGCGCATCAGCCACAGGCCATAGATGGCATTGGGCAGCACCAGCAGGATCGGCAGAAAGACCGACACGGCCCCCGACGGGGCCGTGTCGGCCCCGCCTGCATCCGACAAGCCGCCACCGGCAAGACCGATCGAAAAGGTCGTGAAATCCCAAAGCCCGTGCACGAGGATCGGCGGCCATAGCGAGCCCGTCCGCAGCCGCAGCGCAATGAAGAACAGCCCGCTCAGAAAGGCCGCGACAGACTGGATCAGCGCCGGGCCCAGATCGCCTGTCACAAAGACGTTCAGGCTGTGCACCGCGCCGAACATCAACGATGTCAGCAGCACCGCAGGCCAGAGCGCCAGCAATCCCCGAAAGCCCTGCAACAGAACTCCCCGGAACATCAGTTCTTCCGACAGGCCCACAAGCAGGCTGTTCAGCAGCACCAGCAGCTGAACACCCACCGGCGGCAGGCCCAGCGCAATGGCCAGACCCAGCCCCGCCACGATGTACAGCAACGGCAACCACGACAGACGCACCGCCGCCAAGCTCACCGGCCGGTCAAGACCGACATCACGCCACCCCTGCCAGAGCACCAGCACCAGCAGAAAGGCGCCCGCCCCTGCGATGGACCAGTTCACGCCCTTGGTTACAAGGTCTGCCAGGGTGATGGTGCCGCCTTCCGGCACGGCGGCGGTGAAGACGGTGATACCCACCCAGATCGCAAAGGCGGCCAGAGACAAGAGCAGGCGGCGCATCACAGGGTCCTCCGGATCGCAGCCGACATCCTGCCGGCAGCCATGGCGAGACGCTAGCCGGACCCGGGCTGTGCCACTATCCGAAACCCGCGATTGTGCCCGGGGTCGCCCCCGGTCAGTCCTTCTTCGCGGCTGCGGCCTTCGCCTCGGCGGCTGCCTTCAGCTTGGCCACGAGACTGGCCTTGTCGGGCGCGGCGCCAAAGGGGTTCTTGGCCGTGCCCTTGGCATTGTGCTCGCTGTGCCGCGGCGCATTTTGCGAAGCCTTCGCGCCGCCGGATTTCGAATAGTCCATCATTCACCCTCCGCAGGCCTCGCCCCGCCCCCGCATGTGGGCAGGGCACTGCCCGCCTTACAGCGCCTCGAGCAGTCCTTCACCGGTCGAGATGTTGCACTCACCCGGATTGTCGATCTGCAGAACGCTTACCACGCCATCCTCGACCACGGCCGCATAGCGCTTCGAGCGGTCAAAGAACCCGATCCCGGGCACCGAGAACTCCATTCCAATCGCCTTGGTGAAGCTCGCGTCGGGGTCGCCCAGCAGGGTGATGCCAGCCTTGTCGGCCCCGGTCGCCTCGCCCCAGGCCTTCATCACAAAGGCGTCGTTGACAGCCACACAGATGATCTCGTCCACGCCTTTGGCATCGAATTTCGGCTTGGTGCGCATGAAGCTTGGCAGGTGCGAGGTCGAGCAGGTTCCGGTGAAGGCCCCCGGCAACCCAAAGACCACCACCTTGCGCCCCTTCAGCCGATCGCCCAGAGCCACTGCCTCGGGGCCATTGGCGCCCATCACCTGCAGCGTGGCCTCCGGCAGTTTCGCGCCCACAGAAATCGTCATCGTGCAGTCCCTCGTGCGTTGCGTTTCTATCGGGTCGAGATATAGGCTCGCCCCCCGGTAAGGGCCAGAGGGAGCGGGATGAACATGACCCATGTTGTGGTGATCGGCGGCGGACAGGCAGGCGCCTCGGTCGTGGCACGGCTGCGGTCCCGCGGCCACAGCGGTCCGATCACGCTCATCGGTGCCGAACCGCATCTGCCCTACCAGCGCCCGCCCCTGTCCAAGGGCTATCTCCTGGGCGAGATGGAGGCGGATCGTCTCATGCTGCGGACCGCCGATTTCTATGCCGAAAACGGGATCGACCTGCGTCTTGGCCAGCCGGTAACCGCCATCGACCCCGGCGCGCGCACCCTCTCGCTGGGGTCCGAAACCATCGGCTATGACGCCCTGGTCCTGGCGACGGGCTCGATCGCGCGCCGGCTGCCTGCGGCCATCGGCGGCGATCTGGCCGGCGTCTATACCGTGCGCACGCTGGCCGATATCGACACCGCCCGGCCCGAGTTCCAGCCCGGGCGGCGTCTGGTCATCGTCGGCGGCGGCTACATCGGGCTCGAGGCGGCGGCCGTCGCGGCCAAGCTCGGGCTTGAGGTGACCGTGCTTGAAATGGCCCCGCGCATCCTGCAACGGGTGGCCGCGCCCGAAACCTCGACCTTCTTCCGCGAACTCCATCTCAAGAACGGCGTGACCGTGCTGGAAGGCACCGGCCTCGACCGCCTTCTGGGCGAGGGGGGGCGCGTCACTGCCGCGCGCCTGGCGAACGGGCGCGAGGTGCCGGCCGATTTTGTGATCGCGGGCGTGGGCATCCTGCCCGACACCCGCCTGGCCGAGGCGGCGGGCCTGACCATCGACAACGGCATCGCCACCGATGCCTTCTGCCAGACCTCCGATCCGCATATCTGGACGGCGGGTGACTGCGCGTCGTTTCCGCATGCCGGCGGGCGGCTCCGGCTGGAAAGCGTGGGCAATGCCATCGACATGGGCGAGTGCGTGGCCGACAACATCCTCGGCGCGGCCCAGCCCTATGAACCGAAGGCCTGGTTCTGGTCAGATCAATACGACACCAAGCTGCAGATCGCCGGGCTGAACAGCGGCTATGACCGCATCGTGACCCGCGGCCCCGAGGGCGAGGCGATCTCGCATTGGTACTATGCGGGCGACCGGCTGATCGCCGTCGATGCCATGAACGACAGCCGCGCCTACATGGTGGGCAAGCGCCTGATCGAGGCCGGCAAGAGCCCCGATCCCGCCGTCGTCGCCAACCCCGCGACCGATCTCAAGGCGCTGCTGAAGGCATGAGGATCATCGGGGGCGCGCGGCGCGGGCTGCAACTGGCCGATGTCGGTGCGGGCGATCCCGCAGCGCATCTGCGCCCCACGTCAGATCGCGTGCGCGAGGCGATCTTCAACCTGCTGATCAACGGTGGCCATGGCGACCCGGTGACCGGGGCGCGCGTGCTCGACCTTTTTGCCGGGACCGGCGCGCTCGGGCTCGAGGCGCTTTCGCGCGGGGCGGCGCGGGTCGCCTTCGTCGATGATGGCGCCACGGCCCGCGCGCTCCTGCGCCGCAACATCGAAAAGATGCAGGCCATGGGCACGACCGATGTCTGGCGCCGCGATGCGACGCGGCTTGGCCCGAACCGGGGCCCGGGCTTTGGCCTGATCTTCCTCGACCCGCCCTATGGCAAGGGGCTGGGCGAGGCGGCGCTAGCCTCCTGCGTCGAGGGCGGCTGGCTCGCCCCCGCTGCCATGGTGGTCTGGGAAGAGGGCGCGGCCCCCCTTCCCCCCCCGGGGTTTGGCCTGCTCGACCAGCGCCGCTATGGCGACACGGTGGTCACGCTGCTGCGGGCCCCGGCATGACACTGCCGCCCCGCCTGCCGCCAAAGGCCGTACTTTTCGATTGCGACGGCGTGCTTGTCGACAGCGAACCGCTGGCATTTGCGCTCTTGGCCGAGGATCTGGCGCGCTATGGCCTGCCGCTCGACCATGACGAGATCGACCGGCTGTTTCTTGGCGGAACCATCCCTGGCGTCTTCGCACAGGCGCGCGGCCTCGGGGCCAGCCTGCCTGACGACTGGGTGGCCGACTTCTACGAGCGGCTCTATGCCCGGCTTGCCGAAGGTGTGCCGCTGATTCCCGGCGTCCTCGCGCTGCTCGACCGGCTCGATGCGGCAGGTATCCCCTATGCTGTCGGCTCCAACGGCTCGCCGCGCAAGATGCAGATCACCCTTGGTCAGCACCCGGGCCTGATCGAGCGCTTTGCGGGGCGGCTCTACTCGGGCCAGGCCATGGGCGCCCCAAAGCCGGCGCCCGATCTCTACCTGCATGCAGCCGCCGCTCTCGGCATGGCCCCCGCCGACTGCATCGTGGTCGAAGACAGCCCGACCGGCGCCCGCGCGGCGGCCGGCGCCGGCATCCCCTGCTTCGGTTATGCCCCGCAGGGCGACGGCGCGGCCCTTGCCGCCGTCGGGGCAACCCCCTTCCAAAGCATGGCCGCGCTCGCAGAACTGCTGCAACTGCCGCTCCAGCCATGACATTCCCGTGAAGTCGCCGCCCAGGCCGCAGGAATCCGTTCCGCTGCGTCAACACGCCGCTATAGTCGGGGCATTCACGTAGCAGGGAGCCACGAATTGAATTACCGCAGCAAGTTCCTCGCCCTGGGCCTGATCGTGGCCGCCGGCATCGCCGTCGCCAAGGAAGGCGTCCAGGATCCGACCGTCAAGGCCCGCATGGACCTGATGGGGACCATCGCCATGAACACCAAGACACTCGGTGACATGGCGGGCGGCAAGACCGCCTTCAGCGCCGAAGATGCCGCCGCTGCCAAGGCAGCCCTTGCCGCCGCCGCCGCCGATATCCCCGCGAAATTCGAGCCCCAGGCGACCGACCCGGTGAGCGAAGCCAAACCCGAGATCTGGACGAACTGGGATGACTTCGTGGCCAAGTCCGAAGGGCTGCTCAAGGCCGCCGAGGCGCTCGATACCTCCAGCGTCGAGACGATCCAGGCCGGCATGGGCGCGATCGGGGGGGCCTGCAAGGCCTGCCATTCCGACTACCGCGCAATGTGATCCCTGCCCCGGGCGGCACAGCCGCCGCGAGCTACTCCCAGACCAGCATCAGCCGCACCAGATGCGGCTGATGTTTTCATTCTGATCGACATCGACGTTCAGGCGCGTTTCGCTGAAATCCAGCGTCATCGCATCGCCCGGCCGCAACACACGAAGGGTCATCGGGCCCAGGGACATTGCCTCGAAATCGGTGATCGGCCGCCCGACGAGGTCTTGCAGCGCAGCGGCGCCACAGCCGTCCGGCGCCGTCGATGGTACCGCGGTTCTCCCTCCGGCCCCGTCCTGCGGGACGCAGGCCTGAATGCCCAGCGCCGCCACCGCCGCAACCATCCAACGCGCGTGCATTCCTCTGGCTCCTTCCCTGGCCTCTTCCCGCTACAGGCCGCCGGATGTCCTCGGCTGTCAAGGCCCCGCTTGCCTGCGCCGACAGTTGCGGCGCGCCCGGCTTTCGCGCAGTGTGCCGCCGAGGCAAACCATATCCGACAGGGAGGACCCCCTCATGCCCATGCGCACCCGTGCCGCCGTCGCCCTTGCCCCCGGCAAACCGCTGGAAATCATGGAAGTGAACCTCGCAGACCCGAAAGAGGGCGAGGTCCTTGTCGAGATCAAGGCCACCGGCATCTGCCACACCGACGAATTCACCCTCTCGGGTGCAGACCCGGAGGGGCTTTTCCCCGCCATCCTCGGGCACGAGGGAGCGGGTGTCGTCATCGCCTGCGGCCCGGGCGTCAAGACGCTGAAGCCCGGTGACCATGTGATCCCGCTCTACACGCCCGAATGCCGCGAATGCCCGTCCTGCCTGTCGCGCAAGACGAACCTCTGCACGGCCATCCGCGCCACCCAGGGCCAGGGCCTCATGCCCGATGGCACCAGCCGCTTTTCCATGCTCGACGGCACACCGATCCATCACTACATGGGCTGCTCGACCTTCGCCAACCACACCGTCGTGCCCGAGATCGCACTGGCCAAGGTGCGCGACGACGCCCCCTTCGACAAGATCTGCTACATCGGCTGCGGCGTGACCACCGGCATCGGCGCCGTGCTGAACACCGCCCAGGTCGAGACCGGCGCCAAGGCCGTGGTCTTCGGGCTGGGTGGCATCGGGCTCAACGTCATCCAGGGCCTCAAGATGGCCGGGGCCGACATGATCATCGGTGTCGACCTCAACAACGACAAGAAGGAATGGGGCGAGCGCTTCGGCATGACCCATTTCGTCAACCCGAAGGAAATCGAAGGCTCGGTCGTCCAGCACATCGTGAACCTCACGAAGACGCCCTTCGACCAGATCGGCGGCGCCGACTACAGCTTCGACTGCACCGGCAACGTCAAGGTGATGCGCGACGCGCTCGAATGCACCCACCGCGGCTGGGGCCAGTCCATCATCATCGGCGTGGCCCCGGCCGGCGCGGTGATCGAGACCCGCCCTTTCCAGCTCGTCACCGGCCGGGTCTGGAAAGGCACGGCCTTTGGCGGCGCCCGCGGCCGGACCGATGTGCCGAAGATCGTCGATTGGTACATGGACGGCAAGATCGAGATCGACCCGATGATCACCCACACGCTGCGGCTCGAAGACATCAACAAGGGCTTCGAGCTGATGCATGAGGGCAAGTCGATCCGCTCGGTCGTCCTGTACTAGAGCCCGGACCTGATCGGCACCTCGATCCTCGCCCCGGCCGGCGGATGGGCCGGGGCCGCCCTGCGCAAGGATGCTCCATGACCGGACCCGACAGCCCCCCGCCGCAGGCCGCCTCGACCCGCTTTCTCGCCGCGCTCGGGGCCCATAACCCGACCGAGGCCGAAGGGCGGGCCATCGACCTGGTGATCCGTCTCGCGCTGCTGTCGTTGCTCGTCTATGCAGCCTACCGCCTGATCGAGCCCTTCCTGCCCATCGTCATCTGGGCCATCGTCATCGCCGTGGCGCTGGCCCCGGTCTACCGCTGGCTTGCCGACCGTCTGGGCGGGCGGGAACGGCTGTCTGCCGCCCTGGTCACGCTGACGGCGCTTCTGGTGGTGATCGGCCCGGTCGCTGCGCTGACCGCCAACCTGGCCGCGACGCTGGGTCATCTCGTGACCCAGTTCAACGCCGGCAAGCTGCGCATCCCCCTGCCCCATGCCTCGATCGCCGACATCCCGCTGATCGGCTCCTCGCTGCATGAGCTCTGGTCGCTCGCTTCGGTCAATCTCGAGGCGGCCCTGCGCAGCGTCGGCCCGTCGCTCCTGCCGGCGGGCGAGGCACTGCTGGGCATCCTCGGCCGCATCAGCCTTGATCTGATGGGCTTTCTCGGCGCGGTGTTCCTGGCCGGCTTTCTCTTCGTGCCGGGCCGTCGGCTGGCCGAGGGCGGCAAGCTCTTGGCCGGCCGCATCAATGAACCTCGCGGCGCGCAATTCATCGACATGGCGGGGGCCACCATCCGCAATGTCTCGCGCGGGGTGGTGGGTGTCGCCGCGATCCAGATGGTGCTTGCCGGCGTGGTGATGCAGGTGGCGGGCGTGCCGGCGGCGGGGCTTGCCGCCTTTCTGATCCTGATCCTGGCCATCATGCAGGTCGGCGCCATGCCGGTAGTCGTGCCGGTGCTGCTCTGGGCGTGGTTCAAGATGCCGCTGGAATGGCTCGCCTTCCTTGCAGTCACGCTCATTCCCATCGGGCTCATCGACAATGTGCTCAAGCCTGTCCTGATGTCGCGCGGGCTGACCACGCCCACGCTTGTAATCTTTCTGGGCGTGATCGGCGGCACCATCAGCTACGGGCTGATCGGCCTGTTCCTGGGGCCTATCGTGCTGTCGGTCTTCTACGACCTGATCCTAGCCTGGACAGGCAACGCCCCCGCCTGGGCCGGGGCGCAGGATCGCGATGGCGGGCCGGGCCCTCAGTCGTAAAGCTCGACCGTCGCCCAGGTTTCGAAGCAGACGCCATTGGCCAGCGCCATCACGCCGATGGTCGCCCGCCCGCCCAGGCCACGTTCGGGGCCAAAGACCTCGACCAGCAGGTCCGACAGGCCCGAGGACACCCGGTGCACCTCCTCGTATTCCGGCGTGCAGACCACGAAGTTCAGGGTGCGGACAATGGATTTCACCTGGTCGAGCGACCCGACGGCCTGGCGGATGCCGCCCAGAACGTTCAACCCCGTCTGCCGCGCGGCGGCATAGCCCTGCTCGGTGGTCAGGGTGCTCCCCAACCGCCCCTTGTGGGTGATCTCGGCCCCGATCTGCGCGACATGGCCCGACAGGAACAGCAGGTTCCCGATGCGGTGAAAGGGCTTCATCGTCCCATAGCTCGCCCCATAGTAGCCCATCAGGTCAAAGTCGGGGATCTCCAGCGCCAGCCGGGCGGTGGTGGCCTCGGGGCCAGTCGCGGGATGAGTCTTCGGGTCGGTCATCGGATGTCTCCTTCTGCTGCCGCCAGCAGACCCGATCACGCGACCCGTGTCGAGCGGCGCGCGATCGTTTGACGGGCGCAATCCGCCATATCGTCTGTATGAAAGCCATATGGATGCCATACAGTTTCCATACCCGGTTTTTTACGCCATTTCATTGGCTTAACCACGAATCCGGCCCTCAGCCCGAATCCACCCTTTCCCGCACCTCCGCTTTCGGGCAGAACGGTGTGATCACCCCGAAAGGACCGTCATGGCCGAAGACCGCGCCCCCCGCCTTTGCGTGCTGATCGACGCCGACAACGTGCCCGCCAGCTATGCCGAAGCCATCTTCGAAGAGATCGCGGCGCTCGGCGAGGCTTCGGTGCGCCGCATCTATGGCGACTGGTCGGCGGTCAGGCTCAATGCCTGGGCCAAGAAGGTTGCGGCTCTCGGGCTGGTGGCTGACCAGCAGTTTTCCAATACAAAAGGCAAGAATGCCAGTGACATAGGCCTCGTGATCGCCGCGATGGACTTCCTGCATTCGGGCTTGTTCGACGGCTTCGTGCTGGTCAGTTCCGACAGCGACTTCACCCGCCTCGCCGCCCGGGTGCGTGAGCAGGGTCTCGATGTCTATGGCATCGGCGAAAAGAAGACGCCCGAAGCCTTCCGCATGGCCTGCAAGCGCTTCATCTATGTCGAGAACCTCGGGTCAGACGAGCCTCCGGCCCGCAGCCCCCGCCCCGAGACCCCGCCCGGGGCGGAGCCGCAAGCCGTTGAAACCCAAGCGAAACCCGGCGGCAAGGAACAGCCCGCGAAGGCCATTCCCCTGATCGTCGCCGCCATGCGCGCCATAGACCCCGAAGGCGAATGGTACTCGCTCGGCCAGATCGGCCAGTTCATCACCCAGGCCAACCCCGACTTCGACACCCGCACCTATGGCAGCGCCAAGCTGTCTGACCTGATCAAGAAGCTGTCCAGCCGGTTCGAGGTCAAACCCGGCCCGAGCGGCCAGTTGCTCGCCCGCGACGTTTCCTGACGCCAAGGCCCTGATATCGCCGCATTTCACCGCAAGACTCGGGCCAGGTTCCGGTCGAGGTGGTGATGATTCAGGATGTTGTGGGGCCGGTTGCGACCCCGGTCGAAAAGCCCGAAGTGGCGCTTCTGATCGATGGCGAGAACATCTCGCAGGACTTCGCGGGCAAGATCCTGATGCGCAGTCTGACCTTCGGCTCGCTGAATATACGCCGCGTTTACGGAAACGTGGGCAAACTGGGGAAGTGGGAGACGGCCCCCGGCTTCCGGCTCGTGCATTCCGGCACCGGCAAGAATGCAACCGACCTTCTCTTGACGGTCGAGGCGATGGACCTCGTCCTGCGCTGCGGGGTGAAAACCATCGTGCTCGCATCATCCGACCGCGACTTTACGCATCTGGCGCACTACTTGCGCGAGGCTGGCGTGAAGGTGATCGGCATGGGCGAGGCCAAGGCACCCGAGGCCTTTCGAAAGGCCTGTTCAATGTTCTACGAGGTTGCACAGGCCGATACCCCGGTCGTGAGTAAGGAGGGGCCGGATAATATACTGAATTTAAACAAGGAAATTTCAGTTATGATCGAGAAGTCTGGAGGCAGCGACGGCATTCTTCTCACGACCCTAGGCCTCGAGATGCACAAGACCCATCAGTTCAAGATTTCATGCCTACCCCAAAGAACCTGGCGAAGATATTTGACCGAGCATCCCGAGATCTTCGAGTGCGACCCCAAAGGCCCCAAAGCCAAGGTCCGTCTGAAGTCCTGACCCGTCCCTCAGACCGCGATGTTGTCGATCAGCCGCACGCCGCCCACCCAGGCGGCGGCCAGCAGGCGGCCGGGGCCCTCCAGTGCGTCGATCCACAGGAGCGTCTCGGCATCGCACAGGTCGATATACTCGACCTTTTCGAAACCTGCATCGATCAGGGCAATCGCCGCGGTTTCCAGCGTGGCGTGCACCGGCGCGCCAGACCGGATCGCCCGCGCCGCACGCGTCATTTCTCGCGGAAGGGCAGCCGCAACGGCCCGCGCCTCGGGCGACAGCCGCACGTTGCGCGATGACCGGGCAAGCCCGTCTTCCTCGCGGATCGTGGGGCAGCCAACGATCGTCACCGGCAAGTTCAGGTCCAGCACCAGGCGGCGCACGATCTGCAGTTGCTGCCAGTCCTTCTCGCCGAAATAGGCACGGTCGGCCAGGGTCATGCCGAAAAGCTTGGTCACCACGGTCGCCACGCCATCGAAATGGCCCGGCCGGTGCAGACCCTCCAGCCGCTCGCTGATCCCGCCGACCGAGATATTCGTTGCGAAGCCGGGGGGATAGACCTCGTCCGGCAGCGGGGCCAGGATCGCGTCCACGCCAAGGGGTGCCAGGAGCGCGGCGTCCGCCGTCTCTGTGCGGGGGTATTTCGCCAGATCCTCGGGGTTGTTGAACTGCTTGGGGTTCACGAAGATCGTGACAACCACGATGTCGCATTCGGCCTTGGCCGCCCGCACGAGGCTCAGATGCCCCTCATGCAGCGCGCCCATGGTGGGCACGACCCCCACGACAGACCCGGTGGCCTTGCGCGGGCGCAGGCTGGCCTGAAGCTCGGCCACCTTGCGGACAATGGGTGTGGTCACGGCTTGGCGCTCCGGGGAAGCTCATCGGGAAAGACATGCTCGGGGCCCGGAAAGCGCCGCGCGCGCACATCGGCCGCATAGGCGGCCACGGCCTCCTCGGTAGCGCGGCCAAGTTCGGCATAGCGGCGCACGAACTTGGGGCGGAAGTCGGTGAACAGGCCCAGCATGTCATCGACGACCAGAACCTGCCCGTCGCAGACCGAACCGGCGCCGATGCCGATGGTGGGGATGGTCAGCGCCTCGGTCACGCGGCCCGCAAGGCCGACGGGAATCTTTTCCAGCACCACCGAGAACGCGCCCGCTTCCTCCACGGCGCGGGCATCAGCCATCACCTTGGCCCCTTCCTCGGCCCGGCCAACCACCTTGTAGCCGCCCATCACATTCACCGATTGGGGTGTCAGCCCGACATGGGCCATCACCGGAATGCCCCGCTGCACCAGGAAGCGGATCGTCTCGGCCATATGGGCGCCCCCCTCCAGCTTGACGGCTGCCGCGCCGGTTTCCATGACCACCCGGGCGGCATGGCGGAAAGCCTGCTCGGGCCCTTCCTCATAGCTGCCGAAGGGCATGTCGATGACCACGAGCGCATGCTGCGAGCCGCGCATGACCGCCTGGCCATGCAGGATCATCATCTCGAGCGTCACGCCCAGCGTCGAGGGCAGGCCATGGATGACCATGCCGAGGCTGTCGCCCACCAGCAGCACATCGCAATGCGGATCCGAGATGCGGGCCATGGGCGTGGTATAGGAGGTCAGACAGACGACCGGCTCACCCCCCTTGCGGGCGCGAATGTCGGGCGGTGTCAGGCGGCGGCTCGCCGGGGCAGTGGCGCTCATCTTCGGGTCTCGTCTTGCGTGGGCCACCCCTGTCTTAGCGGCTCCGGCCGGCCTTTGCCACTGCCCTGCGGGCCTGCTATCGAAGGGACAGAGTTCCACCGGAAGGAAGCGCCATGTCCGACACCCTTGTTGCGCTGAGCCGCGACACCATCGCCGCTGAGACCGAACGTCCCGACCCCGCCAAGGTGGTAAAGGGCGATCCGGTGCATACCACCTGGAACCTCGAGGATCGTGACGGTCTTTTCTGCGGGCTGTGGCAATCGACACCCGGCGCCTGGCGGGTGGACTATGCCGAATGGGAGTACATCCGCATCCTGGAAGGAGTCTCGATCCTGCATGAGGATGGTCACCCCCCCATCACGATCCGCGCGGGCGACAGCTATGTGATCCGCCCCGGCTTCAAGGGCGTTTGGGAGGTGGTGGAAACCACGCTGAAGGACTATGTGATCCTGGCCTGATCGGAACCGGATGGAGGCTGGCGGGGGTCAGCCCCGCCCTTCCACGGCCAGGCGGTCGGCGCCCATCGGGTCTGCATAGACAGGCGATGCGTTCGACATGACGGCATTGACCCCGGGTTCGAGCTTGGCAGCCCGCTCGGCCACATGGGCGCGGGCCTCTTCCACGGTCATGCCTTCGGGTACCTTCACGATGCGCCCGTATTCGTCGTCGATCCATTCGCCTTCGATGGCAACCGACTCTTCACGCGTGCGCACATGCACGGGCGTGCCGATTTCGGTGTTGTCGAACAGGTGGATCGCATCCTGATTGAACAGCCGGATGCAGCCAGCCGAGGTGGCCCGCCCGATCGAGGCCGGATCGATGGTACCGTGAATGCGGTACATCGTGTCCCGCCCGCCCTTGTAGAGGTAGAGCGCCCGCGCCCCCAGCGGGTTGTCGAGCCCGCCCGGCAGACCGCCGGCATAGGGGCCGTAGACCTCGGGCTGAGTTCGGATCATGTTGCGTGTGGGCTGCCAGGACGGCCATTCGGCCTTGCGCCGGATCGTGCCATCGCCCTTGAACGAGAGCCCCTCGCGGCCCACGGCAATCGCATAGCGCGTGGCCATGCCGCCTTCATGCACGTGGTAAAGAACGCGGGCGTAGGGATCGACCACAATCGTGCCGGGCGCGTCCGGACCGGTGTAGGTGACCTCGCGCCGGATGTTCGACTTGATCAGATACTGTTGCGGCACCGGTGGAATGAAATACTCGCCGTCCTGGATGCCCGGATACATCGGGTTCTCGCGCGTCACGAGGCTCGAGTCGGTCGAGGTATCTGCGCAGGCCGTCAGAAGGCCAAGGGTCAGCAGCAGCGATAAGATGCGGAGGAACTGGGGCACGATGGAATCGTCTCGCAGGATCATTAATTTGATGACTGATCCGCCAGCATGACGCGTGAGGTCAAGTGCTTCCTGCCTGCCGGGCAAGGAAAAGCCCCCGGACGTGGCGCCCGGGGGCCGAAATCTGCCGACTTGGCCGGCCCAAAGGGTCAGTTGACCGCGCCGATGGACCAGAACAGCGTCTCGCCCGAGCTGTCGTCGACCCCGTCATTGTCGGTTACCACATAGCCGGTACCGGCCGCGTCTATGGCAAAGCCTTCGATCTTGTCCATGGCGTAGCCCTTGGTTGCCGCCAGGTCGGGAAGCAGATCGCGCACCAGTTCCTTCGAGACAACGGGAAGCGGCCCGCCCAGTTCGGCCGGCGCCAGGGCGCTGACCGGCACGCGATAGAGTTTCTTGGTCGCGGCCGCGCCGGCGATCTGGTTGTCACGCTCGACGATGTAGGCCCAGTCGCCCACAATCGTGATTTCCGAAAGGCCCATCCAGGCGCCCTCGGCGGGAGCGTCCAGCGGGTAGTGCACGGCGCCCCAGGTTTCTTCGGTGGGGTTGTAGGCGAGAAGCTTCACCATGCCTTTCGGGTCATCCTTCCATTCGCGCTGTACGGCCATCCACAGCCAGTCGCCCGATCTGGAAACACCCTCGAAGCCAAAGCGGATTTCCTGCGGCAGCAGGCCTTCCGGCAGGGCGACTTCGGTGTCGATCATGCCTTCGGCATCGACATGGTAGAGCGCATGCGGGATCAGCCGATCACTGCGGCCCTCCGAGGCGAGCCAGAAGCCGCCCTCGCCATCGGCGACAATGCCCTCGATGTCGAGCTTCTGCGCCGGATCGCCCCCGCGCGTCACGGTCAGCGCACCGGTGATCCGGGCGGGAGTCTGGGTCGCGTCGATGGTGAAGATGCGCGGGGCGGCGCCATAGACACTGTCTGACACGGCATAGAGCGTGCCGGGCGTCGCCGGATCGGCTGCCAGGCCCGACAGGGCGCCCCAGCCGATCAGCGGATCGCTGCCTTCCGAGGTCAGCATCGGATAGGCCGGCGCACCCTCCTGCAGGGCATAGACCATCACATGCGCCGGAGCGAGGCCATCGGCCCGCAGATCAACCTCGTTGGCAGTTGCCAGCAGCCCGCGCGAGGGGATCGCGACGAGACCTTCGGGGCTGACCCCCGAGGGCAGCAGCTGCATGAGCCGCGGCGCGGTCGGGTCGGTGAGGTCATAGACCGCCACGATCGATCCGCGTTCGGACGCGACGAAGCCGGTGGGCACTCCGTTGAACGTGGCGAATTCGACGGACTCGAGTTCTGCCCCTTTCGAGCCCGAGCGGTGTTCGGGGTAATGGCCAATCGCGGCAATCGCGCGTTCCAGGCTCGCACCGCTTTCAAAGACCACGGTGCCGTCCTTGCGCATGATGGTCCAGCTGCGAGAGCCGCCGTCGTAGTCGCCCTCGTTCGCCATCATGAAATGGTCGTTGTCGATCCACTTCACCGCATCAGGCTCGCGCAGCACACCGGCCTTGGCGCCGGTGAAGTCAAGCTTGCCATCGCGCTTGGTGTCGATCCCGTCCAGATCGACTGTGCCGGCGCTAAAGTGGCTGGCCACCTTGCCATCCGCACCGATCACCGCGATGTGGTTGTTTTCCTGCAGTGTGACGACGATCTCGCCAGCTTCGTTCACATCGACATATTCCGGCTCGGGGTCCTCAGGGGCGACAGCGGCAAGGCCCGTCAGGTCAATCTTCTGCAGACCGGCGCAGTCGACGGCTCCATCCTTGATCGGCAGTTTCACCAGGAACCCGGCAGGCATCTGCGGGATGGCACCGTCGTTCACGTCTTCGTCGCGCTCGTTCTCGATGGCGATTGTGATGAAGCTGCCGTCCTTTGCCTTGGCGACCGAGTCAGGCTGGCCGCCGATATCGCACTCGGCGACGATGGCTTTCGTGTCCAGGTCAACCGTCACGAGCTTGCCCGAGGGATTGGCAAAGCTCTCCGAGGTGTTGACGCCCGAGAAGGCCTTGCCGCCGATGATCACCGTCGTCGTGGGCTCGCCGCCCATGTCGATGTTGCCAAGCGGCTTCGGCGCGGCAGGATCGGTGATGTCGATCAGGCCGATCACACCCAGCGGGCTGTCCGAATAGACCAGCGTCATGCCGTCTTCGGTCGCGGCGATGATCTCGGCGCTGGTTTCCCGGCTGCGGTCTTCGCCCTCGGCCATGTTCTGCGGCGTCGCGAAAACGCCGACGCGGTTGAAGCTGGTCTGGGCCAGCGCAGGCAGCGCGGCCATGATGGCCAGCGCAGAGGTAAGACCGACAAGTTTCGGGGCCATTGAGCCATTCCTCGTTGGGGTGAGTGATGGCGCGAGCAATGGCTGCGGGTGATGACAGCCGGGTGACGTATCTGCGACAGTTTTGCAAACCCCGGCGCGGCCGGATCAGAGAGGGCTGGCGATCACCTCGGGACCGTCCTCGCCGACCAGGACAAGGGACTGCAAGCGCAGAACCGTGCCATCTGGCTGAGACAGAGCAGGCCCGAAGCCCAGGATCATGCCGGGTTCGAGCATGGTTTCGACACCGGCCGACAGATCAAGACCTGAATAGCGCGCCCCCGCCAGGTCGCATAGATCGATCCCCCGGCCGAAAGGGGCGATCTGGCGCAGGCCGGTGGCGGCAATCAGCGGATCAAGGCGGGCCGCAACCTCGGCGCAGGTCACGTCCGCGACAAGCTGGCCCAGTACAGTGTCGTGCAGTGTCCGCAGCGACGGGCCGGCCGCAGCCGTTCGCCACAGCGGGGCGGCATAGCCCCCAAGGGCGGGCAAGCAGCCAAGGCCCGCCACCGCGCCGCCGGGGGCTGTCAGGGTCACGACACGGGCGCTGGCACCCGGTTGGTCGGGAAAGGCCCTGCGCAGCGCCGCCTGCATGGCAAGGCGGGCCTGTTCCGGCGCCGCAGGCGACTGCGGATCTGCCATCGCGGCCTCGACCCCCTGCCGGGCCGCGGCTCCCAGCGCGCGGATCAGGGCGAGCTCGGCCGAAGACTTGACCATCCGCTGCCCCGCGATGGCGCGCGAGACATCAACGCCACGGCCAGGGCGCAGGTGGCTGTTCAGCATCTCGCCCTGCACCATGGTCAGGGCATCCGCCTCGACCCCAAGCGCGCGGCCGGGCCCCAGATCGGCAGCCAGAGCCCGCCAGAGGCCGTCACGGGCGGCAAGGTCATGGCGCAGCACCGGGCCCCGGGCCGCCCTGGGGTCGGTCAGCGCCAGATGCAGCCTGCCACCCTCGGCCCGGACCAGCGCCCCCGCCTGGGGGGCCGCGGGTTCCGGCGGCAGGCCAAAGGCCCAGGCGAGATTACGGGCCGAGGTCAGCAGGATTGCGTCAAGACCATGCAGCTCGAGGATGTCTCTCAGCGCCTCGTGCCGGTCGGAAAATTCAGAGTCGGGAAAGGGGTAGGGCATCTGGATCGGCCTTGCCGTCTATTGAAGCGTCAGACCGAGCGTGTGATCCCACCATCGACCCGCAGGTTCTGGCCGGTGATGTAACCAGCTGCCTCTGACGCGAGAAAGCTCACGACTCCGGCGATTTCTGCCACGCGGCCATAGCGGCCCATGGGGATCCGGGCGCGAAACTCCTCCTTTTCCGGCAGGCTGTCGATGAAGCCAGGTAGGACGTTGTTGATCCGGATGTTGTCGGCCGCGTACCGATCTGCATAGAGCTTGGTGAAGGCCGCGAGGCCCGCGCGGGCCACTGCAGAGGTCGGGAAGGCGGCCTCGGGTTCGAAGGTTGCAAAGGTCGAGATATTGATGATCGACCCTGCCTTCTGTGCCTGCATGGCGGGCGTCACTGCCCGGATCGGGCGGACGGCGGATAGGAAATAGACCTCCATCCCCTGATGCCACTGGTCATCAGTCAACTCGGTGACCGGCGCGCGCGGTCCGTGGCCGGCGCTGTTCACCAGCACATCCACCCGGCCCCAGCGGTCAAGCGTGGCTTGCACAAGACGATCCACATCTGCGGCGTTTTGGTTCGAGCCGGTCACACCGAACCCGCCAAGCGAGGCTGCCAGCGCCTCACCCTTGCCCGAGGAGGACAGGATCGCGACGTCGAATCCATCTTCCGCCAGCCGCCGGGCTGCTGCGGCGCCCATGCCGCTGCCGCCTGCCGTGATGATCGCCACTTTCTGCATCTCTGCCTCCCGTTCGATGTCGACCGACTGTGTGGCATGGGCCGCCGGGCATGGAAAGCCGGCTTGTCTTCACTGCAGGATGCTGCAGGCTGCGATACATCGCTGCCCGACCGGGCGGCCCCCGAAGCACAGGAGATTGCCATGCGCCCCGGCCCCCGGAACCTGATCACCGATATCGCAGGCCTGCGGGTCGGGAATGCCGAAGATCCCGTGGTGCGTACAGGATCGACCGTTCTGGTGGGCGAAGCGCCCTTTACCGCGGCGGTCTGCGTGATGGGTGGCGCGCCGGGTGCGCGGGAAACCGACCTGCTGGCGCCTGACAAGCTGGTGCAACAGGTGGATGCGCTGGTGCTTTCGGGCGGGTCGAGCTTTGGCCTCGACGCGGCCTCGGGCGTGGCTGACGGGTTGCGCGCGATGGGGCGCGGCTTTGCCGTGGGCGAGATGCGGGTGCCAATCGTGCCAGGGGCCATCCTGTTCGACCTGCTGAATGGGGGGGACAAGGCCTGGGCCGAAAACCCCTACAAGCGCCTGGGGCGTGCCGCTCTGGAGGCCGCAGGGGATGTGTTCGCCCTCGGGTCGGCGGGAGCAGGCTATGGCGCCACCACGGGCAGCTTCAAGGGCGGACTCGGGTCGGTCTCCGCCGTGCTGGACAATGGGCTGACCGTTGGCGCGCTGGTGGCTGTGAACGCGCTGGGGGAACCCACGATCGGCGAGGACGGGCATTTCTGGGCCGGCCATTGGGAACTGGGCGATGAATTTGGTGGCCTGGGCATGCCCCCCCGGCATGTCGCAGGCACCGAGCCGGCCCCTCGGAAACGGCTCGGAGAGGCGACAACCATTGCCATCATTGCAACCGACGCAGACCTGACGCAGGCACAGGCCCTGCGGATGGCCACTGCGGCACATGACGGGATGGCGCGCGCGCTCGTCCCGTCGCATACGCCATTTGATGGTGACCTGATCTTCGCCGCGGCCACCGGGGCAAAGCCGTTGCCCGATCCGGTCGCCGATCCGTTCCTGCTTGGACATGTCGCGGCAAGCTGCCTGGCGCGTGCCATTGCAAGGGCGGTTTATCTGGCAGAGCCTTTGCCGGGTGACATTCAGCCAGCCTGGGTGAGCCGGCACGGGCGGCGCTAGGAGCGCCAGCGGTCAAGCGCGGCTTCGTCGGCCTCTTTCGCCGCGACCCAGGTGGCGCCGGAGGTTGAAACCTCTTTCTTCCAGAAGGGCGCGCGGGATTTCAGATAATCCATCAGGAACTCCGCCGCCGCGAAGGCGTCGCCGCGATGCGGGGCGGCGGTGGCCACCATCATGATCGCCTCGCCCGGCATCAGCGCGCCGTAACGATGGATCACCAGCGCATCGGTCAGGTTCCACCGCGTCAGCGCGTCGTCGGCGATGGCAAGGATCGCGCGTTCGGTCATCCCGGGATAATGCTCGATTTCCATATGCGAGAGCGCGCCCGCCTCATCCCGCACAAGGCCGGTAAAGGTGACCACCGCCCCTGCGCCCGCCTTGCCTCTGGCGAATGCGGCGGTTTCGGCCCCAAGGTCAAAGGGCGCGGACTGGACACGGACCTGCATGGTCAGCCGCCGGTCATGGGCGGGAAGAACGCGACCTCGCGCACCCCGGCAAGCGGCGCGTCGAAATCCGACAGTTCCTGGTCAAGAGCAACGCGCAACGAGGCAAGGTCCGCGAACGCCGCGGAATAGCGCTCTTCGCGGCGCGAAAGCTCTTCCACCAGATCGGCCACCGTGGCGGCAGAGGTCTGCACCCGCTCGCGCGGCAGGCCGACACGCTCTCGCACCCATGCGAAATACAGCACTTCGATCATCGGTCGTCCTTCAGGAAGGGCAGCGACTTTCGGAAGTAGTCCCAGCCTGTCACGAAGGTGAGGATCGCGGCAATCCAGATCAAGACGAGACCCACCAGGGTCGCGTAGGACGAACAGCCACGCGCCCCGCAGGACCGGATCGGATCAGCCAGGCCCTGGCTGACAAGATCGTTGTACTGGTCGATGGTCAGCCCTCGCAGCGTGATGCCTTCCTGGTGTTCGAGGCCGGTGCCCAGAAAAAGCACCGCAATGGCGACCATCTGGGCGGTCGTCTTCCATTTGGCCAGTTGCGTGACCTTCAGCACGGGCCCCTTGCCGCCGAGATATTCGCGCAGGCCCGACACGAAGACCTCGCGGAACAGGATCACTGTCGCCGGCAGGATGAGCCAGGGATTCATGCCCGAATAGCCCGTGATCACCATGATCGCGATCACCACCATTGCCTTGTCGGCAATCGGGTCGAGCATGGCGCCGAAACGGCTTTCCTGTTTCCAGAGGCGCGCGAGGTAGCCATCGAACCAGTCGGTGATCGCCGCGCCAATGAACAGCGTCAGGGCGAACCAGTCGGCCCATGGGCGATGAAAATAGAGAAACATCACCGCGACGCCGGGGGCGGCCAGCAGGCGCAGCACGGTCAGGCTGTTGGGGATCGTCCAAGTCATGGCCGAGGGATAGCCATTCCCGGCGTCAGAGGGAAGAAAAAGCGTCAGGCTGCCTGCTCAGACCGTCGCGAGGCAGCAAGCGTCCAGATCAGATGGGCGATGGCGGCGCTGAGGATGATTGCTCCGCCGACCAGCGTTGCTTGGCTTGGCACCTCGCCCAGGGCAAGGAACACCCAGGCCGGCGCGAAAGCAGCATTGAGAATGCCCAGAAGCCCGCCCTGTGCGGCCGGAATACGGCGCACGGCGGCAAAGATCAGAAGGTTGCCACCGGCTAGCTGGATGGCCCCGAACAGGGCCAGGATCACCCAGTCGGCCGAAGAGATCGTGCCGAAATCCGCGAAAGGCAGCGCGAGAAGGCCGCTCATCAGCACGGTCACGGCGATGACCGGCAACATGTCGAGGGAGGGTGCCCGGCGCACCAGAAGCACTAGCGCGGCGTAACAGAAGAGGCACCCCATCGCGAGCAGATCACCCAGCAACCCGCCCGATTGCGCGCCCGAGGCCATCATGACCGCGATGCCTGCGAACCCCGCCAATGCGGCCAGCAGCGTTGGCACATCCAGCCGCTCGTTCAGCACGAAGCGGGCTGCAATGGCCGCCACAAAGGGGGCGGTTGCAAAGATCATGAAGAAGTTCGCGACCGAGGTGTTCGACAGTGACAGGATGTTCAGCACCATCCCGAGCGCATTCAACCCGACGAAAGCCAGGCCCCAGGCCCCGATGCGCAGGATCGCGGCCGGGCCGCGCCAGCCATCGCGCATCAGCAGCAGGATCACGAGAAAGCCAAACGCCATGAAACCCCGGGCCGAGGCGGTGGTAAAGCCGGTCGTCGACAGCAGCCGCGTAAAGAGGCCCGAAGTGGAATCCACCATCGCGGCAAATACCAACAGAAGCAGACCGAATTGGGACGGAGAGAGACGCGACATCGGTGCCTGCCATGAGGGAACGGCGCGGTCTTGCCACAGCCGCGGCGGGTTTGGAAGGTGTGCGACTAGCCCCTGTCGTGAAAGAAATCGTGGATCGTCTGGGCCATGGCGGCGCTGATCCCTTCCACGGCCTGCAAATCCTCCACCCCCGCCCGCGCCACGGCCTTTGCGCTGCCGAAATGCGCCAGAAGTGCCCGCTTGCGTGTGGCGCCCACGCCCGGAATGTCGTCAAGCGGCGTCACCCCGACAGCCTTGGCGCGCTTGGCACGGTGCGCCCCGATCGCCCAGCGATGGGCCTCGTCGCGCAGTCGCTGCACGAAGTAGAGCACGGGGGAATTCATGGGCAGTGCGAAGGGCGGCTCGCCAGGACGGTAGAACTCCTCCTTGCCGGCGTCGCGGTCGATGCCCTTGGCCACGCCGACGAAGGGCACATCATCCACCCCCAGCTCGGCCAGGATTTCGGCCACGGCGCTGACCTGCCCCGCTCCGCCATCGATCAGCAGCAGGTCCGGCCAGGCATCAGACTTTCGGTCGGGGTCCTCCTTGAGCAGGCGCTCGAACCGGCGGGTCAGCACCTCTTTCATCATGCCGAAGTCGTCGCTGTTGGTTCCGGCCTCGCCCCTGATATTGAACTTGCGGTACTGTGATTTGAGGAACCCCTCGGCCCCGGCCACGATCATGCCGCCGACGGCATTGCTGCCCTGAATATGCGAGTTGTCATAAACCTCGATCCGCCGGGGCGCGGCATCAAGGTCGAAAGCCTCGGCCAGCCCTGCGAGCAATTTGTTCTGCGTCGCGCCTTCGGCCATCCTTCGGGCAAGGCTTTCGCGGGCGTTGCGGGCGGCGTTCTCGACCAGTTCCGCCTTTTCGCCCCGCTGCGGTACCGCCAGTTCGACCCTGCGGCCAGCCCGGTCAGACAAGAGCTGGGTCACAAGATCGGGGTTCTCGACCGTGTGGGACAGCAGCACCAGCCGCGGTGGTTCCTTGTCGTCGTAGAACTGGCTGAGGAAGGCCTCGAGAATTTCGGGCTCTTCGGCACCGGCTCCTGTGCGGGGGTAGAAATCGCGGTTGCCCCAGCTTTGGTTTGCCCGGATGAAAAAGACCTGAACACAGGCCTGTCCGCCTTCCAGGTGCACCGCGATCACATCGGCCTCGGTCACGCCCTGCGGGTTGATGCCCTGCGAGGACTGTACCTGGGTCAGCGCGCGAATGCGGTCGCGCAGGGCGGCGGCCCGCTCGAACTCCATCGCTTCAGCGGCAACCGTCATCTGTGTGGCAAGGTCGGCCTGCACCCTGGTCGTGCGCCCCTCAAGAAAGGCTTCGGCATCGGCGACAAGGCCGGCATAGCCCTCCTCGTCGATCTTGCCCACGCAGGGGGCCGAGCAGCGCTTGATCTGGAACAGCAGGCAAGGCCGTGTGCGGCTGGCGAACATCGCATCCGAGCAATTGCGCAGCAGGAAGACCTTCTGCAACTGGTTGAGCGTGCGGTTTACCGCGCCCGCACTGGCAAAGGGGCCGAAGTAGCGCCCCTTTTCCGATTTGCGGCCCCGATGCTTCTTGATCTGCGGAAAGACATGCTCTTGCGAGATCAGTATGTTGGGGAAGCTCTTGTCGTCGCGCAGAAGCACATTGTAGCGCGGCTTGAGCTGCTTGATGAGGTTCTGCTCCAGCAGCAACGCTTCGGTTTCCGTCCGCGTCGTCAGGAACATCATCGAGGCCGTCTCTGCGATCATGCGCGCGATCCGGCCGGAATGGCCCGTCGGGCGCGCATAGTTCGACACCCGCGCCCGCAGGTTGCGCGCCTTGCCGACATAGAGCACCTCGGCTTGCGTGTTCAGCATCCGGTAGACACCGGGCGAACCATCGAGCGTCTTCAGATAGGACTGGATGACGTCATGACCCAGAGGCACGCGCCCTTGGCTTTGCTGACCTTCCGTCACTTCGCAATGCTCACTATGGCACTCATCGATTCCCCCTTCTTGGCTGCAATGATACGGGCAGGGGGGCAAGAGGAAAGCTGTCCACTGAATCTGTGGACAAGTCTGGGCAAAACAAACCGGGATGGGCAAATTTCCCTTGTTTTCTGACAGGTTCGTGAACTTGCATAAATTTTAGGCACAATCATAAGATACTGTTTTATATGGATATTTTTCCATGTCTCGCGCAAATCCCTGAAAAACATGAAGGAAATACGACATCCCGAGCCTGCAAGGTTCGAAAGTGGAAAACTTTGACCCACCTTTGGATTTCCTGGCCCTCAGGCTACTCCGGACCCAGGATATCGGGGGTCTGCCAGACCAGGTGCTGCCCCCCGTCAACGCACAGGATCTGACCGGTGACGGCAGGCGCGTCGAGGAAATAGGAAAGTGCCGCAGTAATGTCCGACGGGTTGGCTCCCCGGCCAAGAATCGTGGCGGATCGCTGGCGCGAGAAATGCTCTTCGGACTGCCGCGCGCCGCGCAGGGTGGGACCGGGGCCGATCGCATTCACCCTGACGTTGGGTGCAAGGGCCTGGGCAGCCGTCCGCGTCAGTGCCCAGAGACCCATCTTGGCAATTGTGTAGCTGGAAAACTCAGGCGTCAGCTTGAACACGCGCTGGTCTATCATATTGACGATCAGTGCCTGCGCGACAGGCTCGCCTGCCGTGTCTGTGACGGGCGGCGGGGCCTGCTTTGCCAAAGCCTGGGTCAGCACGAAGGGCGCGCGCAGGTTCGACTCGATGTGCCTGTCCCAGCTGGTTCGGGTCGCGTTGTGCAGGTTGTCATACTCGAAGATGGAGGCATTGTTGACCAGAACCGAGATCGGGCCATCCAGCGCGGCCGCAGCGCGGGGCAACAGGGCTTCGGTCTCGCTTTCGGTCAGCAAGTCCGCCTGAAGCGCCTCGGCCCGTCGGCCCATCGCGCGGATCTGGGCCACAACCTCATTCGCCTCGGCCGCGGATCCGGCGAAGTGCACCGCGACGTCATGTCCCCGTGCCGCAAGATGCAGCGCCATGGCCCGGCCCAGACGCCGTGCCGCACCGGTCACCAATGCGCGGGGCGCAGCGCTGCACGTCATCGGCGGCCTCCGGTGTTGGTGGTGCAGACGCAAGGCGACGACCCGATCAAGTGGCGGCCGCATCGAGGGCACAGCCCGGGCTTGCGCCGCTGGATATGCCGCCGCATTGCAGCTGGAAACAGGGCGCGACCGATCAGGGCGATCGCAACCATGCCGACCAGGAAGAGAAGCGAGACCTTGAGAAGCATGCGCTAAAGCCCGAACCGTGCCCAGTGGACACGATCTTCGACCTCGGCCAAGGCTGTGCCGATCACGCGCGCACCGAACCGTTGCAGCAGGCTCTTGCGCTGGCCAAAGGGCTGGAAGCGAACCTTGTCGCCGTATAGTTCCTTCATCTTGGGCACCAGATGGCCCAGACCATCGGCCAGACCTACCCGGACAGCCCCTGGACCCACCCATATATCGGCATTGAACAGATCTGCGCCCTCATCCAGCCGCGCACCGCGCCTGGCCCGGACATGCGCGATGAAGGCCTGATGGATCGGCTCCTGGAGTGCCTTCAGACGGGCCACGTCCTCTGGCTTTTCGGGCAGGAAGGGATCGGCCAGGCTCTTTGACCGCCCGGAGGTGACGACACGGCGTTCGATACCCTGCCGCGCCATGAGTTCGGGGAAACCGAAGCCTGCGTAGATTACTCCGATGGAGCCAAGGATCGAGCTCTCATCGACCCAAATCTGGTCGCCCGCGCAGGCGAGCCAGTAGCCACCCGAGGCCGCGACGTCCTCGACAAAGCAATGGACAGGAATGTCGTGCTCTGTCGCGAGGCGCCGGATGCGCGCCGCGATCAGCGAGGACTGCACGGGCGATCCCCCAGGAGAGTTGATGACCAGCGCGACGGCCTGCGGCTTTCCCTTGCGAAACGCCTTCTCGATCAGGGGCGCGAGGGCGGCATCGTTCAGCCCTGCCCCTCCTCGCCCGCCCGAGGCGATCACGCCCTGCAAACGGACAACGGAAACAAGAGGCGGACGCTTCAGGAAGGGGATGCGAAGTTTCATGCAGAAGGACTTAGGGCAGCCCCGCGGGGTCAACAAGCGCCAAGCTGCTGCGAGAGATTGAGAAGCGGCAGTTTTGCTGCAAAGACTGGTGCATGATCGACAAGCTGGAGATGTTCATTGCCCTTGCCAACGCCGGCCATTTCGGACGCGCGGCCGAAACCTGCGGGGTTACCCAGCCGACGCTCAGTTCGGCCATCCGGCAGCTTGAGGATCAGTTGGGCGTGCAGTTGGTGTTTCGGGGATCCCGCTACCAGGGACTGACACCCGAAGGGCAGCGCACGCTGGACTGGGCGCGGCGAATTGTCAGCGACGCCCGCGCGCTGAAGGCCGAAATGCGGATGATCCGCAGCGGGCTGACCGGCCAGTTGCGGCTTGGCGTAATTCCGACGGCCTTGCCCATGGTGTCGGACCTCACCGCGCCATTCCTTCGCAAGCATCCGAATGTGCGAATCTCGATCCTGTCGCGGACCTCGGTCGAGATCCTGTCCGAGATCGAGAGCCTGGAACTGGATGCCGGAATCACCTACCTCGACAACGAACCGCTAGGCCGGGTGACACAGGTTCCGCTCTACACGGAGTTTTATCGGCTGCTCTGTGGATTGGGCACGCCCTTGGCAGGTCGCGACACGGTCAGTTGGGCAGAGGTGGCAGATTTGCCGCTGTGCCTGCTGACATCGGACATGCAGAACCGCCGCATTGTGAACCAGCACCTGGCCGAGGCAGGGGTTGCGGCCGTGCCCGAGATCGAGTCGAATTCGACCATCGCCCTGGTTACGCATGTGGCGACAGGGCGATGGGCCAGCGTGGTGCCGCGCAGGCTGGCGGACCTGTTCAGCGGCCAGGGTCTGCTTGCCGCCATTCCCATTGTCGAGCCGGAGGCCGAGCACGTCATCGGCCTGGTAACCGCCCGCAGGGACCCGCCCCTGCCGGTTGTTGCGGCCCTGCTTGCAGAAGCGGAGCGCCTGGCTGCGAATTGATAGATGTTATCTATCAAACAACGGCATTGCGATATTGATTACACTATCATGCTCTGCCATCGTCCCGGCCAGCCAACCGGGAGGGCAGCTATGACGACAGGCCAGAAAACGGGCCAGCCGGATTTTTCCGGGCGGATCGGTGAGATCATCGAGTCGCACCTCAGCGATGAGGGGCCGCTGCTCCCGATCCTGCATGACATCCAGACAGAGTATGGCCATGTGCCGCAAGAGGCACTCCCGATCATTGCGTCAGCGCTGAACATCAGTCGCGCGGAAGTGCACGGGGTGACGAGCTTCTATCACGATTTTCGCGAGAAACCGGCGGGCCGCCATGTCGTGAAGCTGTGCCGTGCGGAAGCGTGCCAGTCGGTCGGCGCGGATCATGTCGCAGCGCATGCCAAGCGGAGGCTGGGGCTGGACTGGCATGAAACCGCAGCCGACGGTTCGGTGACGCTGGAACCGGTGTTCTGCCTTGGCCTTTGCGCCTGCGGCCCGGCGGCGATGGTCGACGGGCGGCTGATCGGGCGACTGGACGAGGCTGGCATCGACCAGTTGATGGAAGAGGTGGGGGCATGAGGATCTTTGTTCCGCGCGACGCCGCGGCCAAGGCGCTTGGGGCAGATGCCCTTGCCAGGGCGGTGCTGGACGAAGCCGCGAGGCGCGGCATCCCGGTCGAGCTGGTTCGCAACGGCTCTCGGGGGATGATCTGGCTTGAACCGCTGCTGGAAGTGGAAGACACGGCCGGCCGCTACGCGTTTGGACCGATGGCGGTCAGCGACGTGCCCTCGTTGTTCGATGGCGGGTTCCAAAATCATCCCAAGGCGCTTGGTCTGACCGATGACCTGCCCTGGCTGAAGCAGCAGACCCGCTTGACCTTTGCACGGGTTGGTCTGATCGACCCGTTGTCCCTGTCAGAGTATGAAGCCCAGGGTGGCCTGGCAGGCTTGCGGCGCGCGCTTTCGATGACGTCGGCCGAGATCGTGTCAGAGGTGACGGACTCGGGCCTTCGCGGACGCGGCGGCGCAGGCTTTCCAACCGGGATCAAGTGGAAGACGGTGGCAGAAGCCCAGGCGCAGCAGAAATACGTTGTCTGCAACGCCGATGAGGGCGACAGCGGCACTTTCGCCGACCGGATGCTCATGGAAGGGGATCCCTTCTGCCTGATCGAGGGGATGGCGATTGCCGGAATCGCCGTCGGCGCGACGCGGGGGTATGTGTACATCCGGTCGGAATACCCCGACGCGATCGAAGTGATGGAGACCGCGATCAGCCTCGCCCGGACGGCCGGTGTTCTCGGCGCCTCCGTTCTCGGGTCAGGCCGGGCGTTCGATCTACAGGTGCGGGTGGGCGCGGGGGCCTATGTCTGTGGAGAGGAGACGTCGCTTCTGAACTCGCTCGAGGGCAAGCGCGGCGTGGTGCGTGCCAAGCCGCCGCTGCCGGCGCTGCAGGGGCTGTTCGGCAAACCAACCGTAGTGAACAACGTCATCTCGCTGGCCACCGTGCCGGTGGTGATGGCCAGGGGCGCGGCCTTCTACCGGGACTTTGGACTTGGCCGGTCGCGTGGAACGATGCCCTTGCAGATTGCAGGCAACGTGAAGCGGGGCGGGCTGTTCGAAGCGGCGTTCGGGCTGACCCTGACCCAGATCGTGGATGAGATCGCGGGCGGCACTGCCTCGGGTAGGCCGGTCAAGGCCGTGCAGGTGGGCGGCCCCTTGGGCGCCTATTTTCCTAGGTCGCTGTTCGATACGCCCTTCGGCTATGAGGATTATGCCGCAAAGGATGGCTTGATCGGCCATGCCGGGATCGTCGTCTTTGACGACAGCGCCGACATGCTGAAGCAGGCCCGCTTTGCGATGGAGTTCTGCGCCATCGAAAGCTGCGGCAAGTGCACGCCCTGCCGCATCGGGGCGATCCGCGGCGTTGAGACGGTTGACCGGATCGCCCGTGGCGATACAGCGGCCATTCCGCTCCTCACCGATCTTTGTGCCACCATGAAGGCGGGCTCGCTTTGCGCGCTCGGCGGCTTCACCCCATATCCGGTTCTGTCCGCCTTGACACATTTCCCCGACGATTTCGTGCCTCTGAAGGAGGCCGCGGAATGACCGAAGCTAAGGTCAAGGGACCGGCCAGCTATTTTCCGTCGATCGAAAAGACCTATGGACAGCCTATCGCGCATTGGAAGGCCCTGATCCGCGAGCAAGTGGGGCTGACCCATATGCAGCTGGTCAACTTTCTGAAGCAACACCACGGGCTGGGCCATGGCCATGCGAATGCGCTGGTAGCCCATACCCTCGCCGAAGACGGCAAGAAGTGAAGGCGTTGGCCGCGTCTGCTGGACGCGAGTGAGGACGAACGACATGAAGGACTTCATTATTCCCGACCGCGATTTCGGCACACCGGCTGCCAAATCAAAACAGATGGTCACATTGACGGTCGATGGCTTTGAGGTGACGGTACCCGAGGGCACGTCGATCATGCGCGCAGCCGCCGAGGCCGGAATCTCTGTCCCCAAGCTTTGTGCCACCGATTCGGTGGACGCTTTCGGGTCCTGCCGGCTTTGCCTGGTGGAGATCGACGGTCGCCCGGGCACGCCGGCCTCTTGCACGACCCCGGTTGCGCCGGGGATCAAGGTGCATACCCAGACCGGCAAGCTGAAGCAGTTGCGCCGTGGCGTGATGGAGCTCTACATCTCCGACCACCCGCTCGACTGCCTGACCTGCGCAGCCAATGGCGATTGCGAATTGCAGGACATGGCGGGCGCGGTTGGCTTGCGCGATGTGCGCTATGAGGCGGTAGAAACGCATTTCCGGGCCAAGGACACCAGTGGCGAGAAGAACCCGCAGTGGCTGCCCAAGGACGACAGCAACCCCTATTTCGCCTATGATCCGTCGAAGTGCATCGTCTGTTCGCGCTGCGTGCGGGCCTGTGAGGAAGTGCAAGGCACCTTTGCACTGACCATCGAGGGGCGTGGCTTTGACAGCCGCGTATCCTTTGGCGCAAAGACGGACACCGCGCTCACCTCAGACTGCGTGTCTTGCGGGGCCTGCGTGCAGGCCTGCCCGACCGCGACCCTGCAGGAAAAATCAGTCATCGAGATCGGCACGCCCGACCGGGCGATTGTCACAACCTGCGCCTATTGCGGTGTGGGCTGTTCTTTCAAGGCGGAAATGCGCGGCGATGAACTGGTGCGGATGGTTCCTTACAAGCATGGCAAGGCCAATCGTGGCCATTCCTGCGTGAAGGGCCGGTTCGCCTATGGCTATGCCAGCCACAAGGACCGCATCCTGAACCCGATGATCCGCGAGTCGATCGCAGACCCCTGGCGGGAAGTCAGCTGGACCGAGGCGCTGACATTTGCCGCCGAGCGGATGCGCGGGCTGCAACAGAAATACGGGCGCCAGTCCATTGGCGTGATCACCTCGTCACGCTGCACCAATGAAGAAACCTATCTGGTGCAGAAACTGGCCCGCGCCGTCTTCCGCAACAACAACACCGATACCTGCGCCCGTGTCTGCCATTCGCCGACCGGCTATGGTCTGGGCCAGACCTTCGGGACCTCGGCCGGCACCCAGGACTTCGACTCTGTCGAGCAGACGGACGTGGTCATCGTGATCGGCGCCAACCCGACGGACGGCCATCCGGTCTTTGCCAGCCGGCTGAAGAAGCGCCTGCGGCAGGGGGCAAAGCTGATCGTCATCGATCCGAGGCGCATCGATCTGGTCAAGTCGCCCCACATCCGGGCTTCGCACCATCTTGCCCTGACGCCCGGCACCAACGTCGCTGTCGTGACCGCGCTCGCCCATGTGATCGTGACCGAGGGACTGTTCGATGAAGCCTTCATCCGCGAGCGCTGCGACTGGGACGAGTTCCAGGATTATGCCGAGTTTGTTGCGGACCCTCGGCACAGCCCAGAGGCCACCGAAATTCTTACAGGTGTCCCGGCCGGTGAGTTGCGCAAGGCCGCACGGCTTTACGCCGGTGGCGGCAACGGCGCGATCTATTACGGCCTGGGGGTGACGGAACACAGCCAGGGGTCGACCACCGTAATCGCCATCGCGAACCTGGCGATGCTGACCGGAAACATCGGTCGGCCCGGCGTGGGCGTGAACCCGCTGCGCGGCCAGAACAACGTGCAGGGATCTTGCGACATGGGGTCCTTCCCGCATGAATTGCCGGGTTACCGCCATGTCAGCCGCGAGGATGTCCGTTCGGTCTTTGAGAGCCTCTGGGGGGTCAAGATCGACAACGAGCCGGGGCTGCGCATTCCGAACATGCTGGATGCGGCAGTCGAGGGCACCTTCAAGGGGCTTTACTGCCAGGGCGAGGACATCCTGCAGTCAGATCCTGACACCAAGCATGTGGCGGCAGGTCTGGCTGCCATGGAATGCGTCATCGTCCACGATCTTTTCCTGAACGAGACCGCGAACTACGCCCATGTCTTCCTGCCGGGTTCGAGCTTCCTTGAAAAGGATGGCACCTTCACCAATGCCGAGCGGCGGATCAACCGTGTGCGCAAGGTTATGGCCCCTCGCAACGGCTATGCGGATTGGGAGATCACCCAGATGCTGGCAAACGCGATGGGGGCGGGTTGGACCTATACCCATCCCAGCCAGATCATGGACGAGATAGCCTTGACCACGCCCAGCTTTGCCGGCGTCACCTATGAAAAGCTCGAGACCATGGGCTCTATCCAGTGGCCCTGCAACGAGGCTGCGCCAGAAGGCACGCCCCTGATGCATGTGAATGGATTTGTCCGCGGCAAAGGCAAGTTCATACGTACGGAATATGTGGCGACCGATGAGAAGACCGGCCCGCGTTTCCCGCTTCTGCTGACAACCGGGCGCATCCTGTCTCAATACAATGTGGGCGCACAGACCCGGCGTACGGCGAACGTCGTCTGGCATGAGCAAGACGTGCTGGAAATCCACCCCCATGATGCCGAAACGCGCGGCGTGAACGAGGGTCAGTGGGTCCGTCTGGCCAGCCGTTCGGGGGAGACAACTTTGCGCGCAAAGGTCACCGACCGTGTGTCGCCGGGCGTGGTCTATACCACCTTCCATCACCCTGACACGCAGGCGAATGTCATCACGACCGACTTCTCGGACTGGGCGACCAATTGTCCGGAATACAAGGTGACTGCGGTTCAGGTCAGCCCGTCCAACGGGCCGTCTGACTGGCAGGAGGAGTACAACCACATGGCAGCCCTTTCGCGCCGCATCCTGCCCGCAGCCGAGTGATGCAGACCTTTCGACCAAGGCCCCTGGTCTCGTTTGACCATGGGCATCCCGCAGAAAGCGCGCGGATGCTGCCTGAAGAGGTGGCCGTTGCGCTCAGCTACAACGGCTCGACGCATGCGGTGATGATGGCGACACCTGCCGATCTCGAGGACTTCGGTTATGGCTTCTCGCTGACCGAGGGTATCGCTGCGCCGGAAGAGATCGAGAGCCTGGAAATCGTCGAGACCGAACTTGGGCTGGATCTGCAGATGTGGCTTCGACCTGAGGCCCATGGGCGTCTTGCGCGGCGGCGGCGGACAATGGCGGGGCCGGTAGGCTGTGGTCTATGCGGCATCGACAGTCTTGAGGAGGCGACACGCAAGCTTCGTCCGGTGGCAGAGACAGGGCTGGCTCTCAGCTCTGCCCAAGTGCAGTCGGCAGTGGCCTCGCTGCCCCGTCACCAGCCGTTGCAGGATGTGACACGGGCCGTTCACGCGGCAGCCTTCTGGTCGGCCGAGCGAGGGCTTGCCGTGCTGCGCGAAGATGTCGGGCGCCACAATGCTCTCGACAAGCTGGCCGGGGCACTGCATCGCGAAAACATTAACCCGGAACTCGGTGCGGTGATCATCACCTCGCGCGTGTCGATCGACATGGTACAGAAGACGGCTGCGCTGGGTGTGCCCGTGCTTGTCGCGGTGTCAGCCCCCACAACTGCCGCGGTTTCGCTGGCCGAGGCTTCCGGCATCACCCTGGTTGCCTTGGCCAGGGAAAGCCGCTTCGAAGTCTATTCCCGTTCAGACCGGATCTTTCCCGAAGAGGCAACTCATGTCGCATGACAAACTGATCTATATGGCGAACCAGATTGCCACCTTCTTTGAATCCAAGCCGCATGATGAAGGCGTGCAGGGCGTAGCGGACCATATCAACGCCTTCTGGGAACCGCGCATGCGCAAACATCTGTTCGACGTTCTTGATCAGGGCGGCGCTGGCCTGAAACCTCTCGTACTGGAAGCAGCGCCAGTCATCCGGCGTCCGATGACCAGCCCGCTGGATGCCTGACAGCCTAGTAGCCTGTGCCTCGTGCCACGGCACGCAAGGTGGCAAACAGAACACGGATGTCCGTGGCAAGCGAGACGTCGCGCTCATACCGGTCATCATAGCCCGCCCGGTCCGCGAAGGACGACTCGTTACGCTCCGAAATCTGCCAGTAGCCGGTTAGGCCGGGACGCAGCGCATAGTAGGCTTGCCCCGGGTAGAGCGCCTGTTGCGAGGTCATCATCGGGCGCGGGCCTACAAGGCTCATGTCACCTATCAGCACGTTCCACAATTGCGGCAACTCATCGAGCGATGACTTGCGCAGCAAACGGCCAACGCGCGTAATCCTTGGGTCGGCCTTCAGTTTTTGCGTCTGGTTCCATTCCTGGCGCAACAGCGGATCGGCAGCAAGGCAGGCCTCCATCCGCGCATCGGCATCGACGACCATGCTGCGAAGTTTCCACAGCCGGAATGGACGGCGACCCTTGCCGACCCGCTCTTGGCAGTAGAATGGCGACCCACCGTCCTGCGCGACGAAAACTGCAAGAACAGCAACGATCGGAACGGTCACCGGTGCCGTGATGACGACCGCCGCAATATCGAACAATCGCTTGAGAGATCGAGCATAGATCCCGCCACGCTCGACCGTCGCTCGGTGGCCGAGAGCCTCGGTCGCGGCCGGGCTAATCGGCTCTTTTCCCGCCGTAGGAAACTCCGGAAAATTAACTGTCATTGTTGTCTTTCAATAAACAATTGAAATCCAAAGGCAGATGACGACCAAAGAAACAAGCGGCAAATCGGTGGGTCTTGTTCATCGGCCAAACCATCCCACTGCAACACATTCAACGTCTTGATCGCTACCAACTCCTGCTGGACTCAATGGTAGCGTTACCAAGGAGTTTACCTAGTCCGTGTAACAGATGGCCACATTTTTCTGCAACGCAGCATGGTAAACTCTGCCACCCGACCTGTTTCGCTCAATTCGCTTGCAGTGCGAACGGCTGTTTTTTCGGCAAGTGCCCGCCTGAGCCTTTGTGCATCCGGTTTGAACCCCTGGAGGTGTCGCCCCCGATTCTCCCATTGCCGGGCGGCAATGCCTTGGCGTGGATGCCTTAGAGGGGCCTTGTTGCAGGATAGAAACGGCCCGTTCACCGCTGCGAGACTGTTTCCTGATTGGAAAGCTCCACGCTTGACGACCGTACTGGCTGGGCTAAGCCGGCAACATGTCTGAATTCGTCTACTCCCCGCCTGATTCACCGCTGGATGTCCTGCATCACGACTCGCAGATCGCGGTGGTCAACAAGCCCTCTGGCCTGCTGTCGGTGCCAGGCCGGGGTGAAGACCGGGCCGATTGCATGATCGAACGCCTGCGCGGGGCATTCCCAGAGGCCCTGCTTGTTCACCGGCTGGACCTGGACACATCAGGCGTCATGGTGTTCGCCCTTACGCGCATGGCGCAGGCAGAACTTGGCCGACAGTTCGAGGCGAGGACCGTGCGCAAGACCTACCTCGCACGGCTGTGGGGCCAGTTGGCCCAGGATGAGGGTCTGGTCGATCTGCCGCTGACGGTCGATTGGCCGAACCGTCCCCGCCAGCATGTCAACCACGAGACGGGCCGTCCGGCCCAGACGGAGTGGCGCGTTCTGCGGCGCGAGGGGCAAGAGACCCGGGTTCGCCTCATGCCATTGACGGGGCGCAGCCACCAGCTTCGTGTGCATATGGCTGAGTTGGGCCACCCGATCCTGGGCGACCCGCTCTATGCCAGCAGCGCTGCGCGTGACTTCCCGCGCCTGATGCTGCATGCCGAAAGCCTGAGGTTTCGCCACCCCGAACTTCGCCGCAGCGTGACCTTCTCTGCCCCCTGCCCATTCTGACCAGCCAGGGGGCAGACGTGTCTCACTCCGCCGCGATATCCTTGCTGGCATCCCAGCCCGAAATCGCCTTAGCCTCGAGGAACTCCTCCAGCCCCCAGACGCCACCCTCACGAGCACGGCCCGAGGCCTTTACCCCCCCGAAGGGCGAGCCAGATGCCCGGCTCTTGCCGTTCATCTGCACCATGCCGGACTTCAGCTGAAGGGCCAGCCGGTTGCGGCGTGCGCCATCCTGGCTCTGCACATAGTTTGTCAGGCCATAAGGCGTGTCATTGGCAATCCGCAGTGCTTCTTCCTCGCTGTCAAAGGGGATCATGCAAAGGACGGGGCCGAAGATCTCCTCCCGCTCGATCGTCATGCCGGGCACGACATCGGCAAAGATCGTGGGCTTGACATAGAAGCCGCGATTGAACCCCTCGGGCAGCCCCGGACCGCCTGCTACCAGGCGGGCACCCTCATCGATGCCCTTCTGGATATAGCCTTGAATCTGCTCCCACTGCCGGCGATTGACCACCGGCCCTACATGCGGGCCCTCATCGTGAGCAGAACCGACCTTGATGCTGTCGGCAACGCTCGCCGCAATCTCGACGGCACGGTCATAGATCGGGCGCTCCACCAGCATCCTGCTCGGGGCATTGCAGGACTGACCGGTGTTGTCCATCATGTGGCGGACCCCGCGCTCCACGGCCTTTTCGTCGGCATCGGCAAAGATCAGGTTCGCGCCCTTGCCACCCAGTTCCAGCGTCACACGCTTCAGTGTGTCGGCCGCGGCTTTCGAGATGGCGCGCCCTGCACGCGTAGACCCGGTGAAAGAGATCATCTCGACATCGGGGTGGGTGGACAGTTGAGAGCCCACGCCTGCGCCGTCCCCGTTGACCAGGTTGAAGACACCCGGCGGCAGGCCTGCATCATGGCAGAACTCGGCGAAGATCATTGCGTTGAGAGGGCTTTCCTCGGAAGGCTTCAGAACACAGGTGCAGCCGGCCAGGATGGCCGGAATGGCCTTGAGCGCGATCTGGTTCATCGGCCAGTTCCAGGGAGTGATCAGCCCCACCACCCCGATCGGCTCCAACGAGATGCGGTCATTCGGCGCGTGCGGTCCCAGGGGGCGGACCCACTCCATCGAGTCGAATGCTGCAAGAAACCCCTTGGTATGCCAAGGCAGGCAAGGCGCTTGCTGTTCGCGAGCATGCTGCAACGGAGAGCCCATCTCCATGCTGATCGCCCGGGCAAGCTCCTCCTTGCGCTTCTCATACTGTTCGAGAATCCGCACTACGGCGGCGCGGCGTTCCGCGGGCGGCGTGGCGGCCCACCCGGGGAAGGCGGCCTTGGCGGCCGCGACAGCCGCATCGGTATCGGCCTGGCTGCCCAGCGAGATGACGGCGCAAACCTCTTCAGTGGAGGGATCAATCACCTGGCAATCCCGCGCAACAGCCGGACGTACCCACTCGCCGTTGATGTAGAAGTCGCGTCTTTCGATCATGAGAGCCTCCGGTGAATTTGATCAAATTATGCCATTCATCCGGTGCTGGCGCAAGTCGACCGACCGGAACTGGCTTCGTCACAGAATGAACCGGTTGTTCCGGAGCCGATGGCAGAATGCCGACAACGATTTGCCGGGATTGCCGTTTTGGGCCTCATTCCGGGAGTGCAGCGAACGAATTTGGTGGGTATCAGTGCTTTGCAACCCGTCTCCAAGGAGCATTGTCATGGGACTTCGCATCAACGACATCGCCCCCGATTTCACCGCCGATTCGACTGAGGGCCGGATCTCGCTGCATGAGTGGATCGGTGACGGCTACGCCATCATCTTCTCGCATCCCAAGGATTTCACTCCGGTCTGCACGACCGAGTTCGGTGCGGTGGCACAACTGGCCGGCGAGTTCCAGAAGCGCAACACAAAGGTGTTGGGCGTCTCGATCGACTCGGTGGCCGATCACGAGAAATGGAAGCGCGACATAGAAGCCTTCTCCGGCGCCCCGGCAAACTTCCCCATCATCGACGACAGCGCGCTGGCGGTGGCCAAGCTTTACGACATGCTGCCAGCTGACAAGATTCTGCCGGACGGCCGCACACCTGCCGACACCGCTACCGTTCGGACAGTCTTCCTGATCGGGCCCGACAAGAAGATCCGGCTTACGATGTATTATCCGATGTCAGTCGGCCGGAATTTTGCCGAGATCCTCCGCGCACTCGATGCGGTTCAGGCGACTGATGGCGTTCCGTTGGCGACACCCGCGAACTGGGTTCCGGGGCAGGACGTGATCGTAGCTCTTGCGCTCAACGACGAGCAGGCAACGGAGAGGTTTGGCGATTTGGCCATCAAGCTTCCCTACCTGCGCTTTGCAAAGGCCCCCAAGACCGGAGCCTGATGAGAACGCACCAAGGCCCCGCGCTGTCAGATGGGCCGATCGCGCGCCAGCGTCGCGCGCTCGGCCCTGTCCAGCAGTTCGTAGGCATCGATGCCGCGGGCCCGGGCCTTGTTCCAGAGGCGCAGCGCGCTTTGCGCGCTCCAGGGCAGGCGCGCCGCAGCCAGCCAACGGCGGAGATCTGCAGGCAGCGCGTCATATGCCGCCATCGGGTCAGACCGTCGCCGGACCCGTAGCGAGGATCGCAGATTGCGCCTCATGCCGCTTTCCGCCCCCAAGCCGGGAAGGGATCAGGAAGTTCCGCCCATTCCGCAGGCATGAATTGCGATGCGGGAACCAGCGCCGCATCAAGCGCAGAGCGGATCGCCCCTTGATCCATGCCCGAGCCAATGAAGACCAGTTCCTGCCGGCGGTCACCCCATGGCTCTTGCCATTTCGAAGCGACCTCGGCCAAGGCGTCGGGATGGGTAGGCCAGCGGTCCTTCGGCACGCTGGCCCACCAGCCACCCAGCGGCGTGACGGATGAAACCGCTCCGGCCAGCGAAAACTCCGCTGCCCAATTGGGCCGGGTGGCAATCCAGAAATGCCCTTTGGCCCGGATGACCCCCCGCAGATCGCCCTCCAGCACCTTCTGAAGCCGGGCCGGATGGAACGGCGCCCGCGCCCGATACACGAAGGAGGAAATACCGTATTCCTCGGTTTCGGGCACGTGATGCGCAAATCCGTACAGTTCCTTGGCCCAATAGGGGTGTTCAAGGGCCTTGTCGAAGTCGAAAAGCCCCGTGTCGAAGATTTCAGTCGCCTCGACGCGAGAGTGATCTGTCTCGATCAGGCGGGCATCGGGGTTCAACGCGCGGATGATCCTGCGGGCGGCTTCGGCCCGCTGGGGGCCGGCATCCCTGACTTTGTTCAGCACGACCACATCGGCAAACTCGATCTGGTCGGTCAGGAGATTCACCAGCGTGCGTTCGTCCGCCTCGCCCAGAGATTCACCCCTGTCGGCCAGGAAGTCATGGCTAGAGAAGTCGCGTAGCAGGTTGATTGCGTCGACCACCGTCACCATGGTGTCAAGCCGGGCCACATCGCTGAGCGAATGGCCCTCGGCATCGCGGAAGTCAAAGGTCGCGGCCACCGGCATTGGCTCGGCAATCCCGGTTGATTCGATCAGCAGATAGTCGAAGCGCCCCTCAGCGGCCAACCGGCGCACCTCGGTCAGCAAATCGTCGCGCAGGGTGCAGCAGATGCATCCGTTGGTCATCTCGACCAGCTTCTCCTCCTGTCGGGACAGATCCACGCCCTCGCGGATCAGATCGGCGTCGATGTTCACTTCGGACATGTCATTGACGATGACAGCCACACGGCGACCCTGCCGATTGTTCAGCACATGGTTCATCAGCGTGGTCTTTCCCGCGCCCAGGAATCCTGACAGGACGGTGACGGGAAGGCGGTGATCTGGCATCGTGCGGCTCCTGAAAGATATGTTATACTATAACTAATTTGGAGGTGCAGAAGGTGCAAGCCTTGACCTTGCGCGGCGCGGGTTGTTGCCTGCCTATGCCCGACACGGAGACAAACATGACACCCGAGACGGTCAGCCGCCTGCGGAAGGACACGCCGGCCTGCGAAACCCTGCTGCATTTCAACAATGCGGGCGCTTCGCTCAATCCCGATCCAGTACATCAAACGGTGCTGACCTATCTCGAGGCCGAACGGCGGATGGGTGGCTACGAGGCAGAAGCGGCGCTCGCCCCGCAACTCGACCGGTTCTACACCGGCTTTGCGGCCCTTCTGGGCGGGGCACCTGAGGAGATCGCCTTTGCCGAAAGCGCGACCCGGGCGTGGGATTCAGTCTTCTATGGCCTGGACTGGCGCGAGGGGGATGAGGTGATCATCCATGTCTCGGACTATGGGTCGAACACCCTGTCACTGCTGCAAATGCAACAGCGGCGCGGAATTGTGATCCGCGAATGCCCTTCGGACGAAAGCGGTCAGATCGATGTTTATGCGCTGGACCGGATGATCGGGCGGCGAACCAAACTCGTCGCGCTTAGCCACATTCCGACGCAGGGCGGCCTGGTGAACCCGGCCGCAGCGGTAGGCCGCGTCACCCGCGATCATGGGGTGTTCTACCTTCTCGATGCCTGCCAGAGCCTGGGTCAGGTCGAGGTCGATGTGCGTGCGATCGGCTGCGATGCGCTAAGCGGCACGGGGCGCAAGTTCCTGCGCGGGCCACGCGGGACGGGGGTTCTGTGGGTGTCGGCTGCAGCGCTGTCCCGGCTTGATCCGCCCTTCATTGACGGTCATTCCGCCTTTGTGTCCGACAGTGGCTTCGACTGGGAGCCGGGGGCACGGCGGTTCGAGGCCTTCGAGCAGAACTATGCCGGCAAGGCCGGCCTTGCCCGGGCGGTTGATTACGCGCTCGAGATCGGGCTGGCTGAAATCGCCGCACGGATTGCCACGCTTGCGGCCACGCTTCGGCGCGATCTGTCTGCCCTGCCGGGCGTGACCATCCGCGACCAGGGCGAGCGCAAGTGCGGGATCGTGACCTTCACCCTCGATGACAAGCCTTCGCGAGGGATCGTAGCGGCCCTCGGGGCGCAGGGCATCAACTGCTCCCTGTCCCATTCCCGCTGGGCGCCGAGGGATTTTGCCCGCAGGCACCTGCCCGAAATGGTCCGCGCCTCGGTCCATGTCTACAACACGGAAGACGAGATCGCCCGGTTCACCCGGGCCATCGCCACCCTCTGACGCTCAGGCGGCCGGCGTCTTGGGATAAAGGACAACCCGGGTGCCCAGTTGCACCCGGTCGTACAGATCTGTGATGTGTTCATTCACCAGCCGCACGCAGCCGTTCGATACAGCTGAGCCGACAGTCCAGGGCTCTGGCGTCCCATGGATGCGCAGGAAGGTGTCGCCCACCTCAGGCGTAAACAGATACAGCGCCCGCGCCCCCAGCGGGTTGGTCGGGCCACCCGGCATGCCATCCGCATACTGCGCGTAGTGATCGGGGCTGCGCTGGATCATCTCCTTGGTCGGCGTCCAGCTTGGCCATTCCTTCTTGGCACCCACCGTGAAGTCGCCGGGGATGTAGAGATCCCCCTTTGCGATGCCCACCATGTAGCGGATCGCCTTGCCATCCTCGAGCGTGTAGTAGAGCGAGAAGTTCGCCGGATCGACATGGATCTCGTTCGGGGCGAAGTCGTTCTTCAGCCGCATCACCTTGGGCATATACTGCTCGGGCAGGGTCCAGCCCTCGGGCTTGGTGGTGGCCAGGGCCGGCATCGCAAGCCCTGCACCAGCCGCCAGGCCGGTCAGCAGCAGATTGCGGCGGTTCATTTCAAAGGTCTTGGTCATCGGGAGCCTCGATGGAACAACATCTTCAGACCTGTCTACCCGGGGATTCGCTTCCGTGGAATCATCTTCTTGCGCCAGGGAGCCAAAGAAAAAGGGCCCCGGCGCTGTCGCCGGGGCCCTGTCCCTGAAACCGGAGAAGGCCTCAGGCCTCTTCGGATTCTTCTTTCTTCTGGACGATCTCTTCGCCCGTTTCCTGGTCGACCATCTTCATGCCAAGGCGCACCTTGCCACGGTCGTCAAAGCCCAGAAGCTTGACCTTCACTTCCTGGCCTTCCTTCAGCACCTCGTTGGGGTGCGTCAGGCGCTTGTTGGCGATCTGGGAAACGTGGACCAGACCGTCGCGCTTGCCGAAGAAGTTTACGAAGGCGCCGAAGTCGACCAGTTTCACCACCTTGCCGGTGTAGACCTGACCTTCTTCCGGCTCGGCCACGATCGACCAGATCATGTCGTAGGCCTTCTTGATCGCAGCCGCGTCGCTCGACGCAATCTTGATCACGCCGTCGTCGTTGATGTCGACCTTGGCACCCGAGGTTTCCACGATCTCGCGGATGACCTTGCCGCCCGAGCCGATCACTTCACGGATCTTGTCGGTGGGGATCGTCATCGTCTCGATCTTGGGGGCGTATTCGCTGAAGCCCTGCGGCGCAGAGATCGCCTTGGCCATCTCGCCGAGGATGTGCATCCGGCCGTCCTTGGCTTGCGCCAGGGCCTGCTCCATGATTTCGGGCGTGATGCCCGCAACCTTGATGTCCATCTGCAGGGAGGTGATGCCGCCCGAGGTGCCGGCCACCTTGAAGTCCATGTCGCCGAGGTGGTCCTCGTCGCCCAGGATGTCGGTCAGCACGGCCCAACGGCCATCGTCCTCAAGGATAAGGCCCATGGCCACACCCGCGACCGGCGCCTTCAGCGGCACGCCCGCGTCCATCATGGACAGCGACCCACCGCAGACCGACGCCATCGAGGACGACCCGTTCGACTCGGTGATCTCCGACACGACGCGGATCGTATAGGGGAAGTCCGTCGCCGCCGGCAGCACCGCCTGAAGCGCGCGCCAGGCCAGTTTGCCATGGCCGATCTCGCGACGGCCCGGGCTGCCCACGCGACCAACTTCGCCGACCGAATAGGGCGGGAAGTTGTAGTGCAGCAGGAAGTTCGAGCGCGAGTTGCCGTGCAGCGCGTCGATGATCTGCTCATCCTCGCCGGTGCCCAGCGTGGTCACAACCAGCGCCTGCGTCTCGCCGCGGGTGAAAAGTGCCGAGCCATGGGTGCGAGGCAGGATGCCTGTTTCCGACACGATCGGGCGGACGGTCTTGTTGTCGCGCCCGTCGATCCGTGCGCCACCGTTGATGATGTCGCCGCGCAGGATCGAGCTTTCCAGCTTCTTGATCGCCGAGCCGAGGTTGATGTCGGCCAGATCTTCTGCTGACATCGCCGCCTTGATCGTGTCAACGGCAGCAGAAATCGCGTTCGACCGCTCCTGCTTGTCGCGGATCGCGAAAGCGGCACGCATCTGCGCCTCGCCCGCCGCCTGCACCTTGGCATAAAGGTCCGAGTAATCGGGCGGAGTGAAGTCGAAGGGTTCCTTCGCGGCCACTTCAGCCAGGTCGATGATCAGGTCGATGACCGGCTGCATGGCGGCATGGCCAAACTTGACCGCGCCCAGCATCTCGGCTTCGGTCAGTTCATAGGCCTCGGATTCCACCATCATCACGGCGTCCTTGGTGCCCGCGATGACCAGGTCGAGACGTTGCTCGGGGTTCGAGCGCAGGCCCTGCAGATCGTCCACCGACGGGTTGAGGACGTATTCGCCATTGACGAAACCGACCCGCGCCGCGCCGATCGGGCCCATGAAGGGCACGCCCGAAATCGTCAGCGCCGCCGAGGCGGCGATCATTGCAACGATATCGGGTTCGTTGTGCAGGTCATGGCTCAGCACGGTCGCCATGACCAGCACTTCGTTCTTGAAGCCGTCGACGAACAGCGGCCGGCACGGACGGTCGATCAGACGCGAGGTCAGCGTTTCCTTCTCGGAGGGGCGCGCCTCGCGCTTGAAGAAGCCACCCGGGATCTTGCCGGCGGCATAGTATTTTTCCTGGTAATGCACGGTGAGCGGGAAGAAGTCCTGCCCCGGCTTCGCCGACTTGGCGAAGGTCACGTTGGCCATGACGCTCGTCTCGCCCAGCGTGGCGATGACCGAACCATCGGCCTGACGGGCAACCTTGCCCGTTTCCAGCGTCAGCGTCTCGCCGCCCCACTGGATGGATTTCTTGATTTCGTTGAACATGTCTTTTCCTGTTCTGACCGGGGGACCCTCCACCCGATCGGTTTGCGTACGGGCCGCATTGCCCGTGGCTCCTTTTCTTTCCTCCTGTCCGCCCCATGGAGCCCGGTGGGATGGACCATCTCCCGGGTCATGCCCCGGGGCCGAAAAGCAGACGCGCCCCGCAGGGCGCGTCCGGTGTCATGGATCAGCGGCGCAGGCCCAGACGCGAGATCAGCGTCGTGTAGCGCGCTTCATCCTTTTTCTTCAGGTAATCCAGAAGCTTGCGGCGCTGCGCGACCAGCATCAGGAGCCCACGGCGGGAATGGTTATCCTTTTTGTGGGTCTTGAAGTGTTCGGTCAGCGTGGCGATCCGGCTCGAAAGGACAGCGACCTGAACTTCGGGCGAACCAGTGTCGCCTTCCTTGGTCGCGTATTCCTTGATGAGGCGGGTCTTTTCTTCAACGGTGATCGACATCGTGGTCTCCTTGTCTTGAAGGGTTATGGCCACAGCCGGGATGTCGTCCAGCAGGGCCCGTGGAGGGGTCCGACGGTAGTCCGGCGGATGCGCGCGTATAGGAGAAAACCCCTAAAAAGGAAAGCAAGAATCCCGTCCGCCGGCCGGAAATGCGCCCCCTGCCACTCCCGGTGCCATGGAATCGCCAAAGATCGACCTGAGAATCTCATTGTTGCCAATGGGTTGATCTGCCCGTCCGTTAAGGGCACGGAAACCATGATCGGGGGGAACATACCATGCTTCTGGCCCTGGCCGGACTGATCGGAGCCGTCTTTGCCGGTGTTGTCGCCGATGCGGCGATATCCATGGCCAAAGGGCCGGATGACGAGGATGACACTCTGAGCGACGACAACACAGGCACCGCAACCGAAGGCGGGGCACATGTCGGTCACAACCTTCTGGATGACGACGACGCGTTATCGCAGGACGCCGTGGCGCAGAGGGATGTCGCCGCAGCAGAGGATGAAGCCGCTTCGCCCGGGGAAGAGGTCGTCGAGATAAGCCTGCCGGATGACGTCGGCTTCCCCGACGCTCTGCCTGCCGAAACCCAGTCTGAAATGTCGCCGGCCGACACGCCCCTTGATCAGGACCTGAGTGGGGGCTCGGAGGCAGATGATCTGTGGGGCGGTGCAGGAAACGACACCTTGGCCGGCGCCCAGGGCGACGACCGCCTGACCGGGGGGGACGGCCACGATCGTCTGATCGGGGGCGAAGGGCAGGACCTGCTCCGCGGACAGGAGGGGGCGGATCAACTTCTCGGCGGTGCAGGCGATGACAGCCTGATGGGGGGCGGTGGAGAAGATCTTCTCATCGGGGGTCCGGGCCAGGACTGGCTTCTGGGCGGCTTCGGGCGTGACAGCCTTTCGGGCGGCGCCGGGCAGGACACGCTCGACGGCGCCCAGGGCGACGACCGTCTGCATGGAGCACAGGATGGCATCGGCGACTTTCTGAATGGCGGTGCAGGAAACGATACCCTGTTGGGCGGTGGTTCCGACACCTTGACCGGGGGCGAAGGGGCCGATCTGTTCGGTCTTTCGCACGAGACAGCGGCGGAAGGGGCCGCCCGCATCATCGACTTTGACCCGGAGACGGATCAGCTCGTCGTCTATTACGACCCCGGCCTGCATCCCGACCCCGAGTTAAGCTTCGACGCCGATCCCGATACCGAGACGCTTCTGGTGCTGCTCGACGGGTTGCCGGTTGCCACGATCGAGGGGCATCTGTCCGTCCCCCCGGCCGCAATCCGGCTGGAGGCCGATCCGCCGCTGGCGGCCTGACTCCTGATCAGCGCCAGGGCTCGGGCTGCTGGGCATAGCCTATGTAGAGTGGGTGTCGGGGCTGGCCGTCCTGCGTCAGCCCCAGATGCCACAGCGGCCGGCCGGTGGCGCGCAGCAACTGCGCAACCGCGGCCCCGCGGCCCAGATGCGCCCCATGCCCGCCCCAGGCACAGATGATCTGATCGGCCCAATCGGCACTCTGCGCGATGGCTGCATCATTCTCGGGTCCGACGGGATCGGCCACGGCCCGCATCACCCGCGGATCGGTCGCCCGGAACGCGAAGATGTTGGTCACACGGAATGCGCCGAACCCCAGCGCCCGGGCCCGGCGCTCGCAGCGCTCGACCGTAGGGTCGTTCTGGACCTCGGTCGCGGTCGAGGGGTTCAGCATCACGAACAGGGCCTTTTTCCCGCCTTCGTCCCAGACCCGCGTCAGAAGATAGCGATATGTCTCGCAGGGGGAATAGACGGCGACACTGGCCGCATCAGCCTTCTGGTGATGCCGAATGATGATGGCCGGGCCCTCGTCCATGCCTGCCCGCCTTACGAAATAAAGACCCGAAAAGGATGCAGTTCGCCCGCCATGTAGCGCCCCACGGCGAGGGGCTGTCCCTCATAACTTGCCCAGGCCTCCTCGCCATAGTCCACGCCAGAGGCAATCACCATGCCGGGATTGCCGTTGCGCAACCGGGCGGCACCTTGAGGTGTCGCCACGAGTTCGGGAAGATCGGCCAACCCGACAGAAAGCGGCAACAGGCGCCCGTCGAGGGCCGGCGTGCGCGCCAGCCGGTCGATCTCCTCCAGCGACAGCCCCTCGGCGGCGTTGAAGGGCCCCGACCAGACGCGCCGCAGCCAGGCGACATGACCCAGGCAGCCAAGCGCCTGGCCCAGATCGCGGGCGATCGAGCGGACGTAGCCGCCCTTGCCACAGACCATTTCCAGTTCGACATGATCGGCATCGGGACGGGACAGCATCGTCAGGCTTTCCACCCAAAGCGGTCTCGCCCCAAGCTCCAGCACCTCGCCTTCCCGCGCCAGGTCATAGGCCCGTTCGCCCTCGACTTTCACGGCCGAGAATTGGGGCGGCACTTGCTGGATTTCCCCCCGGAACTGGCCCAGCGCTGCCTCTATTCCGGCATCGTCGGGACGGCTGTCGGTTGTCGCAAGCACTGCCCCCTCGGCATCGTCCGTCGTTGTGGAGGCGCCCAAGCGCACCATGAAGCGATAGCATTTCATCGCGTCGGTCACGTAGGGCACGGTCTTGGTCGCCTCGCCCAGCGCCACCGCGAGAACCCCCGTCGCCGCCGGATCAAGCGTTCCTGCATGGCCAGCCTTGCGCGCATCCAGTGCCCAGCGCACCTTGTTGACCACAGCGGTCGAGGTGATGCCCGCCGGCTTGTCAACCACCAGCCACCCCGAGATTTCCCTGCCCTTCTTGCCGCGTGCCATCGTCCCACCTTTCGAAGCCCTGCGTGCTAGCCCTGGCAAGGCGGGGCGTCAACCGTTCGGGATGACCGTGCCCACCATCGGACCCATGGGAAAGCCGATGTCATCGCGCCCGATCTGTGGCGCGTAAAGGCGCGAGACATTGCCATCGAAGTACAGCGCCTGCGGCGTCTGCAACGCATCTCGGAAGAACCGCCCGAACTCGGTGAAGTTTACCCGGTCTTGCGAGATGACGAAGTAAGCCCGGCTGCCATCTGGGCTGACCCCCACGCCATTGCGAATGTAACGCGACGGGCTGTCGGGCAGGAACCGGGGGTGCAGCGCACCGTCGATGACCAGCATCGGGCCCGATTGGGTGGCATAGCGGCAGTTGGGGCGGTTTTCGGCAAAGTTGCGCGATTCGATCACCGCAAAGCGCTCGCCGATGCAGAACACCCCGTTCGGCAGCAGCCCGAAATTGCCCGGTCCGTCCGAGGTGACGAGCGGCGCCAGCTCTTCCCCCTGTTCGATCAGAAGTCCGACCGGCGAGCGGTCCGAGTGATACATGCCCGCGTTCATGGCAAAGCCCAGTCGCGCGGTTTCGCCGGCCAACTGGTCGTTTACCCGCTCGAAACTGCGCAGCGGCCGTCCGTCGGCACCCTGATGGAAGATTCGCAAATCCTCGCCCAGCGCCACTTCGCAGATGGTAAAGCCCTTGCCTTCAAAACGCGCATCCCGGCAGGCAGCCGCTGCGGGGCCGCCAAGAGCCAGAAGCGACAGGCAAAGGGCGGCCAGCCTTCGCATCCGCCTAATCCTGGTCCGCTGCTCCGGAATCGTCATCGTCCTCGCGCCCTGCCCGCAGATCGCGCTGGACGGTTTCATCGGCAAACAGACGACGTGTTTCGTCAAGTCGATCGAAGGTCTCATCGATCAGAAAGCGCAGCTCGGGCGCAAATTTCAGCTCCACGTTCCGCGCCAGCGTACGGCGCAGTTCGTGCTTGTTGCGCTTGAGCGCCGCAATCGCCTCTTCGCGCCCGGCACCGCCAAGGGGCATGACGAAGGCCGTCGCGATCTTCAGGTCGGGCGACAGGCGCACCTCGCCTACTGTGATCGACATCCGGTTCAGGTCCGGGTCGTGGATCTCGCCCCTCGACAGCACCTCCGACAGGGTGCGACGGACAAGTTCGCCCACGCGCAGCTGACGCTGGCTGGGGCCCGAGCCGGAATTGAAGCGGTTCTGTGCCATGCCTCGCATCTAGGGGCTTTCGGCTTTCCCCGCAACGGTGGGCTTTGCCTATGCCTCGCAAGCGGCTAAGGAATGCCGATCAATCAGAGGATTTGCCATGACATTGCCAGGGATCGTCGTGACCGGGGCATCGGGTCGGATGGGCCAGATGTTGATCCGCACCGTGCTGTCCTCGGACAAGGCGCGACTCGTCGGGTGCGTGGAACGGTCCGGCCACCCCTGGGTCGGGCGCGACGTGGGCGAGGCGATGGGCGGTGCCCCGGCGGGTGTGCGGGTGACCGACGACCCGCTCGAGGCCTTTGCTCAGGCGCAGGCGGTGCTGGATTTCACCGCCCCGGCGGCGACGGTGGAGTTCGCGGCCCTGGCAGCGCAGGCCCGCGCCGTCCATGTGATCGGCACAACTGGCCTTGAAGCCCAGCACCTGGCGCGCATTGCCGCAGCCGCCCGCCATGCCGTGATCGTGCGCGCAGGCAACATGAGCCTCGGTGTCAACCTGCTTGTCGGTCTGACCCGCAAGGTGGCCCAGGCCCTTGATGCCGACTGGGATATCGAGATTGTCGAAGCGCATCACCGCATGAAGGTTGACGCACCCTCGGGCACCGCGCTCATGCTGGGCGAAGCGGCTGCCGAGGGGCGTGGTGTCGTGCTGGAGGACGTGCGCGACAGTGGCCGAGATGGTCTGACCGGGGCCCGCGCGCGGGGCGCCATCGGATTTGCGGCTCTCCGTGGCGGTGACGTCGTGGGCGAGCATGACGTGATCTTTGCGACAGAAGGCGAGCGCATCATCCTGCGCCACATCGCGACCGACCGGGCGATCTTTGCCCGCGGTGCGCTTCGGGCCGCCCTCTGGGGCCAGACACAAAAGCCCGGCGAGTATGACATGGCCGACGTGCTCGGCCTCTAGCCTGCCTATCCCTGCAAAGGCACTGATCCGGTTCGTGGTCCTGGCCGTATGACTCCGGTTGATGCCAAGTCCCTTGCCGGATGGTTCCCACATGACCTGCCTGCTCAGAACCGCTCTTGCGATTGCCATTGTCGCCACACCTGCCGTTGCCGAGGGCTTCGAGCCGATACGCGACCGCGAAACGTTCGTCGAACTGGTTCAGGGGCGGGAACTGAGCCTGCCCCTTTTCCGGATCCGTCTCCAGGTTCTGCCGGATGGCCGGATCGAGGGCGAAGCGCTCGGATGGGGCGTCAAGGGGCGCTGGTCCTGGAACGAGGGCTATTTCTGCCGCGATATGGACTGGAGCGGCATGCCGATCGAGTACAACTGCCAGTTGGTCGAGGCGAAAGGCTCTGACCAGGTGCGCTTCACCGTCGACAAGGGCGATGGTCGCTCGGCGTCGTTCTCGCTGCGCTGACCGCTCAGAAGTCGATCGCCAGTCCCTTCTTCTCCCAGTCGCCATAGCGGACGGGTTCAGGTCCTTTGCGGCCGCCCAGTTCAACGGGCATGGTCACCGCCGTGGCCGAGCGGCGCCGTTCCTCGGCCTCGGCCAGAGCCCGCTGGGCGGCCGGGGGAAGCTCCTCGCGTCGGGTGTCGGTCGAAGGCAGATCGTCGGCCATCGGAAATCCCCTTCCTTGTAACGGTCCTCCGGCTGTTATAGGCCGCACGGTTCAGGGCACAAGTTCAGACGCAGTACCGGGCAGGAGACAGGGGATGGCGACGGAAGGGCTGGCGGCGCGGCAGGCGGCTGTGGCGATCCTTGACGCCGTCCTTGGGGAAAGACAGCCACTGGCCGATGTGCTGGCCGCCAGCGATGGCCCGCTGAGCCGGCTTGCGCCCATCGACCGGGCCCGGGCGCAGAGGCTGGCCCTGACGACGCTGCGCCATGTCGAGCCTGCAGACCGGGTTCTTGCACCCCATCTGCGCCGCCCTCCGCCCCGCAGGGTCACCAACGTCCTGCGACTGGCCGTTTGCGAACATGCCGTCGATGGTACAGCGCCCCATGCGGTCGTGAATGTGGCGGTCGAACTGGTCCGGGCTGGCCGGCGGACCGGCGCCTTTGCGGGCCTGGCCAATGCGGTGCTGCGGCGTGTCACCGAACAGCCGTCCCCGTTTGCGGGCCTTCCGCCCCAGCGCTTGCCCCAATGGCTGCGCCAGCCGCTGGTCCGTCTGTGGGGGCGGGAGGTCATGTCTGCAATCGAAGCCGTCCAGGCCCGGACACCGCCCGTTGACCTGACCCTGCGCGACAGCGCCACACCGCCCGAAGGGGCGCTGCGGCTGCCCACGGGAAGTTGCCGGCTGACCGAACCCGGCCAGATCAGCGCCCTTTCCGGGTATGACGAGGGGCATTGGTGGGTGCAGGACGCCGCCGCGGCCCTGCCGGCGCGGATCCTGTCTCCCCGAGTCGGCGAGCGCATCCTTGACCTGTGCGCCGCACCCGGCGGCAAAACGCTGCAACTGGCGGCGGCAGGGGCGCAGGTGACGGCGCTCGACATCTCCGGCCCGCGGCTAGAACGGCTGCGCCAGAACCTCGCGCGCACGGGGCTTGCCGCCCAGATCGTGGTGGGCGATGCCCTGCATTGGGAACCGCCTGCCCCCTTCGATGCCATCCTGCTTGATGCGCCCTGCTCGGCCACCGGCACGATCCGGCGCCACCCCGACCTGCCCTTCGTCAAGGACGGCACCGAGGTCGAGGGCCTGGCCGATCTGCAGGCCCGGATGATCGACCGGGCCTTGGCGATGCTTGTCTCTGGCGGGCGGCTGGTCTTCTGTACCTGTTCGCTTCTTCCGGAGGAGGGCGAGGCGCAGGTCGTGGCTGCCCTTGCCCGCCATCCGGGTCTGACGGTCGAGCCGCCAGACTTTCCCGGCCTCGATCCACGCTGGCGCAGCGCAGAGGGCGGGCTGCGGTTGCGACCCGACCACTGGGCCGAGCACGGCGGAATGGATGGCTTCTACATGGCCTGCCTGCGGAAGCCCGCCGCCTGATCGCTGTTCTGCGGTGACAGGCGCAAGGGGTGCCGGTATGCTCTGGCCCTCAACGACCCCGGCATGGGGCAACATCGGCAGCGGGAAACGAGAGGCAGGCGTGACCCAGGGCGACAGCACGCCGGTGCGATACCGGACGCTCAACCATCTGCATGCGCGCGCCGCAGGCTGGTCGCGGCCGGCCAGCGGATTCCTGTCGCAGCCCGAGCCGCGCAGCATCGGCCTATTCGCCCGGGGGCGGCAATTGATCGCCGGAAACTTCCTGTTTGCGGGCCATCTTGTCGAGGCACCTGGCCTGTCCCTGTGGGACATCGCCGTGCCGGATACCGCCTTCGAGGACGAAATCCAGGGTTTTGGCTGGTTGGATGACCTCGCCGCTGTCGGCGATGGCGCCGCCCGCAAAAGGGCCCAGGACTGGACCTGGGGCTGGATCGACCGCTTCGGGGGCGGCAAGGGGCCGGGTTGGACGCCAGACCTGACGGGTCGGCGAATCATCCGCTGGATCAATCACGCGCTTCTTCTGCTGAACAGCCGCAACCGGACCGAGGCCGATGCCTATTTCCGCGCGCTCTCGCGCCAGACGGTCTTCCTGTCGCGCCGCTGGCACAGCGCCGCGCCCGGCCTGCCGCGCTTCGAGGCGCTGACAGGGCTCATCTATGCCGGGCTGTCGCTGCAGGGGATGGACCGGCACGTCGGCCAGGCCCGCGTGGCTCTGGCCCGCGAATGCGAACGCGAGATCGACAGCAGCGGGGGGTTGCCCGGCCGCAATCCCGAAGAGCTGTTGCTGGTCTTCTCTCTGCTGACCTGGGCGGCCCAGGCGCTGACCGAGGCGGGGCGTCGGCCAGAACCGGGGCATGTGGAGGCCATTGAGCGGATCGCACCCACTTTGCGCAGCCTGCGCCATGCCGATGGTGGACTGGCCCGCTTCCACGGCGGCGGTCGCGGGATGGAAGGGCGGCTTGACCAGGCGCTGGCCAGTTCCGGGGTAAAGCCGGGCGGCGCACCCACCGGAATGGCGATGGGCTTTGCGCGCCTGTCGGGCGGTCGCAGCAGCGTGATCGTCGATGCGGCAAGCCCGCCGGCCCGGTCTGGCGCGGCCCATGCCTCGACACTTGCCTTCGAGCTGACATCGGGGCGGCGTCCCTTGATCGTCAATTGCGGCTCGGGCGCCCCCTTCGGCCCCGACTGGCGCCGCGCGGGCCGCGCCACGGCCTCGCATTCCACACTTACCATCGACGGCTATTCCTCCTCGCGCTTCGGCAGCGGCAACCGGGACCAGCTGGTCGACCTGGCCGAGGTCTGCGACGGGCTGTTGGCAGGGCGGCCGTCGGGCACAACCTTCACCGCGAGCCATACGGGCTGGTCCGCGACACATGGGCTGCAACATCAGCGCCGGCTTGACCTGTCGCAGGATGGCCGGCGGCTGGTAGGTGAAGACAGCCTTCTGGCGATCTCCGAGACCGAGCAGCGCCGCTTTGCCCAGGCGCTGGCGCAAACGCGCCCTCTGGGCGTGCGCTACCAGGTCCGCTTTCACCTGCATCCCGATGTCGATGCCGAGGTCGATATGGGCGGCACCGCGCTGTCGCTCGCCCTGCGCAGCGGCGAATTGTGGGTACTGCGATTCACAGGTGCCGTGGAATTGGGCCTCGAGCCCTCGGTCTACCTGGAAAAAGGGCGTCTCAAGCCCCGCGCCAGCCGCCAGATCGTGCTGAGCGGCCTTGCAACCACCCCCGAAACCCGGATCGGCTGGACCTTGGCGAAGGCACAGGATACTCCGCTCGCGATCCGCGATCTCGACCGGGACGATGCGCCGGCGAGTTCCTGAGCCTTGACTGCCTAACTCCCGGGGGAACACCGCATGCCCAATCTCGTGCCCGTCGGCCGCGCCCTGATCTCGGTCTCCGAAAAGACCGGGCTGATCGATCTGGCCACTGCCCTGCACCGGCGCGGGGTAGAACTGATCTCGACAGGCGGCACCGCTGCAGCCCTGCGGGCTGCAGGGCTGCCCGTGCGGGATGTGGCCGAGGTGACGGGCTTCCCCGAGATGATGGACGGCCGGGTCAAGACCCTGCACCCCATGGTGCATGGCGGTCTGCTGGCACTGCGCGACGATGACGAGCACCTGGTGGCCATGGCCGCCCACGGGATCGAGCCGATCGACCTGCTCGTCGTCAATCTCTACCCCTTCGAGGCGACCGTCGCGCGCGGCGGGTCGTACGAGGATTGCGTCGAGAACATTGATATCGGCGGCCCGGCCATGATCAGGGCGGCGGCCAAGAACCACCGCTTCGTCGCGGTTGTGACCGATCCGCAGGACTACCAGCCGCTGCTCGACCAGCTGGCGGCACAGGATGGCGCCACGAGCCATGCCTTCCGCCAGAAGCTCGCGTTGACCGCCTATTCCCGCACCGCTGCCTATGATGCCGCAGTCTCGGCCTGGATGGCGCAGGCGCTCGATTGTGCCACGCCCCGCCGCCGCGCCTTTGCAGGCACGCTGGCCCAAGGGCTGCGCTATGGCGAGAACCCCCACCAGTCGGCGGCCTTCTACAGCGATGGCTCGCAGCGCCCGGGTGTCGCCACGGCGCGACAGTGGCAGGGCAAGGAGCTGTCCTACAACAACATCAACGACACCGACGCGGCCTTCGAGCTGGTGGCCGAGTTCGCGCCGCAGGATGGGCCGGCGGTGGCGATCATCAAGCACGCGAACCCCTGTGGCGTGGCGCGCGGCGCCACCCTGGCAGAGGCTTACCAGCGCGCCTATGACTGCGACCGCACCTCAGCTTTTGGCGGTATCGTCGCGCTGAACCAGCCGCTCGATGCTGCCACGGCGGAAGAGATCACCGGCATCTTCACCGAGGTGGTGATCGCCCCCGGTGCTGATGCCGAGGCCCGCGCGGTCTTTGCCGGCAAGAAGAACCTGCGGCTTCTGACAACCGAAGGCCTGCCCGACCCTCTGGCGCCGGGCCTCGCCTGGCGGCAGGTGGCAGGCGGTTTCCTGGTGCAAGACCGCGACAACGGGCGCCTACTGGCGCGCGACCTCAAGGTTGTGACCAGACGCAAGCCGACCGAGGCCGAGATTGCCGACATGCTCTTTGCCTGGCGCGTGGCCAAGCATGTGAAATCGAACGCCATCGTCTATGTCCGCGACGGGGCGACCGTGGGCATTGGCGCGGGCCAGATGAGCCGGGTCGATTCCACCCGCATCGCGGCCCGCAAGGCGCAGGACATGGCCGAGGCGCTGGGTCTGCCCCAGGCCCCCACCATCGGCTCGGTCGTGGCCTCGGATGCCTTCTTCCCCTTTGCCGACGGTCTTCTGGCGGCGGCCGAGGCGGGGGCCACGGCGGTGATCCAGCCCGGCGGATCGATGCGGGATGATGAAGTGATCGCTGCCGCAGATGCCGCGGGCCTGGCCATGGTCTTTACCGGTCAACGGCATTTCCGGCACTGACATGCGGCTCGCGACCCTCACCGCCATCACCGTCTTTGCGCTCGACCAGGCCAGCAAGCTGGCCGTGGTCTGGGGCCTCGACCTGGCGCGCAAGGGCGAGATCGACGTCTTGCCGCCGCTTCTGAACTTCCGCATGGCCTGGAACCAGGGGATCAACTTCGGGCTCTTCTCCGACGATGCCGAGATCATGCGCTGGTTCCTGATCGCCATTGCACTCGTCATCTCGGCCTGGGTCTGGCTTTGGGTGCGGCGCGCCGACCCCTCGCCCAGGGTGCAGGTGCTCGCCGGGCTTCTTGTTGGCGGCGCCCTCGGCAATGTGGTGGATCGGGTCGCCTATGGCGCGGTGGCCGATTTCCTGAACATGTCCTGCTGTGGCATCGAGAACCCCTTTGCCTTCAACATTGCCGATGTGTCGATCTTCATCGGGGCAATCGGCCTGGTGATCTTCACCGGCAAGGAAGAGCCCACGGGGAAAGGGGCGGGCAAAGGGCGGGGAAAGACCCCGTGACGCGCCCGGCCGTTTGCGATAAAGACCGGAGAAAAGGCGCCAAGGAGGCAGGCATGCAGGCTGGAAAAAGCGCAGGGATGATCGCATTTGCTGCGATTGTGGCGCTGGCTGGCTGCTCCGGCCCCGAGAATCCGCGGCTGATGAATGTGCGGTCGACCGGCGAGGGGCCGGATGAATTTGCCGTGCTGCCCCAGAAGCCGCTGGAGATGCCCGAAAACCTCGCGGCCCTGCCGCCGCCCACGCCAGGCACGCCGAACCGCACCGACATCCAGCCGGAGGCCGATGCGATCGCGGCTCTGGGCGGCAATCCCGAGACTCTCACGCGTGGTGGCACCATTCCGGCGTCTGACGGTGGCCTCGTGAATTATGCCGCGCGCTATGGCGTGACCCCCGGTATCCGCCAGACTCTGGCCGCCGAAGACCTTGAATACCGGCGCAACAACGATGGGCGCCTGCTGGAACGCTGGTTCAACGTGAACGTCTATTTCCGCGCTTACGAACCCCTCTCGCTTGACCAGTATGCCGAACTGGCCCGCTGGCGGGCCGTGGGGGCGCGCACCGTCTCGGCCCCGCCGCCGCAGGAAGGCGAGATGCCGGAAGGCTTTGTCGAAGAACTGCGCGTGCAGACCGAACAGGAAAGCCGCCGCTGACGCACGGGCCTTCACATCCCCGTGGATGGCCTTGCGCCATCACGGGCATGGCGTAGCTTTCGCGGCAGAGATAGAAACTGCTGCAAAGGGATGCCGCATGATCCGATTCCTGCCCGCAGGCCTGCTGGCCGCGCTTGTGGCTGGCCCCGCCCTTGCCGAAGAGGTCTCGCAATTCACTCTCGACAACGGGCTGCAGGTCGTCGTGATCGAGGATCACCGCGCGCCGGTCGTGACGCAGATGGTCTGGTACAAGATCGGCGCCGCGGATGAACCGCCCGGTCATTCCGGCATCGCGCATTTCCTGGAACACCTGATGTTCAAGGGCACCGATGACCTTGGCCCGGGAGAGTTCTCGGCCATCGTCGAGGCGCAGGGTGGAAATGACAATGCCTTCACCTCATGGGATTACACGGCCTACTTCCAGCGCGTCGCCGCCGACCGGCTTGACCTCATGATGAAGCTCGAGGCCGATCGGATGCGCGATCTGGTGCTGACCGAAGAGATTGTCGCGACCGAACGGCAGGTCATTCTCGAGGAGCGCAATCAGCGCACGGACAGCGATCCGGGCGCGCTGTTTTCGGAACAGACCCGCGCAGCGCAGTACCTGAACCACCCCTATGGCATTCCGATCATCGGCTGGCGCCACGAGATGGAGCAGCTGGATCGCCAGGATGCGCTGGATTTCTACCGGACCTACTATGCGCCGAACAACGCGATCCTCATCGTGGCGGGCGATGTCGACCCGGCGGAAGTGAAGCGCCTGGTCACGTTGCATTACGGACCCCTCGCACCTTCGACGGACATCCCGCCGCGGCTGCGCCCGCAAGAGCCGCCGCAACTGGCCGAGCGCCGCCTGGCCATGGCAGATCCGCGCGTGGCACAGCCCTATGTCTCGCGCAGCTACCTCGCCCCGGGGCGGAAGACCGGCGATCAGGACGAGGCTGCGGCCCTGACCGTTCTGGCCGAGCTTCTGGGCGGCAGCGGCACAACCTCGGTGCTGTCTAAGGCCTTGATGTTCGACGATCCGAAGGCCGTTTATGCCTCGGCCTTCTACAACGGCGACACGGTCGACGATGGCAGCTTCGGGCTGGTCATTGTGCCCGTGCCCGGCGTCAGCCTGGATGAGGCCGAGGCCGCGATGGATGGCGTGATCGAGACCTTCCTGGCGGAAGGCGTGGACGCCGAGGCGCTAGCCCGGATCAAGACCCAGCTTCGGGCCGCGCAGATCTATGCCAAGGACAATGTCGACGGCCTCGCGCGGCGCTATGGCGAGGCGTTGGCCACAGGACTTACGGTCGAGGATGTGCAGGCCTGGCCCGATGCGCTGCAGGCCGTGACCGCGGAAGACGTGATGGCCGCTGCGCGCACGGTGCTCGACCGTCGCAATGCCGTGACCGGCCACCTGACCAAGGACGAGGAGCAAGCCCTGTGAAACCCTTCCGCATTGCCTCCCTTGTCGGGCTTCTGCTGACGGCCGTCCCGGCCTGGGCCGAGATCGCCATTCAGGAAGTCACCTCTCCCGGCGGGATCACCGCCTGGCTGGTCGAAGACCACGAAATCCCCTTTACGGCGCTGGAAATACGCTTTCAGGGCGGAACCAGCCTGGACCTGCCCGGCTCGCGCGGGGCGGTGAACCTGATGGCCGCGACGCTGGAGGAAGGGGCGGGGGAACTCGACGCTCAGGGATTTGCCAAGGCGCGCGACGATCTGGCCGCCAAGTTCCGCTTTTCGGCAGGACTGGATACGGTGACGGTTTCGGCCAGCATGCTGACCGAAAACCGGGATCAGGCGGTGGAACTGCTGCGACAGGCGCTGATCGCGCCGCGCTTCGATCAGGACGCGATCGATCGGGTGCGGGGACAGGTTCTTTCCGGGCTGGCGGCGGATGCCAAGGATCCGCAGGCGCTGGCGGGTGACCGATTCAACGCCATCGCGTTCGGCAACCATCCCTATGGCAGCGAGGGCGACGGCACACCAGAGAGTGTGGCGGCGCTGACGCGTGAGGATATCCTCGAGGCGCATCGCAACACGATGGCTCGGGACCGGCTGTTCGTCTCGGCGGTGGGCGACATCACTCCTGCGGAACTCGGCACGCTGCTGGACCGGCTGCTGGGCGATCTGCCCGAGATCGGATTGCAGCGGCCCGCGCGGGCGGAGTGGCTGGCGCCGGGCGGGGTAGAGGTGGTGGAGTTTCCCACGCCGCAATCCGTAATTGTCTTTGGACATGAAGGGATTAGGCGGGACGATCCGGACTTCTTCGCGGCCTATATCCTGAACGAAATCCTTGGCGGCGGGCGGTTCACCGCGCGGTTGATGACCGAGATCCGGGACAAACGCGGGCTGACCTATGGTGTCGGCACCTACCTGGCCCCCATGGACCATGGCGAGATGATCGTGGGCCAGATGGCCACGGCCAACGCGACCGTCGGGCAGTCGATCGACCTGATCCGCGCCGAATGGCAGAAGATGGTCGAGGCGGGCGTGACGGAAGAAGAGCTTGCCGCAACAAAGACTTACCTTACCGGTTCCTACCCGCTGCGCTTCGATGGCAACGGCAATATCGCCGATATCCTGGTGGGAATGCAGATCGAGGGGCTACCCATCGACTATGCCGCGACGCGCAATGCGCAGATCGAGGCGGTGACGCTGGAGGACGTGAAACGGGTGGCCGCACGCCTGTTGAAGCCCGAGGCGCTGCAATTCGTGGTGGTGGGTCAGCCCGAAGGGCTTGCGGCGGCGAACGGCGGTTGAGGGTACTGCTGGAAACCGTCTGGCATCGATACAGAAAGCGTATGTAGACAGAATGGGTCGGGTATTGCCCGGCCCAATCGCTTTTCCGGGCCGGTGGGGCCGTCAGCGGCCCGGCCAAGGCCGCCGATCCCCCGCCGTTTTTCGTGGTGGAATCATCCCCCCCCTGCTAGTTTTGGTGGCATGACGCTAGACACCCCCAATATCCTGCCCCGGCGACCGGTGATCCGGCAGCTGGACGAAGCGGCGATCAACCGGATCGCGGCGGGCGAGGTCGTCGAACGCCCCGCCTCGGCAGTGAAGGAGCTGGTCGAGAACGCGCTGGACGCCGGGGCGCGTCGGATCACGGTCGACTATGCCGATGGCGGCAAGACGCTGATCCGGGTGAGCGATGACGGCTGCGGGATGACGGCGGAGGATTTGCCGCTGGCGCTCGCGCGGCATGCGACATCGAAGATCGACGGATCGGACCTGCTGGCGATCACGAGCTTTGGCTTTCGCGGAGAGGCGCTGCCGTCGTTGGGCGCGGTGGGGCGGCTGACGATCACCTCGCGGGCCGAGGGGGCGGCGGCGGTGAGCCTGTCGGTCGCGGGCGGGCGGATGGGAGAGCTGCGCCCCGCGGGGTTGGGCAGGGGCACGGTGGTGGAACTGCGCGACCTGTTCTATGCCACGCCCGCGCGGCTGAAGTTCCTGCGCAGCGACCGGGCCGAGGCACAGGCCATTGGCGAGGTGGTGAGGCGGTTGGCGCTGGCCGAGCCCGGCGTGGGCTTCACCCTGCGCGACGTGTCGGGCGGGGGCGAGGGCCGTGTGCTGTTCCGCGCCGACCCCTCGCCAGGCGATTTCTTCGATGCGCTGCACGCGCGGGTGGCCGAAGTGCTGGGCGCGGAGTTTGCCGCCAATGCGCTGCCCATCGACATTGAGCAGGACGGGCTGCGGCTGACCGGCTATGCGGCGCTGCCCACCTATTCGCGCGGATCGGCGGTGGCGCAGTTTCTGTTCGTGAACGGTCGCCCGGTGCTGGACCGGATGCTGCTGGGCGCGCTGCGGGCGGCCTATTTCGATGTGCTGAGCCGCGACCGCCACCCCGCTGCCGTGCTGAGCCTGAATTGCGATCCCCAGCGGGTGGATGTGAACGTGCATCCGGCCAAGGCGGAAGTGCGGTTCCGAGAGCCGGCGCTGGCGCGCGGGCTGATCGTGAGCGGGCTTCGCCAGGCGCTGGCAGGGGCGGGGCATCGCGCCTCGTCCACCGTGGGGGCGGCGACGCTGGCGGCGCTGCGGCCCGAGGGGGGCGGGGCCGCGCCGCGTGTCTATCAGATGGAGCGCCCGGCGCCCGGGCTGTTGCGGGGTGCCGCCTTGTGGCAGGCACCGGCGGCAGAGGCTCAGCCGCTGCCGGGTCCCCTGGCCGAGCCGGGCTTTGCCGAGGCGCCTTCGGCCCGGATCGAACCGGAGGCGGCGCCCGCCGCCGAGGCGCATCCGCTGGGGGCCGCCCGCGCTCAGGTGCATGAGAATTACATCATCGCCCAGACCGCGACCGGCATCGTGATCGTCGATCAGCATGCCGCGCATGAGCGGCTGGTCTATGAGCGGCTGAAGCGCCAGCGCGCCGGGGCGGGAATTGCGGCGCAGGCGCTGCTCATCCCCGAAATCGTGGAGCTTTCGTCCGCCGAGGCGGCAGCGCTGCTGGAGCGGGCCGAGGAATTGCGCGGGCTGGGCCTGACGATCGAGCCCTTTGGCGGCACGGCCATCGCGGTGCGCGAGGTGCCGGCCATTCTGGGCCGGGTCGAGGCCGCGGCGCTGCTGCGCGACATTCTGGACGAGTTGGCCGACCTGGGCGAAAGCGGCCTGTTGCAGGGACGGATCGACGCGGTGCTGAGCCGCATGGCCTGCCATGGATCGGTGCGCTCTGGCCGGCCGTTGCGGGCGGAAGAGATGAACGCGCTCTTGCGCGAGATGGAGGCGACACCCTTGTCGGGGCAATGCAACCACGGCCGGCCCACCTATGTGGAGCTGCGCCTGACCGACATCGAGCGGTTGTTCGGGCGGACATGAACGGCGAGACCCCCCTGCCCTTTGCCCTGCCTGCGGGCGTGGAACCCTGGATGGCTCTGGCCGGGGCGGCGGCTGTGGTGCTGCTGATCCTGATCCTGACGCTGCGGGCGGCGGGGCGGTCGGCGCGGATGGCCGAGCCGATGCTGCGCGAGCTTGGCTGGCTGGGCCAGCGGGTGCAGATGCTGTCGGACGGGCAGGAGCGGCTGTCGGGCGGGCTGAGCCATGTGTCGGAAGCGCAGGCGGTCAGCCAGACGGCGATGCTGCAACTGATGGAGCGGCGGCTGGCGGAGGTTCAGGCGGCGATGGGCGAAAGCCTGTCGGGCAGCGCCACACGCACGGCGCGGGGCCTGGGCGAATTGCAGCAGCGGCTGGAGATGATCGACCGGGCGCAGGCCAAGATCGAGAAGCTGTCGGGCGAGGTGCTGTCGCTGCAGGATATCCTGTCGAACAAGCAGACACGCGGAGCCTTTGGCGAGATTCAACTGCATGACATCGTGCAGAAGGCGCTGCCGCCGGGCAGTTACACGATGCAGGCGACGCTGTCGAACGGGCGGCGGGCGGATTGCCTGATCCATCTGCCGAACCCGCCGGGGCCCATCGTGGTGGACAGCAAGTTCCCGCTGGAGGCCTATGAGGCGCTGCGCCGGGCCGAGGGTGCACAGGCGCTGGCCGAGGCGGCGCGGGGGCTGAAGACCTCGGTCCGCAACCACATCAAGGCGATTGCCGAGCGCTATATCCTGGAGGGCGAGACAGCGGATGGGGCGCTGATGTTCCTGCCCTCGGAAGCGGTCTATGCCGAATTGCACGCGAATTTCCCCGAGATCGTGCGCGAGGGCTTTGCCGCGCGGGTCTGGATCGTGTCGCCCACCACCTGCATGGCGACGCTGAACACGATGCGGGCGATCCTGAAGGATGCGCGGATGCGCGAGCAGGCAGGTGCCATCCGGCGGGAACTGGCGCTGCTGCATGGCGATGTGGAACGGCTCGGGGCGCGGGTCGAGAACCTGGACCGGCATTTTTCGCTGGCGGCCAAGGATGTATCCGAGATCCGCATCTCGGCCGACAAGGCGGGGCGGCGGGCGCGGCGGCTGGACAGCTTCGATTTCGAGGAGATCGCGCCGGACCCGGTCTTGCCCGTGGTGCCGAAGGATGCCGCCGAATGAAGCATCTGACGCCGGCCGACTATCGCCAGATGCCCTGGGCGAACGGGCGCGGAGTCACGGTGGAGTTGCTGCGTGCCGAGGATGCGGCGGGGGCTTTGCTGTGGCGGCTGTCGATGGCGCGGGTGGTGGAGGACGGGCCCTTTTCGGTGCTGCCGGGGATCGAACGCAACCTGACAGTGCTATCGGGGCCGGGGTTCGAGCTGGAAGGGGAGGGCCTGCGTCTGCTCTGCCGCCCGCTGGAACCGGTGGCCTTTGCGGGGGATGTGGTGCTGCGGGCGGTCGGCACGGGGCGAGGGCCGTCCGAGGATTTCAACGTGATGACGGCGCGGTCCCTGCCCCGCCCCGAGGTCGCGGTGCTGCGGCAGGGCCGGGATCTGCCGGCGGGCGGGATGCTGGCGCTGTTCGCGCTGGGGCGCGCCGAGGTGGAAGGGCGTGTGTTGGCCCGCCACGATCTGGTCGTGACGCGCCAGGCAGCGGTGGTCAGGCCCGAGGACCCGGTGCTGATGGTGCGGCTGGCGATCTGACGCCGCCGGGCCGCCGTCTCAGATGCGGAACACCGGTTGGAGGACGCGCGGCAGGAAGCTGTTGAAGCGCAGCGGCGCATCCGTTGCCGCAAGGCAGATGCAGGGGACACCGCCTTCGGCCACGGGGGTATGTTCGAGATCCTCGGTCGCGATCTCGACATCGCCGGGGCCGAAGCGGTCCACGTCATCGCGGAACGCGCCCTGCAGGACGAGCGTCAGTTCCATCCCGCGGTGGCCATGGTCGGGCACGGCCTGGCCGGCGGGGATGTAGAGAAGCCGGGCGGTGGCGGATTTCTCCGTGGGCAGGATCGCCTGGCGCACGCCCATGCCGATGGGGCGCCATTTCACGGCGGAAAGGTCGCCACCGACATAATCGGCGAGCGGCGCGGGAAAGAGGCCATCGCCGCGGCGGGGTTGCGGTGCGGGGCGCGCGGGCGGGGAATCGAGGCGGGCCAGCACGGCGTCGAGGCTGCCGGGCGCCATCTCGACCTCGGGAACGGTGTCGATCAGCGCGCCGCCGACGGCCTCGAAGGACAGCAGGCGCGCCCGACACTCGTCGCAAAGCGAAACATGGGTCGCCACGATCAGGCTGAAGGCCTCGGGCAACTGGCCCGCGGCGTACGCCATGAGAAGAGGATCGGAGAGGTGGTGGCGGATGGTCATGTTCGTGCCTTCAATCAGCTCATCTGGCGGCGCAGGCGCTCGAGCGCCAGGCGGATGCGGGACTTGATCGTGCCTAGCGGCAGACCGGTTTCGGTGGCGATCTCGGTATGAGACAGATCGCCGAAATAGGCGCGTTCGATCAGCACGCGCTGCGCGTCTGGCAGTTGCGACAGGGCCTGTCCCAGACGCTGGTTTTCCTGCCGCATCTCGAAGAGATCGGCCTGATCGGGTTCTTCCTCGGGGCCCCAGGACAGATCCTCGGGCTCGGGGCGGCGGGCCTTGCGCAGCGCATCGATCCGGCGGTTGCGGGCGATGGTGAAGATCCAGGTCGAGACACTGGCCCGCGCGGGGTCGAACAGATGCGCCTTTTGCCAGACCGTCGCCATCACGTCCTGCGCGCACTCCTCGGCCAGCGAGTCGCTGGCACCGGCCTTGCGCAGGAACGCCTTCACGCGCGGGGCAAAATGCCGGAAGAGCTGGGCAAAGGCCGCCCTGTCGCCCTGCTCCCTGACGCGCGCCAGCAGGTCGACCCAATCGGGATCGGTTTCCGCACTCATTCTGACTGTCCTTCGTGCGACCTGCGCCGCCACTTCTGCGCGAGCAGCATAAACGGGCGCCGGAAAGGGCGCATCCTGTTTATCTATGCGGGCAGCTTCGAAGGTCATGGCGTCTATACGGCGCACGTGTCACATCGGATCACTGCATTTCGTGCCCGACGCGACGTCAGGGCAAGACAGGCACGGTGGTGGCCCGCTTTTGATCCGGACGGGGTTGGAGCGCGTAGAATGACGAAACGCACAAGAAGCCTGGAGTACATACGGAATGCCATTCGAACGGTTCACCGGCGCCCCGCGCCGGATCGCGGTGATCGGGGGCGGGATCTCGGGGATGGCGGCGGCCCATATGCTGGCGCCGGACAATGCCGTGGTGCTTTACGAGGCCGAGCCGCGGCTGGGCGGCCATGCCCGCACCGTTCTGGCCGGGCGCAACGGCGATCAGCCGGTCGACACCGGGTTCATCGTGTTCAACCGGGTGAACTACCCCGGGCTGACGGCGCTGTTCGAGAAGCTCTCGGTACCGGTCGTCGAAAGCAACATGAGCTTCGGCGTGTCGATCGGCGGGGGGCGGCTGGAGTACGGTCTGGCCAGCATGGATGCGATCTTTGCCCAGCGCCGCAATGCCGCCGACCCGCGATTCCTGCGCATGCTGCGCGACATTCTGCGGTTCAACGCCCGCGCCAAGGAGGTTGCGCCCGACAGCGGCATTACCATCGGCGAATTCCTGCGCGAGATCGGCACGGGAAGCTGGTTCCGCGACCATTACCTGCTGCCGCTGACCGGCGCCATCTGGTCGACGCCCATCGAGGGGATGCTGGCCTTTCCGGCGCAGTCGCTGGTGCGGTTCCTGAAGAACCACGGGCTTCTTGGCTATTACGGACAGCATCAGTGGTACACGGTTCAGGGCGGATCGGTGGAGTATGTGCGCCGGCTGGAAACCGCGATGAACGCGCAGGGGGTGGACCTGCGGCCGGGCTGCCCGGTTGTTGCGGTGCGCCGCAGCGCGACCGGGGCCGCGGTAAAGGTCGAGGGCAGCGACTGGGAACCCTTTGACGAGGTGATCCTGGCCACCCATTCCGACATCAGCCTGCGGCTGCTGTCGGACGCGACGGAGGACGAGCGCAGGGCGCTGGCTGCGGTGCGCTACCAGGCGAACGAAGCCGTTCTGCATGCCGATGAGCGACTGATGCCGAAAAGCCGCAAGGCCTGGGCTTCGTGGGTCTATTGCACGCCGAAGGGGCCGCGGCCCGAGCGGATCGACCTGACCTACTGGATGAACTCGTTGCAGCCGATCCCGAAATCGGACCCGATGTTCGTGACGCTGAACAGCAACCAGCCGATCCGCGATCGCCTGATCTACGACACCGCGACCTTCCATCATCCCGTCTATGACATGGAAGCGCTGCGCGCCCAGACGCGGCTGCGCGCAACAAATGGCGCCCGCAACACCTGGTTCTGCGGCGCCTGGATGCGCGACGGCTTTCACGAGGACGGATTTGCGAGCGCGGCGGATGTCGTCGAGGCGATGCGCGACCGACAGCGGCTGCTGGCGGCATGAGCGCGGTCGAACATATCCGCGGCACGACCTTTCATGGTCGCAAGGGGGACCTGTCGAACCGGTTCAGCTATGGGGTGGATTACCTGCTGCTGGACCCCGAGACGGCCGAAGGGCCGGCGCTGTTCTCGCGCAACCGGGGCAACCTTCTGTCCTTGCAGGACCGCGACCATGGCGGGGCGCCCGGGCAGGGGCGCGGCGCCGCCTGGGTGCGCGAGGTTCTGGCCGCGCATCAGTTGCCCGGAGCCGAGCGGATCGACCTCTTGGCGCAGCCGCGGGTGCTGGGCCATGTGTTCAACCCCGTGAGCTTCTGGCTGTGCCACGACGGGACCGGGGCGCTGCGGGTGGTGATTGCCGAGGTGACGAACACCTATGGTGACCGGCACAGCTATCTGTGCCACCGCGCGGACCGGGGGCCGATCGGCCCCGAGGACGAGATGCAGGCGACGAAGGTGTTCCATGTCTCGCCCTTTCAGCCGGTCGAGGGGGGCTACAGATTTCGCTTCGACATCCGGCCCGAGCGGATTTCGATCCGCATCGATTACAGTGCAGGGCGCGGCGGGCTGATCGCGACGCTGGTCGGACCGCGGCGGCCGCTGACCAACGGGGCGATCCTGGGCGCCTGTCTGCGGCGGCCCTTCGGCTCGCGCCGGGTGCTGGCGCTGATCCACTGGCAGGCGCTGAAGCTTTGGTGGAAGGGCGCGACCTTCCGCCACCGGCCCGCGCCGCCCGCGGACGAGGTCACGCGATGATGGCGGCCCCGGCCCTGACCACTGCGGCGGCGCGCGCGGGGCTTGCGCCCTGGGCGCTGTTTGCCGGCGTGATCGCGGCGGCGGGGCTGCCGATCTACATCCATGCGCCGAAATTCTACGTCGATACCTATGGCGTGGGCCTTGGCGCGCTGGGGGTGATGCTGTTTGCGCTGCGGCTGATCGACGTGGTGCAGGACCCGCTGCTGGGCTGGCTGTCGGAGCGGGCCGTGGCCTGGCGCGGGGCGCTGGTCGCGGGGTCGATCCTGCTGATGGCGGTGTCGATGGTGGGGCTGTTCGCCGTGACGCCGCCCATTGCGCCGCTGTGGTGGTTCGCGCTGGTGCTGACCGTGCTGTTCTCGGCCTTCAGCTTTCTGACCATCACCTTCTATGCCGAGGGCGTGCGCAAGGCGGTCGAGCTGGGCGAGGGCGGCCACGTGCGGCTGGCGGGCTGGCGCGAGACGGGATCGCTGGTGGGCGTGTCGCTGGCCGCGTTGGCGCCGACGGTGCTGGGGTTCGTGATGGCGGAGCCCTTTGCCGGCTTTGCCCTGGGCTTTGCGGTGGCGGCGCTGGCCGCGGGCTGGGCCATGCGGCGGGAATGGAGCGTAAGGGCCGTGGCGCCGGGCGGCACGGCGGTCGCGGGGTTCCGCACGGTGCTGGCCGACGGGCTGGCGCGGCGCCTGTTGTGGCTGGCGCTGATCAATGCGCTGCCGGTCGCGGTGACCTCGACGCTGTTTCTGTTCTTTGTGGAAAGCCGGCTTGGGGCGCCTGAGCTGGCGGGGCCCTATCTGCTGCTGTTCTTCCTGTCGGCGGCGGTGACAAGCGGCGGCTGGTCGGCGCTGGCGCTGCACCACGGGGCGCGGCAGGTGCTCTTGGCGGGGATGGGGCTGGCGATCGTCTCGTTTGTCTTTGCGGCAGGGCTGGGGACGGGCGATCTGTGGGCCTTTGCCGCGATCTGTGTCGCCTCGGGCGCGGCGCTGGGGGCGGACATGACGCTGCTGCCGGCGATGTTTGCCCGGCGGATGGCGGTGATCGCGCCGGGGGCAGCGCTGGGATTTGGCCTTTGGGGGCTGGTGTCGAAGCTGTCGCTGGCGCTGGCCGCGGCGACAGTGCTGCCGCTGCTGCAGGCGGCGGGCTTTGTTTCCGGGCAGACGAACGGGCCGGAGGCGCTCTGGGCGCTGACGCTGGCCTATGCCGTGGTGCCCTGTGTGCTGAAACTGGCGGCGCTGGCGCTTCTGGCCGCGACGCCCATGTCGGAGGAAGGTCGATGACCGAACTGGTCTTCGTGATGATCGGCGTACTGATGACGCTGGGCCTGGTTCAGCTGCATGCCCGAACCATGGGATTTCGCGCCCAGGTCCCGGCGGATTATGCCGGCAAAGGCCCCCTATTCGACCTGCGAACCCATCTGAACGGGCCGCTGCAATGCGAGGGGGTGATCTATGGTCCGACAGGGCGCGTCGTGTCGCGCTTTGTCGCCGATTTCGAGGCGCGCTGGGACGGCTCGACCGGGGTTCTGACCGAGCGGTTCCATTATGACAGCGGCACCGTGCAGGACCGCCAGTGGACGCTGACGCTGGGCAATGACGGGCGGATCCGCGCCGTGGCGCCCGATGTCGTGGGCACGGGCGAGGGCCAGGCCGAGGGGTCGGCGGTGCAACTGCGTTACGACATCCGGCTGACGCCCGAAGCGGGCGGGCATGTGCTGTCGGTGGTCGACTGGATGTACCTGACCGAGAACGGCACCATCATCAACCGCAGCCAGTTCCGCAAGTTCGGGATCAAGGTCGCCGAGCTGGTCGCGACCATGCGGAAGAAGCCCGCATGAGGCAGTGGAGCGGCAAGCGCTATTGGCTGGTGGGCGCGAGCGAGGGGCTGGGCGAAGCCCTTGCCCGGCAGATGAGCGCGGCGGGGGCTGAGCTGGTCATTTCTGCCCGCAACGGCGAGCGGCTGGCGGCGGTGGCGGCTTCGCTTCCCGGGCCGGCGCGGGCGGTGGTGGTGGATGTGTCCGACAGCGCCTCGGTCTCGCGGGCTGCGGAAGAGGCCGGGCCGGTGGATGGCGTGGTTTATCTGGCAGGGGTCTACTGGCCGATGCGCGCGCAGGATTGGCGCGCGAAGGAAGCCGAGCAGATGTGCGACATCAACTTCACCGGCTGTGCCCGGGTGGTGGGTGCCGTGCTGCCGGGGATGGTGGCGCGGGGGCGCGGCCATGTCGTGCTGACGGGCAGCCTTTCCGGCTTTCGCGGGCTGCCGGGGGCCATCGGCTATGCGGCCAGCAAGGCGGGGGTCATGGCGCTGGCGGAATCGATGCAGGCCGACCTGCGGGGCTCGGGCATCTTGGTGCAACTGGCGAACCCCGGTTTCATCAAGACCCGGCTGACCGACAAGAACGATTTCTCGATGCCCTTCCTGATGACGGCAGAGGAGGCAGCGGGTGCGATGATGCGCCATATGGCGACCGACCGCTTCAAGGTGAGTTTCCCCACGCTGTTTTCCTGGCTGTTCCGCCTGTCGCAATTCCTGCCGGACTGGGCCTATTACCGGGTCTTCGCGCCGAAGTGATGCGCCGCGGCTTGCGGGCGGCCGCCGCCCGGGCCTAAAGCTGCGTCAGGTGCGAAACGAGTGACCGGAATGTCAGGGTGACAGTGCAGGCGGGCCTGCCGGAACGGCAGGGCGACGAGGCTCCCAGCCGGGTGGTGCCGCTGATCGTGGCGACGGCGCTGCTGATGGAAAACATCGACGCGACGGTGCTGGCGACCTCGTTGCCGCAGATCGCGGCCGACCTCGGGGCGAGCCCGATCCATCTGAAGCTCGCGTTGACCTCTTACCTGCTGGCGCTGGCGGTGTTCATTCCGGCCTCGGGCTGGATGGCGGACAGGTTTGGCGCAAGGCATATCTTCCGCCTGGCGATCGTGCTGTTTGCGGCAGGATCCATCGCCTGCGCACTGTCGGATACGCTGGGCGAGCTGATCGCGGCGCGGGTGTTGCAGGGCGTCGGCGGGTCGATGATGGTGCCGGTGGGGCGGCTGATCGTGCTGCGCAGCACGGCCAAGGCCGATCTGGTGGGCGCGCTGGCCTGGCTGACGGTGCCTGCGCTGATCGGGCCGGTGATCGGGCCGCCGCTGGGCGGGTTCATCACCACTTTCTTCGACTGGCGCTGGATCTTCTGGATCAACATTCCCATCGCGGTGGTGGGCTTTGTGCTGGTCAGCCTTCTTATCCCGGATGTCGAGATCGAGGATGTACCCCCCTTTGACCTGGGTGGCTTCCTGCTGCTGGGGCCGGGGCTCGCGGCCACGCTGACCGGGGTGACGCTGGCGGGGGTGGGGCTGGCCCCGCCAGCGGTGGTGATCGGGATGACGGCGGGTGGCATTCTGTTGCTTGCGGGCTATGTGCGCCATGCGGGGCGGCGGGAAGAGCCGATCGTTGATCTGCGCCTGCTGCACCTGCCGACCTTTCGCATCAACGCCACCGGCGGCACGCTGTTTCGCGTGGGCACGGGCGCCCTGCCCTTTCTGCTGCCCCTTATGCTGCAACTGGGTTTTGGCCTGAGTGCCTTCGAGTCGGGGATGCTGACGCTGGCCACGGGGGTGGGGGCGCTGGGGATGAAGTTCATCGCGCCGCCCATCCTGCGCCGATTTGGTTTTCGCCGCGTACTGGTTGTGAATGCGGCCTTTGCCGCCCTGTTCCTGCTGGCGCCCGCGGCCTTCACGCCCACGACTCCCTGGGCCGTGATGCTGGCCGTGCTGCTTCTGGGCGGACTGTCGCGGTCGTTGCAGTTCACCAGCGTCAATGCCGTGGCCTATGCCGATGTCGAGCCCGAAAAACTGAGCAGTGCGACCAGCTTCAACTCGGTCCTGCAGCAGCTTTCGGGGTCGGTCGGGATCACGGTCGCGGCCTTTGGCCTGGAGGGGATGCAATGGGTCACGGGGCGAGAGGGCATCGACCTTGCCATGTTTCCCCCGGTGTTCCTGCTGGTGGCGCTGGTGTCGGCGGCTGGCATCCTGCCGTTTCTGCGCCTGCCGCGCGATGCGGGCGCGGGGCTGCTGGGCGGGCGGTAAGGCGCCGGGGCGGGATCAGTCCCAGCGCGCGAACTGCGGCAGGCCGTCGTCGATGACGTAGTAGTCGCCCTTGTCGGCAACGAAGATATGGCTTTCGAGCGCGATCCCGAGCGGGCCATCGACGCTGCCCGCCTCGACCGAGAAACCGCCATCGGCGGCGCGGAAGTAAAGGCTGGAGCCACAGCCGCTGCAGAAGCCTCGCCTGCCCCCGCCGGGAGTGGCGAACTCTGCCAGACCGTCGCGCGATTGCCAGTCAATTGCCGCCTCGTCGCTGTCGAAGGAGGCGGTGTAATGGCCCGAGAGCGTGCGGCACTGGTGGCAATGGCAAGCCCCGACGCCGCCATCGGGGCGGGGCAGCGCAAAGCGCACCGCCCCGCAGAGGCAGCCTGCCGAGAGCCGCTCGGGCGCGGCCAGGGGAGCGGGCGGCGGGCCTTCGGGGCGGTAGTAGTCGCCCGCATCCTGCACGAAGATATGCTCGACAAGGGCAAGGCCGGTTGGCCCCTCTAGCGCGCCGGGGGCAAAGCTCATGCGGCCTTCGCCCTCGGGCTGCCAGAACAGGCTGGCGCCGCAGCGACCGCAGAAGCCGCGCTGCGCGCCGGGCGAGGAGCGGAACCAGCGCAGGCCGCGATCCTCGATCAGGCGGAAACGGTCGAGCGGGACCGACGAGGCCGCCCAGTAATGGCCCGAGGTCTTGCGGCACTGGCGGCAGTGGCAGGCCACCACGTCACGCAGGGGTGGCTCGACCTCAAACACCACATCTCTGCAGAGGCATGATCCGCGCATCGCGCTCTCCCGTTCTTCGCCGCGTCCAGCCTGCCAGCGGTGGCGGCGGGACGGATGGCGGAAAGCGTCATTCGGCGTCGCGGAACACCTCGGCCAGCAGCGCGGCCAGCGCACGGGCATCGGTCTCGGTGAAGGCGGCGGGTTCGTCGCTGTCGAGATCGAGCACACCCAGAAGCCGGCCGGCACCGTTCCAGACCGGCAGCACCAGTTCCGACCGGGTTGAGGAGGAACAGGCGATATGGCCGGGGAACGCCTCGACATCGGGAACGATCTGGGCCTGGCCGGTGCGGGCGGCCGCGCCGCAGACCCCGCGCGAGAAGGGAATGACAAGGCAGCCATGCCCCCCCTGGTAGGGCCCGATCTTGAGCGTTTCGGGCGCTGTCACGCGGTAGAAGCCGGTCCAGTGCGACAGGGGATGGGCCTGGTGCAACTCGCAGGCAAAGGTCGCCATGAGCGCGACAGTGTCGGTCTCGCCATGGCAGAGCGCGCGCAGGCTGGTGGCGAGGGTATCGTAGTCGGGCTGCATGGCCGGGGCCCCTGAGTGGCGGTGATTGCGGGCAGGATAGAGAGCCGGCCCGCCGGGCGAAAGAGGTGGCGGGTGAAACGGGCGGCAGGCGGTTACGACTTGCTAAGGGGCCATGCACTAGGCTTGCACGGGTAGGCAATGGGCAGCGGAGAAGCCTTGCATGAATCTGACGACCGAAAGGCGCGGCGGCTACCTGGCCGTGCATGTGCAGGAACCGCGGATCGACGCGGCGATTGCCATTCAGTTCAAGGACCGGATGCGGGAGATCGTCGCGGATGGGCCGGAGCGCATTATCCTCGACCTGTCGCAGGTGGGGTTTCTGGATTCCAGCGGACTGGGCGCGGTTGTTGCCGTGCGGAAGGCGCTGGGGGCGGAGCGGCGTCTGGAACTGGCGGGGCTGACGCCCTCGGTGGCCAAGGTGTTCCGGCTGACGCGGATGGACAGCGTGTTCACCCTGCACCCCGCCCTGCCGGATCACGAGGAGGCGGGGCAGGCGGGCGCGTTGCGGGATGCGGGCTAGGGCGGTGGCGGGGCGGGTTCCCGCGACGGTTCATCTGGTCATTCCAGGCGATGCGGTTGCCGTGCGCAAGGCGCTGGGCCGGCTGTTCGGGGGCGCCACGCTGGGCCATCTGCCGGCCACGGACCGGGGCCTGGCGGAGCTTGCGCTGGCCGAGGTGCTGAACAACGTGGTCGAGCATGCCTATCGCGATGGGGCGGGCAAGATCGAACTGACGCTGAGCGTCGGCGAGGGCGACCTGCGCGTCACGGTGGTCGACCGGGGGCTGCCCCTGCCCGGGGGCAGGCTGCCGCAGGGTACCTTGCCCGAGCCCGGGCCGGACGGGCCCGCCGAGGGCGGATATGGCTGGTTCCTGATTCGACAGCTGTCCTGCGATCTGGCCTATCGCCGGATCAACGGGCGGAACGAGCTGAGATTTCGGCTGTTGGGGGATCAATCCTGAGTTCCGGACCAGATGGTGCCGATTCTAGAAACAATACCTTCTTTCGGCCATGATGCGGACGCGGCGGCGCCTGCAAGGTCCGTCAGCCTGACGCCGTAGCTGCCAGAAAGCTTCACCCCGGCGACGCGTCCACAGCCCCCACCCAGTGCGCGTTGCCGGGGTTCCATCCCCCCTCAAGCTGGCTTTGGTTCTGCTGCTGGTTGCCGGCGGCTGGCAGGGGCGGATCGGGTGGATGGGCGCTTTCCCTTCCCGGCGGGCGCGGCTAGGGTTCGGCCATCACGAACCTTGGGGGGATGCATGCGCGATTTCCAGATGCCGGGCCGGTCGGCCGTACTTGCCACAAACGGCATGTGCGCCACATCGCATCCGCTGGCCGCGAAAGTGGCGCTGGACCTGTTGCAGGCGGGCGGGAACGCAGTGGATGCCGCGATCGGGGCCGGTGTGCTGCTGGGCATCTGCGAGCCGCAGATGACCGGGATCGGCGGCGACTGCTTCGTGCTGGTCAAGCCTGCAGGCGAGGATCGGGTGATTGCGCTGAACGGCTCGGGTCGCGCGCCGGCTGGCCTGAGTGCAGCCGAGATGCGTGGGCGCGGCCTGGCGGCGGTGCCGCTGCATGGGGTGGAGGCGGTGACAGTGCCCGGCGCCATCGACGCCTTTTGCGCGCTGTCGGCAGACTGGGGGCGGATGGGGCTGGACCGGGTGCTGGCCCCGGCCATCCGCTATGCCGAGGAAGGGGTGCCGGTGGCCCCCCGCACCGCGATGGACTGGACCGAAGCCGAGGGCGACCTGCAGGGCGCGGCGCGTGACTTTTTCCTGCTGCAGGGGCGCGCGCCGAGGGTCGGACAGCTTTTCCGCGCGCCGGGACAGGCCGAGGTGCTGCGCCGGATCGCCGCGCAGGGCCGCGCCGGGTTCTACGAAGGCGAGGTCGCCGAGGACATGGTCGCCTCGCTCCGGGCGCTGGGGGGGAGCCACACGCTGGAGGACTTTGCGGCCACGGCCTGCACCTGGGGCGAGCCGGTGGCGGGCACCTACAGGGGCGAGGAGTTGCTGGAGCATCCGCCGAACGGCCAGGGCGCGACGGCGATCCTGCTTCTGAACATCCTGTCGCAATTCGATCTGGCACCGCTCGACCCCTTTGGCGCCGAACGCGCGCATCTGGAGGCCGAGGCGGCCAAGCTCGCCTATGACGCGCGCAACCGCTTCATCGCCGACCGGATGCCGGCGGCGCGGATCGACCATATGCTGTCGATGGAGACGGCGCGGCGGCTGGCCGCCCTGATCGACCCGCGCCGGGCGATGCCGGCGGCGGCCCCGCTGACCGAGGCGGTGCATCGCGACACCGTCTATCTGACGGTCGTGGATCGCGACCGCATGGCGGTGTCGCTGATCTATTCGGTGTATCACGCCTTTGGCTCGGGCCTTGCATCGTCGCGCTTCGGGATCAATTTCCAGAACCGCGGGGCGGGCTTTACCCTGGCCGAGGGGCATCCGAACGAGGCGGGCGGCGGCAAGCGGCCGATGCACACGATCATTCCGGGCATGGTGCGGCGCGAGGGGCGGGTGGTGATGCCCTTTGGCGTGATGGGCGGGGCCTACCAGCCCACGGGCCATGCGCGGTTCCTGTCGAACATGCGGGATTTCGGCATGCATGCGCAGGCGGCGATGGATGGCCCGCGCAGCTTTGCCGGGCCTGACGGACTGGAGCTGGAACGCGGCTACCGGCCCGAGGTCTGGGCGCAACTGGCCGAGATGGGCCATAAGGTGATCCCGGCAGACGGGCCGCTGGGCGGGTCGCAGGCGATCGAGATCGGCGGAGATGGTGTGCTGATCGGGGCGTCGGACCCCCGCAAGGACGGCTGCGCGCTGGGCTACTAGGCCCGGCGCGGGCGCTGTCAGTTCAGCTGAAACTGGAGGGGATAGCGCCCATCCTCGAAATCGCCGAAGAGATCGTGCAGATCGGGATGATCGACCGGCTCGCCCGTGTCGTCGGGCACGAGGTTCTGCTCGGACACATAGGCCACGTAATAGCTTTGATCGTTTTCGGCCAGAAGGTGGTAGAAGGGCTGATCGCGATCCGGGCGGCTTTCCTCGGGGATGGCGTCATACCATTCCTCGGTGTTCGAGAACATGGCATCCACGTCGAAGACCACACCCCGAAACGGGTGCTTGCGATGGCGCAGCACTTGCCCGAGGTGGTACTTGGCCTGAGTCTTGAACATCGCGAAACATATCCCCTTTCATGCAGGTAACCGCGTTTGCCGCAATTTGTCCACATTTGGCCTTGAAGAATCAGGGAAACAATCTGTGGTTCCCTGTCCCACAGTGCGGATGGGGGCATGGGCAGGCCGGGGCGGAACCTGTTGCCGACAATACAACCCTCGCGCTTTTCTGATCGGGGAAGGATTGTCTGCCCATTTCCCCACAGGCCGAAATACCGTATTCTGTAGCAAAAATATAAAGACGTGAGAGGCAGATGAGCAGACTTCTTCGGGCAACGCTGTTGTTGTTGCTGCTGGCGTCCTGCGGCGGGGGCCAGTATTCGGCCCCGCGCGAGCTGGACAATGCCTGCGCCATCGTGCGCGAACGGCCGCAGTACTACACCGCCATGCGGGCCACCGAACGCAAGTGGGGCGTGCCGGTGCATGTGCAGATGGCCACCATCCACCAGGAATCGAAATTCATCGGCAATGCCCGGACGCCGCATCAATATGCGCTGGGGATCATTCCGATGGGGCGGCAAAGCTCGGCCTATGGTTATAGCCAGGCGCTGGACGGCACCTGGGACGAGTATCGCGACGAGGAAGGCGGGCGTGGCGCCAAGCGTGACCGGATCGGCGATGCGACCGATTTCATGGGCTGGTACATGACCGGCACGCGCGACCGGCTGGGCATTCCGCTTTATGACGCGCGCAACCAGTATCTGGCCTATCACGAGGGCCGCTCGGGCTTTGCCCGCGGCAGCTACAACGACAAGCCCTGGCTGATCGATGTGGCGGCCCGCGTGCAGGAGCGCGCCGACATGTATCAGGTACAGTTGCAGGGCTGCAGCCGCTGAGGCTGCCCCTTGGCGCGACGGGCCTAGCGGTTGCGCTTGGCCCGTTCGGCCGAGATGTCGAAGAGAAAGCCCGACAATTCCATCCCCGTCTGCATCGGCCCGAGATCGACCACCGTCTGGTTGCCGACATCATCGGTGATGATCCACTGGCGCAGCGTGGTGGGATTGGCCGAGAACACGAGGTCGATCGTGCCGTATTCGGGGTTCTTGGGGTCTTGCGCCCGGACATGGGTCAGGCCGTTCGCCTCGCCATGGGCGACGACCATCTTCGCCTGACCGAGATCGACCTTGCGTTCCAGGATCAGGTTCAGGGGGGTGCGTCGCAATGGATACTGTTCGGGCGGCTGGTTCGACTTTTCGTCAAAGATCGCCACCTGGCCCGCGCCGGCCATCACCAGGCTTTTCTGGGGGGGCGCATATTCGAAGCGCGCGCGGCCAGGCCGCTTGATGTAGAGCGTGCCCTTGCTCTTCGAGCCATCGGCATTGGTCTGGACGAAATCCGCCTGGGCGGTCGTCAGGCCGTTGAGATAGCGCGAGATCTCGGCCAGGGGCAGTTTCTCGGCCGCGGCGGGCAGGGCCAGGGCGACGAGGGCGAGTGTGGCGGCCAGGGGCGCGCGAAAGTGGCGGAGTGCTTTCATGCGCCCAATCTAGCGTGTCGCGCCAGCCACTGCACCCCCCGCATCCTTCACGATGCGGGGAGAGAGGCCGATGTCAGTGTTCGGGCAGCAGGATTTCGCGCTTGCCGACATGGTTCGCCGGGGTGACGACGCCCTGCTCCTCCATCTGCTCGACCAGGCGCGCGGCCTTGTTGTAGCCGATCCCGAGCTTGCGTTGGATATAGGAGGTCGAGCACTTGCGGTCCTTGGCGACGATGGCCACCGCCTGATCGTAGAGCGCGTCATCGCCACTCTCGCCGCCGCCGAGGCCCAGGACGAGGTCGATGTCATCGGCCTTTTCGTCATCCACGCCTTCGACCACGCCCGACATGTATTCGGGCGGACCGAAGCTCTTGAGGTGGTTCACGATTTCCTCGACCTCTTCATCCGAGACGAAGGGGCCGTGGATGCGGGTGATGCGGGCGCCGCCGGCCATGTAGAGCATGTCGCCCATGCCAAGGAGCTGTTCGGCCCCCTGTTCGCCCAGGATCGTGCGGCTGTCGATCTTGGAGGTGACCTGGAAGCTGATCCGGGTGGGGAAGTTCGCCTTGATCGTGCCGGTGATGACATCGACCGAGGGGCGCTGGGTGGCCATGATCAGGTGGATGCCCGAGGCGCGGGCCATCTGCGCGAGGCGCTGGATGCAGGCCTCGATCTCTTTCCCGGCGACCATCATCAGGTCGGCCATTTCATCGACGATGACCACGATGTAGGGCAGCGCGACGGGGGCGAATTCCTCGGTTTCGAAGACGGGATCGCCGGTTTCGTCGTCAAAGCCGGTCTGTATCGTGCGCTTGAACATCTCGCCCTTGGCCAGCGCCTCGCGGACGCGGCCATTGTAGCCCTCGATGTTGCGCACGCCCATGCGGCTCATCTTGCGATAGCGCTCTTCCATTTCGCCCACGACCCATTTCAGCGCGACGACAGCCTTCTTGGGGTCGGTCACCACGGGCGAGAGCAGATGCGGGATGCCGTCATAGACGCTGAGTTCCAGCATCTTGGGGTCGATCATGATCAGCCGGCATTCCTCGGGCGTGAGCTTGTAGAGGAGCGACAGGATCATGGTGTTGATGGCCACCGACTTGCCCGAGCCGGTGGTACCGGCGATGAGCAGGTGGGGCATCTTCGCGAGGTTTGCCACGACGGGATCGCCGCCGATGTCCTTGCCCAGCGCGAGCGGCAGGCGCATGTTGCTGTCGCCGAAATCGCGTGCCGAGAGGATTTCGCGCAGCACGACCTTTTCGCGGTGGGCATTGGGCAGTTCGATGCCGATGACGCTGCGGCCCGGTACGGTCGAGACGCGGGCCGAGAGTGCCGACATCGACCGGGCGATGTCATCGGCCAGGCCGATCACCCGGCTGGCCTTGAGGCCCGGGGCGGGTTCCAGCTCGTACATCGTGACGACAGGGCCCGGGCGGACCGAGACGATTTCACCCTTCACGCCGTAGTCATCGAGGACGGATTCGAGCATGCGGGCGTTTTCTTCAAGCGACTCTTCGCTCTGGTGGCTGCGGGTCACGGCCTGCGGTGCCGTCAGCAGCGACAGCGGCGGGGGTTCGTAGGCCGGCGCAGGATCGTCGAAGCGCAGGCGGGGCTGGGCCTCCTGAACGGCCTGGCGCGAGGGGGCGACGGGCTTCTTCACCGGATGCTGCACCACGGGGCGGCGCAGGTCGGGCGCGACAGGCGCCTGGCCCAGCCGCTGCGCCGCAGGCGCCTCGTCGATGTAATCCTCCATCGCCTCGGTCTCGTCGCCATCGATTGCGTAGGCTTGGGCGGCCTCCCAACCGGCGTCTTCGAGATCGTCCTCGAGCGGGGCATCGAAGGGTGCCGCGACCAGGGGCGCGGTGGGGCGGGCGGAGGCTGCCATTGTCGGCGCTGGCACGGCGGGGCGGGCCAGGACGGGCGGTTCGGCACGTGGCCCGGGGGTGGAGACGTCGATCGTCGGGCGGGCGGTGGCGCGCAGGCGGATCGCATCGCTGATCCGGGCGCGGATGCGGTCTTCGCTGGGGCCTTCGGCGGCTTCGGCGCGCAGGGTCAGGACGGGTTCGGCCAGTTCCGGTTCGATCACCCGCCGCATCAGCTGCGGCACCTTGGCCAGCAGCCCGCCGCGCGGGCGCGGCGCAACGGTGCCGACCAGGGCCCGGGCCGGGGCGGCCAGCGTGGGGCCGGCGGCAAGCCCGGCGGCGCGGGCCAGCGTGGCCACACCCGCCGGTTCCTCTACCAGCACAGGCTCGGGCGCATAGCGGATATCGGCCCGCAACTGGCTGCGGGGCTGGGCCACGCGAGAGGAGGCGACCAATGGTTCGGGGCGCAGGTCGGCCGACTGGCGGGCGGCATGGGCGTCGCGCAGCCGCGAGCTCCAGGAAGATGAGCCGGCGCCACCCGTCACGGCGGGCTGCTCGACCGGTGGCTCTTCCAGATGCCCCGCCTCACGCCGGGCCTGCCGGCGGTCCTTCAGGGCCTGGGCGGCGCGGGCGGTTTCGCTGGCGCCGCGCCCGGCCCAGGTCAGCGCCTGATCATAGGTGCGGATCACCCCGATCACCAGAAAGCGCAGGATCGCGCGGAGTTCGGATTTCTCGAAGCCGGTGACATAGAGGCCCATGCCGATCACCGCGAGGCCGGAAAGAACCGACAGCATCTTGAGCGAGAAGGCCGCGCCGAAGGGCAGAAGGCCCAGCAGCGCCCCGACGATCGTGTCGCCGAAGAGGCCGCCCAGGCCGAAGGAATGCGTCCAGTCCGCCCCCGGCACATGGGTCGAGGCAAAGACCGAGGCCATGGCCACGGCGATGACGGCAAAGATCGTGCGACCCATCGCCCGATCCTCGCCGCGGTGGATCACGAAGCGGACCCCCCAGATCAGCAGGATAAGCGGTACCGCCCAGGCACCGCGCCCGCAGATGATGACCAGCGTCGAGGAGACCGCCGCCCCGAAGCGCCCCATCAGGTTGCGCGCGGGCTCGTTGGTGGCCACCATCCAGCCCGGATCTTCGGGCGTATAGGTCCAGAGCATCAGGGTTACCGCCAGCGCCAGACCCACGAGCGCAAGGCCCAGCAGTTCCTTGCCGCGACGCTCGAGCATCGCCTGCATGCCCTGATCCAGAAGCGGATCGCGCTGTCTTGTCTGATAGGAAGCCATGCTGTCCTGCGTCCTCACCCGTAGATGCAGTCGCGGAGCCGCGTGAGCCCGCGCTGCGTTTCTTCCCTTGGGGCCACCAGAGCGACCCTTATGTATCCCTTGCCCGGATTCTCGCCGCCCACATCGCGCGAGAGATAGGCGCCGGGCAGCACCCGCACGCCGGTTTCGCGCCAGAGCCGCAGGGCCGAAGTCTCGCCGTCGTCGACCGGCAGCCACAAGAAAAAGCCGCCCTCGGGCAACTGGAAGCCCTGCACGCCGGCGAAGATCGCGGCGGCATCGCTGAACTTCTGCTGGTACAGGGCACGGCTTGCGTTCACATGTGCCTCATCCGCCCAGACCCTTTCGGCCACGCGCTGGAGCGGCAAGGGAAGGGGCGCGCCGGCAAAGGCCCGCAGCTTGCGGATATGGGCGATGCCCGTTTGCCCGCCCGCGACGAAGCCAGAGCGCAAACCCGGCAGGTTCGATCGTTTGGACAGCGAATGAAAGGCGAAGACACGCTCGGGGTCGGTACCCTGCGCGGTGGCGGCCTGGAGGATCCCCGGCGGCGGCGCGCGGTGCCAGACCTCGGAGTAGCATTCGTCGGCGAGGATCTTGAAATCATACGCCTCGGCCAGAGCCAGCAGGTTGGCCCAATAGCCTGTGGAGGCGACGGCGCCCTGCGGATTGGCGGGCGAGCAGATGTAGGCGAGCGCCACCCGGTCAAGCAGCGCGGGCGGCAGACCGGCGTAGTCGGGCAGGAAGCCCGTCGCGGCGGTGGCCGGCACATAGACAGGCTCGGCCCCGGCGGCCAGCGCGGCCACGGCATAGACCTGGTAGAAGGGGTTCGGCATCAGCACGACGGGGCGCTGGCCGTTCTTTAGCTCGGGGCAGAGCGCGAGGCCCGCGTTGAAGAGCCCCTCGCGCGTGCCGTTCAGCACCATGATCCGGTCGGGCCCGAGATCGACATCATAGCGACGTCCGATCCAGGCCGAGATCGCGGCCAGAAGTTCAGGCGTGCCATCATTCGGCGGATAGACGCCAAAACCGTCCAGATGGGCGGCCAGCACCTCGCCCACGAAATCGGGCAGGGCGTGCCGTGGCTCGCCGATGGTCATGGCAATGGGCTCGCCCCCCGGGGCGTGCGCGTCCAGGAGGGCGCGCAGACGCGGAAATGCGTATTCTGGCAGGTTCGAAAACCGCTCGGGAAACGCCATTGCTGCCTCAATCTCCGGGGTCGTACCGCCCCGCTTTGGCTCACGATACCGAGAGTTTCCGCGCGGGTCCAGAACAACGCCAAGCGCGAAACCGGTTCATGTTGAAACTTGTGGCTTTTTCGCCCCTGCGCCGGCCTAGGCCAGGGCGCGTTCCGCCGCCGCGCCAAGGCGCAAGAGCCGCTCTTCCTGGCCCGCGGGGGCCATCAGGCTGATCCCGCAGGAGGGTTCGCCCACGGGCAGCGTCAGCGCGCAGAGACCCATCAGGTTGCCGATGCGGGTGTTGCGCAGCGCAAGCAGGTTTTCGGTGACGTAATAGGCATCATCGACCATCAGCCGCTGTGCATCGGGCGGCAGGATGGGCGCGGTGGGCAGAAGGACGGCGTCGGCGGCGGAGGTGCGGGCGGCCCATTGGCGGCGCAGCCCCTCGAGCCGGCGCCAGGCGGCCACGTAGTCGGCAGCCGCAACCTCGCGCCCGGAACGGAAACGGTCCAGGATGCGGGGGAACATCTTTTGCGGGGCGCTTTCGATCACCTCGCGCCAGATGCCATAGGCTTCCGCAGTGAAAAGCGTACCGGCGAGCGCCATCGCCTCGGCCACCTCGGGGGCGGCCAGGCGTTCGACCCAGGCCCCGGCTGCGATCAGCCGGGCCACGGCATGATCGAAGGCCATTTCCGGGGCGGGGCGCAGATCGTCGAGCGCGACGGTTTCCAGCACGAGAAGCCGCGTGCCCGCAAGGCTCGCCCCTCGCAGGTCGGCGGGGGCGGAGCCGTCAAGCACGGCCAGAAGCTCGGCGCAGTCCTCGACACTGCGGGCCAGCGGACCGATGGTGTCGAAGCGTTCGCAAAGCGGGACGACCCCGGTCAGCGGCAGGCGGCCCGCGGTGGTCTTGAGCCCGACCAGATCGTTCCAGGCGGCCGGAATGCGGACCGAGCCGCCGGTATCGCTGCCGACCGCCGCCGGGGCGAGGCCAAAGGCGACCGAGGCCGCCGCGCCCGAGGAAGAGCCGCCCGCCACCGCGCCGGGATCATTGACCGAAGGCGGTGTGGCGGTGACCGGGTTGAGGCCCAGGCCCGAAAAGGCCAGCTCGGACATATGCGTCTTGCCGAGGCAGACGAGGCCCTGATGCGTGGCGCGGGCCAGCACCTCGGCATCGCGGTCAGGGACACGCCCGGCCAGCAGCGCAGAGCCCGCTTCGGTCGCGACGCCGGCGCTGTCGAAAAGATCCTTCCAGCTGATCGGCACGCCGTCGAGCAAACCGCGGCGAAGCCCCATCTTGGCCCGCCCGGCGGCCGCCATCGCCTCGGCCCGGGCGCGGGCCGGGGTCAGGCGGGCATAGATGCGGGCGGCAAGCGGATGGCGGTCGATTGCGGCTAGCTGCGCTTCAAGGAGTTCGACCGGGTGCACCTTGCCCGCGCCGATGGCCCGGCCAAGCTCTGTCGCCGTCCTGTCGAGCATCCCTGCCCCTCCGCCTTGCCGCCCCTCGCGCGGGGTCGCCCTGACGGTAGCGGCACGAGGGCGCATGGACAATCCCGTCGCGCGGGGCATATCTGTTGGCATGGCGCATGATGCAGATATCCTGATCGCTGGCGGGGGGCTGAACGGCCCGGCGCTGGCGCTGGCGTTGGCGCAGGGCGGGTTTCGCGTGGCTGTGATCGACGCCCGCCCTGCCCCGAAACGGGCCGAACGCGGGTTCGACGGGCGGGCCTATGCTCTGGCCATTGCCTCGAAACGGCTGCTGGAGGCGATCGGGCTGTGGCCCGGGTTGGCCGGACAGGTGCAGCCCATCCTGCAGATCAAGGCAAGCGACGGCCTGGCGGGCCAGGGGGCCTCGCCTTTCTTCCTGACCTTCGACGCGGCCGAGATCGAGGAAGGCCCGATGGGCTTCATGCTGGAGGACCGGCATCTTTACGCGGCCTTCGTGGCGGCGATGCAGGCAGAGCCGCGGATCACGCTGCTGTCGGGGGAAACCGTTGTCGCGCAGAGTGTAGGCGCGGCCGGGGTGACGGTGGAGCTGGCCTCGGGTCGGCAGGTCTCGGGGCAGGTGCTGATCGGCTGTGACGGGCGCGGCAGCGGCACGGCTCAGCGGTCGGGCATCCGGCGGGTGGGCTGGGGATATGGCCAGACCGCGCTGGTCACGGCCATCGCGCATGAGCGCCCGCATGAGGGGATCGCGCATCAGTTCTTCATGCCCGAGGGGCCGCTGGCCATCCTGCCCTTGCCCGGCAACCTGTCGTCCATCGTCTGGAGCGAGACCGAAGCCCATGCGGCCGCGATCCAGGCGCTGCCGGATGACGCCTATCTTGCGGCGCTGCGGCCGCGCTTTGGCGATTTCCTGGGCGAGATCGCGCTGGCGGGCGAGCGATTCACCTATCCGCTGTCGCTGAGCCTGGCGACGCAGTTCGTGGTGCCGCGGATCGCGCTGGTGGGCGATGCGGCGCATGGGGTGCACCCGATTGCGGGCCAGGGGCTGAACCTGGGGCTGAGGGATGTGGGCGCGCTGGCGCAGGTGCTGGTCGAAGCGCGCCGGTGCGGCGAGGACATCGGGGCCATCGATGTGCTGGAACGCTACCAGATCTGGCGGCGGTTCGATTCGACCGCGCTCGCCTTGGGGATGGATGGGGTCAACAGGCTGTTCTCGAACGACAATCCGATCCTGCGCGCCGGGCGTGACCTGGGGCTTGCGCTGGTAGGTGCGGTGCCTGGACTGCGGCGGGGGTTCATGCGTCAGGCGGCAGGGCTGACGGGCGAGTTGCCCCGGCTGCTGGCCGGGCAGCCGCTCTAGCCGCAATCATTCGAGCGGGCGGGCCTCGCTGACCAGCATGATCGGAATGCCATCGCGGATCGGGAAGGCGAGCGAGGCGGCGCGCGACACAAGTTCCTGCCGGTCGGCGTCGTAGCTCAGAACGGCGTGGGACACAGGGCAGACCAGCGCCTCGAGCATCCGGCGGTCAAACAGTGGCGGGGCGGGGCCTTCGTCCGTTTCGGTCATTGCATCATCTCATCCGCGGAGCCGCCGCGAAGGGCAAATTCGATCAGCGTCACCAGCGTTTCGCGGCGCGTGGCGAGCGAAGGCGCCTCGAGGAGCGCCTGCTTGTCTTCGGGTGAGAAGGGGCAGAGCATGGAAAGGGAATTGATCAGAAGCTCATCCTCGGCCTCTTTCAGACCGGACCAGTCGGTGGAGAGGTTCATCGCGTCGAAATAGCGGGCGAGCAGGCCAAGGAAGGGTTCGCGCCGGAACTCGCGGTCGCATTCCTCGGCGCCCAGGTCGCGGGCGAAAGGCGTCCAATCCACCTGCGTGCGACGATAGGGCGTGAAGCCCTGCACTTCCTTCAGAACGCGAAAGCGCGATATCCCCGTCAGGGTGATCATGTAGCGGCCATCTTCGGTCTCGGAGAAGCCGGTCAGCCGACCGGCACAGCCGATGGCATGCAGGCGCCGTTCCTGCGAGCCAGGCACTTCACGGGGCTGGATCATGCCGATCAGGCGATGGCTGGTCTTCATCGCATCCTCGAGCATCTGCAGATAGCGCGGCTCGAAGATATGCAGCGGCAACCGCGCCCGCGGCAGCAAGAGCGCCCCGGGCAGCGGAAAGATCGCGATCGTATCGGGAAGGTCGGCGGCCTTTATCATTTCCTTCAACCTAGCCCTTGCCGGCGATCAGGCAAATATCATCGACGAAAGCTTGCGGCGGCCCTTGAGAACGATGGGATCCTGCGGCTTCAGCGCGTCGAAGATCGTGAGAAGCTGCGTGCGCGCCGCGCCATCGTTCCATTCACGGTCGCGCCGGAAGAGGTCGAGCAATTCTTCCACCGCCTCTTCCACCTTGCCCGAGGCGTGCAGCGCCAGAGCGAGGTCGAACCGGGCCTGGAGGTTTGCAGGGTCGGCGGCGACGGCCGCGCGCAGGTCCGCCTCGGGGCCGGCATTCGCAGCCTGACGGGCCAGTTCAAGCTGTGCCTTTGCCGCGTCGAACTCCTTGGTCTTGGCGATTGCGGGGCTGGCCGCATCGATGAGCGCCTGGGCCTGGTCAAGATCGCCCAGGGCGAGATGGGCACGGATCAGGCCTCCGTAGGCGGCAGCATTCTCAGCCTCTTCGCCGAGGATCGCAGCGAAGGTCTCGGCCGCATCTGCCGCGGCGCCTTCGGCGAGCATCTGCTCCGCCGCCTCGATCGCATCGGCAAGGCCGCCATCCCCGGCAAGCGCCGCGACGCGGTCGACGAAGACCTTGATCTCGGAGGCCGGCAGCGCGCCCTGGAAGCCATCGACCGGCTGCCCCTGCCAGAAGGCATAGACCGTGGGGATGGACTGGATGCGCAACTGGGCCGCGATGCGCTGGTTTTCATCGACGTTCACCTTGGCCATGCGGACCTTGCCGCCCGCAGCCTTGACCGCCGCCTCGAGCGCGGGGCCGAGCGTCTTGCACGGGCCGCACCACGGGGCCCAGAAATCGACGATGACAGGAACCGTCTGGCTGGCCTCGACCACGTCAGCCATGAAACCGGCTTCCGAGACATCCTTGATCAGATCGCCCTGAACGGGCGGCTTTTCCCCGAATCCGAACATTGTTCGTCTCCTCACAGTGTTTGGAGCCTATATGAGGCCCCGCCCCGGAAAGGCCAAGGGGTCAGAGATCGAAGGTGGCCAGGACGGGCACGTGGTCGGAGGGCTGATCCCAGCCTCGCACGGCACGCAGGATGCGGCTGCCATGCGCCGCCCCGGCGATGTCGGGCGTGGCCCAGACATGGTCGAGCCGGCGGCCCTTGTCGGCGGCATCCCAATCTGCCGAGCGATAGGACCACCAGCTGTAGAGCAGCCCGCTGGGAATGTCCTGGCGGGTGATGTCGACCCAGCGTCCGGCTTCTTGCGCGGCGGCCAGATGATCGACCTCAATCGGGGTGTGGCTGACGATCTTGAGAAGCTGCTTGTGGTTCCAGACATCATCTTCGCGGGGCGCGATGTTCAGGTCGCCCACGAGGATGGCACGGTCGGGCCTTTCCCAGCGAAAATGGTCGCGCATCTCGGTCAGGAAATCTAGTTTCTGGCCGAATTTCTCATTCTCGGCGCGGTCGGGGATATCTCCGCCCGCGGGCACGTAGACGTTGTGGATGGTCACGCCGTTCTCCAGGCGGGCCGCGACATGGCGGGCATGGCCGAGTTGGGCGAAATCCTTGTCGCCGGCATCCATCAGGGGCAGTTTCGACAGGATGGCGACGCCGTTGTAGCCCTTTTGGCCGCGGGCCACGATATGGGTGTAGCCAAGGGCCCGGAAGGCCTCGAGCGGTATCTTCTCGACCGGCGCCTTGCATTCCTGAAGACACAGGATGTCGGGCGCCTCTTCCCCCAGCAGGCGCAGCACCAGCGCCTCGCGCAGGCGGACAGAGTTGATGTTCCAGGTCGCGATCGTGAAGGGCATTGCCGTCTCCTCTGGCGGAGCCGCAGACTAGGGGCTGGGGCGGCGGGGCTCAAGGCGCAGAGCAGGCGCGGGAGACACAAAAAAAGGCCGGGCTAGCCGCCCGGCCAGGTCCAACAGGGAGGTTGCCGCGCCCTTACCCCGGCGCGGCGAGGGGATCCTGCGGATGGGACAATGCATCCGATCTCTCAAATATCATCGCAATTTTGGCGACAATAAGGCTGTCATGCAACCAATCTGTAGCCACCGCTTTCAGTTACCAGCAGTCGGGCATTCGACGGATCGGGTTCGATCTTTTGACGCAGACGGTAGATATGGGTCTCGAGCGTGTGGGTGGTCACCCCGGCATTGTAGCCCCAAACCTCGTGAAGCAGTACGTCACGGGCCACGACACCTTGGCTGGCGCGATACAAGTATTTGAGAATGTTCGTTTCCTTTTCGGTCAGGCGAACCTTCCGATCCTTGTCGTCAACCAGCATCTTTTGCGCGGGCTTGAAGGTGTAATGCCCCAGTTGAAACACTGCATCTTCTGATTGTTCATGCTGGCGCAATTGAGCGCGGATGCGCGCAAGCAACACTGGAAACTTGAATGGCTTGGTCACGTAATCATTCGCGCCAGCATCAAGGCCCAGAATGGTGTCGGCGTCCGAATCATGGCCCGTCAGCATCAGGACCGGGCACTTGACGCCCTGCTTGCGCATCCGCCGGCAAAGCTCCCGCCCGTCCGTATCCGGCAGGCCGACGTCGAGGATCACGAGGTCAAAGAGGCCGGCCTTGGCCTTTTCCATCCCCTCGCCGCCGTTGCGGGCTTCGAACACATCGAAGTCCTCGGTCATGACAAGTTGTTCGCTGAGCGCCTCGCGCAGGTCGTCATCATCGTCGACCAGCAGTATTTTCTTGAGGTTTGCCATCGGTCTGCTCCTCTTCTCGATGATTTGGCAGATGCGCCGGCCTCTCGAAAACGGCAAGATATGCGACAGAGCGCTCACGCGGACGTGTCGCCAGAATGGCAAATGTTTCAATTTCAGGCCATAGCGACTAACTAGAGCGGAGAGACAACGCAGGTTCCATGTCGCTATTCCCTACCCTGACCGAGACGCTGGCCCGGGCCCGTGCGGACCTGCGCATGGGGCTGCCCGTGGTGCTGACCGAGGGGACGGCCGGCGCGCTGGCCATCGCGGTCGAGGCGCTGACGCAGGACCGGCTGGCCGATCTGCGGGCGCTGGGGGCGCCGGAACTGGCGCTGACCGCCTGGCGGGCCGAGACGCTCAAGGCGCGGGCCTATGACAACGATCTGGCCCGCATCGAAGTGCCTCCTGACAGGGATCTGGCGTGGTTGCGCGGACTGGCAGACCCGGCGGACGATCTGCGCAGCCCGATGAAGGGGCCGCTGCGGTCGCGGCGCGACGGATCGGCCGCCCTGCACCGGGCGGCATTGATGCTGGCGAAATCTGCGCATCTTCTGCCGGCAGCGGTGCTGGTCAGTGTGGCGGACCCGCAGGCCCTGGCCGCGCGTGCGCATCTCACCCTCTTGCCGGTGGAACAGGTGGGCCCCGTGCTGGCAGCAGCGACGGAACTGCATCCGGTGGTGTCGGCGCGGTTGCCGATGGCGGCTTCGGCCGCTGGGCGGGTGCATGTGTTCCGGCCCGATGACGGGGGAGAAGAGCACTACGCCGTCGAGATCGGGCGTCCGGACCGGGCGCAGCCAGTGCTGGCGCGGCTGCATTCGGCCTGTTTCACCGGCGATGTGCTGGGCAGCCTGAAATGCGATTGCGGCCCGCAATTGCGTGCGGCGCTGGGGCAGATGGGCGAGGCCGGAGCTGGCGTGCTTCTGTACCTGAACCAGGAGGGGCGGGGCATCGGGCTGGCCAACAAGATGCGGGCCTATTCCCTTCAGGATCAGGGGTTTGACACGGTCGAGGCCAACCACCGCCTGGGTTTTGAGGATGATGAACGCGACTTTCGCCTGGGCGCCACGCTGCTGCGCCAGATGGGATTTTCGGCAGTGCGACTGCTGACGAACAACCCGCGCAAGATCGCGATGATGGAGGCCAATGGCATCAAGGTGGCCGAGCGGGTGGCCCTGCGCGTGGGACAAACACCCGAGAACGCGGGCTATCTGGCCACCAAGGCTGCGAAGTCGGGGCACCTGCTGTGAGGCAGACCGACCTGGTGATTGACCGGATGGGCGCCTGGTTTCATGGCCGCCGCCTACCCTGCGCCATTGGCCGTGGCGGCATTGCCCGGGACAAGCGCGAGGGTGATGGCGCGACCCCGGCGGGGGTACATGGCATCGTGGGGATGCTGTACCGCCCCGACCGGATCGCGGCTGCCGCCCTGCCGGACTGGGCCGTGCCGATCGGCCCGTCGGACCTGTGGTCAGACGATCCGCGCGACGAAGATTACAACCTTATGGTCCGTGCTCCGCATCGATGGAGCCACGAACGCCTGCGCCGGCCCGATCCGCTTTACGATCTTGTCCTGTTGACCGACTGGAACTGGCCTCAGGCGGAACCGGGCCGTGGATCGGCAATCTTCCTGCACCGCTGGCGTGCTCCGCGCCGGGGCACAGCAGGGTGCATCGCCTTTGCGCCACGCGATCTGCTGTGGATTGCCTGGCGGATCAGGCATTCGACCCGCGTGATCGTGCGGGGCTGAGCCCTCTTTCCAAAGCGCTTTGGAGGCCCTACACTTGCTATCGCGGACGAGGGGAGGCCAAGGGTGCGCGATTTTCCGGCAGGGATGGACGACACGGTTTTCGAGCTGCGACTGAACCGCAGCGCCGAAGATCTTTGGGGCATGACAGACCGGCTTTATGGCCAGCACCCGGACTATCCGAAGTTCCGCAAGGCCCTGCTGAAGGCGCTCAAGTCAGCCTGGGACGCCCGCCCGGCCGACCTGCGCCGGCTGGATCTGCAGCGCGATCTGGAACCTGACTGGTTTCAGCGGACCGACCGGGCCGGCTATGTCTTCTACATCGACCGCTTCGCCGGCACCTTGAAGGGCATTCTGGACAAGCTCGACTATCTGGAAGATCTGGGCATTACCTATGTCCATCTCATGCCCTGCCTGAAGCCGCGCCCGGGTGATAGCGACGGCGGTTATTCGGTGATGGATTACCGCGCGATCAATCCCGTCTATGGCACCATGGCGGATTTCGAGGAGGTGGCGACGGCGCTGCGCGCCCGGGGCATGAGTCTCTGTGTCGATCTGGTGCTGAACCATACCGCCAAGGAGCATGCCTGGGCGAAGAAGGCCAGCAAGGGCGAGGCGCGCTACGTCGATTACTACCTGATGTTCGAGGACGACCGGGTGCCGATGCAATACGAGGCATCCCTGGTCGAGGTGTTTCCCGAGCACGCGCCGGGCAACTTCAGCTTCTATCCCGAGTTCGGCAAATGGGTCTGGACGACCTTCAACGAACACCAGTGGGATCTGAACTGGGCGAACCCCCAGGTCTTTCTGGAAATCGTCGAGATCATGCTGTTTCTGGCCAACAAGGGGGTCGATGTGCTGCGGCTGGATGCCGTGGCCTTCATGTGGAAGCGGATGGGCACCCGGTGCCAGTCGGAGCCGGAAGTGCACATGCTGCTGCAGGCGCTGCGCGCGGCGTGCCGGATCGCCTGCCCCGCGCTGATCCACCTCGAAGAGGCGATCGTCGCCCCGGCCGAGATGCTGCCTTACCTGGGTCGCGGCGAACATGACGGCAAGGAGGGCAACCTTGCCTATCACAACAGCCTGATGGTGCAGTTCTGGTCGGCGTTGGCGACGCGGGACACCCGGCTGATGACCCATGTGCTGGGCACGCATTTTCCGCCGGTGCTGACGAACGCGACCTATGCCACCTACATCCGCTGTCACGACGACATCGGATGGGCGGTGACCGATGAGGATGCGCGGGCCGTGGGCCTGGACGGGCCGGCGCACCGGGCCTTTCTGTCGGATTTCTACGAAGGGACGTTCCCCGGCTCATTCGCGCGGGGCGCGCTTTTCGGGGTGAACGAGGCAACGGGGGATGCGCGCATCTCGGGCAGTTTCGCCTCGCTTGCCGGGCTGGAGCGGGCCATGGACGCCGGAGATCCGGCGGCCATCGACCAGGCGGTGCAGCGGATCCTGCTCGGCCATGCGCTGATCGCGGCCTGGGGCGGGATCCCGCTGATCTACATGGGGGATGAACTGGCCCTGCTGAACGACCATGGCTATCGCGACGTGCCGGACCATGCGCATGATAGCCGCTGGCTGCACCGCCCGATGATGGATTGGCAAGCAGCCGCGATCCGGGCGACGGCGGAAACCCCGGCGGCCCGCGTCTGGCGTGGCACGCGCGAGATACTGGCGCGGCGACGGGCGACGCCCGAGTTGCACGCCGCCTATCCGATCGAGGTGTTGCGCTGCGAGGCACCAGGCCTGTTCGCCTTCCGCCGGGTGGCGCCGACCGGGCCGCTGCTGGGCCTGTTCAACTTCACCGAGACCTGGCAGCACCTTCCGGAAGCGTGGTTGCGCGCCCAAGGCGCCCGGCATCTGCATGATGCGCTGTCGGACCGGCCAGTGGAACTGCATGGCGGTAACATCGCCCTGCCGCCGCACGCCCGCGCCTGGATCCGCTGAAAGGCGGGTTTCAGCCCTTGTCGAGGCGCCCGGGCCCATAGTCGCGGGCGCCGAAAATGGCGCTTCCCACCCGCACATGGGTGGCACCCGCTGCAATCGCCTGTTCGAAATCGCCGCTCATCCCCATCGACAGGCCCGACAGCCCGTTGCGGCGGGCCATTTCGGCCAGGGCCACGAAATGCGGCCCCGCTTCCTCGCCTTCGGGCGGGATGCACATCAACCCTGCGAGGGGCAGGTCCATCGCCCGGCAATCGGCGATGAAGGTATCCAGCCCGGAGGGCAGTACGCCCGCCTTCTGCGGCTCCTCGCCCGTGTTGACCTGAACGAACAGCGCCGGGCTGGCGCCGCGGGCCTGGGCCAGGCGGGCAAGTTTCTCGGCGAGCGAAGGGCGGTCGAGGGTATGGATCGCATCGAAAAGTTCGACCGCCAGCTTGGCCTTGTTGGTCTGCAGGGGCCCGATCATGTGAACCGCAACCGGCCCGAAGGATTGGCGGAAGGCAGGCCATTTCGCAGCCGCCTCCTGGACATAGTTCTCGCCGAAGGTGCGGTGCCCCTGTTCCAGAACGGCCCGCACCCGCTCCTCTGGCTGGACTTTGGACACGGCGATGAGCGTGACCGATCCGCCGGGGCGACCCGCCATGCGTTCGGCCCCGGCGATCCGCGCAACAATATCCGTCAGTCCCATGGCAACTCCGGCGGCATCCTCAGAAAAACCAGCGCGCGCCCAGAAGCAGACCGTCGGCATCCTGATAGCTGTTGCCTAGCTGGTCGCCGTAGGTAAAGCGGCGCCATCCTGCATAGAGGTCGAGCGACAGCGAGTCGATGCTCTGGACGGCATAGAGGCCGTAGTTCTCGGTTCGGGCGCCATCCGACAGGAAGTCGCGGCCGTTGTAGTAGTCGACTGACAACGATGTGGTCCCGATCGCCCAGGCATCCGTCTGCCAACCTGCGCGGGTCCAGATATAGCTAGCCCCATCGATCTGCCGGCCGGTGGAGACGGCAAGGTTCAGCCCGGTCGGTTCATGCACCAGGGTGGCCGAGGCGGCGATGCGCCGGGTGGTTCCGGCCTGCGGATCGTCGATCCATTGATAGCCGGCCGCGCCGCGGAGTGCGAAATCACCCATGTCGCCCGTCCAGCGCAGTGCCACATCGTAGTAGTCGTTGTCATCGCTCTCGGTCAGGATGTTGATCCCGTAAGAGGTCGAGACCATGAAGCCGTTGTAGACCGGCGTATCGTAGCGCGCGCGGAACCGGCGCGCGCCGTTGAAGGCATTGTTCACCTGAGCGATCGACACATTGGTCAGGTTGCCGCTGTCATCGCGGAACCGAAAGGAACCGAACCCGTCCGTCGAATTGGTGGCCCCGGCGACAAAGGTAAAGGAATCATCCAGCCCGGCCGTGCCGTCCGAGGCCGAGGCGCCCTGACCAAGCGACAACGTTCCGTAATCGGTGTCGATCGCGGCTTCGAACCAGCGCAGCAATGTCTGCTCCCAGTCGTTCCAGTCTGGCGTGTTGAGCTGTGACACGAGCCCGCTGTTGCGCATCGTGAGGCCCGTCTCGAAGCGGTAGCGCAGCGTCGCCTCGCCCAGTGGCTGGGTCACGGTAAAGCCCAGGCGCGAGTTCCAGTTGCCGTTGTCGACAAGGTTGCTGGTGGTTTCATCGCCATCGGCAAAGCTCTGATAGGCGAGGTTCACCTGTCCATAGACATTGGTTTCGACACCTGACAGGCCTGTGTAGGTGAGTTCGGGGCCAAAGACCTCTGACTCGATGGGCAGTTCCTCGACCAGCGCATCGTAGTCGAAGTCCGATTCAGGGGCTTCCTGGGCGGCAGCCGCGCCACAAAGGCAGGCGAGTGCGGCGGACAGACCGAGGCTGGTGGTGGAATTCCGCATGGCTCGCTCCCTTGATAGGGCGCCCCGGGTTCTGGGCAGTCGCGAACCGGATCGCTCATGGCCAGACTGTCCCAGAGCCGGCGATGGATCAAGCCCTTGACGGTCCGATCAAGTTGGCAGGGCCTGTTTCAAAAATGAAAAGAGCGGGCCAAGGCCCGCTCTTTCCTGTCTCGTGATCCGGGTGGATCAGAACGAGAAGCTCACACCGGCGTCCCAGATGGCGTCCACGCCCTGCACGTCCGGATCAACCACACCGGCTTTCACAGCAGCGCCGCCGCCCAGGTCGTAGGACACGCCCAGACCCCAGGGGGTGCGGTTCAGCGTTTCCGAACCGTCGGTCAGCTCGACATCGCGCCAGTAGGCGGTCAGGGTCGTCGCATCGAAGGTGTAGTCAACCGAGAAACCGTACTGGGTCAGGTCAACTTCAGCACCCGAGCCTTCGCCGTACTGAGCGTTCAGCGTGAAGCCCGAGAAGGTACCACCGGCGCCGAGCATCCAGTTGTCGACGTTGGTCGAGATTTCCTCGAACACGCCCGAAGCGTTGGCCGTTGTCGAGTAGCCCTGCAGCGACAGGTTCTCGTAGCCGGCGCCGACCCACCAGGCGTCGGTCGCGTATTTCGCACCGAGGGCATAGGCTTGGTCGATGGTGTCGTAACCGTCGAAGATCGAACCGTCGAGGTCGATGCCCGAGGGGTTGCCCAGACCGATGTAGCCGGTGAAGCCGCCGGTCGAGTACTCATACAGAGCCGAAGGCAGAGCGAAGGCCGACAGACGCTCGTTCTGGTTGTCGCCGAGAACGTCGTTGTTACCCTGCATCAGGTAGATGGCTTCGTTGAGGTCGCCCAGACCGGTCAGACCAACGCCCGACAGGTTGCCGACAGCAGCTTCAGCCGCACCCGAAACGTCACCCATCGACAGCTTGCCGAAGGCGCCGGTCATGAACACGTTGCCGGCCGAACCGTTGGCACCGGCGTCAGCGTTGTCCGCACGGATGGTACCGCCGAAGGACACGCCCGAGTCGGTTTCCGAGGTCAGGGTGAAGGCGATACGAACACGCGAGGTGAACGCAATCTCGGTATCGAGATAGGGATCGACCACGTTCGGATCGGTCGACGAGTCGACCAGAGTGATCTGCTCGACGATACCCATGCGGCCGTCACCGGTGATCACAACTTCTGCAGCCGCAGCGCCGGCGAAGCCGACCAGGGCAGTCGAAGCGAGAAGAATCTTTTTCATCGTTTTCCCTCGTTGTCTCTAAGAAGGTCGCCCAACTCAGGGGAATCCGAATTGGGTATGCTTCTCTTTCCCTCTTGCGGGGCGCGATTGCAACGTGATCCGGGGGCGGGCGGGGAAAGACGGTGGCGATGGTGCAGCTTTGCCACAGTGGGTTTCGGCAGGGGAACGGCCCCGTTTGCGGGCAGAGAAAGCGGCGCAGAACCGCCATTTGTCCGGACATTGCCACGTGTACGGCAAGGATCGACGGACCGAAAAGCCTTGTCCGCCCCCCGGTGCTCGGCTAGACAACGCCAGAGTTGAACCGGGGAAACGGATGACGTCGCAACGCCTGGCCCTTGCCGCTGTTCTTGCCGGCACAACCTTCGTTCTGGCGGCCTGCGGGGCGAACAGCATCTTCGGTCCGGGCACACCCGAGGGGCGCCGGGCGGCGGATGAGCAACGCGCGCTCCTGCTGGCGGCAAACGATCCCACCTCGGCCTACCTGGACAGGAACGACACCGATTCCACCATCTGGGATCTGTTCGGGAACCGCGACGATCCGAACACCACCGTGCGCGTGAACAAGTACCTCTGGAACGCCTCGCTGGACATCCTGAACTTCCTGCCGATTGAATCGGTCGACCCGTTCACAGGTGTGATCGTCACCGGCTATGGCACACCGCCCGGTGGCGGTCGGGCCTATCGCGCGACGATCTATGTGCAGGACCCGGCGCTGGACGCCCGTTCGCTCAAGGTCGCGCTGCAGTCGCGGGGCGGCGGCGCCGTTCCGGTCGAGACCCAGCGCGCGGTCGAGGATGCGATCCTGACTCGCGCCCGCCAGTTGCGCATCCAGGACAGCCGTCTCTGATCTGCCGACCGCACGGCCACGGCCCGCTCTGGACCTCTGGCGCCCTGTCGGTGTAATCCCGCGCGGCAGTCCGTCGAGAAGAGGCCTATAATGTCGCGTTACGAGCCCGCCGTCACCGAAGCAGCCTGGCAGGCCGCCTGGGAGGCCGAGGATGTCTTCAAGGCCCGGCGCGACGATCGCCCCAAGTATTACGTGCTCGAGATGTTCCCCTATCCTTCAGGGCGCATCCACATGGGACATGTGCGCAACTACACGATGGGCGACGTGATCGCGCGCTACAAGTCTTCTTGCGGGTTCAGCGTGTTGCATCCGATGGGCTGGGACGCCTTCGGCATGCCCGCCGAGAATGCGGCGATCGAGCGCGGCGGCCACCCCAAGGACTGGACCTACGGCAACATCGCCGACATGCGCGCGCAAATGAAGCCCCTGGGCCTGTCGATCGACTGGAGCCGCGAGTTCGCGACCTGCGATCCGGAATACTACGGCCAGCAGCAGGCCATGTTCATCGACATGCTGGAGGCGGGCCTTGTCTATCGCAAGAACGCCGTCGTGAACTGGGATCCGGTCGACATGACCGTTCTGGCCAACGAGCAGGTGATTGACGGCAAGGGCTGGCGGTCGGGGGCTGTGGTGGAACGGCGCGAGTTGACGCAGTGGTTCTTCCGCATCTCGGACTTTGCTGGTGAACTGCTGGCCTCGCTCGACGGGCTGACCGACTGGCCCGAGAAGGTGCGGCTGATGCAGGCCAACTGGATCGGCAAGTCGCGGGGGTTGCAGTTCGCCTTTGCCACCGTCGGCGCGCCGGAGGGGTTCGAACGGCTGGAGGTCTATACCACCCGGCCCGACACCCTGCTGGGGGCCAGCTTTGCCGCGATCAGCCCCGACCATCCCCTGGCCAAACATCTTGAGGGACAGGATCCGGCCATTGCCGAATTCGTGGCCGAATGCCGCCGTGTCGGCACCAGCGAAGAAGCGCTGGAAAAGGCCGAGAAGAAGGGGATGAACACTGGCATCCGGGTGCGCCATCCCTTTGACCCGGCCTGGGAACTGCCGGTCTATATCGCAAATTTCATCCTGATGGATTACGGCACCGGCGCGATCTTCGGTTGCCCGGCGCACGATCAGCGCGACTTCGAGTTCGCCACGAAGTACGGCTTGCCGATCCTGCCCGTCTTCCTGCCCGAGGGCGCTGAGGAGGGCGCGCTGACCGAGGCCTTCGTGCCCATGAAATCCGAACGCGTACGCTACGTCCAGGGTTTCGCCGGCGCGTCGGTGCAGACGGGGGAAGAGGCCGTCGCCTCGGCCATCGCCGAATGTGAAAGCCGCGGGGTGGGCCGCGGTGTCACCAATTATCGCCTGCGCGACTGGGGACTGAGCCGCCAAAGATACTGGGGCTGTCCGATTCCGGTCGTGCATTGCGCCGATTGCGGTGTGGTGCCCGAGCGCAAGGAGAATCTGCCCGTCCGCCTGCCCGATGACGTGACCTTCGACCGGCCGGGCAACCCGCTCGACCGCCATCCGACCTGGCGTGACGTGGCCTGCCCCGCCTGCGGAAAGCCCGCCCGGCGCGAGACAGACACGATGGACACCTTTGTGGATTCGTCCTGGTACTACGCCCGCTTTACAGCGCCCCATGCGGCGACGCCCACGGTGCCGGCCGAAGCCGATTACTGGATGAATGTCGATCAATACATTGGCGGCATCGAGCACGCGATCCTGCACCTTCTGTATTCCCGCTTCTTCGCGCGGGCGATGCATCGGACAGGCCACCTGCCCGCAAAGGCGATAGAGCCGTTTAACGCGCTGTTCACGCAAGGCATGGTGACGCATGAGATCTACATGACCCGCGATGCCGCGGGCCGCCCGGTCTACCACCTGCCCGAAGATGTCGAAAACGGCCAGGTCAAGGCCACGGGCGAGGCGGTCGAGATCATCCCCTCGGCCAAGATGTCGAAATCGAAGAAGAACGTGGTCGATCCGGTGAACATCGTCACGACCTTCGGCGCCGATACCGCGCGCTGGTTCATCCTGTCGGACAGCCCGCCCGAGCGGGATGTGGAATGGACGGCCTCGGGCGCCGAGGCGTCGTACAAGCATCTGTCGCGGGTCTGGCGGATTGCGGACGAGATACGGTCTTCTGACGCGCCGGCCACGGCCGAGGATGCGGCGCTGGAGCGGGCGACGCACAAGGCCATCGCCGAGGTCACCGCCGGGATCGAGGGGTTCGCCTTCAACAAGGCCGTGGCGAAACTGTACGAGTTCACCAATACCCTGTCGCGGTCGGGGGCCGGGGCCGAGGCGAAGCGCCGCGCCATGAAGGTCATGGCGCAGCTGATGTCGCCCATGGTTCCGCATCTGTCCGAGGATATCTGGGCCATGCTCGGTGGCGAAGGGCTGGTCGTACGCGCGCCCTGGCCCAAGGCCGATCCGGCGCTTCTGGAGGAAGACAGCGTCACCCTGCCGATCCAGATCAACGGCAAGCGGCGATCCGAGATCACCGTGGCCAAGGACCTGCCGGTGGCCGAGGTCGAAAGGCTGGTTCTGGCGGATGATACGGTGATCAAGATGCTGGCCGGAGGGGCGCCCAAGAAGCTGATCGTGGTTCCGGGCCGTATCGTCAATGTCGTGGTCTGATCGCCGCAGCGTTCTTGGTCTTCTGGCGGCGCTGCCGCTGGCAGCCTGCGGCTTTACTCCGGCCTATGCGCCGGGGGGGGCAGCGACGCAGCTGCGCAATGCGATCCTGGTCGATGATCCGCCCGACCGGCTGGCCTATGAATTCGTGGGCCGTCTGGAGGAACGCTTTGGCCCGCCGCTCGAACCCGCCTATCGCCTGGCCTATCAGATCACGACGCAGAGGGTAGAGCTGGCCGTCACCACGGAAGGTTCGATCCTGCGCTATAACGTGACCGGCACTGTAACCTTTACGCTGACCGACCGCACAACGGGGGCGGTCCTGACCCAGGGGCGGGCCACCAGTTTTGCCGCCGCCGCTGCGACCGAGGCAACGATCGCGGCCCAGGCGGCCGAGCAGGACGCGAACTCGCGCCTGATGATCATCCTGGCCGACCAGGTGGTCACGCGGCTGACGGCCGAGGCTGGCCGGTTCCTGCCGCCCGCGGACGGATGACCCTCCGATGAAGATCACGGCCGCCGAGGTTATGCGGACCTATGCGCGCCCCGATCCAGGGCGGCTTGGCCTGCTGATCTACGGCGCAGACGCCATGAGGGTTGCGCTGAAGCGCCAGGAGGTGATCGCCACGATGATCGGCCCTGCGGGAGAGGCCGAGATGCGCCTGGCGCGGATCGCCGCGGGCGACCTGCGGCGTGACCCGGCGCAACTGGCCGACGCGGCGCGGGCGCAGGGGTTCTTTCCGGGGCCACGCGTGGCTTTTGTCGAGGATGCGACCGACGGACTTGCGCCGGTGATCGAGGCCGCAATGGCCGACTGGCGGCCCGGCGACGCGCATCTGGTGGTCACGGCGGGCCAGCTTGCGGCCAAGTCGGCGCTGCGCAAGCTGTTCGAGTCGCATCCGGCGGCCCATGCGCTTGGCCTGTATGATGATCCTCCCAGCCGCGAGGAGATCGCCGCCGCCCTGACGGCCGCCGGTTTGACCGACATCGACCGCGCGGCCATGGCCGACCTGACAGCCTTGGCCCAGTCGCTCGACCCCGGCGATTTCCGCCAGACGGTCGAGAAGATAGGGCTTTACAAGCGCGGCGAAACGGGGCCGCTGACCACGGCCGATGTGGCGGCCTGCGCGCCCGCGTCGGTCGAGGCCGAGGTGGACGACATCATCAACGCGGCCGCCAACGGCCAGAGCGCGCTGATCGGGCCGCTCATGCGCCGGCTGGATGGCCAGGGCGTGGGGGCGGTAAAGGTCTGCATGGATGCGACGCGCCATTTTCGGGCGTTGCAGGCGGCAGCGTCCGACCCGGGCGGCCCGGCCTCGGGCCTTGCGCGAATGCGCCCGCCAGTCTTTGGCCCCCGGCGCGACGCTATGCAGCGCCAGGCCCAATCGCTTGGCCTGCGGCGGATCGAAGAGGCGCTTGCCATGCTGATAGAGACCGATCTGACCCTGCGCTCTTCGTCGCGGGCACCGGCGGAGGCGCTGATGGAACGCACGCTGATCCGCGTGGCGATGCTCGCCCGGCGCTGACCGCGGCTCAGACTTCGTCGGGCGGCGCGGGCGGGCCCTCATCGGGCCAGGGATCTTCCTCTGGCGGCCAGTCTTCCGGCACCTCGGGCCCCGGCCCGGGCTCGGGATCGGGTGGCGGGGGCTGGTCGGGATCGGGTTTCGGCGGCGACATGATATCCTCCAACCGAACCATCCTGCGCCCACCGGGTCAGGGGCGCAATGGCGCAGGCGCTTGGCCCGGACCCAGGCGCCGGGCTGCCGCTTCGCCCGCCCAATGTCCGGTGGCCAGGCAACCGGTCAACAGATAGCCGCCGGTCGGCGCTTCCCAATCCAGCATCTCGCCAGCAGCGAAGATACCCGGCAGGCCGGCAAGTTCCAGATCGGGCGACAGGCTTGCGGCAGTTATGCCGCCGGCGACCGAGATCGCCTCGTCGATCGGGCGCGGCCCCTCCAGCGCGAGCGGCAGATGCTTCAGCCGCGCGGCAAGGTCCGCCGGTTCGACCGGAGGCCGACCGGCCTCGTGCACCAGGGCGATGGCAGCAGGCGAAAGCCCCAGCTTGCGCAGGCGGTTGGCCAGGCTTTCGCCGGGCTTGCTGCGGGATAGGCGATCCGTCACTTGCGCAGCATTCATGTTGGGCAGAAGGTCGAGTTGCAGCGGTGCGCCAGCCCGCAACACCGGTGCAAGGGGATAAAGCCCGCCACCCTCGATGCCTCGGGCGGAGATCACGAACTCCCCGCGTTCGACCTGCCCGCCGGCGCTGAGCGCCACGCCCTTGATGGGCGCGCCGAAGTGCCGCGTCATATGGGCAGACCAGGGCACCAGAAAACCGACATTGGCCGGCTGCCAGGGCGCCAAGTCCACCCCCCTCGCCCGGAGCCAGGGAACCCAGGCACCGTCCGAGCCCAGGCGCCGCCAGCTTGACCCGCCCAGCGCCAGAACGGTCACGCTTGGCTGCACGAGGCGGGGGCCCTGCGGCGTCTGGAAGGCCAGCTTGTCGCTCTCGAACCCCACCCAACGCCAGTTGGTGCGCAGTTCGGCGCCGGTCGCCCCGAGACGCTCCAGCCAGGCGCGCAACAGGGGCGAGGCCTTCATCGCTACAGGAAAGACCCGTCCCGTCGATCCGGTAAACACGGGCTGGCCCAGGCCCTCGGCCCAGATCATGACCTCGGGCGGCCCGAAGGCATCGAGCATCGGGCGCAACCATGGTGCTGCCCCGGAGTATTGTGCGCGGAAGGCGTCGGAGGGTTCGTTCTTGGTCAGGTTGAGACCGGTCTTGCCTGCCATCAGGAACTTGCGGGCCGGCGTGGCCAGGGCCTCGGCCAACACGACGCGATGACCGGCGGCCGCGATCCGCTCGGCGGCCATCAACCCGGCAGGTCCGGCCCCGATCACCAGCGCCGGCAGATGCTCAACACCCGGCACCGTACCCCCCTTGCCCTGCGGCCCCGCCGCCCCAGAATTGCGAAGCAAGGAGACGACCGTGACCGACGAGATACCGATCTGCCCGCTGTGCCTGCGCCCGATCCCGCCCGAGGCGCGGCAAAGTCTGCATCATCTGGTGCCACGCCTGCGAGGAGGCAAGAACGGACCGACGGTGCTGTTGCATCAGATCTGCCACTCCGAGATTCATGCGTCGTTGTCTGAAACCGAACTTGCCCGGCAATACAACACCATCGAGGCCCTGCGCGGCCACCCTCGGCTGGCCCGCTTCATTTCCTGGGTGGCCGACCGGCCTGCCACGTTCCACGGCCGGTCGGCCGGCGGTCCCCGGCGGCGCTGAACAATCGCTCAGACCAGCATCCGCTTGATCGCCGCGGCATGTCCCGGCGGTGCCGCAAGACCGTCGGCAGCCAGCTCCCGGGCCTGATCCAGCAATGCCTCGGGCGCGACGATCCGGTCGATCAGTCCCCAGGCCAGGGCCTCGTCCGCCGCGATCTTCTGCCCGGCCAGCAAGATCAGGCTTGCACGCGCCCGACCGACCAGCGAAACCAGCCGACCAGGATCGGAAGGTTGGGGCAGAAAACCCAGCCGCATGACCGGGTAGAAGAACTTCGTGCCGGGCACCGCCAGCCGCACGTCACAGGCCAGAACCATTCCAAGGCTACCCCCCGCCGCGGTGCCATTCAGTGCCGCAACGGTCAGACCCGGAAAACCTGCGGCGCGGGCCGAAAGTTCCTCCCAGATCGGGTCGGAGGCGAGCCCTGCTCGCGCCTCGTCCAGATCCGCCCCGGCCGAGAACACCGCCCCCGCTCCGGTCAGGATCAAGGCCCGATCCCCCCTGACCGCTGCCCGTTCCACGGCCGCAGACAAAGCTTCCAGCATGGTTCGGGTCAGGGCATTTGCCTTTTCGGGGCGGCAGAGTGTGATCGTGCTCAGACCGCCTTCAGACGCGACATTGATCATGGCAGGCGAACTCCGAGACGACCCTGTGGCGGCCTGCCCTAGTTCAGCGCCGCCTGCAAGACGGCGACAGCAATCTTGCCGATATGGTCCTTGTCGCTGTCGACGTTGCTGTTCAGCGCGACCACTGCCACAAGATCCTTCTCCGGGAGGAAGATGTAGACCACGCGATAGCCCATCGCGCCGCCCTCGTATTCCCACCCCGAGCCCAGGGCGTCAGAGGCAAATCCGGTCACCCCCAGACCAAAGCCCGAGGGGTCATCCTTGCTGGGCTTGCCGATCACGGCGCCCGTCTTCATCGAGACCACGTCCAGAAGTTCTGCCCGCGCTTCATCGGTCAGCAGATCGGACTGATAAAGGGTACGGACCCAGCGGGCAACCTGTGCGGGGGTCGCGACGGCGGCCCCAGCCGACCCCGCCCAGGACATGTCCTGGGCCTTGAAATCCTGGCCGGAGATCGCCTTGAAATCCGGATCGTCAGGCTGCCAGGCATAGCCCGAGGGCATCCTGGACAGGATCTCGGGCGGGTAGATGCCTTCCACGTAATGCGTGTCGGTCAAGCCGGTCTTCGGGGTGAAGAAGCGCTCCTGAAAGACCTCGGCCACCGGCTTGCCGGCCAACTTCGACAAGATCATGCCGGCGAGAATGTAGTTGGTGTTCGAATAGTCGTAGCCCTTGGTCGAGGCCGGTGCATCCGGGTAAGCCGGGTCGACAAAGCCAACGAGAACCGGCGGCGAAAAATGGCGGCTGTTGCCGTACTTCACGATGTCGCCGAACATAGAAGCGTCATAGGTTGGAATGCCGCTTGTCATGTTCAGCAGGCGACGGATCGGAACATCCTTCCAGGCGGGATATTCCGGCAGGTATTTGCCAAGGGTGTCATCAAGGTCAAGCTTGCCCTCGGTCTGCAATTGCAGAAGCGCGGCCGCCGTCATCGACTTGGTGATGCTGCCGATCTGGAACAGCGTGCCCACCGAGATGGGCGCGGCCCCCGGATCGCGTGAAACCGCGCCCGCCACTGCGTTCACGGTGTCCGGCTGCGCCGGCAGGCTCAGGCTGATCGAAATGGCCGAACTGTGCTCGGCCTCGCTAATGGTCGAGATATAGTCGTCAGCGATCTTCTGCAGGGCGGTCTGCAGGTCCGCACGGTCATCGGCCTGGGCCGGCGTCATGACGGAAAGAAGCAATAGGCTGGCAATAAGTCGTCGGACCATTGTACGGCACCCTTTGGCAAGGACTTGACTCCAATGGCGGAAGTCTAGGTTGTTGGCCGTAGGCCGGTCAAGCCGGCGGCCAACAGCCGTGGCCTGACCTCAGATCAGGCCCGCCGCACGGCGCACGCCCTCATCGCGCAGAGAAATGTCCTGCCCAAGCCAGGGATCGGCAGCAGGGGTGCACATCCACAACAGCGCCCGCGCCGGCCAGTCAGCAGGGATATGAACCGACGGGTCAAGCTGGCTGACAGGGTTGATGCCGCTGGCTCGGATCTTCACCTGCATCTCGGTCGCCACGGTTCCGGGCGACAGGCCAAGGATGCGAAGGCCCTGCGGGCCCTCTTCCAGGTGGCCCATCCGGGTCAGCATTGCGGCTCCGGCCTTGGCTGCGCAATAGGCCGCCCACCCCTCGACCGGATTGTGGGCCGCGCCGGAAGACAGGTTGATGATCGTGCCACCCCCCTGCATCCGCATCATCGGGATAGCCGCCTGCATGCCGTGCAGTACCCCCATCAGGTTGATATCGACGGATCGGCCAAAAGCGGCGGGATCCACCTCGGCCAGACGGGCGATAGGCTCGATCACCCCGGCATTGTTGATCAGCACATCGAGGCCGCCGCCCCAACGCGCCACCTTGGCCAGTGCGGCGCTGACGGCCGCTGCATCGGCAACGTCGCAGGGCAGGGAAAGGGCGGCTGGGCCGATATCGGCCGCCAGTTGCGCGATCTCGTCCCCGCTGCGCGCCAGAAGCGCGACTCTCGCCCCCGCCCCGGCGAACACCCGCGCTGCGGCAGCGCCGATTCCCCGGCTTGCCCCTGTGATCGCCACGACCTTGCCCTGCATCTTCCCATCCTTTGCCGCATCGTTCTGTTGCTTCTAGCCTTCCGGGCGTATCCTCGGAAACCCTTGACCCTGCGCCGCGGCGGGGAAAGGATGCTGCCCAAGTCGATTTCCTGAGAAAGGTTTCGTTATGACCCTGTCGAACATCCGCGTTGCCAGCACTCTGGCCGCCCTTTTGCTGTCCACCGCCGCCCAGGCGCAAGTCACTGCCGAGCAGGTCTGGCAAGACTGGAAAGACCTCTCTGCCTCCTACGGCCAGACGATCACCGCCGGTTCCGAGAACCGCTCGGGCGATACGCTGGTCGTCTCTGGCATGAACATCAATTCGACCTTCGAGGGCGGATCTGTTCAGGGAACGGTCGAGACGGTGAATTTCCGGGAACTTGGCGACGGCACCGTCGAAGTCACCATGTCGCCGGAATACCCGTTGACATTGAACGTCACGGGCGAGGACGGCAAGCCCGCCACCGTCGAACTCATGGTGCGCCAGCCCGGTCTTATCCTGATCGCGGGCGGGACTGATGCCGAAACGCGATACGATTTCAACGCGCCCACGGTGAAGGTCTCGGTCGTCAGCGTCACATCGGACGGCAAACCGGTGGATGCCGATGTGAACTTGGACATCACGGCGCTGTCGGGCAACTACCTGGTGACGAAGGGAGAGATGGCCAAGCTCGCCTCCGATCTGCGGGCAGAGGGCATGACGTTCCAAATGTCGGTTGCCGACCCTGCGGCAAGTTCGACCTTCTCGATGAACGGATCTGTCTCGCAACTGGCTGGCAAGACCGAGGGCACGCTGATGAGCGCCGAGGCCATGACAGACATGGCGGCGGCTCTTGCGGCCGGGTTCAACACGGCGGGTACGTTCAGCTTTGGCGCGACCAGCTATGACTTCAGCGTCGACGAGGCCGGGCAGACCGCGCAAGGCAACGCAACCCTCGCTGGGGGCGGGCTGAAATTCGGGATGAACGCTGACAGCCTGGAATATGGCGGTGATGCGCGCGATGTGGCGCTGAAGGTCACCGGGTCGCAGCTTCCCTTCCCCGAACTTGCCATGAATTATTCCCAAGCGGCGTTCAACCTTCTGATGCCGCTGTCGAAATCCGAAACGCCAGGCAACTTTGCCCTGATGACGCGGCTGGTGGATTTCACGATTTCCGACGCCGTCTGGGACATGGTCGATCCAGGCAAGGTGTTGCCGCGCGATCCGGCGACGCTGATCATCGACACCAAGGGCACCGCGAAATGGCTGGTCGACATCATGACGGCGGCCGAAACGGAGGAGTTGCCGGAAGGAACGGTCCCGGGCGAACTGCATTCGCTGGACATTTCCGAGCTGCTGTTCAAGGCGCTCGGGGCAGAAATCAGTGGCAAGGGCGCCTTCACCTTTGACAACACCGATCTCGTGACCTTCCAGGGCATGCCGGCGCCCACCGGCACGCTGGACCTCAAAATCCTTGGTGCGAACGCGCTTCTCGACAAGCTGATCTCGCTGGGTTTCGTGCCCGAGGACCAGGCGATGGGTGCCCGTATGATGATGGGACTTTTCGCCAAGCCGATCGATGGCCAGGAAGATGCCCTTACCTCGACGCTCGAGTTCAAGGACAAAGGCTTTTACGCCAACGGCCAGCGCCTGCAGTAAGCCTGCCGGCAAGACAGAACCTGGGGGCGTGGCCAGCGGTGCCGCGCCCCCTCTTCATTGGCGCAGCCTGTCCGTGTCTCTGGTGGGCCACGCTTGCGGTGCAGCGCTGGGCAGATTACCTCAGACAGGAACCGCAGGAGCCCGCGCATGACCCGATCGCTCGACCAGTTGACCGATGCCTTCCTGACCGCGGCACGCAGCGCCGGGGCCGAGGCAGCGGATGCCATCGCGATTGCAGGAACCGCGCTGTCGATCGACATTCGGGCCGGTCAGCTGGAGCAGGCCGAACGTTCCGAAGGCATCGAACTCGGGCTGAGGGTGCTGATGGGGCGCAGGCAGGCCTGTGTCTCGGTCTCCGATACCTCTCCCGCGACGCTCGCGGCGGCGGCCGAACGGGCGGTCGCCATGGCGCGCGAGGCGCCCGAAGATCCCTGCATCGGCCTGGCAGACCCCGGGCAACTGGCGCGGACTTGGGACATTGAGGCGCTGCAACTGGCCGAACCCGCTCAAGAGCCCGATCCGGCCGTGCTGCAGGCGCTCGCGCAGCGGGCCGAGGCATCGGCGCTGGAACTGGGCCAGATCGCCCAGGTGGAAGCCTCGGCCAGCTACAGTTTCAGGCGCATCCATCTGTCTGCGACCAACGGCTTTTCTGCGGGCTATGCCCGTTCATCGCACTCGGTCTCGGCGGTGGCCTTTACCGGCGAAGGCACGGCCATGGAGCGCGACTGGGCGGCCGAGGGCAGGACCTTCGGTGCGGATATGCCCGCACCCGAAGAAATCGGCGCGCTGGCGGCCCGCCGCGCACTGGAACGGCGCGGAGCGCGAAAGCCGATCACCGGCAGCTACCCCGTGCTTTTCGACGAGCGCGTTTCTGCATCGCTGATCGGGCATCTGCTGGGCGCTGTGAACGGCGCCTCCATCGCGCGCGGTGCCTCCTGGGCCCGCGATCTGCTGGGCCAACAGGTACTGCCCGAGGGCCTGTCGGTGATCGAGGATCCGCTGCGCCCCCGCATCTCGGGCAGCCGCCCCTTTGATGCCGAAGGTCTGGCGACCCGCCCCCGACTGATCGTCGAGAATGGCGTGCTGACCGGATGGACGCTGGATCTTGCGACGGGACGAAAGCTTGGCATGGACAGCACCGCCAGCGCGTCGCGCGGCACGACGGCTCCGCCCTCGCCCAGCACCTCGAACATTGATCTGACCCCTGGCCAGTACAGCCGCGAGGCATTGATCGCGCAGATGGGGACGGGCCTGGTGATTACCTCGATGATCGGCTCGTCGATCAATGCAACGACCGGCGACTATTCTCGCGGTGCGGCTGGTTACTGGGTCGAGAATGGAAATCCCGCCTATCCGGTGAACGAAATCACGGTGGCAGGCAACCTGCGCGACATGCTGCTGCGGATCGTGCCGGCCAATGACGCCCGGCCGCATCTGTCGATGCGCGTGCCATCGCTTCTGGTCGAAGGGATGACCCTTGCCGGCGCGTGACCTGGCCCTTCTGACCGAGGCCGCATTGCAGGCGGGCCAGATCGCGCTGCGCTATTGGAAACAGGCGCCTCAGACCTGGGAAAAGGACGGCGGGCACGGCCCGGTGACCGAAGCCGATCTGGCGGTAAACGACCATCTGTCGCAACGCCTGCGCCAGGCACGGCCCGATTACGGCTGGCTGTCCGAGGAAAGTCCGGATGGGCCCGACCGTCTGGACCATGACCGCGTGTTCATCATCGATCCGATCGACGGGACCCGGGCGTTCATCGCCGGAGAAGAAACCTTTGCCCATTCCCTCGCCGTGGCCGAGCGTGGACGGATCACGGCGGCAGTCGTCTATCTGCCCGCGCTGGACCGGCTCTATACGGCCTGCGACCATGGGCCGGTGCTCAGGGATGGCCAGCCGGTTCTGGCCAGCCAGAGGACCGACCTCGATGGGGCCAGCGTGCTGACGACCCAGGCGAGCCTGGCACCCGGCAACTGGCCCGGCGGCGTCCCCGACATCCGGCGCAGCTTTCGCGCTTCGCTCGCCTATCGTCTCTGCCTGGTTGCCGAGGGTCGGTTCGACGCCATGCTGACCCTGCGCGACGCCTGGGAATGGGATATCGCGGCCGGCGCGCTGATCGCCGAGCGCGCCGGGGCAAGGGTTTCCGACAAGGCCGGGGCGAGCCTGCGGTTCAACGAGGCCACCCCACTGGCGCAGGGTGTCGTGGTGGCAGCCCCTCCCCTGCACCGGGCGCTGATGTCGCGGCTCAGGGCCGAACCCGCCTAGCCCTTGGGTTTTTTCGGCGGGGTAAAGCGGCGGCTCGTATCCGAAGCATCTGCTGCGGGGCGAGCGGCGGGCTTGCCATGCGACTTGAAGCCCAGCGACTTGCCCTTGCCATGGCTCTTCATGCCGGCCGATTTGGGCACCGGCTTGCCCTTCGGACCTGTAGCATCGCCCAGCGGCGCACGGCGCGGACGGCTTTCGGCGCTGCCTTCGGCCTTGGCCTTCCAGCGCGGCTTCTTGTCGGCATCCTCGCCCCGGGGGGCCGGCGCCGCATCGGGCTTGCGCGCAATCCGTTCGACCAGTTCATCCTTGCGCATATAGGGTTTGCGGTCGCCGACGGGCGCGGGCTTGGCATAAGGCTTTCGCCCTTCGCCGGCCGCATCAGGCTTGCCAAAGGACTTGCGCCCTTCTGCAGCAGGCGCGGCTTTTGCATAGGGCTTCGGCGCCCTGTCATCGCGCCGCTCGTAGGGCTTTTTCGGACCATCCTTGGCGGCGGGGCGGGGTCGGTCGCCCTCGTCCTTGCGCGGCCAGGCTTTGCGCACCGGCGTCTCGTTGCTGCTCGGGGCCTCGGCGCTGCGGGCAGGGCTGCGTCCCTCGGGGCGATCTTCGCGCACAGGGCGTGGCGCAGGCGCACGTCGCTCCTCGCGCGGCTCGCGGGGGCGGTCCTCGGATTGTCGGTCATGGTGCGGCTTGTCGCGATAGGGTCGGTCGGTGCGCGGCCGATCCTCGCGCGGGCGGGCGTCGCGGGGCTTGGGTCCGCGCGGACCACCAGCCGCATCAAGACTGGGTTCCCCGGCCAGACGCCGCAGCGACACCCCCGGTTCCAGATCGAGGCCATCGCCGAACCGGCCGGCTACCTCGGTCGCAATCTGCACGAAGGTCTCGTTTTCCTGAACACGGATGGCGCCGATGCCGTCCTTGGTGATCCCCCCGGCATCGCATATTTTCGGCAGCAGCCAGCGCGCCTCGGCCCGGCCCGCGCGGCCCACCGACACGGCAAACCAGACCGAGGCGCCAAACTCGGCCCTGGGCTTGGCCGGGGCCGGCGCGGTGCCTGCCGTCGTGTCCATAAGCTCCTCGGGCGCCGAGCGGCCCTCGCGCCACAGCCGGGCGAAGGCTGCGGCCACCTGTTCGGCGCCAAAGCGCGCGATCAGGGCTTCGGCCGTGGCGGTCTCATCCTCGGCCACGGGCTGGGCGAGCGCCGGATGCTCCATGAGCCGCACATCGTCACGTGCCAGCACGTCATCGGCGGACGGCGCCTTGGCCCATTCGGCGACAACTTTCGCGCCTTGCAAAAGGCGCTGCGCCTTGCGGAAGTCAGAGGGTTGCACGATCAGCGCTGACACGCCCTTCTGCCCGGCCCGGCCCGTGCGCCCCGACCGGTGCAGCAGCGTTTCCGAGTTCGACGGCAGATCGGCATGGATCACCAGCTCGAGCCCCGGCAGGTCGATCCCGCGTGCGGCGACATCGGTCGCGATGCAGACCCGTGCGCGCCCGTCACGCAGGGACTGCAGGGCATGGGTACGCTCCTGCTGGCTGAGCTCGCCCGACAGGGCCACGACCTGGAAGCCACGGTTGCCCATGCGGGCCAGCAGGTGGTTCACCGCCGCGCGCGTTTTTACAAAAACGATGGCGGTCCGTGCTTCGTAATAACGCAGCACGTTGAAGATCGCGTGTTCCCGGTCGCGTGCCGTGACGTTCAGTGCGCGGTATTCGATGTCGACATGCTGGCGCGCCTCGCCTGCAGTCTGCAAGCGCACAGCGTCGCGCTGGAAATCCTTCGCAAGCTCGGCGATGGCCGGCGGCACGGTGGCCGAGAACATCAGCGTGCGCCGTTCCGCCGGCGCCGATGACAGGATGAACTCCAGATCCTCGCGGAAGCCGAGGTCGAGCATCTCATCGGCCTCATCCAGCACCGCCACGCGCAGGCCCGAAAGGTCGAGCGAGCCGCGTTCGATATGGTCGCGCAGGCGGCCCGGAGTGCCCACGACGATATGCGCCCCACGCTCCAGCGCACGGCGTTCGGTCCGATAGTCCATGCCACCCACGCAGGTCGCGATGCGCGCACCGGTTTCTGCAAACAGCCAGTCGAACTCGCGCGCGACCTGCAGTGCCAGTTCGCGCGTGGGCGCGATCACAAGCGCCAGCGGCACATCGGCAAACAGCAGCCGGTCTGCCCCGGCCAGAAGCTCGGGCGCCATGGCGATGCCGAAGGCCACCGTTTTGCCTGACCCGGTCTGCGCCGAAACAAGGGCGTCGCGGCCCGCAACCTCTGGGGCCAGAACGGCCTCTTGCACCGGGGTCAGGGCGTCGTAGCCCTTGGCGGAAAGCGCCGCGGCCAGCGGCGCGGCTATCATGTCGTTCATCATTCTCTTTGCCTTGAAGGGGGGTGCACCCTGCACCCTTTGAGCGGCGCCCATTCCCCTTCGCGGCCGGGCCTCCTCGCCCGCCGCCCCGGATGTTCGGAGCCTCGGCGCGCTCATAACCGGTAATCGGCCTGGTGTATAGTCGGTGTGCCAAAGGCAGCCAGGCGCCTGTCCCTCCGGCACCTGGCTCTGCCGTCGGTGCCTGCAATGCGGGAGACCAACGCCCGCAGCTTGACCACCGGGGTGCATCGTCTAGGGTGCGCCCGTCCCTCTTCCGCCTAACGGAGCGAAATTCCATGACGCAGCGTCTGCACCTTGTCTTCGGTGGCGAACTTGTCGACCCCACCAAGACGGTCTTCAAGGATGTCAACGACATCCATATCGTCGGAATTTTCCCCAGCTACGAGACGGCCTTCGCTGCCTGGAAAGCCGAGGCGCAGCGGACGGTCGACAATGCGCACATGCGCTATTTCATCGCTCATCTCCACCGTCTGCGCGATGAAGGGCGGGCCGCGTCCGCGACATCCGAACTTGGGGACTGACCGGCCGGTGGCCGGTGACGGCAATGCGCAGGACGCTCGCGCTGCGATTCTATGGCTTCTGGGCGCGGCAGGATGACCGGCCTCTCCCCGATTGGGGGCCCAGGCCGGCGGGACAGCTCGTCTGGATTCATTGCCCACAACCCTCCTGCGCCAAGTCGCTGCTGGAACTTGCGCGGCGCATTCGTGAAGAGGATGGCCACGCCGTTCTGGTCACAGGCCAGGTGCAGATGGCGCCCCCACCCGGTGTGACAGTGACTTCCGAGCCGCCGGAAGCCGCCGAAGGGGTTCGCGCCTTCCTGGACCATTGGGCCCCGAATGTCGCCCTGTTCGCCGATGGCGAGCTTCGTCCCCTTCTGATCGCCGAGGCCGCGCGGCGTGGGGTGCGGCTGGCGCTGGTGGATGCGCGGGCGCCCTATTTGCCAGGAGGCAAAGGCCGTTGGTGGCCCGGGCTGACCCGTGCGCTGCTGTCGCAGATGGACCGTATCCTGACGGTGGACGAGCCCGCCGCGCGGCTGTTCCGCCGCAAGGCAGGGGCCGAAGCACGGATCCGCGCCGAGGGCCGGATGGAAGAAGGGTCAAGCGCGCTGCCGTGCAATGAAGCCGAGCGCGCGGCGCTCGTGCGGCAGTTCCAGACCCGCCCCGTCTGGCTGGCCGCCGCCCTTCCAGAGGTTGAAGAGGCCGCGGTGATCGCGGCACATCGTGCCGCCCTGCGCCAATCCCACCGGCTGTTGCTGATCCTCGTGCCCGAGAACCCCGCCCGGGCCGAGCCGCTTGCCCGCCACCTGACCGAGACCGAAGGTTGGACCGTGGCCCGCAGGGGGGCAGAGGAAGAGCCGGAGGAGGACACCGAAGTGTTCATCGCCGAGAACCAGGCCGAGATGGGTCTGTGGTACCGGCTGGCTCCGATCACCTTCCTCGGTGGCAGTCTCTACGGCAGCGGCCCCCTGCGTGACCCGTTCGAGGCGGCGGCCCTGGGCTCGTCGATCCTGCGCGGGCCAAGGCTCGGCGACTGGGCGGGGCCGCTGACGCGTCTGGCCGAGGGTCGTGCGGCACGGTTGACGAGCAGCGCGAGCGAACTGGCCGAGGGCCTGGCCGATCTCTTGTCGCCCGACCGGGCTGCCCGGCTTGCCCAGGCGGCCTGGGCCGTCGCTTCGACGGGGGCAGATGTCACCGACCGCGTTGTCCTGATGGTGCGCGAGATGCTGGAAGGCGACGCATGAGGGCCCCGTCTTTCTGGTTCACACCTCCCGATCGGCCGGCGCTTGCAGCGCGGCTTCTTGCACCGCTCGGTCGGCTTTATGCGCGCGCCACGGCCGAGCGGCTGAAGCGACCGGGCTACCGCGCCAAGGTGCCCGTGATCTGCATCGGCAACCTGAATGCCGGCGGGACCGGCAAGACCCCCACAGCGATCGCGCTGGTCGAGAGGATGGCGGGACAGGGGCTGAAGGTTGTCGTCGTTTCGCGCGGGCATGGTGGATCGCTGGAAGGTCCGGTGCAGGTGGACCCGGCCCGGCACATGGCATCCGACGTCGGGGACGAGCCCTTGTTGCTCGCCGCCTTTGCCCCGACCGTCATCGCGCGCGACCGCGCAGCCGGGGTCTGGATGGCCGAGGCCATCGGGGCAGACGTTGTGCTGCTGGATGATGGCTTTCAGAACCCCTCGGTGCTCAAGGATCTCTCGATTGTTGTCGTGGATGCGGCGCTGGGGTTCGGCAACGGGCTTTGCCTGCCAGCCGGACCACTACGCGAACCGGTGGCAACAGGGCTGTCCCGGGCGCAACTCGTGCTGTCCATTGGCCAGGGCGCCGCTCAGGCCAGTTTCACCGAGAGATGGGGTCAGAACATTCCGGTGCCACGGCTGACCGGCCGACTGGAGCCCCTGCGCATGGGGATGGACTGGCATGGCGAGCGGGTTCTGGCCTTTGCGGGCATCGGGCATCCCGAAAAGTTCTTCGCCACGCTGCGGGCGGAAGGGGCGGACGTTGTCCGGTGCGAGGCGCTTGATGATCACCAGCCGCTGGGCGAGGCGCTGATGACACGGCTCGAGATCGAGGCAAAGGCGGCAGGCGCCCAGCTTGTGACGACCGAGAAGGACGCCGTCAGGCTTCCTGAGATTTTTCGTGCCCGGGTATTGACCTTGCCTGTTCGGCTGCGGCTGGATGATTGGGCGCCGCTTGACCAGGCTCTGGCTCGACTGGGGCTCTGACTGTGGGCATCGGATCGCGATCGCGACGGAACAAGGAGTATCTGCTGGAATGCCAATGACCGATCAATCCACCCCGGCACCCGCGGGCAATGTGTGGTTTCGTGTGGCGTCGGTAGAGGACATCGCGCTGATGCTGACCTGGGCGGCAGCTGAAGGCTGGAACCCGGGTCTTGACGATGCAGCGATCTTTCAGGCCGCCGATCCTGAGGGCTTCTTTCTGGCGCTTGAGGGGGACCAGCCGGTCGCTGCCATCTCGGTCGTGAACCATGATGTCGCGAATGCCTTCCTGGGGCTCTACCTGTGCCGCCCGGCCTGGCGGGGCCGCGGCATCGGCTTTGCGCTGTGGAAGCACGCGCTGACCCACGCGGGCGGGCGCAGCGTTGGCCTCGACGGGGTCGAGGCACAGCAGGCAAACTACGCGCGGTCCGGCTTTGTGCGCATCGGTGCAACGCGGCGTTGGGAAGGGCGGCTTGACCCTCAGTCCTGCCCTGGCGTCGGGCTGGTGGCAGACGCAGACCTGCCGAGGCTGCTGGAGCTTGACCGTACCGCGAACGGGGTAAACCGACCGGCCTTTCTCAAGGCCTGGGTCCAGTCGACAGAGCATCGGCGCACAGTGGTTCTGGATCGGCCGGGTGCCTTTGGCTTTGCCACGATCCGCCGGTGTGGGTCGGGCGGCAAGATCGGCCCGATTCTGGCGCCTGATGCGGGTTTGGCGCTGGAACTGGCAAAGGCCGCCCTGACGGAACTGCCGCTGGATCGAGTGGCAATCGACCTGCCCGAGGCGAATGTCGCCCTAGCGGACGACCTAGTGTCCCAGGGATTTGTGAACAGCTTCACCACCGCCCGGATGTTCTGCGGACAGGCGCCTGCCACCGGTCCTTCGCTGCAGGCCATCGCCACGATGGAGCTTGGCTAGGAGACGGGGCTAATCCAGCAATTCGTCCTGGTGCTCGCCCAGCTTCGGTGCGGCCCGGTCCAGCGACAGTTCCGCGGCCGAGAAGGCGAAGGGAGAGCGGACTCCGGGCACGCCGCCCAGGTCAAGTTGCAGGCGGCGGGCCAGAACCTGCGGGTCGGCAAAGACCTCGGCCAGATCATTGATCGGCCCTGCGGGCACACCCTCGGCCTCGCAGGCAGCAAGAAGGTCGGCTTTCAGGAACCGGCGCGTCGCAGCGGTCAAGCGGTCTGTCATCGCGATGCGGTTTTCAACGCGGTCGGCGTTGGTCAGGAAGGCCGGTGCCTCCGCCATGTCAGGCAGACCGAGGATCGCACAGAGGCGGCGGTACTGCGCGTCGTTCCCGGTCGCCAGGATGACCCAGCCATCGGCGCAGTCGAACACCGCGTAGGGCGCAAGGTTCGGATGTGCATTGCCCATCTTCCGCGGCGCCGCCCCGGTTGCGAGGTAGTTCAGCGCCTGGTTGGCCATGATCGAGGTTGCCACGTCCAACAGCGCCATGTCGACCTGCTGACCCTCTCCCGTCCGGTCGCGCTGGATCAGCGCCGCCAGAATGGCCGTCGCGGCATAGACGCCGGTGAAGATGTCAGTGACCGCCACACCCACCTTCTGGGGCTGGCCTTCGGGCTCGCCTGTCACGCTCATCAGCCCGGCCATGCCCTGGATGATGAAGTCATACCCCGCACGATGCGCATAGGGGCCGGTCTGGCCGAAGCCCGTGATCGAACAATAGACAAGCCGCGGGTTGACCTGACGCAGACTCTCCCAGTCTAGCCCGTACTTCGCCAGACCCCCGACCTTGAAGTTCTCGATCACCACATCGGCCTCGGCGACCAGCCGGCGGACGATCTCCTGTCCCTCGGGCGTTCGGAAATCTGCCACGACCGACCGCTTGCCCCGATTGGTCGCGTGGAAATACGCGGCAGACCGGTCGCCCTCGCGCTGGATGAAGGGGGGACCCCAGCGGCGGGTATCGTCACCCTCGGGTGCCTCAACCTTGATCACATCCGCGCCCAGATCGGCCAGCGTCTGACCTGCCCAGGGCCCGGCAAGGATCCGCGCCAATTCGATGACACGAATCCCCTCGAGCGGGGCCGCCATCGTCAGCCCGCCAGCGCTTCGTCGATCAGCGCCTTGAGCTCGTCATAGCTCATGTTGCCATGCTTGGTGCCGTTGACGAACAGCGTCGGCGTGCCCTCGACCCCATCGGCCGCCATGTTCTTCTCAAAGGCAGAGACCAGCGCCTGCGCCATCTCGGCATCCTCGAGGCAGGCCTGAAGCGTTGCATCATCCATGCCGGCCTTGCGCCCGATGGTCTTGATGTTCTCGACGACCACTGCAGGATCGTTGGAAGCCGCCCACTCCTTCTGCTCTTCGAACAGCATGCCCGAAATGCCGAAGTACCGGGTGTTGCCACCGCAGCGCGCCATCATCGAGGCCCAGAGACCGTAGCGGTCGAAATAGACCTCGCGGAAGACGAACTTCACCTTCCCGGTGTCGATGTAATCGGTCTTGAGTTTCTTGAAGACGTCGGCATGAAAATTGGCACAATGCGGGCAGGTGTAGGATGCGTATTCCACGATCGTCACGGGCGCATCCGCATTGCCGAGCACAAGCTCTTCTACGACTGGCGCGGTTTCACTGGTTGCCTCGGACCCTTCGGCGGCTGAATCTTGCGCAAGCGCCGGTGCGGCGGTCAGCAAGGTCATCGCGGGATCGGACGAGCGCCCTGACAGCCACAGCCCGCCCAAGGCGAGCACGGCAAGGGCAAGGGCGGAGAGAACGGTATTCTTCAGCATGTAAGCCTCTTCAGGTCTTCGATCTTTTCAGAACATTCTGGGCGAGCAACTCAAGAGCACTGCGCAGGCCTGAATCCTGCACGCCCGCGGCGGTCTCATGCGCTTTTGCCACCAAGGCGGGATCGGGGCGTGGCGCCTCTGTCGGGGGGGCTGGGGTGAACTGCACCTGGCCTTCGGCAAAACCGGTGGTCGCCGTCTGGGTCAGAACGATCCGGGCTATGGCCGAATAACCATAGCAGGCATTCACCCGGTCTTTCAGGCGCGGCAGTTGCATCTGCACCATCGGCGCCATGGCCGAAGTGGTCAGAAGCGTCAGCGTGGCCCCCATGCCCTCGCGCCCATAGCCGATCTTCACGGGCCGGGTGCAACTGGCAAGGTCGGGCCCCGCCACCTCGGGCCAATGGGTCAGCAGGCGTGCCACGGCGAAGCCGCGCTTTTCACCTGCCGTCCGAATGCGGTCGGCAACCAGACCAGACGCAGCCTCGAACCCGCGCATCCGGCGGGTGGAAGGTCTGGCATCTGAAGTGCTGCGCGTCATATGGCCTTGCCCTGGTTTGCCGCTATCTTATGCGGGCGGCACGGGCTTGCCAGCGAAATGGGACAGAAGGGGCCATAAAGATTGCGTGACGAGGATTTCGCGCCCCTGCTCCTGACCTGGTATGACCGTCACGCCCGGTCGATGCCCTGGCGTGTGCCACCCGAAGCGCGCCGCGCGGGCGAGCGGCCCGACCCTTATCTGGTGTGGCTGTCGGAGGTGATGCTGCAACAGACAACCGTTGCAGCGGTGCGGGACTATTTCCGCCGTTTCACAGGCCTTTGGCCCACCGTCGACGCCCTCGCCGCAGCCGAAGATGCCGAGGTAATGGCCGAATGGGCGGGCCTTGGTTACTATGCGCGCGCCCGCAATCTGCTGAAATGCGCGCGCACTGTGGTAGCTGACCATGGCGGCAGCTTTCCTGCCAGCCGCGACGGGCTGATGGCCTTGCCGGGCATCGGGCCCTATACCGCCGCCGCAATCGCCGCGATCGCCCATGACGAGCCGGCGGTGGTGGTCGATGGCAACGTGGAACGCGTGATGGCCCGGGTGTTCCGGGTCGAAATCCCGATGCCGGCGGCAAAGCCAAGGCTCGTCGAACTCGCGGCCCGGCTGACACCGCAGGACCGTCCCGGTGATTATGCTCAGGCGGTAATGGACCTTGGCGCGACGATCTGCACGCCGCGAAAACCTGCCTGTGGGATCTGCCCCTGGTCGGGGCCCTGCGCGGCCCGTGCCGCCGGCGTGCAGGCCGATCTGCCGCGCAAGGCAGAGAAGGCGGCAAAGCCGGTCCGGCAGGGCAGGCTCTGGATGGCGCGGCGGGAAGACGGAGCCTGGCTACTGGAGCGGCGGCCCGAGCGCGGGCTTCTGGGCGGCATGTTAGGCTGGCCCGGTGATGGATGGGATGGTGCTGGCGGCCCGGCGCCGGTGGTGGCCTACTGGCTCCGGCTCGGTCCGGTCGTGCGGCATACCTTCACGCATTTCCACCTGGAGCTTGCGCTGGACCTGGCCGAGGTGCCGGTGCAAACGGAACCGCTTCGGGGTCAGTTCCTGCCCTGGGACGCCTTTCGCCCCGCCGATCTGCCCACGGTCATGCGCAAGGCCTTCGACCTTGCGTCAGGTGCCTTTTCGACGCGTTGAGGCGCAGGTTCTTTGCGCTATGCTCAACATGCAGAAAGAGGCAAGGCTAGCCGATGAGCACCGTTCCCGCCCCCGAGGTCGCGCGCCTGCGCAATGCGCTGCCCTTCTGGCTGTCGCTTGGTCTCGTTCCCGTTGCCGTGCTTGCCACGTTGCACGGTGGCTGGGCCATCGCGCTGATCCCGCTGTCCTCCTGGGGCCTCTTCTCGCTTCTTGACGCACTCGAAGGCCTGAACCTCGACAACGCCGATCTGGAAACACCGGAAGAGGGGCTGTTCTGGTATCGGCTGATCACCCTGATCTGGTTTCCTGTCCAGACAGCGCTGCTGTTCTGGATGGTCTGGTATGTGCCGCAGGCCGATCATCTTGGTGCCTTCGGCAAGGGCGCGCTGTTCTTCGGCATGGGGGTGATCTCGGGCACCATCGGCATCACCTATGCGCATGAACTCATGCACCAGAAGTCGCGGCTTGAACGCTGGCTTGGCGATCTGCTGCTGGCTTCGGTCCTTTACAGCCATTTCCGCTCGGAACATCTGCGGGTCCACCACCTCTGGGTCGGTACCCCGCGCGACGCGGTGACAGCGCGCTACAACGAAGGCTTCCATCGCTTCTTTCCTCGGGTGCTGCTGGAATGCCCGCCCAGTGCCTGGCGGGCCGAGGTCGCCATGCTGGCCCGTCGCGGCCTGCCCTGGTGGCATCGGTCGAACCCCTTCTGGCGCTATGGTGCACTGCAGCTTGCCATGCTGGGCCTTGCGCTGTCCCTTGGCGGCTGGGTGGGACTGGCGCTGTTTGTCTGGCAGGCCTTCATCGCCATCTGGCAGCTTGAACTGGTGGACTATGTCGAGCACTACGGGCTGACCCGCCGGCACCTTGGCGAGGGAAAGTACGAGCATGTCCTGCCGCGCCATTCCTGGAATGCGGCGCACAAGGCCTCGAACTGGCTTCTCATCAACCTGCAGCGCCATTCGGACCATCACTACAAGCCTGACCGGCGGTTCCCGCTGTTGCAGAACCACCCAGAGGGCCAGGCCCCGCAATTGCCTTATGGCTATCCGGTGATGACAGCCGCGGCGATGGTCCCGCCGCTCTGGAAGCGGCTGATGAACCGCCGGGTCAGGGCCTGGAGAAAGCGGCATTACCGCGACATTGAAGATTGGAAACCCTATAACAAGGGCCTCAACCCGATGCCGCGCGGATCTGCCTGACTTAGCATTCGGGCAAGAAAAATGCCCGCCGTGACAGGCACGGCGGGCCAGGTCGCACCTCGGCTGGCGGCCGGGGTGCTGGCGGTTCGAATGTCGGGGTGGCTCAGTGCGCGGCGTCGCCCATCTCGGCGCGGATCTGCTGGCGCAGAATGTCGATCGGGATCATCTGGCCATCGCGCTTGAAGTGCCAGTAGGTCCATCCGTTACAGGAGGGCGCCCCTTCGAGCGCCGCACCCACCTGATGAATAGAACCCTTGGTCTCATCCGAGATCAGCGTGCCGTCGGCGCGAACCCGCGCCGTCTTGCCGCGCGGGCTGACCAGAACCTCGCCGGGACGCAGCATGCCGCGTTCGACCACCGTGCCAAAGGGCACGCGCGGCTCGGCACGTTTGGACCCCGTGACATCCAGCGCCGAGCGGTCGAAGGGGCGGATACGCTCCAGCCGGGCAGCGGCGGCAGTGCGATAGGCCTCTTCCCGCTCGATTCCGATGTAGCTCCGGCCCAGCATCTTGGCGACAGCCCCGGTCGTGCCGGTGCCGAAGAAGGGATCGAGCACCACATCGCCCGGGTTGGTCGTGGCCAGCAGCACCCGGTGCAGCAGCGCCTCGGGTTTCTGCGTGGGATGGGCCTTGTCGCCATTGGCGTCCTTGAGACGCTCGCCACCGGTGCACAGCGGGATCACCCAGTCCGACCGCATCTGCACGCCGTCGTTCAGTTCCTTCAGCGCCTCGTAGTTGAAGGTATATCTGGAAGATTCGTCGCGGCTGGCCCAGATCAGTGTCTCATGCGCGTTGGTCAGCCGCTTGCCGCGAAAGTTCGGCATCGGGTTCGCCTTGCGCCAGACAACATCGTTCAGCAACCAGAAACCCTGATCCTGCAGTACCGCGCCGACGCGAAAGATATTGTGGTAGCTGCCGATCACCCAGATCGCCCCGTTCGGCTTCAGAAGTCGCCGGGCGGCCGCCAGCCAGTCGCGGGTAAATCGGTCATAGGCGGCAAAGCTGGAAAACTGGTCCCAGTGGTCGTCCACCGCATCGACGAGGCTGTTGTCGGGCCGGTGCAATTCACCCTTGAGCTGCAAGTTGTAGGGTGGATCGGCGAAGATCAGGTCGACAGAGCCCGCAGGCAGGCTGTTCATCACCTCGATGCAATCACCCGCAAGGATCTGGTTCAGCGGAAGCGCAGGCGCCTCGGCCGGGGTCTTGGTCTTCGTCATGTCTGCCTCTGTCCCCGCGGCATTTGGCGCCGCTTGTGTTGAGGGCAGGATGAGTCATCAGCGAATCGCCGTCAAATTCTTTTTTGAATCAACGAGTTATGGAAAGTTCTTGATACAACATCTTGTGGACGGGGCCGAAAGACCGCCTATGCGCTGCGGTTACGCCCAGTTCTGAAAGCGCGGCGAGATGGTCGGCCGTGGGGTATCCGGCGTTGCGTTCCCAGCCGTAGCCCGGGTGCTGTTGCGCCAAATCCACCATGATCCGGTCGCGCGTCACCTTGGCCACGATCGAGGCGGCGGCAATTGACAGCGCCCGCGCATCGCCCTTGATCAGGCAGTCCGCCGGGCAGGGCAGGTCCTGCGGCAGGCGATTTCCGTCGATCAACAGGTAATCCGGCCGGTTCGGCAGGGCAGCGACCGCACGGACCATGGCAAGGTGACTGGCGCGCAGGATGTTCAGCGCGTCGATCTCGTCCACGCTGGCCGCGCCGATGCCGACCTCGGCCTGTGCCAAGATAAGCTCGAACAGCACCTCGCGGCGGCGAGACGTAAGTTTCTTGGAATCGTTCAGCCCTGCTGGAATAAGAGTGGGATCCAGCCGCACAGCGGCGGCCAGCACAGGGCCAGCCAGAGGACCACGGCCGACCTCGTCCACCCCCGCCACACAACGACAGCCGCGCGACAGGGCCGCCTGTTCGAAACTGAAATCGGGTGCTGTCATGACGGGCTCGGCGGCAGAGATGGGGTGCCCAAGCCAGACACGTTTGGAAGGCAAAAGAAAAGGGGGCGGAGGCTGCTCACCCCTCCGCCCCGGGCGACCAGCCCCGGGGACAGGGCCGACCGTGCCGGCCCCGCGGGGCCAGGCGCTTGTCAGTTCCAGCGCTCTTCGCGGAACCCCGCCTCGCGCAGGCAGTCGCCGTCATAGACCTTGCCCTGCCAGTCGCGGCTGCGGATCTGTTGGGCACAGAACTGGGGCAGGTTCTGGCGCAGCCCTTCGCGGCGCAGGCAGCTTTCGGCGTAGTAGGTCGCAGGGCGCGGGCTGCCGAATTCCAATGCGCAGGCCGCCGGCAGGCGCTGACCCCCCCGCACCGGAGCAGGCCGATAAAAGTCATCCTGGCTTTGCCAGCCCGGCTGGTCATTCCAGATCGGGCGGGGCGTGGGCGGCAGATACGGCTCGGGCGCGGCATTGCGGGTGATCACCGGGGCGCTGGCACCGGCGTTGGCGCGATTCTGGATCACTCCGGCCACGATGGCCACCGCCGCGGCCCCGGCAAGAAGCTTCAGCAGGTCCTTGTCCTTGTCGCGGGCCAGCGCCGGATCGGGGCTGGCAAAGATTGCGGCGGCAGAGACGGCGGCGGCAGTCGCGGCGTTCACGAGATAGGCGAGGCGCTTGGTCATCGGGTCATCCTTTCGGCGCAAGCCGCGGTGTGCCTGTCACCCCGCGGTCTGGGTGCCGAAACCCTGGGATGCACCCGTTCCGACAGGCAATATCGCGCTGTTGATATCAGATAACAGGGCGGCCAAAGCCCGGTTGTCATTGAATAACCGGGCTGATCCGCGCAATCTGGACAGGGGATGGCCACGCCGGCCCGCCCCCGCTGGAGACCGCATTGATGCGCTTTGCCCGAACGGGCCTTTCGGCCAGCCTTGCCCTTGCCGCCCTGCTGACCCAGGGCCTGCCCGCAACGGCCGCCTGCTATGCTGACTACAAGGCCAAACAGGAACCCCCGCTGCGCCTGGCTTATGGCGTGGCCGAATTGCCCGACGCGGGCTGTACCGACCTGGGCACAGCGGCGGCGGTTCTGGCGCCCCGGCTCGCAGGCGCTGGATGGACGCTTCTGTCGGTGATCAGCCTGTTCGGCCCCGAGGGACTCGAGGAAAGGAGGGAAAGTGCCGCAGATCACTTCCTCCGCTACTGAGACGCTGCGGGCGGGCAACCGTGTCGTGGCGGGCGGCATTGCCGCAATCGTGCTGATCCTTCTCGCGGCGGCGGTCTTCCTTTTCGTGAACTTGCCGGATGCGAATGCCTTCAATGCACGGGTCGAGCGGATCTTCGTCGAGAACGACCTGCGCAGCCGGGCCGAGCTCAAGTTGCTGGAGATCCTCGCGCAGTCGGGTACCGCCTTTTCCGAGGTGCTGCAAAGCTATCGCGTGGTCATCTTCGTGCTGCTGGTCTTTGCGACCGCACTCCTGCTGGCCGCGCTGGTTTTTCTGGTGACAATCATCACTCTGAACCGACGGATGTCGGCGATCCAGCGGTCGGGTATCCAGGTGTCGTCCCTGCTGATCGCGCGGGAAAGTCGGTCGGTCTATATCAATGACATGGAGTTTGCCTTGACCGAAGCCGCGCTTGAGACGCTAAGCGTGCTGGCCGAAGCGCGGATGGACGACGAAGTGCTGACCGGTGCCCAGATCGAGGCCGTGATCTCGGGCCGGGCCGAGGCGGATTGCGATGAAGCGGCCGGCGCCACGCGGGTCAAGAGGCTGCGCGATGCGCTGGGCAATCAGATGGTCAGCGAATTGCTTGTGCGTACCATCGCAAAGCGTGGCTATGTGCTTGCCGTCGGCAAGGATGTGATCCGTGTGATGTAGACGGCCGCGCGCGGGTGCGCCGCGCCGTGGGTCTGCTGCAGCCTGGTTGGCGGCCTGGGCGTGCACGGTGCACCCCGGACACATGTTCAGCCTGGCATGCCTCTGGCGGTTGGCAGCCTCCGGCCAGAGCCCGACCTCGTCCGGAAAACCGCGCGACGGGATTCGGAGTTGCACGAGGTTTGGGCGGTTTGCGCAAGTTTCGAGCAGCAACCGGGGCATCAGGCCGGGGCAGGCCCCTGGGCAGTCAAGGCGGGGGCGCAGGAGCGCGCACCGGTTGACATGGTGCGCGGGCCAGAGTTCGCCCCGACCCTGGCAGATGGGATGGAGGATTTTGGATGCTGCCTGCCATGTTGACCCTGCCGGCCCTGCGCGCGGCTTATGCCGAAGGCGTGACGCCGCTGGACGTGATCGAGGAGGTGCTTGCCCGGCGGGCAGCGCTGGCCGATCAGGCTGTCTTCATCTCGGTCGTGCCGGACTGGGATCTGCGGGCAGCCGCGCAAGCCCTGATGGCAGAAGGCCCGGAGGGCAAGCCCTTGTGGGGCGTGCCCTTTGCCGTGAAGGACAACATAGACGTAGCAGGCCTGCCAACCACAGCTGCCTGCCCGGCATTTGCTTATGATCCGGTGACGAACGCGGCTGTTGTGGCGCGGCTGCTGGCGGCGGGGGCCATCGTCATTGGCAAGACAAACCTTGACCAGTTTGCCACCGGGCTGAACGGCACGCGGTCGCCCTATGGCGCGCCGCGGTCGGTATTCAACCCCGATTACGTCTCAGGCGGTTCGTCCTCGGGGTCTGCGGTGGCGGTGGCAGCGGGGCTGTGCAGCTTTGCGCTCGGGACGGATACCGCCGGGTCGGGTCGGGTTCCGGCGGCGTTCAACAACCTGGTCGGGATCAAGCCGACACCGGGGCGGGTGCCGAACACCGGTGTGGTTCCGGCCTGCCGGTCGCTTGACGTGGTGACAGTCTTTGCGGGTTCTGTGGAGGATGGTGTCGCGGTGCGGCGCGTGATGGATGGCCCGGATGCCGGCGATCCGTTCTCGCGCACAGGGGCGCCGGCGCCCCTGCCGCCGCGCCCGCGGGTTGGCGTGCTGGCCGGGGCAGAGCGCGAGTTTTACGGCAATTCAGAGGTAGAGGCCCTTTATGATGCCGCGATCGCGCGGGCCGAGGCGCTGGGTGCGACGGTTGTGCCCTTCGACTATGCACCGTTCCGAGAGGCCGCGGCGCTGCTCTACGATGGCCCATGGGTGGCGGAACGTCTGGCGGCGGTAGAGGGGTTCCTGGAATCCAACGCCGGTGACTTCGACCCGACCGTGCGGATGATCATCGAAGGGGCCAGGGGCAAGACTGCGGTGGAGGCGTTCCGGGGCCGATATCGGCTTGAGGAGTTGCGCAAGTCCGTCGCCCCGGTGTGGGATCAGGTGGACATGCTTCTGCTGCCCACCTCGCCCACGACGCATAGCGTGGCCGACATGCTGGCCGATCCGGTGGCCAGAAACAGCCAGTTCGGGCGCTACACGAATTTCGCCAACCTGCTGGGCTATGCCGCGATTGCCGTACCGGCGGGTTTCGGCGGATCTGGCCTGCCCGCCGGGGTAACGCTGGTGGGGCCGGCCTTCAGCGACGACGCGCTGGCACCCTTTGCGGCGCAGATGCACGCGGCGGCGGGCTGCGGCATGGGCAAGGACCGGACGGCGGCGGTGCCGCCCGCGCCGGCGCCTGACGTTCCAGAGGGGATGCTGGCCCTGTGTGTCGTGGGGGCACATCTGACGGGGATGCCCCTGAACCATGAACTGACCGGACCGGGCGGGTTCCTGATGCGCGAAACACGGACGGCACCAGGATACCGGCTTTACCGGCTGGCCGGCACCGTACCACCGAAACCCGGCATGGTGCTCGAGCCAGGGTACCAGGGGCCGGGACTGACGGTGGAAGTCTGGGCCCTTCCGGCTGCGGCTTTCGGCGCCTTTGTCGCAGCGATCCCCGCACCCCTTGGCGTGGGCAAGGTCACACTGGCGGATGGCTCGCAGGTGACGGGCTTCCTGTGCGAGGCACATGCTTTGGCGGGGGCCGAAGAGATCACCCGTTTTGGCGGCTGGCGGGCCTATCGCGAGGCTCAGTCGTAGCGCGCATCAAGCGTGCGCGCGACCTGGGCTGCGAACTTGGCCGCCGCCACCGGCAGGGTGCGGCCGCGCAATTGGCACAGATAGAGCCGCCCCTCGGGCACGTCGCGATGGTCCAGCGGGCGAGAGACGGTGGCTTCAGGCCCCGCATCGGGTGCGAGGCCGATGAGGATCTGGAAGGATATGAGCGGTTCCTGCACCGGGTAGCGGCGAAGGAATTCGAAGTGGTCGGCGTCGATCACCACGCGCAGCGAAACCGAGGATTTCACCAGCGCAAGGTCGATCAGATGCCGGACGCCATATTGCGCGGTCGGCAGCGCGACGGGCCAGGCGGCACAGTCGCGCAAGCGCAGGACGTCGCGCGCCGCCAGCGGGTGATCGGCGGCCATCACGGCATGGACGGTCTGGCGAGCCGAGCCGAGGATCTGCACATCCGACAGACGTACCGGCTCGAAGATCAGGGCGAGATCGGCATCGTGGTCGACCAGCGCCGCCTCGGCGGCTGTGCGGTCGCGCACCCGGACCGAGAAGGTAACGCCGGGATGCTCGCGGCGATAAATGCCAATCTGCTCGGGCAGGAAGTAAGGCAGGAAGGCCTGGGAGCAGGCAATGGCCACATGGCCACGTCGTTCCCCCGCAAGGTCGGCAATCTGGCTTCTCAGCTTTTCGAAGTCTGCCGCCTGGTTGCGCAGATGGTGGATCAGCAGCTCGCCGGCCGTGGACAGCCGCACCCCGCGGGGCAGGCGCTCAAAGATCGGGACGCCAAGTTCCTCTTCCAAAGCCAGCACACGGCGGTTCAGCGCGGTGGAGGTCAGCGCCATGCCCTCTGCCGCCTTTCGGATGGAACCTGCGCGGGCGACAGCGTCGATGAACTGAAGCGGGGAAAGCTGGCGCATGGAATCCCAACTGCTGCAAATTTTGCAGCGGAATGCTGCGAAGTTAGCAGACGACAGCATCGGTGCGATGCGCAAGTGTTTTCTCAACGAGTCGACGCCGCACCGCAGCGCGACCTTGCCGGCAAGGAGAGCCAGATGACCCAACCGTTCAATTCCGTTACCCGCCGCCGTCTGTTGCAAGGCGCGGCTGCCCTTTCGGGCGCAACGATGATCTCGGGCCTGCCCTTTGCGGCTCGGGCCGCCGGGCCGATCACCGTGGGCTTCATCTATGTCGGCCCGCGCGACGACTTTGGCTACAACCAGGCCCATGCCGAGGGCGCTGCCGCGGTGAAGGCGATGGAGGGCGTCACCGTCGTCGAGGAAGAAAATGTCCCCGAAACCATCGACGTGCAGAAAACGATGGAATCGATGATCAATCTGGACGGGGCAACACTGCTGTTCCCCACATCGTTCGGCTATTTCGATCCCCATATCCTGACCGTGGCACCGAAGTATCCCGACGTGCGGTTCGAACATGCCGCAGGCCTGTGGACGGAAGGCATGCCGCCGAACATCGGCAGCTACTTCGGCTATATCGGCATGGGGCAGTACCTTAACGGCATCGTGGCCGGCCACATGACGAAGACCAAGAAGATCGGCTTCGTCGCGGCCAAGCCCATCCCGCAGGTGCTGCAGAACATCAACTCGTTCCTGTTGGGCGCGCGGTCGGTGGACCCCACGATCACCTGCCAGGTGATCTTTACGGGCGAATGGTCGCTGGCGGTGAAGGAAGCCGAGGCTACCAACGCACTGTGTGATGCGGGCTGCGACGTCATCACCTGCCATGTGGACAGCCCCAAGGTTGTGATCGAGACGGCAGCCGGGCGTGGTGCCTATGTGTGCGGCTATCACGCCGACCAGTCTGCCCTGGCGCCGGAGCTGTATCTGACCGGGGCCGAATGGAACTGGGCAGGTGTCTATCCCAAGATGGTGCAGACCGTGCTCGACGGCGGCACGCTCGAGAACTTCCAGCGCGGCGGTCTGGCGGATGGCTACATCAAGATGTCGCCGCTTGGCCCTGCCGTGACGCCCGAGGCCAAGGCCCAGTTCGACGCCACGCTGGCCGAGATGATGAAGGGCGGCTTTGCCGTGTTCAAGGGTCCGCTGAAGGACAATCAGGGCAACATCGTGCTCGAGGAAGGCCAGGTGCAGGTCGAAACCGACATCGAGCTGGAAAGCATGAACTACCTTGTCGAGGGCGTTCTCGGCTCGACCTCGTAGGGAGGCTGGAATGTCGGATCAGGTGGTGGTCGCCGGGCGGGACATGGACTGGCTTCCCGCCCTGGCGCGGAGGTCGGAGGCGGTGGTGATCCCGCTGGTGGCCCTCGCTGCGGGTCTTGCGCTCTTTGCGCTGTTCCTTCTCTCGCAGGGCAAGTCGCCGATCCAGTTCCTGACCATCACCTGGACGGGCGCATTCGGCTCGGCCTTTTCATGGCAGAATACCTTGTCGCGGGCGGCCCCGCTCCTGCTGGCGGCATTGTGCGTGGCCCTGCCGGCGAGGCTGGGCCTTGTCGTCATCGGGGGCGAGGGGGCCATCGTCCTGGGCGGCGTCGCGGTGGGGGCCATCGGCCAGCACCTCGGCGCGGTTCCGACGATCGCGGCCCTACCAATCATGGCGCTGGCTGCCATGGCCGTTGGCGCCCTATGGATCGGTCTGGCCGGAGCCCTGCGTCAGTACCGGGGCGTTAACGAGACGATCTCGTCCCTGTTGCTGGCCTATATTGCCATCGCGCTGATGAACCATCTGGTCGAGGGGCCATTCCGCGATCCGGCGAGCCTCAACAAGCCATCGACCGCCCCCCTGGCCGAGACACTGCGGGTCGGCAACATCCCCGGCATGGAGGTGCATTGGGGATTGGTCGCGGGACTCGTGGGCTGCGTCATCAGCTGGATACTGATCGACCGCACCACCTGGGGCTTCGCCGCGCGCATCGCGGGCGGGAACGTGAGGGCTGCGCAGGTGCAGGGCTTGCCGGTGGGCCGGCTGATCCTGGGGTTCACTGCGCTCGCTGGCGCTTTTGCCGGGCTGGCTGGCTTCTTCGAGGTGACAGCCGTTCATGGCAATGCAAACGGGTCTCTGGCGGCGGGGTATGGATTTACCGGCATCCTCATCGCCTTCCTAGCTCGGCACAATCCGCTGGCAATCATTCCGGTGGCTTTCCTTCTGGCCGGCTTCGATGCGGCTTCGGGGCTGATCCAGCGGCGTATGGACCTTCCAGATGCGACAATCCTTGTCCTGCAAGGCTTCGTCTTTCTGGCCATTCTGGTGTCTGACACGGCCTACGGGCGGTTCCGCCTGTTCGCGCCGGAACGATGGGGGCAGTGATGGAAAGCGATCTGGGCCTTTGGGCTATTCCGATTGCCATGCTGGGCGGGGCAATCCGGGTTTCGACCCCCTTCCTGTTCGTGTCCCTGGGCGAGGTGCTGACCGAGCGCTCGGGGCGCATCAACCTGGGTCTTGAAGGTACGCTCGTGTTCGGGGCGATGGCAGGCTATGCGACCGCGGTCGTCACCGGGTCGGCCTGGGCCGGGGTTCTGGTGGCCGCGCTGGCGGGCACGGCCTTCGGGCTGTTGCACGGGCTGATCTGTTCGCTGCCCAAGGTGAACGACATCGCCATCGGCATCGCGATGATGCTGTTCGGTACCGGGCTGGCCTTCTATTTCGGCAAGCCGTTCATTCAGCCGGTCGCGCCTGACCTGCCGTCGATCTCCTTCGGCTTCTGGACAGACGTGCCGCAGTTGCAGGCAGCGCTCCAGGTGAACGTGCTGTTCCTCGTCGGCCTGGCGCTGGCGCTTGGCATGGCCTGGATGTTCCGCGCGACGCGGGTGGGGCTGATCGTGCGCGTTGTGGGGGACAGCACCGACGCCGCCCGTGCCATGGGCCTGCGCCCGGCGGTGATCCGGACGCTCGCAACGGCGGTCGGTGGTGCCTTCGCCGGCGTGGCGGGGGCCTATCTGTCGCTCTACTACCCGGGCAGCTGGAACGAGGGGTTGTCCTCGGGCCAGGGCCTGATGGCGGTTGCGCTTGTCATCTTCGCGCGCTGGAACCCCATCGCCTGCTTCGGCGCGGCGCTTCTCTTCGGCGCGGCCGGGGCGCTGGGCCCGGCACTGCAGTCCGTGGGCGTAAGCGAGGGCTACTACCTGTTCTATGCCGCGCCCTATGTCCTGACCCTTGGCGTGCTCATCGCCACCTCTTCGCCCACCCGCGCCATGACCGGCGCCCCGGGCGAGCTGTCCATCACGAAGTGAGATCCCGATGACGACGGTTGCCTCGACCCCCTATGCCTGGCCCTGGAACGGCGATCTGCGCCCGGACAACACGGCGCTCATCATCATCGACATGCAGACCGACTTTTGTGGAAAGGGCGGCTATGTCGACATGATGGGTTATGACCTGAGCATGACCCAGGCCCCCATAGGGCCGATAAAGGCCGTGCTGGCCGCGATGCGGGCGAAGGGCTACCACATCATCCACACACGCGAAGGGCACCGGCCAGACCTGTCGGACCTGCCACCCAACAAGCGCTGGCGCAGCCAGCAGATCGGTGCGGGAATCGGCGATGCGGGCCCCTGCGGCAAGATCCTGATCCGGGGCGAACCGGGCTGGGACATCATCCCCGAACTGTATCCCGAACCGGGCGAGGCGATCATCGACAAACCCGGCAAGGGCAGTTTCTGCGCGACGGATCTGGAACTCATCTTGCGCACGCGCGGCATCCAGAACCTGATCCTGACCGGCATCACTACCGATGTTTGCGTATCCACCACGATGCGCGAGGCCAACGACAGGGGCTTTGAATGCCTCGTGCTGGCCGATTGCTGCGGGGCCACCGATCCCGGAAACCACGCCGCGGCCCTCAAGATGGTGACGATGCAGGGAGGGGTCTTCGGTGCGGTAGGCAACTCTGCCGAATTGATCTCGGCACTGCCATGACCATCATTGGAGAGGAACCCATCCGTCCCGGCGCGGTGGAGGTGGCGACGCTGGGCATGACCATGCGCTTCGGCGCCTTCACGGCGCTGGACGATGTGTCGATCACGGTCGCGCCGGGGTCATTCCATGCGCTTCTGGGCGAAAACGGCGCAGGCAAATCCACGCTCGTGAAGTGCATGATGGGCTTCTACCATGCCACGTCTGGGCAGATGACCGTGGATCGACGCGAAGTGAAGGTGTCCGACCCGCGCGATGCCCATGCGCTTGGCCTGGGCATGGTGTATCAGCATTTCACACTTGTGCCTTCGCTGACGGCGGCCGAGAATCTGGTGATCAGCCGGCATGACACGCCTTCGGTCATCGACTGGGGCAAGGAGCGCCAGGCGCTCGACGCCCTGATGGCGGCAATGCCTTTCCGCGTGGCGCTCGACCAGCCGGTGGCGCGGCTGGCCGCGGGCGAGAAGCAGAAACTCGAGATCCTCAAGCAGCTCTACCTCGGCCGGCGGTTCCTGATCCTCGACGAACCGACCTCGGTGCTTACCCCGGACGAGGCTGACGAGGTTCTGGGCCATGTGCGGGGTCTCTGCGAAAAGGGCCAAATCTCGGTTCTGATGATCAGCCACAAGTTCCGCGAGGTGACCGCCTTTGCCGATGAGGTCTCGGTGCTCCGCCGGGGGCGGCTGGCCGGGCAGGGCAAGGTGGCCGACCTGAGCCATGCGGACATGGCGGCGATGATGATCGGCTCGGGCACCGCGCGGGCACCGATGCCGCGCACGATTGCGGCAGGGGCGACGGTGCTTTCGGTCGAGGGTGTTCGCGCGCGCGATCGGTCGGGCCTGAAGGAAATCGCCATCGACAGCCTCGCGGTGAAGGCGGGCGAGATCGTGGGCATTGCCGGCATTTCGGGCAATGGCCAGATGGAGCTGATGGAAGTGCTCACCGGACAGCGCGCGGCGCTGGCGGGCGAGGTGAAGGTAGAAGGCAAGCCCTATCGCGCCACGCGGTCGGAAGCACAGGCGCTGGGCGTGCGCTATCTGCCCGAGGAACCCCTGCGCAATGCCTGCGCTGGCCGGATGTCGGTGGCCGAGAATATCGCCTTCCGCAGTTTCGACCGAAAGGGAACCGAGCGGCGATTCTGGCTGGACAGCCGCGCGATGCGCGACAGCGCCGCAAAGCTGGTCGAGGCGTTCAAGGTCAAGACCGCCTCGCTGGACAGTCCCATTGCCTCGCTTTCTGGCGGCAACGTCCAGCGTGCGGTACTGGCGCGGGAACTGACGGGTGAGGTGCGGCTTCTGGTGATTTCGAACCCCTGTTTCGGACTGGATTTCTCGGCTGTGGCCGACATCCGGGCGCGGATCATGTCAGCGCGGAATGCGGGAACGGCAGTCTTGCTGATGAGCGAGGATCTGGACGAGGTGATGGAACTGTCGGATCGCATCCTCGTCATGTCGGAGGGGCGGATCACCTATGAGACGCCAGGCCAGGGTGCGGATATCGCAACCATCGGCCACCACATGGGAGGGCATGCCTGATGGCCGAGATCCGCGACGCCCGGCCCTTCAGGTTCACCTTCGACCCCTCGTCCACGGCGCTGGTCGTCATCGACATGCAACGCGATTTCATCGAGGAGGGCGGCTTCGGCGCGGCGCTTGGCAATGACGTGACAGTCTTGCAGGCGATCGTGCCGACAGTGGCGCGGCTGATAGCGGCCGCCCGTGCAGCAGGGCTGCCGGTGATCCACACCCGCGAGTGCCACTTGCCCGACCTGTCCGATTGCCCGCCGGCCAAGCGCAGTCGCGGCAAACCGTCGTTGCGGATCGGGGACCCGGGGCCGATGGGGCGCATTCTGGTGGCGGGCGAGCCGGGAGCCGAGATCGTGGCAGAGCTTGCGCCGCTGGCCGGAGAAATCGTGATCGACAAGCCGGGCAAGGGCGCATTCCACGCCACAACGTTGAGCGACGACCTGGCACGGCTTGGCGTTCACAGCCTGATCTTTGCCGGGGTCACGACCGAGGTCTGCGTGCAGACCACGATGCGAGAAGCGAATGACCGGGGCTTTGAATGCCTTCTGGTCGAGGACGCAACCGAAAGCTACTTCCCGGCGTTCAAGGTGGCGGCGCTCGAGATGATACGGGCGCAGGGGGCCATCGTGGGCTGGACTGCGACCTGCGATCAGTTTCAGGAGGCGCTTGGTGTCTGACAGACTGGAACTGAGCGGCTTCCTTGCCGGTGGCTGGCGGGACTGCACCTTCGAGCCATTCCGGGATGGCGTAGAGATCAGCCACCTGCACCGGGGCGATGCTTCGGCCGCACTGTTGCGCTATGCGCCGGGGGCAGGGGTTCCCTCGCATCGTCACATGGGGCTCGAGACAATCCTCGTGCTGGAGGGCAGCCAGTCCGACGAGCGCGGCACCTATGACGCCGGAACACTGGTGTTCAACCCCGCCGGAACGGTGCATCGAGTCTGGTCGGACGAGGGATGCGTGGTGCTGATCCAGTGGTCGAAGCCAGTGGAATTCGTCTGAGCGGTCAATGCAATGTCTCTGCTCGCCGTTGGCACGTCGAGGCCGGCGCCTGTAGCGGCCAGGCAAAGCCCGCAGGCGGCTGTCGGAAGCACCAAGTCCCTGGCCGCTACGGCGAATAGAGAAATCCGCTTGGGGGGACCCAAGCCGCTCTTGGCAACGGCTATCTCACGGACGTCAGGCCAAACAACCCGGGCGGCTTTGTCTGTTGTTCGGGAATGGCGGCCCCGACAGGATTCGAACCTGTGACCTACCGCTTAGGAGGCGGTCGCTCTATCCCCTGAGCTACGGGGCCATCATCCGCGCCCTTAATGTGGTCAAACTGGCTGCGATGCAACACGCAAGGCAGATCGTCAGGACCTGGAATACGCGAAATGGAAAGGGGGAGTGCGTTTTGGCCCACCACTCCCCCCATTTGTCCCATGCACCAGAGTTGAGAGCTTGCAAGGCGCGCGGGATATTGCCAGCACCGATAAGGGCGGGCTGTTAGCGCTATCATAGCCCGGGCTTGCCCCTTGGACAAGCGCGAAGTTTGGCGCTAACTGATTGCAGCCGATGTTCTGAAAGGGCAAATTCGTCGTGACCCGCAGCCCCGACCATGACCCGCGCCGCACCCTGACCCTGCGCGACGTTTCCGAAGCCTCCGGCGTGAGCGAGATGACGGTCAGCCGGGTGCTCCGAAACCGCGGCGACGTTTCGGGCGCAACGCGGGAGAAGGTGCTCGAGGCGGCCCGGGCACTGGGCTATGTGCCCAACAAGATCGCCGGGGCGTTGGCCAGCCAGCGGGTGAACCTGGTCGCGGTCATCATCCCGTCACTTTCGAACATGGTCTTTCCCGAAGTGTTGACGGGCATTTCGGAAACGCTCGAGGACACTGGGCTTCAACCGGTCGTGGGGGTCACGAACTACTCGCCCGACCGGGAAGAGGCGGTGCTGTACGAAATGCTGTCCTGGCGCCCCTCGGGCGTGATCGTCGCGGGGCTGGAACACACGCCCGCCGCACGCGCCATGCTGGAAAATGCTGGCATCCCGATCGTCGAGATCATGGATGTGGACGGCACGCCCGTGGACAGTGCGGTCGGCATCTCGCACCGGCGCGCCGGACGGCAGATGGCCGAAGCCATCGTTGCGGCAGGCTACAGCCGGATCGGATTCCTTGGCACGATGATGCCGAACGACCACCGCGCACGCAAACGTCTGGACGGCTTCGAACAGGGCCTCGCCGCCGCAGGTCTTCAACTGGCCGACCGGGAGTTCTACTCGGGCGGCTCGGCGCTGCTCAAGGGCCGCGAGATGACGCAAGCGATCCTCGAGCGGACACCGGATCTCGATTTCCTGTATTACTCCAACGACATGATCGGTGCAGGGGGGCTGCTTTACTGCCTGGACAAGGGTATCGACGTGCCAGGGCAGCTGGGGCTTGCCGGCTTCAACGGGGTCGAATTGCTCGACGGGCTGCCAAGGCACCTGGCGACAATGGACGCCTGTCGTCTGCAGATCGGCCAGATCGCCGCCGAGATCATTTCCGGCAAGCGTGGTGATGGTGTGATTGGTGGGGCTTTGGTGGAGCTGACGCCCAAACTGGAGCCTGGCGACACCATCAGGCGGCCCTGAGGCCAAGGCGTCAGGCCAGAAGCCGTCCGTCCGCCTGGCCAAGGATGCGGCAATCCATGAGCGTGCCTTCGGGCTGGTCACTGGCAAAGACGACTTCCGTGAATTGTGCAGTTCGCCCCAGCCGTGGCCCTTCGGACAGCACCTGGTGAATCCGACCCACCTGCGCATCCAGATGCCGCCCCAGCGCCGCTTCGCCCGCGGCGCGCAGGCGGGCCGCGCGGTCGCGGATAGCAGGGCCAGGCACCTGCGGCATCCGCGATGCCGGCGTGCCCTTGCGCGGGCTGAAGGGGAAGACATGCAGGAAAGTCAGGCCGCAATCCTCGATCAGCTTCAACGAATTCTCAAACATCTGTTCGGTTTCGGTCGGAAATCCCGCGATGATGTCGGCGCCGAAGACTATGTCGGGGCGCGATCGGCGCACTTCCTCGCAAAAGCCGATGGCATCGTCGCGCAGATGCCGCCGCTTCATCCGCTTGAGGATCATGTCGTCGCCGGCCTGCAACGACAGGTGCAGATGCGGCATCAGCCGTGACTCTGTTGCAATCGCCAGCATCAGGTTCTCATCGGCCTCGATCGAGTCGATCGAACTGATCCGAAGCCGTGGCAGATCCGGCACCAGCCGCAGGATTCGCATGACCAGATCGCCCAGCCGCGGCGCCCCCGGCAGATCGGCGCCCCAGCTTGTCAGATCGACCCCGGTCAACACGACCTCCTTGAAGCCCTTGTCCACCAGTCGCCGGATCTGGTCCACCACAACCCCGGCGGGGACCGAGCGTGAATTGCCCCGTCCATAGGGGATGATGCAGAAGGTGCAGCGATGATCGCAGCCGTTCTGCACCTGGACATAGGCGCGGTGGCGGCCGAAACCGTCGATCAGATGGCCTGCCGTCTCGCGCACCGACATTATGTCGTCCACCTGCACCCGCTCGGTCTCGCCGATCAGATCGGGCGCGGCCAGTGTTGCCCAGGTCGCGGCCTGCATCTTTTCGGTATTGCCGATCACGCGCGTGACCTCGGGCATGGCAGCAAAGGTCTCGGGCTCGGTCTGGGCCGCGCAGCCCGTCACGATCAGCACCGCCTCGGGATGGTCGCGGCGCAGGCGCCGTATCTCCTGCTTGGCCTTGCGGACGGCCTCGGCGGTCACTGCGCAGGTGTTGACCACCACGGCCTGTCCCAGGCCCGCGGCCTCGGCCAATTCCTTCATCGCCTCGGTCTCGTAGGCGTTCAGCCGGCAACCGAGCGTGGAAAAGATCGGCGGCGCGCTCATGGATGGGCGGCAAGAAAGGCGGGGGTCAGCACGCCGTCAAACACATGCGCAGTGGGCCCCGTCATCCAGACGCCATCTTCGCGCCAGTCGATCTCCAGCGTGCCACCGTCGAGGTCGAGCATGACCTTTCGCCCTGTCAGACCGCGCAGATGTGCTGCCACCGCCGTCGCGCAGGCGCCCGACCCGCAGGCCAGCGTGATGCCCGTGCCCCGTTCCCAAACCCGCATCCGCAGACGGTCGGGACCGGTCAGGCTTGCAAACTCCACATTCGTGGCCTGGGGGAAAAGCGGGTCATGCTCGGTCGCGCGCCCGCGACCGACCACATCCTCGGCCTCGGCGTCGGCCACGAAGAACACGCAATGCGGATTGCCCATGCCCACGGCGACCGGTTCGCCCGGCAGCGGCAGACGCAGCAGGTCCACCGGTTGCGCCAAAGGCACCTCGGTCCAGTCCAGCTGCGGCAGGCCCATGTTCACGCTGACGAGGCCGTCGGGTCGACGGACGGCGATCAGCCGCCCTCGTGCCGTCACAAGCTCGATCCGGTCGCGCCCGAGGCCACGCATCACATGATCGGAAACGCATCGGGTGGCATTGCCGCAGGCCCCTGCTCTGGTGCCGTCACTGTTCCAGAAATCGAGTGCGATATCGGCCCCGTCACCGTCGCGAATCTCGGCCAGCTGGTCAAAGCCGACTCCCCGGTTCCGATCGCCCAGCGCCCGCGCCAGCGCAGGCGTCGTCACCGCCCCGCGCCCGCGCGAGTCGATCACGACAAAGTCGTTGCCCAGCCCGTGCATCTTCATGAAGGGCAGGCCCGGAAGGGCACCATTGGCGTTCATCCGACGCCATATACGCCCTGCCCCGGCGTTTTGCCAGAGCAGCCCGGTTTTCTGCGGAATGGGTATTGACCCCCGGGGCCGTAGACCCTAGGAAGCCCCCTGTCGTGGGCCCATAGCTCAGTTGGTAGAGCAACTGACTTTTAATCAGTGGGTCACAGGTTCGAATCCTGTTGGGCTCACCAGTATTTCCAAGGGCTTGAACCTGAAGGTTCACCCCACGGTCCGTCAAGTGTGACGGATCTCCGTTCCCAGCACCTTCAGACATTCGCGCATGAAGGCTGCAAGGCCTGTCCAGCCCTTTGCGGACACCATGGTGCCGTCGACATAGGCCTCATCGGGTTTCACATCGATGTAGGTACCGCCCGCCAAACGCACCTCGGGCTCACAGGCGCCCAGGGCCGCAACCTTCTTGCCCTTTACCACGCCATCCACCGCCACGAGGATCTGCACACCGTGGCAAATGGTGAAGATCGGCTTTTGCGCCTCGTGAAAGTGCCGCACCATCGCCTGGATGCGCTTATCGGTTCGGATGTATTCCGGCCCGCGCCCGCCTGCGCAGTAGACGGCGTCATACTGGGCCGGATCGACCTCGGAAAAGGTCTTGTTGATTTCGGCAAGATGGCCGAACCGCTCGATATAGGTCTGGTGGCCCTCGAAATCATGCAGGCTGGTCTGGATGCGTTCGCCTTTCTTCTTGTCGGGGCAGATCACGTGAACGGTGTGGCCCACGGCCTCCATCCCCTGCTGGAAGACGAATATCTCGTACTCCTCGGTGAACTCTCCGCAGAGCATGAGGATTTTCTTGCCGGCCATTCTGGGTCTCCTCCCTTGCCGTTTCGGTTATCTCTCGGCGATCAGTCGAAAGCGGTCATCAGCCGGTCGCGCGACCGCGTGATGTGGTCTCGCATCCGGGCCTCGGCCAAGGCGGGGTCGGCCAGCCGAAAGGCCGCCAGAAGGCCCTCATGTTCTTCCAGCGCTTCCTGTGTGACGCGCGTATGGAAGAGAAGGCGGAACAGATGCAGGTGAATGTGCTGATCGGCCAGTGCCCGGCGCAGAACCTCGTTTCCGGCAATCTCGAGGATCCGGTCGTGAAACTGCGCATCCGTCCGGGCAAAGCGCGAATAGCGGCTGTTTCGGTCGACTGCGGGCGTGCCCTGGCCCATGTCCAGCGCTGCCATTTCCAACTGTTGCAGCGCCCCGGGCGTCATGTTCAGCGTGGCCAGGCGCGCCGCTTCGGGCTCGAGCAGCAGCCGAAAGGCAAACAGGTCTTCGAACTGTCGGCGGCTGCGTTGAGGAGCGGCGCTATAGCCGATCAGATGCGCCTTGCGCACCAGCCCTTCGCTTTCCAGCCGGGACATCGCCTCTCGCACCGGCGTCTGCGAGACGTTCAGTTCGCGCGCGATCACGTCGATTGGCATTCTCGAGCCCGGTGCGATCTCCAGCGACATCAGGCGCTGATAGATGGCGTCATAGACCGTGTCGGCGATGCTCGATGGCCGGATCGACGGCCCGATCGATTGCATCTCTCCCAGGACGCGGTCTGCGGTACTCATCCCTGGCCATCCTCACGATAAGCCCAAGCCCAGACCCAAGACCTAACCCAGGGGGTTGCATCAATACAATATCCTATATGATCGGATCTTCACGCCCCCCCAGCCTCACCCTGCAAGACCGCTGTCAGCAGGGGGTTGGGAAAGCGGCGCTGCTGCGTTACGGCCAGAAATGGCTCGGTGATACCATCCAGTCGCGCAACCTCGACCAACACTCCTGCGCGCAATTCGTCGCGCACGACAATGGGGGGAATCACCGCAAGACCGGCATCGGCCCGGGCCAAAAGCCGGATCATCGCCATGTCATCGACTTCTGCCGCCAGCACCGGCGCCACCTCCAGCCGCGCCGTCAAGGCATCGAAGGCCGCGCGCAGACCCGTCTCGCGGGTGGGTACGATCAGGGGCTCGGCTGCCAGCAGTTGACGCAAGCCCCGCCCCGCCACGCCCAGCCGGGCCGGTGTCCCGATCAGGCCAACAGGCTGCTCGTCCAGCCGATGCACCAGCCAATGGCTCGCGGCATCCCGTGCCGGCGCAAGGTTGGTCAGCACCACGTCCAGCGCCAGGCTGTCCAGCCCGCGCAGCAATTCCCCCTGCGATCCCGAGCGCAGCACCACCTCCACATCCGTCCGTCCGATCAGCGGGCGCAGGAACTGCATCTGAAAGTTGCGCGAAAGCGTCGCCAGCGCCCCCACCCTAAGCGCCCGCCGCGCCCGGCCCGTTTCGCGCAGCGTCGCGGTCAGGTCATCTGCGGTCCGGAAGATCGCCTCGGCATGGTCGAGCGCGATTCGCCCTGCCTCGGTCAGCACCAGCCCGCGGCCCCGCCGTTCGAACAGATCCTGACCCAGCGAGGCCTCAAGCGCCCTTAGCTGTGTCGACAGCGCCGATTGCGACAGATTGAGCTGCCTCGCGGCGCCGGTCAGTGTCCCATCGCTCGCCACCGCGCGGAAAAGCCGAAGGTGATGCAGGTTCAGTGAAGCCATTGTTCCATCAAATCGAACGTTTCTCTTCATTATATGTAATTTTCTGGAAGCTCGGCAAGCATTACATCAAGGCTCACCCCCGTATCCGGAGCCTGCCATGCCCGCCGTCCCGCTGATCCTGCTTGCACCCATGATCCTCGCCGCCGTGGCGCTTCTGTTTGTTGCAAGGCCGGGCCACAGGCCGGGTCGCCTGCCAGACCTCGCGGAAGGCACTGTTTTGGCGGCCCTTACCCTCGCGCTCGCCGGCCTCGCCCAGTTGTGGGTCGCGGGGCCGCTTACCCTTGCCTGGGGCGGGCTCGACCTTGTCCGGCTCGATCCCATCAGCGCCACGCTGACCCTCCTCGTCTCGTTCGTCGGCTGGGTGGTCGTGCGGTTCGCGCGCCGTTACCTCGATGGCGAAGCGCGCGAAGGGCGCTTCCACGGCCTTACCCTGGCCGCGATCGCCTTTGTGCTTCTGCTGGTCCAGGCGGCCAGCCTGCCGGTGATGGTCCTGGGCTTTGTCGCCGTCGGGCTGATCCTGCGCCAACTTCTTCTGTTCTACCCCGACCGGCCCGAGGCGCGGCGCGCGGCCGCCAAGTTTGCCCGGGTCTGGGGCGCGGGCGATCTGTCGTTGTTCCTTGCGACCCTGCTTCTGTGGCAGAGCTTCGGCACGGTCAACATCGCGGCGCTGACGGCCCAGCCGGCGCTGACCGGCCCAGCCCATGTCGCCGTTGGCCTGATCGTGCTGGCCGCCCTTCTCAAGACCGCGGCCCTTCCCGTCCATGGCTGGCTGACCGAGGTGATGGAGGCACCAACCCCCGTCTCGGCCCTTCTGCACGCGGGTATCATCAACGCTGGCGGGGTGATGCTCATCACCCTCGCCGGGCTGATCGAGGCCGGGCCGGGCGCCATGGCGGCGCTGGTCGTGATCGGCGGATTGACCGCGCTCTTCGGCGCGCTCGTGATGCTCACCCAAAGCGCGGTCAAGACAGCGCTGGCCTGGTCGACCGTGGCCCAGATGGGCTTCATGCTGCTGCAATGCGGACTCGGCCTCTGGGCGCTGGCGCTGCTCCACATCGTCGCCCACTCGCTCTACAAGGCGCATGCTTTCCTGTCATCCGGCGGGGCCGTGCGGGCGGTGAACGCCATTCGCAAGCCCGGGCCGGTCGCCGTACCGAACCTCGCCGCAGTCGCGCGGTCCTTCGGCCTTGCGCTGGTCCTATATGGCGTGGTCGCCGCGGCCTTCACGCTTCTTGTGGGCGAGAAATCGCCGCAAGCGCTGGCGCTTGGGGCCATGCTGATCTTCGGCGTCTCCTACCTCATCGCCCAGGGCCTGGCCGATGCCGCGCCCGGCGCGCTGACCAGGCGCACTGTCGCCGCCTCACTGGCCACGGCACTGGCCTACTTTGGCTTCCAGGTACTTGCCCAGGCCGTCTGGGGACCCGCACTGCCCTCTGCACCCGAGGCCGGGGCGCTCGAATGGGCGCTGATCGTCGTCGCAATCCTCAGCTTCGGCCTCGTGGCCTTCGCCCAGGCGCTCTTTCCGCTCTGGGCGCACCACCCCTCGACCGCCGGGCTGCGGGTACACCTGGCCAACGGCCTTTACCTCAACGCCCTGCTGGACCGCATGATCGGCGGCTTCCGGCTGACCGCCAAATCCTGAACCGGGAGACATCCGATGTTCCTCAAGCACAATCAGATCGCCCCTTCGCTCGCCCTGCAGATCCTGCGCGCGGCCGAGGCGGCAGCCCGGTCGATCCCCCCGGCCTTTCCGCTGGATGCCACCGTCGCGGTAAACCCTTTTCTCGGCCAGACCGGAGAGGACCTCGCGCAGGCCTCGGCCCGGATGGCCCGGGTGGCGGGCGTTACCCTCACCTTGCCACGCGCCGAGATCGCTGCCCGGGTGGCCCAGGGCGCCATCACCGACGATGACCTGGCAGCGGCGCTTATCGCCTCGACCTCGCCCGTGAAACCGCGCGATCTCGCCTGGCTGAAAACGCGGATGCGCGCGCCTGCCCCCGCGCCCCGCGCGCTGCCCACCCTGGCCGAGCTTGCCGCCCGCGCCACCGGTACTGACTGGCCGGCAGTTCTTGCGCGCTGCTTCGGCCTCTGGGCTGCGGGTCATTTTGACCGTGGCCAGGCGCTCTGGACACCGCGGCCCGGCCATGGGGCCTATGCCGCCTGGCGCGAATGGGCGACCCACGACCTCACGCCCGAGATTGCCGGCCTTGACGGCTTCTGCGCCCATGTGGCCGAGGCCCCCGACACTGCAGATCGAGCCATCCTGCGCGCGGCCGACAAGCTGGGCCTGACCGCCGAGGCCGCCGAGACCGCCTTCCACCGCCTGCTGATCGACCTTGGCGGCTGGCCCCAGCATGCGCGGTGGCTGCTTTGGCAGGCCGAGCTCAAGGGCAGCACCGACACGACGCTGACCGATCTTCTGGCCATTCGGCTGATCTGGGAAGAGGCGCTGCTCGCCCATCAACCTTCGGTTCTGCAAGACTGGCAGGCGACAGTCACGGCGCATGGCGCGCCGGTCCTGCCCAATCCGGACCAGGCCCTGGATGCCATCCTGCAGGACGCCGCGGAACGCGCCCATCAGCGCAGCCTCGCCGCCCGGCTGACAGGGGCCACCCCGCGCAACGGCCGGCCCGCCCTGCAAGCCGCCTTCTGCATCGATGTGCGCTCCGAGGTCCTGCGCCGCGCGCTCGAATCCCAGTCGCCCGCGATCGAAACGCTGGGATTCGCGGGCTTTTTCGGACTGCCGGTCGCCCATCGCCCGCAGGGCACGGACGAGGCCGAACCGCATCTGCCGGCGCTTCTGAACCCTGCGCTCGCCTCTACCAGCCATGGCGATGCCCGGCAGGAAATGGCCACGCGGATCTCGGCCCGGGCCAAGCGGGCCTGGGGCCGTTTCCGTCAGGCGGCCGTCTCCTCCTTTGCCTTTGTCGAGGCGGCGGGCCCTCTCTATGGCGGCAAGCTCGTCCGCGACGCTCTGGCGCTGGGGGACCACGGGCATGCGCCCGATCCCTTGCCCCGCTTCGAAACCGGCCTTACGCCCACGCAAAAGGCGCAGACCGCCGCTGCCGTCCTGCGGGCCATGAGCCTGACCGAGGGCCATGCGCGACTGGTGCTGCTGGTCGGCCATGGCGCGCAGGTGGCCAACAACCCGCACGAAAGCGCCTACCAATGCGGTGCCTGCTGTGGGCACACCGGCGAAGTCTCCGCGCGCCTGCTCGCCGACTTGCTGAATGACCCCGAAACCCGGGTCGGATTACCGGCGCAGGGGCTGTCCCTCCCGGCAGACACCCTGTTCGTGGCGGGCCTGCATGATACGGTGACGGACAGGGTCACTCTCTATCTCGACAGGCCGGCCGCAGATCATGCCGGCGATCTGGCGCAGGCCCAGAACTGGCTTGCCCATGCCGGGCGACTGGCCCGGGCCGAGCGGGCGTTGCGCCTGCCGGGCGCACGGCCCGAGGATCTGATCCGCCGGGCCTCCGACTGGGCCGAGGTGCGCCCGGAATGGGGGCTGGCCGGCTGCAGCGCCTTCATCGCCGCACCCCGGTCGGTGACCACCGGGCGGGATCTTCAGGGGCGGGCCTTCCTTCATAGCTACGACTGGGCGCAGGACACGGGCTTTGCCACGCTCGAGTTGATCTTGACCGCGCCCGTGGTGGTCGCCAGCTGGATCAACCTGCAGTACTTCGGCTCAACGGTGGCCCCGCAGGTCTTTGGCGGCGGCAACAAGCTCATTCACAATGTGGTGGGCGGGATTGGCGTGGTCGAAGGCAATGGCGGGCTCTTGCGCCCCGGACTGCCGCTGCAGACCCTGCATGACGGCGAGCGGGCCGTGCATGAGGCGCTGCGGCTGACCGTGATGATCGAAGCGCCGACCGAGGCGATCGCCGCTGTCCTTCGCCGGCACGACGCGGTGCGCCAGCTGTTCGACAACGGCTGGCTTCACCTCTTTGCCTTGCAGAACGGCAAGCCTTCCGCACGCTATTGCCCTGGCCTGCGTTGGGACGACAGCGATCTTGGGCTGGCCCGCGCCGCCTGGAGCCCGGGGGTAGCACCTTCACCTGGCCGGGACTGCGGCCAGACAAACGGTTGCGCTGCACCGGGTCAGCCGCAGCCAGACATGCGGCCCTCAGGGCCCCAAGGTGCGGGGCGCTTGGCCGGGTGACCCTGGCGAACCGGGCCGATGGTTCTTCGACCCAGGGGCTGACAATTGCGATCAGCGACCGCGGCTAGGCTCTGGGGCTTCGACAACAGGGCTGCAAGCTGGGGTCCGTCACCGGTGTCACGGACCGCAGCCGCCGCCTTGCGGAAGACCGCGCGTACCGGCAGCAGAGCGGGAGGCCAACCCGCGGGTTGCCCCCGGGGCCCTGGATGTGCCCGCGAGTTCCGGTGCGCAAATGCTCATCCGCTGCGCGCGGCAATCAGGCTCAGCAGGCTGGCGCCACTGCTAGCCGACTGCAACAGCTGCAGGGCCGCGGAACGGCTGTCCGTGCCGTTTGTCGTGCCCACGCTTTCGGCCCGGAGGATGTAGCGGCGAACCAGCGTTTCAAGTTGATCCGCGTCGGCGAACTGCGAAACGCTGTCCGACCCGAACAGCTGTTCCGTCCGGTCCCGAAGGACCTGAGCCTGCTGGTCGATGTCGATCAGGCCAAAGCCGTCAGGCAAGCCATAGGCTGTTTCGAAAACCTCCCGCAGCGGCGCCGTGCCGAGGATGGTGTACCACTTGGTGGCTTCGCTGCTGTCGGCACCGGCGAGTTCTGCCAGTTCACGCTCTGCATTCAGCGCAAGCCGCAGCGTGTCATCCTTCTCGCCCACGGCGATCTCGAACTGGCGGCTGCGATAAGCCGAAAGGATGGTGTCGGCAAAGCCGGTCGTGGTGGTTTGCGGTGTTTCCCCGCCAAGACCGAAGGCCTCTGCCAGGGCCAGATACTGCTTGTCCGCCAACCGGTTCGCCAGCGAGCCGCCGTCGCTCAGGTCGCTCTCCAGGACCCTGCGGATGAAGAAGCGGTTGTTGATGTCATCGTCGAGACCAAAGGCGCCAAGCGCCACCTGCAACACAGCGCGGTCGGCCACCAGCGCCTCCGCCGTCGTGATCCCGGCTATGCGGTCGCGGAAGGAGGCTTCCAACCGGCTTTGTTGCGGATCGGCGGCCTGCAGGGCCATCTGGCGGTCCTGCGTTCGACCGAGATAAGCCCAGCCCATCAACCCGCCAGAGGGCAAGATCGGCGAAAAGCTCATCTTGCGGCCGCGGCAAAAAGCCGGTCTTCGCGTGGCAGCAGCCCCCGCAACAGTTTCAGTGCCTGGTAATGCTGACCGTCCAGCACGGCGGCGGTCGCACCGGTCAGCAGCGTGCGGCTGTCGTGGTCAGTCAGAACCTGGCTCAGTTGCTCGATCCCGCGCAGAAGCTGCGGCCGCGCGTCCTGCGGCGCGACATCGCCCGAAAGCACCAGCTGCGCGATGTAGCAGACCCGGCGCACCGGCGTTCCGGCTTGTTCGGGGTGAATCGCATCCCGCAGCCGCAGGATATGCGCGTTCGGCGTCATGATTGCGAGCCGCGACCGCCGGTCGCCGTTCTCGATGACTGCGCCGTTGATCAGCACCCTCTCCTTCGGTCCCAGCTTGAGGACAAGCCCGGTCATGCAATGCCCCCCTCACCGCGCAGCCCGCGCATGATCGCCGTGTTGATGTCGATCAGCACTTCGACTCCTGCCTTGTCGGCCTGCACTTTGCGGCTGTGCTGTGCGGTGAATTCATACAGATAGAACAGGCGGGCCCGCAGGCTTTGCGGCAGGCTGTTGCCGGGCTGCGCGACATCAGCGGCCAGCGCTGCCCAGAGTTGCAGGTTCTCGTGCAAGGCGGCGGCACGCGTCGTGATCTGTCCCGGCCCGGGCTGCAGGCTGCCCTGCAACTTCTTCGTCACTCGGGCAAACAGGTCGTATTCAATGTTGCGGGCGCTGCGAACCGGGGCGCCGGCCATGCCATAGCCCCTGCGGGCCAGATCGAGAGCGGTCACGAATTGTCCTTCCCATTGCGTGCTGGGGTAGCGGCCAGAGGCAGGTTGGGCCGGGCCTCACGCCCGGCCCCCCCCGGGGATCAACGGAACAGCGAAAGGATGCTCTGCGGCGCCTGGTTCGCGATCGACAGCGACTGGATGCCAAGCTGCTGCTGGGTCTGTAGCGCCTGCAGCCGGGCCGAGGCCTCTTCCATGTCGGCATCGACCAGCGTCCCGATGCCGGCCTTCAGCGCATCAGTGAGCTTGCTGACAAAGTCGTTCTGTGTGTCGATCCGCCCCTGGACCGAGCCGAAGGCTGCCGCCGCGTCGATCGAGGTCTGGATCATCCCCTCGATTGCCGCGAGCGCATCTTCGGCCCCCGTCGCCGTCGTCACATCCATCGACGACAGCGCCGACAGCCCACCGGACCCCCGGGTGGCCGAGAAGGCGAAGGTGGCATCCGCGTTCGTCTCGTTGGTGACAGTCAGTTCGCCCGCAGTCGAGATGTCCAGCGTGAAGGCCGTTTCGCTCAGCCCCCCGGCGATCAATGCGTTCTTGACGCCGCCCACAATAGCCTCGGCCGTATCGCCTGCCTTGATCGTATAGCGCCCTTCGACAGAGCCGATCCGCAAACGCAGTTCGTCACCTTCCATCAGACCGGCGCCGACAGACGCGTCGAGACCGGCCGTGGTGCGCGAAAGGGCAACAGCGCCAGTAGCACCGCCGCTGTTGTCAAGGAAGGCAAAGGTGTCCAGCGTGATCGAATCGTTCGTGCCACCATCATTGGCGTCGATCACGCCCAGGGTGCCCGTGTCGATCCCCACGCTGGCGGCCGCGGCCAGCAGCGAGGTGCCCGCCGTCAGCGACAGGTTCTGCGCATCGACCCCGATCGAGCTGGCCGTAACATCGCCACTGGCGCTGCGGTCGAGCGAGGACAGCACGTTCGTGCCGGTCGCGCCATTCGCGTTCGTCGTGGTGACCGAACCGTTCACCAGGTTCAGCCCGTTGAACTGCGCGGCCCCCACCACCGACTCGATCTGCTTGGTCAGGGCCGTGATGTCGGTCTGCAGCTTCGCCCGGTCGACGTTTTCGCCTTGTGCAGAGACGATCTTTGCCTTGATGTCCTTCAGGAGGTCGGTCACCGTCTCGGAGGCCTTCGCCGCTACCGACACGGTGGCAGAGCCGAGCGACAGGCTGTCCGAGATGCCCTTGAAGCTTTCGGCATCCGACTCCATGACCTTGGAAATGGCCCAGACCGCGGCGTTGTCGCGGGCCGAGGCGACGGTCTTGCCGGTAGAAATCTCGTCCTGGGTCTTTGCCAGGTTCGAGTTGATGCCCTTCAGGGTCTGCAGCGCGACCATCGCGCTTGTGTTCGTAAGGATCGACGACATCTGTTCACCTTTGAATTGGCCGGGCTTTGCGCCGTGCCATTGGGTTCACCGCCTGTCCGGCGGACTGACCGGCATTCTCGCCTTTGCGACAGTCTCTGCCGCGCCACCCCGGCCTCGGGATGCAGGGTTGTTTCTGGGGCCCGGAGACTAAGAGAACCCTAAGCTCCAAGCCAAAGATGCGCGGCATTTGAACGACCCGGCGCCGTCAGAACCGGCGGCTCAGGCCGCGCGGCTGCGCGCTGGCCTTGGCCCTGCCCTCGGGGCCATAGGACAGGTATCCCGCATCGACGCGGCGCAATTCCGCAATCCGACAGCGTGCCGTGCGCAGACCTGTCAGGGCCGCGACCACGCAGTCCGCCGTGGTCTCGGCCTGCTGTCGCAGGGCCGCCCGCTGCGCCGGGTCGGGCGGGCCCATCCGCTGCATCGCCTGTTCCAGCCGGCCGGCGCATGCCGCCAGTTCCGCAAACTTTCCCTGTCGCAGGGCAAGTCGCAGGCAGTCGAGTTCCGCCCGAACCTCTGCACTGTCACCGTTCATCGCCAGCCTCCCGCAGGGCGTTGAACAGTGTCTCGGCCAGCCCGATCCCACCCGAAGCGACGATGGCCGTCGCCTCGCTGCGCCGCAGAAAAGAAAGGAACTGTTCTTCGCCCGGACCCCCGCCGAAGGCGCCCGTGCTCTCATGGGTTCCCGCATGGCGCAACATCTCTGTCAGGAACTCGGTCTCAAGCTCGCGCGCCAGATGGCGCAGCCTCGCATCGTCGGGGGGGACGGCCAGCAGGGGGCGCTGACTTGCCTGGGAAACGGGCATGATCATCGGTGGCTCCATTTTTCCGTATCCTGCCCAGGTTCGCGCAAGCCCGGTAAACATCCGGTAAGCACTTTCGCCCATGGTCCGGGGGGTCCGCATCAACCCCCGGGGTCTGTATGTTGCCCGTAGTCGCCCTGCCCCCGTCCCCCGGTGCGCCGCCCGGACGCCCGATTGCACCGGACCGGCCGCCCGAGGGGGGCGAGGCGGGTCTCGGCTTCTTCGCGGTCATGGCAGCGGGAACCGCCGAGGCATCCGCCACCGACATGGCGACGGCCGAAGCATCGGCCCCGGCGGCCGAAGAGGCGATGCCCCAGGCCGAAGAACCGCCGCCAGATCTGCCGGAAACCGGGCAGTCAGTGGATGACCTGCCGGTGAGTCTGGCCGCCCTTCTCCCTTCCCCGGCCCCCCTGCCGGCTCTTTCCATGGGTCTCTCCGCGGCCCTCCCCGAAACGCCTTTGGCCAACTCCGTCTCGTCCGGTCCGGCCCCCGCAGGCGACGCTACAAGCACCCTGGTCACGGCATTGCCGCCACCAAGCGCCCCGGCAGAGGCCGGTGCCGCCTCGCCTTCCCGCACAGGGCCGGCCGCAGGGGCCAACGGCTCTGCCCGACCGCCGCCCGCCACCCGCGCCGCCGAAGAGGTCGCGCCGGTTGCGGATCCGCGCGCCAGGTTCGCGCCATCACCCACCCTCGGTGACGCTACCGCCGTTCCGGCCGATCCATCCGCTCTGCAAGAGACTGTTGCTGCAGAACTCGAGGCCGCGGGCCCACCGACACCGGCCCAGTCGGCCCATGCGGCTGCGCCCGCGCCGGCGCTGGTCCCGGGCGTGCCTTCGGGACCCCTCACACCCAGTTTCGGACCGCCGCTCGCCGCCGGATCGCCTGCGCTTGCCACCGTATTCCGCCTGCCCGAAAATCTGGCCAATGATCTGGCCGCCGTGGTCACCCAGGGGGCAGACGGGGTGGTCGAATTGCACCTGTCGCCCGAGGAGCTTGGCCGCGTGCACCTCAGCCTCCAGCCCGATGGCGACCGCATCCACCTTCTGATCCAGGTCGAGCGACCCGAGACGCTGGATCTGCTGCGCCGCAACAGCGAGACCCTGCTGCAAGAGATGCGTCAGGCGGGATTTCAGGGTGCGAATCTCAGCTTTTCCGGCTGGTCCGGCGATGGCCGGGCACCCTTGGGCACCCCTGCGGGCACCGGGTTGCCCGCCAACCTGGCCGATCCGGCCCCCTCCCCGCGCTTCACCTCGATCGAACGTGCCGCCGCGTCCGCGTTGCCCGGCACCCTCGACCTGCGTCTGTGAAAGGCCCTCCATGACCTCCATCGACACCAGCTCAGCCCTGACCACAACGACGGCAAGCGCCAGCCGCAGCACGGCGAGCCAGGCCGGGATCAACGCCGACTTCGACACCTTTCTGCAGATGCTGACCACGCAGCTCCAGAACCAGGACCCGCTCAACCCGATGGAATCCACCGAGTTCGCCGTGCAGCTGGCGACCTTCTCCACGGTCGAGCAGGCGACAAAGACGAACCAGCTGCTCGCGGCGATGAGCAGCCAGATGAACCTCTCGGCCATGGCGGATCTTGCCGGTTGGGTCGGCAAGGAGGCGCGGGCGGCCATGGACGTCACCCTGGGCGACGCGCCCATCACCTTCTTCGCCTCTCCCGTCGCCGAGGCCGACAGCACACTTCTCGTCATCCGCAACTCGAATGACGAACTCGTCGCCTCGCTGCCGGTCACCGCCGACAATGAAACCTTCGTCTGGGACGGGCGCAATGCCGCGGGCGAAGCCCTGCCGGCGGGACGCTATTCCGCCTGGGTCGAGGCCTATTCCAATGGCGACCAGATCTCTTCCGAACGGGCCCAGGTCTATGCCGAGGTGATCGAGGCGCGCGGCGGCACAGACGAGACAGTCATGGTCTTCACCGGCGGCATCGAGGTCGCGGCGAGCGAGGTCACCGCCCTGCGCGCGCCCTGACCGGTGCCTTGCCGCGAGGTCGGACAGCGTCTAGAACCCGGCATCGCGCAGGTTCCCAGGGGGCAAGATGCCGTTCCGCCAAGGCCCGTTTCCGTCGCAGTCTTGCGGCGCCTCCGCTGCCGGGCGGAGCGCCTTTGCGGCCGGAACATGACGACCCCGCCCACCTGGCTGGTCCGCGCGGTGACCGAAAGCCTGCCTGACCTGGCCGGCGGGTCCTGGCTGCCGCTGGCCGGCGGACGCATCAACCGGGTCTGGAAAGTCGGGGATCAGGTCGTGAAATGCTACGACCCCGGCGGCCATAGCCCGCTATTCCCGAACGATCCCTTGGCCGAGGCGCAGGCGCTCCGCCAGTTCGGGCCAATCGGGCTGTCGCCGGACCTGTCACAAACAGGGCAGGGCTGGCTGGCCTATCGCCATGTCCCGGGCCAGACCTGGGCCGCCGGCACCGGCGCGGTCGCGCGGTTCCTCCACCGCCTGCACGGCTCCGCTGCCACGGGCCTGCGTCCGCTCGCCTCGGGCAGCGCCGCGCTGACATCTGCCGCCGAGGCGATCCTTGCCGGCTGTCGCGCGCGTCTGGCCCGGCCCGACGCGCCCGGGATTGCCCCCTGGCCCGACCCGCGCCCGATCCATGGCGATGCGGTGCCGGGCAATCTCGTCCTGGGCCCAGCGGGCCTTGTCGCGATTGACTGGCAATGCCCCGCCCTCGGCGACCCTGCCGAGGACATCGCGACCTTTCTGTCGCCCGCAATGCAGCTGCTCTATCGTGGTGCGCCTCTGTCGACGGACGAGGTCGCCGAGTTCTTCGCGGCCTATCCCGACCAAGCCGTCGTCACCCGCTATCAGGCTCTGCGCCCGCTGTTTCACTGGCGCATGGCAGCGCATTGCCTCTGGCGCGCCGAACGGGGCGATCCCGCCTACCGCGCGGCCCTGCAGCTCGAACTGGCTCAGATCAGCGTGCCGATCCAGACACCCAGCGCCACCATCGCCCCTCCGGCGAGCATCCAGTAAACCGGACGTGCCGGCGCCGGTCGCGGCTCGGGCGGCGCGTCCTGCGTCTGGCGGATCAGTTGCGCCTCGACCAGCGCCGGCAGGCGCGGCCCAAAGCGCGACAGCACCCGCGCCGTGCGCATCAGGTCGCGTGCCATCGCCTTCGGCCCGACATTCGACGAGATGTAACCCTCGACCACCGGCCGGGCGACCTGCCAGATGTTGATATGGGGGTCAAGGCTGCGGGCCACACCCTCCACCACCACCATGGTGCGCTGCAACAGGATCAGTTCGGTCCGGGTCTGCATCCCGAAGCGCTCGGTCACCTCGAACAGATAGGTCAGCAGCCGCGCCATCGAGATGCGGCTGGCATCCATGCCGAAGATCGGCTCGCCCACTGCCCGCAGTGCCCGGGCAAATTCGTCTATGTCGCGGTCGGGCGGAACATAGCCCGCCTCGAAATGCACCTCGGCCACGCGGCGGTAATCCTTGCGGATGAAACCGAACAGGATCTCGGCATAGACGCGGCGGGTGTAGTCGTCGATCCGGCCCATGATGCCAAAGTCATAGGCCACGATATCGCCATTGGCCGTGACCTTCAGGTTGCCCTGATGCATGTCGCCGTGGAAGTAGCCGTCGCGCAGGGCGTGGTTCAGGAACAATTGCAAGACCCGCGCCGCCAGCACTCTGCGGTCATGCCCCGCCGCGTCGATTGCGGCATTGTCCGACAGCGGAATGCCCTCGACCCAGCCCAGCGTCATCACTGTGCGGCCCGACAGATACCAGACCGGCTGCGGCACGCTGAAACCCGCGTCATCCTTGGTGTTGGCCGCGAACTCCGACGCGGCCGAGCTTTCCAGCCGCAGATCCAGTTCGCCCATCACCACGCCCTCGAAATGGGCAATCACCTCCATCGGGCGCAGCCGGCGGGCAGAAGGAGCCAGCACTTCGACCATCCTCGCCGCTAGATAGAAGGCGTCGATATCACGCCGGAACGCCCGCTCGATATCGGGTCGCAGCACCTTGACCGCGACTTCCTCGCCGGTATCGGCCAGTCGCGCCCGGTGCACCTGCGCGATCGAGGCCGCGGCGACGGGTTCGGAAAACTCCGAGAAGGCCTGATCGACCGGTTCCTGTAACTCGGCCTCGATCATCCGCTTGGCGATGGCATTGGGAAAGGGCGGCAGCTTGTCCTGCAGGTATTTCAGCTGGTCGGCCAGTTCGTCGCCCACCACATCGGGGCGGGTCGACAGGATCTGGCCGAACTTGATGTAGGCCGGGCCCAGCGCCGTAAGCGCCCTTGTCGCGGGCGGCAGTGCCGGGTCGCCCCGCAGGCCCAGCCATTTGAAGGGCCAGCCCAGCACCCGCGCCACCAGGCGCAGGCGGGGCGGCGCGTTCATCGCCTCCAGCACCACGCCCATCGCGCCCGTCCGCTCCAGCGTCGCGCCCGTGCGGATCAGCCGCCAGATGTTGTGAGGGCCGCGCACCTAGATCTTCCACCCCGAATGCAGCGCCGCGACCCCCATCGTCAGGTTGCGGTACTTCACCTGCTCGAACCCGGCGCGAGTGATCATGGCGGCAAAGCTGTCCTGGTCGGGAAACTTGCGGATCGATTCAACCAGATACTGATAGCTGTCGCGATCCCCCGTCACGATCTGGCCCATCACCGGAATGACGTTGAAGGAATAGCGGTCATAAGCCCATTGCAGCAGGTCGTTCGGGATCTGGCTGAACTCCAGCACCATCAGCCGCCCGCCGGGGCGCAGCACGCGCCAGGCCTCGGACAGCGCATCCGCAATCCGGGTCACGTTCCTGATACCGAAGCTGATGGTGTAGACGTCGAAGCTGCGGTCGGGAAAGGGCAGCGCCATGGCATCGCCCACGATCCAGTCCAGCCTGTCGGCCATGTCCTCGGCCTCTGCGCGCTTGCGCCCGGCCACCAACATGGATTCGGTCATGTCCAGCACTGTCGCGGTTGCCCCGGGGGCCCGCTTGAGGAACCGGAAGGCCACGTCGCCCGTGCCCCCCGCCACATCCAGCAGCCGCTGGCCCGGCCGGGGCGCGAGCCAATCCATCATGGCGTCCTTCCACAGCCGGTGGACACCCGCTGACATCAGATCGTTCATCACGTCATAGCGCGAGGCGACGCTGGTGAAGACCCCATGCACCATCCCGGCCTTGTCGCCTTCGGGCACGGTCTGAAAACCGAAATGCGTGGTCTTGCTGTCGTCTGTCATCTGGATCGCCGTCCTGTGGCCCGCGACCGGGATATAGCGTCACGCGGGGAAGGACAAACCTTCAATCTGCCGCAGGCCCTGCGCGGGCCGGGCGGATATGGCGCCGGACCCATATGGATGCCATATGAAAGCCATATCGATTCCAGATCAGCCGCATCCCGCCGGAGCCCCCCAATGCCCGAACTGCCCGAGGTCGAAACCGTGCGCCGGGGGCTCGAGCCGGTGATGGCCGGGCAGGTGATCGCACACGCCGAAACCCGCCGCCCCGACCTGCGCTGGCCCCTGCCCCAGCGCATGGCCGAGCGGCTGACGGGCCAACGGGTGGAGCGTTTGCGCCGCCGGTCGAAGTATCTGCTGGCTGACCTGTCTTCGGGCGAAACGCTGCTCGTGCACCTGGGCATGTCGGGGCGGTTGCTGATCTCGGGCGCGGTCATCGGCCAGTTCCACCATGACCTGCCCGCGCCCCAGAAGCATGACCATGTCTTGATCGACATGGCAGGTGGCAACCGCGTGACCTTCAATGATGCCCGCCGCTTTGGCGCGATGGATCTGATGGCCACCGCGGGGGCCGAAAGCCACCCGCTGCTGGCCGCGCTGGGGCCCGAGCCGTTGGGCAATGCCTTCTCCGAAGACTATCTCGCTGCTCGGCTGCGGGGGCGGAACACGCCGGTCAAATCGGCGCTGCTCGACCAGCAAATCGTTGCAGGGCTTGGAAATATCTATGTGTGCGAGGTGCTTTACCGTGCAGGCATCGCCCCTGATCGCCGTGCGGGCGCGCTCACGGCGGACCAGGCTTCGGCCCTGGTGCCCATCATCCGGGAGGTCCTGGCCGAAGCCATCGAGGCCGGGGGATCCTCGCTGCGCGACTATCGCCAGGCCGACGGAGAGCTTGGCTATTTCCAGCACAGCTTTCGCGTTTACGGTCGCGAGGGAGAGCCCTGCGCGACCCCCGGCTGTGGCGGAACCATCGCCCGGATGGTGCAGTCGGGCCGGTCTTCGTTTTACTGCCCTGCCTGCCAAAGGTGACTTGATCCGGCCCTTGCCGGTGCTAGGACGATAGGCAGATTCGGAGGGGCACGCGATGGGCTACGAGACTTTGATCGTTGAAACCGGGGACGACATCGCGCTTATCCGCCTGAACCGGCCAGCCGCGCTGAACGCCTTGAACACCAGGCTGATGCGGGAGCTTGTCACCGCGCTCGAAGCCGCCGATGCCGACCGCCAGGTCCGTTGCATCATCCTGACCGGTTCCGAGAAGGCCTTTGCCGCCGGGGCCGACATTTCCGAGATGGCGACCAAGGGCTTTGCAGACAGCTATGGCGGCGATCTGTTCGGCGCCGAAGCGGACGCGATCCTGCGCATCCGCAAGCCGATCATCGCGGCGGTCGCGGGCTTTGCGTTGGGGGGCGGCTGCGAGCTTGCTATGATGTGCGACTTCATCCTTGCCGCCGATACCGCCAAGTTTGGCCAGCCCGAAATCAACCTGGGCATCATTGCGGGAATGGGTGGCACCCAGCGCCTGACGCGCCTCGTTGGCAAGTCCAAGAGCATGGAAATGCATCTGACCGGGCGCATGATGGACGCCACCGAGGCCGAGCGAAGCGGCCTTGTAAGCCGGATCGTCCCGGCCGACGATCTGCTCGAGGAAGCCCGCAAGACGGCCCGCAAGATCGCCTCCAAGTCGCGCCTGTCTGTCATGGCGGCGAAAGAGGCGGTGAACCGGGCCGAGGAAACAAGCCTGCGCGAAGGCCTGCTGTTCGAACGGCGCCTCTTCCAGGCGATGTTCGCGACCGAAGACCAGGCGGAAGGCATGGATTCCTTCCTGGCCAAGCGTCAGCCACAGTTCCGTGACCGCTGACGCAGTGATCGCTGCCCGGCCAGGGCGCTTTCGCGGTTGACGACAACCTGAGTCGCGCGTATAGGCGCGGCTTCAGAATTCACTGAACCGAAGAACCGGAACCGTACACAATGGCCAATACGCCCCAATCCAAGAAGCGCGCCCGCCAGAGCGAAGCGCGCTATGCCGTGAACAAGGCGCGCCGGTCGCGGATCCGCACCTTCCTGCGCAAAGTCGAAGAAGCGATTGCCTCGGGCAATCAGGACGCCGCTGCCGAGGCGCTGCGCGTGGCCCAGCCCGAGCTGGCCCGTGGCGTGACCAAGGGCGTCGTTCACAAGAACACGCTGGCGCGGAAGATGTCGCGCCTGTCGTCGCGCGTGAAGGCGCTGGGCGCCGCGACTGCCTGAGCTTGCGGGCCGGTCTGCCGGCCCTCTGGAAATCCGAAAGGGCGTGCCGCAGGGCGCGCCCTTTGCGTTTCTGCCGACCCGCCGCTGCGTTCCCGGGCATGCGGACGGTCAGCCGCCCTGTTGGCTGACCGTGTTCCGGGCAGTGTTGCAAAACAACCTCAGCCCGCGCTGGATTCGGATCCGGCTCCCCCGAGTCAACAGAGAAGTTCGGTTGCAGCCACGCGAGCCAGATTGCTAGCGTCACGGGGCGATTCACATCGTCCTGGGGGGACATGGGAAGATAGCAGACCGTCTTGGGACAGTGCACTCTGCCGGTGCGGGCCCCAGAAAAGATGTTTTGATATCAACCAGTTGGAACGCGCGGTAGAGTGGGGCTTTGCCGGCGTACTGATGCTGGAATGCGAATGTCGCGCCAAGGGCGCGGCTTGTGCATTCTGGCCATGTCTAAGGCAGTTGGGGCAACCAAGCGCGCCGGGGTCTGCAAGGACCCTGGGGCAGGTTGTTCCGTGGGGTCGGTTCGGGCTGCCATCTGGCCCGGCCCGTTGCTCTGCAGGGCGCTGTGTGTCGTGAGGGATGCGAGTGACAACAGACACGTGGCTTCACACGGGCAACTGCTTTGAACGGGCAATGGATAATGACCGACGACACCTGGGGACTAGTGCGCAATGACCTGCTCAAGAGGATCGGCAAGAACAACTTCGTGACCTGGATCGAGCCGTTGCAGATGACCTCGATCTCGGAGGGCGTCGCGCGTTTCGAGGTGCCCACCGTCTTCTTTGGCGATTGGGTGTCGCGAAACTACGCAGACCAGATTCGCGGCGATCTGGCGCGCCATGGTTCGCCCGTCGATCGGGTGGAGTTTGTGGTGGCCGCGCGCCGCAATGGTGCCTCGGCGGCCAGTGGAGCCGCTGGAGCGGCCCGCAAACCAGCGTCGGGAAGCAGGGGTCGTACAGCCTCGGACGAGGATTTCAAGGGCGCGGCGCTCGACGCACGCTTTCGCTTTGAGAGCTTTGTCGTGGGAAAGCCAAATGAGTTGGCCCATGCCGCAGCCCGGCGCGTTGCCGAAGGCGGGCCGGTAACTTTCAACCCGCTGTTCCTGTATGGGGGCGTGGGCCTGGGCAAGACGCACCTGATGCATGCGATTGCCCATGAGCTGCAGCAGCGCAACCCCGACTTGCGGGTGCTGTACCTGTCGGCCGAGCAGTTCATGTACCGCTTCGTTCAGGCCCTGCGCGAACGCCAGATCATGGATTTCAAGGAACTGTTCCGGTCCGTCGACGTGCTGATGGTCGATGACGTGCAGTTCATCGCCGGCAAGGACAGCACGCAGGAAGAATTCTTCCATACCTTCAATGCCCTGGTGGACCAGAACAAGCAGATTGTCATCTCGGCCGACCGCGCGCCGGGCGAGATCAAGGATCTGGAGGACCGGATCAAGAGCCGCCTGCAATGCGGCCTGGTGGTCGACCTGCACCCGACGGATTATGAATTGCGGCTGGGCATCCTGCAGCAGAAGGCCGACTACTATCGGCAGGAGTATCGCGGACTGGTTATCTCGGATGGCGTGCTGGAGTTTCTGGCCCATCGGATCACAACCAATGTTCGCGTTCTGGAAGGAGCGCTGACGCGGCTTTTCGCCTTTGCCTCGCTTGTCGGACGCGAGATCACGCTGGAACTGGCGCAGGATTGCCTGGCCGACATCCTGCGGGCCTCGGACCGCAAGATCACGGTGGAAGAGATCCAGCGTCGCGTGGCCGAACATTACAACATCCGCCTGTCCGACATGATCGGGCCAAAACGGGTGCGCACGATCGCCCGTCCGCGCCAGATCGCCATGTACCTGGCCAAGCAGTTGACACCGCGCAGCCTGCCAGAGATCGGGCGGCGCTTTGGCGGCCGCGATCACACCACGATCATGCATGGCGTTCGGCGGATCGAGGAACTTATGACCACGGATTCGCAATTGGCAGACGACTTGCAGCTCTTGCGGCGACTGCTGGAAAGCTGATTCGCAAAAGGGCTTGAGAACGGACGGGAAACAGGTAGTTTTCCCGTCCCGGGTTTTCGCGAAGCCCGCCGCCAAAGGGAACGAAGGAATGAAGATCAGCATCGAACGCGCCGCGCTTCTGAAAGCCGTGGGGCAGGCCCAATCGGTGGTGGAACGCCGCAATACCATTCCGATCCTGGCCAATGTGCTGATCGAGGCGGACGGCAGTCAGGTTAGCTTTCGTGCCACCGATCTGGACATCGAGGTGGTCGACCGCGCGCCGGCCATGGTGGAACGGGCGGGCGCGACGACGGTTTCGGCGGTCATGCTGCATGAGATCGTGCGCAAATTGCCTGACGGGTCGCTGGTGAGCCTGGCCGAGGACGGCGCCACGGGGCGGCTGACGGTGGCGGCAGGTCGGTCGACCTTCAGCCTTGCGACATTGCCCAAGGAAGATTTCCCGGTGATGGCGAGTTCGGAGTATTCGTCGAACTTCTCGGCCCCGGCTCCGGTTCTGCGCCGGCTGTTCGACAAGGCCAAGTTCGCGATCTCGACCGAAGAGACACGCTATTACCTGAATGGCGTCTATATGCATGTCGCCCAGGGCGAAGGCGGGGCGGTCTTGCGCTGTGTGGCGACCGATGGCCACCGGCTGGCCCGGATCGACGCGCCGCTGCCGGCAGGGGCCGAGGGGATGCCGGGCGTGATCGTGCCACGCAAGACTGTGAACGAACTGCGCAAGCTTCTGGACGACGACGAGGCCCAGATTGCGGTGTCGGTATCGGAAACCAAGGTTCGCTTTGCGACGCCGGCCATCGTGCTGACATCGAAGGTGATCGACGGCACCTTCCCGGATTACACCCGGGTCATCCCAATGGGGAACACCCGGCGACTTGAAGTCGATGCAAGCGAATTCGCCAAGGCGGTGGACCGTGTGGCCACGGTGTCTTCGGAACGCTCGCGCGCGGTGAAGCTGAGTCTGGACGAGGATCGGCTGGTTCTTTCAGTCAATGCGCCAGACAGTGGGGCGGCGGAAGAAGAGCTTGCCGTTGCCTATTCCGACGAACGCCTGGAGATCGGCTTCAACGCCAAGTATCTGCTGGAGATTGCAAGCCAAGTCGACCGCGAGAACGCGGTGTTCCTGTTCAACTCGGCTGGTGATCCCACCCTGATGCGGGAAGGCAATGACAGTTCGGCCGTGTATGTCGTGATGCCGATGCGTGTGTGACGGGAGGCCGGGGTTCAACCCCCGGCCGACTGACGTTCCGTTTCCCCGAAAGGAATGGCCAGGGCGTGCCGGGCCTTGCAATCTCTGCCTTGACGCTCTCGCATTTCCGCAGCCATCGGGGCGCGCGGCTGGTTCTTGATGGGCGGCCGGTGGCGATCCATGGCCCGAATGGCGCGGGAAAGACGAACATCCTCGAGGCCGTGTCGCTGCTGTCGCCAGGTCGCGGACTGCGGGGGGCGTCGCCAGAGGAGATGGCCCGCAAGCCGGAGGGCCTGGGGTGGAAGGTGACGGCGCAGGTGGCCGGCCCAGATACGCTCCACGACATCGAGACCTGGGCCGCGCCTGGCGAGAGCCGACAGGTGCGGATCGACGGCAAGGCGGCATCCCAGGCCGCGCTGGGGCGAGTGATGCGGCTTCTGTGGCTGGTGCCGGCGATGGACCGGCTGTGGATCGAGGGGGCGGAGGGACGCAGGCGTTTCCTGGACCGGATCACCCTGAGTTTCCGCCCAGATCATGCCGAAGCCAGCCTTGCCTATGAAAAGGCGATGCGTGAACGCAACAGGCTGCTGCGCGACGAGGTGCAGGATCCGGCATGGTATGGTGCGCTCGAGGCCCAGATGGCTGATGCCGGCGCTCAGATCATTGCCAATCGCACCTGGGCGCTTGAGCGGTTGATGCGCGCACAGGAGGGGGCAGAGACGGCGTTCCCCCAGGCCGACCTTGACGTAATCGGCCCCGAGGATGCGCCCGCTGCGCCTGGGTCTCTGGCCGAGTCGCTGGCAGCAGGCCGACGGCGCGACATGGCGGCGGGCCGCACGCTGACCGGACCCCATCGCGCTGATCTGGCCGCCCTCTATCGGGCGAAGGCGATGCCGGCTGCCCAATGTTCGACGGGAGAACAGAAGGCACTGTTGATCTCGATCCTGCTGGCCAACGCCCGGTCGCTTTCCGAAGAGATCGGCACGCCACCCATTCTGCTGCTGGACGAGGTGGCGGCCCATCTTGATGACAAGCGGCGCGCGGCACTTTATGCCGAAATAGTCGCGCTTGGCGCACAGGCCTTCATGACCGGCACTGGACCAGAGCTTTTTGTCGGGCTGGGCCCCGGCGCACAGCGGTTCGAAGTGACCGAGACCGAGGGACTGTCGCAGATCCGCGAGGAGCAGGAATGACCAGGCAACGCGTTACACTCATCACGCTTGGCGTTGCAGATTTGGCTGCCGCCCGGGCCTTTTACGCCCGGCTTGGCTGGCGCGAGCACAAGGAAAGCCAGCCCTCCGTGGCCTTCTTCCAGATGCAGGGCAGCGCACTGGGGCTGTTCGGGCGCGAGGCATTGGCGGCAGACCAAGGGCGCCCCGGGGCCGCACTGGGCACAGGCGCCGTTACGCTGGCCCAGAATTTCGGCACCGAGGCGGAAGTGGATGCCGCCTATGCCGCCGCGCTCGCGGCTGGGGCCACGGCCCTCAAGGCGCCGGAAAAGGTGTTCTGGGGCGGATATTCGGGCTATTGGGCCGATCCGGACGGTCACGTCTGGGAAGTTGCGATGAACCCGTTCTGGCCCCTGAACGAGGATGGATCGCTGGAGTTGCCTGAATGACGGTCTCGGCCTGGGAGTTGCTGCTTTACGCAGGTGGAATGGTGGCGCTTTGGGCGGTTCCTGGGCCCGTCTGGGTGGCACTGGTAGCGCGGTCCTTGTCTGGGGGGTTCGCCTCTGCCTGGCCACTGGCTGTCGGCGTGGCGCTTGGCGATCTGGCCTGGCCGCTTGCGGCGATCTTTGGGCTAAGCTGGATCCTCTCTGTCTATGGTGACTTCCTGTCGTTGCTGCGCTGGGTCGCGGCAGCGATCTTCCTGTTCATGGGGGTGACGCTGCTGCACCGGCCCGCCTCGACCGTGAGCGCCGACAGCCGCCTGACGCGACCCGGGGCCTGGGCCGGTTTCGCTGTGGGTGTGGCCGCTGTGATAGGCAATCCCAAGGCCATCCTGTTCTACATGGGCGTGCTGCCGGGGTTCTTCGACCTGTCGCGCGTCACGGGGCCGGATATCGCTGCCATCCTGGCCATTTCGGCACTGGTGCCAATGCTGGGCAATCTGGGCCTTGCCCTGTTTCTGGACCGTGCGCGGCAGGTGCTGGCAAGCCCCGAGCGCATGCATCGGCTGAACATTGCCTCGGGGGTCATGCTGATTGCCGTGGGGCTCGTGATTCCCTTCACCTGATACCAAATCTTGTGCCCATCGCGTGACATTCCCCGGTGGAACGACTATAAATCGCGGACAAGAACAAGGACTGGTCCGCATGGCCGAAGCTGCACAGAAAATCGAAGAGTACGGCGCCGATTCCATCAAGGTTCTCAAGGGATTGGAGGCCGTTCGCAAACGGCCGGGCATGTATATCGGCGATACCGACGACGGTTCGGGCCTGCACCACATGGTGTACGAGGTTGTCGATAACGGGATCGACGAGGCGCTGGCGGGCCACGCGACCGAAGTCACCGTGCGGATCCACGCCGACAACTCGGTGTCAGTGCGCGACAATGGTCGCGGCATTCCGGTCGACATCCATGCCGAGGAGGGCGTCTCGGCCGCCGAAGTCATCATGACGCAACTGCATGCCGGCGGGAAATTCGACCAGAACAGTTACAAGGTTTCGGGCGGCCTGCATGGCGTGGGCGTCTCGGTGGTCAACGCGCTGTCGGATTGGCTGGAACTGCGGGTCTGGCGGAACGGCAAGGAGCATTTTGCCCGGTTCGAGAATGGCGACACGGTGGAGTCGCTCCGCGTTGTCGGCGATGCGAACGGGCAGAAGGGCACCGAGGTGCGCTTCCTGGCCTCGACGCAGACCTTCTCGAACCTCGACTATGTGTTCAAGACGCTGGAAAATCGGCTGCGGGAGCTTGCCTTCCTGAACTCGGGCGTGCGGATCGTGCTGGAGGATGACCGGCCGGCAGAACCGCTGCGAACCGAGTTGTTCTACGAAGGCGGTGTGCGCGAGTTCGTGAAGTATCTCGACAGGTCGAAGACGCCTGTCATGCCCGAGCCGATCTACATGATCGGCGAGCGGGCGGGCATCACCGTAGAAGTGGCGATGTGGTGGAACGACAGCTACCATGAGACGGTCCTGCCCTTTACCAACAACATCCCCCAGCGTGACGGCGGTACGCACCTTGCCGGGTTCCGTGGTGCGCTGACCCGCACGATCAACGCCTATGCGCAGTCCTCGGGCATAGCCAAGAAAGAAAAGGTCGATTTTACCGGCGATGATGCCCGTGAAGGACTGACCTGCGTTCTGTCGGTAAAGGTGCCGGATCCCAAATTCTCCAGCCAGACCAAGGACAAGCTGGTATCGTCCGAGGTGCGCCCTGCGGTCGAGAACCTGGTGAACGAAAAGCTGGCCGAATGGTTCGAGGAAAACCCCGGGCCGGCGAAGGTAATCGTTGGAAAGATCGTCGAGGCGGCGCTGGCCCGCGAGGCAGCGCGCAAGGCCCGCGAGCTGACCCGGCGCAAGACCGCGCTCGACGTGGCTTCGCTGCCCGGCAAGCTGGCCGATTGCCAGGAGAAGGATCCGGCCAAGTCTGAGCTCTTCCTTGTCGAGGGCGACAGTGCCGGTGGGTCGGCCAAGCAGGGTCGGGCGCGCAGCAACCAGGCCGTGCTGCCGTTGCGTGGCAAGATCCTGAACGTGGAACGGGCCCGCTTTGACCGGATGCTGTCCTCTGAAACCGTGGGCACGCTGATCACGGCCCTGGGCACCGGGATCGGACGGGATGAGTTCGACATCGGCAAGCTGCGCTACCACAAGATCGTCATCATGACCGATGCCGATGTGGACGGTGCGCATATCCGTACGCTTCTGCTGACCTTCTTCTTCCGGCAGATGCCGCAGATCATCGAAGGCGGGTTCCTCTATATCGCGCAGCCTCCACTCTACAAGGTCGCGCGCGGCAAGTCCGAGGTCTATCTGAAGGATCAGGCGGCACTGGACGATTACCTCGTGCAGCAGGGGATCGAGGGCACGGTCCTGCGCCTGGGTACGGGCGAAGAGATCAGCGGCGCGGACCTGGCGCGTGTCGTCGACGAGGCGCGCGTGGTGCGCCGAATCCTGCAAGCCTTTCCCACGCATTACCCCAGCCACATCCTCGAACAGTCGGCCATCGCCGGCGCCCTGGTGCCGGGGCGGGTGGACGCCGATGCTCAGGGAGTGGCCGACAATGTGGCCCAGCGGCTGGACCTGATCGCGCTTGAGTATGAGCGCGGCTGGAGCGGTCGGCCCACACAGGATCATGGCCTGCGATTCTCGCGCGTCCTGCGGGGGGTGGAGGAAGTGCGCACGCTGGATGGCCCAGTGCTGCGGTCGGGCGAGGCGCGTCGGCTGGCTAGCCATACCGACAGCCTGGCCGAGGTCTATGGCCTGCCCGCGCGGCTGATCCGCAAGGACCGCGAGCAATTGGTGCACGGCCCCTTGGAGTTGCTCAAGGCCATCCTGGCCGAAGGCGAAAAGGGTCTGAGCCTGCAACGTTACAAGGGTCTGGGTGAGATGAACCCTGAACAGCTGTGGGAAACCACGCTCGACCCCGAAGCGCGCACCCTGCTGCAGGTCAAGATCGACGATCTGGCCGAGGCCGACGACATCTTCACCAAGCTGATGGGTGATGTCGTGGAGCCCCGGCGCGAGTTCATCCAGCAGAACGCGCTGAGCGTGGAGAACCTGGATTTCTGAGCCGCTCGGCGGTCTCCAAGAGCGCTTCACGACGATCGGACGGCTTCACAATCGCCTGCGAACGCCCTTGGCTGCGGCGACCGGAAAGGACGTTGTTCCAACCGATCCGGATGGGTCGATCCAGGGGCAGGGTGACCGTATCCGGACCCAGGTCCGCCCTAGCGGATTACCCCCTTGCACGCTTTCGAATGCTGCAGGAACATCTCGCCACGGATGGAAGGGGCCCGAATGACGACCTTGCGCCTGCGGATCCTCTTTGACGGAGCCATGATCGGGCCTGGAAAGGCCGAGCTTCTGGAACGGATTCGCGACACCGGTTCGATCGCAGCAGCGGGCCGACAGATGCAGATGAGTTACAGGCGCGCCTGGATGCTGGTCGAAGAGATGAACGGGGCGTTTCTGGACCCTCTTGTCATGAGTACGCGCGGCGGCCCACGGGGCGGTGGAGCGCAATTGACCCCGACGGGCATAAGGGTTCTTGGCCTGTATCGCGACATCGTCGCGACCGCTGAAGCGGCAACTGCATCGCGCATAGACGCATTGCAAGAGATGCTCCGCCCGCCAATCGTGTCAGGTCCGCGCCCTGACTTCTAGCGATGACCCGGCTCGACACCCAACCAGGCGGCCGGTTGGTCCATAGCCGGCTCCGGTTGAGGGGCATTCTGAGAAATGCGCCGACCAGACGAACTTTGCTGCGGCGAAGGCCAGAACCCCCGGAAAAACACCTGCAGTCCATGCAAGGGTTTATCCGAGGGATCTGGTGCCGGTGAAGGGACTCGAACCCCCGACCCCATCATTACGAATGACGTGCTCTACCAGCTGAGCTACACCGGCAACTCCGGATCGAGATGCGCCTTTTGGGCAGTATCTCCCGGCACAACGGCTCCGCCGCGGGGGCATAAGCCGTTGTCGGAGGCGCTCTTAGCATCCCTCCGGTACGGTGTGTAGCCCTAATTTTTCTCGGGCGGCACAGGCTCTGCGTCAATGGGATCGTCCTGCGCCGACCCCGTGCCAACCAGCAATGGCAGAAGTTCGCTCTGGGTCGCGCTGGGGCCAGTCTGTTCGACGGGCTCGCGCCAGCTCAATGTATCGAAACCACCGCAATTGCTGCAGACCGGCGTCCATTCACTATGGACGCTCTGGCATTTGTCGCACACCCATTGTGGGCCACGCGGCGCAGTCAGGGTCTTGGCAAGCCAGCCGCGCACGACCGCCTCGTCGGCGCCTTCCCCGCGTTCGATGGCGGCCATTATGGCAAGGTTCCGGCGTGTCGGATGGCGGGCGACCAGATCACCCAGTGCGCGGCGCGCTGCGGGGAAATCCTCGGCGGCGATGTTCAACTCGGCCAACAGCATCCGCGTTTCGTCATTCTCGGGGTTGATCGACGTGAGCGTACGGAACCGCCGGAGCCGCTCGGACGGTGTTTCCTCGGGCGTAATCTCGGCGAAGGCGGCGGCAAGATCGGGGTGGGGCTGCGTGGCCCAGGCTTTCTTGAGGACACGGGTCGCGTTCTTGGTGTCCCCCTTGGCGATGTATCCCCGTGCCGCCATGGCCGCCGCCGGGATCAGATCAGGCGACTTCTTGTTGGCCTCGATGGCCGCCTCTCGGGCCTCGATGTTGGAAGAATCGTCCAGGATGGCGCGCGCCTCCTGAAGTGCAAGCACCGCGTCGCGTCGGCGATGCACGTCGCGCGGAATGGCCCCCGACTTGAGCTTGGCACCAAGGGTCGCCCGGGCGCCCTTCCAGTCTGACCCTTCGGTCTGCAGCGCCAGCAGGGCATCCTGCATCTCGGGATGGTTCGGCTTGAGCTCAAAGGCCTTGTGCGCAAGCTTTAGGGCGGTTTCCCGGTCGCCCTCGGCCAGCTTGCGCTGCATCAGGCCACGGATGCCGATGAAGCGGGATTTCGGGTCCGCCAGCAGTGCCTTGTAGGCTTCGGTTGCCTTCCGCCCGTCGCCGGCCGCTTCCGCCGCCTGCGCGGTCAACAATGTGGTCAGTTCCGGCCGGTTCAGATAGCGTTCAGCCCGCGCGGCGCGGGCCATGGCCACGCGGGGCTCTCCGGCGGCAAGCGCCGTCATGCCCTCGGCAAAGGCCTGATAGCCCTTCTTTTCGCGGTTGCGATCGAAGTAGCGAGAGATTGCGGTTTCATCGCCGTTCAGAAACCGCAAGACGGCGACAAGCAAGCCCACGGCGCGCATGAACAGCCACAGAAGGCCAAGGGCGAGCAGTACCAGGATCACCGCCTGCAGCGGGCCTAGGGTAAACTCATAGCCTGCCGCTGCAAGACGAATGCCCTCGCCCGTATCCAGCAGATAACCCGCCCCAAGCGTCAGCGCGGCGATCAGGGCCACGAACAGAACGACCCTTGTCAGTGACCAGATCATGCCCCCGCTCCCCTATTGCGACGCAAGGCCGTCGGCGGCCGCCAGGGCGTCCACGCGCTGTCGGGCCGCTGAGACCCAGTCGGCCATCGCGGTCTGGGCCGGCTCTGGCAGGGTGGCAATCTCGGCCAGGCTCGCGGGAACATCCCCCCTTGCAAGCGCCGCCTCGGCCCGCGAGAGGATCGCATCGGGATCGGTCCCTTCGCGGGGCACCGTCGACCGGGCGCCTGTCTGATCCCTCAGGAAACTCGTCGCCCGATCAATCCAGGTATCGCCCATATCGGCGCGCAGGGCGGCTGCCAGGCCCGCTCGGGCGGCGGGCGGAAAGCTGTCCTGAAGATCATCCAGCGTTGGAATGCCGGTTGGGGCAGCGGCCTGCAGCGGCTCGGGCAGGATGATGCCCGCAGCGGCAAGATCGCTCGCAGGGGCCGCAAAGGGCCCCCCTGTCTCCAGGGCCGCCCGCAGACGGCCAATCGCGGCATCGCGCGCGACGGCATCGGCGGCAGCTTGCGCCTCTGCCGTGGCCTTTCGCGTCTCTTCTGCTGCGGCGGCAAGCTCTGCCTTCGCACTAGCGACCGCCGAGGCGATCTCGGTCTCTGCTCCTCCTTGCTGCCCGCCTAGCCCTGCAATCTGGTCACGCAGTGCTTGCAGGTCACGTTCAAAGGCATCGATGGCGCTTGAAGACGCCGCGCCACCGGCACCGACGGGTCGCTTCTCCAGCGCCGTCAGGCGGGTGTCGAGGCTGGCAAGACTCTGCTCGAGCGAAATCTTCAGCTGGTCCAGCGCTGCGGTCATGTCTGGGGGGGCGGGAAGGCTTGCCAGCTTGCTGTCCACCTCTGCCTTCAGCGCCGCAAGGTCGGCGCTCTGGTCCGGTGCGGCGCCCAGTTTCTGCACCTCTGCCTTCAGCGCATCCAGCTCTGCGCCCTGTGCGCCGAGCGTGTCTGTGAGCGCAGACGTGGTGCTTCCAGGCAACAGGCCGGGCATGTAGGTCGCCGCGCCATAGCCAAGGCCCGCCGCAACGATCCCACCTAGCACCATGCCAAGGAAGCCACCTGAAGAGCGGCGCTCCGGGGCAGGCGGGGGTGAAAGGGCTGCTTCTTCAGCGGTGATATCTGGCGGGGGTGCGGTTGGTTCCGCCGCCGGGGTTGCTGGCGTCTCGGCGCTATCGTCGCGGTCAGCCATGGGCGATCCCTTCTGAGTCTGTCTTGGGGGCGCTGATCCCCCTTGGACAGCTTAAGCGGTGCAACCCCCGGGCTTCAAGGCATCTCGCCTGCGGCAAGCAGCGCCTGCACGGCGGCCACCATGCCCGGTCCGTCGGGCTGCGCTGCCACGGCCACCCGCACTGGCAACAGGGGGCGCGCCGAGTCGCACACTGCCCGGCTGATTGCGGCGATCCAGAGGGGGGCAATGACGTGCCCTGCCTGGCTGTCCTCGATAAGCCGAAGGGCCGACCGCGCCGAAAAGATCGGCAGAATGACCGGTTGGTTCCGGGCCAGCAACTGGGCGGCCTCACTCGTCAGAGGAACGGGCTTTTGGGTGTAGAAGATGCCGGCGAACGTCTCTATTCCTGCCAAAGTCAGTTCTTGCGCCAGGTCTGCTGCCACCTCGGAGCCCCTTGCGAACAGCAAGGGTCCGGCCACGCCTTCTGCGACGACAAGGGCGCGCAGTGCGGCCGCATCGCCACCGGCCGACCTTGCGTCCAGCCCGACAGACCGGGCGGCACTGGCGGTACGGTCGCCCACGCACCAGGCCGGCAGGCCCGCGGGCGGCCCAAGCCGGCCCAACCCCCTCGCGCCGGTCTCTGACGTCAGCACCACACCTTTCACCCGGGTGAAATCTATGACCGGCGACAGAAACTCCGGCTCCATCAGCGGCGAGACGAGGATCGTGAGGCCAGGGCCAAACGCGCGCTGCAAGGCCTTTGCGAACCGCGCCGACTGTTCGGCCGGGCGGGTCAGCAAGATTGCGGGAACATGCTGGCGGGATTGTCTGGCCATGGTTGCGGTGTTACCTGCGCAAGAACCCTCTGGCAATTGGCAGGCGATGCAAGAGACCCTCACAGTCCTGGGACTTGAAAGCAGTTGCGACGATACGGCCGCGGCGGTCGTACGACTGCGCGCGGGCGCGGCGCCGCAGATCCTGTCGTCGGTGGTGGCAGGACAAACGGCATTGCATGCGCCCTTTGGCGGCGTGGTGCCCGAAATTGCGGCCCGGGCGCATGCCGAACGCCTGGACGGATGCGTGGAGGATGCTCTGTCTGAGGCGGGGATGGCCCTGGCAGACATGGACGCCATCGCTGTCACCGCAGGGCCGGGGCTGATCGGGGGTGTCCTTTCTGGTGTGATGCTCGCCAAGGGACTGGCGGCGGCAACGGGGCTGCCGCTGATCGGGGTCAACCACCTGGCAGGGCATGCCCTTACCCCACGTCTCACCGATGGCCTGACCTTTCCCTATCTCATGCTGCTGGTATCGGGCGGGCATTGCCAGTTTCTCATCGTCTCGGGCCCCGATGCCTTTCGGCGGATCGGCGGCACGATCGACGATGCGCCGGGTGAGGCCTTTGACAAGACGGCGAAGCTTCTGGGGCTGCCCCAGCCCGGAGGCCCCAGCGTCGAGAACGAGGCACGGCAGGGCGATCCCGCGCGGTTCGGCTTTCCCCGGCCGCTGCTTGACCGACCCGGATGCGATCTGTCCTTCTCGGGCCTCAAGACCGCTCTGCTCCGGGCGCGCGATGCCCTGGTCGCCGAGAAGGGCGGGCTGTCGGTGCAGGATCGGCGCGACCTTTGCGCGGGTTTCCAGGCCGCGGTGCGCGATGTGTTGGTGGAAAAGACCCGCCGGGCCCTCGCCGAGTATTGCATGCTTGGGCCCGAGTTCCCGACCCTTGCCGTTGCAGGTGGCGTGGCCGCGAACCAAACCATCCGGGCCGCGCTTCAGGCCCTATGCGAGAGGGCGGGCGTCCGGTTTCTGGCGCCACCCCTGTCCCTTTGCACCGACAATGCCGCCATGATCGCCTGGGTGGGCATCGAGCGGCTGCGACTGGGCGCGCTCGATGACATGAGCCTTGCCGCGCGGCCCCGTTGGCCGCTCGACCAGACGTCACCGGCCCTGATCGGCTCGGGCAAGAAGGGGGCCAAGGCATGATCGGGATAATGGGGGCTGGCGCCTTCGGCAGTGCCCTGGCGGTGACGCTCGCGCGCGAGGGCCGGCCCGTGACACTCTGGGCGCGGGAATGGCGCGACCTTGAAGGCAACGTCAGCCGCAAACTGCCGGGAGTCGAACTGCCATCGTCGGTGAAACTGACGGCAGATGCGGCGGATCTGGCCGGTGCAGATACTGTTCTGTTGGCCGTGCCGATGCAGTCCCTTGCCGGCCTGTTGCTCGCGCATCGGGGCCGACTGGACGGACGGGCCCTGGTGGCCTGCTGCAAGGGCGTCGATCTGCAGACCTTGCGGGGACCGACAGCGCTGATCGCCGAGGCCTGCCCCGACTCGATTCCGGCAGTGCTGACAGGACCGAGCTTTGCCACCGACATTGCGCACGGTCTTCCGACGGCGCTTACCCTGGCCTGCGGCGACGAAGCCCGGGGCGAGGCGCTGCAACATGCCCTGTCGACAACGGCGCTGCGGCTTTACCGGACCACCGATGTGATCGGGGCCGAGCTGGGTGGCGCGCTGAAGAACGTGATCGCCATTGCGGCCGGCATCGCCATCGGTGCTGGTCTGGGAGAATCGGCGCGTGCGGCACTGATGACCCGCGGCTATGCCGAGATGCTGCGCCTGGCGCTGGCCCTTGGCGCACGGCCCGAAACACTGGCGGGGCTTGCCGGGCTCGGCGACCTTGTGCTGACCTGCACTTCGGCGCAGTCCCGGAACTTTCGGTTTGGCCTGTCGCTCGGCTCGGGAGAGGGCTTCGACCCCTCGGTGACGGTTGAAGGCGCGCCGACTTCGCGCGCCGCATCCGATCTTGCCAGCCGCCTTGACGTTGACATGCCCATTGCGGGCATGGTGGCCGCGTTGATCGATGGTCGCCTGACCCTTCCGCAAGCCGTCCAGGGCTTGCTGACCAGACCGCTGAAACAGGAGTAAACCATGCGCGTCGCCTTCATCGGCCATGACAAGCCCGGCCATCTGCAAGTCCGGCTGGACAACCGCACCGCCCATATCGATTACCTGCGCCAGACCTCCGGTAGCGTTGAAATGGCCGGGCCACTGCTGGATGATGCGGGGCAGATGTGCGGCTCGCTCGTCATCCTCGGCGTCGCCACGATGGAAGAGGCACAGGCCTGGGCGGCAGCCGACCCCTACGCCAAGGCAGGTCTCTTTGCCTCGACCCAGTTGATCCAGTGGAACAGGGTGATCGGCTGATGCAATACTGGCTGTTCAAATCCGAACCCGATGTCTGGGGCTGGGATCACCAGGTGGCCAAGGGTGACGAGGGCGAGGAATGGCATGGCGTACGGAACTATCAGGCGCGCAACAACATGCGGGCCATGAAGCGTGGCGACCGCGGCTTCTTCTATCACTCGAACATCGGTAAGGAAGTGGTCGGAATCGTGGAGGTCATCCGCGAAAGCACGCCCGATAGCACCACCGACGACCCCCGCTGGGATTGCGTGTGGATCAAGGCCGTCCGGCCTCTGCCTCGCAATGTCAGCCTGGAGGACTGCAAGGTGCAGCCGGGTCTGGAAAAGATGGTGCTGGTGAACAATACCCGGCTGTCCGTCCAACCGGTGACGGCCGACGAATGGGCGATCATCTGCCGCATGGGCGGGCTGGACGGACCGGCCTGACGAACCCATACTGGGCCATCTCGGCAAGAGGAGATGGCACGTGGAAATTCTGTCAGTCATCGTGGCGGCCGTAGCCGCATTCGCCTTTGGCGCCGTCTGGTACATGTCATTGTCGGCCCAATGGATTCGGGCTTCGGGCGTGCCCGTCGGACCGGACGGAAAGCCAGCAAACAACACGAGCAAGGCCCCCTTCGTGATCGGAATCCTGGCCATGATCGTGGTGGCCGGGATGATGCGCCACATCTTCGGCATGGCCGGGATCGACAGCCTTGGGAAAGGCGCGCTCGCCGGTCTTGGAACCGGCGCCTTCATCGCCGTGCCATGGCTTGCGATGAACTACGGCTTTGCCGGGCGCGCACCAGCACTGACGTTGATCGATGGCACCAACTGCGTGGCGGGCTGCACAATCATGGGGTCTGTACTGGGCCTGATGTAGGCGCGGAGGGACCTGACCCCGGACAGGACCCTCCGACCACCCCACTTCCCCGCACCACACGGGACCGCGAAACCGGATCGGGCGTCCTGCCCATGCCTCAGACATAACAACAGACGCTCCGGCGGGCAAAGCCGAAGCGCCTTGAAATTGATGAGAATGCTTTCTTCCAGACCGACTCAGCGGTACACGGCTTCCTTGCCGAAATGCTTGACCAGCATGTAGTAGACTACGGCGCGAAACTTGTTCCGCTCGGACCGGCCATAGGTGTCGATCACGGCGTCGATCGCCTCGCCCAGCTTGGGGCTGTCAGCCAGACCCAGCTTCTTGATCAGGAAGTTGGCCTTCACCCGCTCGATCTCGGCCGAGTCCGTCGCGGCAACGGTTTCGGCATCGGCATTGTAGATGGCCGGGCCGCAGCCAATGGTGACCTTGGTCAGCAGCGCCATGTCCGGCTCGATCTTGCATTTGCCGCGCAGATCGGCGGCGTATTTCGCAATCAGTTCGTCCCGTTTGCTCATTCCCTGTGGCTCCTTGTCTGGTCTGGCGCCTGGCAGCGACGCGGCCTGCTGCCCGTAACCCCCCGGGCGCCCCGGCACGTTAGGCGAGACTTCGCTAAGGACAAAGGAGAAAACGGCGCCCTTCTCAGCCGCGCTTGAGCGTGATGAGATACTGGTTCGCCAACAGCCGCAGGCTGGCCTGTGATCCAAGCTCGGCCATGGCAGCCTCGACCGCCCGCTTGACCGGCGCGCCGCTCTGCTCGGCCTGCCAGTTGAAATCATCGCCCGCGATGATGCCGTTGGGCTTCACCTTCTTCAGGCAGAGCGCGATGTCCTGGCCGATGAAGGGCTCATTGTGGTTTCCATCGATATAGACCCAATCCAGGTAACCGTCGGGCAACGAGCCGAGCGCGGCGTCGGACGTGGCCCGGTGGATGCGCACGTTTGGATTGTCCCGGAAGGACTCAACAACCATCCGGTACTTCTCTTCCATCAGGTGTTCGTTCTTCTTTCGGCCAAAGCCGGTGTTGCTGAACTCTGGCTGGTAGAGCCAGGGGTCGATCAGGTGCAGCTCTTCCGGCTGGCAGATCTGAAGGATTTTCTGGCTGAACTTGCCTTCCCAGACGCCGATTTCCGCAGCACGACCGCCCTTGGGCAGGCTGCCCAGCAGCCGTTCCCGCACCAGTTCGCGCTTTGACGGCTCTGTCTCGTCGCTCATGCTTCTGCCCCAAACCCTGCATCGTTGCCTGTTGGTGAAGCCTAGTCGATGGCTCGTGCCTTTCGAAACAGTTCGGGACTTCGGCCCAATTGAAAAGGCCCCACCGTGGCGGCGGGGCCTCAAATCTGGCCGGAGGTCAGGCCACCCGGAGGATCAATACCGGTAGTGATCTGACTTGAAGGGGCCCTCGACGCTGACCCCGATGTAGGCCGCCTGTTCGGGCTTCAGTTCGGTCAGTTTCACGCCGATCTTCTTGAGGTGCAGCCGGGCGACTTTCTCGTCCAGATGCTTCGGCAGAATGTAAACGCCCGGCGCGTAATCTTCGCCGCGGGTCCAAAGCTCGATCTGCGCCAGAACCTGGTTGGTGAAGCTGGCCGACATCACGAAGCTCGGGTGCCCGGTCGCGTTGCCCAGGTTCAGAAGGCGTCCTTCCGACAGCAGGATGATGCGATTGCCCGAAGGCATCTCGATCATGTCCACCTGGTCCTTGATGTTGGTCCATTTGTGGTTGCGCAGGGCGGCCACCTGGATCTCGTTATCGAAATGGCCGATGTTGCCGACGATCGCCATGTCCTTCATCTCGCGGATATGCTCGATGCGGATCACATCCTTGTTGCCGGTTGTGGTGATGAAGATGTCGGCCGTGGCAACTTCGTCTTCAAGCAGCGTCACTTCATAGCCGTCCATCGCGGCCTGAAGCGCACAGATCGGATCGACCTCGGTCACCTTCACCCGGGCCCCCGCACCGCGCAGGCTGGCTGCCGAGCCCTTGCCCACGTCGCCATAGCCGCAAACCACAGCGACCTTGCCGGCCATCATCGTGTCGGTTGCGCGGCGGATGCCGTCCACGAGCGATTCCTTGCAACCGTACTTGTTGTCGAATTTCGACTTGGTGACGCTGTCGTTGACGTTGATCGCCGGAAAGGGCAGCAGGCCCTTCTTGTGCAGGTCATACAGACGGTGCACACCGGTCGTCGTCTCTTCCGAGACACCGCGGATCGCGTCCCGCTGTTTGGTGAACCAGCCTGGCGACAGCGCAAGGCGGGTCTTGATCTGGTTGAACAGGCAAACCTCTTCCTCGCTTGTCGGAACCGCGATCAGGTCGGTTTCGCCGGCCTCGACCCGTGCGCCGAGGAGGATGTAGAGGGTGGCATCCCCGCCGTCATCGAGGATCATGTTGCAGGTGCCTTCCTTGAACTGGAAGATCTGGTCGGTGAACTTCCAGTAGTCCTCGAGCGTTTCGCCCTTGTGGGCAAAGACGGGGACGCCGGCCGCGGCGATGGCGGCGGCGGCATGGTCCTGGGTCGAGAAGATGTTGCAGGAGGCCCAGCGCACTTCTGCACCCAGCGCGGCCAGGGTCTCGATCAGCACACCGGTCTGGATCGTCATGTGCAGCGATCCGGCGATGCGGGCGCCCTTGAGCGGCTTGGTCGAGCCGAACTCCTCGCGCAGCGCCATCAGGCCGGGCATCTCGGTCTCTGCGATGGTCAGTTCCTTGCGGCCAAAGTCGGCCAGTCCGATGTCCTTGACGTGATAGTCCTTCACGACGTTCTCCCGCGCGATCACCTGAGTTTGGCGATCACATAGCAGCCCGCGCCCGGATCGGCAACGCAGGGGGTTCGAGCCTGATCAAGGTCAGTTGGATCGGGGGGCTGATCCTAGGCTTGAGGGGACGACGGGCCTTTGCCATTCTGCGCTCTGGTCGAATGGGGGCAAAATGGCACGGTCGCAGACACGGGCATGGCAGCGGATGCTGTCGGGGCGACGGCTTGACCTGCTGGACCCGACGCCTGTCGATATCGAGATTGAGGATATTGCGCATGGCCTCGCCTTCGTCGCGCGGTGGAACGGACAGACGCTGGGCGACTGGCCCTATTCGGTGGCTGAGCATTCCTTGCTCGTCGAGGAGCTGTTCGGGCGCTTGAACCCGGGCGCTCCAGCCCGCTGGCGGCTGGCTGCGCTTCTGCATGATGCCCCCGAATATGTCATTGGCGACATGATCAGCCCGGTGAAGGCCGCGGTCGGCCCCGGCTATGGCGAGCTCGACCTGCGATTGTCCGCAGCGGTGCATCTGCGCTTTGGCCTGCCGGCCATGCTGCCCGCCGAGATCAAGAAAGCCATCAAGAAGGCCGACCGCATCTCGGCCTGGATGGAGGCTGTTCAGATCGCAGGCTTCCGAAGGGAAGAGGCGGATCGACTGTTCGGCGCACCAGACCAAGAGTTGCTCTCGGGCCTGGACATACGCCTGCGCCCGCCGGTCGAGTCGCGCACCGAATTCGTCCAGCGCCATGCCGCGCTGCTGGCGGCCATGGGCCGCTAGCGAGAGAAGCCGGAAATCAGACCGCCAGGTCTTCAGGCGATTTGCCCGCGTTGAGCGCCGCTTCGAACCAGCGCGGCTTTCTGCCACGGCCCGACCAGGTTTCGGACTTGTTGGCCGGATTGGCGTATTTTGCCTGCGCCGGCGACCGCTTGCGAACCGACGCGATCGCGGTCAATTCGGCAAGGCTGAAGCCCAGAGTCCGCGCCTTTTCCTCAAGCTCGGCAAGGGCCTCTTTCTTCTTGCGGTCTTCGTAGGTCGCGATCGCCTTTCCGACCTGAGACTGGAGGTCCTTCAATTCCTTCAGGCTCAATGCATTCAGATCGATATTCATTTGTCACTGTCTCCCTATTATTGCGCCGGTTTAGACCTGCACAAGCGATTAATCAAGACAGTTGATCGTTGCCAAAACCCCAGCCATTTACTTCGGGCTTCGCTTTGCCAGTATTCTTTGCAAGGTTCGGCGATGCATATTCAGGCGACGTGCGGTTTCCGACACGTTGCGATCACACAGCTCGTAAATGCGCTGGATATGCTCCCATCGAACACGGTCTGCGGACATCGGATTTTCCGGCGGCGGCGGCAGCGCCTCTGTGCGCGACAGCAACGCGTTCATTATGTCGTTGGCATCTGCCGGCTTGGAGAGAAAATCGGTGGCACCGATCTTTACCGCCGCGACCGCCGTTGCAATGGCACCATAGCCCGTCAGCACAACGATGCGGCAGTCCGGGCGGCGGTCGCGCAGAGCCTCGACCACATCAAGACCGTTGCCGTCTTCCAGCCGCAGGTCAACCACCGCATAGGCAGGGGGGCGGGAAACGGCCGCCGCCTTGCCTGCAGCGACACTTTCGGCGGTCTCGGGAATGAAACCCCGCTTCTCCATGGCACGGGCCAGACGCTTCACGAAAGGCTCGTCATCGTCGACGAGCAGCAGGGACCGGTCTGGTCCCAGATCGATCAGTTCTTGGTCCGGCATGGCACTCTTTCCCCTTTTATCCTTGGTCTTTATCTAGTTTTCCTACCAGGCCCGGTCAAATCGACCCGGCCTTCTCGACAAAACAGGCCACTCTCGAGGCCATTTCATCGGGCGTTTCTTCCCGGCGGAAGAACTCCGCGAAGCCCGTGTTCGGCAGAACCAGATAGGTGAAGGTGGAGTGATCCATCAGATAGAATTCAGGGTCACCATCCTGTTTCTTGAAATAGGTCTTGTAGGCTTGCGACGCCGCGCGGATCTGCTCGGATGATCCGGTAAGCCCGATCATGCGAGGATGCAGATTCTCGGTGAAATCGCGCAGCACTTCAGGCGTGTCGCGTTCCGGGTCGATCGAAATGAAAACCGGCGTCACCTCTATTCCGCGTTCCTCCAGGATATCCACAGCCTCGGCATTGCGGGCATTGTCCAGCGGGCAGACATCCGGACAGAAAGTATAGCCGAAGTAGACGAGACTGGGCCGTGTGATCACATCGGCATCCGTCACTGTTGCCCCGGTTTCATCGACGAGCTGGAACGGCCCGCCAATGCTCCCGGCGCCGCCCGCAACCTGACTGGCCCGACATTGCGCAAAGACATCGCCATTGCCGGTGCCAAAGGCGATCCATGCCGAAACACCCAACACAGCCACAACGGCAACGCTGCCTGCGATAGCATAGAACCTGGTCATTCCGGCCTCTCGATTTCACGACCTGCATTCTGTTGATCCCGCCGCCGACGCGGACTAGGAACATTTGGCCCCCCTGCGAGAGGCTGCGCCGTCATGCTTTCACCAAGTCTGGGCTTTATCAACCGCGATACGCGCAGCGACTGGGTTCGGTTGCGCACGCTCATCGTGCTGCGCTGGTTGGCCATTGCCGGGCAGCTGGCGGCGATCAGCGTCGCGCATCTGCTGTTTGAGGTGCAGCTTCCCCTGGGGCTTTGCTATCTGGCGGTGGGATCTGCGGTCATAGCCAATCTGATCGCGGTCTTCATCTTTCCCGAGAACAAGCGGCTATCCGAAGTGGAGGCCATGCTGATGTTGCTGTTCGACATCTCGCAGCTTGGTTTCCTGGTGTTTCTGACCGGAGGGTTGAACAATCCCTTCGCGCTGCTGATCCTGGTGCCCGTCACCATCTCGGCCAGCGCGCTGGAGTTGCGTACGACGGTCATCTTGGGCCTTGTCGCCTCGGTGCTTGTGACCATCGTGGCTGTGTTTCATGTGCCGCTGCGGCTGGTGAATGGAACGGATCTGCAGGTGCCGCGTCTGTTCGGTTTTGGCTTCTGGCTGTCGATCCTGATCGGCATTGCGTTCCTTTCGCTCTATTCTCGCCGGGTGGCCACCGAGATCCGGACAATGTCCGACGCGCTTCTGGCAACGCAGATGGCCCTTGCCCGAGAACAGAAGCTGACCGACCTGGGCGGCGTTGTTGCGGCGGCAGCCCATGAGCTTGGCACGCCGCTGGCCACCATCAAGCTTGTCAGCAGCGAAATGATCGAAGAGCTGGAGGGAAGCCCCGAACTGCAGGAAGATGCGCGCTTGATCCGCACGCAGGCAGACCGCTGCCGTGACATCCTGCGATCCATGGGCCGTGCGGGGAAGGATGACTTGCACCTTCGCCAGGCCCCTCTTGCGGCGGTTCTGCGTGAAGCGGCCGATCCGCACATGAAGCGCGGCAAGGAGGTGGTGTTTGATCTGACCGGCGGCCCAGGCCAGGATGATCGCCAGCCCAGCATCCAGCGGCGCCCCGAGGTGATACACGGTCTGCGAAACCTGGTGCAGAACGCGGTCGATTTCGCACGAAGCCGAGTCTGGGTCGATGCCGTCTGGACGGACAGCAGCGTCATCGTCCGGATCTCGGATGATGGCGAAGGCTATCCTCCCGACGTGCTGGGTCGCATTGGTGACCCCTTCGTCCGTGGGCGCAGGGGCAGCACCGAACCGGAATCGAGGCCCGAATACGAAGGAATGGGTCTGGGCCTGTTCATCGCCAAGACGCTGCTCGAACGATCAGGTGCAGAGCTGACCTTTGCCAATGGCGCAGACCCGTTCCTGAACTCGACCGAACATGCCGGACGCACCGGGGCGATTGTCGAGGTTGCCTGGCCGCGCCACGCCATCGTCGCTACGGATACGGAGCCCCTTGGCGAGAACCAGCCGATTACTGCCTGACCAGCGCCCGCTGCCAAGCCGTCTTGCGCGATCCCCTCGTTTACAAAGCGTTAATCAGTTCACCGGAAGTTTACGCTGGTGTGACTCTTCGTGCGGGTGGTGCGTGAATGAACTCGGACCTGGCGCTTGGCCTTTCGCTCTTTCTGACAGCGTTGGCCGCCGCCATCGCCGCATCGGGTGTCTTGTACCTTCTGGCATCGCGCCATGGCCGCACACCATCACCGCTTTTTTCCGACCTCTCGAAGGAAACGGTGTTCCTGTTCGACGGCGAAACCCTGATCGATGCCTCGCCGCGCGGGCGCAAGCTGTTGCACGCATCGCCGGGCCGCGGCGGGCCCTGGCAGCGGCTGATGGTGTTTCTCGCGCCCCATTTTCCTGGCGTGGACCGTCAACTCGCCGGGCTTGCGCGCGAGGGCCGCATCGTCCGGACCGCCGGGTCTGGCGGTACGGTCCGGCCCATCACGATCGTGGCGGAATTGTGCGGCGGCCTGACGCGGATCGTGCTGGCCGACCCGGAAGCCGACCCGAATGGCACCGCCATAGATCCCTTGACCCAGCGCGCCAATGAGGAGGAACTGCAACTTCTGCGGGGCACGGTTGCCCAGGCCCCCTTGCCCATCTGGCTTGAGAATTCCGAAGGCGAGGTGATCTGGGCCAACTCACCTTACGTGACCCTTGCAACGGAACGTCTGGGTGCCGAGGCTGCGATCGTATGGCCCCTGCCGCGGATCCTTGCCGTGGGTCGCAGCGTGGCAGAGGGTGGTCGTCAGCGGATCGCCCTGACGACACCCGACCAGGCTGACAGATGGTTCGATGCCGTGGTCCGAAACGCAGGAGAGGGGCGAATGATCTTCGCCCAGCCCATCGACCCGCTGGTCCAGACAGAGCGGGCCCTGGCCGAGTTTCGTCAGACCCTGACCAAGACCTTTGCGCAACTGCCCATCGGCCTTGCCATTTTCGACCGCGCGCGTCAGCTCGCTCTGTTCAATCCTGCACTGGGGGAGCTGACGGGACTTCCGCCAGAATTCCTGGCCGGTCGTCCGAGCCTGTTCGACTTTCTCGACCGGCTGAGGGATGCGCGCATGATCCCAGAACCGCAGGATTACGCTGCCTGGCGCAGCCAGATGCTGGCCCTCGAGCAGGCAGCGGCCTCTGGTCAGTATGAAGAGCTTTGGTCCCTGCCGGGTGGCCAGACCTATCGCGTGATCGGCCGGCCGCACCCAGACGGAGCAGTCGCGCTGCTGTTTGAAGACCTTTCCACCGAGATCAGCCGGACCCGGCGCTACCGCGACGATGTGGAACTGGGCCACGCCGTGATCGACGCGATGGACGAGGCTGTGGCGGTCTTTTCCTCGGCGGGCCAACTCGTGCTGTGCAATCAGGCCTATGTGAGCCTTTGGCAACACGATCCCGTGGGCACGCTAGAGACAGCGGGGATTGCGGGACTGGCTGTCGTCTGGCGCAGCCGCTGCGCGCCCTCTTCGATCTGGACCCGTATTGAGGAATACGTTGCCACCCTGACGGACCGCGACCCCTGGGTCGATGGCATCCGCCTGCGCGATGGCCGGCCGCTCCTTTGCCGGGCGCAGCCCCTGATCGGCGGAGCCACTCTGATAAGCTTTCGCCTTCAGCCGCAGGAAGCAGTCTTGCCGGAACCAGCCACCCTGCCAGCATTTCAGACCGCCTGAGTCGGAAGCGTCTTGCGGCGACAGGTGGGGCCGATAGACTCATGGCATGTTGCATGCGGCTGACCTGGACCTGACACTTTATCTACCCTCGTCCGAGGCAACCGCGGCGCTGGGTCAGGCGCTGGCCGACCGACTGCGCCCAGGCGATACCTTGCTTCTGTCCGGGCCGATCGGGGCAGGCAAGACGCATCTGGCGCGCAGCCTGATTCAGTCCTGGCTGGGCAGCGCCGAGGATGTGCCGTCCCCCAGCTTCACACTGGTGCAGACCTATGGCGAAGCGGCGGAACTGTGGCATGCCGACCTTTATCGGCTGGGGCACCCGGACGAAGTGCTGGAACTTGGCCTGGAAGATGCCATCGGCCAGGCTATCGTGCTGATCGAATGGCCAGACCGGCTTGGCGAACTCGCGCCCAAAGAGGCTCTGCGATTGGAGTTTTCCCTGTCGGGCGAGGGGCGGCAGCTGCATGTTGCAGGTCCCGCTGCCTGGGCGGATCGGCTGTCGGGTCTGGGGGGCACCCTTGGCTGACCGGCAGGCCATTATCGCAGCCTTCTTGGCCACCGCAGGTTGGGGCGACGCCGAGCGGCGCTTCCTGGCCGGCGACGCCTCTGCCCGCAGCTATGACCGGCTGACGCGCGCGGATGGAACCGCCGTTCTGATGGATGCCCCCCCGGGCGAAGGAGAGGAAATCGAGCCCTTCGTGCGGATCGCGGCACATCTGCACGGTCTGGGCCTGTCGGCCCCCAGGATCCTCGCCCGGGACGACACGTCAGGCCTTCTGCTGCTGGAGGATCTGGGCGATGATCTTTTCGCCAGCCTGCTGCGCCGCGACCCCGGGCAGGAGCCGACCCTTTACGCCGCGGCAGTCGATGTCCTCTTGCGGGTCCAGTCGGCACCACCCCCACCCGACTTGCCCGACCCGACTGCTGCCGACTGGGCCGAGGCAGCGGCTTTCGCGCTGGACTGGTATCGCTTTGCCATCACCGGCGCCAGGATCGACACACGCCCCTTCGTTACCAGCCTGACCGAGGCCTTGCATCGCCATGCCGACGGACCGCGCGTGATGATCCTGCGGGACTACCATGCCGAAAACCTGCTGTGGTTGCCGCAAAGGCCGGGTATCGCCGCAGTGGGCCTGCTTGACTTTCAGCTCGCCCAGATGGGCCAGCCGGCCTACGACCTCGTGTCGCTTTGCCAGGATGCGCGGCGCGACATTGCCCCCGCGCTCGAACCCTGGCTCTGCGCCCGGTTCCTGATGCAGACGGGTGGGGATGAGGCGGGGTTCTCGGCGGCCTACGCAGCCCTTGGCGCCCAGCGCGCCCTGCGGATTCTTGGGGGGTTCGCGCGGCTGTCGCTTGTGGTGGGCAAGCCCGGCTATGTGGCGCTGATGCCCCGGGTTTGGCGGCAGTTGCAGCGCAGCCTCGCCCATCCCGCCCTGACCGAACTGGCGGCCCTCTGTGGGCGGGACCTGCCAGAACCCACCCCGGACCGCTTGGAAAGGATACGCAGCCAATGCGGCCAACACCGCCCTTGATGCTGTTTGCGGCTGGCTTTGGCACCCGCATGCGGCCGCTCACGGATGACCGGCCAAAGCCTCTGATCGAAGTGGCGGGTCGCGCCCTGATCGATCATGCGCTGGCCTTGGCAGAGGCAGTCTCGCCCCCGCGCATCGTGGTCAACCTGCATTACCTGGGCGAGAAACTCGCCCACCATCTGGAGGGCCGAGGCGTGATCCTTTCGTGGGAGCGTGAGGCGATCCTCGATACCGCGGGCGGGCTCAAGCGGGCCCGACCGCTTCTCGCAGACGATCCCGTCCTGACGCTTAACACCGATGCCGTCTGGACAGGAGAGAACCCGCTGCCGCGCCTGATCGACGCCTGGCAAGACCGCGAGATGGACGCGCTCTTGCTGCTCTTGCCGGTCGAGGCGGCGCGTGGCCATTCCGGACGGGCCGACTTCACGATGGATGCCGAAGGACGGATCGAGCATCCGCCCCGCCCGGGGGCACAGGGCTATGTCTATCTTGGCACGCAGATCATTCGCACCGCCCCTTTGGAAAAGGCGCCCGGCGAGGTGCTGCCGATGTGGGCGCTCTGGTCCCCTGCCATTGCGGCGGGCCGGGCCTATGGTCTGGTCCATCGGGGAGGCTGGTGTGATGTCGGGCACCCCGGAGGGATCGCCGAGGCCGAGACCATGCTCAGGGACACCCCCCTTGGCTGATCCGGGCGAACGGGTCTTTCTGGTGCCGCCCGGTGCCGATTTTCCTGCCGCTGTGGCCGCAGGGCTGCGCAGCCGTTTCAACAGTGGTGCCCCCGAGGATATGGCGCGGGTCGAGCTGTTCGTGAACACCGCGCGGATGCGGCGTGAGATACGGGCGGTGCTGGCGGCCAGCGGTGCGGCCTATCTGCCGCGCCTGCGCCTGCTGAGCGAACTCGACTCCGAGCCGCTGGCGGGCCTGCCCCCCGCGATGCCGCCCCTGCGGCAGCGGCTCATCCTTGCCCGCTTCGTCTCCCACCTGCTCGACCACCAGCCCGACCTTGCGCCCCGCGCCGCCCTCTTCGATCTGGCCGACAGCCTGTCGGACCTGATCGACGAAATGCAGGATGAGGGGGTTACCCCTGATGGTCTGTCGGCGCTGGATGTCTCGGACCATTCGGCACATTGGAAACGCACGCAGGACTTTCTGGCGATCGTCACGCCGTTCTTTCAGGATGCGGCCCTGATGACGGCCGCCGCGCGGCGCCGCGCGGTGGTCGAGGCATTGGTCGCTCGCTGGCAGGCCAACCCCCCCGACCATCCGGTGATCGTCGCCGGTTCGACGGGGTCCCGCGGGACGACAGCGCGGCTCATGCAGGCTGTGGCCCGGCTTCCGCAGGGCGCGCTCGTGCTGCCGGCCTTCGACGGCGATCTTCCTGCGGCAGTCTGGTCCGGGATGGAGGATGCCCTGACCGCCGAAGATCATCCGCAGTTCCGTTTTCAGCGGCTGCTGCAGGCCCTCGACGTGCCGCCCCGGTCAGTCGCCGGCTGGTGCGCCGCTCCGGTGCCCGATCCCGCCCGGAACCGGCTCGTCTCGTTGTCGTTGCGGCCGGCGCCGGTCACCGACCAATGGCTGACCGAGGGGCGGGGCCTGCCTGAACTCACGGCAGCCACGCAGGGCCTGACCCTGATCGAGGCGCCCGGCCCGCGGGCCGAGGCGCTGGCCGTCGCGCTGATCCTGCGAGAGGCTGCGGAGACAGGGCAGACGGCGGCTCTGGTTACCCCCGACCGGGTGCTGACCCGGCAGGTGACCGCTGCGCTTGACCGCTGGGGCATCCTGCCTGATGACAGCGCGGGCCGGCCGCTTGCCCTGTCTGCCCCAGGGCGCTTGCTGCGTCATGCCGCGGCCCTGTTCGGCCGGCGGCTGACCGCCGAGGCGTTGCTCATCGTGCTGAAGCACCCCCTGACGGCCACTGGCGGAGACCGCGGCCGCCATCTCTTGTGGACGCGCGATCTGGAATTGTCGCTGCGGCGGCGTGGCCCTGCCTATCCAACCGGAGCCGATCTGCAACTCTGGGCCTCTTCGCGGCGGGATCGGGGTGTGACGGAATGGGCAGACTGGATCGCCACAACGCTCGACGGCGTCGAAAGCGTGGTCGACAGGGCACTGGCGGACCACCTCGCCCATCACCGCAGCCTGGCCGAGAGGCTCGCCGCGGGGCCGGGCGCCGAGGGGTCAGGCGAGCTGTGGCAGAGAGAGGCAGGCGAGGCCGCCTTGGCCACCCTCGAGGGATTGGCACGAGAGGCCGAACATGGGGGTATCCTGTCGCCCCCCGATTACGAGGCGCTTTTCGGTGCTGTCCTGTCACGGGGCGAAGTGCGCGAGGCGGTTCAGTCCGATCCGCGCATCCGCATCCTGGGCCCGCGCGAGGCACGCGAGATCCGGGCCGAGCGGGTGATCCTTGCCGGGTTGAACGATGGCATCTGGCCACGCCTGCCCGCGCCGGACCCATGGCTGAACCGCCAGATGCGGCAAAAGGCGGGTCTGCTCTTGCCCGAACGCCAGGTCGGGCTCGCCGCGCATGACTATCAGCAGGCGATCGGTGCGCCCCAGGTGTACCTCATCCGCGCCCGCCGCGATGCCGAGGCAGAGACCGTACCCTCGCGCTGGATCAACCGCTTGGTGAACCTTATGGGTGGCCTGCCAACGCGTGGGGGCCCCGAGGCGCTGGCGGCAATGCGGGCGCGCGGCAAGGTCTGGCTCGACCGGGCCGAGGCACTGGATCGCCCGGCGGCGCCCACCGCCCCGGCACGCAGACCCGCCCCCCGCCCGCCGGTGGCCGCCCGGCCGCGCGAACTGCCGGTCACCGGCATCGGGCGGCTGATCCGCGACCCCTATGCGATCTACGCCCGCTATATCCTGGGCCTGCGTCCGCTCGACCCCCTGCGCCAGACACCCGATGCACTGGCGCGCGGCTCGATCCTGCACGCGATCCTGGAGCAGTTCATCCGCGAGGCCCGTCCGGAGTCCTTGCCCGAGGCGCGTGCCCGGCTGCTCGACACCGCGCGGGCAGTGCTCTTGCGTGAGGCACCCTGGCCAGCCGCGCGCCTTCTGTGGCTTGCGCGGCTGGACCGGGTGGCTGATGCCTTCCTGATGCGCGAAGCGGCAAGCGACGGCCGAGCGGTCATGATCGAGGATCGCGGCGCGGTCGATCTGCCTGGCCTCGGCTTCCGCCTGACGGCCAAGCCCGACCGCATTGACGAACTGCCTGACGGGCGGTTGCACATTCTTGACTACAAGACCGGCACACCACCTTCGAAAAAGCAGCAGGAGAGCTTTGACAAGCAGCTTCTGCTCGAGGCCGCGATGGCCGAGCGGGGGGGCTTCGCGGCGCTTGGGCCGCGCGAGGTGGCGCGGATCAGCTATGTCGGGCTCAACGCGACGGCAAGCGTGGTCGAGACCGAGCTGACCCCCGAGATGCTGGACGAAACCTGGGTCGAGCTGCACAGCCTGATTTCCCGCTACATGACCCCGGCACAGGGGTATCCGGCGCGGCGGGCCGTGATGAAGGCGGGCGAGGGGGGCGATTATGACCATCTTGCCCGGTTCGGCGAATGGGATATGTCCGACCGACCCACGCCCGAGGATGTCGGATGACCCGCGACAGCGCGAGTGAACGCCAGGTACAGGCGGCCGATCCTGCGGCCTCGACCTGGCTTTCGGCCAATGCGGGCTCGGGCAAGACCCGGGTGTTGACCGATCGGGTGGCGCGGCTGTTGCTGGGCGGGGTACAGCCGCAGCGAGTGCTATGCCTGACCTATACCAAGGCCGCGGCGGCCGAGATGCAGAACCGCCTGTTCCGCCGGCTGGGCGAATGGGCGATGCTCGAAGATGCGCCCCTGCGCGCCGCACTGTCGGCGCTGGGCGTCGACGGGCCCGTGGATGCGCGCCTTCTGGCCGAAGCACGGCGCCTGTTTGCCCGCGCCATCGAAACGCCAGGCGGGCTGCGCATCCAGACCATCCACTCTTTCTGCGCCTCACTCTTGCGGCGCTTTCCGCTGGAAGCGGGCGTCACGCCGCAATTCACCGAGATGGACGACCGCACCGCCCGGCGCCTGCGGGAGGAGATTGTCGAGGACATGGCCGATCGGCTTGCCCCCGACCTGGTGGCCGATCTGGCCAGGGTTTTTTCGGGCGAGGATCTGGAGCGGCTGACCGCAGACATCGCGCATGGCCGGGCCCGGTTCGACACAGCCGTGACCCGGGAGCGGGCGCTGGCCCTGCTTGGCGCGGCGCCGGATGACAGTCTGGACCGCATCCTGTCCGATGTGTTCCGGGGGGGCGAGGATGTACTGCTCGGTCAGGTGGCGGCGATCCTGGCCGCAGGCTCCAAGACCGATGCAGAGGCAGCGGTTCGCCTGGCTGCCCTGGCGACCCAGGACGTCACACCATCGGCCCTCATGGAGCTTGAGGCCCTGTTTCTGACAGGAAGGGCGGCCAAGGAGCCCTTTTCTGCAAAGATAGGCTCATTTCCCACCAAGGCGACGCGCGCAGCACTCGGGCCACTCCTGCCCCCGCTCGAGGCGCTGATGGCACGGGTCGAGGCCGCTCGGAGCAGGCGCATTGCGGTGGCGGCGGCCGAGCGGATGCTGGTGCTGCACCGCTTCGCCGGGCGCTTCCTGCCGGAGTACGCGCTGCGCAAGGCCCGGCGCGGCTGGCTCGACTTCGACGATCTGATCACTAAGGCACGGGACCTGTTGACCGACCCGTCTGTTGCGCAATGGGTACTGTTCCGGCTGGATGGCGGCATCGACCATATCCTGGTGGACGAGGCTCAGGACACCGGCCCGGACCAATGGCGCGTCATCGAACTTCTGGCGCAAGAGTTCACTGCCGGGCGAGGGGCGCGGGACGTGCCGCGCACGATCTTTGTCGTGGGGGACAAGAAGCAGTCGATCTATTCCTTTCAGGGTGCCGATCTGGAGGCCTTTGACCGGATGAAGGCCGAGTTCCGCCGCCGCCTGGCCGAGGCGCAGACCCATCTGGCCGATCTCACGCTGGATCATTCCTTTAGATCGTCGCCCGCGATCCTGCGGGTGGTCGACATGACCTTCGATGCCGAGGGTGGCCAGGGCCTCGGCGGCGAGGTGCGCCACATCGCCTTCAAGGGCGACATGCCGGGCCGGGTCGATCTGTGGCCTGCGATCGAGCCCAGCGCCGAGCCCGAGCCGGGTGCATGGTATGACCCGGTCGATCTGGTCGGCGACGCCCATCATAACGCCCGTTTGGCCGGGCAGGTAGCGAACTGGATCCGCGACCAGATTGCGGCGGGACGGCAGATACCGACCGATCACGGCCCGCGACCCATGCGGGCGGGCGATGTGCTGATCCTGGTGCAGCGCCGGTCGGCGCTGTTTTCCGACTTGATCCGCTCCTGCAAGGCGGCAGGTCTGCCGGTGGCCGGCGCCGACCGGCTGCGGTTGGGGGGCGAGCTTGCCGTGCGCGACCTGGGGGCGCTGCTCGCCTTCCTCGCCACTCCCGAGGATGATCTGTCGCTGGCGGCCGCGCTGCGCTCTCCCCTGTTCGGCTGGACGGAACAGCAGCTTTTTTCGCTTGCGCAGGGTCGATCCGGCTATCTCTGGGCCGCACTGCGCGACCGGGCGGCAGAGTTTGCCGCGACGCTGGCCATACTGGAAGACCTGCGCGACCGGTCCGACTATCTTCGCCCCTATGACCTGATCGAACGGGTGCTGACGCGCCATCGCGGGCGACAGAACCTGCTTGCCCGTCTGGGCGACGAGGCTGAAGATGGCATCGACGAGTTGCTGTCCCAGGCGTTGGCCTATGAGCGGTCAGAGATCCCAAGTCTGACCGGGTTCATCGGCTGGCTGCAATCCGACGATGTCGAGGTGAAGCGGCAGCTGGAATCAGCGGGCGACCGGATCCGGGTAATGACGGTACACGGCGCCAAGGGCCTTGAGGCACCCGTGGTGATTCTTCCCGAGACGCAGGATCGCGCGGTGCCGGCCGGGTCGGACCTGTTGGACCTGCCCGAGGGCCTGGCCGCCTGGCGGATGCGGGCCGAGGAGAATCCGGCCGCCCTGGCCCGCGCGCTCGACGCCCGGCAAGAGAAGGCCCGCGCCGAAAGCCGCCGGCTTCTCTATGTTGCGCTGACGCGCGCACAGTGCTGGCTGATCGTGGCTGCGGCGGGCAAGACCGAAAGCGCTGAAAGTTGGTACCGATCCGTCGAGCGGGGCCTGGAGAGGGCCGGTGCCGAGGACGCTGGCGGGGCGGTCCGCCGCCATGCTCACGGCGCATGGCCGCCCGATGCCAGGGCACCCACGGTTGTCGCCCCGGCAGCGGAGGTGGCGCTGCCCGCCTGGGCGCAGCGACCCGCCCCGCCGCCCCCGCCCGAAGTCGAGCCCCTGTCGCCGTCCGACCTTGGCGGGGCCAAGGCCTTGCCAGGCGAGCCGCAGCCCGAGCGCGATGCAGATGCCCGCGCCCGAGGCAGCGCCTTGCATATGTTGCTGGAACACCTGCCTGGCCATCCCGAGGCCGACTGGCCTGCCTTGGCCGCGATCCTTCTGGCGGAAGAGGCGCCGGGCGCGGTTTCCGCACGCCTGTCCGAGGCGCGCAGGGTCTTGTCGACGCCAGGACTGGCCTGGCTCTTCGGGCCGGATGCGATGGCAGAGGTTGGCCTTACCGGCGAAATCGCCGGGCAGCGGTTCCTGGGCGCGATCGACCGGCTGATCCTGAAGCCTGGCCGCGTGACGGCCATCGACTTCAAGTCCAATCGCCTGGTGCCTGACCGGCCCGAGGCCGTGCCTGAGGGCATTCTTCGCCAGATGGGGGCCTACGCGCGGCTGCTCGAGCAGCTTCATCCCGACCGTGAGGTCGAGGTCGCGGTGCTGTGGACGACGGGGGCACGGCTCATGCCACTGCCCCGCGCGCTGGTCATGGCCGCCTTGCAGCGGGCGGGGTTCCCTTGACGAGACCTGGGCTGGTCCTTACGTTTCAACCCAACCTGTTGCGCCACGGAGTCCCATCATGGCAAATACCACCCCTGTGACCGATGCCACTTTCGACGCCGAGGTTCGCAAGTCGGACGTCCCCGTCGTTGTCGATTTCTGGGCCGAATGGTGCGGCCCCTGCCGTCAGATCGGCCCGGCGCTGGAAGAGCTTGCCGCCGAATATGCCGGCAAGGTCAAGATCGTGAAGGTCAATGTCGACGAAAACCCCGACAGCCCGGCGATGCTGGGCGTGCGGGGCATCCCGGCACTGTTCCTGTTCAAGGACGGCCAGGTGGTGTCGAACAAGATCGGAGCCGCCCCCAAGGCGGCACTGGCAAACTGGATCAACTCGGCGATCTGACCGGTGAGGACAAGGAACAGGGGCGCCTTCGGGCGCCCCTTTTTTCTTGCGCGCGGGCAATGGCCCCGGCACGGGTTGCCTGCCCTGCGCGCAATCTCCATATTCCGCGGATTGGTGGCAGAGGGCCAAGATAGGGGCGCATGATGGCGGACGACAGCTTTCCCGGCTGGCATGGGACCACGATCCTGGCGGTGCGGCGCGGCGGTGAGGTGGTGGTTGCGGGCGACGGTCAGGTCAGCCTCGGCCAGACCGTCATCAAGGGCACGGCCCGCAAGGTGCGCCGTCTGTCGCCCGGCGGGCGCGAGATCGTGGCGGGATTTGCCGGTTCGACCGCCGACGCCTTCACCCTGCTTGAGCGGCTGGAGAAAAAGCTCGAGGCGCTGCCCGGCCAGCTTGCGCGCGGCTGCGTGGAACTGGCCAAGGACTGGCGCATGGACAAGTACCTGCGCAACCTCGAGGCCATGCTGATCGTGACCGATGGCCGCGACCTCTTCGTGATCACCGGGGCCGGGGACGTGCTGGAACCCGAACATGACGTGGCAGCCATCGGTTCTGGCGGAAACTTCGCGCTTGCCGCTGCCCGGGGCCTCATGACAACCGATCTGCCCGCCGAGGACATCGCGCGCAGGGCCATGGCGATTGCCGCCGACATCTGTGTCTATACGAACGGCAACCTGACCGTCGAACGGATCGGCGCCTGACATGGCGCTTGAAAGCCTGACCCGTGATGACCTGCGCGCCTCTGTTGCCGCCGGTATCCTGACCGAAGCGCAGGCCGCCAGCCTTCTGGCGATCGGAGAAGCCCGACAGGGCCAACGCGCCGCCCTCTCGTCCGAAGACGAGCCTTTCGAATTGTTCCGGGGCTTTGCCGAGATCTTCGTCTCGACCGGGCTCATCATCCTGATGACGGGCATCCTTCTTCTCGGAGCGGCAATGGGCGGCCCGGTGCTGCCGATCCTGACGGCGGCGATGTGCTGGCTCTTCGCGCGCTATTTCACGCTGCGGCGGCGCATGGCGCTGCCCAGCATCGTGCTTGTCACCGGCTTTGCCATCGGGGTGTCAGGCACATTGGCACTGGTGATCGACCCGATCTTCGGCGGAGGGCCTTCGGACAGGTTTCCGATTGTGGTCTATGCCGGGCTGAGCCTTCTGGCGCTTGTGGCCTATTTCTGGCGGTTCCGGGTGCCTTTCACGGCCTTGCTGATCGGCCTTTGCGTCGCGGTTCTGGTGTTCCTGGCTGTTGACTGGGTCTATCCTTTTGCCCCCTTCGACTGGGATCTGGACATGCTGTTCGACCTGGCGCGCGGCTCTGGCCTGCCGCTCGCCACGCTGGTCTTCGGGCTGATCATGCTGGCGGCGGGGCTTGTCTGTGACATGCGCGATCCGCATCGCCTGGGCCGCTGGTCGGCAACCGGTTTCTGGTGCCATATCCTGGCGGCGCCGGCGCTGGTGAACACCATCGCGCTGACTGCATACAACAGCGGTGGCACGACCGGGAACCTGCTGTTGGCGCTGGCCCTGGCCGTGATCGCCCTTCTGGCACTGGTGATCGACCGGCGAAGCTTTCTGACGGCCGGGATCGGCTATCTGGCGCTGCTGATCGGATGGGCGCTCGAGGCTGGCAACAGCCAGATGTCGCTGTCGCTGCTTCTGCTCATCCTAGGCGCTTTCCTTACGGCGATCGGCACCTGGTGGACCCAGATCCGGGCCCGCCTGATGCGGCTCTTGCCGAACTTCCCCGGCAAGGACCGCCTTCCCCCCTATGCGGAGACACCATGACCACCCTCACCCCCCGCGAAATCGTTTCGGAGCTGGATCGCTTCATCATCGGCCAGAAAGACGCCAAGCGCGCCGTAGCCGTGGCGATGCGCAATCGCTGGCGCCGCAAGCAATTGGGCGAGGATCTGCGCGATGAGGTTTATCCGAAGAACATCCTGATGATCGGCCCAACCGGCGTCGGCAAGACAGAGATCAGCCGCCGCCTCGCCAAGCTTGCACGTGCACCCTTCCTCAAGGTCGAGGCGACGAAATTCACCGAGGTGGGCTATGTCGGGCGCGACGTTGACAGCATCATCCGCGATCTGGTCGATGCGGCAATTGTCGAGACGCGCGCCCGCATGCGCGAGGATGTGCGGGCCAATGCCCTGCGCGCCGCTGAAGATCGCGTGATCGAGGCGCTGGCCGGCAAGGATGCGCGCGAGCAGACCCGCGACATGTTCCGCCAGAAGCTCAAGCGCGGAGAGTTGGACAATACCGTGATCGAGCTTGAGGTGGCAGAGGCGGCCCCCGGTCTGCCCGGCCTTGCGATGCCGGGAATGGAAAGCCAGATGCAGGGGCTGCAGGACCTGTTCAAGGCCTTCGGCCAGCGCCGCACCCGCAAGAAGATGACTGTCGCGCAAAGCTATGACGTGCTGCTCGGCGAAGAAGCCGACAAGCTGCTCGACGATGAGACAGTGAACAAGGCAGCGCTTCAGGCGGTGCAGGAGGGCGGCATCGTCTTCATCGACGAGATCGACAAGGTCTGTGCCCGGGCAGACATGCGTGGTGCGGATGTCAGCCGCGAGGGGGTCCAGCGCGATCTGTTGCCGCTGATCGAGGGCACGACCGTTTCCACCAAGTATGGGCCGGTCAAGACGGACCACATCCTGTTCATCGCGTCGGGCGCCTTTCACATCGCCAAGCCGTCCGATCTGCTGCCCGAATTGCAGGGCCGCCTGCCGATCCGGGTGGAGCTGCGTGCGCTGACCGAGAACGATTTCGTGCGCATCCTGACCGAGACGGACAATGCCCTGACCCGGCAGTACTCGGCCCTGATGGCCACCGAAGAGGTCGCGGTCACCTTTACCGAAGACGGCATCGCGGCCTTGGCCCGGATCGCCGCGGAAGTGAACGCCTCGGTCGAGAACATCGGGGCACGGCGGCTTTACACGGTGATGGAACGGGTGTTCGAAGAGCTGTCCTTTACCGCCCCGGACCGGTCAGGCGACAAGGTGGTGGTCGATGCGGCCTTCGTGGAAATGAACCTTGGAGAGTTGTCTCGATCGGCAGATCTGAGCCGCTACGTTCTCTGACGCCATTCAGTCCTTGACGGGTGGCGGGTGGAAAGGTTCTGTGCGCGTGAGAGTTCTGGCGCAAGGGGGTCTGGATGTTTCGTCGCCTTTTCTTTGTGTCAGCTCTGCTGTTGGTGTCAGCCTGCGGGCAGCGCGGCGAGATCACGATCGATCCGGTCGCAAGGGGGGCGTCCAGCATCGAATCGATCTACGTCGGTACGACCCGGGCCTTTGATCCTGCCGTTGGCAGCTTTGGCACGACGCGATCGCAGAAGCTGTCGCTTGCACGTTATGACATTTCGATCCCGCCGAGCCGCAAACCCGGTGAAATCCGCTGGCCCAAGGACGGCCGTCCAGCCGACCCCGCCACCGATTTCGTGACGGCCGAGGCGATAATCTACCCCGATGCGAAGGCATTCGAGGGCGATCTTTCGACGTCGCTCCGCGCCTTTCCGCGCGGAAAACGCGATGTGATCATCTTTGTCCACGGCTTCAACAATACTTTCGCCGAAGGGCTCTACCGGATGGCGCAACTGGTGCATGACCTGGATCTGCAGGGCGTACCCGTCCACTATTCTTGGCCTTCCGCCGCCAAGCCGCTTGGCTATGTGCACGACAGGGACTCGGCACTTTATGCCCGTGACGGGTTCGAGGCCCTGTTCAACGATGTGGTTGCCGCCGGGGCCGAGAGGATAATCGTTGTGGGCCACTCCATGGGGTCGCAACTCCTGGTGGAGGCGATCCGCCAGATGGATATCCGTGACCCTTCGATCCTGAAGAGGCATCTTGATGGTGTGGTGCTCTTGTCGCCTGACATCGATGTCGAGGTGTTCCGCTCGCAGGCCACGACTTTCGAGAACCTGCCAGAGCCCTTCTTCATCTTTACTTCAAATGACGACAAGGCCCTGCGCCTGTCATCCTTCATAACGATGGAGCCGAGCCGCCTGGGCAACATGCCGGATGGTTCCCGCGTGGCGGACCTGCCGGTTCAAGTGGTGGATACCACAGCCTTCTCGACGGGTTCAGGGCATTTCAACGTGGCAACCTCGCCCGAGCTGATCGCGCTTCTGGGCAAGATCGGCGATGTGCAAAGCGCCTTCAACCAGGATCAGGCCGGGCGAACCAGCATCCTTACGGGGCTGGTGCTGACGGCGCGGGGGGCAACCGATATCGTGCTGCGCCCTGTGGCAAACCTGGACGACGCGCTGCGCCAGTGATGATCTAGCGGCCAGGTCGACGCAGGTAGACGTAATAGGCGCCGCTGCCGCCGTGGCGCAGATGCGCCTCGGCCACCTGCAGGACGGCAGGCCCAAGCGGCGGCTGGTGCAGCCAACGCGGCACCTGTTGGCGCAGGATGCCCGGGCGCTGCGGAATAGGCCCGTGATCTTCGCCACGATCGCGCCCCTTTCCGGTGATCACCAGCACAAGCCGCATCCCCTGCGCATGCGCGTTCAACACAAAGCGGATCAGTTCCGGCTGCGCTTCGGCCAGCGTCAGGCCATGCAGGTCGATCCGCGCTTCCGGCGCAAGCTTGCCGCGGTTCATCCGGGCAAAGGCCTTGGCGTCCATCCGCAGGGGAGCCGCCGACAACCGCTCGGAGATCGAGGGCGACAGGTCATGCCCAAGTACAGTCTGCGCCTTTTCTCCCATGCGGAAAGGCCTCACGGGCTCGGTCACCACAGGTTTTTCCTGGGGCAGCGCCTCGGGCAGTGCCATGTCGCCCGGTTTTCGCGGCCGCGCCTTTTGGGGGTGCAGGGGCTGGGCCGTGCGCGCCACCGCCTGCCAAAGCTCCTCTTCCTCCGGCCGAAGCGGGCGGCGACGACGCGACACGCACTCAGCCTTCGGTCAGCATCGCAAAGGCACGGTCGATCGGCAGCAGGACGACCATCCGCCCGCCATCCTTGATCTGGCCCGCCGCCAGCCCCGCAGCGCGGCCGGTGCCAAAGAAGATATCGGCCCGCTGTGCCCCCTTGATCGCGCCCCCCGTATCCTGCGCGATCATCAGGCGTTGCATCGGTTCTGCGCCAGACTTTTCGATCCAGACCGGCGCGCCCAGGGGCACATGGGCCGGGTCCACGGCAATCGAGCGCAGGGTGGTGATTGAACGCCCCATGGCGCCGATCGGGCCTTCGCCGGGATCAAGGTCGCCGATCTTGCGAAAGAAGACGAACGAGGGGTTGGTATTCAGCAAGGCCTGTCCGGCACCCGGGTTGCGCCGCACCCAATTCTGGATCACCTCGGCAGAAACCTCGCTGGCGTCAAAGACGCCGCGCCGGATCAGTTCCTGCCCGATCGACCGATAGGGCTGGTTGTTCTTGCCCGCATAGCCGACACGGATCACCTTTCCATCCGGCATGCGGATCCGGCCCGATCCCTGGATCTGCAGAAAATAGACATCGACCGGATCGTCCAGCCAGGCCAGTTCCAGCCCACGCCCGCGCAGGAGTCCGCCGCTGTCGATCTGCTCGCGCGAATACCAGGGCACTTCTGCAGCCAGTTCGGGCGGCCGGCGGTAGATCGGATAGGCAAAGCGCGGCGTCCGCACGGGCGAGCCTTCCAGCTCGGGTTCGAAGTAGCCGGTGAAGAGCGCGGGCGGCGCGCCGATCATCACGGGGCGGAAGAAGAGTTCGAAAAAGGCCCGCGCCGCCTCGGGCGCGGTATCGCGACCCAGGGCGCAGACGGGCTGCCATTCGGGCTGGTCGAGCAGATCGCAGGTCTGCACGAAGACCGACAGGGCCGCAGCATGATCGTCCTGCGCCCAGCCTTCCAGAGCGTCAAATGTCAGCAGTTCCGCCCGTACGCCCTCCACACTCACGGCCAGCGCCGCCGCGGCAAGGACAAGGCGGACAGGGCCCAAGGCGGCGCGCATCCGCGTTCCGTCATTCCCCGGTGGCGACGAGTTGCCAGTTGGGATCGTCTGACCCCATGCGGCGGGCAAATGTCCACAGGTCGCGCTGGCGCTTGATCGTGGTCGGGCTGCCTTCGATGATCTCGCCGGCACGATTGCGCACGGCCGATGTCAACTCGCCGGTGAAGCGCACACTGACTTCGGCCTCGCGGGTGTCGCGATTGAAGGTCGCGTCCTGCAGGACCAGTTCCCGCAGTCCGACAAAGGTCGACTCGATGGTCAAACCCTGCGCTTCCCGCGCATCGACAACCTCCTTGAACGTCGCGAAGACATCCGGGGCGAGGAAGGGGCGGATCGACTCCAGATCGCCCTTCTCGAAAGCCATCAGGATCATCTCATAGGCGCCGCGGGCCCCGTTCAGGAATTCGCCCACATTGAACGAGGGTTCGGCCAGCTTCATGGCGCCCAGCGCCTTGGCGGCCGGCGTGCCATCGGCCACGTGATCAACGATGTCGCGGTCTGGCCCGCCCTCGATCACCTCGAAGTCGCGGGTGACAGGCCGGTTGCGCGCATCTTCCAGCGGCGCCGGCGGTTTTTCAAATCCCTCGCGGGTGCCCAGCACGCTGCGCAGCTTGACGATCAGAAAGACCGCGACGGCAGCCAGGACCAGCAGTTGGATCAGCGAAGAACTCATCATCTACCTCTGATGGGCGGCGGGAGTTGTGAAACCCGGCCTTCGCGCCCTATGTATGTCAGGGGGCGGCTCAAGTCCACCGCGCCCCCGGGAAGAGAGTTGTCCGAATGTGGCTTTTCGTACTGATCGCGGGCCTTCCGCTGATCGAAATCGCACTCTTCGTGGTGATCGGGGGGTAGATCGGGCTTTGGCCAACCCTCGCAATCGTGATCGGTACGGCGATCGCGGGCGTGGCGCTGATCCGCCGGCAGGGCGCGCGCGCCACGCAAGAATTGCAGGCGGCCATTTCCGCCCGCCGGGATCCGACGATGCTGGTCGCCGCAGACGCAATGAAGGTGGCCGCAGGCATCCTTCTGGTTCTGCCCGGCTTTCTGACCGACACGCTGGGCCTGTTGCTGCTGGTGCCGCCCATCCGGCTGGCCGTGATCGCGGCGCTTGGTCGCGGCGCCCGGCGCAAGATGGATCAGATGGCCGCCAGCGGCAGCTTCACCATGTCGACCTCCTCCGGGCAGGACCCCTGGGGCGGGCAGGCCCGTTCGAACGGTGTGGTGATCGATGGAACCTGGGAAGAGCTGCCACCGCAGGACAACCCGCCACCCTCGGGCTGGACACGGCATTGAGGCGGGTCGGACGACCTGCTAGAGAGTGCGCAATTCCGGGATTGAGGAGATGAAGATGGCCGAAGGCAATGGCAGCGCCCCCGAGGCGCCCGCCCAGATCAGGATGCAGGTGCTCGCACAGTTCATCCGGGACCTGTCGTTCGAGAATGTCGTGGCGCAAAAGGGTATCCAGGGCGACAACGTCCAACCCGATATTCAGGTGCAGGTCAGCCTCGACGCCCGCAAGCGCACGGTCGAGCATCAGTTCGAGGTGATCAACAAGTTCCGCGTGACATCGAAGAACAAGGCCAATGGTGAGACGCTGTTCCTGCTGGAACTTGAATATGCCGGCATCTTCCATGTCGAGGGCGTCGCGGACGACCAACTTCACCCGTTCCTGCTGATCGAATGCCCGCGCCTGTTGTTCCCCTTCGTGCGCCGCATCATTTCAGATGTCACGCGCGACGGCGGTTTCCCGGCGCTCAATGTGGATACGGTCGATTATCTGGCCCTGTATCGCCAGGAACTTGCCCGCCGGGCCGCCGAAGCGCAGCGCGGATCGCAGCCGGTTTCCTGAGCGCGCGCCCCTGCGGGGCGCAATCAGACCCTTCGGTGCCAGATCGCGCCCTCGCCCATGCCCGCCACAAAGGCTGCATGGGCGCTTTCTTCTTCCGGTGTGATGCGGGGCGGCAGCGGTTCGGGCCGCGGAAGCGGACGCCAGGCAACCGTGCGCTCGGCGTTGCGCTGGCCGCCATTGGTTACCGGCGCCAACACGAGGTCTGGCTGACGTCCTCCGATCAGTTCCAGATAGACCTCGGCCAGAATCTCGCTGTCGAGGAGCGCGCCGTGCTTTTCGCGGGCCGAGTTGTCGACCCCGAAGCGGCGGCAAAGCGCATCGAGCGAGGCCGGGGCGCCCGGAAACTTCTGACGGGCGATCATCAGGGTGTCTGTCGCCCGGTCGCTTGGCAGGCCGGGCAGGCCCGCCCATTCAAGCTCGGCGTTCAGGAAGCGCATGTCGAAGGCGGCGTTATGGATCACCAGCCGCGCATCGCCGATGAAGTCGAGAAATGCCCGGCCAACCTCGCGGAACAGCGGCTTGTCACGCAGGAAGTCGTCCCCCAGGCCATGCACCTCAAACGCCTCTTTCGGCATGGGGCGCTGGGGATTGATGTATTGGTGATAGGTCCGGCCCGTCGGCAGGTGGTTGAACAGCTCTACCGCCCCGATCTCGACAATACGATGGCCCTCCGAAGGCTCGAAGCCGGTGGTTTCGGTGTCCAGAACGATCTCACGCATGGCGGCCTTCACGGATATGGGCGATCAGGGCATCGACATAGGCGCGAACCGAGGCAATGGACAGGGTCTCGACGATATGCGTCGCCCGGGCACGCTTTTCGGCGTCCGGCATCTGGCGGGACAGGATGCTGGCAAACTGCGCCTCGGTCATGCCGGGGCGAGCGAGGACCCGGGCGCGCTGCAGGGCAGGTGGCGCGGTGACGACCAGCGTCGCATCCATCTGCTGCTCGGCCCCGATCTCGAACAGGAGCGGGATGTCGAGAACCACGATGTCGGACGTCGCCCGATCGATGAAGGTCGCGCGATCGGCGGCGACCAGGGGGTGAACCACCGCCTCGATCCGGGCAAGCGCCGTGGCATCTGACGCAATCCAGGCCTTGAGCAACGTGCGATCCACGGCTCCGCCTACGACCGCGCGGGGATGCAGTGCGTCGATCGCGGTCACGGCGGCCCCGCCGGGCGCATAGAGCCGGTGCACGGCCGCATCGGCATCCCAGACAGGCAGCCCTGCATCCGAGAAGATGGCGGCGGTAGTGGATTTCCCCATGCCGATCGACCCAGTCAGACCCAGGCGAAACGGACTCACTGGCCCAGTACCGCTGCGCGGGTGGCGGCATCGACCTCGGGGCGGGTGCCGAACCAGCGTTCAAACCCGGGGGCGGCCTGGTGGAGCAGCATGCCCAGCCCATCGACCGTCGTGCAGCCACGGGCCGCGGCCTCTTCCAGAAACCCCGTGCGCAGCGGCACATAAACCAGATCATTGACCACGGCCGCCGGATTCAGCCCGTCGAGGGGCAGCCGCATCTCGGGCTTGCCCGCCATGCCAAGCGAGGTGGTGTTCACGACCGTTGCCGCATCCTCGACCAGAGCCCCCACCTGCACCCAGTCATGCACATGGACCTTTGCGCCGAAATCCGACCGCAGCGCCTCGGCCCGGGCGCGGGTGCGGTTGGCAAGGCGGATCTCCGGGACACCCACCTCGATCAGGGCGGCGACAACCGCCCGGGCCGCACCGCCCGCCCCAAGAACAACAGCCGGGCCCGATGTCGGCACCCATCCCGGTGCCTCTTGCCGCAGATTGGTGATGAAGCCCGATCCATCGGTGTTATCGGCGAAAATCTTTCCGTCCTTGCGGAAGATCAGCGTATTCGCCGCCCCGATCAACGCGGCCCGATCCGTCACGATATCGGCCAGTGCCAGCACACTTTCCTTGTGGGGGATGGTGACGTTCAGCCCCACGAAGCCAAGCCGCGGCAAGAGCTGAAGCGCTTCCTTCAGATCGGCCTGGGCGACATCCATCGGGATATAGTGTCCCTTGATCCCATAGCGCTTGAGCCAATAGCCATGCAACGCCGGCGAGCGGCTGTGCGCGATGGGCGATCCGATCACGCCGGCGAGGGGAATGCGAGGTAGGTCTGTCATGCCGCTATGAAGCCTCGTCCACCAAGGTAGGTCAACAGCGGCAAGAGCGGCAGGCCAAGGATCGCGTAATGGTCTCCGTCGATCCGGTCGAACAGACGCAAGCCCTCTTCCTCGATCTTGTAGCCCCCGACCGAGTCAGCCACACTCGGCCAGGCACGCGAAAGATAGGCCTCCAGATAGACGTCGCTGAAAGAGCGCATGGTCAGCCGCACTGTCTCCAGGTGGCGCCAGACAGGCTGTGCCTCGTGATAGAGCACGACCGCCGAATGAAGTTTGTGTGTTTCCCCCCGCAGCTGGCGCAACTGCGCCTCGGCCATCTGGCGATCCGAGGGCTTTGCCCAGGCCTTGCCCTGAAACTCCAGCACCTGATCGCAGCCGATCACCACCGCCTCGGGCCTTCGATCGGCGATCTTTCGGGCCTTCATCTCTGCCAGGGTGTCGGCCATGTCGCGAGGTGAAGCTCCCTCGGCCTCGAGCGCCCGACGAAGCGCTTCCTCGTCGATCCGGGCGGGGACGGCCGCGAAATCCAGGCCGGCCCGGGCAAGCAGCGTCTGCCGGATGGCGGATTGTGAGGCAAGAAGAAGCGGCGGTGCCATAATGCCCTTGTGGATAATCCCGATATGTTCCGTCGGACCCGAAGAGGCACATCCCGACGCCCCTTCCGAGGTCTGCATCCGAACCGGCGGCTGTCAAGACCAGGCCGCCACTTATCCACCCGGGGACTGTTTGTGATGATCCCTGTTCATGAACAGGTCATCTGCCGTTCGGGAGAACACAATCCACAAGACATATCGTCGGTGTATCTACCTATTTCATTGTAATAAAACAGAAAAACGAGAGTTTTCGAGGATCTGGAACAGTTTTCCCGCATTTACCCACAGTACCGTTTCTGTGGATGAATCGGCGGGAAACTGCGACAATCCTGTTTTCCCGTACCCCTACATCATCATCATTTCCTTTTATTTCTTTCCTGAATAGGAGAAGGGAGGGCGCTGGAGACTGCAATGACCGACCTTCTTTCTGACTATTACGCCTGGACCAAGGCGTTCCACGTGATGTCAGTGATCTCGTGGATGGCCGGGCTGTTCTATCTGCCGCGGCTCTTTGTGTATCACGCCGAGCAGGTCGAGACGGGTACCCAGACCGACCGGCTGTTCCAGACGATGGAATGGAAGCTGTATCGCTTCATCATGCGACCGGCGATGATTGCTACCTGGCTGTTTGGTCTGGCTCTGGTCTTCACACCCGGGATCGTTGACTGGTCGGCGATTTGGCCCTGGGCCAAGGGCGCTTCGGTTGTCGCCATGACCGGTTTTCATGGTTGGCTCGGTCAGCGCCGGCGAGCGTTTGCTGCCGGACGCAACAGCTTGACCGGTCGGCAGTACCGGCTGATGAACGAAGTGCCGACCCTGCTGATGATCATCATCGTGTTGGCAGTGTTTCTGAAATTCTGATGCGTTGACTTTCGGGTTGCGAAACCGTAAGTGCGCGTTGCTGGATCGTCCGGTCCGAGCGCTTCCCATTTCTGACGCCAGCCATTCCCCGTTGCGGGGACCAGGGCCATTGCGCGAGATCACCCATGTCCAAAGACCGTTTGAATCTGTCCGACCTCAAGGCCAAGACCCCCGCCGACCTTCTGGCGATGGCCGAGGAATGGGAGATCGAGAACGCGCCCTCCATGCGGAAGGGCGAGATGATGTTCTCCATCCTCAAGGAACACGCCGAGGAAGGCTTCGAGATCGGCGGCGACGGCGTGCTTGAGGTGTTGCAGGACGGCTTTGGCTTCCTGCGTTCGCCCGAAGCGAACTATCTGCCCGGTCCGGATGACATCTATGTGTCGCCTGACATCCTGCGCCAGTTTTCGCTGCGGACCGGGGATACGATCGAAGGTGTGATTCAGGCGCCGCGGGATCAGGAACGGTACTTTTCGCTGACGAAGGTCACGCGGATCAACTTCGACGACCCGGAGAAGGCGCGCCACAAGGTGCATTTCGACAACCTGACGCCGCTTTATCCCGATGAGCGGCTGAAGATGGAGATTGACGATCCGACCATTCGCGACAGGTCTGCCCGGATCATCGATCTGGTGGCGCCAATCGGCAAGGGCCAGCGGGCTTTGATCGTGGCGCCGCCGCGCACCGGCAAGACGGTGCTTCTGCAGAACATCGCCCATTCCGTGGCGACCAATCACCCGGAGTGCTATCTGATCGTGCTGCTGATCGACGAGCGGCCGGAAGAGGTGACGGACATGCAGCGCAGCGTGAAGGGCGAGGTCGTATCCTCGACTTTCGACGAGCCTGCGACCCGGCATGTGGCCGTGGCAGAAATGGTGATCGAGAAGGCAAAGCGGTTGGTCGAGCACAAGCGGGACGTGGTGATCCTGCTCGACTCGATCACCCGTCTGGGGCGCGCCTTCAACACGGTCGTGCCGTCATCGGGGAAGGTTTTGACCGGGGGTGTTGACGCGAATGCATTGCAGCGGCCGAAACGCTTCTTTGGCGCCGCGCGGAACATCGAAGAGGGTGGATCGCTGACCATCATCGCAACCGCGCTGATCGATACGGGCAGCCGGATGGACGAGGTTATTTTCGAGGAGTTCAAGGGCACGGGCAACTCGGAAATCGTTCTCGACCGGAAGGTTGCCGACAAGCGGGTCTTCCCGGCGATGGATATCCTCAAGTCGGGCACGCGGAAGGAAGACCTGCTGGTGGACAAAGCCGACCTTCAGAAGACATATGTCCTGCGCCGCATTCTCAACCCGATGGGAACGACCGACGCGATCGAGTTCTTGATCTCGAAGCTCAAGCAAACCAAATCCAATGCCGAGTTCTTCGAATCGATGAACACCTGACCGGACGTGAAGTTGAACGGGCTGCCACAGGATGGATACGATCTTTGCCCTGGCAACGGCGCGAGGCAAGGCAGGAGTTGCCGTTGTACGGCTGTCCGGCCCGGCATCGCATGCTGCAGCCGAGGCACTGGCGGGACGTCTGCCTGAGGCGCGGCAAGCGGGCTTGCGTCAGCTGAGTTGGCAGGGAGAGCCGCTGGACGAGGCGCTGGTGCTTGTGTTCGAGCAAGGCCGAAGCTTTACCGGCGAAGATATGGCGGAGTTGCATGTCCACGGTAGTTCGGCGACGATCACCGCAGTGCTTCGCGTTCTGGGACAGCAACCCGGCCTGCGGCATGCCGAGCCTGGGGAATTCACGCGCCGCGCGCTGGTGAACGGTCGCCTTGACCTGACTCAGGTCGAAGGTCTGGCGGATCTGATCGATGCGGAAACCGAGGCTCAACGTCGTCAGGCGCTGCAGGTGCTGTCGGGTGCGGTGGGGCGGCGGGCCGAAGGTTGGCGGCACGGGCTGGTTCGTGCGGCCGCCCTGATCGAGGCAGAGATCGATTTTTCGGATGAAGATCTGCCGGGATCAGTGCTGCCGGAGGTGCGCGAGATCATTCTCGGGCTGCTTGGGGAGCTGTCAGAGGAGCTGGCGGGCTCGGCCATGTCTGAACGGTTGCGCGATGGGTTCGAGGTGGCGATCGTCGGTTCGCCGAATGTCGGAAAATCCACGCTTCTCAATGCGTTAGCGGGGCGTGACGCTGCGATTACCTCTGAATTCGCGGGCACAACCCGTGACATTATCGAGGTTCGGATGGACCTTGACGGGCTGCCTGTAACACTCCTTGACACAGCCGGCATCCGGTCGACCAGTGATCCGCTCGAGCTTGCAGGAATTGAGCGGGCCGTCCGGCGGGCAGAGACTGCCGATCTGAGGCTGTTTCTTGTGGATGGAGCGGGCCCTATTGAAGGCGTGACACCCCGGAGCGACGATCTGGTGGTGCGGGGAAAAGCGGATCTCGCCCCGACCGGCAATGGGTTCGCCGTATCTGGGTTGACAGGCGAGGGGGTCGCCGAGGTGTTGGCGATGATCGCCGAACGTCTGGCACAGCGCATGCCGGCCTCCGCCATACTGGTCCGGGAGCGCCACAGGCTTGCCGTTGAACGCGCTGTAGGGGCTATGGAATCGGCACGGGATGAGTTAGTCATCGGTCAGGCCAGGCACGAGATCGCCGCAGAGCACCTCCGGTCTGCAATCAGGGCGTTGGACGCTCTTGTCGGACGGGTAGATGTCGAAATGCTGCTGGATGAGATCTTCGCCAGTTTCTGCATTGGGAAATGAGGATTGTTTCACGTGAAACACTTTGACGTCATCGTCATCGGCGGGGGCCATGCGGGTACCGAGGCGGCGCATGCTGCAGCCCGGCTTGGGGCGCAGACGGCGCTTATCACGCTGTCCTGGAGCGACATCGGCGTCATGTCCTGCAACCCTGCGATCGGCGGCCTTGGCAAGGGTCATCTGGTGCGGGAGATTGATGCCCTGGATGGGGTCATGGGCCGAGTGGCCGATGCGGCAGGCATACAATTCAGGGTCCTGAACCGAAGGAAGGGGCCCGCGGTGCAGGGTCCACGTGTGCAGGCAGACAGGGCCCTCTACAAGGCCGCCATGCAGCAAGAAACGCGGCTCCGTGCGGGCCTGTCAGTTGTTGAAGCCGAGGTTGTCGACCTGTCAGTTGCTGGGGATCGCGTCACGGGAGTTACGCTTTCCGATGGGTCAACAATTTCGGCCCCAACCGTTGTTCTGACGGCGGGAACGTTCCTGCGCGGTGTGATCCATATTGGCGATCGTAAGTTCAGCGCCGGCAGGATGGGCCAGAAGCCATCGCAGCGGCTGGGTGAGCGGTTGATCGACCTAGGGCTGCCGCAGGGCAGGCTGAAGACCGGCACACCGCCGCGCCTCGATGGGCGCACGATCAACTGGTCCGTCCTCGAACGCCAGGCCGGAGATGACGATCCGGTCATGTTTTCGTTCCTCAACAGCGCCCCGACCGCACGCCAAATTTCATGCGGGGTCACCCACACCAATGAACGCACGCATGACATTGTCAGGTCAAACCTGGACAGATCCGCAATGTATGGTGGCCATATCGAAGGGGTTGGGCCGCGTTACTGCCCGAGCTTGGAAGACAAGGTTGTCCGGTTTGCCGACAAGGCATCGCACCAGATCTTTCTAGAGCCGGAAGGGCTTGAGGATCACACCGTGTATCCGAACGGGATTTCCTCGTCCTTGCCCGAGGAAGTCCAGCATGACTATGTCCGGAGCATCCGTGGTCTGGAAGAGGTGACCATTCTGCAGCCGGGTTACGCGATCGAGTATGATTACTTCGACCCAAGAGAGTTGTCGCCGGCACTAGAGGTGAAGGCGCTGCCCGGGCTGTATTTTGCTGGCCAGATAAACGGCACTACCGGGTATGAGGAGGCGGCCGCCCAGGGCCTGGTGGCGGGGACGAATGCGGCTCTGGCGGCTCTCGACCGGGACGGAGTGGTATTCAGCCGTTCGGAAAGCTACATCGGCGTGATGATCGACGACCTGACCTCCCGTGGCGTATCCGAGCCGTATCGGATGTTCACGTCTCGCGCGGAGTACCGGCTTTCGCTCCGGGCCGACAATGCAGATCAGCGGCTGACACGGATGGGGGTCGATCTGGGTCTGGTAGAGGGGCGGCGGCGCCAAGCCTTCGAGCAAAAGATGCGGGCCATCGAGGGCGGTGTAGCGGCCCTCATGGGCGTTCGCCTGTCAGCCGCTGAGGCTAACGCGATTGGCGTTTGTGTGAGCCGTGATGGTGTTCGCCGGACGGCCTACGAGATCCTGTCCTATCCTGATGCCGATGCAGAACGGATTGGGACGCTGGCTCCGGAATTCTCGAGGCTACCCGGAGACATTCGACGGCAGATTGCAATCGACGCCCTTTACGCACAGTACATGGATAGACAGCGGTTGGATGCCGAGCAGTTGAGCCGTCATGAGGAGATCCTTTTGCCGCAGGGTCTCGATTATGAGGGCCTCTCCGGCCTGTCAGCCGAGCTTAAGGCGAAGCTCAAGCGCTTGACGCCGGAAACGCTCGCGAAGGCGGCGCGGATTGAGGGAATGACCCCGGCGGCCCTTACACTGCTTTTGGCAAAGGCTCGGCAGTTCGAACGGAAAAGAGCCTCATGACTGGGCCGGCCCTTGCTGGCGGTGTTCAGGTCGGCCCGGTGACATTGGACCGGCTCGAGCTCTACCTGCGGCTTCTGGAAAAATGGAATCCGGCCATCAATTTGGTCTCAGCGGCAACGCTGCCCGATGCTTGGCACCGTCACGTCATTGATTCTCTTCAGTTTTTGGAAGCATCCCCCCTCCAATCCGGGCGTTGGGTCGATCTTGGGTCAGGGGGTGGATTTCCAGGCCTTGTGGTGGCTATCGCGGCCGCTGAACGGCGACCAGAGTTGCGGGTGACACTGGTGGAGGCTGACAAGAGGAAGGCGGAATTCTTGCGTACTGTTTCACGTGAAACAGAAGTTCCGGTTACCGTGTTGACGGAGCGCATCGAAAAGCTTGCACCGCAGCGGGCCGACGTGCTTTCTGCCCGTGCGCTCTCGCCCCTGACACAGCTTGTTGCTTACGCCTCTGTCCATCTGGGGCCGGGGGGCGTTGCGCTGTTCGCAAAAGGTGCAAACTGGCAGCCGGAGGTGCTGGCCGCGAGGGCGCACTGGACTTTTGACTTGAAGGAGCATGCCAGCATGACTGACCCGACCGCGGTGGTTCTGGAAATCCATGGCATCGAGCATGGCTGACGTTGCGGGCTCTGGCGCGCCCCGCATTATTGCTGTGGCCAACCAGAAGGGTGGAGTTGGCAAGACGACGACAGCCATCAACCTGGCGGCCGGCTTGGCCGAGTTGGGCCGACAGGTCGTCGTCGTGGATCTTGATCCGCAGGGGAATGCTTCCACTGGCCTGGGAATCGAGCCCGCCCGGAGGGATGTCACCACCTATGACCTTCTGCTGGAGGATGTACCGCTCTCCAATGCTGCGCTGCCGTCTTCCATTCCGGGGCTGCGGATCTGCCCGGCAAATGCCGATCTTTCCTCCGCCGATATGGAGCTTGTCTCCAACGAGCGGCGCAGCTTCCTGTTGCGCGACAGCCTTCATGACGTAGGCCGCATGGAGCCCCGGCCCGATTTCGTTCTGATCGACTGTCCGCCCTCGCTCAACCTGCTGACAGTGAATGCAATGGTTGCGGCGCATTCGGTGCTGGTGCCGCTGCAAAGCGAATTCTTTGCCTTGGAGGGCTTGTCGCAACTTCTTCTGACCATTCGGGAAGTACGGCAGACAGCCAACCCCGACCTCCGGATCGAAGGCGTTCTTCTGACGATGTTCGACGGGCGCAACAACCTGTCGCAACAGGTTGAGCGAGATGCCCGCGAAACCCTGGGGGATCTGGTTTTTCCAATCGTTATTCCACGGAACGTCCGAGTCAGTGAGGCGCCGTCGTTTGCGCTGCCGGTGCTGCACTATGATCCCAACTCGCGGGGCAGTGAGGCCTATCGTGCCTTGTCGAGGCTGTTGTCTGCTCGCTACCCTGCCCTGACCAATCAACAGGAGGAACGCCACTGATGGACAAGAAGCCAGAGCGTCGTGGTCTGGGCCGCGGTCTTTCTGCCCTCATGGCAGATGTCAGCCTGGATCCGACGGATGCCGAGGGGCTTCCCGCGCGCCGCCCAGACACGTTTCTGCCTGTAGAGTCGCTAAGGCCCAATCCCGACCAGCCGCGCCGTGACTTCTCACCGGACGCGCTGTCCGATCTGGCAGCGTCGATCCGCGTCAAGGGGATCATCCAGCCGCTGATCGTACGGCGTACAGCCGAAAACGCTTACGAGATTGTCGCGGGCGAACGCCGCTGGCGAGCAGCTCAGATTGCGCAGGTTCATGAGGTTCCCGTACTGATCCGAGATTTCTCGGATGCAGAAGTGCTCGAAGTGGCCCTGATCGAGAACATCCAGCGCGCCGATCTGAATGCCATCGAAGAGGCTCTGGCCTATCGCCAACTGATGGATCGCTTTGGCCACACTCAGGAAAAGATGGCTGAGGCCCTGTCAAAAAGCCGGAGCCACATCGCCAATCTCTTGCGGCTGCTGAATCTGCCGGAAGAGGTGCAAGTCTATGTGCGTGAAGGCAAACTCTCTGCCGGCCACGCGCGGGCCCTCATCACCAGCAGCCGCCCGGCGGAACTGGCTCGCATTGCCATTGCCAAGGGCATGTCGGTGCGGCAAGTCGAGGAACTTGTCCGCCAGGACTCCCGCCCGGCCAGCGGCAAGCGATCTTCCGGAGGGCGGCATTCCGAGAAGGACGCCGATACCCGGGCACTCGAAGCCGACCTTTCAGCCAATCTCAAGATGGCTGTGAGCATCAAGCATGAACCTGGCGGTGAGACTGGCCTGTTGACCATCCGATATGGCTCCCTTGATGATCTTGACCTTCTCTGCCGGGCGCTTTCTCAGCTCCCTCGGAATGGTTCGGTCTAGGGTCAGGCGTCGGCTGTCAACTCCCGAAGGACGGCATTCAGAACGAGCCGTCCTTCGGCAGTGGTCGCCAGCCGCCCATTCTGAATACGAACTGCGCCGAGCGACTGCAGAAAGGCTATTTTCTCCGGGTCCAGCGGGTACCCAGCCAGTCGGGCATGTCTGGCGATGTCAATGCCTTCGGTCAGTCGCAAGCCCATCAGTAGATGTTCGTCAGCGCTTTCCGTCCGGCTCAACATCACCCGTACCGACTCGCCACTACCCCTGGCCTCTACCTCATCCAGCCACTTTCCCGGTGCGCGGTGGCTCTCGGTCGCGCTCCGGTTGCCACCATGGCTGATCCGGCCGTGCGCCCCTGGCCCGATCCCAAGGTAATCACCATACCGCCAGTAGATCAGGTTGTGCTGGCTCTCCTGGCCTGGGCGGCAGTGGTTTGAAACCTCATAGGCCGGCATGCCAGCCGCTTCGCAGATCTCTTGCGTTCGCGCGAACATGTCGGCGGCCAGGCTTTCATCTGGAAGCCCTCGCAGCTTGCCGCGGGCAAATCGGTCGCCGAAGGCCGTCCCATCTTCGATGGTCAGCTGATAGAGAGAGAGATGATCCGGTGAAAGCGCAATGGCCCTCTGCAGCTCGGTCTCCCACGCCGCAATGGTCTGCTCCTGCCGCGCGTAGATCAGATCGAAACTGACCCGCTCAAAACAACCCCGCGCAACTGCAAAGGCCGCCTCGGCTTCAGCGACTGTATGCAGCCGGCCCAGTCGCTTCAGATCGGCGTCGTTCAGGGCCTGGAAGCCCATCGACAGCCGGTTCACGCCCGCCTGCCGATACCCCGTGAACCGGCCCGCGTCACTAGAGGCAGGATTGGCCTCCAGGGTAACCTCCCAATCATTCGCGACACTCCAATGGCGCCGTACCTCGGACAAGATGGTATCGACAAGTTCGGGCTCCATCAGGGAAGGCGTACCGCCACCAAAAAACACAGACCGAACTGTTCGCCCCTCTGTTTCAGGCGCAAGCCGCCGGATCTCGCTCAGATACGACGACATCCACCGCGCGGAATCGATCCGGGCGGCGACATGGCTGTTGAAGTCACAATAGGGGCACTTTGCCTGACAGAACGGCCAATGGATGTAGATCCCGAAGCCGCCTGCCTGCCACTCATCGTCCATCCGGGCCAATTTTCACCCCTTGAAGGCGGTAACCTCGATCTCGACCAACATCTCGGGCCGGATCAGCCCGGCCACCACCATCGTCGCCGCCGGCCGCACTCCGCCCAGGTGTCGTGCCAGAACGGGCGCAATCTCTTCCACCATGGTGGCCGACATGATTGTGTACTGGACTCGCACGATATCGGTCATCTCGAAGCCGGCATCGGACAGGACCGTGCCAATGGTCAGAAAACACTGCTCCGCCTGATCTGCGGCACTCTCGGGCATCGTCATGGTGGCGTAATCGTATCCCGTGACTCCCGACACGAAGCACCAGCCCCCCTTCACCACGGCGCGGGAATAGCCAAGCTTCGCCTCGAAGGGCGATCCGGTGCTGATGTGTTTCACGTGAAACAAGCCTCCACGAAAAGCTGGAATGCTCTGGCGCGGTGGCTGATCAGGTTCTTCTGCCAGCGATCCATCTCGCCAAAGGTTTGCTCTTGACCCTCCGGCTGAAAGATCGGGTCATAACCATGCCCAAGGCTGCCCCGCATCGGCCAGACGATTTTTCCAGGCATAAACCCTTCAAAAACAATATCTTGACCGTCAGGCCAGGCCAGAACCAAGGTACAACAGAACCTCGCCCGGCGCGGCTCCGGCGCATTGGCGCGCTCCAGTTCCTGCCAGACCCGGCGCATCGCCATGTCAAAGTCCCGCCCCTGCGGCGTCTCGGCCCAGTCCGCGGTCCAGACTCCCGGCATTCCGCCCAGCGCATCTACCTCCAACCCGCTGTCATCCGCCAGCGCAGGAAGTCCGGTTGCCTGCGCCGCCGCATGTGCCTTGATCCGGGCATTGCCGACAAAACTGGTTTCGGTCTCGGCTGGCTCGGGCAGACCAAAGCCAGCGGCAGACAGCACCTCGACGCCATAAGGCCCCAGCAGATGTGCGATTTCCTCCAGCTTTCCCTGGTTGTGGGTCGCCACGAGCAGTCGGTTGCCGGTAAAGGCGCGCGTCATCCCGCCAACGCCGCCTTCTGCGCTGCGACCAGCACCGCGGCACCCGCCTCGGCCAGGTCAAGCAGCTTTCCCATCTCGTCCCGCGAAAAGGTTGCCCCCTCCGCCGACATCTGCACCTCGATCAGCCGGCCCCGGCCGGTCAATATGAAATTCCCGTCCGTCCCGGCCGCGCTGTCCTCGGCATAGTCCAGGTCCAGAACCGGCTGGCCCGCGAAGATCCCGCAGGAAACCGCCGCCACATGGTCCACGATCGGATCCGACACGATGACCCCGCTCGCCAACAGCTTGTTGACCGCGAGCCGCAGCGCCACCCATCCCCCGGTGATCGAGGCGCAGCGGGTTCCGCCATCGGCCTGGATCACGTCGCAATCAACCACGATCTGCCGCTCGCCCAGCGCCACCCGGTCAACCCCGGCCCGCAGCGCCCGCCCGATCAGCCGCTGAATTTCCTGCGTCCGGCCAGACTGCTTGCCGGCGGCGGCCTCGCGTCGGTTGCGGGTGTTCGTGGCGCGCGGCAGCATGCCATATTCGGCCGTGACCCAGCCAAGCCCCGTATTCTTCAGAAAGGGCGGTGCCTTTTCTTCCAGCGACGCGGTGCACAGCACATGCGTCTCCCCCACCCGGATAAGGCACGATCCCTCGGCATGCTTCATCACGCCGGTCTCGATTGAAATCGGTCGCATCTCGCTTAGAGTCCTGCCAGAGGGGCGCATTTGACTGTCCTTTTTGCTGATGCGTCAGATACCCATCCCGCTTGCCGCGATGCAACCCTGATTGACGTTGCGCCCGGGCTTTCCCATTCTTGTCGATCATGGACAGAAAGATCATGCAGGACGAACCCCGGCTGCTCGCCGAAATGAACGAACGCTCTCGCGAGGTGTTTCGCCGGGTGGTCGAAGGCTACCTGACCTCGGGTGATCCCGTGGGTTCGCGCACGCTGACCCGCACAATGTCGGAAAAGGTCAGTGCGGCCACGATCCGCAACGTGATGCAGGATCTCGAATACCTGGGCCTGCTCGACAGCCCTCATGTGTCCGCCGGGCGGATCCCCACCCAGCTTGGCCTGCGCATGTTCGTTGATGGACTGCTCGAGATCGGCGATGTCGCCACAGAGGACCGAGAAAAGATCGACGCGACCCTGGGCGAAAATGACCGGGACGTGACCTCGCTCCTCGACCGGATCGGGGCCACCCTGTCCGGCATCACCCAGGGGGCCAGCGTCGTCCTTGCGCCCAAGCGCGAGGCGCCCATCCGGCATATCGAGTTTGTGGGCCTGTCGCCGGACCGGGCGCTTGTCGTGCTCGTCTTCGCCGACGGAACGGTCGAAAATCGCCTGTTCACACCACCGCCCGGCCAAACCCCCTCGTCGATGCGCGAGGCCGCCAACTTCCTCAATGCCCTTGCCGAAGGCCGCACGCTGACAGACCTGCGCCGCAGCGTCGGGCAAGAGATCGCCTTGCGCCGCCAGGAAATCGATTCGCTCGCCCGCACACTGGTCGAAAGCGGACTCGCCCTGTGGGAAAACGCCGGTCGTCCTGATGAACGTCTGATTGTGCGCGGTCGCGCCAATCTCCTGGCTGGAGAGACCGAGGGCCGTGACATCGACCGTATTCGCAACCTCTTCGACGATCTCGAACGCAAGCGCGACATCGCAGAGTTTCTCGCGCTGGCCGAAGAGGGCGAGGGGGTTCGCATCTTTATCGGCTCCGAGAACAAGCTTTTTTCACTTTCGGGTTCCTCTCTGGTCGTCTCTCCCTATATGAACGCTGACCGGAAGATCGTCGGCGCCGTCGGGGTCATCGGACCGACCCGTCTGAACTACGGACGGATCGTGCCGATCGTGGATTACACGGCGCAACTGGTCGGAAAGCTGATTTCCGACCGGGGCTAGAGGTGAAGGAATGATGAACGAAGACAAGAGCACGCAGGCCGAGACGCTTACGGATGAGGCGCAGCGCGCCGAAACCGGGATGGCTGACGGAATGATGAACGAACTCGACGCCCTGCGGGCCGAACGCGATGAAATGCGCGATCGATTCATGCGCGCGCTGGCCGATGCCGAAAACGCCCGCAAGCGCGGCGAGCGTGACCGGCGCGAGGCCGAACAATATGGCGGCTCGCGCCTCGCGCGCGACATGCTGCCGGTCTATGACAATCTCAAGCGCGCGCTTGATGCTGCCTCCGACGAAAGCCGGGCGGCTGCCTCGGCCCTGATCGAAGGGGTCGAGCTCACCCTGCGGGAGCTTGGCAATGTGCTGACACGTCATGGCGTCACCACCATCACACCTGCCGTGGGTGACATGTTCGACCCCCAACTGCACCAGGCCATGTTCGAGGCGCCCGTTCCCGGCACCCGCGCTGGCCAGATCATCCAGGTCATGACCGAAGGCTTCCTGCTGCACGACCGCCTTCTGCGCCCGGCCCAGGTCGGCGTCTCCTCTACGCCTGCGTCGTGAAGTCGGGATTGGCCTGCGGCTCGACCCCCTCTCAGGGGTCGAGCATCCCGCGCAGGTCATACAGCAGCCGCAGGGCCTCGATCGGCGTCATTTCATCAGGGTGCGCCGCTCGCAGCCGCGCCTCGATCTCAGAGGGTTTCGCGAGGGCCGCCGGACGCGGCGGCTCAGCGGGTGCCGCCCGGAACAGTGGCAGATCATCGATCAGCGCTTGCGGCTTCGGCCCGCCCTTGCGCTCGCCCGATTCCAGTGCTTCCAGCACCACACGGGCCCGCTCGACCACCGCCGTCGGCAGCCCCGCCAGTCGCGCCACCTGCACGCCATAGCTGCGGTCCGCCGCTCCCTGCCGCACTTCATGCAGGAAGATGACCTCGCCGTCCCATTCCTTGACCGCGACCGTCGCGTTCTGTACCCCCGCAAGCCGCCCGGCCAGGGCCGTCATCTCGTGGTAATGCGTGGCAAACAGTGCCCGGCAGCGGTTCACCTCGTGCAGATGCTCCAGCACCGCCCAGGCGATCGACAGCCCGTCATAGGTCGCCGTGCCCCGCCCGATCTCGTCAAGAATCACCAGCGCCCGGTCATCGGCCTGATTCAGGATCGCCGCCGTTTCCACCATCTCGACCATGAAGGTCGACCGCCCCCGCGCCAGATCGTCGGCGGCGCCCACCCGGCTGAAAAGCTGGCTCACCAGCCCGACATGCGCCCGCTGCGCGGGCACGAAACTGCCAGCCTGCGCCAGCAGTGCGATGAGCGCGTTCTGGCGCAGGAAGGTCGATTTTCCCGCCATGTTCGGCCCCGTCAGCAGCCAGATCGCCGGTGTCTCGCCTGCCGTCAGCGCGCAGTCGTTCGCGACGAAACTGCCGCCCCCCTGGCGGCGCAGCGCCCGCTCGACCACCGGGTGCCGCCCGCCCTCCACCACGAAGGCGCGGCTCTCGTCCACGATCGGCTCCGCCCAGTCCTCCCCGGCCGCCAAATCCGCGAAAGCCGCCGCCAGATCGATCTCGGCCAGCGCCCGCGCGGCTGCATGGATGGCCGCCGCATTGTCCAGAATGCTGGCCTTCAGGCCTTCATAGACCCGTTTTTCGATCTCCAGCGCATGGTTGCCCGCATTCAGGATCCGGGTCTCCAGCTCGGACAGCTCCACCGTCGTGAACCGCACCTGGTTTGCCGTCGTCTGGCGGTGGATGAACCGCTCCGACAGCGGTGGCGACAGCATTCGCGCCGCATGGGTGTCGGTGGTCTCGATGAAGTAGCCCAGCACATTGTTGTGCTTGATCTTCAGGCTCGGCACCCCCGCCAGGGCGGCATAGTCCGCCTGCATTCCGGCGATCACGCCCCGCCCCTCGTCGCGCAGCCGCCGGGTCTGGTCCAGCTCCGCGTCATGCCCGGGGGCGACAAAGCCGCCGTCCCGCATAAGAAGCGGCGGCTCGGCCACCAGCGCGGCCTCCAGCACAGCCACCAGCGCCTCATGCCCGCGCAGGTCGCGCGCCGCTGTGACCAGCAGTGCCGGCCCCTCCGCCAGCCTTTCGGCGAGCGCTCCCGCCTGGACCAACCCCGAACGGATCGCTGCCATGTCCCGCGGCCCGCCCCGGTCCAGCGCCAGGCGCGACAGCGCACGGTCCATGTCGGGCACCCGCCGCAAGGCCTCGCGCAGGTCCGCCCGCTCGCGCGGCGCATCCACCAGATGCCGCACCGCCTCGTGCCGGGCCGAGATCACGCCCAGATCGCGAGAGGGGCTTGCCAGCCGCCGCTCCAGAAGTCGCGCCCCCGCCGCCGTCACTGTCCTGTCGATCGCCCCCAGGAGCGATCCTTCGCGCCCGCCCGCAAGCGCCGAGGTGATTTCCAGGTTCCGCCGGGTCGCCGCATCGATCTGCATCGCGCCCTGCGCCGCCTCCCGCTGCGGCGGGCGCAGCAGCGGCAGCTTGCCCCGCTGGGTCAGGTCCAGGTAATCGACAATCGCCCCCAGCGCCGACAACTCCGCCCGGTCGAACTGCCCGAAGGCCTCCAGCGTTCCCACACCATAAAGCGCGCACAGCCGCCGCTCCGCAGCCGTGCTGTCGAACCCCGCCCGGGGCCGCGCTGTCAGCGCCACCCCGGCATCCTCCGCCGCCGACCAAAGCTCTGCCTCGCGCGCCTCGCTCACCAGCAACTCCCGCGGCGCAAGGCGTGCCAGTTCCGGACCCAGCCGCAAGGCGGGGCAGGGCATCACCCGCACCTCGCCGGTCGAGATATCCACCCAGGCCAGCGCGGACTCGTCCCGAACCTCGCCAAAGGCGGCCAGATAATTGTGCCGCCGCGCGTCCAGAAGACTGTCCTCGGTCAGCGTGCCGGGCGTCACCAGCCGCACCACGTCGCGCCGGACGACGGCCTTCGACCCGCGCTTCTTCGCCTCGGCCGGGTCTTCCAGTTGCTCGGCGATAGCCACCCGGAACCCCTTGCGGATCAGCGTCAGCAGATAGCCCTCGGCGGCATGCACCGGCACCCCGCACATGGCGATATCCTCACCAAGATGCTTGCCGCGCTTGGTCAGCGCGATATCGAGCGCTTCGCTCGCCGCCACGGCATCGTCAAAGAACATCTCGTAGAAATCGCCCATCCGGTAGAACAGCAAGGCGCCCGGGTTCTGCGCCCGGATCTCCAGATACTGCGCCATCATCGGCGTGACGCTGTCGTCGCTCACGGCATTCCCCCTTGACCGGGGCCGACCCTAGCGAACCGGGCCAAGGGCGAAAAGCGTGAAATCCGGCCCTTCCCGCGCCGGGCGCCGGCGGCTATCACCGGGGGGCGATCTGCAGCAGGGGGGTGCGTCTTGGCCATCTGGAATCTGGGCTCGATCAACATTGACCATGTGTATCAGGTGCCGCATCTGCCGGCGCCGGGCGAAACGCTGGCAGCCACGGCCTACAGCATGGGGCTTGGCGGCAAGGGTGCCAACCAGTCGGTCGCGGCCGCCCGCGCCGGTGCCCCCACCCGCCACATCGGCGCAGTCGGCCCCGAAGGGCGCTGGGCGCGCGATCTTCTGGCCGATTACGGGGTCGATGTCGAACAGGTGCGCATCGATCAGGGCGCCTCGGGCCATGCGATCATCAACGTCGATCCGGGCGCCGAGAATGCGATCGTCCTCTTTTCCGGCGCCAATCGCACCCATGATGCGGCCAGCGTCGCGGCCGCTCTCTCTGCCGCCCGGCCGGGCGATCTTCTTCTGTTGCAGAACGAAACCTCGGCCCAGGTCGAGGCGGCTTCCCGGGGACGGGCGCTCGGCTTGCGGGTCATCTATTCCGCAGCACCCTTCGAGGTTGCGGCGGTTCGCGCGATCCTGCCGCATGTTGATCTTCTGGTGATGAACGAGGGTGAGGCCGGCGCCCTGCGCGCGGCCTTCGGCGCGCTGCCCGAGCGCGAGATGCTGGTGACCCGGGGCGCCGAGGGGGCGGAATGGATCACTCCGGGGGCCGACACCCTTGCTGTCGCTTCCTTCCGCGTGACGCCGGTCGATACCACCGGGGCGGGGGATTGCTTCATCGGTACGCTCGCCGCCGGCCTTGATGCCGGCCTTGACCGGCCCATGGCCATGCGTCGGGCCTCGGCTGCGGCGGCGATACAGGTCACCCGCCCGGGTGCGGCCCAGGCCATGCCCACGGCGGCCGAGGTCGATGCCTTCCTCTCGGACCGGGGCTGACCCGGGGGCCCTTGGCCTTCCTGGCGTCGCGGTCTAGCCTTGCCCCATCCGCAGGAGACGACGCCATGACCGACCATGTCAGCACCCATCAGGCCGAGGAGGATGCCCGCAACGAGGCGATCCTCATCTATGTGAACGGGCGCATCCTGCCCAAGGCGCAGGCCGTGGTCAGCGTCTATGATTCCGGCTTCATGCTTGGAGATGGGGTGTGGGAGGGGATCCGGCTCTACGATGGCCGATGGGCCTTTCTCGAAGATCACATCGACCGGCTGTTTGACGCGGCAAAGGCCATCGACCTCGACATCGGGCTGACCAAGTCCGGCGTTATTCAGGCGCTGCTCGACACCCAGGCCGCCAATGGCATGGTAACCGATGCCCATGCTCGCCTGATGGTGACGCGCGGGGTCAAGACGCGCCCGTTCCAGCACCCCCGCCTCAGCCAGCAAGGGCCAACGATCGCCATCATCATGGAACATTCCCGGCCGAGAATCCCCCGGCCGATCTCGCTCGCCACCGTGCCGCACCTGCGCGGCCTGCCCATGACGCAGGATCCAAAGCTGAACAGCCATTCCAAGCTCAACTGCATCCTCGCCTGCATCGCCGCGCAAAAGGCGGGCGCGGACGAGGCGCTGATGCTCGACGTGCATGGTTTCGTGAACACCACGAATGCCTGCAACTTCTTCATCGTCCGTCGGGGCGAGGTCTGGACCAGCACCGGCGACTACTGCATGAACGGGATCACGCGCCAGAAGGTCATCGACCTGTGCCGTGCCAATGGTATTCCGGTATTCGAACGCAACTTCTCGCTGGTTGATACCTACTCGGCGGACGAGGCCTTCCTGACCGGCACCTTCGGCGCGCAGACCCCGGTCGGCGTGATCGACGGGCGGGTGATCGGCACGGGCCAGATGGGCCCGATGACCGAACGGCTGCGCGGTCTCTACAAGCAGCTCATTGCCGCCTGAAGCGGGCGAACACCCATACGATTGCCATACACTATCCAGACGCTTTCCAGACGCGGAGTTGCCCTTGAACATCGCCATGTGGTCCGGCCCCCGGAACCTCTCGACCGCGATGATGTATGCCTTCGCCGCACGCGGCGATTGCGCCGTCTGGGACGAGCCCTATTACGCCGCCTATCTCTCGGCGACCGGCATCACCCATCCGATGGAGGCCGAGGTGATTGCTGCCGGCGAGGTCGATCCCGCCCGGGTCGCCGCCGCCTGTGCTGGGCCCGTTCCGCAGGCACAGAGCCTGTTCTACCAGAAGCACATGACCCATCACATGATCCCCGCCTTTGATCGCGGCTGGATGCGGCAGGTGACGAATGTTTTCCTCATCCGCCATCCCGCGCGGGTGGTGGCAAGCTACCAGCAAAAGCGGGAAGAGCCGACGCTCGCCGACCTCGGGTTTGTGCAGCAGGCCGAGATCTTCGATCAGGTCGCCGAATGGCTGGGTGCTGCCCCCGTCGTGATCGACAGCGCCGACATTCGTGACAACCCTTCGATAATGCTGGATAAACTCTGCACCGCGCTGGGCATTCCCTTTACCGAACGGATGCTGACCTGGCCCCCTGGCCCCAAGCCCTATGACGGTGCCTGGGCCCCTCATTGGTACAACGCCGTCCACCGTTCGACCGGTTTTGACCAGCCCGAAGGCCCCCTCCCCAAGCCAGAGGGCGCGGCCTCCGATCTCGTTGCCCGGGCGATGCCACTTTATGACAGGCTTGCTCGGCACCGGCTGCGCCCATGAAAAAACCGCAAGCGGCAAGGCACTTGCGGTTTCAAATCAGGAGCTTGCAAGGGCTGCCGGTCAGCCCTTCCGCTTGACCCGGGCGTTGCGAGTCGCGATCAGCTTCAGGCGCAGCGCGTTCAGGCGAATGAATCCGGCCGCATCCTTCTGGTCATAGGCGCCCGCATCCTCCTCGAAGGTGACGTGCTTTTCAGAGTAGAGCGAATGATCCGACCACCGCGCGACGGTGCGTGCCACGCCCTTGTAAAGCTTGAGCCTTACCGTACCCGAGACATGGTCCTGGCTCTTGTCGATCAGCGCCTGCAGCATCTCGCGCTCGGGGCTGAACCAGAAGCCGTTGTAGATCAGTTCCGCATAGCGCGGCATGATCGAATCCTTCAGGTGCCCGGCGCCACTGTCCAGCGTGATCTGCTCGATTCCGCGATGCGCCTCCAGCAGGATCGTGCCGCCCGGGGTTTCATAGACCCCACGCGACTTCATGCCGACAAAGCGGTTCTCGACCATGTCCAGCAGCCCGATGCCGTGCTTTCCACCGATCTCGTTCAGCCGGGTCAGCAGGGTCGCGGGCGACAGTGCCTCGCTGTTAAGCGCGACTGGATCGCCCTTTTCGAAGGTGATCTCGATGAACTCGGCCGCGTCCGGCGCCTGTTCCACCGGCACGATGCGTTGATAGACGAAATCGGGCGCCTCTTCCGCGGGGTTTTCCAGGACCTTGCCCTCGGATGAGGTATGCAGCAGGTTCGCGTCCACGCTGAAAGGGGCCTCTCCACGCTTGTCCTTGGCGATCGGGATCTGGTTCGTCTCGGCAAATTCCAGAAGCTTGGTGCGGCTGGTCAGATCCCACAGCCGCCAGGGCGCGATGACCCGCAAGGCCGGATCAAGGGCAGCCACCGAAAGCTCGAAGCGCACCTGGTCATTGCCCTTGCCGGTTGCGCCATGCGCCACGGCATCGGCCCCGGTTTCATGCGCGATGCGGACAAGTTCCTTGGAGATCAGCGGCCGTGCGATCGAGGTGCCAAGCAGATACTGCCCCTCGTACAGCGCGTTGGCGCGGAACATCGGGAAGACGAAGTCGCGCACGAACTCCTCGCGCACGTCCTCGATGAAGATGTTCTCGGGCTTGATGCCCAGGAGCAGCGCCTTCTGGCGGGCGGGCTCCAGTTCCTCACCCTGGCCCAGATCGGCCGTGAAGGTCACGACTTCACAGCCATATTCCGTCTGCAGCCATTTCAGGATGATCGAGGTATCGAGACCCCCGGAATAGGCAAGGACGACTTTCTTCGGCGCAGACATCGGCAGGCTCTCCGTGGCGGCAAACATCGGGCGCGGTCTATTGGCTTTTTGCGGGCGGAACAAGGGGCGCGCCTTGTGGCCTGCGGGCCGAACGGGCTAGATTGGCCTCCATGACCCGCTTTTCCGATGCCGCCCGCGACGCGACGCTAGCCTTGCGCGATCTCTTTCCCGAGACGCCCCTGCAGCGCAATGAGCATCTGAGCCAGCTTTACGATGCCGACATCTGGCTCAAGCGCGAAGACCTTGGGCCCGTGCGCAGCTACAAGCTGCGCGGCGCCTTCACCGCCCTGCGCAAGGCACGCGAGGCCGACCCCGACAAGGCACAGTTCGTCTGCGCCAGCGCCGGGAACCATGCACAGGGCGTGGCCTTTGCCTGCCGCCATTTCGACGTTGCGGGTACCATCTTCATGCCCGTCACGACCCCGCAGCAGAAGATCGACAAGACCCGCAGCTTTGGCGGCGAGATGGTGCGCATCGTCCTGACAGGCGACTATTTTGACCAGACCCTTGCCGCCGCCCAGGCCTTCTGTGCCGAGCGTGGCGCACATTTCCTGTCGCCTTTCGACGATCCCGACGTGATCCTGGGTCAGGCGAGTGTGGGGGTGGAAATGCTCGATCAACTGGGCCGGGCGCCAGACCTGGTGATCCTGCCGGTCGGGGGCGGGGGCCTTGCCTCGGGCGTTACGCGGTATCTGCGGGGCGAAGTGCCGGAGACGGAATTTCTGTTTGTCGAACCGCTGGGGGGCGCCAGCCTGACGGCGGCACTTGCCAATGGCAGCCCGGTGACGCTGCCCCGGGTGAACAGCTTTGTCGATGGCGCGGCCGTGGCGCGGATCGGGGAAAGGAACTTTGACCTTCTGGGATGGGCGCAGCCCGGTCAGGTGCTGCTGGCACCCGAGGACCGCATCTGCGTGACCATGATGCAGTTTCTCAACGTCGAGGGAATCGTGCTGGAACCGGCGGGGGCACTTTCGGTCGATGTGCTGCCCGAGATTCGTGACCGGATCCGCGGCAAGACGGTGGTCTGCGTCACATCGGGTGGCAACTTCGACTTCGAACGCCTGCCCGAGGTCAAGGAGCGGGCGCAGAGGTTCTCTGGCAAGAAGAAGTATTTCATTCTGCGCCTGCCGCAGCGGCCCGGGGCACTGAAGGAGTTCCTGGGCATGTTGGGTCCGGATGACGACATTGCCCGATTCGAGTATTTGAAGAAGTCCGCCCGGAACTTTGGGTCGGTTCTCATAGGGATCGAGACGACTTCGGCCGAGAACTTTGCCGAACTCTTTGGACGTCTTGACGAGGCGGGCTTCTCCTATCGCGACATTACAGCTGATGAGACGCTGGCCGAGTTCCTCGTCTGACTGGAAAACCCAGACTAGAGTGGATGAACCGGTCGATTTGACGGCTGTTTGACGCCGGGATTACGGGGCCGTCACGGTCCCCGGTGCATGGTGTCTTCAGACCCATGCAGCCGGAGGCCATGATGACCAAAGACCGGACCACCTCGACCCTCCCTCGTCCGACCGCCCTTGTCGGCACCCCAACCGCGCTGAGGGACGTTGCCATTCGCCTGCGTGGCGAAGCGCCGCCCGCCCATGCGATGGAGCGTCTGGCACGAGCCTTGTCGCGCCCGACGGCGTCGGTGCAGGCAGGTCTTGGCGAACCGGGCGGGTTGCAACTGGGCCTCCTTCCGACGGAACAGGCCGAAGCACTGACCAGTGCCCTGGTGGGCGAGACCTGGCTGCGGGTCATTGTTGTCGACCCTGCGCAATCGGTGTTTGATCTCTTTGGCTCGTCCGTTCTGCCTCATGACCATGCGCTTGTGCGTAAACTTGGACTGGCAGCCGACCCCTTCACGGGCGCCCTCGCGGCAAACTTCAATCTTGCGACGGCGACCCTTCTCCGTCGGAGGCTTGGCCCCACAGCGGTGATCGTGAATCGCGAGTTCCAGCGCTTTGACCTTTGGCTTCCGCCCGAGGCCGGACAGATCGGACAGGAGCTGGCCGACTTCCTTGCCTGCCGGCCGACGGCGCGCGCCGACGCCGGCAGACATCAATCCGCCCTTGGTCGGCGGATCGAGCGCAACCTGACGCGGTGGCAAGCCCGCGAATTCTGTCGAGACTACGCGACCATCGGATTGACCGTTATCGCCCGGCTTTGCGGATTGAAGGCCTGAACGCTCCCTCGGCCTCATCCGCCGCGCGCGCCCCGTCAGCCCCCGGGGCGCGCGCCCTGTTTGGACCCCGCCGGGCCAAGTTCCTAAAAGCCGAGACGTTAAGGCGACCTTCACCCGAAGCGCCCAGATCTGCAGAGGGGTAAGTGCGGGTGATGTGATGGCCAGGCAGAGCAATGCCGAGGCAGTCATCATCAAGCGGAAGAAGATCATTCAGGGCGGCGGGCACCATGGTGGGGCCTGGAAGGTGGCCTATGCCGACTTTGTCACCGCGATGATGGCCTTTTTCATGCTGATGTGGCTGCTGAATGCGACGACAGAGAAACAACGAAAGGGCATTGCGGATTACTTCAATCCGACCATCCCGATCAACCGGATTTCCGGCGGGGGCGACGGCGCCTTCGGGGGCGATACTGTCTTTTCCGAGGACGTCTTTGCCCAGACCGGGACGGGCGCGTCCGTAGCGCACCCAACGCTTGACCGACAGGCGAGGGGCGACAATCGCGGGGCGGGAGAAGGCGGCTCAAGCACCAATGCGGCCCTGGAAGAGGTGGCTCAGGCGCTCATCGCCCGCGGCGGCGAAAGCATGACCATGGAACGCGCCCTGCGCCATGTCGTCACGCGCATCACCGACGAGGGGCTGGTGATCGAGCTTCACGATCTGCCAGATGCGAGCCTGTTTCAGCCTGAATCGCTGCAACCCGAGCCGGTGCTGGACGTTCTGGCGAAGGTTCTGGCCGAAGTTCTTGGTCTGGCTGCCAACCCGGTAGCCGTGCAGGGCCATGTGCGCAGCTATCCCATCGTCTTGCGCCGGTCACCCGTCTGGGATCTGTCGGCCGGTCGTGCAGAAGTCCTGCGACAGCGCCTGCAGACGGCAGGTCTGCCCGAAGGCCGCTACCAGCGGGTTGCCGGATTTGCCGACCGTGTGCCGGTTGTCCCGAACCAGATGGCGCCGCGCAACAACCGCATTGAGGTGATCCTGCTGCGCAGGGATCGGTAGGGCGCAATCCGCCGTTAGGCGCATCTTAAGGCGGCGCGCGCACCCTGCCGGCAGACGCAATGACCCTGCCGCAGAAAGGCGCCTATCGGATGACCATCTCTTCCTCGCTGAATGCCGGTGTCGCCGGCTTGAATGCCAACGCCAGCCGTCTGGCCACGATCTCCGACAATATCGCCAACTCGTCGACCTATGGCTATCGCCGGGCATCGACTGATTTCTCGTCGATGGTCCTGCAGGGCAGCAACGATTCGCGTTATTCTGCCGGCGGGGTCCGTGTGTCGACGATGCGCCTGATCGATGAGCGGGGGCCTCTGGTCAGCACTTCGAACGCGACCGACCTTGCGATTGATGGTCGGGGTTTCCTGCCCGTCACCAGTCTGGCAGCTGCCGAAGGAAACGCCACGACCTATCCGTTGTCGTTGATGACGACCGGGTCATTCCGTCCCGACGAATCGGGGATCCTTCAGACCGAGACCGGCATGGTCCTGCTCGGCTGGCCCGCCAGTGCGGATGGTGCGATCGGCGAGTATTCACGGGTCAGCGCGGCAGGCCTGCAGCCCGTGCGGATCAACGCCAACGAATTTGCGGCGAACCCTACGACCGAAGTCACCATGAAGGTGAACCTGCCGGCAAGCTCCACGGTGAGCGGAGCGACGGGCACCGCTGAAACGCTGTCGGTCGAATACTTCGGGAACCTTGGCACGTCAGAGACGCTCGAGGTGACGTTCGAACCATTGGTGCCTGCTTCCGGCAGTTCGAACACCTGGACAATGGTCCTGCGCGACTCCGCGTCCGGTGATGCAATCGTCGGGGAATACGAGTTGACCTTTGACGATTCACGCGGCTCTGGCGGCACACTCCTTTCGGTCACCACGATCAGCGGTGGCGGCTACGACACGGCTACAGGCAAGATTGCCGTGACCGTTGCTGGCGGCGACATCTCGCTTGATCTCGGCCTTGTCGGCGCGGCGGATGGAACGACCCAACTTTCCGATACCTTCGCGCCGGTCAACATTGCCCGGAACGGCTCGCCGGTTGCGAATGTCACCTCGGTCACCATCGACGAGAAGGGTGATGTCTATGCCGTCTATGACCAGGGCTTCACCAGACGAATCTTTCAGGTGCCGCTTGTCGACGTGCCGAATGTGAACGGTTTGACCGCGGGCAGCGGGCAGACCTATCAGATCTCGCCGCAAAGTGGCCCATTGTTCCTTTGGGATGCGGGTGAAGGGCCTACCGGCACCATCCAGGGCTTTGCCCGCGAGGAATCCGCAACCGATGTCGCGGCAGAGCTGACCCAGTTGATCCAGACCCAGCGCGCCTATTCATCGAACGCCAAGGTGATCCAGACAGTCGACGAGATGCTTCAGGAAACGTCGAACATCAAACGGTGAACGAGCGTTAGGAAAATCAGATGAGCCTTTCCCTGTCGATGTCAGCGGCCTTGTCAGGCCTGCAGGCCCAGTCCCGCGCTGCCGGACTCATCTCGAGCAACGTCGCGAACGCGCTGACCGAAGGCTATGGTCGGCGCGAGCTGTCCCTGTCCGTCCGAAGCCTGGGCGGCACAGGACAGGGGGTTGATGTCACTGGTGTGCGCCGGATCACCGATGCGGTTCTGATCGGCGATCGCCGCGCCACCGAGGCCTCGAAAGCCTCGGCGGAGGCGCTGGCTGCGTTCTTTTCCACCGTTGAAGCGGCCGTGGGCTCACCGGGGGACGATCCATCGCTGAGCACCCGGGTCAACCGGTTGGACAGCGCCATTCTGGCTGCCACGGCCCGTCCGGAAAGCGAGGCCGTACTGGCCGAGGTCCTGGATGCTGCGGTTGCGCTTTCCGATCATCTGGCCGATGCAAGCGCGACGGTTCGGCAGGAAAGAGAACGGGCAGATCGCCAGATTGCCGTCTCGGTGGACAGGCTGAACGGTTCGCTGCAGCAGATTGCAGATCTGAACGCGCAAATCCTGCGGCAGTATTCCAGCGGTCAGGATCCATCCGGGCTGATCGACAATCGCCAGCAACTGATCGATGACCTGTCCGAGATCCTGCCGCTGCGCGAGGTGGAGGGCGAAAACGGCCAGGTGGGGCTGTTCAGCCTGGGCGGGGCGGTTCTGCTGCAGGGGCGACCCGCCACCTTCGGATTTACCGCCGCTGGCGTGATCACGGCAGATATGACGATGGCCTCGGGCGCTCTGTCCGGCCTGACGCTCAACGGCAAGCCCATCGACGTCATGGCCGAGACCGGCCCGATCGCCGGTGGTTCGCTTGCTGCCGCCTTTGCCATTCGCGACCAATGGGCCCCCGAGGCGCAGGACCGGCTGGATGGCGTAGCCCGCGATCTCATTGATCGCTTCGCCGCAGCGGACACGACGCTGGCCAGCGGCGCGCCGGGCCTCTTTACCGATGCCGGCGGCAGTTATGATCCCGCCGATCAGGTGGGCCTGGCGGGTCGGATCGAGGTCAATGCCTGGGCCGATCCTGAGCAGGGGGGCGCGCTTTGGCGCCTGCGCGACGGTCTTGGCGCGGTGGCCGAGGGCGCGCCCGGCAATGCCGCCGGCCTGTCGTCGCTTCACGATGCCCTGACCACCCTGCAAGAGCCGGCCTCCGATGCCTTTTCGACCGGCGAACGTGACTTCTCGAGCCTTGTCGGTGATCTGGCCTCCTTGTCGGCCAGCGCCCGCCTTGGGGCGGAGACCGAGCTTTCCTACCAGTCGGGCAAGCTGGAAAGCCTGCGAACCGAAGAACTCGCCATGGGCGTGGACAGCGATCAGGAAACGCAGCGGCTGCTGCTGGTCGAGCAGGCCTTTGCTGCCAATGCCCAGGTGCTCAAGACCGTGGATGAACTGATCCGGCTTCTGATGGAGATCTGAGATGACGACTTCCTCGATCGGAGATCTCTCCCGCGGGTTTTCTCTTCGGAATCAGACGACCCGCTTGCGCGCCGAGGTCGATCTTCGCGCCCTTGAGGCGACAACCGGCACCACCGGCGATCTGGCGCGTCGCCTGGGCGGCGACGTTGCCCGCGTGGTGTCGATCGACAATCGCCTGGCTCAGGGTCACTCCTATCGCTCGGTTACCGCCGAGGCGGCTCAGCGGGCGACGGCCGTGCAGTCGGCACTGTCCCGGTTGTCAGACGAAGCAGACGAACTTTCCAGCACCTTGCTGACCGCGTCATCCCCGGGAAATGATGCTGCTGTGACCACAGCCGGACTTGCCGCGGAGTCGCGGCTTCAGGCGGTCATCGGCACTCTCAATACACGCCTTGGCGATCGCGGACTGTTTTCAGGCACAGAGACCCGCCGTCCGGCACTGATCGATGCGAATGACCTGCTCGATCTTGCCGAGGCAGCCGTCGCGTCGGAAACTTCGGCGGCGGGAATCGACTCCGCCCTGACGGCCTGGTTCGAAGACCCTGCCGGATTCTCGGCGCAGGCCTATCTGGGCGGACCCGGCCTCGAACCCTTTGTAGTGGCTTCCGGCGAAGGGGTCAGCCTTGACGTGACTGCGCTTGATCCAGCGATCACCGATCAGCTCAAGTCGATGGTCATGGCCGCGCTCTTGCCGCGTGACCTGTTGGCCGGTCAGACCGAGGAGAGGGCCGAACTGGCCAGAATGGCAGGAGAGCGGCTGGCTGAGGGCGCTACAGACCGGGCCGGGATTGCTGCACGGGTCGGGATTGCAGAGGGCCGCATCGCGGCAGCCGAGGCCCGCCATGCCGCGGATGACACTGCCTATTCCCTGGCCAGGCTGGAGCTGGTTGCTGTTGACGATTACGAGGCGGCAACGGCATTGACCGAGGCCGAACAGCAGCTTGAGACGCTCTATGCCATCACGGCGCGCTTGGCACGCCTTTCGCTGTCAGAGTATCTGTGATGCGGTTCGCTTGGGTTCTTGTGACGATGGTGTTGTCGCTTCCGGCGACCGCGGCCGACATCCGGATCAAGGATCTCGTCGAGTTCGACGGCGTTCGGGGAAACGATCTCGTGGGCTATGGTTTGGTCGTCGGGCTGAACGGAACAGGCGACACCCTGCGGAATTCACCCTTTACCGAGGAGATCATGGCCAATCTGCTCGAACGCCTGGGTGTCAATGTTGCGGGCGAGCAGTTCCGCGCGCGCAATGTGGCATCGGTCTTTGTGACGGCGACCTTGCCACCCTTCGCCCGCGCGGGCGGAACGCTTGATGTAACAGTCTCGGCCATCGGGGATGCGGAAAGCCTGCTGGGCGGGACACTCGTGATGACGCCTCTCAATGGCGCCGATGGACAGATCTATGCGGTTGCCCAGGGCACAGTGATCGCCGGTGGCATCTCTGCCGAAGGCGCGGCTGCGAGTGTCGTGCAGGGTGTCCCCACATCTGGCACGATCCCCTCAGGCGCCCGGGTGGAGCGAGAAGTGCCCTTCGATTTTGGCGGTTTGACCGCGATCAGGCTTGCGCTGCGGACGCCGGATTTCACGACGGCCGAGCGCATAGAGACGGCAGTCAACCGGGAGTTCGGGCGGCGGATCGCTGAAATGACAGACTCCGGCACGGTTGCGCTGGACCTTGAAGCGGCCCGCATGCGCTCGCCCGCCCATGTCATCGGCCGGATCGAGAACCTGACGGTTGAAACCTCGACAAGGGCGCGCGTGGTCGTGGATCAGCGATCGGGCACAATCGTGATGGGTGCGGATGTGCGGATCAGCGAGGTCGCCGTGGCCCAGGGCAATCTGACGCTTAGCGTTCAGGAGGCGCCGCTGGCCGTGCAGCCCAATCCCTTCGCGAACGGCGAGACGGTTGTCGTCCCCCGTACCGAAGCATCGATCGAGCAGACCGCCGGAACGGGTCTGGCCCGTGTCGAGGGCGAAACGAGCCTGGTGCAGGTTGTCGAGGGGCTGAACGCGCTCGGGGTGGCGCCGAATGACATGATCGCCATACTCAAGAGCATCCACGCCGCCGGCGCGCTGCACGCCGAGTTCCTGGTGGATTGACGCGGACGGCAATGCGAACCGTCATGCGCCCGTGGCCTGTCCCGTTGGGGCGGATCGCCAGCGTCACGGCTCGGGAGCCCTGGCAAACGTCACTTCCGCCAAACGATCGGCTGCCGGGGTGACGATAGAACCTCTTTGCCGAGGGACACGCATAAACTGGGCCCGGAAGCCGAGCCGCGCAGGGGCGGTTGCAAGAGAATTGGTTGCGTGATGGTTCAAAGGTAGCTTCGCACCAAGGCACTGGCGAGCAGGCTCCAGCCGTCGGCCACGACGAAGAACGCAAGCTTGAACGGCAGCGAGACAATGGCGGGGGGCACCATCATCATGCCCATCGACATCAGCACCGCCGCCACAACGAGATCGATGATCAGAAACGGCAGGAACAGCACGAAGCCGATCTCGAAGGCGCGCTGGATCTCACTCAGCAGGAACGATGGCACCAGAAGCGAAAGAGGCGCGGTCTCGACTGCCGCACCGGCGGTTTCGGCACGCAGCGACGCCAGCGACTGGAAGGTATCGGGATCGAGCCGGGCCGACATAAAGGCCCGAAACGGCCCCACGACCTCGGGCAGGGCCGCGTCCAGCGTGAGACGGCCGTCCGCCAATGGAGCGAGCCCTTTCGTCCAGGCCTGTGTCAAGACCGGATCCATCACATACCAGGTCAGAAACAACGCGAGGCTGATGATCAGCATGTTGGGGGGCGCCTGCTGCAACCCGATTGCCTGGCGCAGGATCGACAGCACGGTCACGATAAACGGAAAGCAGGTCACCATCACGGCAATACCGGGAACCAGGCTGAGAAGTGTGATCAGGGCGATCAGCTGCAGGCTGCGAGTGGCCAGGGCAGTATCATCGCCAAGATTGATCGCAATGTCCTGGCCGAGGGCAGGTGACGCGGCCATTAGAACTGTGCCCGCAAGCAGCGTGAGCCTGAGCGCCCTCATAGCCCGCCGCGCAGATTGGCAACCTCGGTCAGCCGCACAGCAAGTTGGCCGGCCTGTTCGCCTTCGAGTTCTTGCAGCTCGCCCCGCGCGATCAGCCGATCGCCCACGTAGAGTTCGACCGGATCGTCCACCCGCCTGTCAAGCGCCAGGATGGCATCCCGCTGCAGGCGCAGCAGATCGCGGATTTGAGGCCGCGCCTTGCCGACCGAGATCGTGATCTCGATGGGAACCTGCGAAAAGGGGGTTGGCTCGGGCAAGTCATCCATTTGGGGTCTCCTTCAGAGTCGTTTCGATGAAGGCACGCAAGGCGGCAAGGATGTCGTCCCGGGCCTTGGCAAGATCGACGCGGGCCTCGGCACCTGGCCAGCTCAGATAGGCTTGGCCCTCGGCGAGTGACGGTTCGTCCCGCAGTTCGACCGGAAAGCCGGCTGAGGCCAGAATCGGCTCGACACAGGCTCTGTCAGCTGGCGAAATCCGAACGCCAATGGCCGCGCCCGTCAGGGTGGACGAGGGTTCGCGCAGCGACTCGAGGATGACCGGGCCAAGCGCCTCTCTGGCGATGGGGGGCAAGATTTGTGTCGCCACCTCGACCAGCAGTGGTTCGAGCGATCGCAAGAGATGCAGCCGCGCCTCCTGATAGGTGAAGGACAGGGCTTGCAAGTGCCGTGACAGGTCTGCCCGAATGCGGGTCTGATCGTCTGCTTGCGCGGCGACAGCGTCTTCCCAGCCGGCGGAGTAGCCCTGCTCGAAAGCAGCAATTCGCGCCTCTTCGATGGCGAGCGCGGTCGGCGATGCGGACACTATGCCCTCCGAAGGTTCTGCCTCGAAGACTTCCAGCTTGAGCGGTGGCATCAGGCTTTCTCCTCGCGATCTTCCATCCAGCCGCGCAGAATCTCGATCGATTCGGCCTGCCGTTCCTCGATCAGGCGCCGAAGCCGGCTAACAGGATCGGTCGGCAGGGCGGTGTCCGTCTCGCCCGGTGAGACAATCTGAAGCTCGGTCACATCCAGCCGGTCGTCGATCTCGCCCGTTAGAACGCGCGGCGATCTGCTCGCGCCCTGGGCTGCGGGCAACTGCGCGAGAGGCGGGCCGGCAGGGCCGCCCGCCCGCGCCAGCAGGATCGGGCGCAGCACGAAGAGTGCAATCAGCGCTATGGCGACAAGCAGGGCCAGAATCTGGACGCCCTGCATCGGGTCCAGTCGCTGAAGCAGACCGGGCTCCGACAATGACCCGGACGAGGGCGCAACCTCGAAGGCCAGAGACTTGACCGTCAGCGTATCGCCGCGCGCCTCGTCGATACCGACGGCCGCGGCGACGAGTTCACGCAGGTCGGCCAGCTCCTCCGGCGGGCGGGGCACCAGTGTCAGGGTGCCATCTTCGGCCGTTGACGGCACCCCGTTGACCAGCACTGCCACGCCCAGCCGCCGGATCGACCCTGGTCCGCGAAGAAGCTCGCGTTGTGTCTCTGACACCTCGAAGTTCACGCGTTCCCTGGTTTGGCTGCTGTCGCTGCGGCCGGAATTGTCAGCTCCCGCATCGCCTTCGGGCAGGTTCGAGGCGACCGTGACTTGCCCTTCCGAGTCCGACGAGCTTTCCGTGCGCTCTTCACTGTCGGTCGAGATCGCGACCCTTCCGGCGGGGTCAAACCGCCGTTCGGTGATCTGCTCGGTTTCGGTCACAAGATCGACCGAGACTTCGACCACGGCATTTCCCGGCCCGACCCGCGCGGCAAGCAGACGCTCGACATTGCCCCGCAATTCCGCTTCGCGGTCTGATAAAGAGGTGCCAAGCGCGGAATTGCTCTCGCTCGCTTCGATCAGCCCGCCCCGGCCATCGATGACGGCCACATCCGCAGGCATCAGGCCGGTGACGGCTGCCGCCACCAGATGCTGGATTGCGCGAGCCTGATCGGCGGTCAGACTGCCGCCCGCGGTCGTGACTGTCACGCTTGCTGTCCGCTTGTCGGTCGTGCGGAAGGGGCTGGGCGCATCGGGCGAAATGTGAACCCGCGCTGCCTTTACCGTTGGCAGGGCCAGCAAGGTACGGGCAAGCTCCCCCTCCTTGGCGCGCCAATAGGCGGCATCGAACATCTGCGCGGTGGTGCCGAAACCTGACAGGCCATCAAGCAACTCATAGCCCTGCACGCCCGCCTGCGGCAGGCCCTCTGCCGCAAGCGCCATGCGCAAACCATCCCTTTGCCGGGAGTCGACGAAGATGGACTCTCCGCGAACCTCATGCACGGCTCCGCGCTGCTCCAATGCCGCCACCACCTCGCCCGCGGCCGCCGGATCGAGCCCGGCATAAAGCAGTTCCAGGCGCGGCTGGGCGATCATGCTGGCCAGCAGCGCAAGGAAGGTGCCAATTGCAATCACGGCCAGCATGGCCACGACGCGGCGCCGCAGGTCGAGGGCCATCCAGAACGACATCAGGTTGGACAAACGGGGATACTCCGGCCAGCCGGGGCTTCTGCCCCTCGTCGCCAGAATTCGACGAACGGACTTAACAATCGGTTAGTGTCCTTCGCCGATATCTTGGCCGATCCAAGTATGGAGATCGGCATGACCGATGTGGCACTTACCCCGACCGATGACCTGCGCAAGCCGCGAAGGCTTCCCTTGATTCTGGCAATGGTGGCCAGCCTTGGTCTTGCTGCCGCGGGCTTTCTGGCAGTGCGGATGGGCCTGATCCCAGGCCTTGTGGAACACGGTGAACCACACGTGGCCGAACAGGGCCTGCCCGCCATCGCCTATGTTCCGGTTACCCCTATCGTGGTGTCGCTGAACGGTGGCGGGCCCCAGCGGCACTTGCGCTTCACCGCGCAACTCGAGGTCGAGGCGGCTGCGACCGAGGAGGTTCAACTGATCCTGCCGCGCGTCCTCGATGTGTTGAACAGCTATCTCAGCGCCGTTGGGGTCGACCTGCTGGAGAGCCCGGCAGCGCTTGTCACCATCCGGGCGCAGATGCTGCGCCGGTTGCAGCTTGTCGCGGGCGAAGGGCGGATCCGGGATCTGCTCATCACCGAATTTGTCCTGAACTGAGGGACGTCGTTGTGGAGTATCTGTCTGATATCATACTCGCCCTGGCTGCCTTTGCGGTGGCCATCTATTGTTTCGTGCTGTCAGGTCGGCTGAAGCGGTTCTCGACGCTGGAAAATGGTATGGGCAGCGCCATTGCCGTGCTTTCGGTACAGGTCGATGAACTGACCAAGGCAATGGAAGCTGCGCGTGGGGCTGCCATCGGCTCGGCGAGCCGGCTCGAGGCGCTGAACACGCGGGCAGAAGCGGCGGCGGCGCGACTGGAACTCCTGCTCGCCTCGCTGCACGACATGCCGGATGGGCCATCTGTGCCCGCCGAGCCAAACCGTCGGCTTCGCGTGGTACGGCGCCGCTCGTCACGAGAGATCGAGGCGGCGGAATGATTCGCCTTCGCGGTTCCGGTCGCGGCCCGCTGCGTCTGCTGGGCCTGGTGCTGCTGGCTTCTGCCATCCTGCGTCTTTGGCCCGGCCTTGGGGCCGCGACTGCCAATGTGCCGGTGCCGGGGGGCGATGCGTTGGCCTGCCCCGTTCCACCCGCGGCGCTGGCCGAGGCGCTGAAGCAGCGCGAGGCACGGCTCACGGCGCGCGAAACGGCATTCGAGGACCGGATGGCGGCGCTCGCCCTGGCCGAGACCTCCATCGAACAGCGACTTGCCGATTTGGCCGCCGCCGAAGCTGAGCTGACGCAGACCATCTCGATCGTCGATGGCGCGGCAGAAGAAGACCTGGCACGCCTGACCGCAGTCTATGGGGCCATGAAGCCCAAGGAGGCGGCCCCGCTGTTCGCCGCGATGTCCCCCGAGTTTGCCGCCGGGTTCCTGGGCCGCATGGAACCGGACGCTGCCGGTGCCATTCTTGGCGCGCTGCCGCCGGATCGGGCCTATGCGATCAGTGCTATCCTTGCGGGGCGAAATGCCCTGGCTCCAACCGAATGAGGCGGCGCCAGACAGGCTTTCTTAACGCGACTCTGCAAGCGTTCGCCCTGGTCTTCATCGGAGTAAGCCATGCTGGGCGCCATTGGAATCGCCGTGATCTTCGTGATGGTCTTCGGGGGCTATATGCTCGCCGGGGGCAAGATCGGGATTATCCTACATTCGCTGCCCTTCGAGATGATCATGATCGGCGGCGCAGCGCTGGGCGCCTTTCTGCTGTCGAACGACCTTGCCTCGGTCAAGCACACGATTCGCGACCTGGGCCGAGCCTTCAAGGGCCCCCGTTGGAAGCCTGCGGACTATCGGGACTTGCTTTGCATGCTGTTCGAACTGATCCGGATCGCCCGCACGAACCCCGTCGGGCTTGAGGAACATATAGAACAGCCAGACACCTCGAGTGTGTTTGCTCGCTACCCCCGCATTCTGGCGGATCACGACGCCGTCGCACTGATCTGCGATACGATGCGTGCGGCAACGATGAGCTATGACGACCCCCATCAGGTTGAAGAAGTGCTCGACAAGCGCGTTGAAACGCTCGCCGCGCATTCCCAGCACTCGAGCCATGCCCTTCAGACCGTGGCTGACGGTTTGCCGGCGCTGGGCATCGTTGCCGCTGTGTTGGGCGTGATCAAGACCATGGGGTCGATCGACCAACCTCCTGAGGTCCTGGGCAAGATGATTGGTGGTGCCCTTGTCGGAACCTTTCTGGGCGTTTTCCTGGCCTATGGACTGGTTGGCCCGATTGCGGCGCGGCTCAAGACGGTGATGGAGGACGACGCCCATTTCTACCGCCTGATCCGCGAGGTTCTGGTGGCCAACCTGCACAACCACCCTGCCAACATCTGCATCGAGGTGGGGCGCCAGAACACGCCGCATGCCCTGCGCCCGGAGTTCGCCGATCTGGAGGAGGCGCTCCGGGCCCTGCGCAAGGAGGCTGCATGAGGCTTGCAGTCGCTTGCGTCCTTCTGCTGTTGATGGCCGCGCCCGCAAAGGCCCAGGTGGTACGGGCCCAAACCGGGGAACACGGGGATTTCACACGCATAGCGCTGATCCTGCCGTCGCCATCGGACTGGTCCTTGTCCCGCAGCCCGAGCGGCTATCAATTCCGTGTCTCGGCCGGGCCCCTGCGCTATGATCTTTCGGCCGTATTTCGCACCATCACTCGCAACCGGCTGGCCGCGATCTGGGCAGACCCGGTGAGTTCGGTTCTGAACCTGGGGGTGGCCTGCGCCTGCCATGCCATTCCCTTCGAACTGCGGCCGGGTATCGTGGTTATCGATATCCGCGATGGCCCCCCTCAGCCGGGCAGTTCATTCGAACTTGATCCTTCGGGCACTCTGCTTCCTCCCCTGGAACGTCGAGAGGAAATCCGGCCGCGACGGCGCGCGCCCGGCCAGGTGGTTCCTCCTTCGGACCCGGTGGTCTTGCCAAGCCTTGCAGCAGGCCCGATCGCCCCCCTGCCATCTGTCCCTTGGCCGGCGTCACCACCCGATGTTCCAGGCCTGCCGGATCTTCGAAATGACATGATCTCTGAACTTGCTCGGGCGGCGTCGTCTGGCGTCATCGAGCTTGCGCCGGCCTTGCGGCTGCCGGTGCGCAACGGGTCGGTCGACGCGCTGCCGGCAATCGGGCCGCAGGCGCATCTGGACCTGCCGGGTGTGCGCAGTTCAATCGGGACTGATGGCGGGCCCGACCTTGGGGTCGACGGTGATTCATGCTGGCCAGACACCAGATTTGATGTCGCAGCCTGGTCGGATGGTCGGCCCTATCCCGAGCAACTCGCGTCGCTGAGGGCCAGCCTTGTGGGAGAATTCGATCGGCCGGACCCCGAGATTGTCGACCGCCTTGTACAGCTCGATCTGCATTTCGGGTTCGGGGCCGAGGCGCGGGCGTCCCTTGATGCCTTGCCGGCCCAATCCAAGGACGCCGACCTATGGCGCATCATGGCTGCAATTCTGGACGGCGAGCGTCCGGCAGCGGCTGGCGCGCTCCTGTCTCAGCAAAGCTGCGACGGGCCAGGCGCGCTCTGGGCCGTGCTGGCCGGGGCGGACGCAGATCCGCGAACCACCGATCTTGCGGCGATCCAGCGGCATTTCTCTGCCCTGCCAGCGCATCTGAGGCAGCTTCTTGGCCCATTGCTGGTGGACCGCCTGCTTGCAGCAGGGCAACGGGCCGCGGCCCTGACCGTTCAGGATGCGACCAACCGCGCAGGCGGGCCAATGCCGCCAGCAGCCCGTCTTGCGGGGGCGCGGCTTGAACGGGCAGTGGGACAGGCGAGTACAGCCGAACGTACGGCCCGCGGCATCCTGCGGGACGGTGGTCCGGCCGCGACCGAGGCGCTGGTGGAGCTTGTCGAGGCCACATTCGTTCAGCGCGGCCGTCTGGATGGCGGCACGATTGACGCCATCTCGGCCTTTCGTGTCGAAAACACGGGGGGCCCACTTTCGCCCGCACTGAACCGCGCCGAAGCGCTGGCCTATGCGCTGGACGGGCAGTTCGAGCGCGCCTTTGCCTTGCCGGCCGCGCAGGACAGGGGCACGGCGACTGACCTCTGGGCGCTGTTGTCAGAGGCTGGCGGCGATGCCGCCCTTCTTGCGCTGGCCGTCATCCCGCCTGATCAGGTGCCGAAGTCGCTGTCCGATCCGATCCGTGTCCGGATTTCGACACGGCTGATCGATCTGGGGTTTCCAGACCAGGCGATAGCCTGGTTGCCACCAGATGACCGGCCCGAGTATCGCCGGCTGCTGGCCCGGGCAGAACTCGCCCGTGGTGATGCGCGCCGGGCGCTGCGCAACCTTGCGGGGTTGAACGCGCCCGAGGACCAGCTCTTGAGGGCCGAGACGCTCGAGCGGCTGGGCGCTGATGCGGCGGCTGCCGAAACCTATGCCGAACTGGGCCGAAACGACCTTGTCGCAACACTGAACTGGCGCCGGCAGAACTGGCAGGCCGCCCGGGCCGGTGCACCGGAAAACCGACTTGCGGCACTTGAACAGCTGGCCTCTGGATCGGAGCCTGCCTTTGTCGCGGGAAGTGCCACACCTCTTGCGCAGGCGCGCGGGCTTCTGGACGGCAGCGCAGCCACCCGCCAGACCATTGCCGATCTGCTTGCCAGCGTGCCCGCCCCGGACGGGAGCGAGTACTGAGCCGGGAACGATTTGGAAACGGTTCTGCCGCAAAGCTCCCCAAGCAAAGCACCGACCGTGCCCCAGGGAGAATCCCTTGTTCCGATTGCGTCCCTTCGTTCGCATGTCTCTGACCATTCTTGTCGGCTTGTCCTTCGTCCTACCGCCTGCCGCAGTCGCCACGCCGGATCCGTCCGGCCAATGTGTGGCTGCCGCCGTTGCGGCAGCAAGGGAGGTGGGGGTGCCGCCCGACATTCTGCAGGCTGTCGCCCTGGCGGAATCGGGTCGTTCCGTCGGAGAGCGGCTGCAACCTTGGCCCTGGGCGGTGAGTTTCGCGGGCCAAGGCCGTTGGTATGACGACCCGACTTCGGCGGAACTGGCCGTGACCGAACGGCTTGCCCTGGGTGCGACCAATGTCGATATCGGGTGCTTTCAGCTGAACTACCGCTGGCACGGCGATGCCTTTCCCACGATCGGCGCCATGTTCGACCCTGACCGAAACGCGCGCTACGCTGCCCGGTTCCTTGCCGAGAAGTTTGCCGAAACCGGTGATTGGGTGGACGCTGCGGCCGCCTATCACTCGCGAACCCCCGAACATGCGGCGCGGTACAAATCCCGGGTAAAGACCCTGCTGTCCGGGCTGCCCTCTCAGTTCACCCAGGCTGTCGTAGCGCGGGTCAACCGCTATCCGCTGTTGATCGGGGGGCAAGCCGGCGCCATCGGGTCTCTGGTCCCCGCACTGGAAGGCGGCAACGGCCTGTTTGGCGGCGCGCCATGACCTCTGTACCCCACCCGCTGACCGGCTTTTCCGTCAAAGAGATCTTTCAGCCTACGATCCTGCTGGCGCTGGCCCTGACAACGGTCATCGCGATGATGATCCTGCCAGTGCCGGCAATCCTGCTGGACATCGGCCTTGCCCTGTCCTTCGCGCTGGCCATCTTGATGCTGACAGTTGCCCTCTTCATCGAGCGCCCGCTCGACTTCTCGGCTTTTCCGACGATCCTGCTGGCCAGCCTGCTCTTGCGTCTGTCGCTCAACGTCTCATCGACCAAGCTCATCATCGGCCAGGGCCATACTGGAACCGACGCAGCGGGCGAGGTGATCGAAGGCTTTGCCAGCTTCATCATGGGCGGCAGCGTGCTTCTGGGTGTTGTCATCTTTTGTGTGCTGCTGATCGTGAACTTCATGGTCATCACCAAGGGCGCCGGTCGCATGGCCGAGGTTGGGGCCCGTTTTGCGCTTGATGGCATGCCTGGCCGGCAGCTTGCGATTGATGCAGACATGTCGGCCGGAGCAATCGACCATGCCGAGGCCAAGGCGCGCCGCGAACGCGAACTGGACGAGACCAACTTTTTCGGCTCGCTCGACGGGGCATCCAAATTCGTCCAGGGCGATGCTGTTGCGGGGCTTCTCATCACGGTGCTGAACATCGTGATGGGTCTGATCATGGGTATCTTCGTACACGGCATGCCGGTGGGCCTGGCGTTCGAGACCTATTCGATCCTGACCGTGGGCGATGGCCTCGTGAGCCAGATTCCGGCCGTGATCATCTCGGTGGCGACGGCGCTTCTGCTCTCGCGGGGAGGGGCGCGGGGAAAGGTCGATCTGGCGTTCTTTGACCAGTTGGGCCGCTATCCGGGTGCGCTTGGAACGGTGGCACTGCTCATGGCGCTGTTCGCGCTTGTGCCGGGCATGCCGTTCCTGCCCTTTATTCTGGGGTCGGGGGCGCTGGCCGGTTTTGCTGTCCTTGCGCATCGCAGGCGCAGTCTCAAGGTGCCCGAACCCGATCCCGAGGCACCGGCGCGGCGCCCCTCGCTGGGTGACATGCTCGACTTCGACGAAATCCATGTCGAGTTCTCGCCCAGCCTGATCAAGATGGTGGTCGATCCTGCGACGGGCCTCGACATCCGCATTGCGAACATGCGTATGCATATCGCCACGACCTTTGGCGTGATCCTTCCCGAAATCCGCCTGACGGATGACCCTGCGCTGCCGGGTGGCAGCTACCGGATCCGCCTTCTCGGAATCGAAAAGGCGCGGGATACCCTGCAGCCAGATCGGGTTCTGGCGCTGCTGGCCGATGATGGGCAGGCACCGGATGGCTCTGATGTGAAGGAGCCCGTCTATGGCGCTCCGGCACGCTGGATCGCGCCTGAAAGCCATGAGGCCGCGGCCTTGGCCGGGCTGACGGTCGTGACACCCGCGGAAGTTCTGGCGACACATCTGCTCGAGATCATAAAGGCGAACCTCGCCCGACTTCTGTCGCTGCGCGGTCTGCGCCGGCTCCTCGACGAATTCGTGAACGTCACCGATCCGGCCCGGGCCGAAGCCAACCGGCGATTGCTGGACGATCTCATGCCCGACAAGGTTACGCACGAGCTTCTTCTGGCGGTTCTGCGTCTGCTGCTGGACGAACGGGTGTCGATCCGGAACCTGCCCCTCATCCTAGAGTCCATCGCCGAGGCGCGTGGTCTGGGTGCGCCCGAGCTGGTCTGCGAACATGTCCGCCAACGCCTTGGCTTTCAGATCGTGGCCGAACTCAAGCGCCCAGACGGCACAATCCCCCTGATCCAACTTGCGCCGGAATGGGAGAAGACGTTCCAGACCTTCCAGATCGAGGCAGAGCGCGGGCAACGGGACGTGGCGCTGCCGCCGGATCAGTTCAACCGGCTGGCCAGCAGCCTTGCCGAGCGCCTGGTTCAGGCGGCACGGCAGGGTGGTCAGCCCGCACTGGTGACCTCCAGCCTGCGTCGTCGCTTCCTGCGAACCGTGGTGCTGGCCAAGGGGCTGTCGCTGCCTGTACTGTCCTACGAAGAGATCGGGCTGGAGGCGCGGCCGGCGATGGTGGGGCTTGTGCCGCCATGATCGAGCTTTCCCCAGGGCTTGTCGATTTCGTCACGCTTTCCCAAGAGGCGATCCGACAGGCTGCGATCGTCTTCCTGCGGATAGGCGCAATGATGGCGGTCTTGCCGGCCTTCGGCGAACAGGCAGTGCCCGTACGGGTTCGGCTTGCCATTGCGTTGGCCTTTACCGCGATTGTCGCACCCATCCGCATCGGACAAGAGTTTCCCGTCCTGCCAGCTTTTCACCGCGCCCTGCTGACCGAGACTCTCATCGGTCTGGCGCTTGGCGTAGGCCTGCGGTTGTTCGTCATCGCCCTGCAAACCGGTGCCGCGATCATCGCCCAGTCAATGTCGCTCGCGCAGCTCTTCGCTGGCGCGGGGGCCGAACCCCAGCCGGCCGTCGGGCACCTGTTGACGGCGGCGGGCCTCGCCCTAGCCCTTGCGACAGGGCTTCCTATTCGGATTGTCGAGCTCTTGGTGCTCAGCTACAGCCTCTTTCCCGTTGGCGAGAGTCCGGCATCGGGAGAGATGGCAGCCTGGGGCGTGGCGCAGGTGGGCCGCAGTTTTGCCTTGGCATTTTCCATCGCGGCCCCCTTCGTGATCGCCAGCCTTCTGTACAACCTTGCGCTTGGGGTGATGAACCGGGCGATGCCGCAACTGATGCTGACGCTGGTTGGCGCACCCGCCCTCGCGCTCGGCAGCCTTGCCCTGGCCGCCGTTGCTTTGCCCCTGGGACTTGCATCCTGGCTCGACGCGTTTCACCAGTTTCTCGAAGCTCCGGTCGGACGGCTGCCATGAGTGATCAGGACGAAGAGAAGGTCCATGATCCAACCCCTCGCCGGCTGGAAGAAGCCCGGCACAAAGGTGAAGTTGGGCTCTCGGCCGACTTCACTGCAGCGGCGGCGATGGGCGGCTTCGTCCTTGCCTGTGCCGGTTTCGGAGGGGGCGCCTTGCATGACGCCGGTTCGCTGGGCCAGCGACTTATCGAGCAAGCCGATCCACTTGCCCGCAGCATGAGCACGGCGGCGCGGGCGCCGCTGGGCAAGTTGCTGGCGGAAGTGTTGCTGGCCTTTGCGCCCTTGTTTCTGCTGCCGCCCCTGGCTGCGGTTGCAGCACTGGTCGTTCAGCGGGCGGTGGTCTTTGCGCCGGATCGGCTGGTGCCCAGACTTGACCGGCTGTCACCGATCGCGGGCGCGTCACGCCGCTTCGGGATCGAGGGTCTGGCCGAGTTCGTGAAGTCGGCGCTGAAATTGGGTCTGGTTTCGGCCGTTCTGGCCTGGTTTCTGCAGGCCCGACTCGACGACATCCTCGGGTCCGGCGCGTTGCAACCTGCCGGGGTTTCGGATCGGATGGTCAGGTTGTCGATGGCCTTCCTGTCGTGGGTCCTGCTTATCTCGCTCATCCTTGGGGTGGCCGATTGGTTGTGGCAGCGCCACCGGAACCTGATGCGGCTGCGCATGGGCCGGCAGGAACTCGTCGAGGAACACCGCCAGTCAGAGGGTGATCCGCATGCCAAGGCCACGCGGCGCCAAAGGGGGCAGGAACTGGCGATGAACCGCAGCCTTGCCGATGTGCCGAAAGCCGATGTCGTGATCGTCAACCCGACGCATTTTGCCGTCGCCCTGGCCTGGGATGGACAGCGTGGCTCGGCGCCGATCTGCCTGGCAAAGGGGGCCGATGCCCTGGCGGCGCGCATTCGTGAACGCGCGATAGAGGCCGGAGTACCGCTGAGGCGCGACCCGCCCACAGCGCGGGCAATCTATGCCACGGTCGAGATCGGCCAGGAGGTCCGTCCTGAACATTATCGTGCCGTCGCCGCTTCCATCCGTTTCGCAAACGCGATGCGGCGCAAGGGCGGAAAGCGGCCATGAAGAGACCGCGCCCCGGTCCGGCGCTGGTACGACTGGTCGAGGCCAGCGCCCTGTTGAGAGAAACCGCGCTGGCAGACGTGTCGCGCGCGGCACGAGCATGCGCCGAAAGCCGCGCCCAGCTCTCAGCCCTAGCCGCCCCACCGGTGCCACCTGAATTGCCTCCGGCGGTCGCTGCCGAGGTGACGCTCCGCTACCAGCGCTGGGCGGATCAGCGCCGCGCCGCGCTCAATCTGCAGCTGGCGCGCCAGACGGCAGAATGGCTGGAGGCGCGCCGGCGCGCCGCACGCGTCCTGGGCCGCGACGAGGCCCTGCGGCGCCTGCGTGACATGGGCTAGGATCGGCGACCGGCCGGGGCTCAACTGTCCTGCCGGACAATGTCCAGGATCAGCACATCACGCAGATCGTGGCCCAGCTCTTGCCGGCCCGCTTCCAGCAAGGCGCGCCGAAGCTGGGTCATGGCCTCGGAATTCGTGAAATGGCCGGCAAAGCCGCCGTTGTTGGCATGATCGAACAGAACACGCAGCATGCTGTCGCGCAACCTCGGCTCGACAGCAAAGACCTGTTCGGTTTTCCCGGCAGAGACCTCCAGGCTGATAGATAGGATGACCAGCGCCGCCACCTGCCCTTGTTCGACCACCGGTACGATGAACTGGTTGTTCAGCTTGGCGAATTCGGGGGCTTCGCCCTCCTCCTCCGGTGCTTCTGGTTCGGCCGTCGATTCGCCTTCCACTGCCTCTGCCGTGGTGGAATCTGGGTCGGCGGGCGCTTCAGCCAGCCACAGTCCCGCGCCGATACCCATTGCGAGTCCCGCGATCGGCAGGCCTGCGAGAACGAGCAGTTTGCGCATGGTCATCAGAACGGCAACAGGATATCGGCGACCTGCTGGCCATAGCGCGGCTGCTGGACATCCGTGATCTGGCCCCTCCCGCCATAGGCGATCTGGGCCCCCGCGATCTTGTCGTAGGTGATCTCGTTCTGCCGCGAGATATCGGCGGCCCGGACATAACCCGTGACCACAAGGTCGCGCAGCTCGAAGTTTACCCGCACCTGCTGCCGTCCTTCGATCCGCAAGACCCCGTTTGGCATGCGCTCGACCACGGTCACGGCGACCCGCAGCGTCAGCTTCTCCTTCCGGCGTGTGGTGCCCTTGCCATCGAAACTCGACTCCGAACTCGTCTCGACCGCGTCGGCCATGCTGGCGCCTGCCGGAAGATGCTCGTCTATCCGCTGCGGCAGTCCGAAGAAGTCGGGAAGGTGCAGACTTTCGTCGCCGCTTCTCTCGCGCCCGGTCGAGTTGGTGATCTCGGCCTTGTCGTCGATCTCGATCACCACCGTAAGTATGTCGCCCGGCAGTCCTGCGCGCCGGTCGCCCAGAAGTGAGGCCGGTGAGGCAGTCCAGAGCGATGCCGCGTCCGACGGGCTGTCAGGCTTGGCCGAAAGCGGCAGCGGATTGGCGTATAGCGCATAGAACTCCGAAGTCTCCTCGATCGGCGCGAAATCCGGCGCGCGACCGACATCGGCGATGCGACCGCAGGCAGAGGCCACAAGAAGCGACGGCAGGACAAGAACGATCAGGCGCAAGAGGGCCTCCTTCAGGGGTTCCGGCCGACCACCACCTGACCGTCGGGCGTAACCCGACCGGTCACCGTGGTCCGCGAGGCAAGATTCATGACGCGGATGTCGTCGCCCGCGCCGCCCCGGGCGAGGGCGCGGCCCTCCACCTCGATCGAGAGCGCACCCGAGACAAACCGGATGGAAATGAGCTGGTTGCGCTCGATCAGCGCCGGGGCGCCGAGGTCTGCGGCGCGGATCGGCCGGCCTGCATAGATCGAGACGCGGGTCTCCCGGCCGATGGCCGCATCTGGCGATGCCAGCGCCCCGGGGATGGCCGCCTCGACCAGCGCGATGTCCTGCGGCCCGATCACGGTTGCTGCCCGCAGGGTGCGCGTGGCCACCAGGCTTTCGGCCCCGAGGGGCAGAGAAAGGATCGCCGTCATGCCAAGCACGGCAGTGGCGCGGGTGGCGGCACAGCCGACATGCGTCATTTCAGCCTCGTCGTGGCAGCGAGCATCTCATCGGCGGCGGTGATGACCTTGGCGTTGAGCTCGTAGCCGCGCTGGGCCTTGATCAGTTCAGTCACCTCGCGCACGGAGTCGACGGTACTGTCTTCAAGATAGCCCTGGCGCAAGGTTCCAAGACCGTCCTCCCCAGGTGTGCCGACCAGCGGCGGGCCGGAGGCTGCAGTTTCCAGAAACAGGTTCGACCCCATCGCCTCGAGTCCCCTGTCGTTCGAAAAACCCACAAGGCTGATCTGGCCCAGAAGCTCGGGCTCCACTTGGTCACCGAAGTAGGCGTAGACCTCGCCCGCAGCATTGATCGAAAGGCTGCGCGCATCCGTGGGAATTGTGATCCCCGGGGCGACCGTGTAGCCATCCGAGGTCACGATCAACCCGTCGCCCGTGCGTTTCAGGCCGCCGTCGCGTGTATAGGCCGACAGGCCCGAGGGCAGCGTGACCTCTAGGTAGCCCCGCCCCTCGATCGCAAGGTCAAGGTCTCCGCCTGTCTCGGAGAGTGACCCCTGGGCAAGCACCACAGCCACCGAGCTTGGCCTGACGCCAAGGCCCAGTTGAACGCCGCTCGGCAATACCGTTCCGTCCTGCGCGGTGATCGTGCCGGGCCGGGTCAGCTGCTGGTAATGCAGGTCGGCGAATTCGGCGCGCCGGGCGTTGTAGCCCGTGGTCGACATGTTCGCGAGATTGTTCGAGACGACATCGACCCGCATCTGCTGGGCGCTCATGCCGCTGGCGGCGATCTGAAGGGCCTTCATCGGCGACTCCTATCGGGCGAGTGTTCGGATCACGGTGCGGATGCGGTCGTCTTCCCGGTCCAGCAGGGTCTGGCCGGCCTCATAGGCCCGTTGCACCTCGATCATGCGCGAAATTTCCGAAACCGCGTTCACATTCGCCTCTTCGATCTGGCCCTGTAGAACCTTGGAACCCTCGACCGGCGCGGTGTTCCCGTCAAAGGCAAGCAGCGTGGCAGCATCGCGACGCAGGGTTTCGGGCTTTTCCGGCATCACTACGCCCACCCGGCCCAGGGGCGCGTCGCCCAGGCTCAGCGTACCGTCTTCGGCCAGACGGACATTGCCCGCATCGGGGGGAAGAACGATGCTGGCACCCGCCTCATCCAGCAAGGGATGTCCATCCTGGGTCACCAGCGTGCCGTCTGGCGCCAGGGTAAAGGCGCCGTTGCGGGTCAATCGCAGCCCGTCAGGCGTGCTGACCTGAAAGTAGCCCTCGCCCATCACCGCCATGTCCAGGGCGCCACCCGTCCGCGTCAATGCCCCTTGCGAAGGATCGATCATGCGCCCGGTCGCATGGGCCATTGACAGTGAGGGCGCGGTGCCAAGGGCGGCCACGTGCTCGGCGAAGACGGTCCCCTCGCGGCGATAGCCGGTGGTCGAGGCGTTGGCGATGTTCTGCGCCACGACCTGCAGCTCGCGCATCAGGCCGCTCTGCCTGGACAACGTCGTGTAGACGGTGGCGTCCATTTCAGCCCCCCGCGATGGCGGGCAGGACCTGCCCCTGGAAGAAGCCCACAAGAAGCGCCGTCATGAAGCTCATGGTGGCCCAGAAAACCGCGAGCATTGCGCCGACCTTTGGCACGAAGGTCAGCGTCGCCTCCTGCACAGAGGTCAGCGCCTGCAGCAGCCCGATCACCAGACCCGCCGCCAGCGCCACCACAAGCAGCGGGGCCGACATCTGCACCGAAACCCAAAGCGCCTGCCGCAGCAGGTCATAGATCATGGTTTCCGACATGGGCCTAGACGGGCATCCGCAGGATTTCCTGGTAGGCCTCGACGACCTTGTCCCGCAGGGTCACCGCGGTCTCGACCGCCAGTTCGCTCGCCGCCAGTGCCTCGACCAACGCATGCGGATCGGCAAGCCCCGTCATCGCGGCCTTGGCGGTTTCTTCTCCGCGTTGCAGGGTCTGGGCAAAGTCGGTCACCGCCGAAACGAAAGGATTTCCCCCCTCAGATTCGCTGGCAGGCGAGGTGGCGGGACGTGCGCGCGCATAGCTCTGGGCGGCAAGGGCCTGTGTGATATCCATTCTGGAACTCCTGTTTGTCAGCGGCGCAGAAGCTCGAACAGGCTTTGCGCCATCTGGCGCGCCTGGTCGAACATCCGCAGGTTGGCTTCGTAGCTGCGCTGGGCCTCCCGGGCGTCGGCGATCTCGATCACGAGATCGACGTTTGATCCATCGTAGTGCCCGCTCTCATCGGCCAGGGGGTGTCCAGGCGCATAGACCTGGGTCAGTGGCCGGGAATCGAGATGGACGGGGCCAGCCGTCACCTCGCCAGAGCTATCCGCTTCAAAGCTGATGGTCTTGCGGTGGTAGCCGGGCGTATCCGCATTCGCGATGTTCTCGGACACATGGCGCAGCCGCTGCGCCTGCGCCTGCATCCCCGAAGCCGAGAGGGCAAGGGTCTGGATCAAGTCGCTCATCCCGGCCCCCTTCAGCGCGTCCGGCCAAGGCTGGCGCGGATCACATCGGACACGCTGCGATAGACGGACAGCGCCATGTCATGCTGTGTCCGGACTTCGGCCGCCCGCACCATCTCGCGCTCAAGCGACACGCTGTTCCCATCGGGCGAGGCGGCGTCGGTCGTCTGGCGCGCCGTCCCGCCTGATGAGCCGGAAGAGCCGGACAGATGGCCGCTTCGGGTCGCGACAAGGCCAGACGAGGCGCCGTCCTGCCACACCTCGGCAAAGGATGGCAGATCCCGGGCGCGGTATCCCGGAGTGTCTGCCTGGGCGATGTTGGCCGCGACCACGCCCTGCCGTGTGCCGGCATGGGCGGCAAGGGCCTGTGCCATTCTGGTGACTTCCAGCTTTGGGAACATCGGGGCTTCTCCCTCGATCGGTTTCACCAAGGCTTAAGGCTGATTCCTTTAGAAACCGTAATCACTTGCTGAAGGAGGCGCACGGTGAACGACATCTTTGCGGGGCTCAGGGCCGAACTGGCGGCGGTGCGTCCATTGCGGCGGCTGGGCCGGGTGACAGAGATCGGGCGCGGTCTTGTCGGGGTCGGGGGGCTGGCCGATGTCGCGGGCCTTGGCGATCTGTTGTGCATCGAGGCAGCGGGCGGACCCGTTGGCGGCGAGGTGCTGCGTCTGTCCCGCGATGGGCTGTCTGCGCTCGCCGATGACGTGACCGAGGGCCTGGCCATCGGCGACCGCGTTGTGCATCTGGGCCAGGCGCGCCTCGCGCCGGATGAGGGCTGGATCGGCCGCGTGATCGACCCCTTCGGCCGCCCGCTCGATGGGCGCCCTCTGCTGCGGGGTGCGGTCGAGCGGGCGCTGCGTGCGGCACCGCCTCCTGCTGCCACCCGCCGTCCCATGGCGGGGCGCCTGCCAACCGGCATTGCTGTCTTCGACACGCTTCTGCCGCTGGTCCGTGGGCAGCGGCTTGGGCTTTTTGCGGGCTCGGGCGTGGGCAAATCCTCGCTTCTGGCGAAGTTCGCCCGGGGAGTCGCTGCCGATGTCGTCGTGATCGCCCTGGTGGGCGAACGCGGTCGCGAGCTGCGAGAATTCACGACACAGGTCCTGGGCGTCGAGGGTCTGGCCCGGTCCGTCGTGATCGCGGCAACCTCTGATCAGTCGCCGCTCGTCCGTCGCCGCTGCCCCTGGGCCGCGATGGCCGTGGCCGAGCATTTCCGTGACCAGGGTCTTCACGTGCTGTTCCTGGCCGATTCCATCACCCGCTTTGCCGAGGCGCATCGCGAGATCGCACTTGCCGGCGGTGAGGAGGCGAGCATGGGCGGCTATCCACCCTCGGTCGCCCATGCGATCATGTCTCTGGCCGAGCGGGCAGGCCCGGGGTCCGAAGGCGTCGGCGATATCACCGCTGTATTCTCGGTTCTCGTGCCGGGGTCGGACATGGACGAACCGGTGGCCGACATCCTGCGCGGGGTGCTTGATGGCCATGTGGTGATGGACCGCAAGATCGCCGAACGTGGTCGCTATCCGGCAATCGACCTGTTGCGGTCCGTCTCGCGCAGCCTGCCTGCGGCGGCCAGCGCCGAGGAAAACGCCCTGATCGCCGAGGCGCGCCGTCTGCTCGGCAGCTATGACCGGGCGGAACTGATGATTCAGGCGGGGCTTTACGTCTCGGGGTCGGATCCGCTGGTCGACCGGGCGATCCGCCTCTGGCCCATGCTTGACGCCTTTCTGGCCGAGAATTCACCCGATGGGGTGGCAGCCAGTTTCCAGCGGCTTGCCGCCTGTCTTCACGGGTGATCGGTCGCTGTATCTCCAAGGTGCTGAAGCCAGGCGATCAGGCTCTGCAAAGGCAGGTTCGGGGGGCGTGACATGGGCCAGACCAGGTAATAGGTGCCCTCGACATCGGTGTAATCGGGCACCACGGGGCGTAGGCGGCCCGTCGCAAATTCCGCCCGGGCCAGGAACTCGGGCAGAAGCGCCAGGCCAAAGCCCAATGCCGCCGCTTCGGCCATGTTGGTGAACTGGTCGAACAGCATCCCGCGCAACTGCGGTGCCGGGCAGCCCTGCCTGTCGAACCAGGCCTCCCAGGCGCCGGGGCGGCTTTGCAGGTGCAAGAGCGGCATCGACAGCAGGTCCGCCGGCTGCAGGGGATGATCCGGCAACAGGCCGGGCGCGCCGGCGGGAATGATCCGCTCGGACGCCAACTCGAGGTAGGTCACCCCCGGCCAGTCGCGGCTGCCGAAATGAATGGCTGCATCGAATTTCTCGCGCGTGAAGTCGAAGGGCGACAGCCGCGTGCTGAGGTTGATGGTCACATCCGGCTGGGTTGCCACGAAATCCCGCAGCCTTGGGCTCAGCCAATGCATCCCGAAGGCTGGCAGAATGGCCAGGTTCAGGCTGGTCGAGGCCCCGCCCGCGCGGATCTTCAGGCTGGCGCGGGCGATATCCTGCAAGCTTTCGCGGATCGATTGGGCATAGCTCGCCCCGGCCGGCGTCAGCGCCAACCCCTTTCCCTCGCGGCGGAACAGGCTGACGCCGATCTGCTCTTCCAGCACCTTCAGTTGGCGGCTGACGGCCGAATGGGTCAGCGACAGTTCCGCCGCCGCCGCCGTCGCCGTGCCAAGCCGCTCGACCGCCTCGAGCGCAAGCAGCGAACTGATCGAGGGCAGAAAGCGGCGCGGCGCCAACATGTGAGTTTCTCTCCAGACATATGACGAATAATTCGCTCAATCTCTGACTAGCATTGCGATAGTTTGACGCAAACTGAAAACGCGGGCCTCGCCGACCATGCCGTCCAACCTCTGTCGACTTTGTGTCGCCCACCTGCCTGGGGCCCGGGCTGGCGTTCCGTCTGGCCGCCGGCGTACCCCTTTGAAAGCCGAGTGATGGATCGCTGCGAGATTGTGCACGAGAACTTCGTCCGCCGGGTCAGGGCGGGCGATTTCCCCGTGGGGAATGAACCAGTTGGTAACCTTTCGGCCGAGGATGCCGTAGCGATCTACCGCGCCGCCTGCCTGACGCGCGCCCTTGACCGGCAAAGCCGAGCCATGCAGCGGGCGGGGCAGGGGTTCTATACCATCGGGTCCTCGGGGCATGAGGGGATGGCGGCGGTGGCGCTGGCGCTGAGGGCGGGCGACATGGCCTTCCTGCACTACCGCGACGCGGCCTTCCAGATCGCGCGGGCGGGCCAGGTGCCCGGCCAGACCCCGGCCTGGGACATGCTTCTGTCCTTCGCCTCTTCTGCCGAAGATCCGATTTCGGGCGGGCGTCACAAGGTGCTGGGGTCGCGCGCCCTGATGATTCCGCCGCAAACCTCGACCATTGCAAGCCACCTGCCCAAGGCGGTGGGCGCGGCCTACTCCATCGGCGCTGCGCGGCGTCACCGGCCGGAGCATGCGATTCTTGCCGATGATGCCATGGTCCTGTGCAGCTTCGGTGATGCGTCGGCCAATCATTCGACGGCGCAGGGCGCCTTCAACACCGCGCAATGGACCAGCTACCAGTCGATCCCCTTGCCGCTGCTGTTCGTCTGCGAGGACAATGGCATCGGCATTTCGACCAAGACCCCAAGGGGCTGGATCGAGGCGACCTTCTCCCAGCGGCCTGGCCTGCGTTACTTCAAGGCCGACGGGCTTGATCTCTACGATACCCATCGCGTGGCCTCCGAGGCTGCCGCCTATGTGCGCAACCGCCGAAAGCCGGCCTTCCTGCACCTGCGCACCATCCGTCTTTACGGACATGCCGGGGCAGATGTGCCCACCACCTATCTTTCGCGAGAAGAAGTCGAGGCCGAAGAGGCGCAGGACCCGCTGCTGCATTCGGTGCGTCTGCTGGCCAAAGCCGGCGCGATGGCACCGGAGGCGGCCCTGGCAATCTATGACGAGACAGTGGCCCGCGTGTCCCGCGTCGCCGCAGAGGCGGTAACGCGCCCTCGCCTTCGGACGGCGGCCCAGGTCATGGCCAGCCTTATCCCGCCCAAACGCGACTGCCGCCCCACCAACGGCCCGACCGCCGAGGCGCGGGCCGCGGCCTTTGGCCCCGACCTCAAGGCGATGGACGAGCCGCAGATCATGTCGCGCCTGATCAACTGGGCGCTGACCGACCTGATGCTCACCCACCCCGAAATCGTGATGATGGGCGAGGATGTGGGCCGCAAGGGCGGGGTCTATGGCGTGACGCAGAAGCTCTCGGCCCGCTTCGGGCCAGACCGGATGATCGACACGCTGCTCGACGAACAGTCGATCCTTGGCCTGGCCATCGGCATGGCGCAGAACGGATTCATCCCCCTGCCCGAGATCCAGTTTCTGGCCTATCTCCACAATGCCGAAGACCAGTTGCGTGGAGAGGCGGCGACGCTGCCGTTCTTCTCGGACGGGCAGTTCACCAACCCGATGGTGCTGCGCATCGCGGGGCTGGGCTACCAGAAAGGCTTCGGCGGCCATTTCCACAACGACAATTCGGTGGCCGTGCTGCGCGACATCCCGGGGGTGATCCTGGCCGTGCCCTCGAACGGGGCGGATGCCGCGATGATGCTGCGCGAATGCGTGCGGCTGGCGCGCGAGGAGCAGCGCGTGGTCGTGTTTCTCGAGCCGATCGCGCTTTATCCTATGCGCGATCTTCTGGCCGAAAAGGATGGTGGCTGGATGCGGCGCTACCCCGACCCCTCGCGCCACATCCCGCTGGGTGAAGTCGGCGTCCAGGGCACAGGCACCGATCTGGCGATCGTCACCTTTGGCAATGGCGTTTACCTGTCGAACCAGGCCGCAGCCGATCTTGCGGCGCAGGGCCTGTCGACCCGGATCATCGATCTGCGCTGGCTGTCGCCCCTGCCCAAGGCCGCGCTGACCGAGGCGGTGCGCGGTTGCGCCCATGTGCTGGTGGTGGACGAGACCCGCCATTCCGGTGGCGTTGCCGAGGCGCTGATGGCCCATCTGGCGGAAACCTCGCCTGCGCGCATCGCCCGGCTGACGGCAGAAGACAGCTTCATCGCCACCGGCCCAGCCTATGCCGCCACCATGCCCTCACGCGACAGCATCGTTGCCGCCGCACGGGGACTTTGCGCATGAAGACCGCAGTCGTGATCTGCCCCGGTCGTGGCACCTACAACGCAGCCGAACTGGGCTATCTGGCGCGGCATTTTCCCGACAGGGGCCTGCTTTCCTGGCTGGACGCTGCGCGCCGCGCGGCCGGCCAGACCCCGCTGACCGAGCTTGACGGGGCCGAGCGGTTCTCGCTTTCGCTCCACAGCCGGGGCGACAATGCCAGTGGCCTGATCTACGCCGCCACCCTGGGCGACTTCCTGTCGATCGACCGCCTGGGCGTGCAGGTCGTGGCCGTCACCGGCAATTCCATGGGGTGGTACTCTGCCCTGGCCTGCGCGGGGGCGGTCACGCCCGAGGATGGCTTCCGCGTGTCGAACACCATGGGCACGCTGATGCAGCGCGCGATGATCGGCGGGCAGCTCGCCTATCCCTGGATGGGCGAGGACTGGCGCCCCGACCCCGCGCGCAAGGCGGCACTTCTGGCGCTGGTCGACCGGCTGCATGGTCGTGCGGGGCAAGAGCTTTTCCTGTCGATCGACCTTGGCGGCCTTCTGGTGCTGGCCGGAAACGAGGCGGGGCTGAAGGCCTTCGAGGCCAGTGTCGAGCCGCAGCAGGGCCGGTTTCCGATGCGGCTGGGCAATCATGCGGCGTTTCACACCCCGCTTCAGGCGCCTGTCGCGGCGCAAGGGCGGGCGGCGCTGCCTGCGGCGATCTTCGGCCAGCCGCGCCTGCCGCTGATCGATGGGCGCGGTCAGGTCTGGTGGCCCGGCGCCAGCCCGACGGCGGCGCTGTACGACTACACCTTGGGCCACCAGGTTGTTGAACCCTATGATTTCAGCGCCGCCATCCGCACCGCCGCGCGCGAATTCGCCCCTGACCTCTTCATCGTCACCGGGCCAGGCACCACGCTGGGTGGGGCTGTCGCACAGTCGCTGATCCTCGCGCGCTGGCGCGGCATGGAATCCCGCGAAGATTTCCGCAATCATCAGGAAAAGACCGCGCTGCTTGTTGCCATGGGCATGCCCGAACAGCGCCGGACCGTAATGACAGGAGAACCGAAATGACCCATGCCGAGATTCTGGCCGCCGCCGGATTGACCGCCGCCGACCTTTCCGGGGGCTCGCTGGTCGTGCGCTCGCCCATCGATGGGGCAGAGCTGGCCCATGTGCGCGAGGCCGCGGCAGAGGAAATGCCCGCGGTGATCGCCCGCGCACAGGGCGCCTTCAAGGCCTGGCGCGACCTGCCCGCGCCGCGCCGGGGCGAACTGGTGCGCCTCCTGGGAGAGGAACTGCGCGCCAGCAAGGAGGCGCTTGGGGCCCTGGTCACGCTGGAGGTCGGCAAGATCACGTCGGAAGGTCTGGGCGAAGTGCAGGAGATGATCGACATCTGCGACTTTGCCGTTGGCCTGTCGCGTCAGTTGTACGGCCTGACCATCGCTTCGGAACGCCCCGGGCATCGCATGGCCGAAACCTGGCACCCGATGGGTCCCTGCGGCGTGATCTCGGCCTTCAACTTCCCCGTCGCGGTCTGGAGCTGGAACGCCGCCCTGGCGCTGGTCTGCGGCAACCCGGTGATCTGGAAGCCGTCGGAAAAGACGCCGCTCACTGCGATGGCCACCCATCGCATCCTGGAACGCGCTATCGCCCGTTTTGGCGACGACGCACCCGAAGGGCTGTGCCAGCTTGTCATCGGCGGCCCGGCCGTGGGCGAGGCGCTCGTCACCTCGCCCCAGGTTCCGATCCTGTCGGCCACCGGCTCGACCCGCATGGGCAGCATCGTCGGGCCAAAGGTCATGGCGCGCTGGGGCCGGCCGATCCTGGAACTGGGCGGTAACAACGCGATGATCGTGGCGCCCTCGGCCGATCTCGACATGGCAGTGCGCGCCATCGTCTTTGGCGCCGTGGGAACGGCAGGCCAGCGCTGCACCTCGCTGCGCCGGCTGATCGCGCATAACTCGGTGCGCGAGGAGCTGGTGGCACGGCTGGCAAAGGTCTATGCGGCACTGCCGGTGGGCGACCCGCGCGCCGCTGGAACCCTCGTCGGCCCGCTGATCGACCAGGCCGCCCGCGACCGGATGCAGGCCCAGCTTGACAAGGCCCGGGCCGAGGGCGGCACGGTCCATGGCGGGGTTTCGGTGGCCGATAGCGTGCCGAACGGCGGCGCCTATGTCAGACCTGCGCTGGTCGAGATGCCGCGACAGACCGCGACGGTGCGGGAAGAGACCTTCGCGCCCATCCTCTACGTCATCGGCTATGACGAGTTCGACGAGGCGATCGCCATCCAGAATGACGTGCCGCAGGGCCTGTCGTCCTGCATCTTCACCCTGGACTTGCGCGAGGCCGAGCGGTTCCTGGCGGCCTCCGGTTCGGATTGCGGAATTGCCAATGTCAACATCGGCCCTTCGGGCGCGGAAATCGGCGGGGCGTTCGGGGGCGAGAAGGAAACCGGTGGCGGGCGCGAGTCGGGTTCCGACGCCTGGCGCGGCTACATGCGCCGGCAGACCAGCACGGTGAACTATTCCACCAAGCTGCCACTGGCACAGGGCGTGCGCTTCGATGTCTGAACCGAACCTCTGGCGCGCCACCAGCCGCGAGAGGGTTTCGGCCCCGCCATTCACGCAGACGACCACGGTCGATCTGGCGGTGATCGGCGGGGGCTTCACCGGCTGTTCGGCGGCGCTCGAGGCGGCCCGGCGCGGCGCATCGGTCTGCCTTGTCGAGGCGCAGACGGTGGGTCACGGCGGGTCGGGGCGCAATGTGGGGCTGGTGAATGCCGGCCTCTGGCTGCCGCCCGATACGGTGGTGGCCAAGATGGGCGAAGAGGCGGGCCACCGCCTGATCACCGCACTGGCCGAGGCGCCCTCGCGCGTCTTTGCCCTGATCGAGCGCGAGCGGATCGACTGCGAGGCTGTCCGGCACGGCACCCTGCATCTGGCCCATTCGGCCTCGGGGCTGGCCGATCTGGCGGAACGCTTCCGCCAGGGCAACCGCTTTGGCGCGCCGCTGCAACTGCTCGACGCGGCCGAGACCAACCGGCGGACGGGGACATCCCAGTATCACGGCGCACTGTTCGACCCACGGGCGGGCACCATTCAGCCGCTGTCCTATGTGCGGGGGTTGGCCCGAGCCGCCATCGCTGCCGGGGCGCGCCTTCACGAAGGCTCTACGGTGTCGCGGATTGCCCGGCAGGGCGATCTCTGGGTCGTCACTGTCAACGGGGTGGAGTTGCGGGCCAAGGCGCTGCTCGTCGCCACCAATGCCTATCACCTCGGCATCCGTGGCCCGGCGAACCCGCAGTTCGTGGCCGTAAGCTATTGCCAGTACGCGACCGACCCGCTTCCCGAGGCACTGCGCGCAGCCATCCTTGCAGGCGGCGAGGGCTGTTGGGATACGGCCCTGGTCATGTCGTCCTTCCGGTTGGACCAGGCGGGCCGGATGATCGTCGGCGGCATCGGCAATGCCGAAGGCCCGGGTGGGGCGGTCCATGCCGCCTGGGCGGCCCGCAAGATGGCCGAGCTGTTCCCGGCGCTGGCGGGCCAGCCATTCCGCCACGGCTGGCGCGGCCGCATCGCCATGACGGGCGACCATATTCCCAAGATCCTGGCCTTTGGTCCCTCGGCCTTTGCCTGTTTCGGCTATTCGGGCCGCGGAATCGGGCCAGGCACTGTCTTTGGCACCCAGTCGGCCATTGCGCTGCTGGAGGGGCGGCCCGAGGCCTTGCCCGTCGCGCCTGTCGAAAGCCATGGCGAGGCGTTCCGGGGGCTGCGCGAGGCCTGGTACGAAACAGGCGCGGTCTTGACCCATGCGATCGGGGCGCGCGCCTAGGCTCGGGCCCGCTTGACAGTTCCACTGGCGCCTCGCCTAGTCGCGGCAGCACCGGCTGAATACACAGGCACGCCCATGACCCTTCCCGTCTTCGATGGTCACAACGATTTTCTGCTGCGTCTCTATCGCGCGCCCGACCGGCGGGACGTGCTGTGGCTGGAGGGGGACGGTTCTGGGCATCTCGATCTGCCCCGGATGCGGGCGGGCGATTTTGCCGGCGGCTTCTTCGCGATCTACATCCCCTCGCCCGAGCTTGCCGATGTGCCGGACTATCTGGCCCTTATGGACAATCCACCCTACAGCCTGCCCCTGCCGGACCTTATCGCTGTCGATCAGGCCCAGCCGGTCGCCATGGCCATGGCGGGCCATCTGTTGTGGATGGAACGCGCCTCGAAAGGCGCGCTGCGGATCTGCCGCAGCGCCGCCGATTTGCGGGCCTGCCTTGCTGACGGTGCGATCAGCGCGGTGATGCATCTGGAAGGCGCCGAGGCCATCGGACCCGATCTTGACGCGCTTTACAGCTTTCACGCGATGGGCCTGCGCTCGCTTGGCCCGGTCTGGAGCCGCCCGACGATCTTTGGCCATGGCGTGCCCTTTGCCTTTCCCGCCACGCCTGACACCGGCGAGGGGCTGACCCCGCTGGGCGAGGATCTTGTTCGCGCCTGCAATGCGCTGGGTGTGATGATCGACCTGTCGCATCTGAACGAGGCAGGATTCAACGATGTGGCCCGCATCAGCACGCGCCCGCTGGTCGCCACACATTCGAACGCCCATGCGGTCACGCCGTCCAGCCGCAACCTGACCGACCGGCAGCTTGCGCAGATCCGCGACAGTGGGGGCCTGGTGGGGCTGAACTATGCCACCTGCTTCCTGCGGCCAGACGGGCGGGAGTCGGCGGACATGAGCTGGGACCCCATGCTGCGCCATCTGGACCACCTCTTGGCCCATCTGGGCGAGGATCATGTGGGCTTCGGGTCGGATTTCGACGGGGCGACACTGCCGGCCCCCTTGGGTGACGTGACGGGCCTGCCCGCCTTCCAGCAGGCGCTGCGCGCCCATGGCTACGGCGAGGCGCTGCTGCGCAAGTTGTGCCATGAGAACTGGTTTGCCGTTCTCGATCGCACCTGGGGCGGCTGACCTTCAGTCGCCGTCGGGTTCGGCCAACTGGGTGAGCCTCTCGACATTGCAGGTGAGCACATCGCCGTCGCGGCGGATCACCTGGTCTTCCAGCAGCAATTGCAAGGCCCGGTTCACCTTTGGGCGACTTGCCCCCAGAACGGCGGCAAGTTCGGTCTGGGTGATGGTCAGGCGCAGCATGGCCTCGGCAGGCAGATCCTGGCCGTGAATCTGACGCAGCGTGAAGAGAAGGAAACGGGCCACCCGCGCGTCGAGACTGTAAAGCACGATGGATTCAAGCTTGTCATTCGTGTCGCGCAGGCGGCGGCACAGGAAACGGATCATCGCGCCTTGCAGATCAGGGTCATTTTCCACCAGCGACAGGAAATCCCGGCGGCTGAGAACATAGCCGACCGTGGGCAGCAGGGTCGTGGCATCGGCCGAGCGCGGTTCGTCGTCGAACAGGGCCATTTCGCCAATGATCGTACCGGATTCGGCAATGGCCAGCACGAGTTCCCGACCGCTGGCCGTGGCCAGAGACAACTTCACCCGGCCCGAGGCGATGGCGACCAGATAATCCCCGGCGTCGCCGCGCTGGAACATCACCGTGCCCGCCGGCCATTCGCGACGGCGCGTCAGGGTGCCAAGCCGGGCAAGGGTGCTGTCGGCAATATCCTCGAAGATCGGAAAGCCCTGCCAGAAGGCAGTTCCCGGATTGCCCTTAACACCAGTGTCTTGCGCCATTCTGCCTACTCAGCTCACCGATACCCACGCGCCTGATCGCAAGCCACAACAGCGGAAAGTGCAAGTCACGAATTCCGGATTTGCCTGTGCAGGGCACACTGCCGCAACGTCACTTTCCGTTCCGCCCGCCGTCAAGGGTCGACAGGGAACGTCGGGGCCAACAGCCCCCGGCCCAGCCGCTGCGCGCCCCCTGGGCCTGTGCCGGGGTCGATCACCGGGCTCGCCGAGGCGCCGTTCAGCGCCAGCCCGGTATAGTTGTCGCGGCCGTCGCCTGCCGCGGCCCCGCTCTGCAGCAGCATCTCGGCCAGCCGCCGTGCCACCTGCGGACTCGCCGAGGAGGTGCCGCTTCGGGTAGAGACGAGACCGCTGCGCGTGCCGATCGAGCGGATGCCGGGGCGGGCAGGGTGGCGTTCGGTCGGTGCGGACAGGTCGATGGCGACGCCAGGCTGCGGCCGGAGCATCGGCGCACTGGAATAGGCGGCGGCCTGCCGGCGGCTCAGGTCGTACCCGCCTGTCACGAGCGCCGTCCGTGCCGCGGCAAGGCCATTCAGGCTGCCAAAGCGATGGACCTTGGCGGTCGGGCCGGATGGGTCAAGCCGGGCCGGCGCACCATCCGGGCCGTAGCCATCCACCTCGGGGTCGATGAAGCGGCTTTGTTGTGCGCCGGTCTTGCCCTGACCATATTCGGTGTCGCGCTGCACCCGGCAGTCGATGCCATTTGCGCCCAGGGGCCGCGCCCCGGCCGGCCGGGTGACGGTGATCGTCCAATATCCCGAAGGCGTCGCCCCATGGGCCGGTGAGGGCAGCGCGCCGGGCGCCGATGGCGCAAAGGCCAATGTCACGCACCAACGCCCACCGCGCGCCTGCATCAGCGCGTACTGGCCCACGATCCGGCCCCCGACCTTCAGATCGACATAACCCCCGGACGGCGCGGGCGCCGCATGTGCGGGAGCGGGGGCATGCGGAGCACTGACGGTCACCCCGACATCCAGCGGCCCGATCCCGTCAGGCAACCACAGCTCGACGAAGCTCGAGGTCCGGTCCTCGGGCGGGGCGAACCAGACCAGGTTGGCCCGGGTACCGCCTGCGCCGTCCGGTTGGAAATGCCGGTCTTCCAGCCGTGCGAACAGCCGGTCGTGAAACATGTTGCCCGCGGGCACGACCAGCGCGGTCGGCGCCAGCGTGCGGCGATGGGTGACGATTTCATCCAGCGCGGCCTCGATCAGGCTCGTTCCGTCGTGCGGCCCGCCCGAATGGCCATAGCTGAGGTTGACGATGACGGGTATCTCGGGCCGGCCCAGGGCGGCGGCCATCTGGCCTGCACGATCGAAGATGTAATGCATCGCCGCCAGCAGGAACATGTCCTTGCCGAAGCCCGAGGTTTCCCAGACCGAGCTTTCCGGCAGATCCACCGCCAGGACCCGGACCTGCGCCGCCGTGGGCGCGGACCAGGCTCCGGCTAGGGTGCCCAGAACATGCGCACCGTGCGATTGCTGACGGTCCAGTGGCATGGGCGGTTGCCCCGGGCGGCTGATGACGCCCGCCGCCCGATAGACGGCCTCTTCATCCCCAGCGTGGTCGGCGAGCATCGCGTCGATCTCGGACCGGGTCACCTCTCGCCCGAACAGGACACGGCCCGTGCCGTCGCTGGGCGCCGATTGCGCCCAATAGCCGTCGATCCGGGTGCCGCGTCCATGGCGAAAGGCTCTGTGGGCGAAAGGGATGCCGTGGTCGATGATCGCCAGGATCACAAGCGGTGCATCGGGCCTGATCGCCGGGTCGGGCGCGAAGGCCGACGCTTGCGCGGCCGGAAAGGCCGGATCGATCGTTTCGGCGCGAACTGGGAAGTTGAGACGCACATGCGCTTCATCGTCCCCGCCGCACGCCTCCAGGAGCCGCGCGACGCGCATGCCCGCCTGCGCGACACCCAGCGAGGCCAGCCGGCTGCCGGTCGCTTCGGGCAGCAAGAGCGCGGGGCAGAAGCGGGGCGCAAAACCGCCCCCACGGTAGAGCGTCGGCACCCGACAGGGAGCAGTGCCCGGTGCCGCGGTCAGGCTGCCTGCGCCGGCCTCGATCACGCAGGACAGGCTTGCCTCGTCGTCAAGCAGAAGGCCCGGCAGGTCATAGGTCTTGCCCGGGCCGAAGAGCCACCGCTCATAGGGGCCAAGAGCGGGTCCGCGCCGCGATGGCCTCCGGTGTGACGTGCTGGGGCGTGCCATGGCTCAGGGCGTGCCGCCAAGGGTGAACTCGGCCAGGCAATCCGACCAGAGCCAGGCCATCACCGGGTCGGGCACAATGGCCGTTCCGGTCGCCACCGAGGCCGGCATGGCGGCAACATCGCTGTATAGGAAATCGCGATCGGCCAGGGCATTAGGGTCAAAACTCTGTTGCGCCGGGCGATTTCCGCCCGCCATCAGACCGACCAGCACCCGGCCGACCTGCCGTCCGATGATCGCGCCCAGCCAGCTGTCGACGGGGAAATGCACGCCGGCAACCGTGCGGTTGACCGCAATGCGATGGGCCGTGCGGTAAAGCAGATCGATCCGGGTGGCATCGTCGGGGAAATGATCGGGGTTGGCGCGCACCAGCGCCGCCCCAACCTCGGCCATGGCAAAGGCCTGGGTGGCATGGCCGCTGGGATAGGTTCCGTGACCAGGCGTCGGGATCAGGGGCAGAACGCGGGCATCCACCTCGTCAGGCCGGCGGCAAGCGAACAGATGCTTCGGCATCATGGTGGCAAGCCCGGCCAGAGAGAGGACGACCGACAGCAACTCATAGGTCCTGGCGTTGCGCGCCGATGTCAGGCCCAGCACCAGCCCGAAGTAGGGGGCAAAGTTGCCTATCTGCGAGGCGATCTCCGCCGCGCGATCCCCGCGCTGGTCGGCATAATGGCGCACGAACTCGACCTGCCGCGCCAGGGTCGCATCGCTGGGGCGGGTCGAACGCACGAGGCCCGCCCCATCCCAGGTCAGGCGCACGGCCGCCGCCGGATCGGCGGCCTGCCAGCCGAAATGGCTTTGAAAGACGCTCTGGTAGAGAAGCGCGCGGATATCGGGTGCCCAGCGGCGCAGGTTGCGCCCCGCGCCAGGCTCGAGATCATGCAGCGCTGCGGGGTCGATGGGGTCCTGGCCCGCGGCATGGATGATGGCCTGCCCGCCCGACTGCAGCCCCGAGGCGAGCGTAGCGCTGTCGGCTGCGGCCATTCCGTGCATCCCATGCATGCCGTGCATCCCGTGCATCCCATGCATTCCGTGCATGCCATGCATCCCGTGCATTCCATGCATGCCGTGCATCCCATGCATGCCGTGCTGCAGTTCGAACAGCGCCATCGATTTCTCCCTATGGAATTCCGGACGCCGCGAGCGCCGCAATGACATTCCGCCCAATCTTGAAATCCGCAGCGGGGTGGCTGCGGCGATAGGCTTCGACCGTGAAATCGGGTTGGCGCCGCATGAGGTGCGCCGCCGTTTCTTGCGCTTCCTCGGCCCGGCCCAGGTGATGCAGGGCGGCAATCCGGACGCGCAGAGACGAGGTATGGCGATCGTTCTTGGCCAACGACCGGTCTGCGAGTTCAAGTGTCTTCTCGAAATCCTCGGCGGCAAGATAGGCGGTCGAGGCGAGCGAGTCATAGAAATAGCCGAAGGGGTCTATGGGCGACAGGCGCATCGCCCGTTCGACACGGGTAACGGCATTCGCGCCATCGTCGCGATAAGCCGACAGTACGCCGCTCAGCAGCCAGGCCATCGCCTCGTTCGGGTTGCGGTCCAGCGCAGACTCGAAGCGGTCGCGGGCGGTATCCATCCGCATCAGCAGATTGTTGTTCACGACCCCGTCGATCGTCTGGCAGAAAGAGTTCTCGGGCTCGATATCCAGCGCGCGCGAGGTGCAGTCGAGCGCGAGGCCGGTGTCGCGGCTGCGGTCCGTGGACCACCCATTGAAAACCGAAATCACATACCATTCGCCCAGCCAGGCATGCGCCTCGGCAGCTCGAGGCGCGCGGCGGATCGCTTCCTCGATCAGCTCGCGCGAGCGGGCAAAGCTCGACAGGCGCAACTGGTGCATCAGGCCGACGCCAGCAATCAGCAGCTGGTGATCCTGAAGAGACGACAGCGCCCGACCCTGGGCATGGGCCACGGCCTCGGAAGCAATGGTCTGGCCTATGCTGCGCACCACCTCCGTCACCGGTGCACTGTCTGGCGCGATGAAATCGGCCACACGGCCCGTGAAACGGCGCGTCCACAGGATGCGGCCCGAATGGGTTTCCAGGCAATCGGCGTCAAGAACGGCCTGATCGTCGAGGATGCGCAGGCTACCGGCGATGCAGTAATCGGCACCGAGGAGCTGGCGCACCTGGGTCAGTTCGATTCTCGACACCGCGACTTCGCGCGCCGACAGGTGAGAGATCACCGCAAGCAGGTTCGAGCGCGACAGCGAGCGGCAGATCTCCTCGGCAAGCCAGTCGCCCAGTACAGCCTGCTCAGCCGTACCCGCAATCAGGCGAAAGGGCAGGATCGCGATGGTCGGCAGGATCGAGGGCGGCGGCGGCTGGGTGCAATTGCTGTAGAGCGAATAGATCTGTTCGGGCGACTGGCGGATGCCGCGCAGCCAGTCGTTGAATTCGTCGTCGCGGATGTCGAGCCCTTCCAGGAACTCTCCGCCGCCGGGCCGCCCGATGAAATGCACCTGCGAGAGGTCGAGGCTGATCTCGGTGTTGTTCACCTTCATCAGCTTCTCGAAATCCTCGCCCATCAGCCCTTTGACGACCGAGAGCGCCTGGCGCAGGCTCTGTCGCCCGCCATCGAAGCAGGACGTGCCCCAAAGTACATCCTGCAGATAGCTGCGGGTGCGCCGGCCGAAGGGGGCGGTCGCAAGAAGGGCAAACATCGCACGGTGCTTGGAGCCGGTGATCTCGTACCCTGGCTGGCGCGCGGATCGCACGATGCATGCCCCAAACAGGTTGATCTCGAGAAGCTTGCTCAAGCGCGAGGCCTTTGCCCAAGGGAAGTGACGCAGGGTTAAGAGAGGTTAACCCAGGAGGCAAAGCCCGACAAAGCCCTATCACGCTTTTTTCACGGGCTGCGCCGCGGGAAGCACCGTATCGTTTCGACATGAACCATTGGGATCGGATGGCCTGGAATGACCGCCTTCGATGACATCTGGGCCGAGGGCCCTGCCGAGGAAAGGAGTTTGTCCTTGGTCACATCGTCTCGGGAAAAGAGGCCCGAACCGGCACGCGACTTGCTGGACTTTCACCTACGCTGGCATGAATTTCGCCCGTTCGCCCTGCAGATCGGCGAACGACCTGACCTTGGCGAGGCCGAGTCGGAAACGCTTGGTTGGTTGATCGCCCTGTCGGACCGGGTCAGCAGCGGCGATTTCGGCGCCTGACCCCGCCGCTTGTGGCGCGATAATCCCTGCCCCGAGAGCAATTCCCTTGGCAGCCGGCCCCCGACCGGCCTTAGATGGCATCGGGATCGCCCGAAGTGGGATGTTCGATGGCATTGCACGGCGCCAGAAGTGAAGGCGGGCTTCTCTTTGCCGGATTCCGGGGGTTCCGGCCCTCGGGTCTGGCCCGGGATCTGTCTGCTGGTGTCGCGGTGGCTGCGGTCGGCCTGCCAAGCGCTATAGCCTATCCGGCTATCGCCGGTCTGCCGCCCGAAACGGGCATCTACGCGAGTATCCTGCCTTTGCTGGCCTATGCGGTTTTCGGTCCGTCTCGGCGGCTGATCGTCGGTCCGGATGCGGGAACGATGACTGTGCTTGCCGCGGCGATGTCGGCGATCCTGGCTGGTTCGGCTGCGGGAACAGCACCGGCGAATGTGGCCATGACCCTGGCGGCCCTGGTGGGAGGGCTCTGCCTTGTGGTGCGGGTGCTGGGCCTGGGCGTGATCAGCTCGTTCCTGTCGCGGCCTATTCTGACTGGTTTTTTTGCCGGTATCTCGCTGTCGATCCTTGTGGGGCAGCTTGGCAGGCTGACCGGGCTTTCGCTGGCGGGCGATGGTCTGTTACCCCCGGTGCTGGATCTGTTGCGGCGCCTGCAGGAGGTGCATCTGCCGACAATGACCCTGTCCGCGGCGATGTTCGCCCTGCTCATCGGGACCAGGCTGATCCGGTCGCCCGTGCCTGGACCCGTCGTTGTCGTGGCGGTCGCGCTCGCGCTTTCCGCGACCTTCGATTTCGCCGGCAAGGGCATTGCCGTTGTAGGCGCACTGCCAACGGGACTCCCGCAATTGGCACTGCCCAATCCGTTGTCGATGCCGATGACCGAGCTGTTGTCCGGGGCGCTGGCCGTGTTTCTGGTGAGCTTCGGGGCCGGGATCATCTCGGCCAAGAGCTTTGCGGCGAGGGTGGGGGAACAGACCGATCCGAACCGCGAACTGGACGGTTTTGCCGCCGCCAACATCGCGGCCGGGCTGATCGGGGCCTTTCCGGTCACCGCCTCGGATTCCCGCACGGCCATCAATATCTCGGTCGGGGGGCGGTCGCAGGTGGCCGGGGTCGCAGCGGCACTGACGCTTCTGGTGGCGCTTGTCTGGTTCGGCAAGGCGCTGAGCCTTTTGCCACTGTCGGCATTGGCGGTCATTCTGGTTGGGGCGGCGATCAGCCTGATCGACCTTCCGGCCCTGCGCGCAATGTGGCGTCTGAGCCATATCGAGTTCGCCTTTGCCATGATCGCTATGCTGGGGCCGATCAGCTTTGGCGTGCTGAACGGTGTTGTTCTGGCCATAGCGGCGACGCTGGCCCACCTGTTGTGGAAGATGATGTATCCCAAGGATGCGCTTCTGGGCCTGATTCCGGGGCAGGACGGGTTCTACAAGCTGCATCGCGCGCCGTCAGCCCGTGCAGTGCCGGGGCTAGGTCTGTGCCTTCTGCAGGGCAGCATCCTGTTCTTCAACGCCGATCATGTCCGTGAACGGCTACGCGAAATCGCCGCGGAATTGCCCGCTGGAACCCGATGGTTCGTGCTGGATGCCTCGGCCATTGCCCAGATCGACATTACCGCGATGACGGCCCTGGGCGAACTGGCCGAGGAGTTAAAAGCGCGCGGACTGCGGTTCGGCCTTGCCGAACTGCATGCCGAGGTGCGCGACCTGCTGGACCGCGGCGGTGTTCTGGACCGGATCGGCCGAGACATGATTTTCGACGATCTGAGCGATACCCTGCGGGCCTTTCGTGCCCAGAAGAACGGTGGGCAACCAAAGGACCCCCAAGCGTTCTGAATTGCACAGATTTGGTGCGAGATTCGGAAGGTGACAGACAAGACCATGCCGCCCATCTTTCTGGCCAAGGAGATGCCCCGCAGCGGGGTATCCGCATCCATCGAGGACGCCATGAGCAAGACCACCATTCCCGGCCTGCACCATGTAACGGCCATTTCCGGCCCCGCGCAGGAGAATGTCGACTTCTACACCGGCAGGCTGCATCAGCGACTGGTGAAGAAGACCGTGAACTTTGATGCGCCGGACACCTATCACCTGTACTACGGTGACAGGGTTGGTTCGCCCGGCACGATCCTGACCTTCTTTCCCTTTGCCGATGCCGGCCCCGGGCGGGCTGGCCCCGGCATGGCCAGCGCGTATGCCTATGCCGTGCCCAAGGGGCGGTTCGACGGCTGGCTGGAAGAGCTTTGGGCCGATGGTGTCGAATTCGCGGAACAGCCTGACCGCTTTGGCCAGCGCGTCATCACGCTGCGCGATGCCGATGGGGCGCCGGTGGAGCTGATCGAGACCGATCGGGACAGTGCCGATCCGTTGGACGGTTTCCATTCGGTCACCCTGTGGGAGCGGGATCCGGCATCGACCGCACGGCTCCTGACCGACGCCTTCGGCTACGAGGAGGCGGGCAGCGAACGGCAAGGCACAGTCGAGCGGCTGCGCTTTGTGGCGCCTGGCAATGAGCGGGGCAACATCGTGGATCTGATCCGGTCTGATGTGCCGTCGATCGGCCGACCCGGGGCAGGGACGATCCACCATGTGGCCTTCCGCGCGCGCAATGACGAAGAGCAAAGAGGCTGGCAAGACCGGCTGTTGACCTTTGGCCACCGGACCACGCCGGTGATCGACCGCAACTACTTCAACGCAATCTACTTCCGCGAACCCGGTGGCGTGTTGTTCGAGATCGCGACCGACCCGCCCGGCTTTGCCGCGGACGAGCCGGTGGCGACGCTGGGTCAGGCGCTGAAGTTGCCCGCGCAATACGAGCCGATCCGCGACCGGATTGAGCGCGTGCTGCCGCCCCTGCGGGTGAAGGCATGAGGCGCGCGGGTGCACTCCCTGCCCGGGCACGGGCGGGGATGGTGATGGTGCATGGGCGGGGCGGGTCGGCCGAGGATATCCTGGGCCTGCTTGGCCCGCTCGGCTTGCCCGACATTGCGGCCATTGCCCCCGAGGCCCCCGGCAACAGCTGGTGGCCCACCAGCTTTCTGGCGCCCATGGCCCAGATGCAGCCCTTCGTCCAAGACGGTCTTGCGGTCGTTCGCAGTGCGGTCAGCGAGTTGGAAGCCGAAGGGTTGCCGCGGGACAAGATCTGGCTGGCAGGCTTCAGCCAGGGCGCCTGTCTGGTGCTTGAGGCCTTCGCCCGAGAAGGGACAGGCCTGGCCGGGGTCTTTGCCCTGTCGGGTGGGCTTGTGGGAACCGCAGATGACGATGGCGCGCCGGACCCCGCGCTTTACGGCCATCGACCCAAGCGGCTGGACTATGACGGCCGCCGGGACGGCGCAGGGGCCTGGCTCTCGGTCCATGAGCGTGATCCGCATATTCCGCTGCAGCGCGCGCGTGACAGCGCCGCGGCACTGGCGGCAATGGGCGCCCACGCCGAACTCAAGGTCTATCCCGGCGCCGGCCATGCGGTCATGCGCGAGGACCTGGCAGCCATGCGGGCCAGGCTCAACGGCTGATACCCGGCGGCGGCCAGGCCCGCCGCCGTCAGCCCATCCGCTCTGAGGCGTACCCACCGGGGCTTGCGGGAAAGACCACTGTCTTGTTGCCGTTCAGGAAGACGCGGTGGTGGATATGGGCATGTATGGCACGCGCCAGCACCTGAGCCTCGACATCGCGGCCGAGAGAGACGTAATCGTCAGACGATTGCGCATGCGTGATGCGCACGGTGTCCTGTTCGATGATCGGGCCTTCGTCGAGGTCGGCCGTGACATAATGCGCGGTGGCGCCGATCAGCTTTACACCCCGCTCGTAGGCCTGCTTGTAGGGGTTCGCGCCCTTGAAGGAGGGCAGGAAGGAATGGTGGATGTTGATGATCCGCCCTGACATGAGTTCGCAGAACGAATCCGACAGAACCTGCATGTAGCGGGCCAGCACCACGAGTTCGGCACCGCTTTCTTCGACCAGGTTCAGCAGGCGTTTCTCGGCCTCGGGCTTGTTCTCTTTCGTGACCTTGATGTGGTGGAAGGGCAGGTCATGGTTCACGACGACCTTCTGATACGTCATGTGGTTCGAGACGACGCCCACGATATCGACCGGCAGCGCGCCGATCCGCCAGCGGTAGAGCAGGTCGTTGAGGCAGTGGCCGAAGTTCGACACCATCAACAGCATCTTGGTGCGTTGCGCGCCGTCATGCATCGCCCAGTCCATGCCGAATTCCGCGGCGATGGGCTGAAACCCCTCGCGCAGGTCGGGCAGCGAGCGGCCGGTTTCGGCGCGGAAGGAGATGCGGGTGAAGAACTGACCGGTCACCTCGTCATCGAACTGCGCGGCATCGGTGATGTTGCATCCCTGCCCGGCCAGATAGGTCGAGATCGCGGCCACGATGCCGCGTCGGGAAGCGCATTTCACGGTAAGGACGAAGACGTTCATGGCAGGCAATCCGATCTGGAGACAGGGGAGGTCTTGACGGAGCCACTCTTATCCAGCCTCGCCCGCGCGGAAAAGCCGAACGCGACCAAGGCGAGACGAACCACGACCGCCGATGGGCCTCCGCCGGGCCTCTGCCCAGCGATTGGGCAGGGCGCAAAGTGAAAACCGCCTTGAAGGCGCCATCGCGCTTGGCGAAAAGGTCATGTCATTGCTCATGAAGCCGCCTGTCGGATGGGGCACCGACCCCGACCGGCATAGCGAGGGCGCAGTATCGGTATGACTGGGCCGGTCGGCAGGTGATCCGGATGCTGGCTGATACAGGAACGACGCTGCATGTCACCTTTGACAGCGCAGGGAACCGGCTTGCGGAGTATGATCAAGCCACCGGGTCACTGCTGCGGGAGTATGTCTGGTTCGAGGACCAACCGATTGCGGTGCTCGAGGCCGGGCAGGTTTATCTGGTTCGGACAGACCACATCGGCCGACCATCCTTCGCCACTGATCAGAGCGGCACGGCGGTCTGGACGGTTGACTATCTGCCCCTTGGAGAGGTCTTCGTTTCGACGGGGACGCCGATCAATCTTCGCTTCCCCGGCCAGTGGTTCCAGGCCGAGAGTGGCTTGCATCAGAACTGGATGCGCGACTACGATCCGACAACAGGGCGCTACATCCAACCCGATCCTCTCGGGCTCGTCGATGGAGCGAGCGTATATGGCTATGCTCGGCAGAGCCCAGGGAGGTGGGTGGATCCAACGGGGGAGAACCCCTTGGTAGCTGTGTGGGGTGCCTTTGAAGGTTGCATGGCTACTCCTGCTTGTGCAGCCGGAGTAGCCGCAATAGTCGCCGGTGGAATTGTCGCGCAGGAGACACTGCCGGATGAAGGGGAACAGTGCTCAAGCTGTCCACCATGCACTCCCTATCCAGCGGGGACGATTGGCTACCGACTCGACCGTGGCCATACTCATTTTCCCGCAGGTGACCCGCACCTAAATCTCTATACAGTGAATCAGGCCCCAAACTGCAAATGCAGATGGAACGCTGGGTCAACTGTCGGAAAGGCCGTGGACCCCCCTCCAATGCTAGGGTGGGTAGATATTTCCCCCTATCGACCCGGCCTTCCGCCTCTTTCGCCGTAAGGGAAGACAGATGAAATACCCAGATGGAAGTGTGATAAGCGTTGGCGACAGGGTTATAGTCGAGGGGTTCTTTGAGGGAACAGTCGTGGTGTCTTATGATGACGGGAAGGCCGCGCCAGGATACTCCGTAGACACATGGAGTTCATCGGAGAAGGGCATATTGGTCGCATTCGATAATGGATCGCTCCTGAAAGTGGATGAAACTAATGATGATGGTTGTGGCCCCCCGCTGTTGCAGCGCCTTGTGTAACGGCACCTCTTTGGGAAACCAGTGATCACATCTTGACGGCCGCAGCGATCACAACGGGCGACCCGTCCTTGCCACCAATACCAGCGGCGCCAAGGTCTGGACGATGAGCTTCGACCCCTTCGGCCTGCTCATCGCCTCGACCGGAAACCCTCCACCGCCCGCTTCCCCGGCCAGTGGTTCCAGGCCGAGAGCGGCTTGCATCAGAACTGGATGCGCGACGACGATCCGACAACCGGGCGCTACATCCAGCCCGACCCCCTCGGGCTCATCGACGGGTCGAGCGTATATGGGTACGCGAGGCAGTTGCCCCCAATTTTTACCGATCCGAACGGAGAATGTCCTTGGTGCGCAGCTGCCCTGATCGTTCTTGCAGCGACCGCATTGACTCCTGATACTGCAAATGCTCCCGGGCTATGCGACGAAATTGTTGAGCTTGATGAGTTTGCTCCATACATCAATGGAGCAGTGGCAGGTATCGTTTTCGGGCCCGGCTTCTGGGCCGGAGCAGAATATGCTGTGGGCTCTAACGGCGCGCGTGTTGCGCCGTATGGCGACAGGTGGTTCTTTTCCACGAAGGGCGGAAGAAACTGGAACGCGTCGAACGGCAGGTGGCCGCATTATCATCGCCCAAATGTCAAGCCGGGCCAGAAGCGACCTGGGCCAGGCCAAAGTAAGGATCGACACAGACCCTGGAACTCTTCGCCGTTTGACAAATCTTTCTGGGATAGGTTTTGAAATGATCGCGTTAGTCGAAATCACCGATGGTTCGTCGCCGCTGATGTTCAGCAAGACTACCGGTTTTGGAGGAGTTAGCGTTTACGAATCGGTAGTTACTGCGCTTGCTCATGCCGAACCTGAGAATACGAGCGCCAACGACTGGATTCTGTTTGACGAACACGGCACCTTCTTCATGATCGTTCCAGCGGGTAAGTGGTTCGACCTCAAACCCATCAAAAGCGACCCAGTTCTAGCATTGCAGCTGTTGATGGACACACTGCGTGGCGCATAGTAACTTCGTGCGTTTGCTGATCTGACCGGCAACCCCTCGCTGCCCGCTTCCCCGGCCAGTGGTTCCAGGCCGAGAGCGGCTTGCATCAGAACTGGATGCGCGACTACGATCCGACGACGGGGAGACACCTGCAGGCCGACCCCCTCGGGCTCATCGACGGGTCGAGCGTCTATGGGTATGCTGGGCAGAATCCGGGGAGGTGGACGGATCCGACGGGGGAGCAAGTCGCCGGTGCCATGTCCGACGTTCCCGGATACGCTGCAACAGCACAGACAGAGGCGGCAAGGATTGGCTTAGGTAGAATAATCGGGTTTTGCGTTTCCAAACTGGCGTTGCCGCTTGCAATTCTTTGGCCCTCGAGCTTGGCAGATCCGTCACTAGACGAGTGCTGGCAGTGAAATGTCGTTTCAACCACGCCATACGGCGGCAAGTTGCCTGACGACATTCCAGGAGAGTTTCGTCCATTTGGCCCCGGAGGAGCAAAAAAGGGGCCAGATGGAGCAATTTGGGAGAAGGATTATAGCGGGCATGGCGGATCAAAATGGAAGCGGTGGCCAAACGGAAAATCCTGGGAAAGAAATGAAGGAAGAGAGTCTGTCCGACCCGATGGTTCCGTTAGATAGCGCTCGGGTGCAGAGTACTTTAACAGAAGTCGAGAAGCTGCTTGAAGCGATCAGCAGTTCCCCGCTTCTAGAGAGGGTGGATCAGGTCGACAGGCCGGCGGCTCTTGAGAACTTGGCCTCTTCCTTCCTCTTTGTATCTGATGCCCTCAGAGCCTATAGTCCTGGTTCAGACAGTTTGGGTGGCTATCGCTTTTGGCATAACATCATGCTTTGGTCCATATACGCAGAAATGCAGCGAAAGGGGACGGACTCAATCCCTGAGCTAGATCGAAATCGAGTGATCGAGAAATTTTGTCGGGATGTGGCAAGATCAATCGTTGAAGGTGATCCAAGCTCCAGTCAGCTGAGGACGTACTTTGTCCCCGATGGTGAAGCCAGAGGTTCCTGAACACCGCGGTGATCGAGGGTGGCACGAACTTCTACGTGCGCGCCGATCACATAGGGCGACCCGTCTTCGCCACCAACGCCAGTGGCGCCAAGGTCTGGACGATGAGCTTCGACCCCTTCGGTACGCTCACCGCCTCGACCGGAAACCCTCCACCGCCCGCTTCCCCGGCCAGTGGTTACAGGCCGAGAGCGGCTTGCATCAGAACTGGATGCGCGACTACGATCCGACGACGGGGCGCTACATCCAGCCGGACCCCCTCGGGCTCGTCGATGGAGCGAGCGTCTATGGGTACGCGAGGCAGTCGCCTTTGCGTTACACGGATCCGACCGGCGAGTTTGTTCCGCAGGCAGTGGCGTGCCTCGTAAATCCTGTATGCCGTGCCGCCGCCGGTGCGGCAGCCGGACTGATCCTCGGTTATCTGTTTGATGATGACGATTGCTACTCTTGGACGGAGGCGCTTGAGGATGCCGGGACCGGCGCATTCTCCGCCTGGGCAGCAGGGCGTGGTGCTGCACCCATACTCCGACCGACGGGACCATTCAGAGAAGGAGGATGGTGGAGTACTGGCCAGAACTGGCGCGTAGGTTGGAATAGAAAAGGGGGCAACAGAGTCTTCAAATGGTACGATCGATGGACCGGAAAAAGTGACTGGTATGACGGAGGACCGCCGTGATGGCGATCGATTGCGAATGGCGAATGACAGAACTTCAAGTATTGCTCGCGATGGAGACCTTAAGTGTGGCGCTAGTGAGCGGCAGTCCTGTCGTCTTTTCCCTAGAGGGTGAAGGCGAGCAGTACGTGCGATGCAAATTGGATAGTATTGAGGTCTCTCTGTATGCGGACGGATTTGACCTGCAGGGCGAGGGTCTAGACGTCCGATATGAGCCCGACGATATTAGGTCACCGGCTGGCGCTGTCGCATTGCTGAGCGGTGAACTGCGCGCTGCCCTCGCACGCTAATCCGGTGTTCTACGTCTGGCTCGGCGACAAGCCGGTTGCGGTTATGGAGGGCGGGCAGGTCTATCTGGTGCGGGTGGATCACATTGGGCGGCCGGTCTTTGCCACCAACGCCAGCGGCGCCAAGGTCTGGACGATGAGCTTCGACCCCTTCGGCCTGCTCATCGCCTCGACCGGAAACCCTCCACCGCCCGCTTCCCCGGCCAGTGGTTACAGGCCGAGAGCGGCTTGCATCAGAACTGGATGCGCGACTACGATCCGACAACCGGGCGCTACATCCAGCCGGACCCCCTCGGGCTCATCGAGGGGTCGAGCCTCTATGGGTATGCTTGGCACAAGCCGGGGAGGTGGATTGAACCGACGGGGGAGCAGACGGTACCTAGGGTCAGGCCCATTGATCTTGCACCTTCGGCGTGATCCGGCCTCCGCAAAGACAATGATCGCAAAGCAACCATTCTTGGCTGACCGAAGCCCGGATGAAGCGGCTGCTCACTTGCGAAACGCGATCAGCGGGCGGTGTCCGGGCAGGCGCTCCGGGACGGTCGTGGGTGTGGCCCGCTGTCATGAACTACTCCGGCGGACGGCCATTGGCTCAGGCGACGCAAGGCGAGATGGTATTCACGCTCGCCCTTCTGGCGCCCGATCAAGGTGACCGGGGCCGGGTCTCGGACCCCAGTCTTTGCCCGCAGGCTCAACCCGAGAAGATGGTCGAGCCTGCCTTGCGGTTCCCGTTTCTCATCAGCTCTCGGAAGACCTTGCCCAGAGGTTGATGTCCTTCTCCTCGGCGATGCGGTCGATCTCGGCCAGTTCGGCGGGTGTGAAGTCGAGGTTGCCGATGGCGCCGCAGCAGTCGACCACCTGTTCGGGTTTCGAGGCGCCGATCAGCGCCGTGGTGATGCCCCCGTCGCGCAGCACCCAGGCGAGCGACATCTGCGCCAGCGTCTGGCCGCGCGCGCTGGCCATCGCGTCGAGTTTCTTCACCGACTCGATGGCGCGCGGCGTTATGATCGCGGGATCGAGGCTCTTGCCCTGCGAGGCGCGGCTGCCTTCGGGGATGCCGGAAAGATACTTTCTGGTCAGGATTCCCTGTGCCAGCGGCGTGAAGGCGATCGAGCCGATGCCCAGTTCCTTCAGCGTCTCTTTCAGGCCGTCCGTCTCGACCCAGCGATTGAGGATGTTGTAGCTGGGCTGGTGGATCAGGCAGGGTGTGCCAAGCTCGCGCAGGATCGCGGCCGCCGCGCGCGTCTTTTCCGAGTTGTAGGACGAAATCCCGACATAGAGGGCCCGACCCGAGCGAACGATGTGGTCAAGCGCCATCATCGTCTCTTCCAGCGGCGTGTCAGGGTCGAAGCGGTGCGAATAGAAGATGTCGACATAGTCGAGCCCCATCCGCTTGAGAGACTGGTCGCAGGAGGCGATCAGATACTTGCGGCTACCCCATTCGCCATAGGGGCCATCCCACATGTGATAGCCCGCCTTCGAGGAAACGATCAGCTCGTCCCTGTGGCCGCGGAAATCGGCGGCAAGGATATCTCCAAAGGCCTCCTCCGCGCTGCCGGCGGGCGGGCCGTAGTTGTTGGCCAGGTCGAAGTGGGTGATGCCGTGGTCAAAGGCCGTGCGGCAGATCGCGCGTTTGGTGTCATGCGGAGTGTCGTAGCCGAAGTTGTGCCACAGCCCCAGCGAGATTGCCGGAAGCTTCAGGCCAGAGTTGCCGCAGCGGCGGTAGATCATCCGGCCATACCGGTCGGCGGCGGGAACATAGGTCATGCGATCCTCCAGCAATATGATGGGCGGCAGCCATGTGGCCGCCGCCCCGAGGTGGTGTTCTAGTGGTCAGACGAAGCGGTTCCAGAGGTTTTCGAGCCGTTCCTGGCGACCGGACTTCGGTTCGGGGCTGATCCCCTTGGCCAGAACCTCGGCCGTGATCGCTTCGAGGCTCGATCCGAGCATGGCTTGCGCCTGGGGCGTGGCCCAGCCCGAATAGCGCGCCTTGCGGGCCGCTTCGAGTTCGCCCGACTCCAAGAGCGCAGCAGCCGCCTTCAGCCCGCGGGCGCAGACATCCATCGCGCCGACATGGCCCAGGATCAGATCCTCGGGGTCGATCGACTGGCGGCGGATCTTGGCGTCGAAGTTGGTCCCGCCCGTGGTGAAGCCGCCGGCCTTGAGGATCTCGTAATAGGCCATGGCCACTTCCGGCACGTTGTTCGGGAACTGGTCGGTGTCCCAGCCGGACTGATAGTCGTTGCGGTTCATGTCGATCGAGCCGAACACACCCAGGGCCGCCGCCGTGGCGATCTCATGCTCGAAGCTGTGGCCGGCGAGGATGGCATGGCCCTGCTCGAGGTTCAGCTTCACTTCCTTTTCCAGGCCGTACTTCTGCAGGAAGCCGAAGCAGGTGGCGGCATCATAGTCATACTGGTGCTTGGAGGGTTCCTGCGGCTTTGGCTCGACCAGGATCGTGCCCTTGAAGCCGATCTTGTGCTTGTATTCGACTACCATGTTCAGGAAGCGGCCCATGTGGTCGAGTTCCTGCTTCATGTCGGTGTTCAGAAGCGTCTCATAGCCTTCGCGCCCGCCCCAGAGCACATAGTTCTCGCCACCCATCTTGTGGGTCGCATCCAGACAGGACTTCACCGTGGCCGCGGCAAAGGCGAAGACCTCGGGGTCAGGGTTGGTCGAGGCGCCCGACATCCAGCGACGGTGGCTGAACATGTTGGCCGTGCCCCAAAGCAGCTTCACGCCGCTCTGGACCTGCTTTTCCAGCATGTAGTCGGTGATCTCGTTCAGCGTCTTGAGGTTGTCGGCGAAGTTGCCAGTTTCCGGGCGAACGTCGGCATCGTGCCAGCAGTAGTAGGGCACGCCAAGGATACGGAACATCTCGAAGGCGACATCGGCCTTGATCCGCGCGGTCTTCATCGAATCCTGCGGGTGCCAGGGCCGCTCGAAGGTCTGCCCGCCGAAGGGGTCGCCGCCTTCCCAGGCAAAGCTGTGCCACCAGGCGATGGCAAAGCGCAGGTGATCCTCCATGCGCTTGCCGAGGACGATTTCATCCTTGTTGTAATGCTTGTAGCCGAACTCGATGTCGGAGTTCGGCCCGACATAGGTGATGGCGGGAATACCCTTGAAGAAATCGGTCATGTCAGTCCCTTGATGGCGGATTGTGCGGCGCGGTAGCGGGCATGGCCCGCGTCGAAAGCGGCGGTCAGGGCCCGGTCGGGCTCGATCGTGCGGGCGATGGGGGGCAGGGTGGCGATCTCGGTGCCTGCGCCGGTGGCGGCCATGAGGCCAAGGCGTGCCGCCCCGAAGGCGCCGCCGAAATCGCCTGCGGCCGGAAGCTGAAGTGGGCAATCCAGGGCTGTCGCAATCAGCCTGAGCCAGTAATCGGACCGCGATCCGCCACCGACTGCCAGCAGCCGGTCGAACCGGGTGCCGGTGGCGGCCAATGCGTCCCGACTGTCGCGGAAGGCATAGGTGACGCCTTCAAGCACGGCACGGGTGGCTGCGGCGCGGTCGGTCGCATGTTCAAGACCCACGAAGGCACCGCGGATCGCAGCATCGTTGAGCGGCGTGCGCTCGCCGCCCAAATAGGGCAGGAACAGGGTCTTGCCTGGGGCCTTGAGGTCGCCCAGCCCGCCCGTCAGCCTTGCGGCGGTGTCGCCCACCAATCCCGCGAACCAGTTCAGCGCATCCGTTGCGGCCAGGATCACGCCCATCTGGTGCCAGGTGCCGGGCAGCGCATGGCAGAAGGTATGCACAGCGGTGGCCGGCGCCGGCTGATAGCCGTCGTTTGCCGCAAAGAGCACGCCCGAAGTCCCGAGCGAGACGAAGGCATCGCCCGCGCGCACCACACCCACGCCAACCCCCGAGGCCGCGTTGTCGCCACCGCCCCCGGCGACGACCACGCCCGAGGGCAGGCCCCAGCGCGCCGCGAGCGACGCTCGCAGCAGGCCGGAGGGCGCCGAGCCCTCGACCAGAGTAGGCATCTGCTGGCGCGAAAGACCTGTGGCGGACAGGAGGTCATCCGACCAGTCGCGCGCCCCGGTGTCGAGCCAGCTTGTTCCAGCGGCATCAGACATCTCTGCCACATGCTCGCCCGTCAGCCAAAGGCGCAGAAAGTCCTTCGGCAACAGAACCTTGGCAACTCGGGCAAAGATCGCCGGTTCGTGCCGCGCGACCCAAACGAGCTTGGGGGCAGTAAAGCCCGGAAAGACGATGTTTCCCGTCAACCGGCGAAACTGCGGGTCGCCGTCGAGTTCGGCGGCCTCTTCATGGCTGCGGGTGTCGTTCCACAGGATGCAGGGGCGCAGAACTTCGTCCGAAGCGTCGAGAAGCGTGGCCCCGTGCATCTGGCCCGACAGGCCGATGCCTCGCACCGCGGAAAGCCCGTACGCGGCCAGTTGGTCCAGCACCGCCTCGGCCGCCACGATCCAGTCGGCCGGAGATTGTTCACTCCAACCCTCATGCGGGCGGCTGACGGAAAGCGGTGCAGTGGCCTCGGCCAGCACGACCTGCCGGTCATCAATCAGCACGCCCTTGAGGCCCGATGTCCCCAGATCCAGTCCGATGTACATCATACGGCCTGCGGGGGCTTCTTACCCATAATGATCATGCCCAGAATGTCGTCATCGGTGACCTCGTTCACGTTCACCGTGCCGACCCGTTGACCGTTCTTCATCACCACTGCCCTGTCGCAGAGGTTCATGACCGAGTGGATGTCATGCTCGATCAGGAAGATGCCGAGACCCTGGCGCTTCAGTTCCTGGATCAGTTCGGCCACCATCTGGGTCTCGTGCGGGCCGAGCGCGGCTGTGGGTTCGTCCATGATCAGGATCTTGGCGTTGAAGTAGACGGCGCGGGCAATCGCGACCGACTGGCGCTGGCCACCCGACAGGGCCGAAACCGGCACGTTGAACTTGCGGAAGTTCGGGTTGAGGCGCGCCATGATGCGGCGCGTCTCGGCCTCCATCCGCGTCTCGTCGACAAAGCCCAGGCTGTTGACGATCTCGCGCCCGAGGAACAGGTTCGAGGCGGCGTCCAGATTGTCGGCCAAGGCCAGCGTCTGGTAGATGGTCTCGATGTTCAGCGCCCGGGCATCGCGGGGGCTGGTAATCTCGACCTTCTCGCCGTTGATGCGGATTTCGCCGGCATCGGCGCGATAGGCACCCGAGAGGCATTTGATCAGTGTGGATTTTCCGGCGCCATTGTGGCCCAGAAGGCCCACGACTTCGCCCGGGTAAAGATCGATAGACACGTGGTCCACCGCCTTGATCCCGCCGAAGGCGATCGAGATATCTCGCATCTCGACAAGGGGGGTTCCGCGATTGGGAGTGTTCATCTGTCCGTGCCCCGTCACTTGATGCGCTTGCGGTAAACGATGTCCAGCCATACGGCGATGACCAGCGCCGCGCCGATGACGATCTTGCGGTACGAGCCGTCGCCGAAGCCGATCAGAACCATGCCTGTCTGAAGCGACACAAGCACCAGCGCGCCGATGATGGCGCCATAGATGGTGCCCACCCCGCCGGCGAGCGAGGTCCCGCCGACGACGGCGGCGGCGATGACGTAAAGCTCGTCAAGATCACCCAGAGCATTGGTGGCCGAGTTCAGGCGGGCCGAGGCGATGACACCCGCGAGGCCCGCGAGCGCCCCCATCAGCGCAAAGATCTTGACGGTCATCGCGCGAGTGTTGATGCCCGAAAGTGCCGCTGCCTCTGGGTTGCCGCCGATGGCAAAGACATAGCGGCCAAAGCGCGTGCGGGTCATCAGAATGGTCATCAGGATGGCGACCACGGCCAGGATGATGACCGGATAGGCAAAGCCATGGGCGATGAAGGCATCCTCGGGCACCGGTTGGCCGAGGCCGTCATAATACTGCTTAAGGATGCCCTTCGGCCAGGGATAGGAGTTCACGATCAGCGTGGCGATCAGGATCACCGCGCAACCAAGCCCGCCCATGAACCATTCGGCCCACATCGGACGCAGCTGGAAGCCGTGCAGGCGACGGTTCGCACGACCGCGGATGACGAGCCAGATCACCCCAAGACAGGCGATGGCGCAAAGGATCCAGCTGCCTGTCGCGCCGATGGAGCCGAATGGGCCCCCACCTATGAGCGCGAAGCGTGTGTCAACGGGGGAGATGGTGCGCCCGTCGGCGGCCAGAAACGCCACGCCGCGCCAGATCAACAGACCACCCAGCGTCACGATGAAGGACGGAATGGTCAGGAAGGCGATCAGGCTTCCCTGAAGCGCCCCGATCAGCGCCCCGAGGGTGATGCCAAAGATCACGGTGATGATCCAGATCGCGGGGTTGCCGAGGCCAAGGTACTGCGGCAGCCATTCGACCTGAAGCAGACCCATGTACATGCCGGTCACCCCAACGATGGAACCCACCGACAGGTCGATGTTTCGCGTGATGATGACCAGCACCATGCCCGTGGCCATGATGCCGATCGTGGCGGTCTGCACGCTGAGGTTCCAGAGGTTGCGCGGCGTGAGAAACGAGCCCTCGCCAAGAAACAGCGCGCCATAGGCGTGAAAGCCGACCCAGATCAGCAGGAGCGCGCCCACCATTCCGATCAGGCGCGGGTCAAGCTCGGTCGCTCGAAGGAACCGCCCGATCGGTCCTTCTTCGGTGCCGGCAGCGGGGGGGCGATGGGTCGTATCGCTCATGTCTGGTCCATGGAGCTGGGCGGCGGCGGCTGATCGCTAGGTGGACAGGGGCGCGCCGGAGAACACGGTGGGCAGGCCATAGGCCTTGCCACGAAAGAGGAGGGGGCGCCGATCCGGATCGGATCGGCGCCCCCTGGCTTGCGCGATTATTCGCAGCCCTTCACGCCGGCAGCAGCGCCTTCGCAGGCCTGTTCCTTGGTGATGTGGCCAGCGTCGATCGCCAGATTGACCGTTTCCTTGGTGATCGCGGTCGGGGTGAGCAGGATCGCGTTCATTTCCACGCCCTTCTCGCCACCCGAGAACTTGGTCGCGCCGGGGATCGCGTCGAGCGCGGTGCCGTCAGCCAGCGCCGAGGCGATTTCGCCAGCAGCCTTGCCCAGTTGGCGCGCGTCCTTCCAGACCGAGACCGTCTGGGTGCCGCGGGCCACGCGGTTGATCGCGGCAAGGTCACCGTCCTGGCCACCGAGCGGCACGTTCAGGCCCTGGGCGGCGAGAGCGGCGGCGGCGCCACCGGCCATGCCGTCGTTCTGGGCCAGAACCGCATCGACCGCGTTGTTGTTGGCGGTGAGGATCTGTTCCATGTTCTTCTGGGCGTTCTCGGGCTTCCAGCCGTCCGAGTTCGCTTCGCCGACGATCACGATGTCGCCCGAGGCGACAGCGGCGCCGATGACTTCTTCCATGCCCTGACGCAGGAAGCCGACGTTCGGGTCACCGGGGTCGCCCTTGATGATGGCGTAGTTGCCCTTCGGCGCGGCGGAGAAGACGTTCTCCGCGATGATGCGGCCGACGCCCACGTTGTCGAAGGTCAGATAGAAGGTGCGGTTGTCTTCGATCAGACGGTCATAGCCAACAACCGGGATCCCTTCGGCGGCCGCCTTCTCGATGGCCGGCCCGATGGCGTCCTTGTCCCAGGCGTTGATGATCAGCACATCCACGCCCTGGGCGATCAGCGCGTCGACATCCGACAGCTGCTTTTCGGCGGAGGACTGGGCGTCGGCCGAGATGTACTCGTTGCCGGCAGCCTCGATCGCAGCTTTCATCGCGGCTTCGTCGATCTTCCAGCGCTCCTCCTGGAACTGGGCCCAGGACACGCCGACTTTCTTCCCTTCCGCCAGGGCGGCGGACGAGAAGCCGGTCACCGCCAGAACGGCGATGAGAATAGCGTTACGCATTGGTATCCTCCCTATGGATGCGGCCAGCGTATGGCCGGTCCGACAGATTCGTCGGCACGGGCGGAAACTGCCTTTATTAATTTCAGTTGTCAAAAAAAATTTTGGCGCGAAGATAGCAGAAGCCCATAGGTTGAGCACCGGATTGCTGCCTCGCAGCATTCTGCGGGCTAGAAAAGGGTCAATGCTGCTGCCTTTAGTTTGGATGGCTAAGTAAATGCGGGTGTCTCGGCATATCCTGGGAGAAGGGCGCGCAGGGTGCGGTCCGATGATCCCGCCATTGGCCGAAGTGCAGCGTCCGCTGCGCCAGCAGGTGTTTGAACGCGTTCGTGCCGCCGGCCTGATCCCGAGGGTGCAGGTGGCAAAGGAATTGGGGGTCAGCCCGGCTTCGGTGACCACGATCACCTCGGAGCTGATCGAGGCGGGGCTGATCGAGGAAGTGGCTGCCCCGCGCGAGGGGAGTGAAGGCCGGGGTCGGCCCGCCGTTGCGCTGGGTGTGAGGGCAAGTGCACATCTGGTCGTGGGGCTGAAGATCTCGGACCAGGACATGTCGGCGGCACTGGTCGACTTTGCGGGCCGGCGCATCGCCGACCACCACATTGATCGCCCGCCCGTCGCCCTGACCCCGCCCGAGGTGCTCGACCGGATTGAGGCCCTGGTCGACGCCGTGACGGCCAAGGCCGGTGTGGCGCGCCAGGGGGTATCATCGGTGGGCATCGGAATGCCGGGCTACATCGACAGCCCCTCCGGCCAGGTGATCTGGTCTTCGGTGCTGACTGAAAGGCGTGTGGCGCTGGCCGCGCTGGCCAGCGAGCGGCTGGGTCTGCCTGTGCAGATCGACAACGACGCGAACCTCTGTGCGATGGCGGAACTCTGGTTCGGGGCCGGCCGGCGTATGAGTGACTATGCCGTGGTCACGATCGAACATGGCCTGGGCCTGGGGATGGTGCTGAACCACCGCCTGTATCGGGGGGCGCACGGATTGGGGATGGAGCTTGGTCACACCAAGGTGCAGCTCGATGGCGCTCTGTGCCGGTGTGGCCAGCGGGGCTGCATGGAGGCCTATGTGGCCGACTATGCCTTGGCGCGCGAGGCGACGACAGCCCTTAACTGGACCTACAAGGACGGTCAGTCGATGATCGTGCTGCTGGAAAGCCTGTACGACCATGCCAAGGCTGGCAACCAGGCGGCTCGGTCGATCTTTCGTCGGGCGGGGCGTTATCTGGCCGTCGGGCTGGCCAATGTGGTCAATTTGTTTGACCCTCAGCTGATCATCCTTGCGGGCGCGCGCCTGCGCTTTGATTACCTTTACGCCGCAGACACCCTTTCCGAGATGGAGGCCCTTGTCATCGATACCGGCCGGCCCTTGCCCAAGATCGAGGTCCATGCCTGGGGCGAAATGCTCTGGGCGCACGGAGCGGCGGCGCTGGCGCTATCGGCGGTGACGGAACGGGTCCTGGCCGCGCCGCGGGAAATGGCCGCCCAATAGATCCTGCAGGGCGTCAATCCGCCCAAAATCCGCTCCGGCACATCTGGGTGCATTGCTGTCGCGACTCGGTCGTGCGAAGGTCATCGCCAAGGCTGAGGGAGCGATTGTTGGGCGGCACATCGGCACGGATCTTGACCCTTGCGGCAGCGCTCGCCGCTGGTCTCGCAGCCCTCCAGCCGGAGGGTGCCAAAGCCTTTGAATCTCTGGAGTTTCAGGTAATTGACGCGCCAGAGACGCTTGAGACAGCCCTGCGCAACGCCTCGGTCCTGTTGCAATCTCAACGCGATGGCACCACCGACCCGCAGGATTTGTTCGCTGCGGCGCGGGCCGAGTATGCTCGGCTTGTCGCGGTGCTGTATTCGCAGGCCTACTACTCGCCGGTCATCAATGTGACGGTCGATGGGCGCGAGGCAGCTTCGATCGCGCCGCTTGACGCGCCCCCCCGGGTGGAACGCGTGCTGGTGACCGTGCGCCCCGGCTCGCAGTTCGTGTTCTCGCAGGCGCGGATCGCCCCGCTGGCCCCGAAGACAGAGCTTCCCAAGGCGTTTGCCCTGGGCGAGACCGCCGGCACCGGGGTGATCCAGGACGCGGCAAAGGCCGCGGTCGATGGCTGGCGCGCCGTCGGGCATGCCAAGGCGCAGGTCGGCGGCCAGTCGCTGACCGTAGACCACGCGCGCGAGACACTCGCGGCCGATCTGAAGATGGCGCCGGGGCCGCGCCTGCGCTTTGGCCAGTTCATCGTCGAGGGACAAGAACGGATGCGCGATGAGCGGATCCGCGCGATTGCGGGCTTTCCCGAAGGCAAGGTCTTCGACCCCGCCCTGCTGGCTCGCAGCGCCGACCGTCTGCGGCGGACAGGGGTCTTCCGGTCGGTCTCGGTCGTCGAATCCGAAAATGTGGGTCCGGGCGACACACTCGACATCACCACGACACTGGTCGAGGACAAGCTGCGCCGGTATGGGCTCGGGGCTGAAATCTCGACCTCCGGCGGGCTTGATGCCACGGGTTTCTGGATGCACCGAAACCTGTTTGGTGGGGCCGAGCGGCTCCGTTTCGATGCGGCCATCGAGAATGTCGGTGCGCAAGACAGCGGCGTAGACTATCGCCTTGGGGTGACGCTCGAGCGCCCGGCAACCTTCACACCCGACACGCTACTGGGAATCGGGCTGACAGCGGCACGGATCGATGACGAAGATCAGACCATCGACCTTGCCACCATCGGCGTGACCGCGACCCAGTTCCTGTCGGATCGACTGACCGTTCGGGCCGGGCTTGAGTACAGGCACGAGGATGTCACGGACCTGACGGGCGATTACACCTTCGACAATCTTGCCCTTCCGCTGGGGGCTACCCTGGACGAACGCAACAGCAAGTTCGATCCGACGCGCGGCTACTTCGTCGCCGCCGAGTTGACGCCTTATGTCGGCTTTGACGAAACCGAGTCTGGCGCGCGGCTGACGCTGGATGCGCGCGGCTATCGCGGCTTTGGCGAGGATCGCCCGCTGGTTCTTGCGGGCAGGATTCAGGTGGGGTCGATCCTTGGCGCAGAACTGACACGGACACCGCGGGACTATCTGTTCTATTCGGGCGGCGCCGGAACGGTGCGCGGCCAGCCTTACCAGTCGCTCGGCGTCTATGCCGTGGCCCCGGACCAGCTGACCGGAGGCAGCCAGTTTCTCGGCGCCTCGGCCGAGATCCGGGCGATGATCACCGATACGATCGGCGTGGTGGGTTTCTACGATTTCGGCACGGTCGGTGTGAACGAGTTCTTTGACGATCCGCTGGGCGGATCGCAATCCGGAGCGGGGATAGGGCTGCGCTACGCCACCGGTCTTGGCCCAATCAGGCTGGACATAGCCGGCCCGGTGTCGGGCGATACCGGAGATGGCGTACAGATCTATGTCGGCATAGGGCAGGCCTTCTGATGCGGCGTCTTCTGCTTTCCCTTGGCCTTGTGCTCTTGCCGGGCCTGGCGCTCGCTCAGTCCGAGGATCAGGGCATCCTCACGCGTTTTCTTCAGGATCGGCTGTCTGGCGCCGGTCGCGAGGTGCAGATCACCGGCTTTCAGGGCGCGTTGTCGTCACGCGCCACCATGCAGCAGTTGACCATCGCCGATTCCGAAGGGATCTGGCTGACGCTGAACGGCGTGACGCTGGATTGGAACCGGGCTGCCGTACTTCGGGGCGACATCTCGGTCAACGAGTTGTCGGCCCGCGAAGTCATCGTCGCCCGGCCTCCCGTCTCGGAGCCATCGCTCCCCTCGCCCGAGGCACGGGGTTTCTCGCTGCCGGAACTGCCTGTGTCGGTGAACATCCGACGCATCGCGGCCGAACATGTCGAACTGGGTGCGCCAGTGCTCGGCACACCGCTTGAAGGGGCGCTGACCGCCTCGCTGACGCTGGCAGGCGGGCAGGGCAGCACCGAGGTGAACCTGATCCGCACCGATGCAGGCCCGACTGGGCGGGTGTCGCTCAGGGCGAGTTACGCCAATACGAGCCGGCTTCTGGTGCTGGATCTTGACGCGCAAGAGGCGGCGGGCGGGATCGCGGCCACGAAGCTGGGTCTGCCGGGTGCGCCAGCGACGGCACTTTCGATCAAGGGCGAGGGGATCGTCGACAATTTTGGCGCCGACATCGTTCTGGCGACCGATGGCACGACACGCCTTTCGGGGCGCCTGGGCCTGCAGACCGCCGAATCGGGCGACCGCCTGTTCTCGGCTCGTCTTGGCGGCGACCCGGCGCCGCTGTTCCTGCCCCAGTATGCAGCCTTCTTCGGCTCGGACGTGCAACTGGATCTGGCGGGGAGCCTGGCCGCGACGGGGGCGATCAGCCTCTCGCGCCTTGTGGTGGATACAAGGCAAATGTCGCTGGCGGGCACGCTTGAGCTGTCTGCAGACAGGCTGCCTGTCCGGTTCGACTTGCAGGGCAAGATCGCCTCCGATGATGGCACGGCGGTTCTCCTGCCAACGACAGGACAGGACGAGACACGTCTTGGTGCCGCCGAGATCAGCCTGACGTATGATTCTGCCCGGGATCAGGGGTGGCGCGGCCAGGCGACCGTCAGCCAGTTGCAGACGGCAGGGGGACAGTTCGGCCAGGTGCTTGTGACCGGGTCCGGCAGGATCGGCCGCACGCCACAGGGAAATGTCATTGGCGCCACGCTGCGCGCAGTTGCTGCCGGGCTAGCGCCAACTGATCCTGGCCTTGCCCAGGCCCTGGGCGAGGCAGCAACGGGGGAGATGCTCCTGTCCTGGCAGGAGGGGCAACCGCTGCGCCTCTCGAACCTGACAGTTGCCGGGTCTGACTATACGCTGACCGCGCGCGGCAAGATTGGCGGGCTGAGCGGTGGCTTCGCGCTGGAAGGCAGTGTCGAAGGCCAGGTTGCCAATGCCTCGCGGTTCTCGACATTGGCCGGCCGGCCGCTGGCCGGGGCGGTCACGCTGACAGCCGAGGGAAGGGGGAGCCTGCTTGGCGGCGATTTCGACCTCGCCGGACAGATCGCTGGCGAAAACCTGTCGATCGGGCAGGCCGAAGCCGATGCCTTGCTCCAGGGGTCTTCATCAATCGTGTTCTCGGTCGCCCGAACGGGCACGGGGACGCAGATCCGCGATCTGCAGGTGCTGGCGTCGAATCTGTCGCTGACGGCCAGGGGCGAACTCAGCAGCCAGGGCAGCGACCTGTCGGCGGATCTGTCTTTCGACAACCTGCGCACTCTGGGTCCAGCCTGGGGTGGCAGCCTGCGCGGGAATGCGCGCTGGACCGGCACGGCGGCGAATGGCCGACTGACGGTTGGCGCAACTGGCCAGGCGCTGACGACCGGGCAGCGCACTCTTGACCGGCTGCTGACCGGGACAAGCCGGCTTGAGCTGTCACTTCAAAACCAGGGCAAGCGATTGCGCATCGACCGGTTCTCGCTGACCAATCCTCAGTTTGACGCGGGCATCTCGGGTTCTGTCGAGGAGGGACGACGGCAACTGGATATCTCGGCCAGGCTGGCGAACCTGGGCCTGATCATCCCCGAGTTTCCTGGTGCCCTGACCGTTTCGGGCCGTGCGGTCGACAGTGGAAACGGCTTCCAGCTTGATCTGAAGGGAGCCGGCCCCGGCCAGATCGCGGCCGCCGTGACAGGCCGCGTTGCCCCGGGCTTTGCCACGGGTGATCTGCGCCTGACCGGAACGGCGCAGGCCGCCCTTGCCAACCCTTTCATCGAACCGCGCACCGTCTCGGGCCCGGTGACCTTCGATCTGCGCCTGAACGGCGCCTTTGCCCTGCGCTCGGTCTCAGGGCAGATCAAACTGGCAAACGGACGTATCGCCGCGCCTCTGCTGCGGATCGGTGTCGAAGGGCTGACCGCCAACGCTAACCTTGCCAACGGGCGGGCCAAGGTTTCGGCTCAGGGGCGTGTTTCCGCGGGAGGTGCAGTCTCCGTCGACGGAACCATTGGCCTTGAGCCACCGTTCCAGGCCGATCTTGCGGTGACGCCGCAGAACATGGTCCTGCGCGACCCCGAACTTTATGAAGCGCAGGTGACAGGTCAGCTCAGGGTAACGGGGCCACTGACAGGTGGCGGACGGATTGCCGGCACCCTGCGACTGCCGCAGGTTGAGATCCGCGTGCCCAACACGACGCTTGCAGGAACGACAGCGATCCCGGAGATCCGGCATGTTAACGAGCCGGCTGCCGTTCGGCAGACAAGGGCGAAGGCCGGTCTGCTGCAGGATGCCGACGGAACCAGGGGCCGAACCGCTGCACGCCCCTTCGCCCTGGATATCCGGATCGATGCGCCCAATCGCGTGTTCATCCGGGGCCGCGGGCTGGATGCCGAGCTTGGGGGCGCGCTGCAACTGGCTGGTACCACTGCCAATGTGGTGCCCTCGGGTGGCATCAACCTGATCCGCGGCCGGATGGATATTCTGGGCCGCAGGCTGGATCTGAGCGAGGCCCAGTTGCAGTTGGAGGGCAACCTCGACCCTGTCCTGAACATCGTGGCCTCAAACACCAGCGATGGCGTGACAAGTTCGGTCGTGCTCTCGGGACAGCTGAGCGACCTGACCGTGCGCTTCACCTCGCAGCCCCAGATGCCGGAGGAAGAGGTGCTGGCCAGGCTGCTGTTCGGGCGCGATCTGACGGCGCTCTCACCGTTTCAGGCGCTGCAACTGGCCAACGCGGTGGCAACGCTGGCCGGTCGCGGAGGAGAAGGCATCATCACGAAGCTGCGGCGTGGCTTCGGCTTGGATGATCTTGACGTCTTGACCAATGCCGATGGGGAAACCGGCCTTCGCCTGGGGCGCTATCTGGCCGACGACATCTACACCGATGTCACGGTCGGGTCGCAAGGGACCACGCAGCTGAACCTGAACCTGAACATCCGGCCAGGCGTCGTGTTGCGGGGGTCGGCGGATTCGAACGGCGATACGACCGTGGGTGTCTTCCTGGACCGTGACTACTGATCGTCGGGTCGTAACACGGCGTTCAGTGCGGCCCCAAGCAGAACCGCCAACGCGCTGAACCAGAACCACATCAGCAGCGCGACCACGGCCCCGATACTGCCATAGATGTGGTTGAAGTTGGTGAAATTCGCGAGGTACAGCATGAAGCCCCGCGATGCGGCGAACCAAAGAACGGCGGCGAAGACCAGCCCAGGAAGCACCAGAGGCCGCTGCGTGCCAGTATGGTTCGGGCCAAACCGGTAGGCGATCCATAGGCCTATGACAAGGACCACCAGGCCCACCACCTCGTTAAGCCTTTCGAGAAACCAGGCGAAATCTGCGCCGATCGGCAGCACCGCCAGAAGCAGCGGCACGATGATGGCCACCAGAACCGACGCCAGCGAAACCGAAACCAGCGCCATGGTCAGGATGATGGCCTGAACCGTATGCCAGAAGCCGTTGCGGTGCGAGGTCCCGTAAGCAGCGTCAAGGCCCTGGATGAGCGAATCCACCCCGGCCCGGGCCGACCAGAGTGCAAAGAGCGTTGGCAGGACGGTCGTCCATGTGATGACCCGACTGGAGCTGGCGATCAGGCCCTGCACCTGCTCATCCAGGACCTGGTAGGCCTGTTCCGGAAGAAACTCCTTCAGGGCCGTAAGTTGCTGGCGGATCACCTCGGGATCAGAGGCAAAGCCCCAGATCGAAATCACCGTCGCCACTGCGGGGAAGATGGCCAGGAACCCGAAGAAGGCAACGCCCGCCGAAATGAGTCCAAGTCGGGCGTCATCGCTGCGCTGCCAGAGGCGCATGACGAGATCGTAGAAACGGCGAAGGGTATCTGGCATCAGGGGGTTCACTGCATCGCCGCACCGGGCACCCGCATTTGGCGACCGGCAGGAAGCGCCGTCAACCGCCGCCGGTCGCGTTGTGCAGCAGGTGTGGCCCCCGTGCCGGTAACGGGGCTGCGTCGACCGTCGGCCTGCGGGTTGCCGCGAGCGCATCGGCTTCGACCGCCGCCCAGCGGAACAACGCTTTCCGTCCCGCCGTGTCGCTTCCGTGGCGGATGGCGGTTTCCAGTTCCTCGAGGGCCAAGGCCATCGCGGATTGCGAGAGCGATGGTTCGTCTATTCGCAGGATCCGTGGATGCAATGTGGGGCGGGGATGGGCGGACAGGTGCAGTTCCTCATGCAGCTTTTCACCCGACCGCAGGCCTATGGAAGTGATCTCGATGTCGCCATCGGGATGATCGACGTCGCGCGGTCGGAGACCCGCCTCGCGGATCACGCTTTCGGCAAAAGCGCGCATCGAGATCGCTCGACCCATCCGGGGAACAAAGGTCGGCGCATTCCTGCGTTCCGCGAGGTCTGCGGAGACGAGAAGCAAGTCGATCGCCTCGTCTGGCGTCATGAAGTAGCGTGTGGCCTCGGGATCGGTCAGGGTCACCGGCCCGCCCCGCGCGACCTGCTCGCGGAAGAGGGGCAGGACCGAGCCTGATGAGCCAAGAACGTTGCCGAAACGCACTATGGCAAACCGGGTGATTGCCGCCTCGCGGGCGCTGTCCTGAACCAACAACTCGGCGAGGCGCTTTGTGGCCCCCATCACCCCTTGCGGGCGAACGGCCTTGTCCGTCGAGACCAGGATGAACCGGCGCACAGTAGCGTTGAGCGATGCGTCAAGCAGGCGCTGGGTGCCGAGAACGTTGGTCTCGATTCCAGCCAGGGGGTTCATCTCGACCAGCGGGACATGCTTGCAGGCTGCGGCATGAAACACTGTCTGGGGCGGGTGCAGCGCCATGAGCCGACGCAGAAACCTGCTGTCTGTTACGGAACCGAGGGCCGGAACAATCATCGGCCTGTCGCCTGAGGACTCCAGCCGAAGGCGCCGGTCAATCTGGTAGAGATTTGTCTCGCTGTGGTCGAGGAGCACAAGTTTGGCCGGGCCAAGGCACAGCAGCCGTTGGCAGAGTGCGGAACCGATGGAACCGCCTGCACCGGTGATAAGGATGGTGCCGGTGATTGATCCTTCGCCGCCGGGCAGGGCCCCGGGCCAGCCTGCTGCGCTGTCCAAGGACCGGGCAGGCACGGCGGGCACCACCAGCCCAGGAGAGCGCTGACTGTGCAGTTGTGGCAACTGCCGGACGCTCTGCCAGTGGCAGGACATCCGCGACACAAGCGCCTGAAACGCAGTCCCGATCATGGCTCACCCCCTTCTGCGAATCGGCGCGGTCTTTTGCCGCCGCGCTCGTCAAGCAGAGCGCGGGTCTGGTTGATGCAGGATTGAGGATCGCGGCGCGTTCTGGTGGGCCTGCCGAAGGTGGCCAGAAGAATGGCCAGGTCCAGCCAGATCGATTGTCGTTGCTGATAGATCAGATCGAGCCGAGCCTTGCGTGGCACGCAACGGCGGGCGTAGGTGCTGTCTGTTGCCTCGGGCGTCATGCAGCGCTGGAGTATCCGCGCCTCCCAGCCATGGGTCGCCAGAGTTGCGAGCCCGGTCAGCCCGGGGCGGTTGCGCAACACCCGGGCATAGGTTTCGGGAAATCTTTCGACATAGGCCCGCAGCGGAGGCCGTGGGCCGACAAGGCTCATGTCTCCGCGGATTACGTTCCAGATCTGCGGTATCTCGTCCAGCCGCCATTGCCGCAGATACCTGCCTAGGGGCGTGATCCGGGCGGAGGCATCCCCCCCGGCCACACTGCAGGCCCCGGGCCGGCAGGTCATGCTGCGCAGCTTGATCAGTCGGAAGGGAAGGTCGGGTGCGGCCATCCGCTCGCTTACATGAAACAACGGCCGCCCCTGGACCAGGAGCAGCAAGAGAAGCAACAGCAGGAATGGCACCGCCAAGACGAGACCGCCCAGAAGGCAGATACCAAGGTCAAGGCTTCGTTTGGCGATGCCGATCTGCGGGGCGGTCGGGCGAGCGATCGAGAGAGAGAGAAGGGGCGTGGTGATCAAGATCCTGCCTCCGTTTGATGCGGGCAGGTTCCGTCAACAGGGTTAGCGTCGGCTTAAGAACACCTGGGCCTCAGACGTCGGTTTCCAGACGCAGGCGCAGTTCGCGCAAGATCGGCAGCACCGTGCGCAGACGTTCGGCGCCGATGGCTTGGGCCACGTCGGCGATCACCGGGGTAATTGCCTGGACAGCCGCATCGCGTGCGGCGCGCCCCGATGGACTGATGGCCACGAACTTGCGGCGCGCGTCGTCCCAGTCGGGGCGGATGTGCACATGCCCGGCCCATTCGAGTTTGCCCAGGGTGTTGGTCATTGCCCCTCGTGTCACATGAAACGCCCGCGCGAGTTGCGCTGGTGTGCGTTCCTCTCCCACGCCAGCAAGATGGTTCAGGACGCTGAACTGCGACAGTTCCATTCCCTTCGGCAGCACCTTGGCAATACGACTGCGCGCCAGCTGATCTGCAATGAGCAATTCGCTGAACAAGGCAACGGCGATGTCCTCAGTCTTTTCCGCCATCACGGTCCCTCGAAGGGGCGGTCATGCGCCAGAGAAGGGACACGGGCCCTGGCACGATCCACCTCGGCAAGGTCGATCTCGACATAAGTCACCCCCGGCTCAGTTCCGGCATCCGCCAGAACCTCGCCCCAAGGTGCCACGGCCAGGCTATGGCCATGCGTGCGGCGGCCCTTGCCATGCGTCTCGGGGTGAAACCCTGTCTGCGCGGGGGCAAGCACGAAGCAGCCTGTCTCGATGGCCCGGGCCCGCAAAAGAACCTCCCAATGCGCCGCGCCCGTGATGTGGTTGAAGGCAGCCGGCACGGTCAGGATCTGCGCCCCTGCCTGGGCAAGGCGACGGTGCAGATTCGGAAAGCGGAGATCGTAGCAGACGGTCAGGCCAACCTGGCCAAGCGGCGTCCGGGCCAGAACCGCTTGCCCCCCCGGACGATAGCCGGATGATTCGCGATATACCTCGGTCGACGAGACGTTCACGTCGAACATGTGAATCTTGTCATACCGGGCGACGATCGCGCCATCCGGTGCGATCAAAAAGCTGCGATTTGCAAACCGGCCATCGGGATCGTCTGTCTTGAGCCCCAGGGAACCGATCAGCAGCCAGATACCGTTGTCGGCGGCTGCATCGCGCAGTGCGGCCAGTGTCTGATCCATGGCCTCGGGCTGCAGGACCTCGCGCTGATGCGCCCGATCGGAAGAAAGCACATTGGTGCATTCCGGCGTCAATATCCACTCTGCTCCGCCCGCTGCTGCCTCCCGCACCAGCCGCAGCGTTTCGGGCAGGTTCTGCCCCGGGTCATCGCCGACCGTCAGTTGCACCAGGCCCGCGCGCATCGCTCAGCCCGCCAGGAGCGGATCGAGCGCGCCGCGGTGTTCCAGCGAATAGAGGTCATCGCAGCCGCCGACATGGGTATCGCCGATGAAGATCTGCGGCACAGTGCGCCCACCATTTGCGCGCCGGGTCATGGCAGCCCGCAGTTCCGGGTCGCGAGACACGTCGATTTCCTGATATGTGACGCCCTTCTGGGTGAGCAGCCGCTTTGCCGCGTGGCAATAGCCGCAAAGCGGGGTGGTATAGATTTCAACGGACTTCATGGCAAACCTCGCAGTCGCAGCGACTATAAGGTTCTAGTCCTCCTTCGCAACGCGCGCCAGAACCAGCACGCTTACTGTGCTTGCCCCGCCCGCCAGACAGGCCTCGGTCGCGGCGGCCAGGGTCGCGCCAGAGGTCATCACGTCATCGACCAGCAGAACCGGCTTGCCGGCCACGGCGGCTGCCCATCGCGGGTTGAGGGTGATCGCAGCTTGCATGTTGCGGAACCGGCCGTCCCGGTCTCGCCCCTCCTGACTGCCGGTGTTGCGTCGTCGGAGCAGGAGATCGGGAAACTGGGTCAGCCCGGCCAGGCGCGCGACATGCCCCGACAAGAGCGCCGCCTGATTGTAGCGCCGCCGGAAAAGCCGCAGCCAATGAAGCGGCACCGGTGCAACCACCATGCCAGGCTTCAGCAAGGGGGCCGCCGCGCGGTGCATCCAGCCCGAAGCGGGAATCGCCAGATCGAGGCGGTCACCATGCTTGAGAGCCAGGACCAGCCTGCGCCCATTGTCCTTGTAAAGCAGGGCAGCGCGACCCTGCGACCAGGGCCGGGCGACGGCAAGGCAATCGTCGCAGTATACGGCCTCGCCGGTCTCCTCACCCGGCAGGGGGGTGCCACAGAGATCGCAGACCAGCCCCCCGATGAAGACCGTCTCTCGCCAGCAATCACCGCACAGGCCAAAGTCGATGGTGACGGGCGCATCGCAACTCAGACAATGGGGCGGATAGACCCAGCGAAGTGCGGCTTGCATTCCCTCCCGCATAGACCTAGCTCCCCCTGATGCAGTCACCCCCGCCTCTCACAGACAGGATCGCACTTGCCCGCCAACGGGCCCGTGCCCTTCGGGCACCCGCCTTTTTCCTGCAGGAGCAGGCGGCTGACGAGATCGAGGAAAGACTCGACGAAGTTAACAGAACCTTTACGGCCCCTGCCGTCGTGACGCCCTTTCCCGACCTTTGGCGGGCGAGGCTGCCGCAGGCCCGCATCGTCGCCGATGACGAGCGGCTGGATCTGGAGCCGGGCGCGCATGACCTCGTGATCCACGCCCTGGCGCTTCATTGGGCGAATGACCCCGTAGGCCAACTGATCCAAAGCCGCCTGTCCTTGGTGCCCGATGGACTGTTCCTGGGCGTGCTTTTTGCCGGGCGGACATTGGCAGAACTGCGGGCCTGTCTGGCCGAGGCAGAGGTGGCCCAGACCGGTGGTCTGTCGCCCAGGGTCCTGCCGATGGGAGACTTGCGCGACCTGGGAGCGCTGTTGCAGCGGGCGGGATTTGCGCTTCCGGTGGCGGACGCGACGCTCAAGACCGTCAGCTATCCGGGCTTCTACTCGCTGCTGGCCGATCTGCGTGCCATGGGTGAGGGAAACGCCCTGGAGGCTCGGCTGCGCCGGCCGACGCCACGCCGCGTGTTCAGGGACGCCGCACGTCGCTATGCCGAGGCCTTCGCCAGCCCCGGGGGAAGGGTTTCGGCAAGCTTTGAAATGACGTTTCTGACCGGGTGGGCACCGGCAGACAGCCAGCCGAAACCCCTTCGCCCCGGTTCTGCCGCACGCCGCCTGGCTGATGCCCTGGGCGCGGACGAACAACCCCTGCCCGAGACCACGTCGATGCCCGCGACGAAGCGCGACAGTTGATCCTGCCGCAAATCCCGTTATCTCCGCCTTCAACCCGTTGACGCGACAGGAACGCCCCATGCTCGATGCCAAGCACCATACCGCGCTGCCGACGCCCATCGTCTCGCCCGGTGAGGGGCGGCTGACGCATGCGCCGGCCGATCATCCGCCGGTCCGGCAGGCAAAGATCGGGATCCTGCTGGCCAACCTGGGAACGCCCGATAACTATGACTACTGGTCGATGCGGCGCTATCTGAACGAGTTCCTTTCGGACAAGCGCGTGATCGACTACCCGAGCTGGAAATGGCAGCCTCTGTTGCAGCTGATCATCCTGAGCAAGCGCCCCTTCAGTTCCGGAGCCAACTACAAGCTGATCTGGAACGAGGAAAAGGGCGAGAGCCCGCTGATGACGATAACACGCGACCAGACCGCCAAGATTGCGGCGGCGGCGGAAGCACGGTTCGGCCAATCTGTCATGGTCGATTTCTGCATGCGCTACGGCAACCCCTCTACCGAAAGCCGTGTGCGCGCCATGGTTGAAGCTGGCTGCGAGAAGATTTTGTTCTTCCCCCTCTATCCGCATTATGCGGGCGCAACTTCGGCCACCGCGAATGATCAGTTCTTTCGGGCCCTGATGAAGGAAAAGCGCCAGCCAGCGGTTCGTACCGTGGCGGAATACTTCGACCACCCGCTTTACATCGAGGCACTCGCCCAGTCGGTCGAGCGGGCCTATGCAGCGCTGGACCATCGGCCGGATGTGCTGGTGACCAGCTATCACGGTATGCCCAAGCGCTATCTGATGGAGGGCGACCCCTACCATTGCCAATGCGCGAAAACGACCCGTCTGCTGCGCGAACGCCTGGGCTGGGAAAAGGGCAGTATCGACACGAGCTTCCAGTCGGTCTTCGGACCGGAAGAGTGGCTAAGGCCCTACACGGTGGAGCATGTGGCGGACCTGGCCAGGCAGGGCAAGAAGCGCATCGCGGTGATGGCGCCGGCCTTTTCCGCCGACTGCATCGAGACGCTGGAAGAGATCAATGGCGAAATCCGCGAGGCGTTCGAACATGCAGGCGGTGAGGTCTTCACCTATATCCCCTGCCTGAACGACGATGATGCCCATATCGCCGCGCTGACCGAGGTCATCGCCGAAAACCTGGCCGGCTGGCTGCGCTGAGACTTCAAGCGGTCAAGACCGCCAGGCTGCGGGCCTTGGCGGGCGCAAGCAAAAAGAAAAAGACGGCGGGAAAGCTCCCACCGTCTTTTCCATGACTCGATCGTTCAGATCAGGCCGAAGCGGCAGCAGCCACCAGCAGCAGCAGCAGCAGCGGAACAACGATGCCGCTGGCCGACGAAGAGGTTTGCTCTTCGACGATCACCGGCTCCATGACCGGCTCGGCCATGCCGCCAGCGAAAGCCGACGTAGCAGCAGCCGACAGGGCGGCAGCGAGAACGAGTTTCTTCATGTTAACCTCCAGATATTGCACGCCACCGAATATTTCAGAGGACGATGACGCGCACCCAAGCTGTACCTCGTATGCTTTTCATAAGCAGCTTAGGGCGCAGATTGCAACGTGACTTCGCTGCGCCTGCGCTTGCGCTGCGGGCGTGTCGTCAAATTAGCAACACCTGTGTTCCCACTTTGGCGTAGCTGTACAATTCCAGAATGTGCTCATTGTACAGCCCGATGCAGCCATTGGACGACCGGCGCCCGATCTTGCGGGTGTCATGGGTGCCGTGGATGCGATAGGCTGGCCAGGAAAGGTAGAGCGCGCGAACGCCCAGCGGGTTCTCGGGCGATCCGCCAGGCACAACATCGGGCCAGTCGGGATTGCGTTCCTTCATGGACGGAGTCGGCCGCCAGGTGGGGTTCTCGACCTTCTGGATCACTTCTGTATTGCCAAGCCGTGTCAGATCTTCTGACAGCGGCACCGACGTGGGGTACAGTTTGTAGACGGTCTGGTCTTCTGACCAGAAATGCAGGGCGCGCGACTTGGTATCGCACAGGATCACACCGTTGCGGGTATTGGCGAAGTAATCCTGCCAGTCCAGCATCCTGAAGCTGGAGATGTTGCTGCGCACACTTCCGCCGAGCGCGGCGTCCGCCTCGGTCGAGCCATCCATCGCCAGGGCGGGCATCGCAAGGCCGGCCATGACTGCGGCTCCCGTGCCCAGAAAGGCGCGGCGCCCAAGATTTCTGGGGTGATCGGAACTCATGTTCACTGCTCCTGTTTCTTCTTCGTGGCGCGCAGGATACAGCTTTGTCGCTGCAGCCGCAAATCAAAGGCCTGTCACCTGATCGCGCCGGTTCGATTTGAACCTTGCGCGGCATTTGGATAAAGGACGGCTGCCACTCTGTACGAGATACGAGGTATCGCCCGATGAAGACCGTCTCTGCCCTCATGCTCTGCGCCGCTGTCGCCCTGAGCGCCTGTGCGCCGACGGGCGGAACCGGGGCCGTTGGCAGCAGACCCGGAATGATCAACCCCGACGATACGGCCGCAATGCAGTTCAAGGCGCTCGATTCGGTCAATGCCCTACGCAGCAGCGGTGGTCTGCAACCCTTGCAGCTTAACGCCGAACTGAACGCTGCGGCGGCCACACATTCACGCGACATGTCGGTGCAGAACCGTCCCTGGCACTTTGGCTCTGACGGGTCTTCGCCGCTCGATCGGGTTCGGCGTGTGGGCTACACCGGCAAGCTGCTGGGCGAGAATATCTCGGAAACCTACCAGACCGAACTGGAAACCCTGTCCGACTGGATGCGGCAGCCCGACACCCGCGCCGTCATCCTTGCACCCACGGCAACCGACATGGGTTTCTCGTGGTATCAGGAGCCTAATGGCAAGATCTGGTGGACGATGATCACCGGGTCGTCTGGCGGTTTTGGTGCGCCGGTGGCTCTGGCCACGGCGGCCTCGCCCGGCTGAGCGAGCCTACCTGCCGGATCAGGGCACGATCAGGATCGGCGTGCCCGGCTTTACCATGGCATAGACGTCTTCCATCTCGCGGTTGGTTACGGCGATACACCCGGCTGTCCAGTCGCCACGACGGCCCTTGTAACGGTTGTAGCCGTGAATCATGATGTCTCCGCCCGGGGACTTTCCCATGGCGCGGGCGTTTTCCACGTCATCCACATCCGGATAGGACACTCCGAGCGAAAGATGGAAGCTGCTGCGGGGGTTGCGGTGGCTGATCCGGTAGCTGCCTTCCGGCGTCTTGCCATCTCCTTCGACCTGTTTGTGGCCCACGGGCTGGAAACCCAGGGCCACATCATAGACCTTCAGAACCTCGTTGTAGTGCAGCAGATACATCTTGCGGTCAGACTTGTGGACCTCGACCCGCGTAACTTCGGGGCCGTTGTAGCGCTTGAACTTGGATCCGCATGCACTCAGCCCGAAGGCCAGCATGACCACCAGGAATACCCGAATTGCCCAGTTCATTGTGCCACTGCCCGTATTGCTTTGATTGGAAACCCAATAACCCAAGTCGACGGCTCGAGCAAAGGTCACATCTTCCTGCGCCGTTTCACGGAAGCGTGAGGCGGCTCAGCTGCCCTGACGAAGGCTGAACCGCGCGGCCAGCTCCACGTGCGGCGACCAGCGGAACTGATCGACCACCTGAACCCAATCCAGCCGGTAGCCGGCCGATGTCAGCACCCGGGCATCACGGGCGAAGGTGACCGGGTTGCAGGACACTGCCGCGATCACCGGGATGCCAGACTGCGCCAAACACTGAGTCTGCGCTTCGGCGCCGGCGCGAGGCGGGTCGATCACGGCAGCGTCGAACCCCTTCAACTCATCAGGTTCGAGCGGACGGCGGAACAGATCGCGCGTTTCGGAGCTGACCCGCCGGACGCCGCTCGCCTGGCGCCAGCCGCGGTCGAGCGCGGCAATCATCGCTGCCTCGCCCTCAACGGCATGCACCTCGGCTCGTTCGGCAAGGGGCAGGCTGAAGGTGCCGCTGCCGGCAAACAGGTCGACAATGCGCCGGGCCGATCCCACAGCCACGATGACCGCTGCCAGCAGCGCGGCCTCGCCCTCGGCGGTGGCCTGCAGAAAGGCGCCGGGAGGCGGCGAGACCAACGCCGGCCCGAAGCGTTGCATGGGCGATGTGCGAAGCGCGATCACTTCCCCGTCCCAGGTCAACCGGGCAATGCCTTCAACCTCGGCCAGACGGGCAAGATCAAGCCTCAGCGCGGAATCAAGCGCCTTGCCACCCGTCACTGCCACATCCGGCCCACCCAGGCTGCGAGTGACGGTCAAGGCAAGCTCGGATGTGCGCGAACCGCCCATCCGCGTCAACGCCTCGAGCGCGGGAAAGGTTGCATGCAGATCGGGGTGAAGCAACAGGCAGTCCGGAACCGCCACAAGCATGTCCGATCCGCGGGCATGAAAACCGAGCAGCGCGCCGCTCTTGGTGCGCCGACCCGCAAGGGTCGCCCGACGGCGCGATTGGGGCGGCGAGGTCATGATCGGGCGGAACTCGGCCGCAAGACCCTGTCCGGCAAGGGCTGTTTCGACGACACGTTGCTTCCAGTCAGCAACGAATCCGTCCCGCGCATGCTGCAACATGCATCCGCCACAGGTTCGCGCATGGCGACAGGGCGGTCGGACCCGCTGGTCCGACGGTGTCAGGATCTTCAGGCCGGTCAGGGTAGACCCGTGGAGGTCGCCCTCGACCACCTCGCCCGGCAGGGCACCGGGTACAAAAACCGGCCCATCCGGCCCTTGCCCGATGCCATCGCCCAGGTGGCCCAGCCGATCGACCGTCAGCCTCACTCCGCTGCGTCCTGTTCCTGATCGTCGGCGCCGATGAACCCACCCGACTGGCGGTTCCAGTAGCGGGCGTAAAGTCCGCCCTGGGCGAGCAGCGCCTCATGCGTGCCTTCCTCGACGATGCGGCCATGGTCCATCACGACGATCCGGTCCATCGCCGCGATAGTTGACAGACGATGGGCGATGGCAAGCACTGTCTTGCCCTCCATCACCCGGCCAAGAGCGGCCTGGATGCTGGCCTCGACCTCGCTGTCCAGCGCCGAGGTCGCCTCGTCCAGCACCAGAATGGGCGCGTCCTTGAGGAAGGCACGGGCAAGCGCAATACGCTGGCGCTGGCCTCCCGACAGCTTTACCCCCCGCTCGCCGAGATAGGCGTCATACCCCTTGCGGCCGTTGTGATCGACCATGTGGCGGATGAAACCGTCCGCTTCGGCCGCCGTCGCCGCCGCAACCAGCTCTTCGTCTGTCGCGTCGGGACGGCCATAGAGAATGTTGTCGCGGGCCGAACGGTTGAACATCGCGGTTTCCTGCGTGACCATCCCGATCTGCCGGCGCAGCGATTCCTGCGTGACGTTGCGAACATCATGGCCATCCACCAGAATCCGGCCGTTCTCGGTGTCATAGAGCCGCAGAAGCAGCGAAACGAGCGAGGACTTTCCGGCGCCGGATGCGCCGACGATTCCCAGTTTTTCGCCTGCCTGCACGGTCAGGTTGATGCCGTCCACCCCGCCGCGTTGGCGGCCATAGGCAAAGGACGCATCCTCGAACCGGATCTCGCCCTTGATGCGGGGCAGATTCAGCGCATCCGGCGCATCGGCCAGAACATGGGGCACGGCCAGGGTGCGCATGCCATCCTCAACCTCTCCCACCGATGTATAGATCGAGATCAGCGTGAAGCTGACCCAGCCCGACATCTGTGCGATGCGCATCGCGATCGCGCCTGCCGCCGCAATCTCACCGGCCGTCGCCAGGCCCTGTTGCCAAAGCATCAACGTGCCGCCGATCAGCAGCACTGGCAAAACCCCCGCCAGCGTCATCAACGAAAACCGGAACCACGTCGATATCACGCCGAATTCCAGCGACCGTTCGCGGAAGACATCCATCGCCTTCAGCGCCACGCGATCTTCAAAGGCTGCATGGGCAAAGAGCTTGACGGTCTTGATGTTGGTGATCGTGTCCACGACCTGCCCCGAGACCATGGCTCGGGCCGAGGCGCGGGCCGCGGAGTTTACCCGCACCTGCGGCAGAAAGAACCGGATCAGCCCGACATAGGCCAGAAGCCAGGCGGCGAGTGCCACGGCGATCTTCCAGTCGATCGCGACAAGGTAAATGATCGATCCGATGATCGACGCCAGCGCGAAGGCTACCGTGTTGATCATCTCGGTTGCGACATCGGTCACGGCGCGCGCGGCCTGCATCTGCTTTTGCGCGATGCGGCCGGCAAAGTCATTGTCGAAGAAGGTCACGGCCTGGCCAAGCGTCCAGCGATGCAGACGGCTGAGAACCAATGGCATCACGTTCGGACCGATGATGATCGAGTTCGAAGCCGAAGACACACCGAAAGCCAGCGGGCGCAGCAGGAGGTAGAACAACAGAAAGACGGCGATCAGACCCAGATGATCGGCAAAAAAGCCGGTGGGGCCTTTCTCGACCGCGGCATCGATGACCCAGCCCAGGATCGTGGCCGAGACGACCTCGGTCGCCCCGGCGATGGCCGAGATGGCTGCGGCAATCCACAGCATCGGCCAGGCGCCAGAAAGGCACCAGCGAAAGAACGCGCCCAGCCGTGCCGGCGGGGGGCCCTCGGCCGGAACGAAGGCGTCGATCAGCCCGCCAAGGCGCAGAAGACGGCTCATTCCGCGGCCTCTTCCGTGCCGATGAACCCGCCCGATTGCCGCGCCCAGAACCGCGCGTACAGCCCACCTTTGGCCAAGAGGTCCGCGTGGCTGCCTTGTTCAGCCACCTTGCCATCATCCAGCACCACGATCCGGTCCATCGCCGCAATGGTCGACAGCCGGTGCGCGATCGCAATCACCGTCTTGCCCTGCATCACACCGTAAAGCGTCTCTTGGATGGCGGCTTCCGCCTCGCTGTCCAGCGCCGAAGTAGCCTCGTCAAGGATAAGGATCGGCGCATCCTTCAGGATGACCCTGGCTATCGCCACGCGCTGCCGCTGACCGCCCGAGAGTTTCACCCCCCGTTCGCCGACATGGGCATCATATCCCGTGCGGCCCTGCGGATCCGACAACGTCATGATGAAGTCATGCGCGTCAGCCCGCCTTGCCGCCTCGATCATCTCGGCTTCTGTCGCGTCCGGCCGGCCATAGAGGATGTTTTCGCGCACCGACCGGTGCAACAGGCTCGAGTCCTGCTGAACCATGCCGATTGCTCGCCGCAAGCTGTCCTGGGTCACGTTCGCGATGTCCTGCCCGTCGATCCGGACTTGCCCGCCCTCACAGTCGTAGAACCGAAGCATCAGCTTCACGAGAGAGGATTTGCCTGCCCCGGACCGCCCGATCAGCCCAATTCGCTCGCCAGGGCTGATCGTAAGGGTCACGTCCTGCAAGCCGCCGAAGCCGCGGCCATAGTGGTGCGAAACGTGGTCGATCTCGATCCCGCCTGCCTTCACCACCAGATCCCGTGCGCCCGGCCGGTCAACCAACGACACCGGCTCGGTGATCGTTTCCATGCCCTCGGCCACGACCCCAAGGGCCTGCATCAGCGAGGTCGAAGCCCACATGATCCAGTAGGTCATGTTGTTCAGTCGCAGGACAAGCGCCGTCGTCGCGGCGACCGTGCCGACCGTCGCCTGGCCCTGATACCAGAGCAGGATCGCCCAGCCGCTGGCGGAAACGATCAGCGCACCGTTCAGCGCCGTCAGTGCCAGATCCATCCGGGTCACGATTCGCATTTCGTGCATGAAGGTGCGGCGGGCCGTCTCGATGGCCTCCCGGGCATACATGCGTTCATGATCACCCTGGGCGAATAGTTTGACCGAGTGAATGTTCGTATAGGAATCGACCACCCGCCCCGTCACCGCCGACCGCGCGTCCGAGCTTGCCTTGGCCGCCGGGCCCACGCGCTTCAGCGTCCATTTCACCAGCAGGGCGTACAGCACGAACCAGATCAGCAGTGGCAGCGCCAACCGCGGATCGGCATTGGCCAGCATGATGCCCGAGCCGATAATCGTGACGATGGCAAAGGCCACCATGTCGAAGGCCTGGAAGACGGCATCGCCGGCGGCGGGGGGCGTCTGCATGATGCGGTTTGCGATGCGGCCGGCGAAATCGCTCTCGAACCAGCCGACGGGCTGGCGCAGGACATGGCTGTGCGCGCGCCAGCGGATCATCGTGCCGAAGTTCGGCAGGATCGTGTTGTGCAGAAGTGCCACATTTCCCACGATCAGCAACGGGCGCAGAAACAGGATCGCAAATGCCACCAGAAGCATCTGTCCGCCATGGTCTGCCCAAACCTGGGCCGGCGTGCCCTGCGACAGGTAATCGACCACCTGTCCGACGTACCAGATCAAGGCGACGTCGATGCTTGCCGCCACTATCGACAAGACACCCGTCACGACAAAGACGCCGCGGAAAGGGCGCGCATATTCTGCCAGGAACGCCCAAAGGCGCCGTGGTGGCGTGTCGGTTTGCTTATAGTCGATATAGGGGTCGACGAGGCCCTCGAAGAAACGGAACACGGGCGGGAACCTCACTGTTACCGATCGGATATAGACCGGTTCGCTGGCAAGGGAAACAGCCCTTGGCTCAGCCCAGAAGGTCTGCACGCGTCAATGTGAAGTCCGAGGCCACCCACCTGGCTTCGAGTTCCGCGAGCTTCCGGCCAAGTGCCGGGCCTGAGAAGGCTGGCATAAGATCTTGTGCATTAACGGGAAAATGCGCTCTGGCCCCACGCGCAACCTCGGCCTGCCAGCCCTCGGGGGGCGGCATCCCTGTCAGCGCGGCCCGCAACAACACTACATCAAGGCCCTCTTCTGAGCCCAACCGATAGCCTGTCTCGGCCGGGGGGGCAGGTTCGCGGGCCGCCAGCACCACGCGGCCCAGCTGCGCGGCCTCGCTCCGGCTCAGGCGGAGGCGGGTCTCGGGCTCGTCCCCGCCCAGCGCGGCCAGACGGCGCAGCCAGTGGGGCGCCGCTCCCTGTTCCAGATGCACCAACAGCGGCAGGGCCGCAGCATCGGCCCCCGGCAGTATCCGCCCCAGGATGCCGGCCATCTGCATGGAGGCCAACGACGGCGCCGGGTCCAGAGCTGCCAGCAGCCGGCGCATCTCGTGGCCGATCCGTTCGCGCGACAGCGTTTCCACGCCATCCACCGCCGCCGCACAGGCGGCAAGGCCCTCGGGATCAAGACCGTCGCCCGGGTTTCCATACCAGGCATGAAAACGGAAAAACCGAAGGATCCGCAGATAGTCTTCGGCAATCCGCTGCCTGGGCTCTCCCACGAAGCGGACCCGGCGCGCCTCGAGATCGGCGAGGCCACCGAGAGGGTCGATGACACGACCTTCAGGAGTGGCATAGAGCGCGTTCATGGTAAAATCCCGTCGCCCGGCGTCTTCTTCCAGGCGGTCGGAAAAGGCGACGGTCGCCCGCCGGCCAAAGGTCTCTACGTCACGTCGGAACGTTGTCACCTCATGGGGAATGCCATCGGAGACCACAGTCACGGTGCCATGTTCGATGCCCGTGGGAACCGGTTTCAGCCCCGCCTGTTCGGCCAGTCGCAGGACTGTTTCGGGCCTGGCATCCGTCGTGATGTCGATATCTGCGACAGGCTCGCCCATCAGCGCATTCCGCACGCACCCCCCGACGAACAAGGCGCGGTGCCCCGCTGCCGTCAGCGCGGCACAGACGGCCTGTGTCGGGGCACGGGTCAGCCAGGGGCCCGTTATGATGCGATCAAACGTCACCGCGACAGCCTTTCTGCCAGGCCGCGCAACATGCGGGCCGTGGCCCCCCAGATGTAATAGGGGCCATAGGGCACCGCATAGTAGCGCCGCCATTCGCCACGCCAAAGCCGCCGTTCGATGCGATAGAGCGCCGGATCGGTCACATGCGCAAGCGGAACCGAGAACACTTCCTCAACCTCGCCAGCCTCAGCCACCGGCGTGAACTCGCCCGTCAGATGAGCCACGATTGGGGTTATCCGAAAGCCGGTGATCGTTTCGTGCTCGGGTAGCTGACCCAGAACCTCGACCCGGTCGGGTGGGAGGCCAATTTCTTCCCAAGCTTCGCGCAGCGCGGCCGCTTCTGGGCCGGCGTCCCCCTCATCGACCTTTCCGCCGGGAAAGGCGATCTGGCCCGGATGATGCTTTAGCCGCGAGGAGCGTTTGGTCAGGATGAGAGCGCTGCCGGAGGGCCGCTCCCAGACCACGACCAACACGCCGGCCGGTCGCAGAAGGCGACCCGGCGGCAGAACGGCCACCGGGTTCAGGTCGAAGTCGGACGAGGCCGCTGCTGGCAGCGACAGGGCGTGCAGCAGCCGGTCGCGATCAGGTGTTGCCACCCGGTGCCTCCACGGCCTCGAACCCGAGCGTGCGGGGGTCGAACTCGTAGTGGGCGCCGCAGAACTGGCAGTCGGCAGTCAGGATGCCCTCGGGCGTGGTCATGTGGGCTATGTCCTTTGCCGAATAGATCGACAGGGAGTTACGGACCTTTTCGGCCGAGCAGGAACAGCCGAATCGCACCGGCTGGGCATCAAAGACCCGTGGACCTTCCTCATGGAAGAGCCGGATCAGAAGATCGGTCGGCTGCACGCTCGGCCCGATCAACTCCAACTCTTCGACCGTGTCGAGCAGGATGTTGGCCCGGGCCCAGTTTTCGCCCTCTTCGCCGTCAAGGATGTCGGCATGGGAAAGAAGCCCCCCTTCGCCCGACCCCTCTTCCGCCGCAACCGAGGGCGAGGCCTTGGGCATATGTTGCAGCATCACGCCGCCCGCCCGCCAGTGCTGGGCGCCCCCTGGAACCTGTGATCGGCCATATGTCACTGAAAAGCGAGTGGGCAGCTGCTCGGACTGGGCGAAGTAGGTCTCGGCGCAGGCCGACAGCGACCCGCCCGAGAGCGGCGTAATCCCCTGGTAGGGCACCATGCCCTGGCCCTGATCGATGAGCACGACGAAGTAGCCCTCGCCGATCAGGTCGAAGGGCTTTACCCCTTCGACAAGCATGTCTTCCTCATAGCTTGCATAGGCGCGAATGCGGGCGGACTGACCATCCTCGGTCGGTCCGTAGTAATCCGTCGCGATCAGCTTCACGGCGCCAAGGCCGCGGATCTGCAGCGACAGACGCCACCGCAGTTTGATCGTCTGGCCGATCAGCGCGGTCAGCAGGGCGGCTTCTGCCACCAAGGCTTCAATCTGTGGAGGGTAGGCATGTTGCGAAAGGACACGGTCGAGCACACCGTCAAGTCGCGCAACGCGACCGCGGATGTCCGAGCGGTCAAGCTGAAAGGGCAGGACGGTATCGTCCCAGGCAATTTGTGAACCGAGCATCTTGGGGTTTCCTTGGCGAGCCAGCCTTGGCATACCGCGACTATATAGGAACGACAATCAGCGCACCAAGGGCAAGCCATGATCCGACGCTATGGTGAGGCCATTCGGCCCGGTCAGTCCTACCGCCGCCGCCCCGGCGTCTATGCCCTGCTGCAGAGGGGTGACAGCCTGCTGACGACGTTCCAGCAAGCACCTACGCCCGAGTTCCAGTTGCCGGGCGGGGGGATCGATAGGGGCGAGCACCCGATCGCTGCCCTGCACCGCGAAGTCCATGAGGAAACCGGCTGGAAAATTGAGGTCTTGCGTCGGCTTGGGGCCTTTCGCCGGTTCACCTACATGCCCGAGTACGACCTTTGGGCCGAGAAGCTGTGCCAGGTCTATCTCGCGCGCCCCGTCCGGCGCCTGGGATCACCGAGCGAACCCGGTCATACGGCAGTCTGGTTGCCCATAGGCGAGGCGGTCGCGCGGCTTGGCAATGAGGGAGATCGGGCAATGGTCGCGCACTTCCTCGCAAGCGGTCAGGGGCAGCGATAGGCGACGACAACGCCTGAAAGGTCGTCGCGGAAGACATTGCGTCCGGAGAATCGCTCAAGATCCCATAGCAATCCGTCCCAGAACGCTGCACCCGACAGCGGGGCAGACTGTCGGATCAACTCGGCCAGACCGGCTTCGCCCAGCTCCGCGCCAAGGCCATCCTCGCATTCGGTCAAACCGTCGGACAGCAGCAAGAGACGGTCGCCGGGGGCAAGCTTGCAGGTCACCCTGTCATATGTTGCGCCTTCAACCAGCCCGATCGGCAGGCCGCCTTGGCCGACAAATTCAACTTGGCCATTCGCGCGCAGGAGAACTGGATGCGGATGGCCCGCCTGGACCAGCATGACTTGACCTGTTCCAAGATCGATCTCGGCATAGGCCATGGTGAAGTAGCTGTCGACCTGAAGCTCTTCCATCATCAGGCGGTTCAGCCGATCCGCCACCATTTCGGGCGGCCAGACCTCCGTCTGGACGGAAATCCTTCCTTGCAGGTTTAGTGCCCCCGTCCGCGTCGAGCCGGATATCAGCCCGGCAAGCCGGGCCGTCATCATGGCCGAAGCCACGCCATGCCCCGCAACATCGATGGAATAGGCGACAATCCGGCAGGGGGTGATCGGAAAGCAACCGACAAGATCACCGCCGACATGCCCGGAAGGATGCAGCAGGATCGACACCGAGCCACCGTCAAACTGCCGTTGCCTGTCCCGCACGAGAGTCTGCTGCAGTTTGCGGGCCTCGAGCAAATCTCGATCCAGCGCTTCATGCACATCATTGAGTTCTTCCAGCGCCCGATGGAGGCGGATATTGCTGTCTACAAGTTCTTCCTGCATGGCCAACAACCGCTCGCCCGCCCTCATCCTGGCCTGAAGCTCATCGGGATCGATTGGTTTCGACAGAAGGTCGTCCGCACCGGCATCCAACCCCTCGGCGACATCGGATTTCTCGGATTTCGACGTGAGCAGGATGAAGTAGCGATAGCTGTTGCCCGGCTTCTGGCGCAGGGCACGGCACAACTCCACTCCCGTCATCTCGGGCATGACCCAGTCGCTCAACACAAAGTCGAAGGCACGGGTCTGGCACAGCGACATGGCCGCATTGGCCGAGGCCGCTTCGGTCACAAGATAACCGCTGCGCTGCAGGCTGAGCCTGAGCACCATGCGCTGAGCGGCGCTGTCGTCGACGACAAGCACCCGGCGCTGGCGCTTGGGCGCCGCGGCACCTTGTGTCCGGGCCAGCTCCGGCGATGGATGCTTTCTTTGCACGGTCTCTTTTCCCTGCGCGATACGTCTGTGTCCCCTCATGGCCTTAAGTTCTGATGAATCCTGTCCGCATACGGGTGTCTGTAACCTGTTGTTAGCCTCCCGATCGGATGCTGTTGCCCGTGGAAGGGTCTTGCCGGTGCAAGGAGCGGGTGATGATCGATTGGGAAAGGGTTTCGGCCTTACGTGCCGAAATTGGCGAGCCGGACTTTACCGAGGTGGTTGACCTCTTTCTGGCCGAAGCAGAGGAAGTCGTCGAACGGCTGCGGCGTGGGCGGCCTGACCCGTCGCTTGAGGCAGAGTTGCATTTCCTCAAGGGCAGCGCCCTGAATCTGGGGCTGCGGGACCTCGCCGATCTGTGCAGCGCCCCGGTCAGGGGAAAGCCGCACGATACAAAGGGTTTGCTGCAAATCTATGCAGCCTCGCGATGCGCGCTTGAAGAAGGCTTGCGCCGCTGTGGAGATTCTGCCGCTTGACGGCAGGGTTTGCTGCAACTGCATCTTCGTGCTGTGCTGCAACGCAGACTGGCGCTACAACTTCGCTGCGGGCGGATGTCCCCCCCGAGGTCCCACGATTGCGAGAAGTTGCTTGACCCAGAAATCAGTTAGCCCGGCCCGCAAGCCGGCAGGCGCCAAGACCACGAATGCTTCACGCCATGGTTTCGAGCGCGTTGCGCTGTTGTTGCAAGGCGGCGGGGCGCTTGGTTCGTATCAGGGAGGCGTCTATGAGGCGCTGGCCGAGGCGGACCTGCACCCCGACTATGTCGCGGGTGTCTCCATTGGCGCGATCAACGCGGCGCTGATCGCCGGGAATGCGCCGGAGGATCGGGCAAAGGCCCTTCGGAAATTCTGGGAACGGATCACTACGCCGCCCCCAGGGTTGCCTTCGTTGTTTGCTTCCATGGTCGGAGCAATGGGCCATGACGATAACGCGCGGCACGAGTTCCTCAACCGCACCCGTGCCTTCGCCACGCTTACGGGCGGCGCGCCAGGCTTCTTCGTGCCTCGCTTGTTTTCGCCGGCCTTGCGCCAGGACCTGTCACCCGAAGTTGCCAGTTTCTATGACATATCTCCTTTGCGCGAGACTTTGCTGGACCTCGTCGATTTTGATCGGCTGAATGCAGGCGAGGTTCGCTTTTGTGCTGGGGCGGTGAATATCGCGAAAGGGAACTTCGAGAGCTTCGACAGTGCCCTGCGCCCCATCACCGTCGACCATGTCATGGCCTCGGGTGCGCTGCCGCCGGGATTCCCGGCGATCAAGATCGGCGACGACTATTACTGGGACGGCGGACTGATTTCCAACACGCCATTGCATTGGGTGCTGAGCACGCATCCGCGGCTGGACACGCTGGCATTCCAGGTCGATCTCTGGAGTGCGACCGGCAAGCTGCCAACGAGCATGATCGAGATCGACCAGCGCGAGAAGGACATCCGTTTCTCAAGCAGGACGCGGGCCTTTACCGAACAGTTCCAGTCCATCCAGCATGCCCGGCAGGCCGTACATCGGCTGCTGGAACTGCTGCCGGACAAGAGCGTGATCGAGCAAGACCCGGAACTGCGTGCGCTGGCCCAGGCGGCCGACAACAAGGTGTATAACATCGTTCACCTAATTTACCGCACGCAGGCCTACGAGGGCACAACAAAGGACTACGAGTTCTCGCGCAGCACGATGGAAGAACATTGGGGGGCGGGCCGAGCAGATGCAGTGCACAGCCTTGGCCACCCGGAGATTTTCGAACGTCCCACCTCTCACACCGGCGTGGGCATTTTTGACCTAACCCGACAGGAGACACATCCATGAAGATCGCCGACGTTCGCGCCAAGGCGTTTGCCATGCCGCTGAACGATCCCGCCTATCCGCGGCCGCCTTACAAGTTCTACAACCGTGAATTCGTGGTGATCACCTATCGCACCGATCCGGAACTCCTGCGGGCTGTTGTCCCGGAACCGCTCGAGGTGATCGGTGATACCGTGGCCTATGAATTCATTCGCATGCCCGACTCGACGGGCTTTGGCGACTACACCGAAACCGGCCAGGTGATCCCTGTGCGCTACACGACCCCCTCGGGCGAGGTGCAGGAGGGCGGCTATGTCCATGCGATGTATCTTGACGACAATTCGCCCATCGCCGGCGGGCGCGAGATCTGGGGATTCCCGAAGAAACTGGCCAAACCGCGTGTCGTGCACGAACAGGAAACGCTGGTTGGAACGTTGCATTACGGGTCGGTGCTTTGTGTGACTGCGACCATGGGCTACAAGCATCACGAGGTGGATTTGGCCCAGATCGCAAGATCGATGGCCAAGCCTGCCTTCATGATTAAGATAATTCCGCACGTCGACTGCACGCCGCGCATCTGCGAACTGGTGCGCTATTACATGGAGGATGTGACCGTGAAGGGCGCCTGGACCGGACCGGCAAGCCTGCAGCTGTTTGACCATGTGATGTGCGACGTGGCGCGGCTGCCGGTGCGCGAGGTCATCTCGGCCAGCCATTACATCGCGGACCTGACCTTGGGTCTTGGCGAAGTGATCCACGACTATCTTGCAGACGATTGAGAAGGAGAGCCAGAATGGCACGATTTGACGGACGAGTGGCGATCGTAACGGGCGCAGCCAGTGGGATCGGAAAGGAGATCGCGCTGCGCTTTGCTGCCGAAGGCGCCATTCCCGTGATCGCTGACCTTAACCTCGAAGCCGCGGAAGTAACCGCCTCCGAGATTCGGGCCAAAGGCGGCCAAGCCATGGCGGTGGCCATGAACGTCACCGACGAAGCCCAGGTCGAGAAGGGCGTCGCGGACGTGATCGCAAAGTATGGCAAGGTCGACATCCTTGTTTCCAATGCCGGGATCCAGATCGTCAATCCGTTGGAGAGCTTTGCCTTTGCCGACTGGAAAAAGATGCTGGCCATCCATCTGGATGGCGCGTTTCTGACGACACGGGCCTGCCTCAAGCACATGTACGCCGCGAACTTCGGCCGAGTGATCTACATGGGCTCGGTGCATTCTAAGGAAGCCTCCAAGCTGAAGGCTCCCTATGTGACTGCGAAACATGGCCTGATCGGTCTTGCAAAGGTGCTGGCCAAGGAAGGCGCTGAGCACAATGTTGCTGCCAATGTGGTTTGCCCCGGCTTCGTCCGGACACCGCTGGTGGAAAAGCAGATCCCCGAACAGGCCAAGGAACTGGGTATCTCCGAGGCCGAAGTGGTATCGAAGGTCATGCTCAAGGACACGATCGACGGCGCATTCACGACGACCGACGAGGTGGCCGATGCGGTGCTCTTTTTCGCGGCGGCAGAAAGCTGCGTGATGAGCGGCCAGTCCCTCGTGGTCAGTCACGGCTGGTTCATGCAGTAACGTTCGACCGGGTGGCCCCGAAGCGGGCCGCCCGGTTGACACTGGCTGCGGGCGCGACAAGGGTGTGAGCGCTACCATCCGCGAGGGGCCAATGTCATTCTACGAAACTGTCGATCCGGCATTCGGCGCCTATGTCCTGTTCAACGCCCCTCTCAAGCGGATCGCTACGGGCTTCGACTGGGCCGAAGGGCCGGTTTGGGTCGGGGATGCGCAGTGCCTCTTGTTTTCGGACATTCCCAACAACCGCATCCTGCGCTGGACGCCCGAGGGCCTGACGACGTTTCGCCAACCGTCGAACTTTGCCAATGGTCACACGCGTGACCGCCAGGGCCGTCTGCTGTCCTGCGAACATGGTACCCGCCGGGTGACGCGCACCGAATGGGATGGCCGCATCACCGTCATTGCCGACAGCTATCGCGGCAAGCCGCTCAATTCGCCCAATGACATCATCGTGGGGTCGGATGATGCGATCTGGTTCACGGATCCGCATTACGGCATCGCCACCGATTACGAAGGCTTTCGGGCCGAACAGGAACTGCCGTGCACTGTCTATCGTGTGGACCCGGACGGCACCATCGAGGCGGTCATCACGGACATGGCCTGCCCGAATGGCCTCGCCTTCAGCCCGGATGAGCGCACGCTTTATGTTGCGGACACGGGCCGCATCCATCAGGCCGACCCCCAGCATATCCTCGCTTTTGATATGGTCTCGGGGCGTCCGAAGAATGGCCGCCTGTTCCATCGGATAGAACCCGGCTGCGCCGATGGTATCCGGGTGGACAGCGACGGAAACCTCTGGTCCTCGGCGGGGGATGGCGTGCATTGCCTCGCGCCAGATGGCCATCTGATGGGCAAGATTCTGGTGCCCGAGATCGTGTCCAACCTCTGCTTCGGAGGGCGTGCGAAGCACCAGCTTTTCATCACGGCAACAACAAGCGTCTATGCCGTGATCCTCAATCGCAAGGGAATGCAATGGCCATGACGAATACGGCAAACACGCGGGCGCAGATCGGGCTGATCGGCCTGGGCACGATGGGGGCCGCATTGGCGCTGAACATCGCCGAGAAGGGATTTCCCATTGCCGTGTGGAACCGCACGACCGCCGTGACCCATCGCTTCCAGTCCGTGGCTGGGGATCTGGCTGAACGGATCGTGCCGACCGAGACACTGGCCGACCTCGTCAAGGCCATCGAACCGCCGCGCGCCATCATCCTGATGGTCCCCGCGGGCCCGGCCGTCGATGAGCAGATCGCGGCCCTGACCCCCTATCTGGGCCCTGACGATCTGGTGATCGATGCCGGGAATGCGAATTTTCACGACACGAACCGCCGCAGCGCCGCTGGCTTGCCGTTCCACTTCCTGGGCATGGGCGTCTCTGGCGGAGAAGAGGGTGCCCGGCATGGCCCGGCCATCATGGGTGGCGGCCAACGGGCCGACTGGGACCGCGTCGCGCCTGTCCTGCAGGCCATAGCGGCCAAGGCGGAAGACGGAACCGCCTGTGCCACCTGGATGGGTGAAGCGGGCGCGGGCCATTTCGTCAAGACTGTCCATAACGGCATCGAGTATGCCGACATGCAGATGATCGCCGAGGTCTATGGCGTGATGCGTGACGGCATGGGTCTGACTGCCGGGCAGATAGCCGAGGTGTTCCGGGGCTGGAACGAAGGTCCGCTGAAATCCTATCTGATCGAGATTGCCGGCGACGTCGCTGCGGCCGTCGATCCTGTAACGGGCAATCCGATGCTCGACGTGATCGTGGATGCGGCCGGCCAGAAGGGCACCGGGCGATGGACGGCAATCGAGGCGCAGCATCTGTCCGCGCCCGTGCCGGTCATCGAGGCGGCGGTCATGGCCCGCAATGTTTCGGCCCGGCGTGACGAACGCATGGCAGGAGAGTCCCTCTACGGGTCGGCGCCCCGGCGGCTTGCCTCGCCCCTGGCTCTGGAAATGCTTGAGCAGGCGATGATTGCGGGCAAGATCCTGTGTTATGCGCAGGGCTTCACCATGATCTCGGCCGCTGCGAAGGACTTTGGCTGGGCTATGCCCTTGCCCGATATTGCCCGGGTCTGGCGGGCGGGGTGCATCATCCGTTCAGCCATGCTGAACGACATGGCCGCCGCCCTTACCCAAGACCCTGCGCGGAACCTTATCATGGCGCCGGCCTTTGCGGCGCTTCTAAGGTCCAATGTGCCGGCGCTGCGCCAGCTGGTGGCGACCGGGGCGCTGAACGGGCTGGCGCTTCCAGCCCTCTCGGCGGGTCTTGCCTGGTTCGACCTGATGCACACGGCACGCGGCACCGCCAACATGATCCAGGGCCAGCGCGACTTTTTCGGCGCGCATGGCTTCGACCGGCTGGACGGGCTTGATCTTCACCACGGCCCCTGGGCCGCGCTGCATTAGGCGGGCACACGCAAGTTCTTAGCGGCGAAGGCTGGTTGTGACATAGTTCACCGACAGGTCGCGAGCCGAAAGGCTCCAGCGCCAGGTCACTGGGTTGAAGACCATTCCCTTTCGGTCAACCGGGTCAAGACCGGCCCGGCGCAGAAGGTCGTACAGCTCGTCCGGCGTGATGAACTTGGACCAGTCATGTGTGCCCTTGGGCAGCCAGCGCATGACATGCTCGGCGCCGATGATGGCCATCAGATAGCTCTTCGGATTGCGGTTCAGCGTCGAGCAAACCATGAGACCCCCTGGCTTCAGAAGGTCATGGCAAGCCGTCAGATAGGCCAGAGGATCGGCCACATGCTCGACGACCTCCATGTTCAGCACCACATCGAAATTTTCGCCCGCGGCGGCCAGATCCTCGGCTGTGGTGTGGCGATAGTCGATCGTCAGCCCTGACTGCTCGGCATGGAGCTTCGCGACGGGAATGTTGCGCGGTGCGGCATCTGCACCCACCACATCGGCTCCCAGACGCGCCATCGGCTCGGACAGGAGGCCACCGCCACAGCCAATATCCAGCACCCGCAGCCCTGCGAAGGGTGCCTCGCCCGCAAGGTCCCGGTCGAACTCGGCAGCGATCTGGCTCGTGATGTAGTGAAGCCGGCAAGGGTTCAGCATGTGCAACGGCTTGAACTTGCCGTTCGGATTCCACCACTCGGCCGCCATCGCCTCGAACTTGGCAACCTCGGCGGGGTCAATCGTGGTGGTGGTCATGGCGAATTCCTTGCGGTTTGGCCCGTGGCAGGGCAGGCTTGCACATCTATATAGGTCGATGATGGATCAGAGATCAGGCCAAAAGCGCGCAGTCGAGTTTCTCTACCCGCCGATCGAGCCGTTCGATCAGCGCGTTCTCGATGTGGGCGATGGTCACCGGGTCTATGTCGAACAATGCGGCAATCCCCGAGGCAAGCCCGTTGTCGTCCTGCATGGCGGTCCGGGTGGAGGTTGCAGCCCGGCCATGCGCCGGTACTTCGATCCTTCTGTCTATCGGGTTGTTCTGTTTGATCAGCGTGGCTGCGGCCGGTCGCGGCCGCATGCGAGTGTCGAGGCCAATACGACCTGGCATCTCGTGAAGGATATTGAGACGATCCGCCGGACGCTGGGCATCGAAAGCTGGATCGCCTTTGGTGGCAGTTGGGGCGCGACGCTTGCACTGATCTATGCCATCACCCACCCCGAGCGGGTGAACGGGCTCGTCCTGCGGGGCGTCTTTCTGATGACACAGGCAGAACTTGCCTGGTTTTACGGCGGTGGCGCGGGCGCGTTCTTTCCCGATCTCTGGGAGAGGTTCCTTGCCCCCATACCGCTGGCCGAGCGCGATGATCTGATCGGTGCCTACCACCGACGGCTTTTCTCTGGAAACCTGGCCGACGAGACGCGGCTTGGCCGCATCTGGGCCAACTGGGAGAACGCGCTGGCCTCGGTACACCATGACGGGCCTATCGGCGAAAGTCCGGCAGAATATGCCCGCGCGTTTGCCCGGCTTGAGAACCATTACTTCCAGAACGCAGGTTTTCTGGACCATGATGGCTGGATTCTCGCCCAACGCCAGCGCATCGCCCATGTTCCTACAACCATAGTCCAGGGCCGCTACGACATGATCTGCCCGCCGATCTCGGCCTGGCGTCTGGTTCAGGGTTGGCCGGCGGCTGATCTGCGTCTGGTGCCGATTGCGGGCCATGCCCTGTCCGAACCCGGCATCAGCGCCGAGCTTGTCCGGGTGATGGATGGCTTGCGGGGCTGAGGCCTGTCACGCCGCTGTCAGCTTGATCTCCTAAACCCCGTGGACCATGCGGTGGGAGACAATGATGGACCAGACCGGTTACGACCTCGAGCAAGCCTATGACATCGATGGCCCCGAAGGGGCTCGCAAGATGTACGGTGCCTGGGCATCGACCTATGACAGCAGCTTTGGCCGGGCTTGGGGCTATGTCGCCCCGCGCGAGATCGCGGCCTTGCTGAAAGAGGAGTTCTCCGGTGACGAGCCGATTCTGGATGCCGGTGCCGGGACAGGTTTGGTTGCGGAACATCTGCGCGGTCTGGTGGTGGACGCCTTCGACATCACGCCCGAGATGCTGGCAGAGGCACGGCGCAAGGGCCTGTACCGCAACTGTATTCTGGGGGATCTGACGCAGCCGCTTGACCTGCCGGACGCATCCTATGGTGCGGTGGTTTCCTGCGGGACCTTCACGCATGGCCATGTGGGGCCGGAATGCCTGCCCGAACTGCTGCGTGTCACCCGACCGGGCGCCTTGTTCGCGTGCGGCACGATCCCTGCGGTGCTGGACGGGGCCGGTTTCGGGTCGGCCCTGGCAAAGCTTGTGGCAATGGGCAGGATCGAGCCCGTGCGGTATCGCGACATCCCGATCTATGAGGGCGCGGATCACCCGCACAAGGATGACCGCGGCTTGGTGATGGTGTTTCGGCGCGCCTGACGCTTACGGGCGCTCTGGCCGTTTCCCCTTGCACGGGCGGGGTCATCGGACTATATCGCAACCAACAGCGGTTCCGGGGTCCACACCCGGAACGACCGAAAGACACGAGCGGGCCGCTGGGCCCGCTTTTCATTTCCAGGGTACCGATGACAGATCTCATCGCCAAGACAGCCATCGACCGCCGCCTGGCCGAGATCGTGACCCCCGCGATCGAAGGTCTGGGGTTCGAGCTTGTGCGCATTCGCCTGATGGGCGGCAAGACACGCACGTTGCAGATCATGGCCGACCGCCCCGAAGGCGGCATCGAGGTCGAGGATTGCGCCCGCATCTCGACCGCGGTTTCGGCGGTGCTGGATGTCGAGGATCCGATTGAAGAGAACTATGTTCTCGAGGTTTCCTCGCCCGGGATCGACCGGCCGCTGACCCGTCTCAAGGACTTCGACATGTGGGTGGATTACGAGGCCCGTGTCGAGACCACCGAGTTGATCGATGGCCGCCGCCGCTTCAAGGGTTTCCTGCGGGGAACTGAAGGGGACGAAGTCCTGATCGAGATCCAGGAAGGCGCCGAGACGCTGACCATCGGCCTGCAATTCGACTGGCTGTCCGACGCCAAGCTGATCCTGACCGACGAGCTGATCGCCGAGATGCTGCGTCAGCGCAAGGCCAGCGGCGTGGTCGACGAATCGCAGTTCGACGAGATTGAAGAAACCGACGGGGACGAGTCCGAGGAAGACCTCGACACGCCCGAGACGAAACACTGAACCGGCATCAGCCGGCCTACCGGAGGACAGACATGGCTATCACCTCTGCCAACCAGCTCGAGCTGCTTCAGACCGCCGAGGCGGTTGCACGCGAGAAGATGATCGACCCCGATCTCGTGATCCAGGCGATGGAGGAAAGCCTCGCCCGGGCCGCCAAGTCTCGCTACGGGGCCGAATTGGACATCCGGGTGAAGATCGACCGCAAGACCGGTCGGGCCACGTTTGCCCGGATCCGTACCGTGGTCGAAGATGATGCCGTCGAGAATTACCAAGCGCAGCTCACCGTCGCGCAGGCCAAATCCTATCTGGCCGACCCCAAGGTGGGCGACGAGATCATCGACGAGGTGCCGCCTGTCGATCTGGGCCGGATCGCCGCGCAAAGCGCCAAGCAGGTGATCCTGCAGAAGGTCCGCGAAGCCGAGCGTGACCGCCAGTACGAAGAATTCAAGGATCGCAAGGGTACCATCCTGAACGGCACCGTGAAGCGTGAGGAATATGGCAACATCATCGTCGATCTGAACGGCCGCGGCGAAGCGATCCTGCGCCGCAACGAAAAGATCGGCCGCGAGAGCTACCGCATCGGGGACCGTATCCGTTCCTACATCAAGGATGTCCGTCGCGAGGCCCGCGGCCCGCAGATCTTCCTTAGCCGTACCGCGCCCGAGTTCATGGCCGAGTTGTTCAAGATGGAAGTGCCCGAAATCTACGATGGCATCATCGAGATCAAGGCCGTGGCGCGCGACCCGGGGTCGCGCGCGAAGATCGCCGTCATCAGCTACGACAACTCGATCGACCCCGTCGGCGCCTGCGTCGGCATGCGCGGCAGCCGTGTGCAGGCCGTGGTGAACGAGCTTCAGGGCGAAAAGATCGACATCATTCCGTGGAACCAGGACCAGGCAACCTTCCTTGTGAACGCGTTGCAGCCTGCCGAAGTGTCCAAGGTTGTGATCGACGAGGAGGCCGGCAAGATCGAGGTTGTCGTGCCCGACGAACAGCAGTCGCTGGCGATCGGCCGTCGCGGCCAGAACGTGCGGCTTGCCAGCCAGTTGACCGGTCTCGACATCGACATCATGACCGAGGCCGACGAAAGCGCCCGTCGCCAGGCGGAGTTCACCGAACGCACCAACCTCTTCATGGAGACGCTGGACGTCGATGAGATGATGGCGCAGCTTCTCGTGTCGGAAGGCTTCACCAACCTCGAGGAAGTGGCCTATGTCGAGATCGACGAGCTGCTGTCGATCGACGGCTTCGATGAAGGCACCGCCGAAGAACTGCAGGCCCGTGCTCGCGATTACCTCGAGGCTGCCAACAAGAAGTCGCTCGAGGCGGCTATCGCCATGGGTGTGGAAGACAGCCTCATCAATTTTGACGGCCTGACCCCCCAGATGCTCGAGGCCCTGGGGCAGGACGGCATCAAGACGCTGGAGGACTTTGCCACCTGCGCCGACTGGGAACTGGCGGGCGGCTGGACGACCGTCAACGGACAGCGCGTCAAGGACGAGGGCCTGCTCGAGAAGTTCGACATGAGCCTTGATGAGGCGCAGCACCTGGTCATGACCGCGCGGGTCATGCTTGGCTGGGTCGATCCGACCGAAGCCGAAGAAGAAGCTGTCGAAGACGAGGAGGCCGAGGCCTGACCCAGGCCTCGGAGCATCCGGCGTGACGCGCGGTGGTCGGGACAAGGATCGAGACGAGGCGGAACGCCGGTGCATCGTCACCGGGGAAAGCCAGCCCAAGGCGGGGTTGATCCGTTTCGGGCTTGGCCCTGACCGCCAGGTGGTGCCGGATGTTCTGGGCCGTCTGCCGGGACGGGGATTTTATGTGGTCGCCGATGGGGATGCCATTGCAAAGGCGGCTGCAAAGGGCCTATTTGCTAGGGCCGCCCGGGGGCCCGTTACAGTACCGCCCGAGCTTGCCCGGGATGTCGAGGCGCAGTTGGTGCGTCGGGTGGTCGATCTGATCTCTCTCGCCCGCAAGGCCGGACAGGCGGTTACTGGGTATGAGAAGGTCAAGGACTGGCTGGTGAAGGATCAGGCTCGCGTTCTGATCCAGGCCAGTGACGGATCGGAACGGGGCAAGTCCAAGTTGCGCCCACCCGAAGGAAACGGAACATTCATCGGCTGTCTGACCGCCCGGGAATTGGGTTTGTCCTTCGGCCGTGATCATGCCATACACGGCGCGCTTGCGGCTGGCGGACTCACCGAGCGTGTTGTAGAGGAAGCGGCAAGGCTTGCAGGGCTACGCAAGCGGATCGACGGCCAGACCGTCGGGAAGGATACGAAGAACGCATGAGCGATACTGACGGCAAGAAACCCCTTGGCCTTGGCGGCCCGCGTTCCGGTCAGGTGAAGCAGAGCTTCAGCCACGGCCGGACGAAGAGCGTCGTGGTCGAAACCAAGCGCAAGCGCGTCGTCGTGCCCAAGCCGGGCACCGGTGCAGCGGGCGGTTCGGGGCAGGCCACACATCTTGGCGATCCGTCGAAACGTCCGGCGGGCATTTCGGACGCCGAAATGGAACGGCGCCTTGCGGCGTTGCGCAACGCAAAGGCGCGCGAAGCCGATGAAGCGGCGCAGCGTCTCGCTGATGAGGCCGCGCGCGAAGAAGAGCGTCAGCGTCGCCGCGAAGAGCTGGAAACCAAAGAGCGTGAAGAGCGCGAGCGTGCAGCCGCGGCCAAGGCCAAGGCCGAAGAGGAAGAGCGCGCCCGGGCCCTGGCCGAGATTCGTGCCAGTCGGATCGAAGAGCCTGCGCGCAAGCCGGCAGAACCTCGGGCGCCCGCGGCCGAGCCTGCCTCGGCTCGTTCTCCTGGCGCTGCGACAGCGCCCGGGGCGGCCAAGCCGGGCCTCAGCCCGCGCAAGACCGACCGAGAGCGGGACGACCGTGGCGGTGACCGGGATGCCCGCGCCAAGGCCAAGGGTGACACCGACCGGCGCGCCGGGAAACTGACGCTCAACGAGGCGCTGGGTGGTGGTGAAGGCGGGCGTCAGCGCAGCCTCGCCGCGATGAAGCGCAAGCAAGAAAAGGCGCGTCAGAAAGCCCTAGGTTTCGGCCAGAAGGCCGAAAAGATGGTGCGTGACGTGCAGTTGCCCGAAACCATCGTCGTTCAGGAACTGGCGAACCGGATGGCCGAACGGGCTGCGGACGTCGTGAAAGCCCTGATGAAGATGGGCATGATGGTCACCATGAACCAGACCATCGATGCCGACACGGCCGAACTGGTGATCGAGGAATTTGGCCACCGTGCTGTCCGTGTGTCGGATTCCGACGTGGAACAGGTGATCGACACCGTTGTCGACAGCGCCGAGAACCTCACGGCACGTCCGCCGATCGTGACGATCATGGGCCATGTCGACCACGGCAAGACTTCGCTGCTGGATGCGATTCGCAAGACCAGCGTCGTTTCGGGCGAGGCGGGCGGCATTACCCAGCATATCGGGGCCTATCAGGTCACGACCGACAAGGGCGCAGTGCTGACCTTCCTGGACACCCCCGGCCACGCCGCCTTTACGTCCATGCGGGCGCGCGGCGCACATGTGACGGATATCGTGGTGCTGGTTGTTGCGGCGGATGACGCCGTGATGCCGCAGACGATCGAGGCGATCAACCACGCCAAGGCCGCCAAGGTGCCGATGATCGTGGCGATCAACAAGGTCGACAAGCCGAGTGCCAATCCGCAAAAGGTGCGGACGGATCTGCTGCAGCACGAGGTGGTCGTCGAGGCCATGTCGGGCGATGTGCAGGATGTCGAAGTCTCGGCCAAGACTGGCAAGGGTCTTGACGACCTGCTCGAGGCCATCGCCCTGCAGGCCGAGATCCTGGAACTCCGGGCCAACCCGGCGCGCGCGGCCTCTGGCGCCGTCATCGAAGCCAAGCTCGACGTTGGGCGTGGTCCGGTCGCGACGGTCTTGGTCCAGAACGGCACGCTGCGCAAGGGCGACATCTTTGTCGTGGGCGAGCAATGGGGCAAAGTCCGTGCGCTCATCAACGACAAGGGCGAGACCGTGGCCGAGGCCGGCCCATCGGTGCCGGTCGAGGTGCTTGGCCTGAACGGCACACCACAGGCTGGCGACGTGCTGAACGTGGTCGAGACGGAAGCCCAGGCACGCGAGATCGCCGACTACCGCGAGAAAGCCGCCAAGGACAAACGCGCCGCTGCCGGTGCCGCCACGACGCTGGAACAGCTGATGGCCAAGGCCAAGGCTGACCAAAACGTGGCCGAACTGCCCGTGCTGGTGAAAGCCGACGTGCAGGGGTCTGCTGAGGCGATCGTCCAAGCCTTGGAAAAGATCGGCAATGACGAGGTGCGCGTGCGCGTGCTGCACTACGGTGTGGGCGCGATCACCGATACCGACGTGGGGTTGGCAGAGGCGTCCAAGGCCCCCATCATCGGCTTCAACGTGCGCGCCAATGCCAGCGCGCGCGCTTCGGCCCAGCAGAAAGGCGTCGAGATCCGCTACTACTCGATCATTTACGATCTGGTGGATGACATCAAGGCGGCGGCATCGGGCCTGTTGAAAGCCGAAGTGCGCGAGCATTTCATCGGTTATGCCCAGATCAAGGAGGTCTTCAAGGTCTCCGGCGTCGGCAAGGTTGCAGGCTGCATCGTTACCGAAGGCGTCGCACGCCGCTCGGCCGGTGTTCGTCTTCTGCGCGACAATGTCGTCATTCACGAAGGCACGCTCAAGACGCTCAAGCGCTACAAGGACGAGGTCAAGGAAGTCATCTCCGGCCAGGAATGCGGGATGGCCTTCGACAACTACGAAGACATCCGCCCCGGCGATGTCATCGAGATCTTCGAACGCGAGGAAGTCGAGCGCAAGCTCGACTGATACCGTCGCCGGATTGGAAACGAAAAGGCCGGGTCGAAAGACCCGGCCTTTGTCATTTTGTGTTTGTTCAGATCCGACGTTCAGTTCTTCCGCACGGAGGAAATCGGAAAGCCCACAAAGGTTTTCTCGTCCACCCGCACCACAATCTTTCCGTCAGACAGCTGGTTGACCAGCACCCCCTGAACCGAAACGCAGCTCCCCAGTGATATCGTTCGCAGCATGCCTCTTCCCCAATCAGCAGCGTGATGGAAACAGTGTATTCCGAGTTCGACTAAGAAATCATCATCAAATTTTCATCTATCGGTAGAAATACGGCAAAAAAAGAAGGCACTGGCGCCTTCGGGGAAATGCCGGTCTACAGCCAGTCCCGCAAAACAGGGATCAGGGGCAGATCCGCGGGTGGCATGGGGTATTCGCGCAGTGCATTCGGCCGTACCCAGGCCAGTGTCTGGCCCTCGCGCGGGGTCACGATTCCCTCCCATTTCCGGCAGGCGAACAGGGGCATCAGCAGGTGAAACTCCGGGTAGGCGTGACTTGCGAAGGTCAGCGGGGCAAGGCAGCTTTTCCAGGTGTCGATGCCCAGTTCTTCCTTCAGTTCACGGATCAACGCGGCTTCGGGAGACTCGCCCGGTTCCACCTTGCCACCAGGAAATTCCCACAGTCCGGCCAATGATTTGCCCGGTGGCCGTTGCGCCAGCAGCACGCGCCCCTCGGGGTCGATCAGCGCGACGGCCGAGACAAGGATGATCCGCGCGGCTCCAGCCCCGTCCGTCAAGAGCGATAGTCCGCGTTGATGTCGATGTAGCGATGCGTCAGGTCGCATGTCCAGACCTGACGCTCGGCCTTGCCGAGCCCAAGGTCGACCGAGATCACCAGTTCATCCTGCTTCATGTAGGCCGCGGCGGCCTCTTCGCTGTAGGCAGGCGATCGCCAGCCCTTTTCGGCCACCAGAATGTCGCCGAACCGGATGCTCAGCCGGTCGCGATCTGCCTCGGCGCCGGATTTGCCCACGGCCATCACGACACGACCCCAGTTCGGATCTTCGCCAGCGATCGCCGTCTTGACGAGCGGTGAGTTGGCAATCGCCATGGCCACGCGATGGGCGTCTTCCTGGCTCGCGGCCCGTGTCACGCGCACCTCGACGAACTTCGTGGCGCCCTCGCCGTCGCGGACGACCTGTTTGGCCAGGTCCAGCATCACCGATCGCAGCGCCGCCTCGAACGGCTTGGCAACCGACGAGCGCGCGGTGATCTCGGCTGCTGGCGAGCGTCCGGTGGCTGCGAGCAGCAGCGCGTCCGAAGTGGAGGTGTCGCTGTCCACCGTGATCGCGTTGAAGGTGTCATCCACCTGCCGCGACAGCATCTTCTGCAGCAGGGGCTGGGCGATCTTGGCATCGGTGAACAGGTACACCAGCATGGTGGCCATGTCCGGCGCAATCATGCCCGACCCTTTTGCGATCCCGGCAATGCGAATCTCGCCCCCTTCGCCGGCCACTGTCGCCGCTGCACCCTTGGGGAAGGTATCAGTCGTCATGATGGCGCGTGCTGCCATCTCCATGGCGGCCTCGGACAGCCCGGCTTCCAGCGCTCCGATCCGGGCAACGATCCGGTCATGGGGCAACGGCTCGCCGATCACCCCGGTGGACGAAGTGAAGACCCGTTCGACCGGCACATCAAGCTGTCGGGCCACCGCCGCCGTGATCGCCTTGACCGAGGCGGCCCCGGCCTTCCCGGTGAAGGCGTTGGAGTTGCCCGAGTTCACCAGAATGGCAGCACCCTTCGGTCCGCGTAGCTTCAGCCCAAGCTTTTCCTGGCAATCAAGCACGCAGGCCGCCCGCGTCGAGGACCGTGTAAAGGCTCCGGCAATGGTTGTGCCGGGTGCTAACCGCACCAGCATCACGTCGGTGCGGTTTGCATAGCGCACGCCCGCCTCGACGGCGGCGAACTCGGCCCCGGCGATGACCGGCAGATCGGGAAAGCCGTCTTTCGGGGCAAGCGGAGACACCGTCTTGGCCGGCTTGACCACCGCGGCAACGGCGCTCTCGGCACGATCCTTCAATCGGGCGACCTTCTTTTTCAGCGCCTTTGCCTCGGCCTTCCAATCGGTCTTGCCCATGCCGTGTCCCTCGTGCCCGCGATCGCCCGGATCAGTTGTCGAGCAGTGTCTGATCTTGAAGCAGCGCCGGGTCAATCCCCTCGGTCCGGGTGATGGTCGCGGCAGCTGTTACGTCTTCGACCTTCTTGCTGATCGCCGCACTCTCGATCTCGGCGGCAAGCTCGGCCCGTACTTCCTCAATTGTCGGCTTGGCCGCCTCGCGCGTTTCGATCAGGCGCACAAGATGCCAGCCGAACTGGGTTTGCACCGGGTCCGAGACCTGGCCGGGTTGCAGCGACACCACGGCATCCTCGAACGGCTTGACCATCATGCCCAGCCCGAACCAGCCCAGGTCCCCGCCGTTGGCAGCCGATCCGTCAGTCGAATTGGCCTTGGCCAGATCGCCGAAATCGGCGCCGCCGTCGATCTGTGCCTTGAGTTCCTTCGCCTTGGCCTCGTCCGTCACCAGGATATGCGCCGCGTGATACTCGGTCGCCGGGGCGGCCGCGCCGTACTTCGCATCATAGGCGGCCTGGATTGCGGCATCGGTGACGGCCTCGGTGACGGTCGCTTGCAGCACCGTGCCCGACAGATATGCGGTGCGCTCATTCGCCAGAATGATCTCGTCGCGCTTTGTCAGCTTTCCGTCCAGCGTCTGGCTCAGGGCAGTCTGCTGGATCAGTTGCTCGAGAACCCCGTTGAACAGCACGTCATTGGGCAGCGACCGGTACTGTTCGGGCAGCCGTTCCCCCAGCGCGATGACCTGGCCCAGCGTGATGTCGGTACCATTCACGGTGGCAACCACCGTCTCGGCAGTCTCGCCTTCGGCGAAGACGGGCGCGCCCAGAGCCAGCGAGACCGCCGTGCACAACGCCAAACGGCGCCCGAGACCAGCAATTTGGACCATTTCACACTCTCCATCAGGGGCCGCTTCCTCAAGCGACGTTGACACTCTGGCATAGCACCCTTACATCGCGGGGGTCGCGTGAGACAGGGCGCCTGAGCCTTTCCGGGCTCTTCTAGGGAAGGCCGTCGAGGCGGGCAAGTGCACAGCCTCACACGATCTTGTCAGGAACGACCAAGCGGAGAAAACATGCTGGGTCTCGGAACGCTCGCGCGGAAGGTGTTCGGCACGCCGAACGATCGCAAGGTCAAGTCGGTGCGACCCCTTGTGGCCAAGATCAACGCGCTGGAGCCGCAGTTCGCCGCCCTCTCCGACGAAGGCATCATCGAGAAGACGGCCGAGTTCAAGGCCAGGCTCGCCAAGGGCGAGACGCTGGACCAGCTTCTGCCGGAAGCCTTCGCCAACTGTCGCGAGGCGGCGCGCCGCGCGCTGGGTCTGCGTGCCTTCGACGTGCAGCTCAAGGGCGGCATCTTCCTGCACCAGGGCAATATCGCGGAAATGAAGACGGGCGAGGGCAAAACCCTGGTCGCGACCTTCCCGGCGTATCTGAATGCGCTGACGGGGCGTGGCGTGCATGTCGTGACGGTGAACGACTATCTTGCCAAGCGAGACGCCGAATGGATGAGCAAGGTCTACTCTGCGCTCGGCATGACCACGGGTGTCGTCTATCCCTACCAGCCCGATGCCGAAAAGCGCGAGGCCTATCGCGCCGACATCACCTACGCCACGAACAACGAACTTGGCTTCGATTACCTTCGCGACAACATGAAGGGATCCATCGAGGAAATGGCCCAGCGCGGCCACTACTTTGCAATTGTCGACGAAGTTGACTCGATCCTGGTGGACGAGGCGCGCACACCACTGATCATCTCTGGCCCTTCGCAGGACCGGTCCGACCTTTATGTGGCGGTCGACAAGCTGATCCCCAGCCTGAACCCCGACCACTACAAGGTCGATGAGAAGACCCGCAACGTCACCTATACCGACGAGGGCAACGAGGAAATCGAGCAACTGCTGCGCAAGGCGGGGCTCCTGGCCGAGGATCAGTCGCTCTACGACCCCGAAAGCACGACCCTGGTCCATCACGTAACCCAGGCCCTGCGTGCGCATACGCTGTTCCACAAGGACCAGCAGTATATCGTGCGCAATGGCGAGGTTATGCTGATCGACGAGTTCACCGGCCGGATGATGCAGGGCCGCCGCCTCTCCGATGGGCTCCATCAGGCCATCGAAGCGAAGGAAGGCGTGAAGATCCAGCCCGAGAACACCACGCTCGCCAGCGTGACGTTCCAGAACTACTTCCGCCTTTATGAGAAGCTCGCCGGCATGACCGGCACCGCCGCAACCGAGGCCGAGGAATTCGCCGAGATCTACGGTCTGGGTGTGGTCGAGGTTCCGACGAACCGCCCTGTCCAACGCAAGGACGAGCACGACCAGGTTTACCGCACCGCCCGCGAGAAATACGAAGGCGTAGTCGCCGCGATCAAGGAAGCCCATGCCAAGGGCCAGCCCATCCTTGTCGGCACCACCTCGATCGACAAGTCGGAGTTCCTGTCGAACCTGCTGAAGTCGGAAGGCATTCCGCACAATGTGCTGAACGCCCGCCAGCACGAGCAAGAGGCCCAGATCGTGGCTGATGCCGGAAAGCTGGGCGCCGTGACCATTGCCACCAACATGGCCGGTCGCGGCACCGACATTCAGCTGGGCGGCAACGTCGAGATGAAGGTGCTCGAGGCGATCACCGCCGACCCGCATCTGCACCCCGATGAGGTGCGCGCGCGGATCGAAGCGGAACATGCCGAAGAGAAGGAAAAGGTGAAAGCCGCCGGAGGCCTTTTCGTCCTGGCCACCGAACGCCACGAATCCCGCCGGATCGACAACCAGCTGCGGGGCCGCTCGGGCCGGCAGGGCGACCCGGGCCGGTCGTCGTTCTTCCTGAGCCTTGAGGATGACCTGATGCGCATCTTCGGGTCTGAGCGGCTGGACAAGGTCTTGTCCACGCTGGGCATGAAGGAAGGCGAGGCCATTGTGCACCCCTGGGTGAACAAGAGCCTCGAAAAAGCGCAGGCCAAGGTCGAAGGTCGCAACTTCGACATCCGCAAGCAGCTGCTCAAGTTCGACGATGTGATGAACGACCAGCGCAAGGCGATCTTCGGCCAGCGGCTCGAGATCATGCAGTCGGAAGATCTTTCCGAAATCGTCGCCGATATGCGCGATCAGGTGATCGACGATCTGGTGGATCATCACCTGCCGCCCAAGGCCTATGCCGACCAATGGGATGCGCAGGGTCTTGCCGCCGCGGTGCGTGACAAGCTGAACCTCGATCTGCCGATCGCCGACTGGGCCAAGGAAGAGGGCGTCGATCAGGAAGCCATGCGTGATCGCCTGGTCGAGGCCATGGACAAGCTGATGGCCGACAAGCTTGACGCCTTCGGGCCCGAGACAATGCGATCCATCGAAAAGCAGCTCTTGCTGCAGACCATCGACACCAAATGGCGCGAACACCTTCTGCGGCTGGAACATCTGCGCTCGGTCGTGGGCTTCCGCGGGTATGCGCAGCGCGACCCGCTGAACGAATACAAGACCGAAGCCTTCCAGTTGTTCGAATCGATGCTGAACTCGCTGCGCACAGACGTGACGCAGAAGCTGGCGCAGATTCGCCCCATTACTCCGGAAGAGCAGCAGGCGATGATGGCGCAGATTGTGGCGCAGCAGCAGGCCGCGCAGCAGCGCGCCGTGCCGGCCGAACAGACGGCCCCTGCCCCTGCCCCGGCCATGGCGGGCGGCGAGGCCGAGATGCCGGCACAACGCCTAGCGGGTTTTGACGAGGCCAATCCCAGCACTTGGGGCAACCCATCACGCAACGATCCCTGCCCCTGCGGATCGGGCCAGAAGTTCAAGTATTGCCACGGCAAACTGGCCTGAGGCGGCCCTGACACAAGAAAGGCGATGCGGTGGCGCAAGCCGCCGCATTTGCCTTTTCAGGGATGGAAACATTCCCCCCTTCTGCCACGTCCCAGCCGGATTCCGACCGTAACGATTGCTGCGTAGGACTCGGGGACTGTCATGGACGCCAGAGGCAAGCGGATACTCAGGATCGCCATCGTTGTCGCTCTCGCGGCAGCCTCGGGTTATGTCGTCCAGCACGGCGAGCCCCGTAAAGTCCGCTACTCTGGCATGATCCCTGACCCTGTTCCTGTCGACATCGTGCCGCTGGCAGCCAAGGGTGAAGGGGCGCTCGACTATGACGAATCCGGGTATCCCCCCCAGGTCGCACCGGCGATGGCGATCGACGACCCGGTGCTGCTTCCCGGCGCCCCTCTGGGGGTGAAACCGCAGGCCCCAACCCTGCTGGCGCCCCCCGTGCTTGACGAGACAAGCCAGCTCGACCAGTGCCAGCCGGTGCTGACCCTTGCCGCCCGGCCTGGCGCCATGATCGACCTTCTGGTGATGGCGCCTTGCAACCCTCAGGAACGGCTTGTGCTGCGCCATGGCCCGTTGGCGGTCAGCTATCGCACCAATGGAGCGGGAGCGCTCTTCGCCTCGGTACCGGCCCTGGCCACCGACGCCCAGGTGTCCGTCCGCCTTGCCAGCGGCCCCTCTGCCACGGCCAGGGTGTCCCTGCCCGAGGCGGATGCCCATAGCCGCTTTGGCGTCCAGTGGCACGGTCCGCAGACGTTCCAGGTCAATGCCTTCGAGGAGGGTGCCGATTATGGCGAGCCGGGCCATATCTCGGCGGCCGTTCCAGGTGAGCCGGGACGCACACTGCTTGCGCAGACCGGCTTTCTGACCCTGCTTGGCGACGACCAGGTGGAAAACCCCATGCTGGCCGAGATCTACACCTTTCCTGCCGGCCGGAACGACACCCCGATCATCGTCGAGGCCGCCGTCACCGATCTGACCTGCGGCCAGGAGGTTCTGGGCGAAATGCTGACCTTCACGGGCGGAGAGACGCGTGTTTCGGACGTTTCGGTCACGCTTCCCGGCTGTGACGCGGTCGGGCAGTATCTGGTGTTGAAAAATCTGGTCCCCGACCTGAAAATCGCCTCAGCTGAGTGAGGCAGGGGCAGGCTTCTTGTTCATCCGTTTGATGCGACGCGCGGCGGTCTCCGCCGCGTTCTGTCTTGTGCCTCTTGCGGGGCTTGCACAGGATGTGACGCTGACCTCGCGCGATGGAACGCTGACCATCTCGGGCAGCCTGCAGGGCTTTGACGGGGAACTCTATCGCGTTGCCACCCAATATGGCCTGCTGACGCTCGACGCCCAGGGGGTGCTGTGCGAGGGGCCGGCCTGCCCCGACATGATGCATTACGTCGCCGAACTGCGCCTGACCGGTCCCGCCGGGGCGGGTGAGGCCTTGTTGCCAGCGCTGCTGGCCGGGTTTGCCGGGCAAAAGGGGCTGGCGCTGCGCGAAGATCAGCAGGGCGGCCTATGGCGCGCCACGCTGTTCGACCCGGAAGAAGGGTATAACCTGGCGCATTTCACGTATTCCCCGCAACCCGACCCGATTGCGATCGAGGCGGTGCGGCTTGCAGGTGCCGAGATGGCCTTTGCCGATCTGCCGGAACCCGATCTGAACAGCCGCACTCTGGGGCTGCAGGCGCTGGTTGCCATCGTTGCACCGGGCAATCCGCTGGCGGCGATGGCCACAACCGATCTTGCGCGGGTGCTGTCGGGCAAGGTGGCGAACTGGTCCGAACTGGGCGGGCCTGACATGCCGATGGCGGTGCACGGACTTGCCGCCGACAGCAGCTTTCGTCGGGCGCTGGAGCGGCGGCTGGGGCAGGCCATGGTTGTCACCGAAGAACATGCAAGTCTCTCGGAGCTTGCAGCGGCCGTGGCGCGCGACCCCTGGGCGATCGCGCTGACCTCAGGGGCCGAAGTGGACGGGGCGCGGGTGCTGGCCTTGACGGACAGTTGCGGCTTCACGTTGAACCCTGCGCGGCTGTCGGTGAAGGCCGAGGACTATCCGCTGACCCAGCCGCTGTACCTGCTAACCGCGAAGCGGCGGCTGCCGCTGGTGGGGCGGGAGTTCATGGACTATCTCGCGACGCCTGCGGCGGCGCAGGCGGTGGCCAGCGCCGGACTGATCGACCGCGGCGTGGAAGAGGCCGATCTGGTCAGCGACGGACTGCGGCTGGCCAATGCCATTCGCGCGGCGCAAGAGGTGGGGATCGCAGAGTTGCAAAGGCTGACGACCGCGATGCAGGGCGCGCGTCGGCTATCGCTGACCTTCCGGTTCGAGGGGGGCGCCAAGACGCTTGACGCAGCTTCGCGTGACAATCTGGCCGATCTGGTCCGGCTGATCGAGGCCGGGCAGTTTCGCGACAAGGAACTTGTTTTCGTTGGCTTTTCCGATGGCTCCGGCGGGGCAGAGGCCAATCTGGAGTTGTCGCGCGACCGCGCCGATGTCCTGCGAGAGGCGGTTGCGGCGGCGGTGCCCGACCTGGCGGATCAGCGCGTGTCGCTGGCGGTCGAAGCCTTTGGCGAGGCGATGCCGATGGCCTGCGACGAAAGTCCGGTGGGCCGCCAGGTCAACCGGCGGGTGGAGCTTTGGGTCAGGGCGACTAGAGATAGCCCGCCGAGCGAAAACTGACCTCGCGCGATTTACCGACGATCAGGTGGTCGTGCAGGGTGATGCCGAGGACAGCGGCGGCGTCTTGTACCTGGGCGGTCATCGAAATGTCGGCGTCCGAGGGCGTGGGATCGCCCGAGGGGTGGTTATGAACGAGTATCAGCGCGCTGGCGTTGAGTTCGAGTGCGCGTTTGACCACCTCACGCGGGTAGACGGGCACATGGTCGACCGTGCCGCGGGCCTGTTCTTCATCGGCGATCAGCACATTCTTGCGGTCGAGGTAGAGCACACGGAACTGTTCGGTCTCGCGATGCGCCATGGCGGTGTGGCAATAGTCGAGCAGGGCATCCCAGGAGGACAGGACAGGCCGGTGCAGGACGCGCGCCCGCGCCATGCGCTGGGCCAGCGCCTCGGACAGTTTCAGTTCCAGAACAACGGCTTCGCCCACACCTGTCACCTCAATCAGCCGCGCCTCGGGCGCGGCGATCACGCGGGACAGATCGCCGAAAGTGTCGATCAGCGCCCGGGCTAGCGGTTTGACATCCTGCCGAGGAATGGCGCGGAACAGGAGCAGTTCCAGCAGTTCGTAGTCCGGCATCGCGGCCGCCCCGCCCTCGCGAAAGCGGGTGCGGAGGCGTGCGCGGTGATCCTTGATGTAGGACGGCAGCCGGTCGGGAAGGGGCTGGCCCGGCGCCTCATCGACCTCTGGCGGGAAGAGGGGCAGCAAGGCTTCGGAAAAGGCGCGGGGCGAGGGCATGGGCCGAGGCTCGCTTCGGAGGGTAAAGGAAGGGTTAACGTGGCCCGGCCAGAGGCCGGAAATCGCCGGGCAACCCCTGGAAAAGGCGGCAAAAGCCGGGGCTGGAAACCGTCTGGTTTCGATATGGAAAGCGTATGTAGACAGGAAGAGTCAGGTTTTGGCGCACCGAGATGCGAAAAGGCCCCGGCAGGGCGTGCCGGGGCCTGTCATCAGCGGGCGGGGCCGGGGGGCGGTTCAGCCCCTCTTGCTGTCCCAGAAGCCCTTGACCTTGGAGAAGAAGGACGAGCCTTCGGGGTTGTTGTCCTCGCTCAGCTTCTCGAACTCGCGCAGCAGTTCCTTTTGCCGCGAGGTGAGGTTCACCGGGGTTTCCACGGCCAGTTCGATCAGCATATCGCCGGTGCCGCCGCCGCGCAGGGCGGGCATGCCCTTGGCGCGCAGGCGCATCTGCTTGCCGGTCTGGCTTCCGGCGGGCACCTTCACCCGGCTCATGCCACCGTCGATCGTGGGCACCTCGACCTCGCCGCCGAGCGCGGCGGTGGTGATCGAGACGGGCACGCGGCAGTAAAGGCTTGTGCCGTCACGCTGGAAGATCGGGTGTTCCTTGACCTCGATGAAGATGTAGAGATCGCCCGACGGCCCGCCGCGCATTCCGGCCTCGCCTTCGCCGGCCAGACGGATGCGGGTGCCGGTTTCCACGCCCGCCGGGATGTTCACGGACAGCGCGCGGTCCTTCTCGACGCGGCCTGCGCCGCCACAGACCTTGCAGGGGTTCTTGACGATCTGGCCCATGCCGCCACAGGTGGGGCAGGTCCGCTCGACCGTGAAGAAGCCCTGCTGCGCCCGCACCTTGCCCATGCCCGAACAGGTGGGGCAGGTCACGGGTTCGGCGCCGCCCTCGGCCCCGGTGCCATGGCAGGCATCGCAGGTGGTCGAGGCGGGAACGTTGATCGTCTTCTGCACACCCGCCCAGGCCTCTTCCAGGCTGACGCGCATGTTGTAGCGCAGATCCGAGCCGCGCTGGGCGCGCGACCGGCCGCCGCCGCCGCGACCGCCCATGAAATCGCCGAAGAGATCCTCGAACACGTCGGAGAAGGCCGAGGCGAAATCGCCCTGACCATAGCCCCCGCCGCCCCCGCGCCCGCCGCCCATGCCGCCTTCGAAAGCCGCGTGGCCGAACCGGTCATAGGCCGCCTTTCGGTCGGCGTCCTTCAGCACGTCATAGGCCTCGTTCACTTCCTTGAACTGGGCCTCGGCCTGGGGATTGTCGGAGTTACGGTCGGGATGGAGTTCCTTGGCCTTGGTACGATAGGCCTTCTTCAGCTCTTCCGCAGAGGCGCCCTTGGAGACCCCAAGCACTTCGTAGTAGTCGCGCTTTGCCATGGCAAAACTCCCTGACTGAACCGGAGAAGGGCGGCCCGTTGCCGGACCGCCCCTCTGCCGTTTCGCGCGGTCTTACTTCCGCTTGTTGTCCCCGAGATCCTCGAAGTCGGCATCGACGATGTCGTCATCGACGCCACGCGGACCGTCCTCAGCCCCTTCGGCCTCGGCCTGGCTGGCCTTGTAGATGGCTTCGCCCAGCCGCATCGCGGCTTCCGTCACGTTCTGGATGCCGCTGCGGATCTTGCCCGCATCGTCGGACTTGAGCGTTTCCTCGAGCGCGCCCATGGCAAGCTCGATGGCTTCGATGGTCGAGGGATCGACCTTGTCGCCATGCTCTTCGATCGACTTCTTGGTCGAGTGCAGCAGGCTTTCGGCCTGGTTGCGGGCCTCGACCAGTTCGCGGCGGGCCTTGTCGGCCTCGGCATTGGCCTCGGCGTCGCGGACCATCTTTTCGATCTCGTCATCGGACAGACCGCCCGATGCCTGGATCGTGATGGCCTGGGTGCGGCCGGTGCCCTTGTCCTTGGCGTTGACCGAGACGATGCCGTTCGCGTCGATGTCGAAGGTGACTTCGATCTGCGGCATGCCACGGGGCGCGGGCGGGATCTGTTCCAGGTTGAACTGGCCCAGCATCTTGTTGTCGGCCGCCATCTCGCGCTCGCCCTGGAAGACGCGGATCGTCACGGCGTTCTGGTTGTCTTCGGCCGTGGAGAAGATCTGCGACTTCTTGGTCGGGATCGTGGTGTTGCGGTCGATCAGGCGGGTGAACACGCCGCCCAACGTCTCGATGCCCAGCGACAGCGGGGTCACGTCGAGCAGCACGACATCCTTGACGTCGCCTTGCAGCACGCCGGCCTGGATCGCCGCGCCCAGCGCCACGACCTCATCGGGGTTCACGCCCTTGTGGGGTTCCTTGCCGAAGAACTTGGTCACCTCTTCGATGACCTTCGGCATGCGGGTCATGCCGCCGACCAGAACCACCTCATCGATGTCGCCGACCGACAGGCCCGCATCCTTGAGCGCGGCCTGGCAGGGCTTGATCGAGGCCTTGATCAGATCGCCGACCAGGCTTTCCAGCTTGGCGCGCGTCAGCTTGACCACCAGGTGCAGGGGCTGCCCGGTGTTGCGGTCCATGCTGATGAAGGGCTGGTTGATCTCGGTCTGCTGGCTGGACGACAGCTCGATCTTGGCCTTTTCCGCCGCTTCCTTCAGGCGCTGGAGCGCCATCTTGTCGAGCGTGAGGTCGACGCCATGTTCCTTTTTGAACTCTTCGGCCAGGTAGTTGACGATGCGCATGTCGAAGTCTTCGCCGCCGAGGAAGGTATCCCCGTTGGTCGATTTCACCTCGAAGAGGCCATCGTCGATTTCCAGGATCGTGATGTCGAAGGTGCCGCCGCCAAGGTCATAGACCGCGATCGTCTTGGTCTCTTTCTTGTCGAGGCCATAGGCCAGTGCCGCAGCCGTCGGTTCGTTGATGATGCGCAGCACTTCCAGGCCGGCAATCTTGCCGGCGTCCTTGGTGGCCTGACGCTGGGCGTCGTTGAAATAGGCGGGCACCGTGATGACGGCCTGCGTCACCGGCTCACCCAGGTAGCTTTCGGCGGTTTCCTTCATCTTTTGCAGGATGAAGGCCGAGATCTGGCTGGGCGAATACTTCTCGCCGCGCACCTCGACCCAGGCGTCGCCATTGCCGCCGTTGACCACGGCGTAGGGGAGATTCTTCTTGTCCTTCGCGATCATGCTGTCGTCGAACCGGCGGCCGATCAGACGCTTGACGGCGAAGATGGTGTTGGCGGGGTTGGTGACCGCCTGACGCTTGGCGGGCTGGCCCACCAGACGTTCGCTTTCCGTGAAAGCCACGATGGACGGCGTCGTGCGCGCGCCTTCCGAATTCTCGATGACCCGGGGTTGCGCACCATCCATGATGGCAACGCAGGAGTTCGTCGTCCCGAGGTCGATCCCGATGACTTTGGCCATATTCAATTCCCTCTTTCTTCGGCGATATAGTGGGGGCGAGACCCGTATCGGCTTCCCGTCCCCGATCCCATTCATGGCTGCCGGGGCGGCCGCCCCGATCAGCTTCGAGGGGTATATAAGAGGGGGTTCGGGGGGCTGCAAGCGTCACGCCCCCGTGATTTTCGTGCCCCGGGGGGGAATCCTCGCGCCCGGTCCGCGGGGTCGCGGCGCGGCGGGATCAGCGCCCGGCGCTCCAGCTCGCGGAGGCGTGCTTGCGGGTGTAGAACTCGGCGATCAGGCCGACCATGAAGCAGCCGATCATCACCTTGATCGGGTAGCTGACCGAGGTGTAGCGGGGCGTGTAGTTGAGAAAGACGAAGCCGCGCGTCTGGTCGATGATATGGAACAGCGGGTTCCACAGGAACATGACCAGAAGGTAACCCGGCAGGGTGTTGGCCAGGAACATCTTGCCCGAGAAGATCAGGTTGGCGCGCGAGTAGATCGTGGCGGCCAGCCCGAAGGCATCCGGCGCCCAGGGGCGGGCGGCCATGAAGATCATCCCGATGCCGATGCCCGTGCCCCAGGCCAGGAGGAACATGCCCAGGACCGGAACCGGCCGCTCGATCGTGATCGGGGTGAAGGCGACGTGGTAGAAGAACAGGATCGCCGCCGCCGAAAGGAACTGGATATAGAGCGTGGCGAGCGACGCCGCCCCGATCGAGACGAGCGTGTTCATCGGCGCGTGCTTCATCATGGGCGAGGTCGAGTTCTCGGCCCCCGAGACGGCGCCCAGCGTCTTGGTATGGGTCATGAACATGAAGACGCCGGTCATGATGTAGAGCAGGAAATCGCCCCGCACGGCGGTGCCGCGCAGGCCCAGAAGCTCGAACGTCCAGTAGAAGACCATCACGAAGATGACCGATTGCAGGATGTTCATCACGAGGCCGTAGGCGGCGTTGCGATGGCTCTTGCGGATGCGGCGGACGGCGGCGTGGAAGGTCACGCCCAGAATCTCGAGCGCGGCGCCGGATTTGGTCGTTGGCGTCTTGGGCCGAAACATGGGCGCCCGAACCTTCCTTGTGGTCACGAAAGGGGCATCCGGCCCGCTGTCGTGCCCCATCCTGCCGCGGGAAACCTTGCCGTTCCCTTGCGCCGACATGATAAGGACGGGGCCGCGCTTTTCAACCGCGCTACCGCAGCAGGGCCCCGACGGGCCCCGATTTGGAGAGACATATGGATTTCGAGCATCTGGTTTCCGTCATGCGCCGGCTGGCGCTCGAGGCTGGCGACAGGATCATGCAGGTCTATGATGCGCCGGAGTTCGAGGTGAAGGCGAAGTCGGACGCCAGCCCGGTGACCGAGGCCGACGAGGCTGCCGATGCGCTGATCTCGGCGGGGCTGAGCGCGGCCTTTCCGGACGTCACGCTGATCACCGAGGAGCAGGCGGCCTCGCATGCCCAGTCGGCCAGCACCTTCCTGATCGTCGATCCGCTGGACGGCACCAAGGAATTCGTCCAGCGCCGGGGCGATTTCACCGTGAACATCGCCTATGTCGAGGCGGGCGTGCCGCTGCGGGGGGTGGTCTATGCCCCGGCCAAGGGCCGGCTGTTCTATACCCAGGCCGATGGGCGTTCAGTCGAGGAAACCGGCGCGATGGAAAAGGACCGGGTTGGCCCGGTCACACCGCTGCGGGTGTCCACGCCCGATAACGGGGCGCTGATGGTCGTCGCGTCGAAGTCGCACCGCGACCAGGCGACCGACGACTACATCGCGCATTATGCCGTCAAGGACATGACAAGCGCGGGATCGAGCCTGAAGTTCTGCCTGGTGGCGACCGGCGAGGCCGATCTTTACCCGAGGCTGGGGCGCACGATGGAATGGGACACTGCCGCCGGCGACGCGGTGCTGCGCGGCGCTGGCGGGCAAGTCGTGCGCTTCGACACCCATGAGCCGCTGGGTTATGGCAAGGCGGGGTGGGACAACCCCTTCTTCATCGCCTATGCCCCGGGTGTGGAGCTGAAGCGGTGAGCGTGCTGATCGCCATTCCGGCGCGCTATGCCTCGACCCGGTATCCCGGCAAGCCGCTTGTTGCGCTGCGCGGGCCGGATGGCGAGGCAAAGTCGCTGATCCGGCGCAGCTGGGAAGCGGCGCGGCAGGTCAGGGGGGCCGACCGCGTGGTGGTGGCCACCGATGACGAGCGCATTCGCGAGCATGCCGAGGCCTTCGGGGCCGAGGTCATCATGACCTCGTCGCACTGGCGCAACGGAACCGAGCGCTGCGCCGAGGTGGCGGCCAAGCTTCCGGGGCATGAGATCGTGGTGAACCTGCAGGGCGATGCGCCGCTGACGCCCCCCTGGTTCGTCGAGGATCTGATTGCCGGCCTGCGCGCCGCGCCCTGGGCCGACATGGCGACGCCCGTGTTGCGCGCCGATGGCCGCGCGCTGCGCGGTTTTCTGGAAGATCGCCGCGCCGGGCGCGTGGGCGGCACCACGGCGGTGTTCGGTGACGGCGGACGGGCGCTCTACTTCTCGAAAGAGGTGATCCCCTTCACGAGCGAGACCTACGCCGATACCTCGCCCACGCCGGTGTTCCACCATGTCGGCGTCTATGCCTATCGCCCTGGCGTGTTGCAGGACTATGCCGACTGGGAGCCAGGCCCGCTGGAACAGCTGGAAGGGCTGGAGCAGCTGCGGTTCCTGGAGAACGGACGCAGCGTCTTGTGCGTGGAGGTGGCGGCCCGGGGCCGGCTGTTCTGGGAACTGAACAACCCCGAGGACGTGCCGCGAATCGAGGCCATGCTGGCCGAGATGGCGCAGGGCGGCACCGGGGGCGCATGAGCCTGCCAGCCGTCAGCGTGATCGTGGCGAGCCGGCATCGGCCCGAGGCGCTTTTGCGCTGTCTGACGGCGCTGCGGTTGCAGGATCACCCGATGATCGAGCTTGTGGTGGTGGCCGATCCGGCGGCGGCGCGGCTGGTCGAGGGCCTGGGCTGGGCGCTGAAACTGGTGCCCTATGACGAGCCGAACCTCGCGGCGGCGCGGAATGCGGGCCTTGACCGGGCCGCGGGCGAGGTGGTGGCGCTGATCGATGACGACGCGGTGCCGGAGCCGGGCTGGGCGCGGGCGCTTGCGGCCCCCTTTGCCGATCCGCGGGTGGATCAGGCGGGCGGCTTCGTGCGGGGGCGCAACGGGATTTCCTGGCAATGGCGGGCGCTGGAAGTGGATGGCGAGGGCCGGGACCACCCGCTGACCGTCACAAAGGGCGTGAGCCTGCACGCGGGATCCGCCCTGCGCGCGGTCAAGACGCAGGGCACCAACGCGGCCTTCCGTCGCGCCACGCTGATCGAGGCGGGCGGGTTCGACCCTGCCTATCGGTTCTTTCTTGAGGATGCCGATGCGAACCTGCGTCTGGCGGCGCGGGGAGGCTTGAGCGCGGTGGTGCCGGAGGGCGAGGTGCAGCACTGCTATGCCGAAAGCCCGCGCCGCCGGGCCGACCGGGCGCCGCGCTCGCTGGCCGACATTGGCGCGAGCACCGCGCTGTTCCTGCGCCGGCATGCGCCCGGCGGGGTCGAGGCCGGGCTGGAGGAATGCCGGGCCGGGCAGTGGCGGCGGTTGGTGCGGATGATGGTCGAGGGGCTGATCGAGCCGGGAGATCTGGGCCCCCTGCTGGCGACGCTGGAGGCCGGCATTGCCGAGGGACGGGCGCGGCCGCTGTCGGTCCTGATGCCGCGCGACGGGAGCGAGGAGCCGTTCCTGGCGCTGGGCGGCACCGGGCCGCGCCCGGGCCTTGTGCTCTGGGGTTGGGCCTGGCAGCGGGCGGCGCTGGCGCGGCAGGCGCGGGCTGCGGCGGAGGCGGGGCAGATCGTGACGGTGATCGCGCTGTCGCCCGGCATACGCCCGCATTGGCGGCGATTCGACGCGGCGGGCTACTGGTGGCAGGAGGGCGGCCTTCTGGGCCGATCCGAGCGCGAGGGGCCATCGGGGCGCGGCCTGGGCCTGCGCCGGCGGGTCGAGCGCGAGGCCTCCGCCCTGCCGGCCGGTCGCCCGGTGGCGTCGTTTTGCTCCGCGCTGTCGCCTGGGTAGGCATCGTTTCGCCTGCGGGGACAGAAAACGGCGGCGGAATCGCGATCTTTTGAATTTCTGCCGAAATCCTGTCAGAATTGTATGTGACGACGAAACGCAATCCGCGTAGATCGGGCGCGGCGAGACATCGATTGCGAGATGAAAAGAGTAGAACAATGAAAAAGCACAAGGTGACGAAAGCTGTCTTCCCGGTTGCGGGCCTTGGGACACGCTTTCTTCCTGCCACCAAATCCATTCCCAAAGAGATCATGACGCTCGTCGACCGGCCGCTGATCCAATATGCGATCGACGAGGCGCGGGCCGCCGGCATCAAGGAGTTCATTTTTGTCACCTCGCGCGGGAAAAGCGCACTGGAAGACTACTTCGACCATGCGCCAGAGCTGGAAAGCTCGCTGCGCAAGGCCGGCAAGGAACATCTGCTGGAAATCCTCAAGCAGACGAACATGGAGTCGGGTGCCATCGCCTATGTGCGTCAGCACAAGGCGCTGGGCCTGGGCCATGCCGTGTGGTGCGCCAAGCGGCTGATCGGGGACGAACCCTTTGCGGTGATGCTGCCCGATGACGTGATTGCCGCCGAGAAGCCCTGCCTGCAACAGATGGTCGAGGCCTATGCCGAGACGGGCGGCAACATGGTCGCGGCGATGGAAGTGCCGCCTGCCAAGGCCTCGTCCTACGGGGTGCTGGACATCAGGGAAGACATGGGATCGCTCGTGTCGGTCAAGGGCATGGTGGAAAAACCCAAGGCCGAGGACGCGCCCTCGAACCTGGCCGTGATCGGGCGCTACATCCTGTCGCCGGACGTGCTTGAAAACCTCAACCGGATGAAGCAGGGCGCGGGCGGCGAGATCCAGCTGACCGATGCGATCGCCGACGAGATCGCGGCGGGCAAGCCGGTCTACGGCTATCGCTTCCGCGGACAGCGCTATGACTGCGGCTCGAAGGCGGGCTTCCTGCAGGCGACGGTGGCCTTCGGGCTGGCGCGCGACGATCTGGCGGCGGAATTCTCGGAATACCTCCACCAGATGATCGCGCAGCAAAAGGCCGCGCAGTAGGGCCGTGGGTCCGGACCCGGCGCGGCTTCTGGACCTGACGCGGCTGGTGTCGCGGCTGGGGCGGGGCGCGCTGACCGGGGTGGATCGGGTCGAACTGGCCTATCTGCGGCAGTTCCTGGCCGATGAGACAAGAGTGCTGGGCCTGGCGCGGACCGCGCTGGGCCTTGTTCTTCTGGACAGGTCAGGTTGCGCCGGGGTGCTGGACCGGGCCGAGGGCCGGGTGGCACTGGGGCCGGGCGATCTGCTGTCGCGCCTTTCCGGGCGACGCGGCGCCCGGGCGCAGGCCGAGGCCGATCTGCGGCGGCTCGCCCTGGCGCGGGCGCCCGGGCCGCTGGCCCCGGCCCTGCTGCGGCGCCATGTGCCCGGCGGGGCGGTCTATTTCAACGTGGGCCACAGCAACCTGTCCCGCCGTGGGCTGCGGCGGCTTAGGGCGGGGGGCGTGGGTCGGATCGTGGTGCTGGTGCATGACACGATCCCGCTGGACCATCCGGAGTACTGTCGGGCCGACCGCATCGCACCCTTTCGCCGGAAACTGGCGGCCGTGGCGGCCGAGGCGGATCTGGTGATCCACACCACCGAGACGGGGCGGGCGGCGACCGAGCGGCATCTGGCGGCGCTGGGCCGCGTGCCCCCGGGCGTGGTTGCGGGGCTGGGTGTCGCGCCGGTGGCGGCAGACCCCGCTGCCCTGCCGCCGTCGCTGCTGGCGGCGCTGGACCCTGAGCGACCGATGTTTCTGTGCCTGGGCACGATCGAGCCGCGCAAGGACCATGCCTTTCTGCTGGACCTCTGGCAGGCGCTGGCCAAGGGGCCGATGCCGGTGCCGCAACTGGTGGTCGCCGGGGGGCGGGGCTGGGCCGACCGCGCGGTGCTGGACCGGCTGGACAGGCTGGCGGCGGCCGGGCATGACGTGCTGGAATGCCCCGGTCTGTCCGACGGGGCGATCGCCGCGCTGATGGACCGGGCCGAGGCGCTCGTCTTTCCGACGCGGGCTGAGGGTTATGGTCTACCTGCAGTTGAGGCCGCCGTGCGCGGATGCCCCATATTTTGTAGCCCGCTGCCGGTTTTCCGGGAGATTCTGGGCGATTACCCCGTTTACCTTGAGTCAGGCGATGCCTATTCTTGGCTGGAAACAATCAAGGACCGGAGCCAGCGGGGCAACAGACGCGGAACTGGAACAGCGACAGGAGCTGGGGCGCCGGGCGGGCGCCTTGCGCGCCCGGATTGGCAAGACCATTTCAACCGCGTCTTAAGCCGGGTGGACTAACCGGATGAGGCCGGGACAGATCAATCCTGGGCAAATGGGCAGGGCAGGGGCGGCGTGAACGTCTTTCGGTCATACAGGCTGCGGCTGGTGCGCAAGCGCTGGCGTTTTCGCGCCATGATCAAGCGCCGGGAACTGGCCCAGGTGCAGAACCGCACCGGCCAGATCCGCAAGGGCGACATCCTGCTGTTTGCCACGCTGCGCAACGAAAAGGTCCGCCTGCCCTACTTCCTGGAGTACTACCGGGACATGGGCGTCAACCACTTTCTGATCGTGGACAATGACTCGGACGATGGCTCGCGCGAGTATCTGGCCCAGCAACCGGATGTCTCGCTGTGGCACACGGCGAAGAGTTACAAGCGGTCGCGCTTCGGGATCGACTGGATCAATGGGCTGCTCATGCGCCATGGCCATGGGCACTGGGCGCTGGTGGTCGACCCTGACGAGTTCTTCGTCTTCCCCTTCTGCGACACCCGGCCCCTGCGCGCGCTGACCGACTGGCTGGACAGTTCCTCGATCCGGTCCTTTTCGGCGATGCTGCTTGACATGTATCCCAAGGGGTCGATTGGCGCGCAGCCTTATCGTGAGGGGCAGAACCCCCTCGAGATTGCCCAGTATTTCGACTCGGGCAACTACATGATCAAGCGCAACCCGCTGTACGGAAACCTGTGGATCCAGGGCGGCCCCAGGGCGAGGACGTTCTTTGCTGATACGCCCGAACGGGCCCCGGCGCTGAACAAGATCCCGCTGGTGAAATGGAACCGCAGCTATGTCTATGCCAGCTCCACCCATATGCTGCTGCCCCGTGGGCTGAACCTGGTCTATGACGAATGGGGGGGCGAGAAGGCCTCGGGCTGCCTGCTCCATGCCAAGTTCCTTGATACCTTCGCCGCCAAGGCGGAAGAGGAGATGAACCGCCGCCAGCATTATGCCGCCAGCCATGAGTATCGCGCCTATCGGGAGGGGCTCGCCGCCCAGCCCGACCTGTGGTGCAAGTGGTCGGAGAAATACATCAACTGGCGGCAGCTCGAGATTCTCGGGCTGATGTCCAAGGGCAACTGGGCATGAGGGGCGCGCGGTGACGGTCGGCTTCATCATGCTGTGCCACACCGCGCTGGACCGCGCCGCCCAGGTTGCACGTCACTGGGCCGAGCAGGGTTGCCCCGTGATCATCCATCTGGACCGTCGGGTGGGGCGGCGCCCGTTGCAACGGATGAAGGCCGCGTTGAAGGACGTGCCCGTTGTCCGCTTCAGCCGCCGGCATGCCTGTGAATGGGGCACATGGGGGCTGGTGGCGGCGACGCAGGACGCGGCCGAGCTTCTGCTGCGCGACTTTCCGGCGGTGCGGCATGTCTATCTGGCCTCGGGGTCCTGCCTGCCGCTGCGGCCGGTGGCCGATCTGATCCGCTATCTGGACGATCGGCCACAAACCGACTTCATCGAAAGCGTGACCACGGCCGATGTCGGCTGGACGGTCGGCGGGTTGAACGAAGAGCGTTTCACGCTGCGCTTTCCGTTTTCCTGGCGCAAGCAACGGCGGCTGTTCGACACCTATGTGAAGTTACAGCGCGCCCTGCGGTTGCGCCGGAAAATCCCCGATGGCCTTGTGCCGCATCTGGGCAGCCAATGGTGGTGCCTGACGCGCCACACGCTGTCGGCCATTCTGGAAGACCCGCGGCGGGCCGAGTACGACGCCTATTTCCGCAAGGTCTGGATCCCCGATGAAAGCTATTTCCAGACCCTGGCGCGGGCTTATTCTCCGTCAATCGAAAGCCGGTCGCTGACGCTGTCGAAGTTCGACTTCCAGGGCAAGCCGCATATATTCTACGACGATCACCTGCAGCTTCTGCGCCGGTCGGACTGCTTCGTGGCGCGCAAGATCTGGCCGCAGGCGGATCGGCTGTATGCCGCCTTTCTCAGCCGCGATGCGGCGGTGCAGACCCAGGCCGAGCCCAACCCGGGCAAGATCGACCGGCTGTTTTCCAAGGCGGTCGAACGGCGCACCAAGGGGCGGCCCGGCCTTTACATGCAAAGCCGCTTTCCCAACGAGAACTGGGAGAACGGCAAGACCTGCGGCCCCTATTCGGTGTTCGAAGGTTTTTCCGACCTGTTCGAGAATTTCGAGACCTGGCTGGGGCGGATGGGGGGCGTGCGGGTGCATGGCCACCTCTACCACCCGGCCAAGGCGCAGTTCGCCGGCGGCGACACGGTCTATAACGGCGGTCTCAGCGACAGTGCCGCGCTGCGCGACTATGACCCGCGCGCCTTTCTGACCAACCTGATCTGGAACACGCGGGGCGAGCGGCAGTGCTTCCAGTTCGGGCCGGGCGACCAGCAGCCGATCGCCTGGTATCTGGCGGGCGACCCGAATGCGCAGATCTCGGTCATTTCGGGGGCCTGGGCGATACCGCTGTTCCGATCGAACCTCAATTTTGGCGAGATCCGGCGCGAAGCGGCGCGGCTGCAGAAGATCGAGACGGCACATCTGGAGGTGCTGCGGGCGCAATGGGCGAAGGCGCGCGTGCGGATCTGGACCCTGGCCGAGTTCGTGGAAAACCCGATGGAGCCTTTGCAGACCATCGTGGACGAGATCAGTCCCCGCGCGCTGCGCCGGCTGACCGAGGCGCCGCGCATGGCCGATCTGACCGGCTTTGGCCAGTTCCTGCAGAACCTCCGCAACCAGGGCATGCAGCCGGTGCTGATGGGCGATTTCCCCGTGCAGCCCGGCGAGGCGGCGGCCACCGGCATGCGCGGCCGCCCCTATCTGGTGAAGTGAAATGGCGGGGCGCTTCACCAGCTTCGTCGTCTTTGCCGAGATGCGGACCGGGTCGAACTACCTTGAAGCGAACCTGAACGCGCTGCCGGGCGTGGCTTGCCTGGGCGAGTTGTTCAACCCGCATTTCATCGGGCGGCTGAACCAGACCGAGTTCCTGGGCTGGTCGATGGCGCAGCGCGAGGCCGATCCCCTGGGATTTCTGGCTGATGTGCGGCGGCAGACCGGGGGGCTCGTGGGGTTCCGGTTCTTCCATGACCATGACCCGCGCCTGCCCGAGGTGCTGCTGGGCGATCCGGCCTGCGCAAAGATCGTGCTGAGGCGCAATCCGCTGGAAAGCTATGTGTCCTGGAAGATCGCGCAGGAAACCGGCCAGTGGAAGCTGACCAATGCCAAGGCGCTGCGCAGCGCCCGGGTGCGGTTCGATCCGCCCGAGTTCGAGGCGATGCTGGCCGCGCAGGCCGCGTTCCAGCACGAGATCCGCCATGCGCTGCAGGTGACGGGGCAGGCGGCCTTTGCTCTGGATTACGAGGATATCCGCGACACCGGGGTGCTGGCGGGGCTGGCCGCCTTTCTGGGCGTCGAGGGGGCGCCGGTCGCGCCCGACCAGACGCTGAAAAAGCAAAACCCCGAGGACCTGACCCGAAAGGTCGTGAACCCCGAGGAGATGGCGGCGGCGCTGGCGCGGATCGACCGGTTCGGCCTGGGCCATAGCCCGGATTTCGAGCCGGCGCGCGGTGCGGCAATTCCGCAGGTGCTGGCAGCGCGGGGGGCGGCGCTGTTGTTCCTGCCCCTGCGCGGCGGGCCCGAGGCGCAGGTGGCGGACTGGCTGGCGCGGCTCGGCCCCCCCGGCGGAGAGACGGGGGTGGAGACAGGGTTCACCCAGAAGACGCTGCGCCAATGGCGCCGGGCCCGGCCAGGGCACCGCAGCTTTACAGTGCTGCGTCACCCGCTCGATCGGGCGCATCACGCCTTTTGCGAGCTGATCCTGACCGGGCGGTTGGCCGAGATCCGCGCGACGCTGATCCGGCTTTACAAGCTGCGCCTGCCCGACCCGGGCGAGATGCCGGACGAGGCGCAGCACCGCGAGGGGTTCCTGGGCTTCCTGCGGTTTCTCAAGCTCAATCTGGCGGGGCAGACGGGCCTGCGCATCGATCCGCACTGGGCGAGCCAGAGCGCGGTGCTGCAGGGCTTTGCCCGGGGCCAGGCGCCCGACGCGCTCTTGCGTGAGGACCGGCTGGCCGAGGGGCTGGCCTGGCTTGCGACCGAGGTGGGGGTGGCATCGCCACCACTGCCGCCCGCGCCGCAGCCGCAAGGGCCCGCGCTGGCGGCGATCTATGATGCCGCGCTGGAAGAGGCCGCGCGCGAGGCTTATGGCCGCGATTATGTGGGCTTTGGCTTTGCCGACTGGCGGGACGACAAAGGGCGGGACTGAGCCCGCCCTTCGCATCCGGTCATCGCCGAGCTGCGGTCACTCGGCCGGCACGGCCTGCGCCTCGTCGCTCAGTGGATAGGGCAGGTGCACCAGCATCTCGCGGGGGCAGATCTGCAGGAAGTTCGCCCGCTCGCTGGCCCAGTCGGCCAGGATCCCGGCAGCCTTGCGGCTGCCGGTCTCGGCCAGATGGCGCTCGACCAGGCCCTTGAGCTGGGCTTCCCAATGCGGGTGGCTGACGGCACAGGTCACGATGCTTTCCAGGTTCATCATGTCCTCGGCGGTGCCCTGCGGATCATAGACATAGGCCATGCCGCCCGTCATGCCCGCACCGAAGTTGGCGCCGATCCGGCCCAGGATCACCGCCACCCCCCCGGTCATGTATTCGCACCCGTTCGTGCCGCAGCCCTCGACCACCACCTTCGCGCCCGAGTTCCGCACGGCAAACCGTTCGCCCGCGCGGCCGGCGGCAAAGAGATGCCCCTCGGTCGCGCCGTAAAGCACGGTGTTGCCGATGATGGTGTTCTCGGACGCGGTCAGCGGCGAGGCCATCTGCGGACGCACGACGATCAGCCCGCCCGACAGTCCCTTGCCGACATAGTCGTTGGCATCGCCCATCACCTCGAGCTTGAGCCCCGGCGCCGCAAAGGCCCCCAGCGACTGCCCGGCGTTGCCGGTCAGCTTGACCGTCAGATGGTCGGGCTGGAGGTTGTTTCGCATGCCGAACTTGCGCACGATATGGCTTGAGGCGCGCGTGCCGATGGTGCGGTGGGTGTTCCGCACCGCGTAGGACAGCTGCATCTTCTCGCCATCCTCGAAGAAACGCGCCCCGTCGCGCACGATGTCGGCATCCAGCGTGTCGGGCACGGCGTTGCGCGGCTTCGAGCGGTCATAGGTGATCTTGTGCGCGCCATCGACCGTGATCAGCAGCGGGTTCAGGTCGAGGTCGTCCAGATGCGCGGCCCCCCGGCTGACCTGGGTCAGGAGGTCGGCCCGGCCGATGATCTCGTCCATCGAGCGGGCGCCGATGCTGGCCAGGATCTCGCGCACTTCCTGGGCGTAGAAGGTGATCAGGTTCACCACCTTGTCGGCATTGCCGGTGAACTTGGCGCGCAGGGCCTCGTTCTGGGTGCAGACGCCCACGGGGCAGGTGTTCGACTGGCACTGCCGCACCATGATGCAGCCCATCGCGATCAGCGCGGCGGTGCCGATGCCGTATTCCTCGGCCCCCATCATCGCGGCCATGACGATGTCGCGGCCCGTGCGCAGGCCACCGTCGGTGCGCAGGGTCACCCGCTCGCGCAGGTTGTTCATCGCCAGAACCTGATGCGCCTCGGTCAGGCCCATTTCCCACGGAAGGCCCGCATACTTGATCGAGGTGCCGGGCGAGGCGCCGGTGCCGCCGTTGTGGCCCGAAATCAGGATCACGTCGGCCTTGGCCTTGGCAACACCGGCGGCGATGGTGCCCACGCCGCTGGCGGACACCAGCTTGACCGTGACCTTGGCGCGCGGGTTGATCTGCTTGAGATCGTAGATGAGCTGCGCCAGATCCTCGATCGAGTAGATGTCATGGTGCGGCGGCGGGCTGATCAGCGTGACGCCCGGCGTCGAATGGCGCAGCCGCGCGATCAGCGCCGTCACCTTCATGCCCGGCAGCTGGCCACCTTCGCCGGGCTTGGCGCCCTGGGCCACCTTGATCTCCAGCTCTTCGCAGGCGTTGAGATATTCCGCCGTCACGCCGAACCGGCCCGACGCCACCTGCTTGATCTTGGCCGAAGGGTTGTCGCCGTTCGGCTCGGGCAGGAAATGCGCCGGATCCTCGCCGCCCTCGCCCGAGTCGGACTTTGCGCCGATACGGTTCATCGCGACGTTCAGCGTCTTGTGCGCCTCGGGCGACAGGGCGCCAAGGCTCATGCCCGGGGTGACAAAGCGCTTGCGGATCGAGGTGATGCTTTCCACCTCTTCGATCGGCACGGGCTTGCCCAGCGACTTGATGTCCAGCAGATCGCGGATGTGGATGGGCGGGTTCGCCCGCATCGCGGCCGAATAGGTCTTCCACAGGTCATAGCTCGCCCGGTCGCAGGCCGATTGCAGCATGTGCATCGTCTGCGCTTCCCAGGCATGCTTCTCGCCCGAGCGGCGCGCCTTGTAGAAGCCGCCGATGGGCAGCACGTCGGTGCCCGACAGCCAGCCCCGCGCATGGACCTCTTCCAGCTTCTGCTCGATGCCCGAGACGCCGATGCCCGAGATGCGGCTGTGCATGCCGGGGAAATACTCGGCCACCATGGCGCGCGACAGGCCCACCGCCTCGAAGTTCAGCCCGCCCCGATAGCTCGAAATGACCGAGATGCCCATCTTGGCCATGATCTTCAGAAGGCCTGCGTCGATGGCATCGCGATAGCGGCGCATCGCATCGGTCAGGTTCCCCTCGAGCAGCCCGCGCGCGATCCGGTCGGCGATGGAGTCCTGCGCGAGATAGGGGTTCACCGTGGTCGCCCCGCAGCCGATCAGCACGGCAAAGTAATGCGGATCGATGCATTCGGCCGAGCGCACGTTGACCGAGCAGAAGGTGCGCAGGCCCTTGCGGGTAAGCCAGCTGTGAACGGCACTCGTGGCCAGGATCATCGGCATCGGCACCCGGCCCGGGCCCTGATGCTCATCGGTCAGCACAAGATGCCCGGCGCCCGAACGCACGGCATCCTCGGCTTCCGAGCGGATGCGCTCCAGCCCCTGACGCAGATCGTCGAGCCCCTCGGCGGCCGGGAAGGTGCAGTCGATGAAGGCGACCTGCTCGCCGAACTGGCGCACCATCACGTCGAATTCGGCATTGGCGATGAAAGGGCTTTCCAGAACCAGGATCTCGGCCTGGCTGGAATGTTCGTCGAGCACGTTCTTGAGGTTGCCGAAGCGGGTCTTCAGACTCATCACCCGGCTTTCGCGCAGGCTGTCGATGGGCGGGTTGGTGACCTGGCTGAAGTTCTGGCGGAAGAAATGGCTCAGCGGGCGATAGACGCTGGACAGCACCGCCGGCGGCGTGTCGTCGCCCATCGAGGCGATCATCTCCTTGCCGTCCTCGGCCATCGGGGCCAGGACCTGCTCAAGCTCCTCCAGCGTATAGCCGGCCGCGATCTGGCGGCGGCGCAGCTCGGCGCCGGTGTGGCGCGCGACTTCGGGCACGTCGCGCAGAAGCGAGTTCAGGTCGATGATCTTCTCGATCCATTCGCCATAGGGCTGGCTTGCGGCAAGACGGTCCTTCAGCGCGTGGTCGTGGTAGAGCTTGCCCTCGGCCATGTCGACGGCGATCATCTGCCCCGGGCCAAGCGCGCCCTTTTCCCGAACGGTCGTTTCGTCAACCGGCACCATGCCGGCCTCGGACCCCGCGATCAGCAGCCCGTCGCCGGTGACGACATAGCGCATGGGGCGCAGGCCATTGCGGTCAAGCCCGCCGCAGACCCAGCGGCCATCGGTCATCGCCAGCGCCGCCGGCCCGTCCCAGGGTTCCATCACCGAGTTGCAATAGGCATACATGTCGGCCCAGGCCTTCGGCATCTCGCCGGTCATCTTGGACCAGGCCTCGGGCACCAGCATGGTCTTGGCCATCGGCGCCGAGCGGCCCGAGCGCACCATGACCTCGAACACCGCGTCCAGCGCACCCGAGTCGGAGGTGCCGGAGGGGATGATCGGCTTGATGTCCTCGGCCATCTCGCCAAAGGCGCTCGAGGCCATGCGGATCTCGTGGCTCTTCATCCAGTTGACGTTGCCCTTCAGCGTGTTGATCTCGCCGTTATGGGCCAGCATGCGGAAGGGCTGGGCCAGCCACCACTGCGGGAACGTGTTGGTCGAATAGCGCTGGTGATAGATCGCGAAGGCGGACTCGAAGCGTTCATCCAGCAGATCGGGGTAGAAGACCGACACCTGCTCGGCCAGCATCATGCCCTTGTAGATGATCGACCGGCACGACAGCGAACACAGGTACAGGCCCTGGATCTGGGCCGCGATCGCCGCTTTCTCGATCCGGCGGCGGATGATGTACAACTCGCGTTCGAAGGTTTCCTCGTCGATGCCCTTTTCGCAGCGGATCAGGATCTGCTCGATCTCGGGGCGGGTCGCATTGGCCTTTTCGCCCAGAACCTCGGTGTTCACCGGCACATGCCGCCAGCCATAGATGTAATGGCCCATGCGCAGCACTTCGGTCTCGACAATCGTCCGGCAGCGTTCCTGCGCGCCGAAATCGGTGCGCGGCAGAAAGACCTGACCCACCGCGATCAGCTTGCCCATGTCGGGCTCATGCCCGGTGCGGCGCACCTGGTCGTAGAAGAAGCGGACGGGAATCTGCACATGGATGCCCGCACCGTCGCCGGTCTTGCCATCGGCATCGACCGCGCCGCGGTGCCAAACGGCCTTGAGCGCGTCGATCCCGTTCTGCACGACCTTGCGACTGGGCTTGCCGCTGATCGACACCACCAGACCCACACCGCAGGACGCATGCTCATCCTCGGTCTTGTAAAGGGAATGCTCGTTCATATAGGCGCGCTTCGCCTCTTCGGCGGCCACCCAGGCGGCATCATAGGTCATGGCGCATCTCCCGTCACAAAGGGGTTCTTCTGTTCATATTCGGCCCGGGTCGCCCGGCGATGGTCGCCCTTGAGCTGCACCGAGGCCATGGCCTGGTCGGCATAGACTTCCGAGCGCAGGGGCGCTGTTTGCTCTTCGTCGAATAGGCCGGGCATCAGCTCATAGGTCGGGCTCAGCGGGTCGGTGTTTCGCATCCACAGATGGCTGCCGCAGACCGCGCAGAAGGCCCGCTCTGCAAAACCCGACGAGGCATAGCGGGTCACCGGCCCGGTCACCGTGACCCCGGCCGCATCGGCGTTGAAGCACAGAAACAGCCCGCCCGACCAGCGCTGACACATCCGGCAATGGCAGGCGCCCGGTCGCGGGTCATGTGGCCCTGCAACCGTGATCGTGACCTCGCCGCACAGGCAATGCCCCGTCATGACCGCGCTCATGGCCGCACCGCCGCCGGCAAGAGCCGCGCCCCGCCGATGTCCTGCGACAGGATCGCATCGCAGTCGAAGATCGGTTCGGTCGTGAAGAAGCCCGGCTCGCCAGGAAAGACGAACTGGCGTGGGCTGCCATCAACCGGCAGCGGTCCCTCGGCGCCGTCCCATTCCGACGGACCGGAAAAGAACAGCCGCCATTCGGGATGGATGAATTCGTTCCCTCGCGCGCTGCGCAGGGGCGTGCCGTCGGGCAGCGTCTCGCGGAATTCGAACTGAGTCTGCTTCAGCGGGATCCCGTCGATCACCACCTCGACCCCGGTCAGGCCGTCAAAGCCGGTGACGCGGCTTTGTTCGCCCGTGTCCTCGGTCAGGTTGAAGTCGAAGGTGTCGTTGCCGGCCGACAGAAGCTCGCTGAACGAGGCCGGGTCGCGCGGGGCGGGGTCAAGCGTCTGGCGCACCGTCGGGTTGAACTCGTAGCTTTCCACCCATTGCGCCTCGGGGTCGGTGCGGCTGACAAAGAAGATGCCTTCCTGATCGAAATCCGCCCGCCACTGGTGTCCGGCCGGATCGGCCTCGCAACGATAATAGTTCGACACCCGGCACCCGCGGGACTGCACGGTCATGAACCCGGTGCAGCCCTCGGGCGGGGTGAAGGTGCCGGGCACGGGCGACTGCGCCCGGGCCGGGCCGGCCGGCGCCAGGGCCACGCTGACCGCGAGGGCCAGGGCACAGAGCAGGTCAGCCCCGCTGACCGACCGGCAGGCATCAGCGGAACCTGACGGTTTCTGTCTACAGACAGATGCCATATCCATTCCAGACGGTTTCCAGATGGCCATCGCCCCTACTCCGCCGCCACCTGTGCGGGCTGCGCGAGGTAGGACAGGATGGCGTCTGCCGCCTCGCGCCCGTCGCGGATCGCCCAGACGACAAGGCTTGCGCCGCGCACGATGTCGCCCGCGGCAAAGACGCCGGGCAGGCTGGTTTCATGCGTGCGGAAGTCGGCCTTGATCGTGCCCCAGCGGGTCACGCCCAGTTCCGGAACCCCCCAGAGCGTGGGCAGAGCCTCGGGTTCGAAGCCCAGCGCGGTGATCACCAGATCGGCGGGTTCCACATAGTCGGCGCCCTCGATGATCTCGGGCATCTGGCGGCCGCTCGCGTCGGGGGCGCCCAGGCGCATGCGCTGCACCAGAACGCCTTCGACCTCGGCCCCGCCGACAAAGCCGCGCGGCGCCGACAGCCAGACGAAATCCACGCCCTCTTCCTCTGCATTCTGCACCTCGCGCTGGCTGCCGGGCATGTTCGCCCGGTCACGGCGGTACAGGCATTTGACGCTGACCGCGCCCTGGCGGATCGCGGTGCGCACGCAATCCATCGCGGTGTCGCCGCCGCCGATCACCACCACGCGCTTGCCCGAGGCGTTCAGATCGCCCGAGTCAAAGGCCGGCACTTCGTCGCCAAAGCTCTTGCGGTTCGAGGCGGTCAGGTAGTCGAGCGCTGCGACAATCCCCTTGGCGCCCACGCCGGGGGCCTGGATGTCGCGCGCCTTGTAGACGCCTGTTGCGATCAGCACCGCGTCATGCTGGCCGCGGATCGCGTCAAAGCTGATGTCGACGCCCACATCGCAGTTGGTCACAAAGCTCACGCCGCCCTGGGCCAGCTGCTCGATGCGCTGCATCACCACCGGCTTTTCCAGCTTGAAGCCGGGAATGCCATAGGTCAGCAGACCGCCAGCGCGGTCGTATCGGTCATAGACCGTCACCTGCACGCCCTGCCGGCGCAGCGCATCGGCCGCGGCCAGGCCGCCAGGGCCCGCACCGATGATGCCCACGCTTTCGGTCCGTTCCTGCGCCGGGCGGATCGGCTTGACCCAGCCGTTTTCCCAGGCGGTATCGGTGATGTATTTCTCGACCGAGCCGATGGTGACCGTGCCGTGGCCCGATTGCTCGATCACGCAATTGCCCTCGCACAGCCGGTCCTGCGGGCAGATGCGGCCGCAGATCTCGGGGAAGGTGTTGGTGGCCTGGCTGATCTCATAGGCTTCCTGCAGCCGCCCCTCGGCGGTCATGCGCAGCCAGTCGGGGATGTTGTTGTGCAGCGGGCAGTGGCTCTGGCAATAGGGCACGCCGCACTGGCTGCAGCGCCCGGCCTGCTCGGTGGCCTTGGTCTCGGCGTACTCCCGATAGATTTCGTGGAAATCCTGCGCCCGCAGACTGGGGGGGCGCTTCTCGGGCATCTCCTTCGCGAGCGTCACGAATTGGAGCATGCGTTGCTTTGCCATGGCTGCGCCTCCCTGGGGCAAGTTCCGGGTGCGCCTTGATACGGCAGAGAAAGAGGGAATAAAAGTCAGCAATACTGACCTTATTTACGGTTTCCGGGCCGAAAGGTCAGCTTTTCTGCCAGATTCCTGTATTTTTAGGTCAGCATTAATGACCTGTCGGCTCAATAACCCAGCAAAAGCGCGGTCAGAGCCAGCGATCCCACGATGATTCGCCACCAGCCAAACAGGGCATATCCGTGCCGGCTGACGTAGCCGAGCAGCCATCTCACAACCAGAAGCGCGCTCAGAAACGCTGCCACAAATCCCACGGCGATGTCGGAAAGGGCGGAAAGATCAAGAATGTCGCGATTCTTGAACAGGTCATAGGCCACGGCCGCGCCCATGGTCGGCATCGACAGAAAGAACGAAAATTCCGCCGCTGCCCGCTTTCCGGCGCCCAGCAGCAGCGCGCCCACGATCGTCGCGCCCGAGCGCGAGACGCCGGGTATCATCGCAAGGCATTGGAAAAGCCCGATCTTGAAGGCCATGCCCAGGCGGAAATCGGTCGCTTCTTCATATTCTGGCGCCGGGGCCAGCCGGTCGACGAACAGCAGAACCGCCCCGCCCAGAATCAGCATCACGGAAATCAGGACCGGCGTTTCGAACAGCACGGTCTTGATGAAGTCATGCGCCAGCACCCCCACCACCACCGCCGGGGCAAAGGCCACCAGAACCGCGATCACAAAGCGCCGGGCGTTCTCGTCATGGGGCGCGGCGCGCAAGAGCGACCAAAGCCGCGCCGAGTAAACCGACAGGATCGCCAGAACCGCGCCCAGTTGAATCACCACCTCGAAGGTGCGGCCCGCGCTCTGGAAGCCAAGGAAATGCCCGGCGAGCAGCAGATGCCCGGTCGAAGAGACGGGGATGAACTCGGTCAGACCTTCGAGGACCCCGAGAAGGGCGGCGACCAGGGTGGTATTCTCGAGCATGGTCGCCCTTTCGACGGCTCAGGCCTTGCGCAGGTTCTTCGCCGAGTTCTTGATCGCTGCATATTGCCCCGAGGGACGATAGCGCCACAGGTATTCGGGCAGCACCGCCCCCAGCGCCGTGGGCGTGATGCCGAGATCGGCCAGACCCCTGGCCCCTTCGGACACCACATTGTCATGGGCAAGGTTGCGCACCTGGTCGCGGGTCAGCACGCCGTTGTGGATCAGCCCCAGCGACAGCGCCTGTACCGCGTCGAACCCGAAGGCCATCAGCCGAGCAACAAAGAAGGGCACATTCACGATGGCCCGGCGGCGCTGGATCACGGCTAGCATTTCCTGCATCAGCGCGCGGAAGCTGGCCACATCCGGCCCACCCAGTTCATAGACCCCAGGGGCGGCCTCGCCCGTAGCGGCCTTGACGGCCGCCTGCGCCACGTCATCGACATAGACAGGCTGGAACCGGGTTTCGGCACCCACCACCGGCAGGATCGGCCCCATCCGGCTCATGGCGGCGAAGCGGTTGAAGAACTGGTCCTCTGCGCCAAAGACGATCGAGGGGCGCAGGATCACCGCGCCGGGGAAGGCCGCCAGCACGGCCGCCTCGCCCTCGGCCTTGCTGCGGGAATAGGCGCTGTCAGACTCTGCATCTGCACCGATGGCCGAGATCTGCACCAGTTGCGCCACGCCGGTCTCGGCCGCGATCCGCGCCACGCGCCCGGCCCCTTCGGCCTGCACTGCATCGAACTTGTTGCGGCCATGCTCGGCCAGGATCCCCACGCAATTGATCACGGCATCGGCACCGGTCATCACCGCCCGGACCGAGGCATCGTCGCGAATGTTGCAGAAGATCGGCTCGACCTGGCCGACAACCCCATAGGGCTTGACGAACAGCGCATCGTTGGGGCGGCGCACCGCGACCCGCACGCGCCATCCCTCTTTCGCCATCCGCCGTGCGATGTAGCGCCCGATGAACCCCGAACCGCCATAGATCGTGACCAGCTTGCTCATCTGCCCGACCCCTTTGGGAAAAGCCTTTGACCTGCCCGAGGGAATAGCTTCTCGACCCGGGGCGAACAAGCGCCAATCGCGGTGACGATTTTTCCTGCACCCCCGTTGACACTGTCTGACCGCCTCGATAATTGACCGCCTCACGACACCTGCCCAGGTGGCGGAATTGGTAGACGCGCACGGTTCAGGTCCGTGTGCCGCAAGGTGTGGAGGTTCGAGTCCTCTCCTGGGCACCAGTCGCTAAACGGCCGCCGAAAGGCGGCCGTTTGCATTTCTGCCCCGGCGCTGGCCCGCCGAGTCGCAGCGCGATCCGGGCTTTGGCGTTGAGTTCACGCGGGCTTGGGCCTATTTCGGCCAGAGACCATCAGCCGTGCTGCCGTTCCGAAAGGGCCCATCGTGACGATCCATCTCTACCGCGACGATCTGCCCGACGGGCTGGACCTTGGCCCCGTGGTGGCCATCGACACCGAAACCATGGGCCTCGACCCTCGCCGCGACCGGCTGTGCCTGGTGCAGCTGTCTTCGGGTGACGGAGACGCGCATCTGGTGCAGATCGCGCGCCACGCGGCCCCCGCGCCGAACCTGACGCGGCTTCTGACCGACCCCGCTGTGCTGAAGCTCTTTCACTTCGGCCGCTTCGACATCGCGGCGATGAAGGCCGCCTTTGGCGTCACGACCGCGCCGGTGTGGTGCACCAAGATCGCCTCCAAGCTGATCCGCACCTACACAGATCGGCACGGGCTGAAGTACCTGCTGGCCGATCTTGTGGGTGTCGATGTCTCCAAGCAGCAGCAGACCTCGGACTGGGGCGCCGAGACCCTCAGCGAGGCGCAGAAGGAGTATGCCGCCTCGGACGTGCTGTATCTGCACCGCCTGAAGGAAGAGCTCGAGGCGCGGCTTCTTCGGGAAGACCGGATGGCGCTGGCGCAGCGCTGCTTCGACTTCCTGCCGACCCGGGCCGAGCTTGATCTTCTGGGCTGGGAGGAGCCGAATGACCTCTTCCACCACTGAGGATTTCATCGGCACCGCCCGCCGCGTGATCCATCGCGAGGCCGAGGCGCTGTCGATGCTGGCCGAGGCTCTGGGCGAGAGCTTCAACGCCGCCGCGCGGCTGATCCTCGACGCACCGGGCCGGGTCATTGTCTCTGGCATGGGCAAGTCGGGCCATGTGGGCCGCAAGATCGCGGCCACCTTCGCCTCGACCGGCACGCCCGCCCAGTTCGTCCACCCGGCCGAGGCGAGCCATGGCGATCTGGGCATGGTCATGCGCGGCGATGTGGTGCTGGTGCTGTCAAACTCGGGTGAGACCCCGGAACTGGCCGATATCGTGGCCCATACCCGCCGCTTCGGCATCCCGCTGATCGGGGTGGCGGCGCGAGAAGACTCGACCCTGCTTCGGCAGGCCGATGTGGCCATCCTGCTTCCGCCGGCGCCGGAGGCCTGCGAGACGGGCGTGGTCCCCACCAGCTCGACCACGATGACGTTGGCGCTGGGTGATGCGCTGGCCGTCGCGCTGATGGAACATCGCAGGTTCACGCCCGAGCAATTCCGCGTCTTTCACCCCGGCGGCAAGTTGGGCGCTCGTCTGGCCCGCGTGGGCGACCTCATGCATGCCGAGTTGCCGCTGGTCGGCCTGGATACGCCCATGCCCGAGGCGCTGCTCGAGATCAGCCGCAAGGGCTTTGGCGTGGTGGGCGTGACGGGGCCTGACGGCAGCCTCGCCGGCATCATCACCGACGGCGACTTGCGGCGGCATATGGAAGGGCTGCTGTCGCACCGCGCGGGCGAGGTCATGACGCCCGATCCGCGCACGATCGGGCCAGAGGCTCTGGCGGAAAAGGCGGTGGCCGTGATGAACGATCGCAAGATCACCTGTCTTTTCGTGGTCGATCCGGAAGGCAGCCGGGCCGCCGTGGGTATCCTGCACATCCACGATTGCCTGCGCGCGGGCGTGGTCTGAGCCATGGCGCGGGCGGACAACGCCTATTCGCGGCTGGTGGACTGGCTCAAGATCCTGTTGCCGCTGATGGCACTTGCCGTCATGGCCTCGATCTTCGTGTTTTCGCGCGAGATCGACCCGACCCTGTCGCTGCCCTACAGCGAGGTCGAGCTGGCCGACCGCGCGCGAGAGCCGCGGCTGACCGACTCGGTCTTCACCGGCGTCACGGGCGACGGCGCGCGGATCGAGATCGTCTCGGAAGACCTTCGCCCCGACCCGGCCGACCGCAATCGCGGCAGTGCCCGGGGCATGACCGGGCTGATGGAAACCCCCGACGGCGCCACTACCCGCCTGACCGCCGACGAAGGCAAGGTCGACATGACCGCCCAGACCTTCGAGATGGCAGGCGATGTGACCATCGTGAACTCGGCCGGCTATACCACCCGGGCGCCGCGGATGACCGGCTCGATGACCGGCACCGCGCTCGATGCCACCGGCGGCACGGTGACCAACGCCCCGATGGGGCAGATTACCTCCGAAACCTTCCATATTCGCGCAGATCCGGCCAATCCGGGCCGGTATCTTCTGGTTTTCAATGACCGGGTCCGGCTGATATACGAGCCAGACCGCTGACACCCCTTGCCTCAAAGGCCCTCATGCCCATTGTCTTTCGCCTTCTGATCCTTGCCTTCGTCGCCGGCCTGAGCCCCTTCACCGCAGCGGCGCAACAGGCCGGGTCGGGCGCGACGGTCGCCTTCGGCAGCCTCAAGGCGGACCCGACGCTGCCGGTCGAGGTGACGTCGGACCAGCTGAACGTGGATCAGACGGCGGGCACCGCTATCTTCACCGGCAATGTCGTGGTCATCCAGGGCGAGATGCGCCTGACGGCACCGGTTGTGCAGGTCGACTATGCCGAAGATCGCCGACGTATTGCCCGGCTTCATGCCACAGGCGGCGTTACGCTGGTGAATGCCGGCGAGGCGGCCGAGTCGGACGAGGCGGTCTATACCATCGATACCGGCAATGTGGTGATGACCGGCAATGTGCTGCTGACCCAGGGCTCCAGTGCGCTGTCCGGAAACCGCCTGACCGTCGATCTGACCCAGGGCACCGGTGTGATGGATGGGCGGGTGCAGACCGTCTTCCTGCCAGGCAGCGCGCCGTGACCACGGCCCCCGAAGTCGAGGTCGCGCGGCCCATTGGCCTGCGCGTGCGCCACCTGCGCAAGAGCTATCGCCGCCGCCCGGTGATCCGCGACATGAGCCTTGATCTCTTGCAGGGCGAGGTCGTGGCACTGCTGGGTCCCAACGGCTCGGGCAAGACGACCTGTTTCTATGCGATCGCTGGGCTGGTCACCCCCGAGGGGGGGCAGGTTCTGCTCGACGGGCGCGATGTGACGGCCCTGCCGATGTATCGCCGCGCGCGGCTTGGCATCGGCTATCTGCCGCAAGAGGTGTCGATCTTCCGCGGCCTGTCGGTCGAAGACAACATCCTGGCGGTTCTGGAAATCCGCGAGCCGGATCGGCTGAAGCGCCGCGAGCGGCTGGAGGAACTTCTGTCGGATTTCTCGATCACCCACATCCGCCGGGCGCCCGCACTTGCCCTCTCGGGCGGCGAACGGCGCCGGGTCGAGATCGCGCGCTGCCTTGCGGCTGACCCGCGTTACCTCCTGCTCGACGAACCCTTCGCCGGGGTCGATCCCATCGCCGTGGGCGAGATCCGCAGCCTGGTGCATGATCTGAAGGGCCGGGGAATCGGCGTGCTCATCACTGACCACAATGTGCGCGAGACGCTCGAGATCGTGGATCGTGCCTATATTCTGCACGATGGCGCCGTGCTGATGTCTGGCACGACCGAGGAAGTGGTGGCCAATGAAAGCGTCCGGCGTGTCTATCTGGGCCAGGATTTCAGGATCGGCTAGGCAAGCCTCCGCCCATATGACGACGGCATGACGATCCTGTTGACAGCCCGGGGGATCCTGCCGCCAAATGGTGGGGATGCGAGCGCAACCCGCCCCTGTCGATCCCGCCCCTGCGGCAGCCCTGCTGCCCCGCTCAGGGATGCGAGTGCCTGTCTTCGCCAGCCCGAAATACCCGCCGCCGACCTGTTCCGCCCTGCTGCGGTGCCGGTCGGCGTTCACCTGAAGGAGGAGCCATGCGGTACCAGATCAGCGGCAAACAGATGGACATCGGCGAGGCCCTTCAGACCCATGTGAAGGCCGAAATGGGCGAGGTGGTCGAGAAGTACGCCCAGCGTCCGACCGAATGCCTTGTCGTGTTTTCCCGCACGGGCCACGAGTTCTACTGCGAAAGCGTGATCCATCTGTCGACCGGCCTGACCGCCCAGGCCAAGGGCCATGCGTCCGAGGTCTATGCCGCCTTCGAAAGCTGCCGCGAGAAGATGGACAAACAGTTGCGCCGCTACAAGCGGCGGCTGCGCAGCCATCATCGTGACCGTACGGTACCTGTTGAATTCGACCAAAGCTCCACCTATATCCTCGCCGCATCCGAGGAGACCGAGGATGCGGAGGCCGACAGCCTTCAGCCCATCGTGATCGCCGAGATGGAGACGAAGATACCTTCGATCACCGTCGGCGAGGCCGTGATGCAGCTGGAACTGGCCGGACAGCGCATGCTGGTGTTTCGAAACGAAGGGCATGGCGGGGTCAATGTCGTCTATCGACGCGATGACGGGAATATCGGCTGGATCGATCCCCGCAACAGCAAATAGCGCTGCGGCGCGCAGGACCTGATCACCCGATGGAACTCTCAAAACTGCTGAAACCCGCCGCGGTGCGAGTTGTCAGCCAGATGACCAGCAAGAAACGCCTGTTCCAGGAGCTGGGCGATATCGCGGCGCAGGCCTATGGGCTGAACGCTTCGGTCTGCGTCGATGGCCTGCAGGAACGCGAGAGCCTGGGGCCAACCGGCGTAGGGCACGGCATTGCCCTGCCCCATGCCCGGCTTGAGGATCTGTCGGGGATCGTGGGCATCTTCCTGCGGCTTGAGAAACCGCTCGATTTCGATTCGGTCGACCGCCAGCCGGTCGATCTGGTCTTCGCACTCTTCGCGCCGAAGGACTCGGGGGTCGACCACCTCAAGGCTCTGGCATTGGTCAGCCGCACGATGCGCGACCCCGCCGTCTGCGCCAAGCTGCGGGCCAACACCGATCCGGCCAAGCTTCACGCCATCCTGACCGAAGCCCGCACCAATCAGGCGGCCTGACCGCCAGTTCCGTCTTGTTGCGGTGACAAACCTTCGCCAAAGTCTCCCCGGGGTTGTCCCGCTTAGGAGGGTTTTGCGATGTCCGATCTGATCGTTGTGGCATTCGATGATGAAGCGACGGCGTTTGAACTGCGCGCGGCGCTGGTGAAGCTGCAGAAGGAATATCTTATCGAAATGGAGGATGCGGTCGTGGTGACCAAATCCGCCGAAGGCAAGGTTGCGCTGCATCAGGCGGTCAACATGACAGCCGCCGGGGCCGCCGGCGGGGCGTTCTGGGGCGTGCTGGTGGGTCTTCTCTTCCTCAACCCGCTGCTCGGAGCGGCGGCCGGGGCCGGTGCCGGGGCGATCTCGGGCCATTTCACCGATATCGGCATCAACGACAAGTTCATGAAGGAAGTCGGCGAGGGTCTGCCCGCCGGCGGTGCCGCTGTCTGCGTGCTGGTGCGCAAGGTCACGGGCGACAAGGTCCTGGAACGCCTGTCCGAATTCCACGCCAAGGGCCGGGTCATCCAGACTTCGCTCTCGGACGACCAGGAAGCCAAGCTGCGCGCGCAGCTCGAAAAGCCCGCCTCGGCATGACCGGTCAACCGGGGTGACACCGGGGCCGGGCTTGACCGGCCCCGGCCCCGCGTGGTTGATCTGGCGCGATGGCAGCGGCACCCCGAAAATCAGCAGGCAAGACAGCCGGCGCGGCGAAATCCGCGCCAAAGTCGCAAGAAGGCGCACCCTCGCTCGGTTGGCGACGGGTTTTGCGCTGGCTTGGCCGCGGCCTGCTGGGGATCGCGGCCTTCTTCCTGGCGCTCATCCTGCTCTACGCGGTCGTTCCCCCCCCGATCACGCCCTACATGCTGGGCGAACGTGTGCGTCAGGGGCCACTGGAACGCGACTGGGTCGGCGGCGACCAGATCGCGCCGGTCATGTTCCGCTCGGTCGTCGCGGCAGAGGATGCGAACTTCTGCCTGCACTGGGGCTTTGACATGGCCGCAATCCGCCAGGCCATGTCCGAGGGGGGCAACCGTGGCGCCTCGACCATCACCCAGCAGGTCGCCAAGAACGTCTTTCTCTGGCACGGGCGCAACTGGGGACGAAAGGCACTCGAGGCCATGCTGACCCCTGCAATCGAACTGGTCTGGACCAAGCGGCGCATCCTGGTCGTCTATCTGAACGTGGCCGAGTTCGGGACCGGCATCTTCGGGGTCGAGGCTGCGGCGCAGCATTACTTCGGGGTCAGCGCCGCCGATCTGGATGCCACCCAGGCCGCGCGGCTCGCCGCAGTCCTGCCCGATCCGAAGGGCCGCGATGCGGCGAACCCCACACGCTTCGTGCGCAACCGTTCGGCCGCGATCCGCGACGGGGCCGAGACGATCCTTGCCGACGGGCGCGCAGGCTGTTTCGAGCCGAAGGGCCCGGCGCGGGATTGAATTCCGCCGCCTCTCGCGGCAAGGAAGGACACCCGACCCCAAGGACCGATTTCCGATGAACCGCCTGTTTCACTCGCCCCTTTCGCCCTTCTGCCGCAAGGTCCGCCTGACGCTGGCCGAAAAGCGGATCGAGGTCGAACTGATCGAGGAGCGGTATTGGGAACCCTCGCCCGAGTTTCTGCGCCGCAATCCGGCGGGCAAGGTGCCCGTGCTGCGGATGGACAGCCGGGTGATGTCGGAAAGCCAGGCGATCTGCGAGTATCTTGAAGAACTGGTGCCCAGCCCGCCATTGATGCCGCGCGATGCGGAGGGTCGCTACGAGGTGCGCCGGCTTTGCGCCTGGTTCGACGACAAGTTCCACCATGAGGTGACGTCGAAGCTTCTTTACGAGCGCGTGAACAAGAAGATGATGGGCCAGGGCTATCCCGACTCGAAGAACGTCAAGATGGGTGCGGGAAAGATCAAGTATCACCTCGATTATCTGGGCTGGCTCCTGGACCAGCGGCGCTGGCTGGCGGGCGACCAGATGACGCTGGCGGATTTCACCGCCGCCGCGCATCTGAGCTGTCTCGACTATATCTCGGATGTGGACTGGAACCGTTCGGCCACGGTCAAGGACTGGTATGCCAAGATCAAGTCGCGGCCCAGCTTCCGTCCGCTGCTGGCAGATCAGGTGCCGGGCTTTCCGCCGCCCGCCCATTACGCCGATCTGGATTTCTGACCGGCGGGGCGGCTCCGGTCGGTGATGCCTGCCGCAGCAGAGGGGCCAGCGTGGCGCAGCCTGATCTGAAGCAACGCCTGATCAACCAGGCCCGGGCCGAGGGCTTTGTCCGCACGGGCATCTGCCGGCCGGACGCGATCCCGCAGGCAGCGGGGCGGCTGGCCGAGTGGCTGGAGGGCGGGCACCAGGGACAGATGGGCTGGATGGAAGACCGGACCGAATGGCGCGGCAACCCTGCCGCGCTCTGGCCCGAGGCGCGTTCGGTCATCATGCTGGCCGAAAGCTACGCGCCCCAGTCCGATCCGCTGGCTGTGCTGGGCCAGCGCGACAGAGGGGCGGTCAGCGTCTATGCCCAGGGCAAGGACTACCATGACCTTGTGAAGCGCCGGCTGAAGCGGCTGGGCCGCTGGCTGATCGAGGCTGCGGCCAAGGACGGGTCGGCGGCGCAGATCAAGGTCTTTGTCGATACCGCCCCCGTGATGGAAAAGCCGCTCGCCCAGGCGGCGGGACTGGGCTGGCAGGGCAAGCACACCAACCTTCTGGGCCGCGAGATCGGCAATTGGGTATTCCTTGGGGCCATCTTCACCACGCTCGATCTGCCCCCCGACGCGCCGGAGGTCAGCCATTGCGGCAGCTGCACCGCCTGCCTGGACATCTGCCCGACCCAGGCCTTCCCCGCGCCCTGGCAGCTCGATGCCCGGCGCTGCATCTCCTATCTGACCATCGAGCACCGCGGCCCCATCGCGCCCGAGCTGCGCCCGCTGCTCGGCAATCGCATCTATGGCTGCGACGATTGCCTGGCCATCTGCCCCTGGAACAAGTTTGCCGTGGCCGCCAGCGACATTGGCTATGCGCCGCGGGTCGGCGCCCCCCCGCTGGCCGAGCTTGCGGCGCTGGACGACGCCGGGTTCCGCGCGCGGTTTTCGGGCAGCCCCGTCAAGCGGATCGGGCGCGACCGCTTCCTGCGCAATGTGCTCTATGCCATCGGGAATTCGGGCGACCCAGCCCTGCGCCCTTCAGCCGCCGCCCTGCTGGGTGACCCCGATCCGACCGTGGCCGAGGCCGCTGCCTGGGCGCTCGACCGACTGCCGCCGGAATAGGGCCGGGTTTCCGCCGAACCGGGCAGCGGCCATCGGCGGCCCTTGGCTGAGGGTGGACAGAAGGCTCGCCTCAGGCGCGATTCGGCCCCATACTCTGCCCCCGAGATAGAAGGAGGACCAGCATGAGCCGACATCTTGCCGATCATCGCAATCCCTCGCAGGGCGGGCGCCTGAAGCACTTTCTGCGGCTGGACCGCACGCGGCGCAGCTTCTGGCACCGGCCCGAGGCCCAGGCCAAGGGCAACCGCCGCCTTGTCGAGTATCTGAGGATCGAGCGCGGTCGCACCGCCTGAGACCAACCGAACAACAAGAAGGGCGCCCCTGGGCGCCCTTTTCCGTTCCGGTCGCGCGCCGATCAGGCGCGGACAAGCTTTTCGTAATCGGTCGCGACCTTTCTGGTCAGATCGCCCACCTCGAAGGTAAAGTCCCCGATCTGGCCCACCGGTGTCACTTCCGCCGCAGTGCCGGTCAGCCAGCACTGCTGGAACCCTTCCAGTTCCTCGGGCAGGATGTGGCGCTCGTGCACCTTCACGCCCATCGTCTGCAGCATCCCGATCACGGTCTGCCGTGTCAGCCCGTTCAGGAAGCAGTCGGGCAGGGGGGTGTGCACCTCGCCGTCCTTGACGAAGAAGATGTTCGCGCCCGTCGCCTCGGCCACATAGCCGCGATAATCCATCATCATCGCGTCCGAGCAGCCCTTCGCTTCGGCGGCGTGCTTCGACATGGTGCAGATCATATAAAGTCCCGCCGCCTTGGCCGCCGACGGGATCGTCTCGGGCGAGGGGCGCTTCCATTTCGAGATGTCGAGCTTGGCACCCTTCATCTTGGCATCGCCGTAATAGGCCCCCCATTCCCAGCCCGCGACCGCCAGCCGCACCGGGTTCTTCGACGAGGACACGCCCATGTCCGGCCCGGCGCCGCGGAAGGCCACCGCACGGACATAGGCATCGGTCCAGCCATTGGCCTTCAGCATCGCATACTTCGCCGCCTCGATCTCTTCGACCGTGTAGGGGATGGGCATGTCCAGAAGTTCGCCCGATTTCAGCAGGCGCTTCGAATGCTCGACACCCTTGAAGATCTTGCCGTTGTAGCAGCGTTCGCCCTCGAAGACGGACGAGGCGTAGTGCAGCGCATGGGTCAGGATATGGACTTTCGCCTCTCGCCAATCGACCAGTGCGCCATCCATCCAGATCCAGCCGTCACGATCGTCATAGCCAGCCATCTTTCGTCTCCTCCCAAGGCAAATTTTCGAATGTTGCGCAGAATTGGTCCGCGTCGGACACAATATTTCATCTTTTCCGCCGATCAGCTAACAAGCCAGCCCCGGCATGTCAACAAAGCTGACATAAACTCCGCGTGGGTCGGCAAGCGGCGCTTGTCTCGCCCGGCCCGTCGGGGCAGTCTGCCCGCAAAGGTTGTCCCCCGGGGAGGTTTTCGTGATCCTGCGTCCGTCGTCCTTTGGCCCCACTCTCTGTCTTGCGGTGCTGCTTGCCACTGCGGCAGGTGCCGAGAACATCACCGCCGGGCCGGCCGGCCTGTCCTTCTATGACGGTCCCGACACCCTGCCCGCTGGCGACAATGGCACCGTCCTGCAGGCCCGGCCGCTGGACGCGGACATGACCATGGCCCTGCCCAGCGCCGAGCGGAACACCCTGGTGATGTATCTCTCGCGCGACCCGGCTGATGCGCCGGTGGCGGTAACGGGCGTCGTGTCGGTGCCCGCGGGCGACCCGCCCGAAGGTGGTTGGCCGGTCATTACCTGGACCCATGGCACCACGGGCCTTGCCGCCGTCTGCGGCCCGTCACGTGACACGGCCGATGGTCCGGAACATGCCTATATCGAGGTGATCCGCGGCCTGCTCGACCGCTTCGTGGCCGAGGGCTATGCCGTGGTGTCGACCGATTACCAGGGCCTCGGGATGGAGGGCTTCCATCCCTTCCTTCAGGGCGTGCCCAACGGCAAGAACGCGCTCGACATGCTGCGTGCCGCACGGCGGCTGGAACCCGGCATCGGCACGCGCTTTGCCGTCATGGGGCATTCGCAAGGCGGGCAGGCCGACCTCTTCACCGCGGCCGAAGCGGCGGGCTATCTGGGCGGCTTCCAGCTTGTCGGCAATATCGCCATGGCGCCCGGCTCGCAGATCGCCGACCGGGTCGAGATGCTGCGCAAGGCGCCTCAGGTCGAACTGTCGCTGCCCTACGCGACCTATGTGATGATCTCCTATGCCAAGACCTACCCCGAGGTCTCGCTTGACAAGATCCTCAAGCCCGAGGCCATCGCGGCAATCCCTGAACTCTATGTCCAGTGCATGACCCATGCCCTGACCGAAGGCTACTGGTCCACCGCCATCGCGAGCGAGCAGTTCCTGCCCGCCCCCGATCTTGCGCCCTTTTTCGAAGCGGCCAGCCTCAACGAACCCGGTACGCTGACGATCCCGGTGCCCACCCTGATCCTGCAGGGCGACAAGGACGTGACCGTCTTCCCCCAGGCTACCGATCTGCTGGCCCGCCAGTTGTGCGAACGTGGCAATGATCTGGAGTACCAGGTGGTCGAGGGCGCCGACCACGATGGCGCCATGACGCTGGGGGCGCCGACAGCCGTGGCCTGGATGGCCGATCGCTTTGCCGGCAAACCTTCGGCGCCCAACTGCGATGAATTGCCTCGCGCCTATCAGCCCTGAACCTTCCCTGCCCGCCTTCGGGCTGGACCTCGGGGCCGTGGCGAAGGATACTCGTCCGACAAGAATGGAGCGCACCGAGCGGGTGCCGGAAGGTCGGGGGACGGGTCAGGATGGCCGAAAGCAATGGTCCACAGGGCGGCGGCGAAGGCCTGCTGTTTCTGACCGATGAGCAGTTGCGCAAGGGCATCGAGGCGATGTTCTTCGCCTACCGCGGTTTTACCGCCGACCCTGACCGAATTCTCGAGGGGCTCGACTATGGCCGGGCCCATCACCGCGCCATCCATTTCATTCATCGCAGTCCGGGCACGACGGTCAACAATCTGCTGTCGATCCTGGGCGTGACCAAGCAAAGCCTGAACCGCGTGCTGCGCACCCTGATAGAGGATGGGCTGGTGGACAGCCGCGTGGGCCGCCAGGACAAGCGCGAACGGCACCTCTACCTGACCGCCAAGGGCGCCGCGCTGGAGCGCGAGTTGTCCGACGCGCAGCGCGCCCGGATGCGGGCCGCCTATCGTGCGGCCGGGCCGGTGGCGGTGCAGGGGTTCAGGCAGGTGCTGGAAGCCATGATGGATCCCGAACAGCGCCGCCAGTACCAGACCCTGAAGGAGGGCGGTGCATGACGCCCGAACCGCAGTCGCATCTTCTTGTCGTCGATGATGACGAGCGTATCCGGGGGCTCTTGCAGAAATTCCTGATCCGCAGCGGCTTTCTCGTCTCGGTCGCGCGCGATGCGGCCCAGGCGCGGCGGCTTCTGGCGGGCCTGGAGTTCGACCTCATCGTGCTGGATGTGATGATGCCCGGCGAGGATGGCATCACCCTGACCCGGGAACTTCGGGCCCGCATGTCCACGCCGATCCTGTTGCTGACCGCGCGGGGCGAGACCGGCAACCGCATCGAGGGACTCGAGGCCGGGGCCGACGACTATCTCGTCAAGCCCTTCGAGCCGAAGGAGCTGCTGCTGCGCATTAACGCGATCCTGCGCCGCGTGCCCCAGGCCCGCGCGGCCGAGGCCGGACCCAAGGTGCTGCACCTGGGCGATGTCCGTTACGATGTCGACCGGGGCGAGTTGTGGAACGGCAGCGAGATCGTCCGCTTGACGGCGACCGAGGCGGCGCTGATGCGCATCTTCGCCGCACAGGCCGGCGCCCCCGTCAGCCGTGACCGTCTGGTGAGCGACCTTGGCCGCGATGACGGCGGGGCGCAGGAACGCGCCGTCGACGTGCAGATCACCCGCTTGCGCCGCAAGATCGAGGCCGATCCGCGCCAGCCCCGTTATCTTCAGACGGTGCGCGGCGAGGGTTACATGCTCGCCCCCGACTGACCGGCCCGGTCCCACCCCAGTCATTCAAAACGGACCTAGGCGATGGCGACCTTGCTGTTCACCCACCCGGCCTGTGCCGACCACCGCCCGCCACAGGGCCATCCCGAACGGCCCGAGCGGCTTGCGGCGGTCGAGCGGGCGCTTGCACCGCTTGAGCTGCCGCGCCGCGACATGCCCCTGGGGGCCGAGGAGGCAATCCTGCGCGCCCATCCTTCGGCCCACCTTGCCGCCCTGCGCGCCGCTTGCCCCTCGACGGGCGAGGTGGCGCTCGACCCAGACACCTGGATGTCCCGCGGCTCGCTCGAGGCGGCGTTCCGCGCGGTGGGCGGCGCGGTGGCCGCGGTCGATGCCGTTCTGGACGGCGAGGCGACGAATGCCTTCGTCGCCGCCCGCCCGCCGGGCCACCATGCCGAACGTAGCCGGCCCATGGGCTTCTGCCTGCTGGGCACCGTGGCTATCGCCGCCCTTCACGCCCTGGAGGCGCGCGGCTTGTCGCGCGTCGCCGTGCTGGATTTCGACGTGCACCATGGCAATGGCACGCAGGATCTGCTGTGGGATGAACCCCGCATCCGCTTTGTCTCCTCGCAGCAGATGCCGCTCTGGCCCGGGACAGGCGGGGTGGAAGAGGTGGGCGCCCATGGCCAGATCACCAACCTGCCCCTGCGTCCCGGCTCGGGCGGGGTCGAGATGATGCACGCCTGGCAGCCCGAGTTCGACCGGCTTGCCCACTGGCAACCCGAACTCGTGCTCGTCAGTGCGGGGTTTGACGCGCATCGCGACGATCCCCTGGCGGGGCTGCGCTGGACCGAGGCCGATTTCGCCCGCCTGACCCGCGCGATCTGCACGCTGGCGGCGGACAGTTGCGCGGGGCGGGTGGTCTCCGTGCTGGAGGGCGGCTATGATCTGGAGGCTTTGGGGGCATCGGTTGCCGCCCATGTCGGTGAACTTGTGGGGGCTGCCCGATGACTGAACGACCCGTTGCAGAGCTGAGTTTCGAAGAGGCGATGGCCGAACTGGAAAAGGTCGTCGGCGCGCTCGAAAAGGGTGATGTGGATCTGGAGCAGTCGATCGCCCTCTACGAACGCGGCGCCGCCCTCAAGGACCATTGCGCCGGAAAGCTGGCCGATGCGCAGGCCAAGGTCGAACTGATCCGCGCCCAGGAAGGCCGCGCCGTCGGCACCACCCCGGCGGAGGGGATGTGAGTTTTCCCGATCGGCTCTCGCGTGCGGCCGCCGCCGTGCAGGCCCGGCTTGACCGGGCGCTGGCCGACCGCGCCGACCAGCCGGTGATCCATGCCATGCGCTATGCGCTGCAGGGCGGCAAACGGCTGCGCGGGTTTCTGGTGATCGAAAGCGCCGCACTGTTCGACGTGCCCTTGGCCGGTGCGGTCAGTGCGGCGGCGGCGGTCGAGGCGCTGCATGCCTATTCGCTGGTCCATGACGACCTGCCCTGCATGGATGATGACGACCTGCGCCGCGGCCAGCCGACCGTCCATCTGAAATGGGACGAGGCGACGGCGGTTCTGGCGGGCGATGCGCTTCAGACCCTGGCCTTCGAACTGCTGGCCGACCCGGCTCTGGGACCGGCCGAGGCACGGATCGCGCTTGTGGCTACCCTGGCCCGGGCTTCGGGGGCCGAGGGGATGGTTCTGGGCCAGGCGCTCGACATCGCCGCCGAAACCGCTGCCATGCCCCTGACGCTCGATCAGATCACAGCCTTGCAGGCCGGCAAGACCGGCGCGCTCATCCGCTGGTCGGCCGAGGCCGGCGCGCGTCTCGCCGGGGCCGATCCCGCCCCGCTCGGGCACTATGCCGCGGCGCTGGGCCTTGCCTTCCAGATCGCCGACGACATTCTCGATGTGGAAGGCGACGCGGCCAAGGCCGGCAAGCGGCTGCGCAAGGACGATGCGGCAGGCAAGGCCACCTTCGTCTCGCTTCTGGGGCTCGAGGGTGCCAAGGCCCGCGCGCGGGGCCTTGTGGCCGAGGCCGAGGCTGCGCTCGCGCCCTATGGGGGCCGGGCCACAACCTTGATCGATGCCGCGCGCTTCGTTATTGCGCGCGAGAACTGATGCGGTGCCCAAGGGGGCGCAAGAAGGCAGGCATGACCGACCGACCCAAGACCCCGACGCTTGACCGCGTGACGCTTCCCGCCGATCTCAAGGCGCTGAGCGACCGAGAGCTGCGTCAGCTTGCCGATGAGCTGCGGGCCGAGACGATCAGCGCCGTTTCGGTCACCGGCGGGCATCTGGGGGCGGGGCTTGGCGTGGTCGAACTGACGGTGGCGCTGCATGCCGTCTTCGATGCACCGCGCGACAAGATCATCTGGGACGTGGGGCATCAGTGCTACCCCCACAAGATCCTTACTGGTCGGCGTGACCGAATCCGCACCCTGCGCCAGCAGGATGGACTGAGCGGCTTTACCAAACGGTCGGAAAGCCCCTATGACCCCTTCGGCGCCGCCCATTCCTCCACCTCGATCAGCGCCGCCCTGGGCTTTGCCGTCGCGCGGGATCTGGGCTGCGACGGGGGCGACGCCATCGCGGTGATCGGCGATGGCTCGATGAGCGCGGGCATGGCCTTCGAGGCGATGAACAACGCGGGCCACCTGAAGAAGCGCCTGATCGTCATCCTGAACGACAACGAGATGTCGATAGCCCCGCCGGTGGGGGCGCTGTCCTCCTACCTGACCCGGCTCTACGCCGAAGGCCCGTTCCAGGAGTTGAAGGCCGCCGCCAAGGGCGCGGTCAGCCTGCTGCCGCCGCCCTTCCAGGAAGGCGCCCGGCGCGCCAAGGAAATGCTCAAGGGCATGGCCGTGGGAGGCACGCTGTTCGAGGAGCTTGGCTTTTCCTACATCGGTCCCATCGATGGCCATGACCTCGATCAGCTTCTGCCCGTCCTGCGCACGGTCAAGGCGCGGGCGACGGGGCCCGTCCTCATCCATGTGCTGACGAAAAAGGGCAAGGGCTACGCGCCGGCCGAGATGGCCGCCGACAAGGGCCATGCCACGGCCAAGTTCGACGTGCTGACCGGCGCCCAGGCCAAGGCCACGTCGAACGCGCCGAGCTACACCAAGGTCTTCGCCCAAAGCCTGATCCGCGAGGCCGAGGCCGATGAGAAGATCGTCGCCGTCACCGCCGCCATGCCCGATGGCACCGGCCTCAACCTCTTTGCCGAACGGTTCCCCCGCCGCTGCTTCGATGTGGGCATTGCCGAGCAGCATGCCGTCACCTTCAGCGCGGGCATGGCCGCCGGTGGGCTCAAGCCCTTTTGCGCGCTCTATTCCACCTTCCTGCAGCGCGGCTATGACCAGGTGGTGCATGACGTGGCGATCCAGCGCCTGCCGGTGCGCTTTGCCATAGACCGCGCGGGACTGGTGGGCGCTGATGGCGCGACCCATGCGGGCGCCTTCGACGTGGCCTTCCTGGCGAACTTGCCCGGCATCGTCGTGATGGCCGCTGCCGATGAGGCCGAGCTCGTGCACATGGTGGCCACCGCCGCCGCGCATGACGATGGTCCGATCGCCTTCCGCTTTCCGCGCGGCGAAGGAGTCGGTGTCGAGCTGCCCGCCCGTGGCGTGCCGCTGCCGCTCGGCAAGGGCCGGATCATCCGCGAGGGGGTGCGCGTGGCGCTCTTGTCCTTTGGCACGCGCCTGTCCGAGGTGCTGTTGGCCGCCGAGGCGCTGGCCCAGCGCGGCATCGCGCCCACGGTGGCCGATGCCCGCTTTGCCAAGCCCCTCGACCGCGACCTGATCCTGCGGCTGGCGCGCGAGCATGAGGCGCTGATCACCGTCGAGGAAGGCGCGATCGGCGGCTTTGGCAGCCATGTCGCCCAGCTTCTGGCCGAAGAAGGGCTGTTCGACACGGGCCTCAAGTACCGCTCGATGGTGTTGCCCGACAGCTTCATCGACCAGGCCAGCCCCGAGGCCATGTATGCCATCGCCGGCATGAACGCGCCCCAGATCGAGGCCAAGGTGCTGCAGACACTGGGCGTCGCCGTGGTGGGGAAGAGGGCCTAGAAAGCGTTCGCCAGCACGAAGAGCGCGGCCTTGGCCATGGCCCAGACCACCCCGCTCACGATGACCAGCGAAACCAGGCCCAGCAGCGCCCCGATCGCAGCCCAGAGACCATCCTTTTCCAGCACTCCCAGCGCGATCAGGCAGATGGCGAAGGCGGGCAGCATGTTGCCCAGCGGGATGGGCAGCATGACAACCAGCGCCAGCACAAGCACCAGCACGCCCAGGACCTGCTCGCCCCGGCGCGAGACCAGCGCGGTCAGACGTGGCTTCAGCAACCGTTCGGCCCGTGCCAAGATCGGCGTCGCGCGGGTCATGGTCGCCGAGAAATCCTCGCGCGTCATCGAACGGTTGGCGATGAAGGGGGGCAGCCAGGGAATGCGCCCCAGCATCATCTGGGCCGCCAGATAGACCAGGGGCAGGCCCAGAAGGCCCGACGTGCCGGGCGGTGTGGGAAAGACATTCGGAAAGGCAAAGATGAGCAGCAAGGCCCCGATGGCCCGCCCGCTCATCGCCGCCATCAGATCACCGATCGAGATGCGCGGGCGATTCTCGTCGGCCGCCATTTCGTCCAGCATCTCCGACAATCGCTTGCGCGGGGGGCGATTGCGGTTGCGCCGCAACCTGCGGCGCAGGCGGCCGCCCGGCGCAGCCTCGTCCTCGTCCACGGCGTCGTCCTCGGGCTCGTCGCCCGGCTCGACCGCCTCTTGGAGGGCATCGTGCTCCGAGTGATTGCGGCTGTCCGCCTCCGTCGGGCCGGTGGGCCGGTCCTGTCCGGCCCTGGGGCCGCCTGTTTCGGTCATGCTTGGTCCGTCCGTTCTCCTGCCCCGCCAAGGTGGCAGTTCGACGGGGCGGGATCAAGACACGGGCGGGGCGCCTTTCGACACCCCGCTGCGGATCATTCGCCGGCGATCTCCTTGCTTCGATGCCCCCCGCGCGAGTCCCAGAGCGACCAGACGACACCCGCGCCAAGGATCGCGAAGGTGATGGCGAGCGACCAGTTGGCCGGGAACTTCTCCCACCCGAAGGCATCGGCGATGAAGATCTTCGACCCGATGAATACCAGCAGGACCGCCAGCGCGTATTTCAGCTTTTCGAACCGGTGCAACACCGCCGCCAGCGCGAAGTAAAGCGCGCGCAGGCCGAGGATCGCGAAGATGTTCGAGGTATAGACGATGTAGGGATCGGTCGTGATCGCAAAGACCGCCGGAACCGAATCCACTGCGAAAACAAGGTCAGCGATCTCGATCAGCACCAGAGCCAGGAAAAGCGGCGTCATCCAGCGCACGACGCGGCCCGTCCTGGGGTCGGGCTCGTGCACGAAAAAGCTGTTGCCATGCAGCTTGTCGGTGATGCGGAACCGCTTGCGCATGAAGCGCAGCACCGGGTTCGCGTTCAGGTCCATCTCCTTCTCTTCCGTCACCAGCATCTTCAGGCCGGTGAAGATCAGGAAGGCGGCAAAGATGTAGAGGATCCAGGAATACTGTGCGACCAGCGTCGCCCCCAGCCCGATCATGATGCCGCGCAGCACGATCACACCCAGGATGCCCCAGAACAGCACGCGGTGCTGGTACAGCCGGGGAATGGCGAAATAGCTAAAGATGAGCGCGATGACAAAGACGTTGTCGAGCGCCAGCGTCTTTTCCACCACGAAGGCGGTCATGTATTCCGCCGCCGGTTGCCAGCCCAGCTGATACCACACAAAGCCGCCAAAGCCGATCCCCAGCGTGATGTAGAAGGCCGAGAGCTTCAGGCTTTCTGCCACGCCGATCTCATGGTCGTTCTTGTTCAGAACCCCAAGGTCGAACAGCAAAAGTGCCAGCACGATGCCGATGAAGGTGAACCACAGCCACAGCGGCTTGCCCAGGAACAGGGCGAAAAGAACCGTTTCCAACTTGCGCGACCTCTCTTTTGCAAGGGACTGCGCTTGGAACCGTCCTGGGGGGCACCCTGGGGGAAAACCGGTCCGGGCTGGCACCGAGCGCACTCGATGCGGTCCGACATCACGACGGACATCCGTCGTCAGAGGGGCCCGGCCCGCAAGACGCAAAATGGGGTTGGTCAGATAGAATTCAACATCCTGTGATCAGGTTTTTTGCCCGCCTGGCATGTCTTTGCCCGGCCCGCCATGACCGGAACGCAGAGCGGCTATGCAAGGCCAGATGGCCGCCGGCCCTTGCCAGGCAATGTTGTCGCGCGTCAATATTGCACCTGCGCCATACTGCGTCCCCCGCGGCCCACCGCCCCCATCCAAGAGACCTCCGTGACCTGCACCGACTGCCTGTCCCCGGACAAGATCCGCCCGTTGCGGCCGGCCAGCCCGCTGATCGTCCATCTGGCCCTTGCGCTGGGCGGCTTCGCCATCGGCACTTCGGAATTCGCGGCAATGAGCCTCGTGCCCTACTTTTCGCCCGATCTGGGGATCGACGAGGCCACCGCCAGCCAGGTCATCAGCGCCTATGCGCTGGGGGTCGTGATCGGGGCGCCGGTTCTGGCCGTGCTGGGCGCCCGAATGTCACGCCGCCGCCTGCTTGTCGGGCTGATGCTGGCCTATGCCGTTGCCAACCTTCTGACGGCGCTGGCCACCGACTACGGGCAGATGATGGCCGCTCGCTTTCTGTCTGGCCTGCCGCACGGGGCGTATTTCGGCGTTGGCGCGCTGGTCGCTGCCAGTGTCGTCGCCCCGAACCAGCGCAACAAGGCGGTCGCCCGCATGATGATCGGGTTGACGGTGGCCACCGTGCTTGGCGTGCCCTTCGCCAATATCCTGGGCCAGAGCATCGGCTGGCGCTGGGGCTTCGGTCTTGTGGCCCTTCTCGCCTGTCTGACCGCGCTGGCCGTGCTCGTGAAGGCCCCGCGCGACCTGCCCCGGCGTGACATCAACCCGCTGTCGGAACTCGCGGCGCTGGGCAACCGTCAGGTCCTGCTCACGCTGGCCACGGCGGCCATCGGGTTCGGCGGGTTCTTCGCGGTCTATACCTATGTCGCCTCCACCCTCATCGAGGTCACGGGGGCGGGTCCAGCAGCGGTGCCGCCCGTCCTCGCGCTCATGGGCATCGGAATGACCCTGGGCACGCTGGCCGCTGGCTGGGGCGCAGACCGCAATGCCACGGCCACCGCCTGGACGATCCTTTGTGCCTCATTCCTGCTGATGCTGCTCTACCCCTCCACCACCGGCAATGTCTGGCTTATGTCGGCTGTCCTCTTCGGCATCGGCCTGTCGGGCGGTTTCGGAACCGTGCTTCAGACCCGGCTGATGGATGTGGCCGGCGATGCGCAGACCATGGCGGCGGCCATGAACCACTCGGCTTTCAATGTCGCCAATGCCCTGGGACCGCTTATGGCGGCCTTTGCCATCATGGCGGGCTATGGCTTTTCCTCGTCGGGCTATGTGGGCGCCGCGCTGACGCTGGCAGGGATGGTCGTCTATGCGCTGACCCTGTGGGATGCCCGCCGCAGTTCGCGCCGGCGCCGGGTCACCCCGCCGACAGCAGCGCCCGCAATCCTTCCCGATAGCTCGGATAAAGCAGCCTGACCCCCAGCCGCGCCTTCATCCGCTCGTTCCGCACACGCTTGCTCTCGGCATAAAAGCTGCGCTGCATCGGGCTCATCTCGGCCTCGTCATAGGGCACTTCCGGCGGCAGAGGCAGGCCCAGCAGCCGCGCGGCCTCGGCCAGAACATCCTCGGGCGGGGCGGGGTCGTCGTCGCAGACGTTGTAGATCGCCCCCGCGTCGGGCTGGCGGATCGACGCGGCAAGCACCTGTGCAATATCGTCCACATGGATGCGGCTGAACACCTGCCCCGGCTTCACGATACGCCGCGCCGTGCCGTCGCGCACCTTCTCGAACGGCCCCCGGCCGGGGCCATAGATGCCTGCCAGCCGGAAGATGTGCAGCGCAAGCCCTGCGCGCGCGGCCAGCGCCTGCCAGCCGGCCTCGGCCGCCACCCGCTGCTGGCCACGCAGGGTGCCGGGCGTCAGCGCCGTCTCCTCGTCGACCCAGCCGCCCTGGTGATCTCCGTAGACCCCCGTGGTCGAGAGGTATCCCACCCAGCCGGGCCGGGCTTCGGCCAATGCGGCGGCATGGGCGTTCAGCACCGGATCTCCGCCGGTATCCGGCGCGATCGACGACAGCACATGGCTCGCCCGGGCCAGTGCCGGGCCGATGTCACCCGGCCAGAGGAGCGGCTCCACCCCCTCGGCCCGCAGTGCTTCGGCCTTCGCCGGGCTGCGGGTGGTGCCGATCACCTGCCAGCCTTCGGGGATCAGCCGGCGCGCCAGCGCCTGCGCGGTATAGCCATGGCCAAGGGATAGCAGCACCTGTGTCATGGCGCGACTATCGGCTGACCTTCGGGCGGGTGCAAGCGTCACCGGGGCGGCGGTCTGTCATCGCCCTGACATCTGCCAGGTGCAGGCAGGCGCGGCATCTTGCGCGCGGCCCGGGGTTTCGTGTTAGATGGCAGATCATTTTCAACCGCCCGCTCCGGGTGGCAGACCTAGCCGGAAGATCCCGATGCAAGACGACCAGACCCAGCCGATCCTGACGCCGGACCAGCCCGCGCCCGAGGCCTTCACCGACGCCGCGGCCGCCGTTGCCCGGCTGGAAGAACTCTTCACCAGTTCGACCGGGTTTCTGTCGCATCATTTCAGCGACGCCGTCCGCAACGGCCGACCCAAGGGGCGCATCCGGGCCTTCTATCCCGAAATCCGGCTGACGGTGACCAGCTATGTCAAGGTCGACAGCCGCCTCAGCTTTGGCCATGTCGCGGCCCCCGGCACCTATGCCACCTCGGTCACCCGGCCCGATCTGTTCCGCAATTACCTGATCCAGCAGATCGGGCTTCTGATCCAGAACCACGACGTGCCAGTCGTGATCGGCCCCTCCGACACGCCCATCCCGGTGCATTTTGCCGTCTCGGGAAACCCGTCGGTCTCGATCCCGCAGGAAGGCAAGCTCGATTTCAGCCTGCGCGATGTCTTCGACGTGCCCGATCTTGCCACAACCAACGACGACATCGTGAATGGCACCCGGCTGACGAACCCCGATGGGTCGTTGCCCTTGGCGCCCTTCACGGCGCAACGGGTGGATTACTCGCTTGCCCGACTGGCGCACTATACTGCGACCGATCCCATGCATTTCCAGAACCACGTGCTCTTTACCAACTACCAGTTCTACGTCGATGAGTTCGAGGCCTTCGCCCGTGCCGCACTGGCTGACCCGTCGACCGGCTACACCTCCTTCGTCGCCTCCGGCAACCAGGAGATCACCTCGGCCGACCAGACGATCGAGCTTCTGGCCAAGCTGCCGCAGATGCCGACCTATCACCTCAAGCGGTCCGACGGGCAGGGGATCACGCTGGTCAACATCGGCGTCGGTCCCTCCAACGCCAAGACGGCCACCGACCATATCGCCGTCCTGCGCCCGCATGCCTGGGCGATGGTCGGCCATTGCGCGGGTCTGCGCAACAGCCAGAGCCTGGGCGATTTCGTGCTGGCCCACGCCTATGTGCGCGAGGATCACGTGCTGGACGAAGATCTGCCGGTCTGGGTTCCGATCCCGGCGCTGGCCGAGATCCAGATCGCGCTGCAGCAGGCTGTGGCCGAAGTAACGCAGCTCGACGGCTATGAGCTCAAGCGCATCATGCGCACCGGCACCGTGGCCACCATCGACAACCGCAACTGGGAACTGCGCGACCAGTCGGGCCCTGTCGCCCGGCTGAGCCAAAGCCGCGCCATCGCGCTCGACATGGAAAGCGCGACCATCGCCGCCAACGGCTTCCGCTTCCGCGTGCCCTACGGCACGCTTCTCTGTGTCAGCGACAAGCCGCTGCATGGCGAGCTGAAGCTGCCCGGCATGGCCAGCGAATTCTACCGCACCCAGGTCTCGAACCACCTCAAGATCGGCGTCCGCGCCATGGAGCTTTTGCGCGATACGCCGATCGAGAAGCTGCACAGCCGCAAGCTGCGCAGTTTCGAAGAGACGGCGTTCCTGTAAATCCCGGCACCTCCCGCATGGGAAACCCGCCTTCGCGGACCGAAATCGCTTGATTTGTTCGGCAAAACCCTGTGGAACGGGCCGCATCGCTCCGTCAGGGGCAGGACAGTCCCCGCGAAGGGGCAAGAACAAGGAGACAGCGAATGTCGAAACCGATGACCAAGACGCAGCTTGTCGCCGCGCTGGCCGAAGAAATGGGTTCGGACAAGAAAACCGCCGGCGCCGCCCTCGATGCGATCGCCGCGCTGGTGGCGAAGGAAATGGCTGCTGGCGGCGCGGTGACCCTGCCCGGCCTCGGCAAGGTGGCCTGCAAGGCCCGTCCCGAGCGTCAGGTCCGCAACCCGGCCACCGGCGAAACGATTACAAAACCGGCAGACAAGCAGGTGAAATTCACCATTGCGAAGGCGCTGAAGGACAGCGTCAACGCCTGAGGCCATTGGGCTCTTGCGCCCCGGCCTGTCCGGGTTCAGGGTCGCCCATGGGGCGGCCCTTTCCATTTCCGGCCGGTCGCTCCGCCCGTGTCATCCGGCAAAGGGGGCGATCATGGCAAAGGCTGTCGGTATCGGGGGGCTCTTCTTTCGCGCCGATGATCCCACGGCGCTGACGGCCTGGTATCAGCACCATCTGGGCATCGACATGACCTCCGGCGTCTGGACGCAGGAGGGTGGGGCCACCGTCTTTGCGCCCTTCACCCGCACCAGCGACTATTTCGCCGAAGACCGCCAGTGGATGGTGAACCTGCGCGTCGATGACCTCACGGCACTTCTGGCGCAACTGGCCGAGGCCGGCATCGCCGCCGAAACCCGGTCGGACTGGGACGGCGACGGCACCTATGGACGCTTCGCCCGCATCCACGACCCCGAGGGCAATCCCATCGAACTTTGGGAACCCCCCGCCCGCAGCCGCTAGGCAGGGGGCGTCCGGTCAGGCGGCCTGCGGCGCCGACGCCATCATCGCCGCATCGCGCGCTACCGCCCGCTGCATGGCCGGGCGGGCCTGGCAACGGGCAATCCAGTCGCGGATCGCCGGGCTTTCCGGCACAATGTGAGGCGCCCAGACAAAGGGCGAATGCAGCAGCAGATCGACCGTGCTGAACCGCTCGCCCATCAGCCAGGGCCCCTCGGCCAGCGCCGCCTCCAGCCGGGCAAAGACCTCTGGCAGGCCGCGCAGGCTGGCGTGGAACCCCGGATGCGACAGCTCGCACAGATGTGCGATCACCACCGGCTCGACCACCCCCGCATACCAGAACATCCAGGACAGATAGCGGCCGCGCTGCGGGTCATTCGGCGCAACCCCAAGGCCCGCCTGCGGATAAAGACCGGTGAGGTACAGAAGGATCGCCGCCGATTCCCAGATTTGCACCCCGTCATGCACCAGAAGCGGCACCTTGCCCTCGGGGTGGGGGTTCTGCGGGTCACGCGCGCCGGTGCCCGTCATCATGCGCGGCACATCCACCGTAACCATCTCGATCTCGGGCGGGTTTCCCAGTTCCTCGATCAGCGCCAGCACACGGGACGAACGGGTTTTCGGGGCGTGATAGAAGGTCAGCATGGCAGAGACTCCTTGGGTCTGGTGATTTCCATGGCCTCGACTATGCTGCAGCCCTCCTGACAGTTTCCGGCAGCAGGACATGGCCCGGTCCGATCGTCTCTTCCGACTGCTCGACGCGCTGCGGCGCCTGCCGCCGCCGGTCACGGCCGCCCGTCTGGCCGACGAAACCGAGGTCAGCCTGCGCACGCTTTACCGCGATATCGAAACGCTGCGCGCCGGCGGCGCCCGCATCGAGGGCGCGGCAGGGCTTGGCTATACGCTGACCGAGGATCCCGCCCTGCCGCCCCAGATGTTCGACCGGCTCGAGGTCGAGGCGCTCGTGCTGGGGCTGGCCGAGGTGCGGCTCTCCGGCGATCCCGATCTTGCCCGCGCCGCCGATCTGGCCATGGCCAAGATCACCGCCACCCTGCCCGAACGGGTGCAGCGCCAGGCGCTCCATGCCGTTATGATGGCCTATCGGCAGGAACGCCGGCCCCCCGCGCCACCGCATATGGCGATGATCCGGCAGGCCTGCTGGGACGAAGTCGCGCTCGACATCACCTATGTCGATCTCGGGGGCAGTCGCACCGCGCGGCGCGTCTGGCCGTTGGGCGTCGTCTATCTCGACCGGGCTCTGATCCTGCTGGCCTGGTGCAAGCTCCGCCAGGACTTCCGCCGCTTCCATGTCGCACAGATCGCCACGGTCTTGCCTGCCGGGGAAAGCTTCCGCCCCCGCCGCGTGCCACTGCTGCGTGGCTTCATCCGCCAAATGCAAGGGCGCCCATCGGGCGAACCTGCACAGACCCTGTAACAATCCTCACAGAAGCTTGGCGTGACAGTGAGCGGACCTTGCGTCACTCTCGCTCCACGGGAAGTCGAAACATCCCTTTCAGGCCCAAGGAGGCCGCCATGACCAGAACCGATTTCAAGCTTTTGTCCGCGCCTGTCAGCCTGGCCCTGCCGAAGGGCCGTCCTTCGCCCGCCAAGCCCGCGCCGAAAAAGCCGCTGTCCCTGCCGAAGGCCAGCTAGGGCTCAGCCGATCCGGCCGCGCTGGCCGCCGGTCTGGGCGCGGTCCAGCAGCAACTGATCCAGCAGCACACACGCCATCATCGCCTCGCCCACCGGCACCGCGCGGATTCCCACGCAGGGGTCGTGCCGCCCCTTGGTGATCAGGTCGGTGTCCGCCCCGCTTGCCGTGATGGTCTGGCGGGGCGTCAGGATCGACGATGTCGGTTTCACCGCAAAGCGCACCACCACCGGTTGCCCGGTCGAAATGCCTCCCAGGATGCCGCCCGCATGGTTTGACAGGAACTGCGGTTGGCCATCCGCACCCATGCGGATCTCGTCGGCATTGTCCACCCCGGTCAGCGCCGCTGCGGCCATCCCCTCGCCAATCTCCACGCCCTTCACGGCGTTGATCGACATCATCGCACTGGCCAGCTCGCTGTCGAGCTTGGCGTAAAGCGGCGCGCCAAGGCCCGCCGGCACGCCCTCGGCCACCACCTCGATCACGGCGCCCACCGAGTTATGCGCCAGACGCAGCTCGTCCAGATAGGCGGCCCAGTCGGCAGCAGCCACCGGATCGGGGCACCAGAAGGGGTTTCGCTCGATCTCTGCCGCATCGAACCGGCTGCGGTCGATGCTGCGCGGGCCCATCTGAACCATATAGCCGCAGATGCTCAGCCCTGGTGCCAGCCGGGACAGAACGGCCCGTGCGACCCCGCCTGCGGCCACACGGGCCGCCGTCTCGCGCGCGCTGGACCGCCCGCCGCCGCGATAGTCACGCACTCCGTACTTCTGGTGATAGGTGATGTCGGCATGGCCGGGCCGAAAGCTCTGGGCGATGTCGCCATAATCCTTCGACCGCTGGTCGGTGTTCTCGATCATCAGCTGGATCGGCGTGCCCGTCGTCACCCCCTCGAAGGTGCCCGACAGGATGCGCACCAGATCCTCCTCGCGTCGCTGGGTGGTGAACTTGGAGGTTCCGGGCTTGCGCCGGTCAAGCCAGGGCTGGATGTCCGCCTCGGTCAGCGGAACGCCCGGTGGGCAGCCGTCCACCGTCGCGCCCAGTGCCGGCCCGTGGCTCTCGCCCCAGGTCGTCACGCGAAAGACATGTCCAAAGGTGTTGAAACTCATCGCCGGCCCCAGTCCTGTCCGCTGCAGTCCTATGCCAAGCCCGCCCGGCTTGGAACCCCCAACCGGGCGGATCGCGGGTGATTCGCATCCCCCGACATGGGGGGTTAACCGCCCAAGGGCGGGCGATTGTCTGTATGGATGCCATATGGATGCCATACACATTCCATACCGAGACGTCTCGGGAAATCCGGCAGTAAACCCAGCGTTCGCAAGGGGTTGAGGGGCCTCCTCCGACCCCTCTTGCCCCCGCCCGCCAATCCCCTATTCTTCCGCTCACCTCGGGGTGTCCCTCACAGGGCTGAGACGCGCAAGCGAACCCGTTGAACCTGAACCGGCTCATACCGGCGGAGGGAAGGTGCATGGAAATCCTCCTGCCCGACCTGTCCCGTCGCAACTGGAGGAAGACATGAAAACTTCGATCCTGGCTGCGGGGATGCTGACCATTGCCACGATGGCGATGGCTGATACCCCTGTGCTGACTGTCCTGACCTATGACAGTTTCATCCCGGAATGGGGCCCTGGCCCCGCCATCGAGAAAGCGTTCGAGGCCGACTGCGGTTGCGACCTGCGCTTTGTCACCGCAGGCGATGGCGCCGCGCTGCTCGCCCGGCTCAAGCTCGAAGGCGCACGGTCCGAGGCCGATGTCGTCCTTGGCCTCGACACCAACCTGACCGCCGCCGCCGCCGCGACGGGGTTGTTTGCTCCGCATGGGCAGGCACCCGCCTCGGGTCTGCCCGTCAGCTATGACGACCCGCTGTTCCTGCCCTTCGACTGGGGTTGGTTCGCCTTTGTCCACGACAAGACAAAACTACCCAACCCACCGAAATCATTCGAGGAACTGGCAAACTCCGACGTGCGTATCGTCATTCAGGACCCCCGGTCCTCGACGCCGGGGCTTGGCCTTCTGATGTGGGTCAAGGCTGCCTATGGAGACCGCGCGGCCGAGATCTGGCAGGGCCTTGCCGACAATATCGTCACCGTCACCCCCGGCTGGTCCGAGGCTTATGGCCTGTTTCTGGAGGGCGAGGCGGACATGGTGCTGAGCTATACGACCTCGCCCGCCTATCACCTGATCGCCGAAGAAGACGACACCAAAGCCGCCGCCCCCTTCGCCGAGGGGCATTATCTGCAGGTCGAGGTTGCCGGCAAGCTTGCCTCCAGCGACCAGCCGGAACTGGCCGACCGCTTCCTTGCCTTCATGCAGGGCGAGGGGTTTCAGTCGGTCATCCCGACGACGAACTGGATGTACCCCGCCGTGATTCCGGCACAGGGACTGCCTGCGGGGTTCGCGACGCTGATCACGCCCGAAGCCTCGCTTCTGCTGCCCGCGCCCGAGGCCGAGGCCCTGCGCGGGCCGAGCATCGACGAGTGGCGCGCGGCCCTGTCGCAATGATCTGGCCGGGCAGCGCCTTCGCCTTTTGCGTGGCCGGGCTGATGCTCGGCACGCTGGCGGCGGTGCTGGCCCGGGCCGAAACCGCCGCCCTCGGCGCGGCCGACTGGGCGGCGCTGCGCTTTACGCTTCTATCCTCGTTCCTGGCGGCAACCACCTCGCTTCTGATGGCGGTGCCCATGGCCAGGGCCTTGGCACGGCGGGATTTTCCCGGACGAGGCGTGCTTGTCGCCCTTCTGGGCGCGCCCTTCCTGCTGCCAGTTGTCGTGGCCGTCATGGCGCTTATCGCAGTGTTTGGGCGGGCAGGTCTTGTCAATGACGCGCTGACCGCCCTCGGCCTGCCAGCCTTGTCGATCTACGGCGTGCACGGGGTGATCCTGGGGCTTGTGTTCTTCAACTTCCCGCTGGCCGTGCGGATGCTGCTTGCCGGCTGGCTTGGCATTCCCGGTGAGCGCTTCCGTCTGGCCGAATCGCTTCGGCTCGGCCCGGCCGAGACGCAGCGCCACCTCGAATGGCCTATGCTGCGTGAAGTTGCCCCCGGGGCCTTCCTGGCCATCTTCCTGGTATGCCTGACCAGTTTCGTGGTGCCGCTGACCCTGGGCGGCGGGCCGCGCGCCACCACGCTGGAACTTGCGATCTTTCAGGCGCTGCGCTTCGAGTTCGATCTGGGCCGGGCGGCGCTGCTGGCGGCGCTGCAATTCGGAATCTGTGCGCTGGCCGTGCTGGCTGCGGCCCGGATCGCGCGGCCCGCGGGCTTTGGCACCGGGCTTGACCGCGTCGTCGTGGCGCGGGGGCGCGGCGGCCCGGCCCTTGCGGTGCAGGATGCCGTCGTGATCGGGGCAGGGACCCTGTTCCTGCTGGTTCCGCTTGGCTCGATCGTGATCGAAGGTCTGCGGGGCCTGCCGGCCCTTCCCGACGTTGTCTGGTGGGCGGCCCTGCGCTCGATCCTGGTCGCCCTGGTCTCTGCTTTCCTGGCAGTCTCGGCCGCGCTGGCGCTGGCGCTTGCCATCGTGCGCGGGCCGGCCGGTCTGGCGCGCTGGATCGAGATGGCCGGGATGCTGCCGCTGGCGGCCTCATCGCTGGTGTTGGGCACGGGGCTGTTCCTGCTGGTCTATCCCTTTGTCGCGCCCGAGGCGCTGGCCCTTCCGGTGACCGCCCTGGTGAATGCGGCGCTCGCGCTGCCCTATGTTCTGCGGCTGATCCTTGCGCCGCTTGCCGGGATCGAGCGCGGCTACGGCCGGCTGGCGAGTTCGCTGGGCCTGGAAGGTCTGACACGGTTGCGCTGGCTGATCCTGCCGCGCCTTGCCCCGTCGCTGGGATTCGCGACCGGCGTTGCCGCCGCGCTGTCCATGGGCGATCTGGGGGTTATTGCGCTGTTCGCCGGCGAGGGGCAGGCGACGCTGCCCCTGGTGGTTCAGGGCCTGATGGGTTCATACCAGATGGAGGCGGCGGCGGGCGCCGCGCTTGTGCTGCTGGCGCTCAGCTTCGGGCTGTTCTGGCTGTTCGATCAGGGAGGCCGCCGTGCTGGTTCTGGATGAGGTCGAACTGACGCAGGACGACTTTCGCCTGTCGGCGCATTGGCGGCTGCCACCGGGCGAGCGGGTGGCGCTGATCGGGCCGTCGGGGGCAGGAAAGTCGACGCTCTTGATGGCCATCGCCGGGTTCTTTCCGCTGTCCGCCGGGCAAATCTGCTGGGACGGATGGCCGCTGACCGACCTGGCGCCAGGCGACCGGCCTGTGAGCATCCTCTTTCAGGATCAGAACCTTTTTCCACACCTGACGCTGACGCAGAACCTTGGCCTCGCGCTGTCACCGGGTTTGCGTCTGGGGTCGGACGAACGGGCAAAGATCGAGGCGGCGCTGGCCCGCGTGGGCCTTGCGGGTCTGGGGGAACGGCGGCCGGGGGCGCTTTCGGGCGGGCAGCAGGGGCGGGCGGCCCTGGCCCGCGTGCTGTTGCAGGCGCGGCCCATTCTGCTGCTGGATGAACCCTTCGCGGCGTTGGGTCCGGCGCTGAAATCCGAGATGCTGGATCTGGTTGCCGAGATCGCAGCCGAGGCGGGAACGCTGGTGCTTCTTGTCACCCATGACCCCGAGGACGCGCAGCGCTTTGGCACACGGACCATCCTGGTGTCCGACGGCGTGGCGGCCCCGCCGACCGAGACGCTTGGCCTGTTCGCGAACCCCTCGCCCGCTCTGCGCGCCTATCTTGGGAAATGAAGAACCCCGCCGATGGGGGCGGGGTTTTCAGGTTCCTTTCTGGCGCAGCGCTGTCAGGCGTGCTTCTTCTTGCCCTTGACCGCTGCCCAGAGCCGCTTGTTCGTCAGGAAGAGCAGCACAGCCAGAACGCTCAGGAAGATCACGGCGGTAAAGCCTGCCTGCTTGCGCGCCATCATATGCGGCTCGGCTGCCCACATCAGGAAGGCCGATACGTCTTCTGCCATGTGATGCATGCTGTTGTCATGGCCATCGGCATACTCCACCTGACCATCGGCCAGGGGCGGGGGCATGGCGATCCAGCCGGTTGAGAAGGCGGTGTTTTCATAGAAGACGTTGCCGGCCTCTTCCTTTTCCTCGCCGGTGTAGCCGGTCAGGATCGAGTAGATATGCTCGGGCCCGCCGATACCGCGGAACAGCTGGTTGATCCCCGTGCCATAAGGCCCATGGAAGCCCGCCCGCGCCTTGGCCATCAGGCTGAGGTCGGGCGCGTTCTCCATGCCCGAGGAGGGGAACATGTCGTTCGGGGTGCGCGACCTTGTGTCGTCCAGCGCCGGGTCGAAGATGTCGAACTGTTCGGAATAGGCGCGTACCTGGTCCATTGGCAGTTCCGGGCCACCGGGGTCTGCCAGGCTGCGCAGCGGCACGAATTTCATGCCGTGGCAGGCCGAGCAGACCTCGGTATAGACCTGAAGCCCACGCTGAAGCTGGTTGCGGTCGAAGGTCCCGAAGGGGCCCTCGAAGCTGAAGGCCACGTCTTCGGTATGGCCACCTTCGCCGGCCGCCAGGGCCGCGCCGCCGGTCATAGCAAGGGCAGCGGCAGCGCCGAGGGCAAGTTTCCTGATCATCTGGGTCACCTTTCTCACTCGGCCGGTGCGGCGTAGTGGGCGTTGAAGTCTTCCTCGATGGTTGCCGGCTGCGGCAGCGGCTTCTCGATCACCCCAAGAAGCGGCAGGATCACAAGGAAGAAGGCGAACCAGTAGGTCGAGGCAATCAGCGAGATCCAGGTGTAGATGCCTTCTGCCGGCATCGCCCCCACCCACATCAGCACCACGAAGTCGATAACCAGAAGCCAGAACCACCACTTGAACATCGGGCGGTACTTGCCCGAGCGCACCGACGACGTGTCGAGCCAGGGGGTCAGGGCCAGAACCGCGATCGCGCCGAACATCGCCAGAACGCCGAAGAACTTGGCGTCAACGATCCCGAAGGTGATGAAGTTCACCAGCTGCACCACCCAGACATCGCCGGTGAAGGCGCGCAGAATGGCGTAGAACGGCAGGAAGTACCATTCCGGCACGATATGGGCCGGCGTGGCCAGCGCGTTGGCCTCGATATAGTTGTCGGGGTGGCCGAGGAAGTTGGGCATGAAGCCCACGATTGCCGCAAAGACCGCCAGGATCACGACCAGCGCGAACAGGTCCTTTATCACGTAATAGGGCCAGAACGGCACGGTGTCCTTCTGCGCCTCGGCCTTGGAGCCACGGCGCACTTCGACACCGGTGGGGTTGTTGTTGCCGGTGGTGTGGAAGGCCCAGATGTGCACGATCACCAGCCCCGCGATGACGAAGGGCAGCAGATAGTGCAGCGAGAAGAAGCGGTTGAGCGTGGCATTGTCGACCGCGGGGCCGCCCAGCAGCCAGGTCTGAAGCGCCTCGCCCACACCGGGAATCGCCCCGAACAGGCCGGTGATCACCGTGGCGCCCCAGAAGGACATCTGCCCCCAGGGCAGCACATAGCCCATGAAGGCCGTGGCCATCATCAAGAGGTAGATCAGCATGCCGACGATCCAGGTCACCTCGCGCGGAGCCTTGTAGCTGCCGTAGTAGAGACCGCGGAAGATGTGGATATAGACCGCAAAGAAGAACAGGGACGCGCCGTTCATGTGCACGTATCGAATCAGATAGCCGCCGTTCACATCGCGCATGATGTGCTCGATCGAGCCGAAGGCGAGGCTCACATGCGGAGTGTAGTGCATGACCAGCACGATGCCGGTCACGATCTGCAGCACGAGGCAGAAGGCCAGCACGATCCCCCAGATCCACATCCAGTTGAGGTTCTTGGGGGTCGGGATCATCAGCGTGTCATAGACAAGGCCGAGGATGGGCAGACGGCGCTCGAGCCACTTTTCTCCGCCCGTCTTGGGTTCGTAATGGTCGTGAGGAATTCCGGCCATGATGCGTTCCTTAACCGAGCTTGATCGTGGTTTCGTCGGTGAATGCGGCGATCGGCACCGGCAGGTTGCGCGGTGCCGGTCCACGGCGAATCCGGCCGGCGGTGTCATAATGCGACCCGTGGCAGGGGCAGAACCACCCGCCGAAATCGCCCGCGCCATCGCCCAGCGGCACACAGCCGAGGTGGGTACAGACGCCCATCATCACCAGCCACTCACCCGCCTCGTCGAGCGTGCGGTTCTGGTCGGCCGCATCGGCGGTGGGCGGAAGGTTCGCATTCTCGGCGTTGGTGTCCACGAGTTCGACCAGCGTCACATTGCGGGCCGCCTCGATTTCCTCCGGCGCGCGGCGACGGATGAACACGGGCTTGCCACGCCATTTGACGGTCAGCTGCGTGCCGACTTCGACCGCGCTCACGTCGACGAAGATCGACGACAGGCCGCGCACATCCGCCGATGGGTTCATCTGGTTGATCAGCGGCCAGACCGCCGCGCCGACAGCGACCGCCCCGGCGCCGGCCGTGGCGTAGTACAGGAAGTCCCGGCGGGTGCCTGCGTTGTCTTCTGCGTGGGACACGAGAACATCTCCATTCCAGGGCCCCCGACGGGGGCCCATGAGCATAAGAGGCGACGGTTGCCCGCCCCCTTCGTGGCGGAGGTTTTAGAAGGTCGAGGCGCGGTCGTCCAGCGGGCAAAGCGCAACAGATCGCCGCATCCCCCCCAAATCCCGCCCCTTTTGCAGGGTGTTGCCCGGCGGCCCCGGTTCGGGCCGGGGTGTTAGGCGGCGGGTGGAGCGGTGGCCTGCATTGATGCCCGGCCCGAGAACTCGGCTTCCCATGCGGCAAGGCCCGGATGGGCAGCCCGCCAGTCACGATCGGCATGGCGGAAATCGAGATAACCGAGAGCGCAGCCTACCGCGATCTGCCCCATGTCGAGAGGGTTGTTCAGATGCGCCAACCAGCGGTTTTCCAGTGTGTCGAGCGCCCGGGCGATCTTGCCCCATTGCCCCTCAACCCAGTCGGGCAGTCTCTTGGCTTCGGGGCGCACGCGCCATTCGTAGACCATCAGTACCGCGGCATCGAGAATGCCATCGGCCGTGGCCTCGAGCGTGAGGGTCTCCCACAGGCGGGGGGGCGCCGGATAAAGGCCGCGCCCTGCACGGTCGTCCAGATACCTGCAGATGACCCGGCTGTCGTAGAGCGCCACGCCGTCAGGCCGTTCCAGAGCCGGGATCTTGCCCAGCGGATTCTGCGCCAGCGGCATCGAGCCGGTGTCGACCGGTGTCCCGGCGGCGGGCACGAGCGTGACATCGGACATCTGCCCCGTCTCATGCAGCAGTACCATGACTTTGCGCACGTAGGGCGAGGTCGGTGAATGGTAGAGGCGCATCCTTCAGACCTTCCGGATCCGGAAGCGCGCCAGCGCGGCGGCGTCGATCTCGACCGCATGGGCGCCCCAGCGCAGTGTCCGGCGGAACCGGGCGGCAGCATTGGTTTGGTCGCGGTCCCGGGCGCGATGGAGGGCAAGCCCCTCGTCGGTGTCATCGAGCGCATCCTCGGCGCGCTGGTCGACGCGACCGGTGCGCAGACTGCGACGAACGGCCCAGGCGGCCGCTGCTACAAGGCCTGCGCGAAACGCGAGACCGGCGACGGGGGCAAGGGGCAGAGGCATGTTGGCTCCTGTGCGAGAGGCCGCAAGCACACGACCCTTCGGCATGCTAGGCCCACTGGCGGCCCCCTGTCCATCAGTCGCCGTCGGGCACCTGCCGCATCAGGCGGGCGAGTGCTGGCCCGGGCGCAGTGCCGCTTCGGGCGTCCAGAGCGGCGGCGGCGGCCTGCCGGGCTTCGACAGGCTTGTTCTGGTTGAGTTTCCAGGTGCCGTCGACCGAGGCGATCTCCAGCCTGAATGGCAGGATCATCCGCATCATTCGGTCCATGACGCCCGCTGACATCTTTGCCGAGCGCCAAGGCACTTTCGGCAACAGATTGGCTTCGAACCTGGCGGACAGCGCATCGGCATGGGCGCGAAGCGTCTCGACCGGGCTGGGATGAAGCGTTCCGCGCAAATGGACGGCGACGTAGTTCCAGGTCGGCACCTGATCCTCCAGTCCGTACCAGTCGGGCGAGACATAGGCGTCGGGCCCCGACACGGCCATCAGCGCGGCTGCCGGCAGGCCCGCCCGCGCGACGGGGTTCGACCGGGCCAGATGCAGATCAAGCGCGTTGCCGTCTTCGGTCAGCAGGAAGGGCACATGGGCAGCAAGCGGCCCGTCCGGGCCGTTGACCGTCAGCAGGCCAAAGCCGCGCTCCCGCGCTAGGGCAAGGTTCGTCGCGCGGTCCGTGCCGCGAAAGGCGGGATTGGGATGCATGTCCTTCGCTCCGTCATTGGCAAAGAGAAAGGCCGCCGCGGATGCACCGCAGCGGCCCTTTCCGGATCCGGCTGAAGACCGGAAACGCTCAGCCCTGCCGGGCCTTGTAGCGCTTCTGCGTCTTGTTGATCACATAGACGCGGCCCTTGCGGCGCACGACCTGGCAATCGCGGTGACGCGTCTTCAGCGAGCGGAGCGAGTTCGCAACCTTCATCGCACTTCTCCTTGTTCGCGGCGCGTCCGCGCCTTGAAAACATGTGCCCCGGATCGCTCCGGAACGGTGAATGGTGGGCGGTACTGGGATCGAACCAGTGGCCACTACGATGTCAACGTAGTGCTCTACCGCTGAGCTAACCGCCCCCGCCGTGCCGATCTGCCGCGCCCCATCTCGCCCTGCAGGAGGGACGAACAAAAAGGACGCGGGCATTTCCGCGTCGGTCGGGCGGTCTATAAAAGGAGTCGTGATGCTGTTCAAGGGGTTTTGGACAGACGCGAAATCCCGCTATATCAGAAGGCAGAGGAACCTGAATGACATCGCCTGCCTTTCGATTAGAGCTGCCGAGACACCGGGCAACTCCGGTGGTGGTGTCGTCGCCCCACAGCGGGCGTGACTATCCTGCCGGCATGCTGGCCCGCAGCCAGTTGGACGAACATACGGTGCGGTCGTCCGAGGACGCCTTCGTGGACGACCTGTTCGGCGCGGCGCCCTCGCTGGGTGCGCCGCTGATCGCCGCGCGGGTGCCCCGCGCCTATATCGACCTGAACCGCGCGGCGGACGAGCTTGACCCCGCGCTGATCGAGGGGGTGGCCCGGGCGCCCCACAACCCGCGCGTGAGTTCGGGCCTGGGGGTGATTCCCCGTGTGGTGGCCAATGGCCGCCCGATCTATCGGGGCAAGCTGTCCCTTATCGAGGCGCAGATGCGAATCGAACGGGTCTGGATTCCCTATCACGAGGCGCTGAAGTCGCTGATGGAGGAAAGCCTCGAACTGTTCGGCAAGGCTGTTCTCATCGACTGCCACTCCATGCCGCACGAGGCCATCGAGGCCCATGCCCGCTTCGGACAACCGCAACCCGATGTGGTGCTGGGGGACCGGTTCGGCGCCGCCGCCTCGCGCGAGGTGGTGGATGCGGTCGAGGCGGCCTTTGTCGCCGCGGGTCTGCGGGTTGCGCGCAACGCTCCCTTTGCCGGCGCCTACATCGCGCAGGCCTATGGGCGACCGTCGCGAAACCAGCATGTTGTGCAGGTCGAGATCGACCGCTCGCTCTACATGGATGAGGCGGCGATCGTGCCAAGGCCCGACTACGCGGCTTTTCGTCAGCGGATCAGTGGTGTGCTGGCCGAAGTCATCGGCCGCGAAAGCGAAGCGATGCCGCTCGCGGCAGAGTAGCTCACCGCAGGCTGCGCCCCTTCAGAATTGCATCCTTGCCAAAGCGCGCACGGATCGCGTCTGTCGCGCGTTCCGCGGCCAATCTCTTGGCAGCGCCCGGGTCGAGCAGATCGGAAATGCGGTCAGCCGCCGCTGCCGGTACCAGATCGGACAGGCCCACGCCGATCAGGCGGAAAGGTCCCCTGTCGGGCACGGCATCGAACAGCTGGCGGGCCTCGCGATAGAGCCTGTCGGCAGACTGGGTGGGATCTGGCAGGCTGTGCCGACGCGAGATCAGCGCGAAATCGGCCTTCTTGAGCTTGAGCGTCACCGTGCGCCCCGCAAGGTCCTTGGCCTTGCAACGGTCCGCCACCTTTTCGGCAAGCCGCCACAGATGCCCGTCCAGCACATCGGGATCGCGTGTATCCTCATTGAATGTTGTTTCGGAGGAGACCGACTTCATCTTCTCGTCGCGATTGACACGCCGACGGTCTTCGCCGCGCGCGAGGTGCCAAAGACGCTCACCCAGGCTGCCGAAACGGGCGTCCAGATCGCGTCGGTCCCAGCGCAGAAGATCTGCGATGGTGCGGATGCCTGCGGTGGCCAGGGCCGCCTGTCCCGCCTCGCCCACGCCCCAGATCAGGCGCACGGATTTGTGACGCAGGAAATCGGCCGTCTCTGCCCGGCCGATCACCGAGAAGCCCCGCGGCTTGTCGAGGTCTGAGGCGATCTTGGCGAGGAACTTGTTGTGCGACAGCCCGACCGAGCCGGTGATGCCCAACTCATCCTCCATCCTTCGCAGCAGGCGGGCGAGCATCACGGCGGGCGCCGCCCCATGCAGCCGTTCCGTGCCCGAAAGGTCAAGAAAGGCCTCATCCAGCGACAGCGGTTCGATCGCGGGGGTAAGGTCCTCCATCATGGCCCGGATCTGGCGGGAGACGGCGGCGTAGACCTGCATTCTGGGCCGCACGACAACAGCCTCGGGGCAGAGCTTGAGCGCCTGAAACATCGGCATGGCCGAGCGCACGCCCGAGATCCGCGCGATGTAGCAGCATGTCGAGACGACCCCCCGCGTGCCGCCGCCCACGATCACCGGGCGATCGCGCAGTTCGGGATTGTCACGTTTTTCCACGCTCGCGTAGAAGGCGTCGCAGTCCATATGCGCGATGGCCAGGCCGTTCAGTTCGGGATGCGACAGCAGGCGAGGCGAGCGGCAGGCCGGACACCGCCCGCCGGGGGGCGGTTCGGGCAGAGCGGTCAGGCAATCGCGGCAGAGGCTGGGCATGGCGAGACCCTAGCATGGTGCCTGGGCGGTTGCAGCCGCGCAATGGATCGGCGAGGGTCGGGCCGGTTCCGTCCGAGGGGGCGGAAAAGACAGGATGCACGCGCTTGGCCGATAAACCTGCCACGACCAAAGCCCTTCTTCTGCGCGCCGAGGCGCTGGCCCGGGCGGGCCGCCGCGAGGAGGCTGCAACGACCTATCGGGCGATCCTGGCTCGATTTCCGAGCAATGCCCAGGCCCGGTCCGGCCTGGCCGCACTGGCGGCGGCGGGCTCGGGCCCGGCGGGCCTCGCGAGTGGCCTTGCAGCGGTGCAGGCCGCGATTGCCGCCAACCGGTCGGCCGAGGCGCTGGAACGGCTGCGCCCCCTTCTGAGTGCCCAGCCTGGAGAGGCGCGGCTGCACCTGCTGGCCGGGGCCGCCCTGGCCGCCCTGGGACGGGCCGAGCCGGCCCTGGCCGCCTATCGCGCGGCATTGGCGCGCCAGCCCGGGTTGGTGCTCGCCCGGTTTGGCGCGGGCAACATGCTCTATCTTCTTGGTCAGTTCGAGCAGGCGGCAACCGAGTTTGCGGCGGTGATCAAGGCAGAGCCAGCCCATCGCGACGCCCAGAACAACCTTGGCTTGGCGCTGCATCGAGCAGGGCGACTGGCAGAGGCCGCCGCCGCCTATGGGCGGGCGGTCGACCTGGCGCCCGCCAATGCGGACTACCTGTGCAACCTGGGCCTTGCCTTGCACGAGCTTGGCAGGTTCGACGAAGCCGTGGCCTGCTATGGCCAGGCACGGGCGCTGAACCCGAGCCTGGTGCGGGCCGCTTATAACCTTGGCAACAGCCTGACGGAACTTGGCCGCGCAGATGAGGCGATCGCGGCCTATCGGGCAGCGCTGGCGCTTGACCCCGGCTATGCCGAGGCCGCGAACAACCTGGGCAATGTGCTGCGCGATAGCGGCGACAAGGCCGGGGCGGTGGCCGCCTATCGCCAGGCGCTGGCCCATCGCCCCGGCATGGCCGTGTATCTGCGCAACCTGTCGGATTTGCACCGATTCGCCGCGGATGACCCCTTGCTGGGCCAGATCACCGCAGAACTGGCCGCCGCCAAGACAGACAGCGACCGGATGTACCTGAACTTCGCGCTGGCCAAGGCGCGAGACGATCTGGGGGAGGTCGACCAGGCCTTTGCCGCCTTTGCGACAGCGAACCGGTTGCGCAAGGCCGAACTCGGCTATGACATCGAAGCCGACGTGGCACTCTTTGCAACGCTGCGGCGCTACTTCGAGGGGGCTGTGCCGGCGCCGCCTTTGCCCGGGCCTGCCCAAACGCGACCGATCTTCATCCTGGGGATGATCCGTTCCGGCACAAGTCTGGTGGAGCAGATCCTCGGCAGTCATTCGCAGGTTCGCTCGGCGGGAGAGCTCGAATTCCTGACGCGCCTCTGCCTACCCGTTATGGAGGCAGCGCATGCAAACCCCTCGCTGCGCATCGATGCCGAGACGGCGGGAGATGTCGCCCGGCGCTATCGGGTGCAACTGGCGCGCTTGGCGGGCGGCGCTGCGGTCGTCACCGACAAGATGCCGCTCAACTTTCGCTGGATCGGGTTCATCCTGGCGGCATTTCCGGATGCTCGGATCGTACATCTGAACCGCGATCCCATGGCGGTGGGCTGGTCTGCCTTCCGCCACTTCTTTGCGGCCCGCGGCAATGGCTATGCCTATGATCTTGACGACATCGGCCGCTACATCCGCCTGCACGACAGCCTGATGGCCTATTGGCACCAGGTCTTTCCGGGCCGGATCATAGAGTTGGGGTACGAGGCGCTGACCGAAGACCAGGAAGGCGAAACGCGCCGCCTGCTCGATGCCTGTGGCCTGCCGTTCGAGCAGGCCTGCCTCAACTTCCACGAAACGCCTGGCCTGGTGCGGACGGCCAGCTCGGCCCAGGTGCGCCAGAAGATGTACCGCGGCAGCTCGGACGAATGGCGCCGGTACGAGGCACATCTGGCCCCGCTGCGTGCCGCGCTGGGCCGGCCAGCCTGACACGACCGAAGCCGCAGTTGCATCGACAGGGTTCGCCGGTCATTCTGCTGGCCGGATTGTTGGAGGGGCCATTTCATGCAGCCAGACGATTTCCTGGGCGGCAACGCGGTGCTGATCGCGATTGCCGCCTTCCTGATCCTCAGCCTGTTTCTGGGGGTGCGGATCGTGCCGCAAAGCGAGAAGCACGTCGTCGAACGCTTTGGCCGGCTGAACAAGGTGCTCGGGCCGGGCATCAATTTCATCGTGCCCTTCCTCGATCGTGTGGCCCACAAGATCAGCATTCTGGAACGCCAGCTGCCGAATGCGATGCAGGATGCGATCACCGCCGACAACGTGCTGGTGAAGGTCGAGACCAGCGTCTTCTATCGCATCATCGAGCCGGAAAAGACCGTCTACCGCATTCGCGATGTCGATGGCGCGATTGCCACTACCGTCGCGGGCATCGTGCGCAGCGAGATCGGCAAGCTGGAACTGGACCAGGTGCAGTCCAACCGAGCTGATCTGATCCACAAAGTGCGCGAACAAGTCGCTGCCATGGTCGATGACTGGGGCATCGAGGTGACCCGGGCCGAAGTGCTGGATGTGAACCTCGACGATGCGACTCGGGCGGCGATGCTTCAGCAACTGAACGCCGAGCGGGCGCGGCGCGCCCAGGTGACCGAGGCCGAGGGCAAGAAGCGCGCCGTGGAGCTGAACGCCGATGCGGAACTCTACGCGGCTGAGCAAGAGGCCAAGGCGCGGCGCGTGTTGGCCGATGCCGAGGCCTATGCGACCATGGTCATCGCCGATGCCATCAAGGAAACCGGGATCGAGGCCGCGCAGTACCAGATCGCGCTCAAGCAAGTCGAGGCCCTCAAGGACGTGGGTCAGGGCGACGGCAAGCAGATGGTGCTTCTGCCCACCGCGGCGCTGGATGCCTTTGGCGATGCCTTCAAGCTTCTGAAGGGACGGGCATGATGGCCAGCACCTGGTGGGTCTGGGTCGTCGCAGGGTTGGGCCTGGCCATCCTTGAGGTGGTCTTGCCGGGCTACATCTTTGCCGGATTCGCGGTTGGTGCGGTGCTGACAGGCGGGCTGATGTGGCTGGGTTGGCTTGGGTCCAGCCTGCCGGTTTCGCTTGTGGTCTTTGCCTTGGCCTCGCTGGTGGCCTGGGGCGCGCTGCGGCTGTTCTTCGGCAAGAACCTTGGAGAGGTGAAGCGTTGGGATCGAGATATCAACGACTAATCGGTCTTGCCTGCATGCTGGCTTTGACTAGCTGTGCAAAGCAGGTTGCGGGGCCGGATGCGGGCCCCGCCGAACTGGCTGCGGCCTGTGACCAAGGCGATCTCGATGCCTGTTCGCGCGCGGCCCATGCCAGAAGCGATGCCTATGTGGCCGCGATGCGGCTGAACTGAGCCCGGAGGCCGGGTCAGGCCCGGGCCGGCAACTCGGCCAGGATCGATTGGGCTGCTGCGCGCGGATCGGCCGCTTGCCAGATCGGGCGGCCCACCACGATATGGTCCGCGCCATCCATGATCGCCCGTGCGGGGGAGGCAATGCGTTTCTGGTCGCCCGCGGCACTGCCTGTCGGGCGGACACCCGGCGTCACGATCAGCTTGCCGCTGGCCTCTGGCATCGCACGGATCGCGGCGGCTTCCTGCGGACTTGCTATCACGCCATCGGCCCCTGCCGCCATTGCCCGCGCCGCGCGCTCCAGCGCGATCTCTGCCAGATCGCCGGGGCGGATCAGGTTCGCGTCCAGATCGGCCCGGTCAAGTGAGGTGAGAACCGTCACTGCGAGAATGCGCGTTGCATGTCCCGCAGCCCCCTCGGCCGCGGCGCGCACCACCTGCGGGTCGCCATGCACCGTCAGAAAATCCAGCTCATACTGCGCGATCCCGCGGACCGCCGCCTCGATCGTAGCGCCAATGTCGAACAGCTTCATGTCCAGAAAGACGCGCTTTCCCATCTCTTGCTTGAGTTCGTTGGCGAGCGCCAGCCCTCCGCCGGTGAGCATGCCAAGCCCGATCTTGTAGAACCCAGCGGCGTCGCCGATCCGGTTCACCAGATCGAGACCTTGCAGGACATTTTGCACATCCAGCGCCACGATCAGGCGGTCATCGGTCTTGGGCGCAGTCATGAGGGCTCCTTTCGCAGTTCGTGGGGTGATGCGCGCGCGGTGGGCGAGCTGTCAAGCGGCAGGCTGCGCGCGACGATTGACTTGGCGGGCGGATCCGGCTGACCTGTGCGGGGCGCGAGCGAGGCCAAGATGCAGATCACGATCACCCTGGACGACACTTCCGATGGCCCGCGCGCAGGCCCGGTACAGGTCGGCTGGTTCCTCACGCAAGAGAAGGGCGCCGTTCTTTACGACCCCCCCGAGCGGTTGACTTCGCGCGGCGCTCAGAAGGCCCATGCCAAATCGGCGGCGCGCTGTCCGGCCGTGGTGCAGATGGAGAGCCGGTACTTCGTGGTGAATTGTCCGTTCGACTTGCATATCGGCTTTCAGCGCGATGCCGGGGGCAAGGCGGTGCTGATCAATCGCGCGGGGGCGGCGAGCCCGATCCGGTCGGGCAAGCTGAACGAGGTGCTCAAGCTGGTGAACGAGGCCGAATGGCGCTACGCAGACCGCCCGACGCTGCAACTGGCGCTGCCCTATTGCTTCATTGCGGATGAGCCGGTCTGGCTGACCCAGATCGGGCCCTTTGCGCATTTCCGGCCCGACCCCCTGCCGGGCACGATTTTTGGCGGGCGTTTTCCGGTGCATGTCTGGCCACGCCCGCTCATGTGGGCCTTTGAATGGCATGACATCTCGAAGGACCTGATCCTCCGGAGGGGCGAGCCGCTGTTCTATTGCCAGTTCGAGGCCCAGGGGCCCGACAGGCCGATCCAGTTGGTAGAAGCAGAGCGGACGCCCGAGCTTCTGGCCTATCTGGAGCAACTGTCGGGCGTGGTGAACTACGTCAACCAGACTTTTGGCCTGTTCAAGGCTGCCGAGGCGCTGCGCCCGGCCAGGCTGCTGACACGCAAGGACCAAGAGCGATGAACCGCAGCTGCCTTGAGATCTACGATCTGGCCACGGGTCAGAGCCGGACGATTCTGGAAACCGAACGCCTGATCGAGGCGCCGAACTGGCATCCTGACGGTTGGCTCTTGGTGAACGGCGAAGGCGGATTGTTTCGGGTGCCGCTTGATCGTCCGGAGTTGCAGCCGCTCGACACGGGCCACGCACGGAAGTGCAACAATGACCATGGCTTCAGCCCGGATTACCGTTCGATCTACCTTTCTTCCCACACTCAACGAGGATCGGAGATCTTTCGGATGCCGCTGTCGGGCGGGACGCCGGACCCCATTACCTCCGAAGCTCCCTCCTGGTGGCACGGTGTCTCGCCGGACGGTGGCTCCATTGCCTATGCGGCGGCGCGAGGGAATCGCATCGTCGACATCTACGCCTGCCCCTCCGCTGGTGGGCCCGAGACGCGATTGACCTTTGGCGAGGGCCATAGCGACGGCCCCGACTTCAGCGCGGATGGCCGCTGGGTCTGGTACAATTGCGACCGAACCGGGCGGGCGCAGATCTGGCGGGTGCGACCCGATGGTACCGGGCATGAGCAAGTTTTTGAGGACGAGCGGGTCAACTGGTTTCCCCACCCCTCGCCTGACGGGGCGCGCGTGCTCTATCTGGCCTATCCGCCTGGCACCGAGGGGCATCCGCGCGACAAGGATGTGGCGCTGGTGCTTATGGGTCCGGACGGGACAGACAGGCATGACATTCTGCGGTTCAACGGGGGGCAGGGAACGATGAATGTGCCGAACTGGGCACCGGATGGCTCGGCCTTTGCCTTTGTGCGCTACGCGCGCACCGAAGGTGCCGGTCAGGTCTGACCTATTGCCCACCCTTGGGTGAGGTGGCGTGCAGGGCGGTCCGGTCGATCCGAGCCTCGATCTCGGCAATCATGTCGCGAAAGCTGTCCGAGTTCACGTCACCGAATCTCTGCCTGAACTGCGCATCGCCCATCGGGGCGGGCAGTCCGGAAAGGTCGGCCAGCACGGCCTCTTCCGTTGTCAACCGGGCGATCAGGCGGGGCCAGTCGCCACGCGGGGTCGTCATGAACAGGTCTGCCAGCCGCACGCCCGAGTTGTCGGCGGCAATGTCGGTGAAGTCGAACTTGCTGCCGCCCTCCCGCTGGTCGAACAGCTCCTTGAATTCTCCCATCGACAAGGCAAGCCCGCGGTTTCCCGCGGCCTTGATCGCGGCAGAGGTCACGAAGTGCAGACGCAAGTCCTTGCGCCCGGCAAGGGTGATGGCCGAGCAATCGGCCCTGGCCCGCCGGCCGGTCGGGCTGTTGCCCTTGGTCAGCTCATCCATTACCGCCGCAAATTCTTGCGCGCCGCAAACCGAGTTCAGGCCGAGGATCGCAGCGGCGAATTCGCCGGTTGCCGTCGCATCGGTCGACCGGTCATAGGCAGCGGTCAGGATGAACAGCAGGTGCGGCATGAGGCTGCCACGGCGAGGCAGGGCGCCCTCCTTCAGCGCCTCTGAAATCAGCCCTGCATACCGGTCAATTTGCGGTGCTGATGGCATGCTGTCGTCACGCAGGGCGCCAAGCACGCCCGCCATTACCCGACCTTCAGCATCGGCATTGAGTGCGAGGATCAGCTGGTTGCCATCGATGGCCAGTCCCTGAGCGGCGGCAAACAGGCGGTCTCCCATCTGTCCGCCGAGATAGAGGTTCAAGCCAATCCGTGTGAAGGCCAGTACCGTCGGTGGCGGCACGGCTCGACCGCCGATCTGCACCGAGGCCAACGCCGGTGGTCCTTCGAACGACCCTAGACCGAGCTTGAGGTTCAGCCAGCGCGTACCGCTGAGCCAGTGCACCGGAATCGAGACTGACGTCACCAGCTCAGCTCCGGCCAGTTCCGAAGTTGCACGAAACCCCGGCAGTACCCGTGCCCCCATCCGCAGGGCCGCATTCAGGTCGGCTGGCGTGACCGAAACCGACCGGGCGCCAGAGCTCGGATGGTCGATTGCAGAATGGACCCGCTGCGCAAGAGCCCGCGCCGCAGCGACGTCAGCCGGTCCTGGTGCGGTCATGGCCGGAACAAGCGGCGATCGCTGCAGATAGGCTGCGCCTAGCCCTAGCACGACCATGCCCGAGAGAGCGAAAAGCGTCATCAGTATCGACAGGAGGCGGCGCATAGAGGGGGTCCGGACAGGGGATGCGGCTGGCTGGCACGGGTCGGGCGCGCTGTCCAGCCACGCAGAGGTGCGGCTGGCCGTCCGGAATGCAAATTCTCGGCATCGATTTGTGATCACGCTCTTGCGAGTTTGTTTTCTGCGCCCCACATCCGTTCCGAGGCCGGGCGGGCCGTGCCTGTTGAGGGCGGACCGCGATCCGGCGCTGAGAAAGGGAGACTTGCCGATGAACCTCGAAAAGTTCACGGAACGCTCGCGCGGGTTCCTTCAGGCCGCGCAGACGATTGCAATGCGGGAGAGCCACCAGAGGCTCGCGCCCGAGCATTTGCTGAAGGCATTGATGGATGACGATCAGGGGCTTGCGTCCAACCTGATCAAACGCGCGGGCGGTGAGCCGCTGCGCGTGGCCGAGGCTGTCAACCTGGCGCTTTCGAAACTGCCAAAGGTGTCGGGCGATGCCCAGCCCTTCATGGATCCCGCGCTTGCGCGGGTGCTGGACGAGGCTGAGAAGGTCGCGACGAAGGCAGCCGACAGTTTTGTGCCGGTTGAGCGCATTCTTATGGCGCTGTGCATGGTGCCGTCAAAGGCCAAGGACGCCCTTGACGCGGGTGCCGTGACGGCTGCGAAGCTGAACACCGCTATCAACGAGATCCGCAAGGGCCGCACCGCGGATTCCGCCTCGGCCGAGGAAGGCTATGACGCGCTGAAGAAGTATGCTCGCGACCTCACTGAGGCGGCGGAGCAGGGCAAGATCGACCCCATCATCGGCCGCGACGAGGAGATTCGTCGCGCCATGCAGGTGTTGTCGCGCAGGACCAAGAACAACCCCGTTCTTATCGGGGAGCCGGGTGTCGGCAAGACCGCGATTGCCGAGGGCCTTGCGCTGCGCATCGTGGATGGCGACGTGCCAGAAAGCCTGAAGAACAAGCGGCTGATGGCGCTCGACATGGGCGCGCTGATCGCGGGCGCCAAGTATCGCGGTGAATTCGAAGAGCGGCTGAAGGCCATTCTGAAGGAAATCGAGGCGGCGGCCGGCGAAGTCATCCTGTTCATCGACGAGATGCATACGCTTGTCGGTGCGGGCAAATCGGATGGCGCCATGGATGCCGCGAACCTGATCAAGCCAGCCTTGGCCCGGGGCGAGTTGCACTGTATCGGCGCCACAACGCTGGATGAATACCGCAAGTATGTCGAGAAGGATGCCGCCCTTGCCCGCAGGTTCCAGCCCGTAATGGTGGAAGAGCCGACAGTGGAGGACACGATCTCGATCCTCCGTGGCATCAAGGAGAAGTACGAACTGCACCATGGCGTGCGTATCTCGGACTCGGCGCTGGTCGCTGCGGCCACGTTGTCGCATCGCTACATCACCGACCGCTTCCTGCCCGACAAGGCGATCGACCTTATGGACGAGGCGGCAAGCCGCCTGCGGATGGAGGTCGACAGCAAGCCCGAAGAGTTGGACGCGCTGGATCGCCAAATCCTGCAACTGCAGATCGAGGGCGAAGCGCTCAAGAAGGAAGACGATGCCGCCTCCAAGGACCGTCTCGAGAAGCTCGAGAAGGAACTGGCCGACCTGATGGAACGTTCGGCCGAGATGACTGCCAAGTGGCAGGCCGAGCGCGACCAGCTGGAAGCGAGCCGCGAGCTGAAGGAACAGCTTGACCGGGCGCGGGCCGAACTGGACCAGGCGAAGCGGGAAGGCAACCTCGCCAAGGCGGGCGAGCTTTCCTATGGCATCATTCCGGGGCTGGAGAAGAAGCTGGCCGAAGCCGAAGCTCGTGAGGGCGACATGCTGGTGGAAGAGGCCGTGCGCCCTGAGCAGATCGCTGAGGTGGTGGAACGCTGGACCGGCATTCCGACCTCGAAGATGCTAGAAGGCGAGCGCGAGAAGCTCTTGCGCATGGAAGAGGAGCTGGGCAAGCGCGTCATCGGGCAGCGTCAGGCAGTAACCGCTGTGGCGAATGCTGTCCGCCGTGCGCGCGCCGGGCTGAACGACGAGAACCGTCCGCTGGGCAGCTTCCTGTTCCTGGGTCCGACCGGCGTCGGCAAGACCGAGCTGACAAAGGCGGTGGCCGAGTACCTGTTCGACGACGAGAACGCCATGGTGCGGATCGACATGTCGGAGTTCATGGAAAAGCATGCGGTCGCCCGTCTGATCGGGGCGCCTCCGGGCTATGTCGGCTATGACGAGGGCGGTGTTCTGACCGAGGCCGTTCGGCGCCGTCCCTATCAGGTCGTGCTGTTCGACGAGGTCGAGAAAGCGCATCCCGACGTGTTCAACGTTCTCCTGCAGGTGCTGGATGACGGCATCCTGACGGACGGGCAGGGCCGGACGGTCGACTTCAAGCAGACCCTGATCGTGCTGACATCGAACCTCGGTGCCTATGCCTTGAGCCAGCTGCCCGACGGGGCCGATCCGACGGCGGCGCGGCGCGAGGTGATGGAAGCGGTGCGGGCCCATTTTCGCCCCGAGTTCCTGAACCGCCTGGATGAGACCATCATCTTCGACCGGCTGGGTCGGGCGGACATGAGCGGCATCGTAGAGATCCAGCTCAGGCGATTGGAAAAGCGCCTGGCGATCCGCAAGGTCTCGCTCGACATCGATGCGGCGGCCAAGGAATGGCTGGCCGAGGAGGGTTACGACCCGGTTTTCGGCGCGCGTCCGCTGAAGCGGGTGATCCAGCGCAGCCTGCAGGATCCGCTGGCCGAGATGATTCTTGCCGGCGATGTCCTTGATGGCTCGACCGTCTCGGTCAGTGCCGGGGCGGACGGGCTGATCATCGGCGATCGGGTTTCCGCCTCGCGGCGGGAACGGCCGCTGGATGCGGTGGTCCACTGAACAGGTCGGGCAGGGGGCGGTCTTCGGGGCCGCCCCATCTTCCTTCAGGACGCCGCCAAACAGCACCGCTGGTTTTGCGCGAATTCCGCGATAGACTGCCGCCCGGATGAGGTGTCACCTTGGCGGGAGATCGCTGGCTTGCGCCGTTTGTTGTTGTTGATGCAGGTTTTCTGGCTGGTTGTCGGAGTGCTGGGCGCATCCCCTTCCTTTGCGGACGTCAATCCGAACGTTGCCGCTGCTGTCTGTCGCCAAACGGCTGAGCGCAAGGGTATGTCCATACGTGCGATTGCCGGTCAGCGAGCCGTCCGCGACGGCAGGGGAGCGATGATCGGCCGGCAGATCGACATGGATGTCACGTCGGCTGGCCGTGAAATTCTGGTTAGCTGTTATTATGACGGGCGGACTGGCACGGCCCTGTTTGCAGACCGAAAGCCCGCGGGGGTCACGCCGGTTGCTCCGGGGACGTCACGTCAGGCAATTGCTGCCTGTCAGACCGCAGCCAAGGCGCAGCGATTGATGGTTGGCAATACGTTGTCAGACCAACCTCTGCGCAACAGGCGGGGCGAGATTGTTGGCAGAAGCATCCTTTTGGAAGTGTACCAGGCAGGCCGCCCTGCGCAGCTTGTCTGCGACTATACCTTCGCCACAGGGGATACGGGGCTTCAGTTGCGCCGCCCTGTGCCTCGATAAGCCGGCCGTGCGTCCACTGTCCCGCCCGGCAACGGCCGGGCGGGAGTGTTACGGGGCTTACTTCGGCAGAAGCACCCGGTCGATCCTGTGGATCACACCGTTTGATGCCATGATGTCAGCCTGAGTGACTGTCGCGTTGTTGACCCGCACCGAGGAACCGGTCGCATTGATATGGACATTCGATCCTTCAACGGTTGCCACATCAAGCCGCTTGCCCGCCAGCTGGTCCGACGTCACCGCCCCTGGAACGACGTGATACGTCAGGATCTTCACCAATTGATCCTTGTTCTCGGGCTTCAGCAGGTTCTCGACCGTGCCTGCCGGCAGCGCCGCGAAAGCCGCGTCCGTCGGCGCAAATACGGTGAAGGGCCCATCGCCCTTGAGTGTGCCGGCAAGATCTGCGGCGGTGACCGCTGCAACAAGCGTGCTGAACTGGCTGTTCGACGCAGCGATGTCCACAATGTCCGGGCGCATCGTCACTGGGGTACAGGCGGCCACGACACCAGCCAGCACCGTTGCACCGGCAAGGCTCAGAAAGGTTCTTTTCTTCATCATTTCCCTCTCCCTTGTTGTGCAGTGGGGGCGGGCCGAAGCACCCGCCCCGTTTGCGTCGAACATTACATCGGCGGCAGAATCACGGCGTCGATCACGTGGATGACACCGTTCGAAGCGGCGACGTCGGGCGTCGAGATGACGGCACCGTTGATCTTCGGACCGCCTTCCAGCGTGATCGTGACATCGCCGCCCTGTACGGTCTTGGCCATCATGCCTTCGGACAGGTCGGTCGACATGACTTTGCCCGGCACCACGTGATAGGTCAGAACCGCGACGAGCTTGTCCTTGTTCTCGGGCTTGAGCAGGTCTTCGACTGTGCCGGCCGGCAGCGCGGCGAAAGCGGCGTCGGTCGGAGCGAACACAGTGAACGGACCTTCTCCCTTCAGCGTATCGACCAGACCGGCGGCCTGGACCGCGGCAACGAGCGTTGTGAAGCTGCCCGCGCCAACGGCGGTGTCCACGATGTCTTTGTCTTGCGCAAAGGCAGGAACGGCGAGGAAGGTGGCGGCAGTCAGCGACAGGAATGTACGGCGGATCATTTTGGTCTCTCCCGATATCAACGCCAATTTGGCTTGGCATTCGGACTACGCCGCTGCCGCCCCGCCGGATGCGCCGGTTTTTCGCATGCGGCGCACTTGAAGCAGAGCGCGGGCGCCCTAAGCCGGGGCCATTCTCGATTTCCAATCAACTGACGGTGAACATGCTTTATCAATCGTGATCGCATTCTGGTCCCTCGACTGTAAACTTTGTCCCAGGTGGATACGTAGTGTGATCAGGACGGCGGCTTGCCGGTCTGTTTCCGGCGACGAGGATCGCCAAACCCACGAAAGGGGACGCACATGCCCAGGAACTTCCGCGATAGCATCGGCTGGTCTGAGGTGACGCCCAGGGCACAGTGGATCAACCGCCGCCAGCTGCTTGCAGGCGCCAGCCTGGCCGCTGGGTTCTCAGGTCTGGGTGTACCGGCAATGGCGCGCATCCAAGCGCGACCGAGCGCGTTGTCCACCAATGAGACGCCAAATACTTTCGAAGAGATCACGACGTACAACAACTTCTACGAGTTCGGCACGGACAAGAGCGATCCCGCGCGCTATGCCGGCGCGCTCACGGTCGATCCCTGGTCGGTCGAGATCGGCGGGCTGGTCGACCGGCCCGGCACATACCCCCTGGACCAGATCCTCAAGGGAGTCAGCCTTGAGCAACGGATCTACCGGTTCCGTTGCGTCGAGGCCTGGTCGATGGTTATTCCCTGGATCGGGTTTCCCTTGTCTACACTGCTAGACCGTGTGGGGGTCCAGCCAGGCGCACGGTACGTGGCCTTCGAGACGATCCAGCGCCCCGACGAGATGCCGGGCCAGCGCACCGCCTTGTTGGACTGGCCCTACCGAGAGGGGCTGCGACTGGACGAGGCGATGCATCCACTCACCATTCTAGCGACAGGCCTTTATGACGAGGAAATGCCCAAGCAGAACGGCGCGCCCATCCGGCTTGTGGTGCCATGGAAGTACGGCTTCAAGTCGATCAAGAGCATCGTCAAGATCTCGCTCGTCGATGCACAGCCCAAGACGACATGGAGCCAGATGAACGCCCGTGAGTATGGCTTCTATTCGAACGTCAATCCTGAGGTATCCCACCCCAGGTGGAGTCAGGCGAGCGAGCGCCGGATCGGAGCCGGGCTGTTCGCAGGCCGCCAGGATACGCTGATGTTCAACGGCTATGGCGATCAGGTAGCGTCGCTTTACGCCGGTATGGACCTTGCGAAAGACTACTAGGATGGATCGCCTGAACCAACTGGCTCGGCGACTGCCTACGGGAGTCATCTACTTCGCGGGCCTTGTGCCTTTGGCCTGGATCGTATGGTTGACTTTGTCCGGGGGGATCGGCCCCGATCCGGTCCAGGCCATAGAACATCGTCTGGGTCTGCTTGGCCTTCAGTTCCTGATTGCCAGTCTTTGCATCTCGCCCCTGCGATGGGTGGGTCTGAACCTTCTCAAGTTCCGGCGCGCTCTGGGGCTTCTGGCCTTCCTCTATGTGGTCCTGCATCTTTTGGCATGGGTGATCCTCGACATGGGATTGCGTTGGGCAGAGGTGGGGGCCGACTTGGTCAAGCGTCCCTACATCATCGTCGGAATGCTGGGGTTCCTGGCCCTGGTGCCGCTTGCGGTGACGTCGAACCAGTACTCGATTCGGGCCCTTGGCCCAAAATGGACCAGCCTTCACAAGCTGGCCTACCTGGCGGTGCTGCTGGGGGCCGCGCATTTCCTGATCTTGGTCAAGGCCTGGCCACTCGAGCCGATCCTCTACCTGCTCGCGGCGGTCCTTCTGGTGGTGGCCCGCCCACTTCATCGTCGCTGGAAGCGACACACGCGGGCGGCGTCACGTCCTTCCCTGACGTCGTGAGTCGCGCCACGCCGCAGAAATGCTTGCTGCAGTGCCGCAATTCTGGTGGCAAAGTGGCCCAAGAGCGCAAGATATTGTATGTTCTCATGGCAATGCGAAAAAAATGCGACAGAGCCTCGTTTTTCCTCTTGCGGGTATCTTCGGGTCTCCGTAAATACCGCTTCACCGAAACGGACGGCGCTGCTGGAAGGCGGGGTTTGAAGGGACGGTGTGCTGGCGGAAGCTGGCGACAATCTGGAGACAAGGCGGTTCGGGGGACGCTAGGAGACTGGCGCCTCGGTTCGTTTTGCGCTCATGCTCTTTGACATTATTGGTAGTAAGAAGGGATATGCGGGCGGTTTGGTCGTTTCGACGGCGGACGTTTGCATATCGGCTCACTAGGGTTTCGGCCCGATGATGTGAGTGTCAGCTTCACTGTCTTGTGGGTCACGTTACTTCGGTAACTTGGCACATAGACAGAAGAGACTGTGCCCTGCGAGGGGTACAGCAGATGTGCGAAGGTTCGACGTCAAGGATAGGGTTTCGGCCCTTTCAACTTGAGAGTTTGATCCTGGCTCAGAACGAACGCTGGCGGCAGGCCTAACACATGCAAGTCGAGCGAGGACTTCGGTCCTAGCGGCGGACGGGTGAGTAACGCGTGGGAACGTGCCCTTTG